>BNJT01000408.1_pt1:45000-202491 | contig 202491 bp, 276 predicted proteins | sample 8540491 | NCBI WGS metagenome assembly BNJT01 (sample SAMD00202455, study PRJDB9452) | human saliva metagenome | host: Homo sapiens | reverse complement strand
CGCCTGTATCCTGGGGAATGTTTCAAGGACTATGAGGAAAGAGGGCAGTTTCAAAGACTGCAAAGAACTTATAGGAAAGTGAGGATAGGGATAACTCTGGAGGACTACGCCGGAGGATCCAAACATTGCAGAAAGGGCAGCAAAAGAAAAGGTCCAAGCATTTCGTATCTTTTCCAGTGTAAATGTATCTTTCCCATTTACCCTTTCAGTTTACTCATGTTGCATTCCGCTTCCGGATATATGGTGCTGATCCAGCTAATGTTTTACCCTGTATAAAGGACTCCTTTGCCTTATTATGTGCTTCTACTTTCCTGGTTTTTTGACTACCACTGGTCAGTTGAACTATATCATCTATATACCTCCACTATAATAGTGGTTTGCCACTACTTTACGGGAGTCGCAGCGCACGGCTCAAGTCGTTGGCTTCTGCATTATGGAGTGCAGTTTCACCTCGAGCTTTGAAATGGAGGGTTAACATTATGCTTGCTAAATTTTCACTTTATTATCATTATTACAAGAAAGTAAGTACTAGGAAGTTTTATTTGTTTTAGGTCCTGCGTGGTAAATGGCCATGATTACAATCTTTCCATGGATCATTATACTGGGTATCGGAGTCTCATGCTTTTTTTGTGGCAACACAGCCCCATCGCCGTTATTTCTCTTTGTCTTTTGACTCTTCCTTTTTCTTGGTATATCTTGGAGCATACCTTTGCATTTTATGCTGGCCTTTGCAAGGATATCAAATCACGAGAATTCTGGCATGGAAGAATCAGATTTCAGTCCGACGATACACCATTAGATACAAAAGGTCTCTACGCTTACAGCGTCAGGCGGGATTTTGGAAAGGTCAGAGAGCTCATGCCCGAGGTTACAGAACGACAAGGATCTTACTATTATTTGCGAAGAGCCAGCTCGTGGAAGCAGTGGAACCTGCGCTGGTTTATGCCCTGATTTTACTTCGCCCTAAGGAGAAATTGCAAATGCCAAGGACTTACTGGCTCTTTTCTAGCATTGCGTATTGGCCAATGCCCAGAAAAAGTGGGGCACTTTTGAATATAAAGTGGTAGCAACTAACCTTATTCCCAACATGGGGAATCACTCCTTTTATCAGTTACGGCGGTACCCTCACTCAAGTTATTCCTTTTCTTTTGGCCGAGCTTGAGTTATCCTAATGTATCCTGGCCAAAACCACCCTGGATCTGGAAAAGAGGAATAGTGCATGAGGAGAAGTAGGGAAAAGAAAGAGCAGAACTGAATCCTGTGGTTTTGGCACTGTACTGCAATGATTCTTTTGCTAGTCGTACCAGAGTAAACAAAACTCAGCATTTTAGGGAAACCAGCAGTATAGTGAAGAAGAACTTAAAGAAACAAATATTCTCGAGAGGACTTGGATTATAACAGTGCGCAAGGCACTTCGCAAAGAGAGATAAAGCTTAGACTGCAGACCACGTTTCCTTCCTCGGACGCTAAGAATTGCATTAGAAGAGCCTGCTTCCTGTGGAAACTTATCGTCTATGAAAACATGGTGGGCTATGTGGGTAGTGGCGTCCAGTAACCTTTGACTTGACGGAGACGGAATCGTGGTGGAATCCACAAAGACAGCTGCTCCAAATTCCGAAAATCACCAGACTAGAGATCTTTCCGAGGTCAGTCTTTACAAGACACTTCCGGTAGAGAACCAGGCTGTATTTCAGGACGCCCAGACCCAAGTTTCGACCCGCCGAAGAGTCGAGAATCTGGACTGTGATCCGCGTGGATTACTATGGCACCATGTCTGAGTCAAACTCTCTGCTGTGAGATCAGGTGCTTCTCAGGGAATAATGCAGAGATGCGGGCAAAAGCTTGCAAGTTTAGCGACATTCCTGCCTGCTCCCTCTATCCGGAAGAAAAGGGAACACTGGAGTTCGAGCTAGAGTACAGAGGCCGGAAGGAGAAGGAGTCCTATGTGTCTTTAGAGGAAAATAGTGTACACACTTTACCAAATTATGGAAATTCTTATAATGATATAGTTAGGACAAGTGAGTGCAGATATCCCTGCAAAGGTATAAGATAGATTTTAAGTGGAGGAAGACACTGATAGAAATCCAGCTTCCCGAGTCAGAAGCGGCGGCAAAGATTATTATCGTTGTTGGTGCTGGTGGCGCAGGGAAATAACGCAGTAAACCAGAATGGTAGACTGAGGCATTACCGCCGTTGGAATTTGAATTGCGGGTCACCAGACGATACAGCTTCTGCAGTCCAGTAAGGTATGCTACTCCATGCCCAGTGGAGAAAAAGCTGACAAAGGGCACGGGCTGTGGCGGAAAGCTGGGAACGTACAAAAAGGCCGCAGAAGAAAGCGCAGAAGAGTGACAGTTTCCACCTGCAGGGAGCTGAGATATGGTCTTCGTTACCTGCGGAATGGGTGTGGAGGAACCGGAACAGTGTGGCAACGCATTCTGCAAAAGATTACGCAAAGGATATGGGGATTCTCTTACGGTAGGTCTTATGGTAACTGACCTTCCGTTTTGAAAGCCAAAGACAGAGGAATGAAGAATGCCACGACGGAATCGAAGCCTTTAAAGAGTGTTGTAGAGTACTTTGATTGTCATCTGAATGATAGACTTTTGAGTCATTGTGGAGAAGAAAACTTCTCTTCCGGATGCGCTAAAGAAGGCCGATGAGAGTTCTTCAGCAGTCTGTTCAGGGAACTGGCTGATTTGATCAATGTTCCGACTTAGTCATCTAGACTTTCGCGGATGTTTCATGCCGCTAGTGAAGGATAAAGGGGTTGCTACTGTCGGCATCGGTGAGAGCAAAGGGGACGATAAAGCCATCGAAGCGGTAAAGACCGCTATATCCTCTCCCGCTTCTGGAAAGCACCATTAGCCGGTTAAAGCCGATGTTTACTCACCAATATTTCCGAGATATCAGCCTTTGTTGAGCCAAATGATGCCGCTTCTTATGTGGAGAGACTTGGTTGGAGAAAATGCAAACATTATCTACGGTGCAATGTCAAAACGAAGATGCTCAGGATGAGGTCGCATTACGCAGTTATTGCACGGGCGATGAGGAAAAAGCTGAAAGAGGAGCCCTCGAGCTAGCTGCAGATGACTGGGATTGCGAGATTACGGCTGCACATGATCTCTGCATATGCCGCAGAGATAAAGCGGGACAGGTTTTTAAATAATCAGAGCTGCCCGTAAGCTCCTGAGCCAAGAGAAAGACGAGCTTTCTAGCCGAGCCTCGGCTTGAACTCTAAGAACAAGCAGGCTTTGGATAATCCAAGCATGCAGTCCAAGCGAGGATATGAAAGAAAGGAAAGCACAGAGATTCCGGATTTCCTCTCGTGGAAGAAAATAAAAGAGATGTGCAGGCTATGTCCGAGAGGAGCCACCAGCCTTTTCTTAGCTGCAGGGAGCAGTACAGAGGACGTACAGCGGCAAATAGAGAAAGAAATAGAAAGAGAGGGCCTTTATGCGATTATTTCCTCGCTGATGCGGGTAAAACGACCTTGACGGAGAAATTTCTTCTCTATGCGGAGCGCAATAAACCTTGCAGGAACCGTATGGAAGTGAAAAGTCTGCACAAAGCTATTGGGCCATGGCTTCCGACTGGATGGAAATCGAGAAAGAGAGGTATTTCCGTTACCTCCTTCCGTTTTACCAGTTAGTATATTGTGACGAAGATGCATCAATATTCTGGATACGCTAGGGCATCAGATTTCTCTGAGGATACCTATAGAACCTTTAATGGCAGCCGACAGGTGCGGTCAGCGGTCATTGACGGCGCAAAGGGTGTGGAGCCGCGGAACGACTCCAGCTCTTTAAGGTTTGCGTGATGCGGCACATTCCGATCTCTTCACCTTCATCCACAAGCCTGAGCCGTGAGGCCAAGAGATCCGTATGTAGGCTTTGGACGAGATTGAAGAGGTGCTCCGGCATCCCGTACCTGCCCGATTAACTCGGCCTATCGGTTTGCGGTCAGTAATTTTGAAGGGGTATTTTGACAGAGAAAAGGAAGAAGTGGATCATCTGATGTCGCAAGGCGGCACAGAGGAAGTTGTGAGAAGGAAAGTCTATTCCAAGGACGATCCGAGTCGGAAGGGGTAATCGGAAAAGAATATTATGCAAATAAGTGCAGGACGACTTGGAACTTTTGTAGAAGGCGTATGCGAGAAGCCTTTGATGAAGAGAAGGTGAACGCAGGTCTTCTACACTGCGGTTTTCTTCGGCTCCGCGCTTACGAGACTTCGGTGTGGAGACCTTCACAGCATTTCCTGAAAAGACAATAAGTCTCTCGCCTTCGAGAATGTCCGATCAGGGACTTATCGACCCAGTGGAGGAAGAGTTCTCTGCTTTTTGTCTTTAAGATTCAGGCCAATATGGATCCGAAGCACAGAGATAGAGTGGCTTTTCATGCGCATCTGCTCCGGCGAGTTTTGATGCAGGAATGGAAGTGACGCATATTCAGGAGGCAGAAAGGTGAAACTTTCTCAGCCTACCCAGATGATGGCGGATGAGAGAAAGATGAGGAAAAGGCTCACGCCGGAGACATTATCAGTATCTTTTGATCCGGGTATTTTCTCAATTGGAGATACTTTTGGAACTTTCCAGAAAAGAAATTTGTCTATGAGGGCATTCCGACCTTTGCGCCGGAGCACTTTGCAGGGTAAGACAGATTGACACCATGAAGAGAAAAGCAATTTTTAAAGGGGGTATCCTAGATTGCGCAGGAGGTGTGCCATCCAGATTTTCCAGGAATACAACACCGGTATGGAGGAAATCATTGTAGGCGTAGATCGAAGCCTGCAGTTTGAGGTCTTGACCTATAGACTGAAAAATGAATCACAATGTAGAAGTTCGTCTGGACATGCTTCCTATGAGCATATCCGCTGGATTGAAAATTATACGGAGGTCGCGGTTAGTGAGATTTCCAGCGCCATCGATATGAAGTCTGTGAAGGATTTGAGGATAGCTCCCTCTCTTTGCACACCCCTGGTCTATCGGTATGGTATTGGACCGAAATAGGGCTTAAACTTAAGTGAATTTTCCAAGAACTAAGTTTGAAATGTATCCATCAAAGCTTGGAATGTATCATACGAATCATTTCGAAAAGAAAGGCAAAGCTATGGAAAAACAATCACTGGCTCGCGCATGAGGAAGAGTTTGTACAGGACTTATCCACCTTGGTACGGATTAATTCTGTAAGAGGAGAGACCAAGGAGTCTTCCTTTTGGAGAGGGACCGAAGGATGCTTTGGATGCAGGCTTAAAAATTTGCGATAGCTACGTTTCCATACCAAGAACTGGGATAATTATGTCGGAACGGCGGACCTTTCCTCGGAGCTGCCTCACTGCTGGATATTTTTGGACATCTTGAGTGTAGTGCCTGCGGAGAGGGGCTGGGAGAGTAACCCGGACCTTTTGGAGCCGCTTGTGAAGGGACGGCATCATTTACGGAGAGAGGCGTAAGTGATGATAAGGGATCTGGTACTTGCCGCACTCTCATGCAGATGCGTGCCGTAAAGACTTGGATACTCTTTGAAGAAAGGAGTTCGTCTTATCATGCAGGAACCAATGAGGAAACCGGTTCCGCTGATTTGGACTAGTACTATAAGAGAGAAAAAGCCGGAGAAATGAGGCTTCACTCCGGATGCGGAATTTCGATTATCAATATTGAAAAAGGTGCCATGCACGGTACTTTAGAAAAGAGCAGGAAAGTAGAGGGTTCTTTACTTTCCATGCAAGCGGGCGTTGCGGTAGATGCCGTTCCCAGAAAGCGCTTATGGAATTTACGACGCTCTCGGATGAGGAATTTAATGCGGCGAAGGCTACAGTCGAAAAGATGCAGTGTACAGATTCAAAGATCCGGAAATACCGTGACCGTAATCGGTGTAGGCGCACATGCTTCGACTCCGCAGCTTGGAAAGAATGCGACTCGCAGCTTTGTCCTTTGCGGTGAAGCTTCCGTCTATAGGCGCGGAAGATAAGAAGGCTTTTGAAGCGGTTTTAGCACTTTTTCCCTTACGGGAGTTACCGACGGTTCCGGAATCGGCACCAAGCTGCACGATGAGGAAAGCGGAGGCTTACCTGTACCTTGGATATCTTTGAGGTGGGGAAAAGGAAAAGCTGCACTTTACCTACGACAGCCGAATTCCTATTTGCGGAACGAAGGAAAAATTGTGAAGATATGGCGAGAAAAACCGTAGAAGAAAAGGGCTTTTATCTTTTGAGACGGAAGGCATGGTTCCGCCACATCATGTTCACGAGGATTCGGATTTTTATTAAGGCGCTTCTTTCCTGTGTGAAAAAGGTGACGGGAGAAAGGGAGAGTGCCTTGCTATCGGAGGCGGTACCTATGTACGTATCATGTGGAGAACGGCGTAGCTTTTCAGGGCAATTCTCCCGGAGTGGGACACCCACATGCACGGCGCGGACGAGTGGATTAAGGTAAAGGATCTGCTTCTTGCGGCGGAAATCTATGGAATCTATCACGGCGCTTTGCTGCTAAGATTTGATCGGTAATCTATCCCGGAACAGCGGTAGAGAAGCTGATTTTATGCAAAATAGCAATGTCTTAAGGAGCAGAATGGAAGAAAATATCATATCAATTCAAAGGTTTGGGAAAAGGTATTCGGACTGGATCCGGAGACTTTTGACGGCTCTGGAAGACATCAATTTAGAGATAAAAAGGGCAGATTCAGGGTATAATCGGACTTTCGGAGCGGGAAAGTCCACCTTGATCCGCTGTATTAACTTTTTTGGAGAGACCGAGTAGCGGTCAGATATTCTTTCGTGGAAAAAGCTTAAGCACCATGAAGGAAAGAAATTCTTGCCATGCGACAGAACATGGGCGCATGATTTTCCAGCAGTTTAATCTTTTGCAGCAGAAATCTTCTCAGAATGTTTTGCTCTCTGAAATTGCTGATAGCGGGAAGTATTCCCAGGCGTTAAAGGTGGAAGGAAAAAGAAAGAAAACAAAGAGGAAGGGAAAAAGCGACTCAAGTTGGGCTTTACTCCTTTGGGAGTCATTATCAAAACTATACTTTCCGGAAAAGCACGAAAGAAGAAAAGAATTGAGAGAGCGAAGGAGCTTCTAAAGCTTGTCGGTCTTGAGGGAAGAAAGAGCTATCCTCTCAGCTCCGGAGGGCAGAAGCAAAGAGTTGCGATTGCGAGAGCGCTTTGCAACAAATCCGGAGGTTTTACTCTGTGACGAGGCAACATCCGCACTGGATCCAGAAGACAACAGAGCAGATTCTTGCTTCTTAAAAATCAATGAGGAAATGGGAGTCACCATCATTATCATCACACATCAGATGAGTGTAATCGAGTCTGTTTGTGATGAGGTAGCCATCATTGACCACAGTCGCATGTGCAGAGCACGGTCCTGTAAAAGGAGCTTTTCCGTTCTCCCAAAGACGGAAATCGGAAAAGAGACTAATCCTTGGAGAGGGAGAGAGAAGCCTTTTTGGAAGCGGAAGGCGCTGTCGCTGCACTGACAGGGAAAAATGCACACGATCCGATTTTATCGGGCTTATTCTTATACACTCGGTAAATATTCTCTTTGCCAATACCGGGAGGTGGACGGCATGGCAGTGGGCCAGATGATCGTTGAACTTCCCTACGAAAAATAGAGGATATCCTTCATGTAATAGATTTATGAAGGAGAGAGTCCGACTTTGAGGAGGTGCATGCGTGAGTATTAAAAGAATTAATTCCCTTATTTCGAAACGCAAACAGTGGCGACACTCTCATATGGTGAAAGCATTTCCACACTGATTTCATACCTGATTAGAATTCCTCTTGGGCAATTCTAGTAGTAACCGAGGATGGGGACTTTACTTTAAAAGCTTGTTCATGGGTTCTTGGCTTTATAACCAGACATTTTCGAACCATTCCTTTCCTAATCCTCCTCGTTATGGTTTTTACCTCTTACAGAAGTTTTGGTAGAAAACTACACTGGGGCCCAGAATGCCATCATTCCCCAGCTTGTGTGCAGCTGCACCCTGCTATTGCCAGAATGGTGAGTCTCCCTCTAAAGGAAGTGGATGCAGGCGTTATCGAGGCAGCGCGCTCCATGGGAGCAAATAAAATGCAGATTATCCGTAAGGTTTATCTTCCGGAAGCAAACCGAGTCTCTTTATCAGTGCGGCGATCTGCGTACTTCGAGTCTTTCCTACTCCGCTATGGCGGGATTCGTAGAGTGGAGGCGGACTTGGAGCCATTGCCGCTGAATTATAGGGTATTATCGTTACAAGACGGATATCCATGATCATTTCGGTTTTGTACTGATTATTATCGTGCAGATTATTCAGGAATTCTGGATGGGGAGCTTGCAAAGTACAGTGATAAGAGAAAAAGAGTTTAGGAAAAGAAAAAAGTTTAGGGGAAGTTTGCAAAATTTCCCATTCTGTACTATTTTTATATCTCAACTGTGCGCATGAAAGCAGTGAAAAATAACTTAGGGCTATTCGAGAGGAGCCTTCTTTGCATAGATACTTGCTGTATATGAGCAAACAGCAGCGAATTTGAAAATTTTCGTTATAGAGTAAGGAGAGTTTTTCAAAGTAGAAAAGGAGAAAATGTATGAGAGTAGCAGCGCTGCTCCTTGGTTTAGCAGTAGCTTCTTTAGCAGCTTTGCGGAGGACCAGAAGGCGGAAACAAGGCAGAGTCTCAGGTAGAGACAGAAGCAGGCAGTGAAAAGGCAACAGAGTCCGAGAAGGCAACAGAGCTGCAAGGCTGAGGGAGAGCAGTGAAGATTAAGATCAGTGCAGCCCAGGTCCGCATGCGGAGATTTTAGAGGCGGCTACAGGACGCTTTAAAGAAGTGTGGAGATTGAAATCGTGACTTATAACGATTACGTTCAGCCAGATCTTGCAACAGAGCAGGGGACAGGTTGATGCAAACTATTTCCAGCATCTTCCCTACCTTGAGGGATTTTCAATAAGGAAAACAATACGCATGTTGTTTCCGTGAAGATTCACTATGAGCCGTTTTGGGATTTATGCAGGTAGAGTCCAAGGATTTGAAAGCTATCAGGACGGTGCTGAGATTGCGGTTCCGAATGATACAACAAATGAAGCAAGAGCGCTTCTTCTTTTGAGAAGCGAACGGCATCATTAAGTTAAAGGATGGCGCAGGTCTTACAGCAACAAAAGCAGGATATCGTAGAGAATCCGCACAATGTGGATATCTATGAAGTTTGAGGCTGCACAGATTCCTCGTTCTTTGAGATTCCGTTGATTTTTGCTTGCATGAACGGTAACTATGCTATTCAGGCAACACTACAAGCCAGAGCGATGCGCTGGCTGCAGAGGATGCTAGTCCGAGGCTGCACAGACCTATGCATAATATCATTGCCGTATCGGAAAGAACTAAGGATGCGGAATGGGCAGAGACTTTGGTAGAGGTTTTACACTCTAAGGAGATTCAGGATTTTATCAACGAGAAAGTATGAAGGCGGAGTAGTACCTATCCAGTAAAATCCGCTAGAAGAGCTGTGGAAAAGAAGGAAGTAGAGGCCCGGGTCATGGGTAGAGATTCCCTTATACTTTTCTGCGGCTCTTCTTCATAAAAATGAAATTACCACGAAGAAAGAGCCTACTTAAGTTAGGGCGGAGATAGTTTCAGAAAAGAAAGGGTTATTCAGAATGAGTAGTAAAGACTTGAGAAGATTTGCCGGAGAAAAATGGAGGAAGAACTGGCAGCATTCTGCTTGCATTTTTCTCCTTTTGTAGTGTATATTGCTCTGGCTATGCTTTTCTTTTGTCCTTGGTCCTTTTTGGCATTAACAATTATATCGCCTATAGGAAAGGGCTAAGGAGAGAAATCAGTCTTAGTATATCCGGAATACTGCTGGCTTTTCTCTTTTTGCCTTAATCTTTTTATCTGATTCTTGGAGGCTGTTCCTTTATTTATATGGCTTTAAAGATGGTGAGAGGAGAAAAGGTCAGTCCCTTTGACATCTTTACAGCTTAAACCTAAAGGCTTACCCTATGCAGAAAGAGCTTATAGATTATAGCCTTTTTATGCATCTGTACCTTGGCTCTTTTTCCGCGCTGTCTATTCTGCTTTTTGGTTGGACCGTCCAATCCGGTTCTGGAGATTCTTCAGGAGCTTTTCTTTGACTTTTGCTTGGGTATCTTTTTGCTCTTTTATTTATGCGCGCCGTTCCTTCTTTTGGAACGAAGGCAAAGAAACCTGAAGGATGCCTTACTCATGAGCTCTGCCCTGATGCATCATGAAAGAATGCGTTTCTTTGGGCATGTTCTCTATTTTTGGGTATTCGACTGCTTATTCATGTCATTAGCGGAATGTGGGCTTTACACTTAAATAATTCCTTCCTTCCCTCTATTTTATCCTCAGTCTTTTTCTCTTTCTTTCTTACTCCGTACTTTGTTCTTCTGCAGGCGGGTTTCTATCAGGAAATGTGGATAAGAAAAAGACTGGTAAAAAGTTAGTCGCAGCTATGCGGTACTACGGAGCGAAGAGGAAGAAGAAAGCCATGGCGGAAGCTTTTTCCACATTGATGCAGGATGTCGAAAGAAAGAGAGAAGGTTGAAAAAGAAGGTTGAAACAGAAGGCGGAAACTGAGAATACAGAAACAGAAAAGATAGAAAAAGAAAAGACAGAAACAGAAAAAGGCAGAAACAGAGAAGACAGAAACAGAGAAGACAGAAACAGAGAGACAGAACCAGAAAAGGAAGAACCAGAGAGGCGGAAACAGGAGAAACTTGAAGAGACGAAGGCAGAATGCAGGATAGAGGAAGAGCTTCCGGAAGTTAAGGAAGTCGAAGAAAAACGGAAGAAGAACCGGAAGATATAGCAGAAGAAAGTGGCAGCAGAAGAAAGTGAAGAGCCGGCGAAAGAAGTCGGAAGAAAAGTCGGAAGATAAAGGAAAAGCTGAGCTTTGAAGAGGCCAGAAAAACGCTATACAAACTATAAGGAGGAATCATGAAGTGTCCGTTTTGTAATGCGGAGGGATACCCGTGTAATAGACTCAAGACCTGCGGATGAAAAATACCGCAATCAGAAGACAAGACAGTGTGAAATCTGCGGTAAGCGTTTTTACTACTTTTGAAAAACGGAAACTCTCCCTTTATGGTAGTTAAAAGGATCAAAGTAGGGTTCCCTATGACAGGGGCTAAGCTGGAAGGGGGAGTATTACGCTCCTGCCATAAAGGCCGATTTCCCACAGCAGATATCCGAGCTTGTGGATGATATTGAAACCAATATCTTTAAGCACGACAGCAAGGAAGTCAGTACAGAGGAAATAGGGAAATGGTAATGGAACGCTTAAAGAATCTGGACCAGGTTGCCTATGTGCGTTTTCGCTTCCGTCTACAGAGAATTTAAGGATATCTACACCTTTATGGAAGAAATAGGAAAGTTGCTCACAAATCGCAATAAGGGAGAGGATAAGGAGTGAAGAAAAGAGCCGGCTAAGAAAAAGAAGATAAGAAATAGCTTGTTTCCGTGCTATTCCATCTCATCCGTGTATGCCTTGGATTTTGCAAAAGCTCTATGAAAAAGGGCTATCAGGGCAGTTTTTGACATAGATAATACGCTGGTTCTCCATGATGAGCCGGCAAGGAAAGAAACAGTAGAGCTTTTTAAAGCTAAAAGAAATAGGATTTAAGACGGCGATTCTCTCCAATAACGGGAGAGAAAGAGTAGAGCGCTTTGCCAAGGCGATAGGAGCAGATTTCTACATGGAAAAATGCCGGAAAGCCAAGTCAAAAGCTTATCTTTCCGCTGCAAAGTTCTTTTCAACGAGATATAGCACAATGTCTTTTCTTCGGAGATCAGCTGTTCACGGATATATGAGAGGCAATAGGGCCGGTATTCCGACGGTTTTTGGTGCATCCGATGGGAAAAAGAAAAAGTATTTTTCATATCGTATTAAAAAGACTTCTGGAGAAACCGTTTTTTGCTTCTTTATAAAAGACAACATGCGCTGTGGAAGAATGAACCTTAGGAAATAGCCCGAAAGAGCTACCGGAAAAAAAGAGTATTACAAAAATCGGATGTGCAGGAAAAAAAGCGGAAAATTGAAGAAGCGCTGAAGATTGGGATGAGGACGAACATGGGAATGATTGTACCGATACAGGAAAAGAGTGAGAAAGACTGTTTGGCGGGAGTATTGGCACTGAAGGAAAATCCGTATTTTTCCTGCGATTTTCGGAGTGGAGCTTCGTTATGATCTCTTAGAAAATAAGGTAGAGAAGCTTTCTGAGTTTTTGCGGAAAATAAAGACCATTATCGGAAAGAAAAAGCTCATTTTACATACGAACTGATGAGACAAGGAGGGGCATTCCCCTTTTGGAAAAAGCTATTTCAGATAAATCTTCTTGCCATGGAAAGCGGGATTCCGGACTATATCGATCTGGAAGTGGAAGTCGAGAAGAAGGAAGAGGGCCTTGGAAGGAATGCATTGCCATGGTAAAGGGTCTCGGAGGGAAGGTCATAGCTTCCTATCATGACTTTTTATAAAACGCCGTGCCTTAAGGACTGTGAAGAAATCTTAGAAAGACTTTCCGCCTATCCTGTGGATATTGTGAAATGGCGCTTATGCCGAAGAATAAGGAAGATGTTTTAAATCTGATGCTTTCCGGAAGAAGATGGAAGGATAGGCATCCGGAGACAGAGCTTATCAGTATTTCTATGGGAGAAGTCGGCAAACTTAGTCGTATCCTTCAAGAGCTTTCCGCGTCTTCGCACGGCTTTGTCGAGGTCATCGGAGAGTCGGCGCCCGGGCAGTGGAAGATAGAAGAATATATGGAACTAAGAAAAAGGCTTTCAGGTAAGAAAGGGATTTGCTTAATCGGCTTTATGGGAAGCGGAAAATCCACATTGGCACCCTATCTTTCCGAGCTTCTTGAGAGAGAGCACTTTGACATGGATAAGCTTTTGGAAGAGCGCTTTGCCATGTCTATTGACGAGTATTTTCAAAAATACGGGGAAGAGCGATTCCGCAGGGAAGAAGCGAAGCTTTTGAAGGAGCTGTCCGGAAAAGAAAGTTTGCTTTCACCGGGAGGCGGTGTGATTCTTAGAGAAGAAAATCGAAGCTGCCTAAAAGAAAACTTCTATACCATTTACATCAAAGTCAGTCCGGATACAGTGCTGAATCGTCTTTCCAAAGGAAAGAATCTTCGCCCTCTTTTAGAGGGAAAGATGAACAGTAAGGATATCGGGGAGATGATGGAAAAAGCGAAGAGCCTATTACGAGAAAGCAGCGGATTATATATCTGGAGGGAGACGGAAAGAGCATTTCCGAATGTATAGAAGAGCTGAAGATAGTCACTTATGGAAAAATGGATTTTTGAGGATTTCGTAAAAGAAAGTTAAAAATTCAAGTCGGAAGAATTTAGATTTTTATACTGTAAATGTAGAGACTTGAAAATGAGTTCTTTTTAGCTATCTTGTTCTGAAAACTGTACCAAATAGACTAAAAGGCCGAATAAATACCCGGCTTTATGGCATATAAAGCGTGTAGAAAAGAGAAAGGGATAATTATGTTAAAAATGAGTTCTACCGGCGGCAATTGCCGGTTTGACTTTACTTAGTGCCTGCGAAATGGAGCAAGCGGTAAAACTGAAGAGAAGAGCGCAGTAAGTACAGAGGCAGCAAAGGAAGGCGAAAAAGGCGGAGGAGAGTGCAGCAAAGGTAGAAGACTCCACCTATGCTGTTTTCCGAGGATGCACTTAGCTTTACTGCTAAAAATCTGAATTTAGAGGATGTAGATGATTCTATCTTTAAGGATAAGGACCTTACTATTTTTAAATGTATGGGGTACCTTCTGCGGCCCTGCATCAACGAGATGCCGGAGCTTGGCGCTTGGGCAAAGAAATGCCGGAGAATGTACAGATAATCGGCTTGGTGGCGGATATCTCCGGAGAGACGGACACCAAAGCAGATTGAGACAGCAAAAGACAATTTTAGAAAAAGACCGATGCAGATTTCCAGAATATCATCCCGAATGAAGATTTTTGTACCGTTACTTTCCACGGTAGTGGGTGTACCGACTACTTATTTCATTAACAGTGAGGGAAAAATCGTAGGAAAGCCGATTGTCGGTGCACAGGTATCGAAGTACAAGTCCTTTGTAGAAGGATATCTTGCAACATTTATCCTGATAAAAAAGTGGAAGCCGTGAAATGGTGAAAGAGATAAAGAAAGGCAAGAAAGAGTTCAGTTGTACACCAAAGGAGCTTAAGAAAGAATAAATTTAATATTGACAAAATCTTTTCGCTTTAGTATCATTTACTGGTCGCCAAAAATGGCGACTACGGGGTCTTAGCTCAGCTGGGAGAGCATCTGCCTTACAAGCAGAGGGTCACAGGTTCCGAGCCTGTAGGCCCCACTATTCGGTCCAGTCTGCGTTTTATACGCAGCCTGGGTCAGGAATTTTTTTGGACAGTAGCTGTAAGGTGAACTGTTTATGGCGAGATAGCTCAGCTGGCTAGAGCACACGGTTCATACCCGTGGTGTCGAGGGTTCAAGTCCCCCTCTCGCTACGAGTGGAGCTGAAACATTCTTTAGAAGATTTGTTTCAGCTCTTTTTCAATATTTTTATGTTTGAGGCTGGATTTCTTTTTAAGAAAACGAATTTGGAAAAAGAAAAATGGAAAGACTTTGGAATAAGATATATAGCAAATATAGAAAAAGCGATTTTCGCTTGTTTGTGGAAAAACACCGAGACTGCACGGATTTTTGTCCTTACTGTATCGTTATCAGCACGCGCAAGTACTGTGGATCGGAATCATTTATCCCATCTGGTTTAAGTCCCCTGGAAAGTCGCATTACAGTAAACACGGGCTATCACATCATGCACACGGAGATGGACAATCTGATTCCTTTTTGTGAAATCTTTATCGTACCGTATTTTCTGTGGTTTATTTATATTTTTGCCGGTCTTTTATACTTTATGTTTGTCAACAAGGAAGACTTTTTATAAAAATCAGTCTATTTCTTTTTCATGGGCATGATTGCAAGTCTGATTATTTGCGAGATTTATCCGAATGGAACGGACTTCCGTCCGGCATACCTTAGTGAGAAAAATATTTTTCATGCTCATGGTCAAGAGGCTTTATCGAATCGACACGCCTACCAATGTTTTTCCGAGCATTCATGCGTATAATTCTCTTTGCATGCATATCGCTCTCATGAAGAGTAAAGGAACTTCGTGCGGAAAAATACGGAAGAGCCGTGCGCTCTCTTTTCTTGCTTTCTATGTATCTTTATCTGTATAGCCACTCTGGTTTTAAAGCAGCATTCCGTCACTGATGTGGGAGGGGCAATACTTCTTTTGCTTTATTACCTATGGTTTCAGTCTAGCAGCTATCCGAGCTTTGCGCTGGGCGAGTATTGGGAAAGGCTGACAGAGTTAAGAGATAAAAAAATATTGAATTAAAAGCGTAAATAGTTAAACGAAAAAGAGATAAAAAGTCGGACAAGAGAAAGATAGGATAAAAATGGGAAGCAAATTTTTGGAAAAAATGCCTTCGGGCACTTTAAAACAATTACAAAGCATAAGATCCTCGTAATGCGATACTGCTTTACGATGAGGCTTATATATGCAGGGCTTACTTCATGACTTATCGAAAATACAGCTTTACGGAGTTTCGCACGAGGGATTCGCTACTACAGAGGATATAAGAGTCCCAATGGTGTAGAGAGAATTAAGACCGGGACTTCAGAGGCTGGCTGCATCATAAAGGAGAAACAAGCATCACTTTGAGTATTGGTGTGACTATGACCTTGAAAATGTGCATAGAATGATAGGTTGCCGTATGCCCTACCGCTATGTGGCGGAAATGTTCTGCGACCGAATTGCAGCTTCTAAAAAATTATCAAGGGGAAGAATATACGGACAAAAGCCCTATATTTATTATGATGCTTAGCACCCAGCTTATTCATGAGAAGACAAGGGAAGAGCTGGAATTTTTACTTTGTCTTTTAAGAGGGACAAGGGAGAGAAAGAGGCTTTTTCTTATCTTAGGAAAGAGATTAAAAGGAGAAGGAAAGAAAAAGATTTTTTAAAAAGAAGGCCTTGCAAGTTTTCCAAGGAAAGAAGAATGAGACAAATATTGCAATGCAATAGTAAGAATATTTTTGCAATGCAATAGTAAGAATATTTTCAACTGGCAATGAACAGGAAGCATGATATAATATGCGTTATGGTATAAAAAGAAATTTATTTCGAACAGGCTTTTTCGGAAATAGAAGATAGCCTATTTTCAAAAAGGGAAAAAGGAAAAGGAGATAAAATGACTAGAATAAATATAAAAGCAGCAGGAGTCTGTGCTTCTTCTTTCGCTGTGTGCGTTATCTGCTTGTAAGCCTTCCTACGGGGTGGTTGACAAGCCTGTAATGACTCACTGCGGCTGCGGAGGTGGAGATTCCCATGGATTTTGATCAGATTCACAATGATGTTTTGGAAATTCTTCATCCTGAGGATTTCCCTTTGTGAAGAACTTAGTGATTTCGGGGACAATACAACAAAGACTGTGGACATACATGCGGAAATTACGGAAAATGTAAGTAATGAAGCTATTGCGGTTTTCTTGGATCAGCTGATGTTTAATATTTCCAATGGGCGGCTATTCAGGATTTCCCGCTACACGAAGTCAACTGGATACGGAGTATGGAAGCTTTTTCCAAAAAGTACGCAGTGCACTATACGATTATGCAGGGAGGGATACTGTAGAAGATGTTACAGTAAACCCCGGCGAGAAATTTCCGTTTCAGGCATAAACAGACGAGGAGACTAATCATCCATGGAAAATGAGATAAAGAAAAAGAAAGAAACTTTCACCTGGAGCATTGGCATATCATTGCCTGGGGCTCATGTTATATGATGCCCTTGCTCTGGGGAGCTTTCTGTATTTAATCGCCCTATGGCTAAGATTTGACTTACGATATAGCATGATTGACCGCCCGTATGTGGAGGCATGGACAGCATTTCTTCCCTTCTATGTCCTCTTTTCCTTGGCGGTTTTTGGCATCTGAAACTCTATAAAAGCATATGGCGCTTTTGCGAGCTACTCGAGCTTCTCCGTGTAAGCGTTGCTACGGTGATTTGCTCCGTCTTTCATATCATCGGAATCACTCTCTTCTTCTACAGAGAATGCCGATTTCCTATATATTTTATCAGGGCAATGCTGCAATACTTTGCTGTACTCGGAATTCAGTTTTTCTTATCGCTATCTTACTGATTCGAGGGTGTCAGAGCAAAGAGGGTACAATCCAGAATCATGATTATCAGTGCAGGCTCTGCAGGACAGATGCTGATTCAGGATATACACCGCGCCGGAGAGGTTGGCGGAGAGGTAGTCTGCATCATTGATGACAATCAAAACAAGTAGGGAAGACTCATCGATAATATTCCTGTTGTCGGTGGAGAGAAAGCATTTTAGAAAGCCGTCGATAAGTTTGCCGTGGATAAAAATATTTCTCGCCATTCCCTCTGCGACTGTTGCACAAAGAAGAGATATCCTGCAGATTTGCAATGAGACAAGCTGTGAGCTGAAAAACCTTCCGGGAATGTATCAGCTCAGTGACGGGCCAGGTTACGGCTTCGGCCATGCGAAGATGTATCGGTTGAAGATCTTCTCGGGAGAGATCCCATTTCCGTGGACCTTCAAGAGGTTTTTCAATTTATTCACGGGAAGACCGTGCTTGTTACTGCAGTGGAGGAGGCAGTATCGGCTCCGAGCTTTGCCGGCAGATTGCGGCGCATAGCCCAAAGGAACTTATCATCTTTGATATTTATGAAAATAATGCTTACAGCATTCAGCTTGAGCTAAAGGACCGCTTTCCGGAGCTTAAACTTACTGTTCCTCATCAGTTCAGTCAGAGATTCTCGAAGAATGTTCCAGATTTTCAAGAGAATATCGTCCGGAAATAGTTTTACCATGCAGCAGCGCTAAGCATGTGCCGCTTACTGGAGGAAAGTCCTGCGAAAGCATCAAAATAATGCCTTAGGTACCTATAAAACTGCCTATGCCGCCATGGTAAACGAGTTGCAAAGCGCTTCGTACTGATTTCCACGGATAAAGGCGGTAAATCCTACGAATATCATGGGAGCAAGCAAGAGGCTTTGCGAAATGATTATTCAAAGCCTTTCGATAGTAAGATTAAGGCAGGGAGAGCTCAGGACATCCCCCAGCTCTTCACCCATAAGGGAATGGAAAAATGCGGACAAGGACGGCACAGGGGCAGTGTATTTCAGGACATTCACACCGAGTTTGTAGCAGTACGCTTCGGTAATGTTCTAGGTTCTAACGGCTCCGTCATTCCTATTTTCAAAAAGCAAATCGAAAAGGGAGGTCCGGTAACCGTAACCCATCCCGATATTATCCGTTATTTTATGACCATTCCTGAAGCTGTAGGACTTGTACTGGAAGCCGGAACCTTTGCAAAAGGCGGAGAAATCTTTGTCCTTGACATGGGGAGCCCGAGTTAAAATCGATGCTGGCCAGAAACTTGATTCGCCTTTCCGGCTTTAGACCAGACATCGACATCAAGATAGAATACAGCGGACTCCGCCCGGGAGAAAAGCTCTACGAAGAGAAGCTGATGGCGGAGGAGGGGCTGGAAAAGACCTCCAACGAGCGTATTCACATCGGAAAGCCTCTAAGTTTCGATATTGATGCTTTTCTTGGGAAGGTGGATGAGCTAATGGAAGCCGCCTACAAGAATAAGGGCGATATACGGGAGATGGTGAAGGAGATTGTGGGGACCTATAAGCCGGCGGAATAATGGATGGAAATGAAGAAGCACGAAAACCGGTCGCAAGCAGAGACGAAAACTGCTGAAAATCCATAAGCCCAAAGAATAAATAAAGAAGTTAAAAGGAGTATTTGAGGATGAAGTCAATCGATGGCATCAAAAGCCTTTTGAAAAGAAGGTCTGGCTAAGTTCCCCGACCATGCATGGGGAGGAACTGGCCTTTATGAAAGAGGGCCTTTGAGAGCAACTGGATGTCCACAGTAGGGAAAAATATAAATGAGTTGGAGAAACTCGTTGCGGAAAAGAATAGGCTGTCAATATGCAGTTGCACTTTCTGCAGGGAACTGCAGCGCTTCACTTGCTACAGAAAGCTTGCTGGAGAAAAGCTCTACGGTCAAGCTAGACCTAATGAAGGAACGCTAAAAGGAAAGAAAGTCTCTGCTCGATCTAACCTTTGATGCGTCCGTGAATCCTGCTGCCTACTGAGGACGGAAGGCTATCTTTATTGACACGGAAGAGGATACCTGGAACATGGGATCCTATTGCGTTGGAGAAAAGCCTTCACGATTTATCCGGATGTAAAAATAATCGTACTTGCTCACCTTTATGGAACTCCAGGAAAATGGATGAGATTTTGAAAATTGCAAAAGAAACATGGTGCTATTATTGTAGAAGATGCGGCGGAATCCTTTGGTGCAAGATATAAAGGGAAAAGAAACCGGTGCCTTCGAGTAACTATAATGCTATAAGCTTTAATGGAAATAAAATCATTACAGGTTCTTCCGGCGGGATGTTCTTAACAGACTCCAAGGAAGATGCAGATAAGGTCAGAAAATGGAGCACTCAGTCCAGAGAAGATGCTCCCTGGTATCAGCATGAGGGAGATAGGCTATAACTATCGAATGTCAAATGTGATTGCCGGAGTGGTACGAGGGGCAAATGCCTTATCTTGATGAGCATATTGCTAAAAAGAGATTTATCAAAGATACAAAGAGGGGCTTAAGGATCTTACCTGTTACGATGAATCCTTCGATGAGAAGAATAGTGAGCCGAAACTTCTGGCTTAGCTGTATCTTGATTGATGAAGAGGCCATGTCTCCGCTGGTTCGAGGAGAACAGAATTTCTTATATCAGTCGGTGAAAGGAAGAAGCAATCCGCAGGAAATCATGGAGATGCTCGAGGCAATCAATGCAGGAAAGCCGTCCCGTCTGAGCCGATGCATCTGCAACCCATTTATCGGATGAATGCCTTTGTAATAAGACACAGGAAATGGAAGAGTCGGACAGAATGCCTATATTGACGAGGAGAGGCAGCGGATGTCGGAGCGGATATCTTCCAAAGAGGACTCTGCCTGCCATCCGATAATGGATGACGGAAGAAGAGCAGGACAGAGTAGGATTGGAGTGGTGAAAAAGAGTTTGCGTAAGATGTGTAATCAGGTTAATCATTTCATATACATAAACCCTGGTGGAATATATGAATCCGTTCTTAAACCAATCTTAGGTTGGTTATTTGCGTTATTATTTGTTCTAATACTTTGGTGGCTTTATATCATTATTGCGATTTTGGTACGATTAAAGTTAGGTTCTCGGTATTATACACACAGGATGAGGCCTGGAAAGATTAATCCCAAAACCGGTAAAGAAACGATTTTTAAATTATATAAATTTAGAACAATGTTACAGAGAGATAAAACCCATTGTTCTGATGAAGAAAAGACTTTACAGAAAGCTTTTGGGGAAAAAGCTGAGAAGTACCAGCTTGGATGAGTTACACGAAGTTTTTATTTTAATATTTTGATTTTCGAAATATGAACTGGATTGGACCAAGACCTTTACTTGTAAAATACCTTCCATTCTACACAGAAGAGGAAAGAATGCGTCATGCGGTTAAGCCTGGTTTAACAGGACTTTCCTCAAATAAGTGGAAGAAATTTACTTAGCTGGGATGAAAGATTTGCGTTAGATTGCAAATATGTAAGTAAAGATTACATTTCTTGGAGATTGCAAGATCCTTTTTGGAACTGTAAAAATCATATCACATGAAGACATTACCATCTGATGGGAACTATATCATGAAGAATCTTGATGAGGAAAGAAAAGAAAATGGAAATTTTCAGAATGGATAAAAAGCTTGCTTTGACAAAACTAAAAATGAAATTAAAGCATTAATTCAAGAAACTATGATCTATAATTTTCCCAATGCAGTAATAGAGGATAATTATTATGAAGATATCTTGTCCAGGCTTGGAAATTATATGAGTGGATGGCTCTGCAGTCGCCTTTTTGAGCAGTAGAGGAAAAGGAAGTTCTTGGCTGGATTTGGGTGTCATTCTATACAAAGACTAAACAGAAAGAAGGCTTCATGTAGCTAACTTTGCTGTATCCAAAGCTTCCAGAAACAAAGGAGTGGGAGTCTTTTGATTAAGACAGTTGAGGAGTTCAAGCTAAAGAAAAATATATATTGTGCTTTTAGATTTATTTGTAACTAGAGATAATGTTTCAGCGGTTTCTTTTATCAAAGTCACGGTTATGAGATTAGAGATGCCTTTTTGACGAGAAAGGAAATGGGATGATCCAGAGAAACGGCAGTAGATAAGGATAATGCGTATAAGCCTTTATATTATTATCAGAGCGCCCGGGCAGCATTTGAAGACATTTTATGTTCATACCAAGACTTTACTTTATTGCTGCCAGGTTATATCGGGTTTTCTCCTAAAGAGGGAAGGGATATATGATCCTGTAGTGCATTCAGAAATAAGACATATCCAATAAATAAAAACTAGACATTGATATTCAAAAGCTTTTAGAAAGTATTTTTGACATCGATTAAAACCCTAAAATAGTTCTTTTTAGTACACTATTTTGGCTATCCGGATATCAATGTGAATAAAATAGTAAAACTGTGTGAGAAGGAAAATGCCATCATTATCGAAGATGCAGCTCATGGATTATTTAGCAGACTTTGTTGATCATAGCTGCGGACAATTTGAGATTATGTACTATATTCGTTACACAAAATGCTTCCGTTTCAAAGTGGAGGAATGTTAAAAGTGAATAATCCCTTTAGCGATTCTATACCTAAAAAGAAAAACTGGATTATATTTCATCCCCTTTTTGATTATGACTTTAGAAGTATTGCTGAGAAAAGAAAAACAAATACCAAATTTTGGATTAAATATTTGCAGACTAAAAAGGATTTAGTCACGATCATGAGACCTTTTTCTGAAAAATGTAACTCCACAGACCTTTCCGGTTATTGTAAAGGAATATGATAGAAACAGACTCTATTTTAAACTAAATGAATGTGGTTTTTGGAGCCGTCAGTCTTTCATCATACTATGATTGAACCAATTGAAAAAGAGGGGAATGAAAGATGCTTTTATGGCTGTCCCAACGCATCATTAATTTACCGGTTCATCAGGATGTAGATGTGATAGAGCTTCAAAAGATGGCTGAAGAGTTGGTGAGAATTATAAAATCTAAGGAATAATTTTATCAAAGAGGAATTACGGAGATAAATGTCTGCGAGAGAGAGCGTTGGAATAATATTGTTAGGGTCAATTTCAAACTATGATGTTTTTATCTCAATGAATATGTTATAGCTTTTTATGAGTGAAGAAGAAAAATGGAATTCCCATTCTTTTGTATTATGAAAATAATGATGAAAGGGCTATAACTGTTGTCTTTCTAAACAGGATATCGCCAAGGATGATAAGTTTAAGAATAAAATCAAAAGAAAATAGATATTTTGACTTAATCTCACCGTACAGCTATGGTGGTTTTTTGGGAAATGTAACGGATTACTCTTCATTAAATGAAGAATACAATTATTATTGTCTTCAAAATGGCTATATATGCAATTTGTTCGCTTTGAACTTTTTGGAGATTACTATAAGTACTATGATGGAGAAAAGAATCTAGAACTCATAATGTGGTAAGAAGCTTGGACCTACCCATCGATGATTTGTGGATGGATTTTAAACAGAAGGTTAGAAAGAATGTAAAAAGAGCTAGAGAAAAGGGGCTTGAGATTATCATTGAAAAATACTCGATGCACACTTAAATGACTTTTTGGATATTTATTATTCAACCATGGATCGTAACAATGCAGAGGGCAGTTTTTACTTTTTCAAAGGGATTTTATGAGCGTATAAATCAGATGAAAGACAATATTATGTATTTTCATGTCCTTCAAGGGTGAAAAATTATTTCAACTGAATTGGTATTGTATGGTGCTGAAAAGTGCATATTCTTATCTTGAGGGACTTATAAAGAATACTTTGATTTAAGACCGAATGACTTTTTGAAATTTGAGATTATTAAATGGGCAAAAGAAAAGGGTCTAAAGAACTTTGTTCTTGGCGGAGGTTATGGTGTTGATGATGGAATCTTTTCAATATAAAACATGCTTTGCTCCAAAAAGGCATAGAGGATTTTTATATTGGTAGAAAAATATTTAATAGGGAAGTATACGATTATTTGCTGAATTTAAGAATACAGGATAATCCAAGATGTAAAGAATCAGAGTATTTTCCTCAAGTATAGAGCATAAGGTGTAATCAATGCGAGTATTATTTTTTAACGATAGGTGCAGTATACAATTTTTAATCATAGTGGGGCTTATACCGATTTATTAAAGAAGTTTGCAAAAAGAAGGACATAGAGTATATATGGTAGGTGCATCGGAAAAACGAAATGGTCAAGCTCACTGAACTTAGAATTGAGCAAGGAATCAATGTATTAAGAGTCAAGGTAGGGAATATTACAAAAACCAATTTTGATCGAAAAGAGGGATTTCAACACTCACGCTAGGATATCTTTATAAAAAGGCAATAGATAAGTATTGGAACCAATTGTCCTTTGATTTGATTTTTATATACCACCTCCTATTACCATAGCAAGTTTGGTTTCAGAATTAAAAAGAAATACAATGCTTTATACCTATTTACTACTAAAAGACATCTTTCCACAAAATGCTATCGATATTGGTATTTTTGTCATCTAAAGGATGGAAAGGGATTGTATACAGATATTTTAAGCACATTGAGCGAGAGTTATACAGTATATCAGATAAAAATAGGCTGTATGTCAAATGCCAATATGGATTTTATTTTTAAAAAACAATAGGGATATAGGAAAAAGATAAAATAGAGCTTTGCCCCAACACTATAGATTTTGTGCAAGATTCCGAGATTCATAGAGAAGATGCAATTTTAGAGAAATATAAAATTCAAAAGACAAATACTTGCTTTTGTATGGTGGAAATTTTTGGAAAAGCCGCAGAATGTAGATTATATTATTGCAGCAATAGATAGCTGCTCTGATATAGAAGCTATACATTTTATATTATGCGGATCGGGAACCGAGTTTCCAAAATAGATTCATACATGAAGAGTGTGAATCCCAAGCACGTGACAGTAATAGATTGTTTATTACCGTATGAGGAGTATTCTTGTTTGGTTGCATCCTGCGATGGTAGGACTGCTATTTTTTTAGATTATAGATTTACTATTCCTAACTTTCCATCTCGTTTACTGGACTACATGAATTATGGCCTCCCTGGTGATTGCGGCTACGGATGTAAATACGGACGTAGGTAGAATAATTATGGAAGAAAATTTTTGGATGGTGGGTAGAAAGTAAGAATTCTCAAGAATTTAGAAATCTTATTTCATCAATCTTTGAATCACCGCAAATAGATGATGAATTACAAGCAAAGTCAATGAATGCAAGAAATTGCTTGAAATGTAATTATGTAACAAGTATAGCTTATAATACTATTGAAAGAGCGTATAAAAACAGCAAATTTGGTTAGTGGGATATATATTTGGGATAAAAGTGATTTTTCAATTTAAAAATAATCTTGTTCAAAGATCTTGGATTTTTAGGGAAAAAGAAGGAGTTTTATAAAATAATTAGTGGAATGGGGAGTTATGAATATTGTTGTTGTAGGGACAGGGTATGTTGGGTTGTCTTTTATCAATTCTTTTTGTCGCAGCATCTACAAAAGTGACAGCGAGTAGATATCGTCCCTGAAAAAGTGGAAAAAGCTTAATCAGTTTATTTCTCCGATTCGAGATGAATATATTGAACAATACTTGTCTGAAGCACGAGATGGAAAAAGAAAACTAAATTTATCCGCCACGATGGATGGAGAAGAGGTTTATAGAGAGGCGGATTTTGTAATTATAGCTACCCCTACAAACTATAATCCACAGAAAAATTTCTTTGATTGTTCTGCGGTAGAGGAAGTGTTGAGTTCAGTTTTTGAAGTTTGGTAATAAAAGCTACTATTGTAATAAAAAGTACTATTCCGTAGGGGTATACGATGAAAATAAGAGATATTTATAATACAAACAAGATTTTTGTTTTTCTCCGAATTCTAAGAGAAGAAAGGCATTATATGATAATTTATATCCTAGCAGAATTATTGTTGGATGTCATGCCAACTCACGGGAATCTGCAAGTGAATTTGCAAATTTACTTTTTAGAAGGTGCTGAGACATCCTGTCCTTTACATGGGATTGACTGAGGCGGAAAGCTGTTAAACTTTTTGCAAACACATATCTTGCATTACGAGTTAGTTATTTTAATGAACTTGATACTTACGCAGAGCTAAAAGGACTATGCATGAGATATTATTAAAGGAGTGAGTTTGGATCCTCGAATTGGGGATTATTATAATAACCCTAGTTTTGGATATGGCGGATATTGCTTGCCAAAAGATACAAAACAACTTTTGGCAAATTATCAAGATGTGCCTGAGAATCTCATAGGTGCGATAGTTGAAAGTAATCGTACAAGGAAAGATTTTATAGCGGATGAGAGTGTTACAAAAGGCTGGTTACTATAGCTATTCGGATGATTGTGATTATGATAAGAGGAAAGAAAAGAATGTCGTGATTGGAGTATATCGGCTAACAATGAAAGCGAATAGCGATAATTTTAGACAAAAGCAGCATACAAGGAATAATGAAACGAATTAAGGCCAAAGGAGCTGAGGTGATTATCTATGAACCTACATTAGAGGATAACAGCACCTTTTTTGGGAGTGAAGTGGTTAATGATTTAGTGAGGTTTAAGCTTCTTTCTAATGCCATTATCGCAAATAGATATGACTCTTTGCTGGATGATGTTGCAGATATGGATTTATCTTCCTAGACATCATTTGGAGTAATCTTAGCAGTAAAAATCGAAATATGATTAGAAAAAGCTTCGAAAAATGATATAAAAATTTATAATGGTAGATCCCTGATATATATATAGGAAGTTTCGAGAGATTTATAATAGTACCATGGATAAGGATAATGCAGAAAAATACTATTATTTTTGGAGATGGATTTTTATAACTCTGTTTTTAGAAGATCTTCCTCAAAAATGCGCAAGTGTTCTGGGCGGATTTAGAAGGTCAAATCATTGCTGCAAGTATCATCCTGGCAGCAAATGGGAGACTGAACTACCATTTGTCAGGAAGCTTAAAGGAATATAGTTCCTTAGCTTTCCAATAATCTTTTGCTTTATAGCAGTAGCTTTATGGGGAAATAAAAATGGATATAAAAGCTTTTTATCTTGGGGGAGGTGTTAGGTCAGGGAAGATGGTCTCCTTAGATTCAAAAGGGCTTTTGTCGCAGGAATTAAAACATTTCTATATTGGGATATATATGATGTAGAAAAATACGATGTACTTGTTAATATGCGTGGGAATATACAATCTGCTCCAATGTATAGTAGCATAACGAAAAAGTATGAAATAAGAAACACACAGGAGTAAGATGAATATTATTTTTAACTTTAAAAGAATTTGATTCTATAAAAGAGCGAAAACATATATGCTGATTTGCTTAGAGAGTTTCTTAAACATGGCAATAAAATCACGATTGTCTCACCGGTACAAGATGGTAGAGATAGTTATATAGTTAAAGAAGATAACTCTACAATATTGCGTGTAAAGATTTGGAAAACGACAAGCGTTTCCAACCTGCTACAAAAAGGCTTTAGCACTTTTCTGAAGATTGAATCATTGTATATTAGGGCAATAAAAAATATCTTACAGGTGATTCGTATGATTTGATTCTTTATTCCACCCTCCGATTACGCTTGAAGGAGTGGTTAGATATCTAGCTGAAGAGAGTAATGCAAAGACATATTTATTATTAAAGGACATTTTCCGCAAAATGCTTGTAGATCTCGGTATGATGACAAAAATCAGGCGTAAAAAGGGATTACTTTTAGCAGATATCTCAGAAGAAAGGAAAAGTGCCTATATGCTATATCGGATAGGATAGGGTGCATGAGTACTGCAAATGTTCATTATATAATTGAACACAACTCGCAAATCAATCCCGATATAGTGGAAGAATGTCCAACTCTATAGGAAAGTGAATTGATCGAAGTGTAAATATAAGTATGAGAAGAGAAATTCGAAAAATACAATATCCCTCTTGATAAAATAGTGTTTGGTGTATGGGGGAACTTGGGTAAACCCCAGGATATACCATTATTATTGATTGCTTAAGAAAATGTAAAAGAAATAGAAAAGGCATTTTTCTTAATCATAGGTGATGGAACAGAATATCATCGCTTAGAAGAATATGGTCATTCAGCGGAGTTAAGTAATTTTAGGCTAATGAGAGGCTTCCCTAGGAGGATTATGATATATGGTTGGGAGCTTGTGATGTAGGGCTTCTGGATTATCGGTCTACGATACCTAACTTTCCCAGTCGTATTTTAAGTTATATGCAAGCGAGAACTACCTGTTTTGCATGTGTAGATAAGAGTACAGATGTAGGAAATATTGTCGAGGTGGAGGCTTCGGTTGGATGTGTCACAGTAATAGCTATAGAAGCATTTTATGCATGTATTCAAAAATAGAAAGAAGTAATCTCTAAGCAATGGGAGAACGGGCTTATCATGTATCTTCAGGGACATTATACAGTCGAGGAAGGATATGCTATTATTATGAAGCACTTTGCTTGAGTATCATGAAAGAGCTATGAAAATGAAAGGAGTTACAATAGGGATAGTATGGCTGAAAGAAGAAAATGCAAAGAAAATTTTCAAGTTTGTACTCGTTGTGTGATGGACATAGGATTCAAAATTACCTTTGATGAGAATAGGGGTATGCAGATCACTGCAGAAATTTTGATAAGAATATTGCACCCGTATTGGAAGGCAAATGAGAATCGCTATGATGAGCTTGAAAAGCTTGCACAAAAGATCAGAAAAGCAGGGAGGCAAGACCAAGATTATGACTGCATATTGGGACTGTCAGGGGGCGAGATAGTTCCTATCTTGCCTATATTGCGAAAAGAAGTGATGCATCTAGAATCCTCTTGCGTTTGTGAGTGGATACTGGATGGAATTTAAAATGTGGCAGTGGAGAATATTGAAAAAGATAGTCAAAGGACTGCAACTTGATACTGTACACTGAAGTAGTAAATTGGAAAGAAATGGCAGATTTACAGCTTTGCTTTTTAAAACTCAGGATTTCTACCTGTGATTTTCCTCAAGACCATGCTATTTTTGCATCACTCTATAATTATGCAGTAAAGCATAAAATTAAATGCATGTTTGACAGGGGCTAATAATGCAACTAGAATCTATTAGACCACCGGTAGAAATAGCTATATATGAATGATTTGACAATGGCTCGAGATATTCATAGGAAATTTGGAAAGCGAAAGTTAGTCTCTTTTCCTCAATGCGGAATGTTGCGATATAGGGTCTATTATAGATATTTTATAGGGATGCTGCAGAGCCTACCCATTAGACTATATTGTATATAATAAGGCCGATGCTGAAAAGCTGTTACAGGAAAGATACGGATGGACTAAATACGAAAAATAAGCATTATGAGAATGTTTTTACGAGGTTTTTTGAAGGGTATTACCTACCTCATAAGTTTCGGATTCGATACCCGTAAAAATGTGTTTTCTAGTGAAATTTTGCAGGGTACAATGCATCGTGAAGAGGCCTTAGAGAAGCTGGAAACAAGATCCATACGATCGTGATCAGATGCTTTTGGATAAGGAGTATGTAGCCAGTTTGGGTGTTTCCGTAGAAGAGTTTGATGCTATAATAGATGGATCGAAGCATACGCCATCAGACTACAAGAACGAAATGTGGATAATCCGACTGAGAATTGTGACTCAGTAAATTTTTGGGTATTGAGAATAGAAATTTGAGAAGTATAAAGTAGACAGGAATCATCAATTGTGGCTTGAGGAATTTAGGTTCTATTCAAAATATGTTACGTGATAGGAGAAAAATCAATTATCAGGAGATATTGAGAAGCTGAAAAACTGCAGATCGTTATATTCTTCGGGTGAGGGACCTTTGATGCCGGGATAGCAAAACTTAGAGAAAGAGGAATCGGGATTACATTATAGATGAAATTCCCTAGGAGAAATAAGGCGCTCTTAGGCATATGCCTTGGTATGCAGCTTTTAGGAAGAAGCAGTGAGGAAGGGAAGCTCCTGGACTTTCATTGATTCCCTTTGATAATGTGCGCTTTCTTTTCCAATAATGAACTGAAAAATTCCGCATATGGGTTTGGGATGTAGTGGAAATGCAACAAGATATCTCTGCTGGAGAGGAATTGAAGGCAGGCAGAGATATTATTTTCGTTCATTCTTATCATGCTAAGTGTGATGCAGACATTTTTAATGAGTTGTAATTATGGTTATGATTTTTCCTCAGCAGTTGTAAAGGAAAGAGTGATGGGAGTCTCAATTTCATCCGAGAAAAGTCATGATTTTGGCTTGCAAATTATAGCAATTTTGTAAGGGAGTATTAGAATGTTTTAAGACCTAGAATTATCCCAATACTGTTATATGATGATAGAGATTTAGTAAAGATCAGTGCAATTTGGCAAGCGTACTTATTTGGGGACCGAAAATAAATGCTATAAAAATTTTTAATAGAAAAAGGGATAGATGAGCTTTCCGGTTTTTGAGATATTGGTGCAACTAAGAATGAGAGAACCGGATTTTGAACTTTTACGAGATATTGCCAGTGAAGCATTTATGCCGCTTAGCTGTGGGGGCGGTGTAACTACAATAGAACAAGTGAGAGATCTTTTTGGCGATAGGCTATGAGAAAGTTGTATTTAATACCGCGATTAATTAGAGACCCTCTTTCAATACAGAAAGCTGCCGATTATTTTGGTGTACAAAGCATCGTGGCATCTATCGATGCAGAGTAACGGAGAGTATCTTTGTACTGTGAGGGATGGTACAGAACTAATCAGTCCCGTGGATTTGGCAAAAGAGGCGGAAAGACTGGGAGCAGGAGAAATTAGTATTAATTCCATTGATCAGGATGGAATGATGAATGGCTATGATTTGGACTAGTTCGTTCCGTATCCAATGCAGTAACGAGTGCCGAGTTACCGCTGTTGGCGGTGCAAGGGGAATCTCGTGATTTGAAACTGTGCTGGAAGAAGGACACGCACATGCAGCTGCCGGAGGCAGTATGTTTGTCTATTATGGTCGGTTGAAAGCAGTACTGATTACCGCCCCTACAGAAAAAGAATTGCTTGCAGCAGGGGTGTATTCAGAAGATATCTAGATAGAAATACGGGAGTTTATGCATGGACTATAGAGCATCTGTCGCGATGGCGGTCTATAATGGAGAAAAATATCTGGCTGAATCAAATTGAGTTCCATCCTGGCTTTGATGGGGGAACAGGATGAGTTAGTCATTTCTTATGATGTGTCCACGGATCAAACGCTTCTAAATCATACAAGGCTATGCGGAAAGGATACCAGGGTAAAAATAGTTCTGGATGAAGGAAAGGGCTTAGAATCCAACTTTAATAATGCGGTGAAGCATTGTTCGGGTAAGTATATCTTTTTGGCGGACCAAGATGATGTGTGGATAAATAATAAGATCGAAGAGATGGTTTGGTTTTGAAAAGAATAGAGATACTGTTGTTTTAATTTCAGATGGCTATATCACGATAGTCATCTGAAAATACGCGATACGATATTCAAAAGCTTCTGCATACCACGCCGGAGTCCACTTTTTAATTTTATAAAGGGAAGCTACTTGGGATGCCAGATGGCATTTCGTACCACTATCCGGGATAAAGTATGGCCCGTTAGAGAGAATCCTCCATTACCGCATGATTTATGGCTGGGGGTACAAGGTGCAAAATATGGAAGCGTGAAATTGGCTTCATAAGTATCTCATTAAACACAGACTTCATGATGCAAATTATACTACACAAGTAAAATGAATTCGATGGCTGTTATCCAAAGAATAGAGTTTTGTTTTTCAAAGGAGTGTTTTAAAAGGAGATAAAGTGTTTTTGGAAGAGGAAAATACAGCCTTTTTGACTTTATCACGATGCTATTTTTGCTTTTTGGTATTATCAGGATCCTTTACGGTAAATGAGGACAGATCAATATGTATATGTCTTGTGTGTTGGATATATGCTTTTTCTTTTCTATTTATCGTACTACCGGGTAGTAGTATTCCTCTTTCGGCTTATCCTATAAAAATAGCATTACTGATGTTGTCAGTCTGGATTTATGGATTCATACTGGCAATAATAAATCATAATGCTATGCACATGGTAATTCGTAACTTTGCCGGTATGACGATGTACCTCCTTTATCCTTCTTTTTATGGAACATCAAAGGATAAACAGTATCGATTTAGTCGCTTAGCATGTTTTTATGGGAGATTATATACAGGTAATATCTGTAATTTCTTATGTACTGCTGACTTATTTTCATTTTTCTTATATAAAGCAAAATTCTATGTTAAATGCCTTTGTTGGCGGAGGAGGAGTGCTGGATTTGTTCTAGTATTATGCTAGAGAACTGGCACATATTTCTAGTTCTACTTTTATAAAGTTATATGCTATAAATTCGATTATAAACCTTTTTCATGATTTTCGTAGCGATATATCGTTTGGTGGTTATAATGATTCCGGCGGTGATTTATTAGCTAGCCAGCTGTCTTTAGCCGTTATCCTTTTACTGTGCCAATTCAAATATATTAAAGAGAAATTTTGCACTAGGTATTATTTTTGTGTTTGTATGTTGCTACTGTATATTATTTATAAAGAGAATAGCTTTATTTTTGAGTCTTTTTCTCCTGCATGACAGGGAATGCTGGAAGGTATACAGAAATACATTGGTTTTACAGCATATTTCTTTTTGGGGGATACGGTTTTAGGAAAAGAATTGGGTCATGCAGGAGCAAAGCAGTATAACTATGGAACAGAAATGGTTTATTTTAAATATTTTCATAAATTTGGTGTTTTTGCATTTGCCATTTTGTTTTGTTTTGCGAGTAGTTTTTGGAAAGCGATAAAGTACTTAGGCAAAGAGGATGAAAAGCAAATACTCATGCGGTCGTTCCGTTGGGACTGATGGCATACTTGATTCCGTCCTTAGCAAACCCCATGCTGTTTAGTGTGGTTTCGGTTTGTGTCCCATATCTTAAGTATGCTGATTGTGTAGTGATGCAGACAGACAGGCACAGAAGTAAAAAGAATTTTTGGGTAATGTGGAGTAAGAATGTTCATGCGCATTAAGGTAAGCAGCAAAAATGTGGGATACGCTGTTAAAGAAGAAATGGATTGGGTGCTGGGGAAATGAAAATTTTTACTAATCGGAATCGGATTTGGTAATTATGAATATAGAATCGTAAAAAGAATTAAGGAATCAAAGGGCACTGGGGTATCCTATCTGCGAGATACGTACAGCTGTTTTACGGTGGTATCTCGGATTCTCGGAATGCCTGTTGCAGAGACGTTCAATCGATTTTATTTTAAAGAAAAATTGGAGAATTGAAAGAACACTTCGACAGAGTTATTGTGATTGTGGGTAGAAAAATTAAGTTTATATTTTCTTTCTTCATTGAAAGAAGAAATCAACAAGCAAGCTTTGTACTATATCTTTGGGATGATAAGCAGCGTGTTAGAGAATTTTGACAACACATATAAGATATATGACGAGAGTATACAGTTTCGATTTAAAAGATTGTAAAAAGATTTGGCTTTTAAACATCTTCCGTTATTCTTTACAAGAGGCGTTGAAGAAAGTAAATAAAGAATATGATTTGTATTCTGCAATGTTTAGCCACTCTGATAGAGAGAAAAATTGCGTTGCAGGTTGAAAAACTGCGAGAGCTAAAAGCGGAGTTATAGGATATATATAAGCTTTAGGAAAGTATGGAGTATTTTCGCAGATATTCTATAATAAAGAAAAACCATGATCAGAAATTTACAGTATTTAGCTGAAGCCTATTTCGGAGGAAGAAAACTATGAGAATATGGAAAAGTCAATGCAATCTTAGACATTCAGTTTTCGTCTCAAATTGGATTAGACAATGCGGACGATTGAAAGCCTGGGGCTTATGAATAAATTAATTACAACGAGATAAAAGTATTCAGTACTATGATTTTTGCTCTAAGAATGTATTGCTTATTGATAGAACAGAGCCTAGGATTGATGACGTATTTTTATCAACACCCTATGTACCGATTCGAGAGGATATTTATCAAAAATATTCGTTAACGACATGGTGTAAAACTTTAATGGGAGGAAATCCCACTGCATAATTATTTGGGGGAGTATTGCTTTAGTGGATATTCCGGTATAAACAGTGTTGCCGTAAATAGTATATATGAGGATAGAAAGTGTCATGGGGGATAACAAGCGACTTGAAGAAAAATTAAACCACATAGAATTTGCCGGTTGTGAATCTGTATTAGTCAGAGACACCTGCATTATCCTTTTGCAAAAATAATCGTACGTTCATAAATGGAGTAGAAAGATCTCTTCGTGATTTTCGATTATTTTCATGAATGATTGTTGTTTTAGAGTCTTGGGGAAGGAAGTACATTGACGCTTTTTCGCATTCTTTCTCTGCGCGGAGAGACCATCAGATTGCTTTTTCGTAATGATTACGTCGTCTTTAATGGACAGAGTAGGTGTGGAATATGGGAAAAGATACTGGTCTATCCGCATATTCTCTGATTTCAGTTGTGTTTTCATGGAATAGAGAGCTGAGAAATATCGGAATTAGCTTTTCCTATAAGGATGCTTCGAGAATTGTACCAGTGTTATCAGGATTACCAAGATATTACGGAGTTCTGCGAAGGAAGAGATATTACAATAAAGAATGTACTTGTGTATTGTGATGTTTTGCCGGTAGATAGTTTTGTGGTTCAAAAGTTCAAAGCAAAAGGAGCGGAAACAGCAACCTTTCAGCATGGTACATTTGCACTGGAAAATAATGCGTGGGCGTATCGGGCTTCGAAAAGTGATTATTTCCTGGCGGATAGTAATGCATCGCGAGATGACGCAATTGAGGCAGAGCTTCCGGGAAGGATTTTGGTTGTCGGAACACCGTCTCAATATACAACGCAGACAGAGAGGATAGAAAACAGTGGTTATCAGGATAGAGAAAGCGCAGGAATGAAAAATTCTGTGTGTGGAATAGTAATGAACAGTGTGGAGGACCCTTTCGAGGATAACAGAGAAATGCTTGTCACTCTACAGTCCTATTGTAAGAAAAAGGGATGGATATTTTTAATTAAGTATCATCCGTCCGACAATCAACGAAGATACAGCGAGGTACTTGATAGAACGGTTGTACAGAAAGAGTATGCTTCTGAGTTGCCAATTCAGAGCTTTTTGGAAATGGTTGATATTGTGGTTATTAGTAAAACTCGACTGTGTTTTCAGAACGGCGTTAAAAATGAAGAAACCGGTTTTATTTTTCGTGAGAAAGCACATATGATCAGAATAAGTTTCGAAATACGGATTTTCTTAAATTCAGCAATGAGAGGAACTGGATTGTCTTTTGGAACAAAAAGAGGATATACTGGAAAAACTGGAGAAATTAAATAGTTATCATAATGTGACAGAAGACGTTAATACACTTTATAAAAAGCATACGAAGAAATGGGAATGAAATAGATTCATGAATAAGCAGATAAAGAGTCTGACAGTAGAAGTATCAGAATATGAGTAGTGCCGTAAAAGCTTCCCTTTGGTTTATGGCAATGAATATTATTCAGAAGGAATTCAGTTTGTTGTAACGCCAATCTATACAAGGTTTTTAACATCGGAACAGTTCGGATATTATTCTATATTTACGACTTGGCAAGGTGTATTTATGATTGTAGCCACCTTTGAATCTCAGTGCAGGCTGCTTTAATAATGGGATGTTGAAAGTATGAGAAAAGGAGAGAAGAGTTTATTTCTTCTATTCAAGGTCTTTCTAATACAGTTTGCCATTATTGTTTTTCTCTTACCGATTTTTCTTTAGAAATCAGAGTTACCAATCTTATGAATTGATCAGTTTACAATCATCTGTATTTTTATAAGTTGTTTGCTGTACCCTTCTATTTGAATATTGGTCCCAGAAAAAACGTTATGAATATCAACCATTAGTAAGAGCTATCTTATCCCTATCGCATTAATCAATGCAGTTTTTCAGTAGCTTTTATTTTTGATTCCTGAGGAAAAAGTATGCCATTATACTTGGAACTACCGCAGCGCAACTACTATTCGGTTTATATTTTTATATTCATAATCTGTACAAGGGATGCTTCAATTCTACTTTTTGGAAATTTGCTTTTTCTTTAATATAGCACTTGTTCCGCATTATCTTTCTTTTATTATTTTGGGACAGTCTGACCGTATTATGATTAATCAGTATTGCGGACAGAGTGCAGTAGGAATTTATTCTTTGTCCTATACCGTATCTTTGCTTTTTAAAACATTATTGTGAATGCCAGTTTCTTCAACATTAGCACCTTGGACATTCCAGAGAGTTGCAATCAGGAAATATCAAAGTAGTGAAGAAAAGTGCGAATACCATTGTGCTGATTTTGGGAGTGGTTGTTGTTGTTGGAATTTTTGCTCGCACCTGAAAATGATTCTGTTTTTGGGAACAAGGGAATACTTACGGGCAATTTGGATTATACCGCCGAGTGATGCTGAGTTGTTTCTATACAATGATATACTCCATGTATGCCAATATTGAATTTTATTTTTGAGAAGAAACTGTATATTACTGATAGCATCAGTGGCAGCTGCAATTGGAAATATTATTTTAAACGCAATTTTCATACCTATGTTTTGGATTTATTGCAGCAGGCTATACTACGTTGTTTTGTTATGTGAGCACTTTCAATCTTTCATTTGTGTTTTATGAATCAGATTTTAAAAGAGAATGCAAGGGAACAGGTATATGATATTCGCTTTATCTCTCTTTTTCTCTGTTCTTAGTACTACTTATTTTTCTTGTCTTTACTTTACGAGCATAGGTATTTACGTTATAGTAGTTCTATTAGTTGTATTGCTAATTAGCATCCCATCTTTTAGGAAGATTTTAGCTTTGAAAAATGAATTTATGGACAGGGAGGTGATGATGGATTTTTACGTCGGATATAGTAAAAATATTTATTTTTCTTTATGCACTAAGAACCCAAGAGGACTAAAAATGTATTGGTGAAAACCATTTTTCTAGAAAGCCTCTACGCCTTCAGGGATATATATATGTGTGGGGAAATGCTGTGATACTCACTGAATGGAATAAGAATGGAGTGTATAGTAAACTGGAATCATACTCACTTCTGAAGGTATTCCTCAGCCTAGAAATAGCGGATTATGTTGTTATTAGGGCAGAATTGTCCATATTACTTGTAGGTAATCATGTTCTTATAGGAGAGGGAACGAATATTTTGCCAGATGTGCTGATTGCAGATATAAAGCATATTAGTGAAGCGGATAAATCGATTATGGATACAGGAATACTGCTTGGGAGTGTGACCATAGGACGCTTTGTTCAGATTGGAAAAGGGCGCGTATATTATGGCAAATGGAAGAGACATTTCTATTGGCGATAATGCAATTATTGGTGCAAATGCTGTTGTCACAAAAAGCGTTGATTCCTTTACCACTGTAGTGGGTGTTCCAGCAAGGCCATTGAAAAAGGTAAGAGTGCTTTTATGGAAAAATTTTTGGTGACAGGTGCAAATGGCTAGTTGGGAAGAGGTATTGTACGAAAAGCTGTATGAAGCAGAGCCGAGGTTGCTGCAACCGGGAAAACAGACTGATGGGATTGATGCTGATGTTGAAAAGATAGATGCGGACCTGTTTGCAGTTGAGAATCCGTATACTTTTTTGGAAAGCCGGATAAGCTTTTTACATTTGGCTTGGAAAGATGGTTTTTGTTCATTATGCAGACTCTCATATTCGGGAGTTGCCGAAGCACCTACGACTTTATAAAATCGATGAGCAAGTCAGAAATCGATGCCATAGCAATTATGGGAAGTATGCATGAAATCGGCTTCTATGAAGGCGCATAGATGAAAAATACGAGTTGTAATCCGGAAAGTATGTACGGCATTGCCAAAAATGCATTAAGAAGATAAAGTAAAATTTTTGCCAAAACAGAAATGATAAGAGTTTTCAATGGCTTAGAGGATTTTATATTGTTGGAAACTCGTCGAGTGGTTCGTCTATTTTTCTCAAAATTGCTGCAGTCTGCACAGGGAAGGGCGACATAGCTTTCCTTTGACAATGGGAGAGAATCAATTTTGATTTTTAGACTATGATGTATTTTTGTGACCAGGTTTCGCCGCAGTGTTACAGGATAAAGTTAACGGCATTATTAACATTTTGTTCGGGAAGACCGGAGAAACTTTCAGATCGAGTGGAGAGATTTATTAAGGAAAAACCAATATAACATTCATCTGGAATATGGTGCTTTTCCTGATAGACCTTATGATTCTAAGGCGGTATGGGAAGTAATAAAAATACAGGAGATATTAGCAGGATAAAAAGATTCTGTTTATGCAGGATTTTTATTTTACAGTATGGTTTTATATAGATAGGAGGAGATAAGATGGACAAAACAATTTTAATATTGTGGGTGTTATTCCAGCGAGATATGCATCGACACGTTTTTCCGGGGAAACCTTTGGTGGATATTTTGCGGACGCACGTTACTGAATTCAATGCAAGAGATAGAGGAAGAGTTTGTATGAGTCTTTTTCCAATAAAACTTTATTAATTACCGGAGGCACCAGTTCCTTCAGTAACGCCGTACTCAATCGGTTTTTAAAAGACGAGATATCGATGAAATTCGCATTTTTCCAGAGATGAGAAAGAAGCAAGATGATATGCGTCATAAATTTCAAGTGAAGATGCGGAGTCGCAGATAAGATTAAGTTTTTACATTGGAGATGTCTAGAATTTAGAATCTGTCACACTGCTATGCACGGAGTAGACTATGTTTTCACATGGCAGCACTAAAACAGGTTCCGTCCTGTGAATTTTTCCCTATGGAAGCGTCTCGAACAGAATGCTGATGTAGGTACGGATAATGTACTGACTGCAGCTAATAGAGAAAGGGGTAGAGTCTGTTATCTGTCTTTCTACGGATACAAAGCGGCGTATCCGGTAAATGCCATAGGGAATTACCAAGGCTATCGAGGAGAAGGTGGCTGTTGCAAAATCAGAATGTCAGGAAAAAACCAAGATTTGTTGCACCCGTTATAGGGAATGTCGCATGTGCTCTCGAGGTTCTGTTTATCCACCATGGATCGATCAGATTAAAAGCAGGAGCGCCATTACGAGTCATAGAACCCAAAATGACCCGCTATTATGTGTCATTGGATGAGGCGGTGGATTTGGTTTTATTTGCCTTTTCGAGCATGGAGGAAAATGGAGACTTGCTTATTAGCAAGCACCCGCCTGTACTGATACAGACGCAAGCGGAGGCGGTTTTGTGAGGTTGTTTTGGTGGAAAAAGAGGATATTAAGGTTATCGGCATTCAGCATGGTGAGGAAGATGTACGAAACACTATTAACCAATGAAGGTAGTGCAAAAGGCGATAGATCAAGGCAATTTTATCAGTGTGCCTGCAGATAAACTGAGGTCTTAACTATGATAAATATTTTTCTGATGGTGATACCAAGGAAATACGTTAAAAGAGTTTAATTCCAATAATACAAGTTGCTCCAGTTTAGAAGAAACAAAGAATACAATCGCAAAAATTGTCCTATATTCAGGATAGACTTGCTGAGAGTAAAAGTAGAAAAGAAATCGTTTTATGAAGTGTTCATAAATGATTTCTTTTTGATTTCATGTATGCGTAATATGTGTTAAAGTGGATTTTGAAGTTGCCTTAATTAGAAAAATGAGTCTGTACATGAAATATAGAGGAGGTAAAAGGTGTAGTATGAGCGTTCAGCTGGAAGGAAAAGGCTGGAAAAAATAAAATTGTTAATCATTGTCGGAACCAGGCCGGAAATTATTCGGCTCTCAGCAGTGATTAGGAGCTGTAGGAGCTATTTTGATTGCTGCGTAGCGCATACCGGACAGAATTATGATAAGAATCTGAATGATGTGTTTTGGTCTGATTTTTCTCTTTCCGGACCGGATGTGGATGGATGTCGTAGGGTGAAAATTTGGGACAAACCTGTGGGAATGTTATTGCTCGTAGCTATCGAGCTGATGGCGAGATAAAACCTGATGCACTCAATTTTAGGAGATACCAATTCCTGTCTTTCCGCCATTTCTGCGAAAAGGCTTCATATCCCAATTTTCCATATGGGAAGCCGGAAATCGTTATAGGATGAGTGTCTTCCGGAGGAGACAAATCGGCGTATTGTGGATGTGATTTCTGATGTGAATTTGCCGTATAGTGAAGCTGCAAAGAAATATTTGCATGAGATGGGATTGCCAAAGGAAAGAGTATATGTACTGGTTCCCCGATGTCAGAAGTTCTAGAGGAAATCTGGAGAAAATCAGAGCTTCTGATATTTTGGGGCGCTTAGGTTTAGAGGAGAATAGATATATCTTGCTTTCTGCTCATAGAGAAGAAAACATTGAGATACGGAGAAGAATTTTCTGTCTTTATTCACTGCGATTAATGCACTGGCAGAGAGAAATACGATGTTCCTATCCTTTATTCGTGCCACCCGCGTTCCAAAAAACGATTGGAAGAAAGCGGTTTTGTTTTAGATAATAGAGTGCGGGTGAGTGAGCCGCTGGGCTTTAACGACTATAATCAGTTACAAATGAATGCACTGGCAGTAGTGTCGGATTCGGGGACGTTGCCGGAGGAGTCTTCTTTCTGATCTTTCGATTGGGGCATCCCATTGCGGCGTGGTTTGTATTCGTACTTCTACGGAAGGCCGGAAGCATTGGAAGCCGGAGATTTTATTTTAGCAGGAATAAGCACTCGGGAGCTTTTGCAAGCTACAGATATGGCGATTGAGATGAAGAAGCAAGGCGTTTTGGGTAAGCCATGTCCGATTACACAGATGAAACAGTCTCTATGAAGGTAGTGCGCATTATACAAAAGTTATGTGAATGTAGTGAATAAGATGGTATGGCGAAAGGGATAGAACTTCATGAATATTTTTAGTTACCGGTGCAAAAGGAATGGTCGGAACTGCTCTTGTGAATAATCTTAAGAATATTCGGGACAATAAGAATCGTTGTCGCCCTTCACTCTCTATCTCAGAAATTTATGAATTTGATCGTGATTCCGGTGAGGCAGAGTTAGAAGAATACTGTCGAAAGCTGATTTTGTTTTTCATCTTGCAGGAGTAAATCATGGCCGGAGAGAATGGAAGAGTTTATGGAGGGAAACTTTTGAGTTTCTCTTCTAAACTTTTAGATACTTTGAAAAAGTATAAGAATACTGCCGGTGTATGCTTTTCTTCTCTGTACAAGCGACCCTTGCAGGCCGTCTTTGGTAATTCTGAATATGGAAGAAGCAAAGAAGAAGCGGGAGAGGAACTTTTCTTCTCCTATGGAGAGACAACCGGAGCGCCGGTGTATGTCTACCGTTTTCCCAATATCATGGGACATAGTAAAGCCGAAGTATAATTCTGCAGTATCTACATTTTGCTGGGCGATTGCACATAATGAAGAGTTTACAGTGAATGATAGAAGTACAGAGTTAGAACTCCTTTATATCGATGATTTGGTAGAGGGATGTTTTGATTTGTTAGAAGGAAAGGAGCAACATTGTACATTTTTGGTACGGAAACGATATTGGATAATGCAGGAAGGTATTGGCTGCAATCCCCACTGTATACAAGGTGACTCTAGGAGAAATCATTGATTTACTGGAAGAATTTAAAGCACAAGAAAAACAGGAATGATGCCGGAGATGCGGAAGGCTCTTTTGCAAAATTATTTTTCCTTATACCTTACTTATCTGCCTGCAAAGACTTTTCCTATCCATTGAAAATGATAGTGGATAACAGAGGGAGTTTTACAGAGCTCTTGCATACGAAGAATCATGGACAAGTATCCGTGAATATCAGTAAACCCCGGAATCACTAAAGGGCAACACTGGCATAACAGTAAATGGAACAGTTTATTGTGTTTCCGGCCATGGACGTATCGAGGAAAGAAATATTAATACCGGGAAAAAGCCATTTTTGAAGTTAGCGGAGACAAGATAGAAGCAGTTTATATGATTCCTGGCTGGACTGCATAATATTATAAATTTATCAGAGACAGAAGACTTGGTTACAGTAATGATTTGTAATGAGAATTATAATCCAATCATCCGGATACTTTTTGTGAGGAAGTATAGGAATATGAGATAGTATGAGTAGCTCTGCCACCACGGATTTATCTGGAAACTGTAGAAGCGAAAATGTAAAGAGTAAAGGCGCTTCTAAAGAAATAGCTCCGAAAGTACCTTCTAACATCTTTTTATAAAGTACCAAAATGTGTTTTTTTAGCCCGGTTTAAAAGTGATCAAATGGTGGATTTGGAAACTGGTTTATGAAGTTTTAAATAGCGAAAAGACAAGGAAAAGTATTCAGCTTATTTAGAATAGAGCAAAAAAACTCTCTTTAGACAATATGTAATGACCTCCACTTTGTAAAATTCGTGGATTTACCTGTATAATGTATTTTGCAAAACAACATCAGGGGATTACCGCATACAAAGGGAGGTCATCAAATGAATCATAACACAATTTATGTAGGAATGGACGTTCATAAGGAAAATTTTTCACTTTGTGCTTACACTCTTGAAGCCGAAAAAGCTTCCTATCACCAAAGAACAGAAGCTGATTATAAGAATGTTCTGAAATATTTGGAGTTCCTTAGAAGCATCTACTGAAAATGATGCTAACTTCATATGTAGTTATGAGGGCTGGTTGCCCTCCAGTTATACTTTGATATCACCAGTTATCAGCGAACAATGTAAACTGCACTGCTATTCTTGCCCCTACAACAATGCTTGAGCAGCGTAGTAAGAAGCGTATTAAAACAGACAAGCGCGATGCTGAAATCATTGCCAAATGTCTTGCTCAACACAACTATAAGCTCTGTTCACATTCCTACAGCAAAAGATGAAGAAACAAAAAGAATTCTTGCGCATGAGGGATGACCACAAGCTTTGCTTTTTAAAAGATCAAACAGCAGATACTTGCGTTCTGCTTTACGCCATAGTTATCGTTATGATGGAAAGAAAGTCACTGGACAGCAGCTCATCCTCAAATGGCTTGGGGTCATTAACTCCTGAGGGCTCTGTACAAGGAAATCCTGGAAGAATATCTGCTGACCTATCAGAATCTTTCCGATAAGCTTGAAAGAATGGACAAGCGTATTGAGGAGTCTTGCTTCACTCGAAGAGTACAGGGAAGCGGTTAAGAAGCTGCTGTTTCATCGGGGTGAGAACGCATACAGCACTTTCTGTTCTGGTTGAAGTTGGCGACTTCAAACGTTTTTGCTTCTGCCAAGAACTTTTAGCTTCATACCTCGGTCTTGTACCAGGTGAGAAATTCAGTGGTGAAAATCAAACAAGGCTTGGTATCATGAAGGCGGGTAACAGGCATATACGATTACTGCTTACAGAAGCATCTCAATGCTATGAGGGAACAGATTGGATTCAAATCAAAAGAATTGAAATCACGACAGTCCGGAAAACACACCGGAAATCATAGCTTATGCAGATAAAGCAAAACGACGTCTAAGACGCAAGTATTACAAGATAGTTCTTGGCAGTTGTAAGAAACACAATGTAGCCAAAAACAGCAATAGTAAGAGAACTTGCCTCGCTTTATGTGGGGCATAATGACAGATCGTATTGCCTGACACTATGAGGTGCAACATCGTGCTGCTAATATCAAAGGCCAAGCCGCTAAAGCGGTGCTTTGCAGCCTTGACATCATCATCCCGCTGTTACGGTGGGTAACCAAGCAGATATGAGATGGCTTATGCCACACACATCTGCAAAAATAATAGTAACAACTGAAGACATCTTGAAAGGGCTCCGACCATTTCAAGGTTCGACTATCTACGATAAATCTATGTCGGCACAGAGTAATCTGTGATCCACGAGAAATTAGACGGTAGAGCTCACGCGGACCATTGACCTCTAGGTAACCAATCCACGTATATCAGAGTGGCCAAGGCCGGGAACTGATACTCCGGAGCTCTTTCCAGATGTCTTCAGGAACAATTAAATAAAAGTTTGTGGTGATTATCTATGATTTACACTTGACAGAAGGTCATTACATATCAGATTTTTGTATCATGGGATGCACGGATAAGTTAGAAGCTGTAAGAAAAATATGCAAGGGATATGGGAAATGGGTTAGATGAAGTTGCATATATGGGAGATGATATAAATGATTTAGAGCCTCTCGGGTAGTTGCTGTATCTGCGTCGCCTAATGAAGCTGTTCGAGCAGTTAAAAATGTGGTGAGCTATCAATGCGAAAATAATGATGGACAAGGTGCAGTGAGGAAGTTCATCGACTTTTTACTATTAGATATGTAGAGCAAGAACAGAGGCAGGAGAAAATAATGAATATGAATGAAGTCCGGAATGGAGGATGTGCTTTCACTAAGGAAGAGACTAAAATAGAATGGAACATTCGATATCTTAAAAATTAATCATGTCCATATTGATAGTGGGAATACATACAGAGCCGTTTGGCTTTAATATTTGGTTGAATCGCGGATATGGCATGATTACAAGATTATGTGTTCCGTTTTTCTTTATCAGCAGTGCATATTTTTATTGGTCAAGAGAAAAGGGAGCAAGGGTCTTTTAAAAAGGCTTTTAATGCTATATATAGCATGATCCATTATCTATTTGCCTTTGATTTTGAAAAATTTATCAAAGATGAGACTTGGACAAGTATTGTATAGATACCTTTGGGCTGGGAATGAACACGCGTTATGGTATTTATGTGCAGCTGTAATAGGGTTTTGCGATTACACAACTTATGTTGCGATCTTGTAGACCTAGAACGGTGCTTATCATTTCTTGTCTCTTCTTACTTATTGGATGTATTAAGTCAACATGGTCTCCATTAACAGAACAAGTATTTAGAATAAAATTCACTGATTTTCTGGGGAGCAGAAATGGACTTTTTATGCCTTTCCTTATACAGCGCTGGGAATGTATCTTGCAAAAATCAGTGGAGAGAAAAAGAGTGAGAACCTTTCCGTTGCTGTTTGGCTTTACGATATCTTTAGCTATGCTGGTAATCGAAAGTCTTCTGTTTGTTGTGATTTATAAAAACTAATACAACGGTTATGTGGATTTCTGTTTTTCCCTTTAACATACTTCTTTTTAGAATTGTAAACAATATTGATATTGAAATAGATAAAGGCGTATCACTATATTTACGAAGACTCAGTACCATTATTTATTTGAGCCAATTTCTTTTATTTATGGAATAGGTATATTTACGACTTTACATTATTTCTAGCAGTTTCCTTTTCGGCAATTATCTTTGGAATAGTTGCTGATGAAATTGGCTGAGAACAATAAAACAGAAATTTTTGGAAGATTTTATATTAACCATTGATTATTCTGGCGTTTGAGATCCACTGAATCCGATACTCAGAGCCACCAACTCCAGTGGCGGAGCCATGCGGAATTAAATGTCATTCCGAAGTGCAGAGTTATATCCTACGTAAACGGTAAATAACCTGTCCGTTCAAAAATAATCTACCAGATCTTAGGTAAATGGTAAATTGTTCCTGATTTCATGGGCTGTCACACAACTGATTTCATTGCCTGTCGTTGAACTGCTCAGATTTACGTCGTGAACATAGGGAAGATCATTTGCCATGACAAGATGGGCAAGGAGGGATAGCACCATTAGTTTCAACATGAAAATGGGAACAATCGTGGCTTGTTTTATTTTATATGTTTTGATACCATAAACTCAATATGTTGAGTAAATATTATATGCAGGAGGTCACTATAATGACTAAGTACCGTGAGATTATCCGGCTAGCGCAACCTGAGCTGAAATTGAGGTTTAACAAAATCGTCCCCTCATTGTGCATGAGCGAATAATCTGATTTACTAAACATGGTTTTTATACCAAGGTTCGGTGTACATGACTTTTGCGGGATGGTGCACTGAACCTTTCTTCTATATACTTCTATGACAGTATATAGAGCAATCCAGCGACATGCAACAAAAATCGAAAAGCGAGTTAATTTACGAGGTCAACAACATTTAAAAAGAATAAAAAGCAATACAGATGTATAACTAAAGCCAAGTACAGGTGATGGTAAAACAAATTAGTCTTATTGATATATATACAATACCGGCAGAATTTTTTAAAGGAGAGTTTCAGGTTAGATATTTTGAAGGCCTTTTTTTGAGCACGATTTTAAAAATAGCTATATCTCAGTCTGATTTCACTAATATTCAAAGAAGGGAAAAGAAATGGCAAAATCTTTTTGATGATGAAGAGGTATATTTGTTTTGAGGCTTTATCTTGAAGAGGATGATTTTTAAGAAGGTGAGGAGATTATATTTATTTTTGCAAAAATGCAAAAATAAATAATGTTAATAAGGACGGAATTGAAAAAATTACTGCAAAAATTATTTTGGTGGAATGCAGTATGAATTTAACATCTATGTATGCGGTATTAAAGGCCTGTAGCTATAGGAAGAATGGTAGAAAATTATAAGTACAAGATTGGAAACACTTGTTGCATGGTATGAAGGACAGTCCAGCTCTAATGGACTAATTAAGAAAGCGAATGACTATGGTATAAATACTATTTCGTATGTATACTCACCTATGCCGGAACATTATTTAGGATTATGCCCTTCAAAAGTACAGATCAAAGAAAGAGTAGTAGCTCGAAAATATGCCATTCAGGGACATGCTTGGGAAGAAAATATATGTCAATTTAGCAATATAGAGTGTATCATAGCGCCTTCTTTTAGATGCAAAAATATTTTCGATAAGGTAGGAGCTAATGTCTCTTCTTTTTGAAGTATTAGCTGTTTTGCCTGGGGTGTTTGAAGATGCAAAACAATTTTTTTGAAAAGAGCTCAGTAGGGCGTGTCAAAAACTATTAATACATAATATTTTAATAAAAATCATCCTTTTTCAGACTTATGATTTGAAAAGTATGGTATAAAAAGAGAGAATTCGGTGCTTGTAAAGTCAGTTTTATAATAGATACGATGAGGAAAGGCGGTATCTATTGCTGACATAGTAATAGTTTCCGGAAGTTCATTTACCATGGAAATCCTATTTAGTGGGAAAAAGTTATAAAATTATATTACTCATGGAAAATTATCAATTGTATGTGTACCAGAAAGATTTTCTGATAAAATTCCTTTGGTATATGATGGAGAAGGCATCATTAAGGAAGTAAAAATGCAAAGCAAAAGAATATTTATATGATGATATAGAAAAATTGAAGAATGATGTATTTACAATGCCTAGTCATGAAACGCATAATTGAATTTGAGAATCAATGGTAATTTGTGAAAGGAATGGAGATATGAGATATTTTGGCAGTTATTCCTGCAGATTTCAATCCGGGCAGTATGCCAGAAAGCCGAGTGCAGATATTTGTGGTCATCCAATGATTTGGTGGGTATACCAAAAAGTGAAAAAGAGCAATTTGTTTTTGATGTAGTTATTACTACAGATGATGATAGAATTGCAACAATCTGCGAGACATCAGTGGGATGAAGTTTATAATGACTGCAGTTGAACATGACACCCCAACATCTCGTCTTTGTGAAGTTTCTTCAAAAATAAATGCAGAATTGTATATATTAATTATGGGAGATGAATCCATTGGTAGAAAGCGAAAGCTTTTTCATTGCTTGTTCGATGGAAAATATCAGGAGAATACTATGTAGGTGCATTAACGAATATATTGGAAAATCCAACGGATGTTATTGACTTTTAGTAATCAGAAAGTTGTGACAAATTCGAGATAGAAGTATTAATGATATCTAGAAGCCCTATTCCTTACCCCAAAGGAACTTTGGATTTTAAGTATGAAAAAGTAACGGGGGTTCAAATATTTTCAAAAAAGGCACTGGATTTTTATTCTAAAACACCAAAGTCTCTTTTAGAGAAGGCGGAAGAAAATGATTTGATGAGATTTGTTGAACATGGAATAACAGTACATGCTACAATCTCCCCATATAAAACAATTTCCGTCGACACACCTAAGGATTTGGATTGTGTCAGAAAAATCATAGGAAATGAGCTGGCTTGAGAAGCTATAGCGATAATCAAGGAGAACGATATGTCTAAAAATGATTTAAAAATTATTAGATTGTACACTTCGAGATGGAGGATACGTTAACGATTGGAAATGGGGGATTCCCAAATGCTAAGGCAATCATTCGCTTCCTGACAAAAAGCAAAGAAATTGATTTTGTTGAGGGTAGGATTCTAAGAAATATAGAAGGATATAGTGAGGATGTTACGGTTTTGCAATACTATAGAGGAGTTGAATCGTTTACTACCCCCAAAAGACAGGAGAGACGGTATATTCGGCTCTATGGCCATGCGTAGCAATTATGATATCAATAAAGTTATCTCCATATTCGGGGGCAAGGAATTGAGATGATACGAATTACTGCTCATGATTATGATATTGAAGAGGGATGGATTTTGCTCAAACGGTAAAGGAAAAAGGGTATAAACTTTCCATAAACCCCATTAATATCATGGGATATTCCGATGAAAGAATTCTGTGGATTATTGATCTAAAGTTAATGAAATAAAAGCCTTATCAATTTTTCTATAGTGGATACTTTCCGGAAGCATGAAGAGATTTGGACCGTATTGTGAGTCTTGTTGATCAGCAATCTGGATAGGGATATAAGAGTTGCGCTTCATTTACATGAGAATATGGCTTTGAGTTGCTGTTTAGCACAAAACTTCATATGATAAAGCATTTGAACAGGCCTGTTGCAGTAGATGCCGAGTCTGCTTGGGATGGGAAGAGTACCTGGGAACCTTCCCATTGAACTTATAGCTGATTATTGTAATGACTATGCCGGATAAGGCGTATGATATTGATTATTTAATGGATGCAATACAAGATTATATTGCTCCAATAAAAGGGGAACCTGCATGGGGATATACTCCTGCATACTTTTCTGTCTGCACGATTTAACTACATAGAAATTATGCGGAACATTATTTAGAAAAAGGCGACTTGACGAATAGAGATATTAATCATATTCTTGCTGGTTTTGATCGAACTAAGGCGACAGCTTTCGATGCTATCTTATGCAGATAGGAAATATCTTGAATATAGAATAATATATAGATGATTCTAGTCATTATGAAGAGCTAAAATCTGAGCTAACAGGGAAAAGAAATATTTTAGTGCTTGCTCCGGGAGCTTCGTTTTGTGAGCAAAAGGACAAAATTGAGGAATATATAAAGAAAAAGCCCATCACTATTTCCAGTCAATTTCATACCAGAACATTTGCATACTGATTACGCCTTTTTCAGTAATTCAAAACGATATTTTTCAAGCCGTGGAGGGAACTGTAAGACGATAACAACATCAATATCAGAGACAGATAAGTCTACCTTCCAGCTAGTTATAATTCACTTTCGGGGCATTTAGCCATGGAGAATAATAGCTTTGTTATGCTCTTGAAGTTACTTTATGATTTCGGAATCAAAAATTGTTGCTGCAGGTGCTGACGGATTTAAAGATGGTCGGTATAATTACTCTAAGTTGTCGTTTCCCAATTCGTCATATGGAATGAATAAAGGGAAATACACTAAACTATAATGCGTCTGTGAAAAAGCAATACAACAAATTCGGGTATAGCTGTAGAGTATCTTACGGACTCGGAATATAGAAATGTCTAAATTATGTGCTATAAGGTCTTATATAGCTTTCCTCTTTGGAAAGATAATTAACAGGTATGAAAACAGAAAAAGAATGTAATTTGTAGATATATTTTTACAGGTGACATCTGAGTATTTTAGTACTTTTTGTAAAAAGGTGTATAGATGAGTTGTATTCGTTAGGTATATCAAGCGTTATTCTTGATTATACACAACTTGTTAATCCTAGGTTGGATGAGTATCTTTGTCAAACCAGACTAAGTTCAGGAGACTATGATGGTATAGAATATTTAAAAATAGATGATGTTGAATCTTTGCGGGCATATTTTTGGAAATAAATTAAATTCGGTTTTTCTTTACGATGTTTTTATAATACTTATCCTACTAGAAAGATTTTTGAAACTATTAAAGCAGACTGAGATTTACTATGTTTGTCTGTCAGGAGTTTCATCTGAATTAGGGATAGGAGAGGTAGTGAATAGAATTTCCTGTTGCAGAAGTTCTCACAAAAACACTTAAAGAGGCTTGGTATAATAGGGTATGGAAAAAAATTCAAATTACTACTAATCCTTTATTGTATTGTTTATCTTCTTCTATGAATGAAGAATATAAATGCAAATTGAAAGATTGCAATTAAAACGTGGAGAGATTAAGATTGCACTCTATGATTACGAAAGTTATTTGAGAGTGAAACGGAAAAGTGAATAGAGAATGTGCTAGTTTTTGGATTTAAATGTATTTTTCCCATCCTGATTTTTATTGTGGACTTGAATTTGCAGGTTGATGCTGAGAAAAATTATGCAGAGATTAATGCAATTTTTGAAAAATAGAATCAAGTTTAGGGGTTAGAGGCGATTATTGCTGCACATCCAAGAGCAAATATTGCAATTTAAAGAAAAATATATGCTGGTCGAAGAATTGTGCTGGGAAATACAGCGAAAGTAGTAAAAAGTTCAAAATTGGTTCTTTTTTTCAATTTTCTAATTCTATCGTATTTTGGGGTTATGGCACATAAACCTATCGTATTATTATGCAAATCAGGAGATAGAAAAAGTTTCTTATTTTTCGAGATATGTGTTTTAAATATGGAGACAATTAAATCTTAAAATTTTTGAAGAATGCAAATAAAGTTAATAGAACTATGTTATCAGTAGATACAGAGGTATACAAAATTTATTAGAGAAAGAATAGCATATAAAAGAAGTGAATGAACCATGTTTTTTTGGATGTCTGTGGGTTTGAATTGGTGAATAAAAATATAGTTTGATTTGCAATTACACCAAGATGACTAGAAATATTATGAAAGGAAGAGTCAATCCAGTGATTACAAGGAAAATACAATGATGTATAAAAGTAATTCTGTGGGATCTGGATGGTACGTTATTGGACACATCGAAGGGGTTAAAATGCTGTAAAGCATACGATAGAGTATTTGGGACTTCGAAAACTTGAAGAACATGTTTTTTGGATGAGTTTGTAGGCCCTCCAAATGCAATTTCGTTTCAAGTATTATGCAATGGGCGAGGCGGAGGCTTTGCGATCAGCTAATGTTTTTCGGAAAATTTATAAAGAACAATCACTTTTGAAGCAGAACTATATCCGAATACACTGGAAACATTAACTGCGTTATAAAAGGCTATATTATGGCACTTTGCAGCAAATAAAAGTCACGATAATGCAATTGCAATATTGAAGCACTTTTTGTATAGCAAAAGTATTTTGAAGTTATGCAGGGAGCAGATTTGGAAGGAAGACTTAAAAAGCGGATATAATCCTAAAAATGTATGGATGAATTGAAAATTAGTGCTCATGAAGCGGTTTATATTGGAGACAGTATGTTTGATGTTGAGGGGCAAGAAAAAGCCGGAATAAACTTTTATGGAGTTTCCTATGGATTTGGTTTCAGAGAAGAAAATGAATATCAATTTAAGTTATTTAAAAACATGAAAGAAATAAAAAGAAAAGATTTTTGCGAAAGGCTTTGAGAGATGATATTAGTTCTGCGAACCGGAATTAAAAAGGAATTTAAATTCTGCATAGGTATTCTATTAAAAAGGGGTCTGTTTGGGCCGGATACATATATTCCACCATTTACAATGACTGATGAGATTACCAATCTCGTAATAGAAATAGCAGAACTTACCTGCCAAGTATGTTCCCGAGTTGATAGGACAATTATTTAACTGGCTGAAGAAATCAAAAATTACATCCATTAGTAAAGGGCTGTATTTTTCATTATGAATTTGAATTCATTCATCCTTTTTGCCGATGGAAATGGAAGGATAGGGAGATTTTGGCATACTTTGATTCTTGCAAAATGGCAGGAGTTTTTGTAGATTCCTATTGAAACCATTATTCATGTGCGCCAGAATGAGTACTATAAAGCACTGAATGCATCTAATACAGAAGGAGAGTCAACGATCTTTGTTCAGTTCATGCTAGAATTGATTAGAGATATTCTAAAAGAATTGTCACATAATGGCGTAATGAACCAAGCAAAAACGGTAGATGAAAAAAATTGCTGGTTCTTTTGATGGAATATGGCAATCAATCTGATTATTCCGGCGCTTGAGAGCCACCAAATCGAGTGGCGGAGCCATGCGGAATCAAATATCATTCCGATGTTCAGAGCCATATCCTACAATGAATTTACGGCAATTGTGCCGGACTCATTGAAAGGAGGACTCAGGATGTCCAAAGAAAAACAAATTTTACAATGCTATGCTTCCGGTTTCAGTCAGAGGAGAACAGCCGATACTTTCGGTGTGAGCGTAACACCGTTTCCGCTGTAATCGCAGCCGCAAAAGGCAACACATCAGTGCTCAAGCTGCTGAATTAATGGATGAGCCGGAGCTCATCTTAAAACTGTTTCGGAAAAAGGCTTTCGAGCCGACTCAGGAAACACCGAACTTTGAAAAAGATTCATAAAGAGCTACTGCACTCAGGTGTTACTCTCCGTATTCTGTGGGATGAATACCGTGATGAATGCTTAACAGCAAAAAGGCCGCCGTATATGTACTCTCAGTTCTATGAGCTGTACAGCGATTACGTCGATCAGCATCGTCTTACGATGCACCTCCAGCATAAACCAGTGATAAATGCATGGTAGACTGGGCCGGAACAACTCTCTCCTTCTACGACTCTGCCACTGACGAGACCTTATACATGTTATCTTTTCGTTGCTACGCTTCCTTTCAGTATGTATTGTTATGCAGAAACTTGCCTCACAATGAAGCAGGAAGACTGGATTAATGCTCATGTGCATATGTATGAATACTTCGGCGGTGTGACTAGAATCCTCGTAAGTGATAACCTTAAAACCGGGTCATAAGTAATAAAAGAACGATGATCCGGTCATGAACCGCTGCTATCAGGAGTTGGCTGATTATTACAAAAACAGCCCTTCTTCCGGCAAGAGTTTTTAAGCCCAAAGGATAAGGCAGCTGTAGAAGGAGAGTTGGCAAACTAACTTCTCACATCATCGCAAAACTGCGTAGTAGGGAGATGCTTCAGTCTCACTGAACTGGATGCAGAGGTACGAAAGCTTCTAGATGCATACAACCACAGAGATTTCCAGAAAAAAAGACAGCTCTCGTTATTCGGTTTTTACCAATGAAGAGATACTGTTCATGCAGACGCTACCCGCAATACCGTATGAATTCTCCTTGTGGAAAACAGCGACAGTTCAGCTGAATTATCACGTTGCCTTTGATAATCAGTATTATTCGGTTCATTATGCATATGTCAGAAAGAAGGTTGATATCCGCAGTACGAAGAGTCTTGTTGAGGTCTTTTATCAGAATACCAGAGTATGCAGCCATAGACGTCTGTATGGGCGAAAAAGGCCAGTATGATACGAATCGACCACATGCCGGAGATCATAAAGCTCTACAGCGAGTGGAACAGCGAGCGTTTCCTCTATTGGGCAGGGAATATGGGATTGTCCACAAGAGAAGTGATAGTGTTGTTGACCGCATAAATTAACTTTTTTTATATTTTTGTTTAGAGTCTTATTTCCTTTACATAGTCTAAAGCAGTAGCGCCGCCATGGGTCCTTTTTAGAAAATAAAAAGTTTGTGGTGATTTTCTATGAATTTGTAGGTTTATCAAACATATATTTACACCCCATCTAATAAATTCCTTTAGGATGGTACTGGGAGATTTCCACCCTAAAGGTCTCATGGGAAACTGGTTATAGTCCCTCCTATTGTATACCTGTAATTGCTTTGAAAAGTCATCAAAGGAATAGAAACTATGTGTGGCATAGAATCTTTCGTTGTCTTTTCGATGACTACGCTCGACTTTACCATTATGTCGAGGAGTAAACGGTCGAATCAGCTTGTGATGAATTCCATACTGCATTAATCGTGCTTCAAACAAAGTAGGTTTGTCTCTGTGAGAAGTAAAGCGGTTGGTAAACTCTGTTCCGTTATCCGTCTGTACACATTCAATGCTCATTGGAAATGCTTTTAAAAGATGATCTAGAAATACAGCAGAAGAATAGGTGTTATGCTCTTCAAAAGCTTCTACATAGCGCCAGCGTGAGTACTCATCAATAGCGGTATACTGGAAAAATTGTTTGCCAATGACTTTACTGTTTTTTAAGCAGGCAGAAGGGACATATTTCACATCAATCTGAACTCGCTGTCCAGGGTAATGCATTTGCTCATAGGGCTTTGGGATATACTTGGGATTGGGGGGCTTTACGGCCATAATACCTTGCTTTTTCAGAACACGATAGAGCCCTGAAATAGAACGTTTGTAGCCTCTTTGTATAAGTTTTACCCAGAAAATAACAAGGCCTGCGTGAGGGTTTCTGCGGCGCATATCAGAGATAAGTTTAAAGCTCATCGGAATTATGCTGATTAGGGTGACTGTGTGGCCGTCTGGAGGAGATAGCGCAGAGATTCCGGTGAGCCATCAAAAACGTTTTTCCATCGATAGATATACTGCCGATTGATATGATACTTAACAGCAGCCTTTTGTTACGCCATGTTTTTCAGCGTAGCGAATAAGTGATAGCCTGAAGAGTAAATCTTGTGTTATAATAGCCACAGCGGAAGACCTCCTTGAGTTGGGTGTTGTTTGTGGTGAACTAACTTTTAACACAAGACAGGCTCTTCCGCTTTCTTTATTCAGTTGTGATGTAACATATGTATTGTAATCCTACAAGTTTGTGGTGATTTTCTATGAATTACACTTGACAGAAGGTCATTACATATCAGGTTTTCATAATTTGCAGCAAATGCTTTGAGCAGAAATCTACATCATAGTTCTTTTGCTGCACTTTGTCTCTCGAAATTGGACAGTATATCAATTCTACAGGCTTAATACCATGCCGCTTCATTACCTTATGAATAGCCGGTTCCATCATCAAAGAGGAACCTCTATGTATGCACTAACAAGCCAAGATGTCCTCCGTAGTCCACTATGCCAACTCATCCGGAGATAAATGCTGCACCGAAAACTTGAGTAAGTCCTGAAAGGAATGGTATAATAAGGCAAGCCTTAAGTCCACCCTTTTCGTTATCGTTTTGAGCTTGTCAAAGAACGTGCGAAGCTGAAAACTTCAGTATCCAGTCTTGTAAACAGCCTGTTCCCGGACTTGAATCTCTTGTTTCAACCCCTGCATAGAACTCGGTATACCGTCTTCTTCAGGAACTGCCGAGCATCTTTTGCTCGCAAGTTCCAATCTCACCCACCTGAAAGCGCTACTTGCTGATGCTTCAAAAGGGCGCTATGGTCGTAAGGCCAATGTAATCAGAGAGACTGCAAAATCTTCTATCGGATCACTTATGCATGCTAAATCAATGGAACTCAGGCAGACAATCCATCGAATTGACACACTGACTTCCGATATTAAAGAAGTCGAGCAGTCCATTCAGAAAATCATGGATGAGTGTGGTTCTCCAATTACAACTATTCGGCATCAAGTATCGTATGGGCGCAATGATTCTAGCAGAGATTGGAGACTTTACACGCTTTAGCAATGCAGATCAGGTTCTCGCTTATGCAGGACTATCTCCGTCTACGTACCAGTCCGACAGCTAATATCTTCTTATGCTCGCATGGAAAAACGTGGCTCTAAGTATCTGCGTTACGCACTTTTCAATGCTGCTATATATGCTTCTGGATGGGACGAGCGATTCAGGATCTATCTGTCAAAAAGCGGGCGGAGGTAAGCACTACTGTGTCGCAATAAGCCATGTGGTTAAAAAGCTGTTAGGGACCATCTTTCGGATGGAAATAACCCATACGTCATATCAGCCTTTATAAGTTAAATTAGCTCATAATCTTTTCTGCAGAGCATCATCGCTGATGCTCTATTCGTCGTCATACAGTTTTCAATGTACTAATCTATCTAAAATACGTTTCCGTATTTTATTCTGAAAATCTTTATTTTATGCTTGACTATTAATAGTTAGTCATTCTAACGATAATGAGTTAATGACTTCAGCTCCTCGCTGTGGTAGGATGTACCTGTACAGGACTTGGAGTGTCTATCAGTCACAAGCATTTCAGCAATGGAGCGGGCATCAACTTTATCCGTTTTCGTCTTTCTAAGGCTTTGACCTTTTCTGTAAAGATTTGTATGTAACGGATTGATAACTACAGGTGTGGTAGCCATGGTCAAAAGTGATCCCAGGATGTTGCAGGAATAGTGACCCGGTAGCCTCGAGGTCCTATTTTTATCTGAGATTTGTCCTTTGAGACTGACTCAATCTTGTGGAATAATTCTCCATAGCCATCGCTGTTGTTCCGTATCGTAAATACTTGGAAAAAGTTCTTTCGGTATCTGGGCCAAGGGATACAACAGTCATGCTTATCCTTAGCAACATCAATTCCAACGTAAATCATTTAGCAAATCCTCCTGTACTAAGTGTTTTGATGCTGTTATCGATTCACAGGGCTCTTTGCTGATTGTATCCTCGTTCTACATAAACCGTCATGAGGTATCTAACTGATCAACAATGTAACAAAGAGGCTGTGGTTGGGAGCCTTTTCCGAAAACCATCGCGCGGTAGGAGGTAAAACCAGTCCACAGCATCAGATAACAATAGTAGCTGATTACCAAGAACAGGTAAAGAAAAGCTACAACTTAATAATACGAGGAGACTAATAGTTGCGTTATCAAAGAATACAGGAACGAATCCGTAGATGAAGCACATAAGAATTAGGGTATGCTTTCAATATCCGCTACAAGCCCAAGTACTCCACTCAGGGAAAAGGCACTTTTGATCCAACTTTCTCGGTTTTTCTGAAATTTTTGCTATATTTTTGCATTCTTTAAAAATAATGAAAATATAAAAATATAATCAGGGATAAAGAACATAAAAATAGCACTTGAAAAAGAAGCATTATTTCTAAAAATCAAGCAAGTGGAAGATTGTGATTTTGAGCAATAAAAAATGGATTAAGCATAGTTTTTGATAAAAATCATAATCGTAATGTTCGATTTTAAGTGTGGATTTATTTTGGCTTGGATTTGCATAGAAGTACGAGCGGGTGTTAGGAAGGAAGTGAAAGCATGAAAAACTATGCCATCGGTTTATATGAAAAACCATCCCCAAGGACATGTGATGTGACCCCAAAAAGTTAGACTTTTAAGCGTAGCAGTTTTATGGCTGCTACGCTATTTTCTATGCAGCCAAGAGGCGAAGCCTGTATTGAACAGGACTTAGCCATCCCTAGTTTCTCCTTGATTCTATGTTCGTTATAGTACCTTATATATCGTTCTATTTCTGACTTTAATTCTTCATAACTATAATAGACAATGCCATAATAGATTTCTTGTTTAAGCAAACCGAAAAAGTTCTCCATAACTGAATTATCATGACAGTTCCTTTTCTGGACATACTTTGAAAGATTCTTTTCTTCCCTAAGTCGATGAGAATAAGCTTTCATCTGATATGCCCATCCTTGATCCGAATGGAATGTTCTGCGATATGGGCAATCAGATGTTACCTTTACCGCTTGTTCCAATGCATTCATTATATTTTGGGCAGATGGTTTGTTTTGCTATTCCATAACTGATAATCTCACCATTACACATATCCATAAATGGATCCAAGTATAGTTTGCGATTGTCATATGGCCTTTAGCATCGATTTCATAATACTTAAACTCTGTAGTATCTGTGGTAATCTTCTGATGAGGAATATGAGTTTTAAAACGTCTTCTTATGCGATTAGGAGCTACTGTGCCTACTTGGCCCTTGTATGAACTGTATTTGCGGCTCTTACGTGTGAAAGAAGTAACTTGCAGCTCAAGCTTCTGCATTATACGCTGCACTTTTTCTTGTTTACAACATATCCCTGATTTCTTAGTTCGGCTAATACACGACGATAACCATAATCCTTATTAGTCACTCGTATGAAAAAGAATCTTTTCTTCGATTTCTTTGTCAGGGTCTTCTCTATCAAGACGTTTTTGCCAATACATGTATGTGGCTTTAGGGTATGCCTGTATAGAGAGAAGGTCTTTTAGCTTAAACTCTCCTCGGAGGCTGTTGATGACGAGCGCCGTTCTCTCATTTTTACCTCGTCTTCTAAACGCAACCTCCTCAGTTCTTTTTAAAAATGCATTCTCAATTCTTAGTTTAAAGGAGTTCCTCTTCTAATTCTTTGACATATTTCCTTTTACTGGTATCAACAACTTTTTCTTTAATTTCTTGTTTCTGATTTTTTTGTTTTATTTTTGTCCAAAAGTTTTTCTTCCGACCTTTCTTGTGAGGTCTCAAAAGCTTCAGGACCGGCAGAACGAAAACAGCTAACCCATGCAACAATAATACTAGAATTCGTTATGCCTTCTTGAATTGCCAGTTCCCGATATGAAATCTCACTTGATAGATAAAAACTCTACTACAGAAAGTTTCTTTTCGAAAGAATATTTTTCATGCTGTCTAGAACGAAATAATCCTTTATCTCCCAAAGGCAGTAATGTAGCAACCCATTTTTGTATGTCCTTCTATTGGGGGCCATAGATAGATGAAAGATATCTATAGCCGCCTTTACCATTTAGATAAGCATCAACAATCTTTTTCTTAAGCTCATAGCTGTATTTAGCCATAAAAATACCGACCTCCAATTGTTAGAATTTTAGGGTCTAACTTTTGAGTCGGTACACCTACGAAAGTGGGAGGAAAACTTAAATGTGTAAAGGAATGCGGATATGACTTTTTGGAGATTAGTATAGATGGGACAGAAGAAGCTGAGCAGGTTGGATTGGACGAAAAGAACAGAGAATGGATATGCTTCAGCTTATGCAAAAAAACCGCTTTGCCCATTCGCAGTATGTGCCTTTCCAGTTACAGAAAATATCCCTTTGGATCTTCCGATATGGAAATTCGAAAGAAGCTTGAAATCATGGAGAAAACCATTGAATTTGCGGATGATTTAGGAATCAGAATTATTCAGCTTGCAGGTTAAGATGTGTAATATGAAGAGGGAACAGCAGAAAGCGAGAGATTTTTCCGGGAAAAACCTCAGCAAGGCTATCGATATGGCTGCCACAAAGGGATTCTTCTTGGCTTTGAAACGATGGAAACGGAATTTATGAACACGACACGAAGGCTATGCATTATGTGAATTTTATTGACAGCCCTACCATGGGGGTACTCGGGTTCGGAAACCTTACGAATGTAGCCCATTCCTACGGGAGCTGTGTGTTGGAGGATATGGAAACAGGAAGAGGACATATTATAGCAGTACATTTAAAGGAAACAGTACTAGGGAAGTTTCGAGAGATTCCCTTCATGACCGGACACGTAGATTTTTGAGGCGGTTATCGGAAAGGTCTGGGAGCTTGGAGTTAGAAGATATGTTACAGAGATGTGGGATATGGGAAAGGATACATGGAGGAAGATATCCTTTTTGCCAACAAAAGCATGAGCCGTATTTTGGAACAGCAGAATTAAGATAGAAGAATTTTATTCTTAAACATATTACTCACTGGCATGCGCTATCCCGCTAACAATAGTGCACCTATTACGATGCCTATCTGCCAAAGGATTTAGAGTAGTTATGGGAGAAAAACTGGAGCTTAGGCTGATAAAGGATAGAATGCTTAAAAATCATGGATTTTTGATGGAGATATGACGTAGAAAAAGGAGCGAATTATGTTAGAGGAATTGAAGAAGAAGGTGTATGAGGCAAATATTTTGCTTCCAAAGTACGGTTTGGTGACTTTTACCTGGGGAAATGTTAGCGCCATTGACAGAAAAAAGCGGATATTTTGTAATTAAGCCCAGCAGGAGTGGAATATGACGATATGGGGCCTGACGATATGGTGCTTATGGATTTGGATGGCAATAAAATAGAGGAAAAATTAAATCCCTCCTCCGATACGGCAACTCATATCGAGATTTACAAAGGATTTAAAGAGGTGGGAGGTATTGTTCATACTCATTCCAGCTATACTACCAGCTGGGCTCAAGCGGGAAGAGAATTCCCTGCTACAGCACAACCCATGCAGACTATTTCTATGGAGAGATTCCTTGTAAGAAATCTTAGCAAGGAAGAAATTGAAGAGGCCTCATGAGAAGAACACCGGTGTACTCATTGTATCCGAGTTTGAAAGACTCAAAAAGGATCCTGTAGCAGTTCCGGCTGTTCTTTGCAAGAATCATGAGTGTCTTTGCCTGGGGGAAGGATGCCCTATGCGGCAGTACATAATGCGGTGGTTACGGAAGAAGTAGCAAAAGATGGCTTATCGTTGTGAGCTGATTAATGAAGAGATAAAAGTTGCTCCCCAGGAATTACAGGACAAGCATTACTTTAGAAAGCATGGGGTCAATGCTTACTATGGGGCAGAATTAGTGCGAAAAATAATGGTGGACAAGGTGCAGTACGAGGGTTTATTGACTTCTTACTATTAGATATGTAGTGTAAGAATAGGTGTAGGGAGAATAATGAATATGAATGAAGTCCGGAATGGGGTATGTAGCTTTCCTGAGGAAGAAACTAAAAATGAATGGGACAATGGATATCTTAAAAATTAATCATGTCCATATTGATTGTAGGGAATACATACAGAGCCATTTGGCTTTAATATCTGGATTGGATCGTGGATATGGTATAATTACAAGACTATCTGTTCCGTTTTTCTTTATCAGCAGTGCATATTTTTATTGGTCAAGGGAAAAAGGTACAAGGGCCTTTTTGAAAAAGGCTTTTTATGCTATATATCGTTTGGTCCGTTATCTATCTGCCTTTTTGATTTTGAAAGTTTATCAAAGATGAGACTTGGACAAGTATTATACAGATACCTTTGAGCTGGGAACGAGCATGCGTTATGGTACTTATGTGCAGCGGCAATAGGCTTTGCGATTACACAACTCATGTTGCGATTTTGTAAACCTAGAACGGTGCTTATCATTTCTTGTCTATTCTTACTTATTGGATGCATTAAGTCAACATGGTCTCCACTAACAGAACAAGTATTTAGAATAAGGATTACTGATTTTTCTGGGAAGCAGAAATGGGATTTTACGCCTTTCCTATACTGCGCTGGGAATGTATCTTGCAAAAAATCAGCGAAGAGAAAAGAGTAACACTTTTCTGTTGCTGTTTGACTTTACGATATCTTTAGCTATACTGGCAATCAAAGCCTTCTATTTGTTATGATTTATAAAAACTAATACAACGGTTATGTGGATTTCTGTTTTGCCTTTAACATACTTCTTCTTTAGAATCGTAAAAACATTGATATTGAAATAGATAAAGGCGTATCACTGTATTTTGCGAAGACTCAGTACTATTATTTATTTGAGCCAATTTCTTTTTATTTATTTATGGGATAGGTATATTTACGGCTTTACATTATTTCTAGCAGTTTCCCTTTCGGCAATTATCTTTGGAGTGTTGCTGATGAAATTGGCTGAGAATAATAAAATGAAATTTTTTTGAAGATTTTATATTAGTTATAAAAATGTTAACACCCAATAGTTGAGATATTGTTTCTGATTTTTGAGAGGTAGTACAAGCAGAATTATCTCAAAATTCCTAAGGCGATGGTTGTCACAGGTCACCCGGACGATTTACAATAGTGGCGGGTTTCCGGTTCCTTTCGGAGATAAAGCCATGCGTGAATGAGATCTAATACAGAGGGAGAGTCACTCCTCTAACTGAAACCGGAAGAAGAGCATTGCAAAATTTGATTTTTCCTGCCTGTCCGGTCATGGAATCTCTTAATGGTCAATAACCTGCCATCTTTTGGGAATAGCATTTCCTCTAAGACACTGTCCGTCATGTCGTGATCCAACGGCCAGGAGATATCTAACTCCTTAGCACGTTTGAGGACTTTGCTGATGGTGTTGCGGGACACTCCCGCACTTGCAGCGATGCTAAGTTCACTGAGATCCAGGCTGTTAAGCCTTAGGATTTCTCGGTATTTGGTCATAAGTTTGACCTCCTTCATCTATATTCACACCTGGGTGTGTACATACAGTATAAAGTAATTTTTCTTATAAACAAGGTACGAAAGTGGCTCTCGAACACTCGGAATTCGTGGCTCCCTTTTCCGGAACGATGGCTCCGAAATCCCGGACAGGTAGCTCAAAAGTATCCCGGAATAATCATATTTTTATGAGGAGGTGTAAGAACATGAATGTTACAAAGTATTGCTATATCAATAGGCACTTTTTATTCTTGGATTTGCTGCAAAATAAGTTATTAGACTGGATTACCGAGTAGCTTCTAAGCAGTTAAAAACGAACGATAGATTGTAATTTTCATGACTTTTATAATGGGGCACACCGGGATATAGTCATTACTTCCAGTGGTTTTCCTTTTTCTCCTTTTAATATTAAAAGCAAGCCTTAATTCAGAAAAAGGCATTTTTGTTGGCGATGCCTGTGGGCGTAGATAGAGAAGATAAAGAAAAGGCGTGTTTTTCCCCTGTGGACAGATTGACTGGAATCGTTTGATAGCTTTATAAAAGCCAATTCGTTATCTGAAACATTAGAAGAAATACGTGAGAAGTATATCAATCTTTTTGCGATAAAAACACAAAGGTAACTATTTTAATGGAAAGACATTGGGCGTAAATCATATAGATGGCCTATCAAGAACGACGGATAATAGAGAACAACCAATATTATCTATAGATTTTTGAAACAGACTATTATACATAAAAATCATTGGGAGATTGCTCGATAAAATTCAATTTGATAGTAGTCTTGTTCAAAAAGGACATGGAAGGATTCTATAGTTGGTCAAGAAATTCATTTTGGAATTAGTTTGATATTAATTATTCCAAAAGATAATATGATTCTCTTTAACAGAGATCAAAAAAGCAGCATTTACGGAAGATAAAAGAATGAATATAGGTTTCTGTTGCAAGCTCTATCAGAGACGGATTTTGATGAAGAGACTGGGGCTCCGGACATATCGAAAGCGGTATTTCGAGGTATACAGGAAGAGTTAGGGATAAAGAGATACAATTAAAAAGTGATACTTTGTGCTTTATGAAACTTTTATGAAACCCATTTTCATCAAGATAATATAGTGGCTTCTATTGAGCTGTCAGAAACACTCAATTTTAAGGATATCGCTGAGCTATTGGCAAAAGATAAATTCATGGAAATAAAGGATGTTATTCCACTCCCCAAGAATAGAAATTGCCACCTTTATTGAAAAATAATGAAAGAGCAGATGCGGTCTCAAACAATCTTTACTTTAGAAAGCTTTTTGCATGGCAAGACTGGAGGAATGATTAGAATATTAAGTAATAAATGAATGTATTATGAAACCTTATGATTTTTGTCGAGTTACAGGAGAGATTAGTTTTTCCTTTATTGAATGGTTTTATGAGAGAGTTTATGGGAGAAAGTGAACAAGATTGTAGAGGATAAGATGCTCGAACTGATTAAGCTCAGAATATAATGCTATGCGGGAAGAAATTAATAATGCCCATTCTCACATATTTACAACTATGGATATATCTTTAGTGGCAGCTGGTGCATTATCTCCTATCATATATAACTATAAAAATGAATTAATTATAATACACTTCTTCTTACTACTTTTATTTCCATGGATTAGCGTATATGCGGTTCTTACGATTTTAGCAGAGTCACAACGATTAAAAAGAGCTGGGGGATTATATCTGTTTTTTTAGAAGAAAAGGTAAGACTTTTATGTACAACAACTAACTTATTGCAAAGAGCAGTATATTGAGGTGTGGGATAACAAGCAGAAGGTTATAGAAGATTGGTTGAAAATAGAGCATTCAAATCTGAAACTGTCATCTCCTCTTTGCTTTGAACGCTGGATAAGAGATTTAGGAATGCTGAAAGTCTTCTTATGGAAGATCTAATATATATTGCAAGGTTCGCTTGTATTTATATTGCGATTCCTTTTTCCATTGGTGTATCAATATTTATGCAATTACGTGAACCGATTATTAAATGGGGCGGTTATGTTATCATAATTGTAATAGAAATAGTGGTTTTGTACTGAGTACAAGTCTTATAAGATATGTGTGGAGAATAGAGTTGCCTATAAAAATTGAAAAAGAATATATGCAACCATGAAATAAAAAAGCTAGGTAATTCATAATATAATCCATCATACTCTCAAATTGAGATAATCGTAAAAAGTGTGAAAAAGTTGAACGCACTTTTTCCACTTTATAAACATTTTCCACTTTGCACACTATCTCAGGGAGGAATTCAAGATGAATACAAAACTTGCTACAAGCAAGATGTGAACAGGGCAATGGGCTGACATTATTAAAGATTGCAAGGAGAGCGGTCTAAAAGTAGATGACTATTGTGCCCGGCATGACCTCTCCAGAAATGCCTACTTACTGGCATCGAAAGGCAAAAGGAAGCCTCCCTTACGCATAGTGGATTTGGACATCCTGAGGTCCTCCTTTCGATGAATCCGGCACAATTGCCGTAAATTCATTGTAGGATATGGCTCTGAACATCGGAATGACATTTGATTCCGCATGGCTCCGCCACTTGGATTTGGTGGCTCTGAGTATCGGATTCAGTGGCTCTCAATCGCTGTAATAAACTCATCGTGGCTCAGTGCATCAATATATTCAAGTCGGCAAAAATACTTTTGCCGACTTACAGTTGACTTGTACGATTATCAATGTATACTATAACTGCAAAACGGCAAAAATAAAAATTTTGCCGACTTGAAGAACATAGAGAGGTAGAACAAAGAATAATATGGTACATAATCTTTCGCATCAAAAATTTCTCAAGAGAAGACTTTATTACTGCTTTTTCAGAAGAAAAAAATAAAAATGGAAGGAAAGACTCAGGAAGATATAATTTTCAGAAGTTATTGGAGAATGGGGATATTTATCGCATAGGGAGAAATAGCTATCGCATAGCAGAGGATTCGAAGAGAAATTACTCTTATCTATATTCAGAGTTATCGTTAGACCTTGACATTGAGGAACAATATCCGGAACTTGATTTTCTCGCATTTTTGAACTGGTCCAATTAAATGAATTCGTAAATCATCAGATTGCCCATAATGTGATATTTATCTCCGTGGAATCAGGACTCAGAACTTATGTTTTTGATTCATTGAAAGAATATATACCGGTAAGATTCTCTTGAATCCCTCCGTGGAAACATTTCATCAGTATTGGTCAGATGATATGATTTATTATAAAAATTGGTTTCTGAATCTCCGAAGGGTGAAAGAGATGTCTGGGAAAACAAAGCTTTGAAAAGATACTGGTAGATCTTGTGGCAGATAAGCTTCTTTTATCCTGTGTCAGTAGAGGGAGTATGATAATATTTTTCATCAGGCGTTTCGATTTTTATATTGATGAGAGTAAGTTGTTTCGATATGCAAGCAGGAGGGAATGCAAAGAGCAGGTGTTGCTACATATAGATAGAACGGATTTAAGGATGGGATTGTGATATGCTGTCAAAAATAATTTTACGGAAGAGCATATTAGGAGCTTGCAGACGGAAAGTAGGCGAGATCCACTTCTGTTGGAACGCTGTGTGTATGCATTCGGTCTCCTGGAAACAGTACAACCGTTGGAATGCCATTTTGTATTTAAGGGTGGAACCAGCCTTATGCTGTTATTAGAGCATCCATTAAGACTGTCAACGGACATTGATATTATTGTGAAGCCGGGGACTAGTAGATGAGATACATCGAGAAGGCATCTAAGATTTTTCCCCTTTGTCTCCTTTGAGGAACAAAGGAGAGTAGATACACATTGAAAAAGACATTTTTAAGTTTATCTATGAATCACCCATAAACCATAGGAATATTTATATTTTGCTAGATATTATATTCGAAGAACTAGGGTATTCTAGGATTATTGAGAGACCAATAAAGAGCGGCCTGATTAAAGTAGAAGAGCCACAATTACAGGTTCTGGTTCCAAGTGCTGAGTGCATACTGGGAGATAAGTTGACTGCTTTTGCGCCACATACGATAGGCGTTCCTCTTCATGCAAATAAGGATATGGAGATTATCAAACAGTTTTACGATGTATTGACATTAATTGATGTCGTAGAAGATTATTCACTGGTCAGAGACACCTACTACCGGTTGGCGCCGAATGAGATTGCATACCGTGGAATTGATATTACTCCGAAAGATGCATTAATGGACACTTTATGACTGCGGCAAGTATTTCGTCCAGAGGAAAAATAGAAAAGGAAGATTATACTTTTTATCTACAGGAATCAGGGATATTCGAAACCATATTTATTCTGACGATTTTTCAGCCGAAACTGCTTCAGAAGGCTCCCATTGTGATGTATTTGGCAGCATGTTTGTCTGAAAAATCACAGTTTTGTAAAAAGAAATAGACTCGTCTGAATATGAAAACAATGACTTTCTTGAATGAAAATCTCAAAGTCATTGAAAGAGCAAAAAGAAAATTAATCCAACCGGTTACGCATATTCGATTAAAGCGGATAGGATTTGTTCACCGATGAGATGGAATTTCTCCTGACTGAAATTTTCTCAGTTTTGAATAGGCATAGTGTAGTTGTCGATGCTGCTTTTTAGTGTTTGGCAGTGTTTGGCTTCGTAAATGATTACTATAAATAAATAATTAAATAAGTTTCATTTTGTGAAAACTTATTATTATTTTTACCAAGTTGAATATTCCAGTGCGGCGGAGTGCTATTCCGGAAAATGAAACCGCCATTCCAGAAATGCAGAACCGGTGATTTCGGTTCCGGAAAACCGGCATTTCGTTATGCATATTGTATTGTTTTAATTTGCTGTAGTTCGAAATCAAGCTTTTCTTTTTGCATTCGAATATCGATGTCATTCTGCATATTAATGGAAATATTCATCCGAAACACCGAATAACTTTTGCGAGTCGGAGGGAGGTATCAATTGTGATTTTTCGCCGATTATGCAGGATGTCTTGGATTCTGAAAATCGGAACATGAATGGATTGTGCAATGCTGTATGCGCTTAAGTTCATTGGCTCCATAAATTCTTCTCGAAGGATTTCACCAATGCTCAGTGGTTCAATAAAATTCAATTCCATAAATTCCATAACTTCTCCTTGTTTTAGTGGTAATCCACAATCTCAACGTTTCAGCTTCTGCAAGATGAAAGCTAAAGCACAATATATTTTTCAGTTTCTTTGTCACTTAAAATGTTGTAATCATAAGTGAAAAGCGTACCTTCCCCATGTGTAGTTGTCAATACTCCATCCAATGAATGAATGCACTCCATCTTGGATAATCTTGCTTATTCCCGAACGGAAAAACTTTTGTTAGAATATAACAAGAACTTATAACTAACCCCTTTTTTAGTTATTCATGCTGCGGAGGATAAAAATATGGCATTAGATCAAAGAAGGGCTCTTTCTTTGGGGACTTTGCTCAATCTTCAAGCGGATGACAGAAACCCTCTACACGATAAAATAGAAGAAGTGATAGGATTTGGCGGAAGCTGTATAGCTTACCGTGGAAGTATGTTGAACCGTTTCTGGAGAAAATACTGCGGAGCGCTCTGTCATTGTGGAAGGAGCTATATCCTTCTGCGTGCACTATTGAGAGAAATGAGGAGATGCTCTTTTACTTCTGCCTGAAGAACAGACTTACATTTCTGGAAAGAGAAAGCTTTTTCCAAAGGCCAGACTGAGCATAGCCGGTATTATGAGATGGCGACAGGAACGGCAGTTCCGAGGAGCTTTTTATTTATGGAAGGGCAAATCATACCTGCTATGCCGTATCGGATCCGGGAGCGGGTTATACCTCTAAGCAGGATAAACAGAAGTACCTTAAGCCTCTACCGCATTGCGAGCATTATGGAGTCCTTGTGCAGACCCATTTCTCCTATACATATGGCAGGGCTTTTGTATATGGACTGTAAGCCGGATAATATCTTCCTTTACAGAGAATCGGATGAAGATCTCAGGATGCGATCATGTATATTTGTTTGATTTTTGATACCATGATTCACGAGACTATACATCCCATAAAGACGAGTACCGAGTTCGTTCCTATTCCTCGGCTGGTGCGCTCCGGAACAGAGCGGCAGTAAGAGGAGAGCAGTGGAGCAGATTTCCTATTCGACGGATATTTTTCTATAGGGCTAGTTTTTACTGGCTTCTTACAGGAAAGGAACCGGATAGCGATGAGGATAAAAGACGGGAGCTGCTTCAGAAGATCCAAGCAGGACAAATCGACTGGAGAGAGGAATCCGCCTTTTGCAAGGAGGCTTCTCCCGAAGCGGTACAGACTGTGCAGGAGATTTACAGAAGCTTCTTTTGGAAAATGCGGATGAACGCAAAATAACTAAAAATCCCTGATTCGTGCAAAAAGCCTGATTCCGGAAATTTCAGAGCTTTATTCATAACGGTGGGAAACAATGTGACCACGCTTCCATTCTGAATCTGTGCAATCAACCCGGGAAAAACTTATGGAAGAGGGAGTAGAATAGAGCCATGCTTTCTTCATCGGAGGAGTCTATTACAAGAGAAATCAAGAATGCCTCGATGAAGGAGTTTCTTTTCGGTACAAAAAACGACTTACACTCAGCCTTTTAGGCTTTCTTTTGTGCTTGTTCTTCTTGGAATCTGTTTTCCCCATGGGAAGAGCAATAATACAAAAAGAGGCAGGATAGCAGGAAGCCTTTATGAGCCGGAGCCTTTGCAAGCCACCTGTTGCTCAATCTGGAAAATGCCAACCATCAATATGAGGTGGGCTTAGAATTGGAAGAGACTGGAGTATAGAGCGAGCGAAAGAGACTTGAAGGCTGCACGGACGAGTTGTCCAAGCAGCTTGGGCAGAACGAGACAAAGTGGCGAAGATGAAACAACAGCTTAGGCTGTCTGTATCTCGGATATGGGGCGCTATTCCGAGGCCTCATGATTATCTGAATTCAGCCTATGCTGAGCTGATCATTTGCGGGAACAGAGTATAGAAGCGCGTGCCACAAGAGAAAGTGATCGCAAGCTACTATTATAAAATCGGCATGCCGGATGAGCTCTAAAAAGAAATACAAGATATTTTGGACAACCCGATAAGGAAAAGAAAAAGACGCTTATAGCCGGAACTTGGCATCTTAAGGCTTTAATCTATGATGCTGGGAGACTATGAGGAAGCGCTGTCCTCTACAAAGAAGTGCTAAACCTGTGTAGTGATATTGCAAAGGACGGAAAAGTGAATGAGGCTGTGGGGGATTATGCCAATAACGCGTCCTGTAAAGCAAAGTGAAAAAGACTATTATACAAATGCGATAAGGTGGATTATCTCAACCTACTCGAGCATGGCAAAGGTAAATCTCCACAAAAGGGAAATCCGGAGGAGGCGATCAAAGCGGCAAACTTAGGCCTTGATCTTTCTCTTTCCAATATTTATATCGGGAAGAGAAATCTACTGAGCTCTGAACTTTATATGCATCTTGCTGTTTCGGAAGGGAAAGATCTGAAATTAAAACAGCGATTGACTCATGCTGATCTGCATGCGAATTCAAAGAAAACTTATTTGATTTCACGGATGTTTTTCCGGGCTTAGTGGAGTTTATGATGTATATGGCAATCTTTTAGTTTTGGACACAGAAAATATCCTGAAGCACAAGAGCTACTTTGAGAATGCTATATCGCTTTCCGAAAAAGTCCTTCGAGAAAAATCATCCGATTACCGCAGCGGCATATCATGCGAGCTTGAAAGTATGAGATGCTTTTTGAAAATACGGAAGAAGCGCTATACTGCTTTAAACAATCCCGTGAAATCAGAAAAATATTTTGATGAGAATCACCCGGAAATGGCTGTTATGCTCTATGATTTAGCTTTAGCGGAAGAAAAGTCGGAACATACGGAGGAAGCAAAGGAAGCTATCTTTAAGGCGAGAAAAATCTGTGATAGTTGGAATATGCAGAGAGAATGGAGAGAAGATACAAGCTCTGTTAAAAGTATTACGGAAAAATAAGTGCTGAAAATAACTGCGGAAAAATAATTTTGGAAAGATAATTGCTGAAAATAAGTGCTGAAAATAATTGCGGAAAAATAACTGCTGAAAAGAGAGAAGCGATGAAAGAGAAGAAGCGGAAAGCTCCGATTACAGAGCCTCTGAATATAGTGTGTATTACATTTTGCTCGCTTACTTGTTGGTATAGTTCTTTATATTGTTCTTATATTGTCTTCTCTAGTAGTGGGGGAGATAACAGAGAATGTCTTTTTCAATCTGTAAGTCGTTATTCCGGTTTCTGTTGAGGAATTACAATGCTTGGAGCTTAGGGATATGTTTGGCTATACGGAAGCGACAAAGGAAATGGAAGGCGCTGGATATTGCGAAGAAACGAGCTTTGGAGCGTGCCGCTATTGAAAAACAGCTGGAATTTTATCTTAACCAGGAAGATTTGAAGAAGCCTATGAGGTACTGAACGATGCCTATGTGGTTTTTTCGGGACAAGCTGGGAGACCGTGACGGGAATACAGTTTTAACCAAAGTGAATCTATGCGCTCTATTATATTAAAACGAATAGAGGCGGAACAGGGCTTTTCTATGCTCAGTGATGCTTAGTGATGAGGTAAACGCTATATAAGTATAAGCTCTTGGTCGGACGGATGATTGCCTCGTGTAAAAACGGAGTTTGGGGACTCTTGCAGCTGCCAACGACTGGTATGAATATTTGCTTAATACATATAAGAACTTCTACCCGACGATAAGGAAGTTGCCATGAATCTCGATATTGAATATGGACAGTTTTATTTTTGCTTTGGGAAATTGCGAAAGAGCTCTCGACTTTTTGAGGAAGGCGTAAGCTTATGGGAAGAGTATGAGTACTATATGGACCTTCCTTATACCAATCTTTATTTGAAGAAGGCGGAGACTCTTCTATGCTCGGGAGGACGGAAGAGGCGGAGAAGGTCGCAAAGAAAGCTTTTAGAGGAAAGTAGTGAACTTTACGGAGAGGAGAATGTACAGCTTGCCCTTATCTACGATACCCTTGCATCGATTTATGGAAGTAGTGGAGAGAGGGAAAAGCAGCTTGGCTCCTTAAATAAAGGCTTGGAGCTTGCACTTTCCACTGTGGGCGAAAATCATTCCGTTACTGCAACGATTCACGTGATATCGGAGATTATTATTATGAACAGCAGAACATGGAGAGCAGCTGTAGCAAAGCATAAAGAAAGCTCTGGAAATCAGAAAGAATATTTTGGGCGTTCATCATGCGGATACGATAAAGACGGAACTAAGTCTTACGGAAGACTATGTTAAGAAGGCTGAGTACGAAACGGCACTACAGTATGCGGAAGATGCCATGCAAATCGGAGGCGAGCTTTTCGGAAGAGACAGTCCGAAGAATATTTATGCTTAAAATGCGGCTTCCGAGGTCTATGCTTTGCTTTGGCAGAAAGGAAGAGGCGATACATGAGATATCTCTTGACATCGTAAATCGACATTTTAAAGAGGGAGACAGTTTTTACTGCAGCAAGCTATGAAGCCGCAGGAAAAGTGAAGCTTCTTCTTGGAGAATATCAAGAAGCCGCGGAGCTTTTTGGATAAGGCCCTACAAGCAATCAGCATTTTCACAAAATAGGGAACTGGGCATGATTCATCTCTATAAGGGAGATTTGGCTATTCGGAGAATGATCTCGAAACTGCGAGGAAGGAGTTTTTCGTCTCAGAGAGCATTCTTCGAGGCTTTTATTCCGAAGAAGAGTTGATGGAAGGATATTTGAGTGAAAGGCTGAAGCTTTTTATGAAAAAATAAAGACGCTGTAAAAGGGACACTGTTTCTGACTTGCCGTTGTCTTTTTGACCATTTTATTTCGTGCTTTTTCTTTTTTGGTTCCGGAAAAATAGCTTTCGTGACGTGCATGGAATGGATGGATAGGAAAGATAGAGGTTACCGGGATGCTGTAAGTTCCTTTCAACGGGCTGTTATCGGGACGAAATATTTCCATTTTTATAATAAAAAGGAGCTCCGAAGTATTACTATTGGCTCGGCAGGGCAAGAATGAGTCTTTGTGAATACAAGGAAGCGGAGAGTGCACTATGCTGTAGCTTACTCCTTATTGGAGGAAAGAGACGAGCGGAGGGAACAGGGAGAGCAGGTAGAGCAGGTAGAGCAGGAGGAGCAGGGAGGGCAGCAGGAGCTTAGGGCGCTTACAGAGTTGAATCTCGGTATGGTTTCTACCAACTGGATAAGAACAGAGGCGGTTTCCTATGCTACCGAAGCACTGGAGTATTTCTCTAAGCACACGGAGGAAATGTGTTAGGAATTGCGGAACAGTTATCTTTTTCTTTCCGCAGCCTATGTGAATCTTAAAGAATACGATAAAAGCGGCAGACCTCATGGAAAAGCTGATTCCATTTTACAGGAGAATATCACTTGGGATTGAAGACCGGTTCTCGAAACTCATGGCTACCATATATAAGCTGGCAGAGGTCTCTTATACGGAACTTGGCAATACGAAAAAGCGAAGAATATCGGAAGCTTGAAGACTTCAGCGTGGTTACATGAAGTATCCTCTGAAGATATCAAGGAATACCTGGATTCTTTTTCTTGGCATATCGATGAAAAGTACCTCTCTCGAATAGTTAGGGAAGGGATAGCTTTTCAAGAGCCGCCAAGTGTAGCTTAATGACATCCGAATGGCTCATTTTTATGGCGATGCTGCTGTAGTCCAGTCCGTCTAGATACTTGGAGAATAAAACGAATCTTTCCTCGGGATCGGATAAACTCTATTAGATGACGACTTTCTTTGTAAAGTCTTTCTAACTCTTTCTTTGCATAGCTTTAGCAAGTCCGTATTGGCTTGAGAGGGAGCTTCTCATTTCCTTTTCCATTCTCTTCTGCTGTCCTTCGAGGAAAGCAAAAACTTTTTAAGCGCAATATATCGCTCAGATATCTTTCCGTATCGGAGTAATCAAAGGACAGGGTGAGCACCTGAAAGAAAAAGTCTTCAGCCTCATCCTCTTCCCTCATCCGATTCCTCTTTCTTTCTACTTCTCTCTCCGTTTCTTCGCTTTCTCGCTTTCTTCCTTTCCTTCGTTTTCTTCCTTTTCTTTCTTTCTTTTCTTTCCTTTCTTTTTCATGTCCCATTCCCGATACTTCGTAAGATTAACTCACTCAAAAGGGTCGGCATAGATAGAGACAGGCAAATTGACAGTCGTCCAACATATCCGTTAATTCATCAAAAACAAGCTGTAGGACTTTTCTTTTCTGTTTTGTGCTTCCAATCATAAACATAGTTAAGATAAAACATCAAAATGATGATTTTTCTACTTGAAGCAGCATAGGTATTAAGTTCAGGAGCGTCCTCGAAATCTTCGAAGGTGTTTTTAAAAGGATGCCTTGCACTAGATCCTTAAGGAGAGAGCGCTTGTAGGAAGCAAAAATCCTATCACTTTTCACTTTGACTTCTCCGCCGTTCTTGCCTTTTTCATAAGAAAAGTTAGACCAGTCATAGGGTACATCGCAGAGGATATTTCTTAAAAAGTTCTTCCAAGGGCATGAGCTTGTTTAAAAAGCTTATCTTAAATAAACAGTGATGCTTGGTATCGGAAAGAATTGTCACAAAAGTCCTTCCAAAACCTCAGTCGCAGAAGAAAAATCATTTGCTAAAGAATTGTACAGCTTATCAATATCCTCATATGAAGCGGAATTGTCTTGAAGAATTCCCATAAGTGAAAGCAAGCAGCTTTCTTTTTCCTCTCGTCCTATGTCGAAATTTAAAAAATCCACTTCCAAATTGTCGGAAATTACATTTACCTGTAGCTCCTCCTTTAAGTCATAGTAAAAACGAGTAGCTGTTTTTCGTAGTTCGTAAACCTTATTTTTATTGGGGAGAAGATAATTTGTAGGAAACTTTCGCTATCCTCCAGTCTTGCCGTTACATTTTCCGGATTTTAAGCTGTCTATCAAAAATCTTGTCGTATGGGAATCGGTGCTTTCTTTCTTGGCGGAAGTTTCATTCGTTTTTGCAATGTCCGCGTTTCCATCCGATTCTCTATATTGTCTAAGCAGTTCCTCTGCCTCTTGGTAGGACTTTCCGTTTAAAAGGCAAAACATATAGACTGCTTCTTCCGCGCTTCGCACATTGAAACTATAAGATTTGCAGCCCTTTCTTTCAAAAACTGAACAGCCTCCTTATATGCCCAGCCCCAGGGCAAAGCAGATTTTTATGGCATAGCCTCCCGGTACTTTGTTTTCGTAAACCAGCGTTCTACCGTCTCTTATTTTTAAAAGCATCTTTACTGTAACCGTCGGATCATTCCAGATCCATAAATGCGGGAACACAGCTCATTGATTAGAGCTTTCTCATCTCCGGAAATACCGCATGTTTCGTGAAGTACTTCTGTCAGCTCTTTGGATATATTTTTAAATGGGAATCGTCTTCCAAAAGATAAACATTCTTCTGCAGTTTCATACATACAGCTGTCTTCTTCCAAAGTACGAATGGCAAAAGCGGTAATATCATACATACTATTCCTCCCTGTTTTTATAGTATATCGTTTATAGAAAAAGGAGCAATCAACATCTCCGGTACTTTTAAGTTACTTTTTAAGATTGCCAATACTTGATTAACGATTAACGAAGTTTTACTCTGATCTAACGAATGCCATTGACTGTGCCAAGTAGAAAATGTATGCTCATTAGGAATATTTGTAGCGATGGAGGGGGATGAATACTGGCTAGTTCCGATCAGATAAAAAGCCTGATTAAAGCGCACCTTGATCAGAATGATGAAAAATTCAAAACAGTGCGTATTACAAATCGCAGCCTCTGAAGCAAAACAGGGCATGAGATTGTTGCCTGAACTTAAAAAGTACGTAGACAATATGACTCGTCACAAGAATAATATCATATGAATAATGACGATTCCATGTTTCTTACATTGATGCCTAATGATAGATTGTCCGATCTTATTGTGTCTAAAGATCTTGAAGAGAGGATAAAAAGGATACCTCGAGAGTATAGAAATAAAAATAAGCTTTCAAACAATATGGATATGGCAATAGAAGGAAGATCCTCTTTGAGGGAAATCCGTACGGGAAAGACCTTTACGGCTTCTGTAATAGCATCAGAATTGGGATTGCTCTCCATATTGTGCAAATGGATAAGGTAGTTACAAAATTCATGGGTGAAAACGAGCGCAAAACTACGCCGGATTTTCGATTCGATTGATCAAGCATAGGAGTTTATCTGTTTGATGAATTTGATGCGATTGGTGCTGACCGAGGCTTGGATAACGAGGTCGGTGAAGCCCGAAGAATTTTAAATTCTTTCTTGCAGTTTATAGAGCAAGATGAATCGGATAGTATTATAGTAGCTGCGACAAATAATCAGCAGATATTGGATCAGGCGTTATTCAGACGTTTTGATGATGTGCTTCATTATTTAATGCCGTCTGAGAGAGAAACAGAGAAAGATTATTTAAATTTAAATTGAGGATATTGTCCAGATTTTTATTCCCGTGAGGCGCTGCTTACAGCGGCAAGGAATTTAAGCCAAGCGGAAATCATTCGTTTGTGATGATGCTATAAAAGATTCAATTTTTATACGGTGGTGAGATAACAGAAGAAAGACTTCTTTCCTTTGTGTATGAACGAAAGCTGGCGTATATCCCCAGGGAGGCATAAAACATGGCAGGGAAGAAACGTAATATATTTCTCCATGAAGTGAACAGAATGTCATATTCTTCAGAAGGAGCGCACAACACGGACTCCTTCCCTGTACGATTAAATCTGAGACAACATGCAGAGCATATTGAAAGTCTGTTGAAACAATGCATGGAAGAAATTCCGACTCAAAGCAAAGCGGAAATATTGAGGGGAAAAGAAGGTTTGTATTTGGAATTTTCTAGGGAAACAAATAAAGAACTTAATACAAAATCTCTAGAAAATATACGTAAGGGATTAGACTTCTTAATATTCAAGAGGAAAATGATACTACAAAAAGCTACAGTATACGTTCCTTAGACAAGACAGGATATTATTTGCGGAAAGTGGATGAATATAGGAAAGTTTGGGTGGAAAAGGGAACCCTAAAAAATAATGACTTAATTCGAAGTATAGAATATGTTAGAAGAGCGAAAATCGAATCTTTCTGGATAGGAAAATGAATTTATGCCTGCACAGGAAGCGAGTTTGGTGTGAAGTACGCTAAGATATAAGCAGAATAAAGATGTAGTTGAGACAAATTTTAAGAACTGTTGTAAAGAATTAAATATTGCTTGTAAATCTCAAAAAATCAGCTTTCCTGAAAGAATGGTCTCGTTTAGTAAAAGCCAATAAAGACAATTTGATTGACTTGTTAAGGACATGATGATATCACTGAATTCAGGAGAGCGCCTGAAGCTACTTCCTTCTTTGACGGGCTCGAGGGGAGAACAAAAAGATTGGGAAGACGATTTGTTGGAAAGGCTGAGAATCGGAGATTCTAAGACAACGGTCTGTTTACTGGATACCGGCATTTCTGCAGAGCATCCATTAATTAAACCTCATATAGTTTGTGGGGGAAATTCCAGTCGGTAGATACTGCTTGGTTTCAGTTCTGATCATGATGGGCACGGAACGGAAATGGCCGCTTTTGTTGTATTATGATTTGAAAGAAAAGCTTTTATCTCGACAGAAGAGGCTTTTGTTTCGCACAAATTAGAAAAGTGTGAAAACTCTTACCGCCTAGAGGTGAAAAATGATCCTGAGTTGTATGGAGCCGTGACAGAACAGGCAGTTGCGCTAGTGGAAATACAAAACCGAAAGTAAACCGAAGTATCTGTATGGCTGTGTCTCGCACCGGAACATACGGAAGGAAATGGCCAGCCAGTCTCATGGTCAGGCACTTTAGATAGTCTTGCTGCCGGAGTAGACAGTGAAGATAGAGATAAAAGATTAATACTGGTGAGTGCCGGAAATGTACTTCCTAACGAGATTCACTAAAGGGGTATATCCGAGGTGAATGAGCTACATAGTGGAAAAATCCGGGACAGTCATGGAATGCTTTAACAATTGGGGCATATAACCAGGATGTTGATATTCAGCATGAAGATTTTTCCGATTTTGCTCCTTTAGCCGATGTCGGTGAACTATCTCCCTATAGTGCTACATCAGTAATTTGGGATAAAAAGTGGCGATTGCCGGAGATACTTTTTAAATGGGAGCAATGTTGCAACAAATGGAACAGACTATTCAGAATGTCCGGACTTTTCTTTGCTAACGACGGGAAAAGATTATTCAAAACACCGTTTTTCGACTATTTGGGCGACGAGTTCAGCAACTGCACAGGCTGCGTGGATGGCGTCTCAAATCTATGTCGAGTATCCGGACATATGGCCTGAAAACAGTAAGGGACTTATGGTTCATTCTGCGAGATGGACAGAAAAGATGCGTAGACAATTTTGTAATGATGACAAAAAGAGGTCGGGGAGACGTAATCTCGTTCGTTCTGTGGGGTACGGTATCTCCGAATATAAATCGCGCAATTCAGTGTATGCAAATAACTCGGTAAATATAATCAGTGAAGAGATACTACAGCCTTATAAAAAGAAGGAAAGTGGCTCTAACTCAATGAATGAAATGCACTTGTATACACTTCCCTTGGCCCAAAAAGGTTTCTAAGAGAGATCTTGGAGAAGCGGATGCGGAATTAAGAGTGACACTCTCTTATTTCATTGGAACCGAGCCCCGAGGCAGTTGGTTGGAAAGATAAATATCGCTATGCGTCTAGCGGTCTTCGCTTTGATGTAATCAATAACAATGAAACTTTGGAAGACTTTAAAAAGAATCAACAAGTTGAAGCAAGAGGGATGATAAAAAGATAAAGGCGATGGAAGTAGTGGAAGTGATCGCTGGTTCTTGGGAAAAGAAAGTCAGAGATGTTGATCGCTTCATTCTGATTTTATGAATTTAACTGGGGTGGAATTGAGTGAAATAAAACCATATTGCCGTTTATCCGGTTTCAGGATGGTGGAAAGAAGGGGATATCTAAATCGTTTTAACGATAAGATTCGCTATTCTCAATAATAAGCATCTCAACGCCAGAATCAAGATGTAGATTTGTACACCCCGATAATCAGCTGACTCGCAACTCCTGTTGAAGTGAATATCTGCAGCTTTCTTGCAGAAAAAGTGCTTTTTATATCAAATAACATGGGAAAACCATGAGGATTAGCAGGAGCAAGCTAATTATTAGTTTTCCTAATATTTATCTTAAGAACTTCGTACTAATTCGTTTACGCTTTGTAATGAGACATATGAATAGACTTACGCTATATTGAGGTAGTCACGAGGAAAAACCCTAAAAACAGAAGAAAATTGTTCTTTTGTTTATAAAAACTTGAATCGATGAAGAAAAGGGTTTATAATCGTCACGCAACTTGGATTATTCCATGAATTTTTAAAAGGAGAGTGCATTTATTATGAGAAAGCAAACAAAAATTAGTTGCAGCTTTATCTGCAACAGCTTTACTGGCTATCGGCGCATCTGCAGTAACATCTCGCTGCCGGCTGGAACAACACAACAGGAAACTGGCGGTACTCTGGATAACGACGGCAATGTACTCGCTGACGCTTGAGAGAAAGTCCGAGATTACTGGTTCTACCTTTGGTTCCGATGGAAAGCATGGCTATGAATGAAGTTGTTCAGACCAACAACGATTTCTACTATGTAAACCAGGACGGTGCTATGGTTGACCAATCAATGGGTTGCATTCGATGTTGAGAACGATGGCGACGCAGATCACAGATGGATGTACTTCGGTGCTGACGGTAAGGCTTACAGAGATGGAAATGAGAAGCTGACTATCTCCGATATCAGAACCATCAATGGCAAGAAGTATCTCTTTGATGCTGAGGGTTATATGCCTCTATGGTTGGCTTGGTCTCAGAGCCTACTCTTGTAACTGATGATAACGGCTTGGGAGTCCGCTAAATACTACTATGGTGGATTGATGACGGATCCGCTCAGCACGGTTGGGTACAGCTTACAGTACTTAAGTCCGATGGAGATGAGACTACAGCTTGGTTCCACTTCACCGATAATGGTGTTGTTACAAGAAATACAAAGAAGGTTATCAATGGTGCGACCTACTACTTCCGTAAGGATGGCCGTATGATTGAGGATTGGTCTGACCTGAAGAAGACAACTGTTGGTTCTGACTCCATTATGCAGACACCTACTTCCGTAGTGATGCTTTTGTTTATGTAAAATGGCGATGGTGCAAACCAGAAAGAATCAGTGGATTTGGGCTGTTCCGGAGTGAGGCTTTAAACCAGAAAGATAATGACAATGGACCTATCGTTGGTGGTGGGCGGATGGATCCGGTAAGATTGTACGAGATACTACCAAGAGAATTAAGAATAAGATTTATGCTTTTGATAGTATTGGTCGTATGATTTCCGGTCTTCAGTTCTCTAGCAATGGACGCAGTCTCGCAGCTGTAGAGGCAGAAGAGTTAGCTGATGCTCGTGGATGCATACCTTGCTGAGGTTCGGAATCATTCTGGTGAGGATGTTTACTTCTTCTCTGATGACGCTGCAAAGATGGTTTCCAGAAAGAGCCGGATTACGAGACTATCTCTTTTGAGGATGGAGACTTCCAGTTCTATTTCTTTGAACAAGCGGTAAGGCAGCTCATGGCTAGTGTTGCTAAAATTAAGAAGTATATAAACCACGGTGGTGTACTTGCTGCAGACGACGACAACTCAAAGCTACGGATACGTTAGCACGATACAGATGTAAATAAGTTAAGATTCTACTGTCAGACTTGAAGCGATTACTATATGAGGATAAGCGTTCCGTGGAAATAATGTCTGCGGCTGTCTGTTCTTGTAAATGCTAATGGTACTGTTCAGAAGGGTAAGTTTAACCTTAAGGACATCAATGATCTTACTGCGTAACAGACAAAGCAAGGAAGAGTTGAGTACGCAAGCTACAAAGTAGCTTTTATACAGCAAAGAGTGATGATCACAACCATCCACCTACTGTTGGTGGAAAGCCGTACTTCACAGAGTAATTCTATCTAGAATTCTTAAAAGAACTCCCAAAATTGTGAGTTCTTTTACTCCCAATTATTCTCCAAGAGTTGTTGGGCTTATATGACGATGCGGGTTATAGGACAAAACGTGTGATGGTGAAAACCGGGTTATAGGACAAAACGTGTTGATGAAAACCACTCTACAGCTAGATAACAGAGGCTGTAGGGCGGTTCAATCTTTTCAAAACAACTTTGATGGTGGACAAACGTGTTGATAAAAATGCTGTAAGTCCTTGTGCAGTAACGAGTTATGAGGTTTTAATCTTCCTTGAAACCATACTCCTGGAGGAAGATGAAATGAATCAAAATAAATTGCCCCTATTTGCGGAAAAGAAAGTATGACAAATCAGGAAGACCAATGCCGGCTCTCAAGGTGGTTATGCAAAAGCATGTAAAGAGTTCTTTCACGCATAAGATTGATAATAACTCAAAGAGAATTGAAGAGCTTTTTAGAGTAGCTATTCGGCAAAGATGCACAATCCACTATGCCTGGAGAAGGAAGAAGTTTCAGAAGAAAAACTACTAAATTTTGGGATATATGGGCAATGCCGCCTAAGGTAGAAAGCCCCGAGGATGTCTTATTTTTGGATGGAATATATCTTAGGGCGAAAGGCATGTATACTCATTTTGCTGTGATGCATGTACTAGGATGGTACCTCTCCAGATATGAACATGCAGGGTTACCTGGATCGCTCTTATGAAGCGTATAGCAGAACCAAGAATGACTGTTTCGGACGAACCGGCGGAAAGAGCACTAAAGCAAATATGGCACTGCAAGCATCAAAGGTGTATATTTCATGTGTTCTGCCAAGTAAAGCGTTATACAACTTCAAGGCCAAATACTATGGCGGGTATAGAGCTTTATTCTCTGGCTAAAGATCTCTTAAAAGTAAAAAAATAAAATGAAGGTGAAAACTGGGTAAAACGCTTTGCAGACTGGGTTAGAAATATCAGGGAATTTCTGAGTGCAATGACTATAGATGAGTATGGGAACTAGACCAACGCATGAAAAGAGTCCTAAAGGCAGAAAGATCCTTACAGACTCATTCGAGAGAATACTCTATTTACATATCTTGATGATGGATCTACTGCCAGTTTTTCTACCATCAACGAATAATAGAATAGAGGGTGGTATTAATTCACGTCTTAGGGAAATGTAAGAAATCATAGAGGGTTATCGATAGAAAGAAGAATAAAAGCGGTCTTCTGGTGGTGTATATGCACTCTCCGAGCCGCTTTCTTCAGTCTAAATATTGAATATAATGCCAACTGATAAAAGCATCGCAAGGCTTTTATAAAGATGAAATGAGAAGCAAGGTTGAGAAAAGCCTTTCCATTTGGGGTGCTATTGTCATGGAGTGATCTCCATAAGGTGAATAAAACATTTGTTGATTGGGATTAGCCATCAACACGTTTTTGATCCTATATCTCTGATAAAGCTATGCGATGTTTAGTTCATAACTCTGAACAGAAATACTTCATTAGATCGCAAGAAAATAGCCTCGAGTATTCCGGGGAAAAAGGAGAAGAAGTCTTATGCACCTATCTTTGAAGAAGAGAATCATCTTGTGCTCGCCATGATTTTGATGTTAGGCTTTTTGCGCTCTATTTTTTTATAGGACGACAAGAGAGATGATGTCTGATTCGGAGCAGAAATTAGAGCTGATTGTGACGAATTCCATTGCGAAGGAAATTGAAGATAATTTGGACTATACGGAAGCCAATGTACGCTCGGTTGTAGAGAACCAGAGGGTGCAGGAGCTTTTTGCAAATCGGGACAGAGAGGGCTTATATGATTATATGCGTCCCTCTTATGAAAGTATGAAGGCGGAATTTCCACAGGCTCACTTTTCATCTTCCGGATTCGACCTCCTTTCTTCGTATGAATAAGCCGGAGAAATTTGGAGACAGCTTAAAGAGTTTCCGATTTACAGTAAATGAAGCGAACAGCTCTAAAAAGACAGTAAAAAGGAATCGAGGGGCGGTGTTTCCGGCTTCGGCTTCCGTGTGGTTATGCTCGGTTTTCTATGAGGGAGCACATGTTGGAAGCTTTGAATTCGGACGAGAGATTGAACATAGCTTTTTGGAGGGCTTAAAGCAGTCCTATAATGGAGATTTTCTCCTGTATAAACTGGATGAGGAAGGTTGTACATATATTTCCTCCACTGTTTCAGAGGATGAAATTGCCTTTGCTTTCCCGGAGCAAAATTGAAAGAATTAAAAGTGGAGAGGCTTTTTGTAACTTCTCCGGATAAGACCAGTAACAACTTCTTCCTTCCGCTAAAATCTTATGATGGAAAGACCTTGGGATTTTTACAATTTGTGAACGATAGAACGGAGCTTGTGGAAAAAGAGAAGAGTAGCTTTAGAGAGCTCGGATTTGTCATCTTTATCATGCTGATTGTGATTCCGCTTCTTGCAATGATTTTCTTGACCATTGCTTTCAAGCCTCTTCATGCTTTGGTAAATGATGCTGAAGTAATTGCACAGGGAGATTTCACCAAACGCTTTGCAACAAACAGAAAAAAGACGAGATTGGCATGATCAGCAGTTCCCCTGGATCATATTTCTGCAGGATTAAAAGATATGTTCCATGTTATTGGGGAGACATCATCAAGAGTGGTTACTGCGGCAGATGAGATATCCGCATCCGGACAGGAGCTTAGTGCTTCTAATGAAGAAGTTCACAGAAATGTCAATGATGTGAGTATCATCGCGGCAGATCAGCTGACTTCCGTAGATAATGCAAAAGCGGATGTACAGTTTATGGCAGATCGTATTTCTGAGTTAAATGAGAGCGTACAGAGAATTAATCAATCTATGGATAGCGTGATTACTTCCACGGATGAAGGTACGGACGCTTCTGCAAGAATAGAAGAAAAGATTCTGGATTTGCAGGAAACTGCTGAGAGAAACAATGAAAAAATAGAAAAGTTGAGTGCGGGCTCTGTTAAGATTGAAGAGATTGTTCGGACCATTCGACGCATTGCCGATGAAACCAATATTTTAGCTCTAAATGCTTCCATTGAGGCGGCAAGAGCGGGAGAGGCCGGAAGAGGACTTGCGGTTGTGGCAAGTGAGGTCAGTAAGCTTGCAGACCAGTCAAAGACGGCAACTAATTCTATCGGTGTCCTGATTCGTGAAGTTAGGGAGAATATTGACAGTGTTGTTTCTTCCACGATGGAAAACAATGAGAAGTTGGAGGAAGGTGTTAGTGTAGTACAGCAGTCCAAGGCAACCTTTGCGGCAATCAGTACCGAGGTGCAGACTATTGTTTCTCAGATATCAGATATCACGGCAATGGTAGGGAAGAACACATGAGAAAAATCGATACGCTGCTGAGCAGCTTCCGGGATATTGTGGAGAAGTCGGATAACACAATGAGTAATATCAACTGCGTAAAAGATATTTCCGAGGCGCAGACTGCCGCAATGAATGATATTACGCAGTCCACCATGGCACTTGAACATATGTCTACGGAACTGAAAAAAAGCTGTGTCCAAGTTTAAGTATTAAAAAAATAGTGCTTGATTTTATTGTCCTTGAGAGATGGATTCTCACGGAAAGTAAATCTAAAGAATATAAATTTCATAGTACAGCCTATGCTTAGAAAACATCTGAGTGTGGAGCTGTACTTTTTTATGTTAAAAAAAAGAGGATTATGGTACTATAGGAAAAGGTAGATTTTCCATGTTTAAAGAAGTTAGAAGTAGAGTATGGAATCTGCCTATTTTTATGGTGAGAAAAGAGGAAGTAAGGAAAATGTGGTTAATTGCAGGACTGGGAAATCCGGAAAAAAAATATAACGGCACTCGGCACAATGCCGGCTTTGCGGCAATCGATGCCTTATTAGACGCACTTGGAGGAAAGGGGTTGGAAAGCACGAAATTTCACGGCGCCTTTACGAAAGTGCGAATTGGAACGGAAGAAGTTGTTATATTGAAGCCCCTTACCTATATGAACCTTTCCGGAGACAGCATTGCCCCTATGGCCAACTTTTATAAGATACCGGCAGAGCAGGTGCTCGTTATCTCTGATGAAATAAGTCTCTCTCCGGGCAGTATTCGCATCCGGAAAAAAAGGATCTGCAGGCGGACATAACGGCTTAAAGAGCATTATCGCAAGACTCGGAACGGAAGATTTCCCGCGGATCTCGCTCTGGGGGTAGGCGATAAAAGATGAAAAACCGGGACTTTGGCAGCACATGTCTTGGGTCGTTTTTCAAAAGAAGACGAGAAGCTTATGAAAGAGGCTTACGAGGAGGTGGCGAAAGCCTGCATTTGCACAGTTACGGAGGGGATTGAAAAGGCCATGAACCTCTATAATAAAAATATAAAAGCTATTTGGATAAAGAAGGCGTTTTCAGCAAATTATTAAATTAGAGGTTCATAGTGTTAAACAATAATGAGGTCAACAAGGGAGAATCCGCATATACGAATCCGATTGAGGAAACTTTGCTTTTTCAGTCCATGCGTGAAAGGCTGGACTTGGGGGAGCAAGTTTTTTATGCCGGAATAGTCGACAATCTTAAGCCGCTTCTTGTGCTTCCTTTTGCAAAGAACTGGGCACTATATCTTTGCAAAAAAACGAGGAGAGGGGCGAAGGAGGTTTTGCAGGATTGTAAGGCTTTTACGGAAAATGCCTATTATTATCCTCCGAAGGATTATCTGTTTTACAAGGCGGATACCAAGGGACATTATATCTTAAGAGAAAGGGGAGAGTGTCTCCGTCACCTCTTGGAAGAGGAGAGCGGTATCGTGGTGACCACCTTTTCCAGCGATTATGGAGAAAAGATGGAAGGAAAAAATGCCTTTCAAGTCTCTCTTTTTACCGTGAAAGGGTCAGGATGAATATCGAGCTTTTTCGAATTTGCAGGAAAAAGCTATCACAGATGGGATACAAGAGGGCGGAGCAGATAGAGATGCGGGGGAGTATTCTATTCGTGGAGGCATAGTGGATGTCTTCTCCAATCAGATGGAAGATCCGGTCCGTATTGAGTTTTTCAGGGGAAGAAGTAGACAGCATTCGTTATTTTTTTCCTTGAGAGCCAGCGCTCCCTTGAGCAAATAGAGGAAGCAAAGCTTTATCCGGCAGGAGAGAAGGGCTTTTCTTCTTCTCTTAAAGGCATTTTTCACTTTTGAATTATTTTTTCCGAAAGACGCGGTCGTTTTTTTCTGGATGAGCCAGCAAGACTTTTTAGAAGAAGCGGAACGGGTAGAACAGGAGTTTTTAAACTTCTTTGATACGAATACTACGGCGAATACAAACGCAAAGGTAGAAGCAAGAGAAGACGAAGAAGAGCAGATTGAGCTCTTTTTCTCCTAAAACGCTTCTTACGGAAATCGGAGAAAGAGCTTTTTGCGGCCTTTTCTACGCTCGGGACGGGACTCGATTCTTTAGTCGATGTAGCGGATGCCGGGAAATTTACAGAAAAAGCATAAGAAGTAAGGAAATCCCTCATATGGGAAACAGCCCGGACTTTTTCAGGAGGATGTGAAACGACTTTTTAAGGAGAAATACAGGGTTCTTCTCTATTCTCCTTCAGCACTCCGTGCGTCCCGTCTTGCAGAAAAAGCTTCGAGAAGAAGGGATTTCCGCATACTGCCCCGATGATTTCAGTCTTTCTATAGAGGGAGAGAAAAGTATACAGGTTTGTACCGGCTTTCTTCGACACGGTTTTTCGTTAGATGAAGAAAAACTTTTTATCCTTACTGAAGCGGAGCTCTTTGGGCAAAGTCTGAGTTTAAAAAAGAGAAGAAAGAAAAAGAAGGTCGAAGCTGTCCGTATCGGTTCCTTAACGGAAATCGAAAAGGGAGACTATGTGGTGCATGAAAGTCACGGAATCGGCATTTATCAGGGAATAGAGCGCATTACGACAGACGGCGTGAGCAAGGATTTTATCAAGATTCTATACGGAGACGGGGGAAATCTCTATTTACCCGTAACGAAGTTGGACGGCATAGAGAAGTATGCAGGGAAAGAAGCAAAAGTTCCCAAGCTGAACCGTCTAAACGGCACGGAATGGCAAAAAACAAAGGCAAAAGTACAGGGGGCGGTAAAGGAAATCGCAAGAGAACTTTTAAGGCTTTATGCGAAGCGCCAAAACGAGGAAGGCTATGCCTTTTCGGAGGACACGGTTTGGCAGAAGGAATTTGAAGAGGCCTTCCCCTATGAGGAGACCGGAGATCAGATTTCTAGCCATTGAAGCGACCAAGGAAGACATGGAAAGCAGAAAGATCATGGACCGCCCTCGTTTGCGGAGATGTGGGCTACGGAAAGACGGAGATTGCCCTTAGAGCCGCTTTTTAAGGCCGTGCAGGATTCCAAGCAGGTTGCTTACCTTTGCCCGACGACCATACTTGCCCAGCAGATTTACAATAACTTCACGGAAAGAATGAAGGGCTTCCCGGTGGGGATTCGTCTTCTCTCCCGTTTTCAAAGCGGGAAGGAGCTGAAGAAGAGCCTCGAAGAGCTTTCACACGGCAGAGCGGATATTGCAATCGGTACGCATCGTCTCCTTTCCAAGGATGTGCATTTTAAAAATTTGGGACTTCTCATTGTGGATGAAGAGCAACGCTTCGGCGTATCGGATAAGGAGCGTATTAAGTCCTTAAAGGAAAAATGTGGATGTCCTGACTCTTTCCGCAACCCCCATTCCGAGAACCCTACACATGTCACTCGTGGGGATTCGTGACCTTTCCGTCCTGGAAGAGCCGCCTCTTGACCGTCTGCCGATTCAAACCTATGTCATGGAGGAAAATGAAGCCTCCGTTCGGGAGGCGATAGAGCGAGAGCTTAGGCGAGACGGACAGGTTTACTATGTGCATAACAGAGTGAAGAGTATCGCGGATACGGCAATGCGCGTGCAACAGCTTGTGCCCTACGCAAGAGTCGCCTATGCTCATGGACAGATGGGCGAGCGAGAACTCGAGAAAATCATGCTTTCCTTTATTGCGGGAGAAATTGATGTTCTGGTTTCCACAACTATTATAGAAACCGGGCTCGATATACCGAATGCCAATACCCTGATTATTCAGGATGCGGACAAGATGGGGCTTTCTCAGCTCTATCAGATTCGAGGACGAGTAGGGCGCTCGAGTCGTATTTCCTATGCCTTTCTTCTGTATAAAAAGGGAAAAAGTCTTACGGAGGAATCGGAAAAGCGCTTAAAAAGCCATCCGTGAATTTACGGAGCTGGGCTCGGGAATCTGAATTGCCCTTAGGGATTTGGAAATTCGCGGTGCGGGAAATGTGCTCGGCGCGGAACAGCATGGACATATGGAAGCGGTGGGCTATGAGCTCTACACCAAGCTTCTTCGCCATGCCGTCCTCCTCGAAAAGGGAGAAAAGACAGAGGAAGAAAGTATAGAGTGCCAGATTGATGTTGACCTCGATGCCTATATTCCGGAAAGCTATATTCCAAATGAAGAGCAGAAGCTTGAGGCTTTATCAGAAGATTTCCACCATCGGAAGCGATGAGGAGGAAATGGACTTAAAGGACGAATTGATAGACCGCTACGGAGATCTACCGGATAAGGTGGAAAAATCTCTTCCGTGTAGCCATGCTGAAGCTTTCCTTGAGTAAAAATAGCTGTACTGGAGTGTAAGATAAAAAAAGGAGAAATCCTCATGCAGTTCTCTCCGAAGGCAAAGCTTGATACCGAAAAGATCCCGATTCTTGTGCAGGAATCCAATGGAGAAATTCGATTCCAGAACGGGGAGAAGCCGGCTCTTCTTTATAAAAAGAGAAATGCAGGAACTCCGGAAGCGATAGAAAAGAGTATGGAGAAGGCATTGGAAATCAGTGAATTTCTTCGATTAGTATAGAATGCTTGGACTGATTTATTCTTTTTTTAATATTAAAAAAGAAAAAACAGCTATTTTTTGAAGAAAAGTACGATAAATCTAGGGAAAAAAAGGCGCTAGTTCATTGACAGGGTAAGAGTAGAAAGCTATAATGCAGTCGTAAAAGGGAGTTTATCTCTAAGCACGAGATAAACCCTTTCGGGGAGTGCTCCTTTTTAGCAGGAGTATACTGTGTAAACAGTACTCGTAATAACAAGCTGCATAAGACTATCCTTGGCGCTTGTTAAAAACGGGATATCGGCGCTTTTGCTCGATACTCGTTGTAAATAATAATACGCCGCTAAAGGCGGCAATCATGGAGGATGAAAAATGAACAAGAATGAGTTGGTTTCCGCTGTAGCTAAGCAGGCAGAATTATCCAAGAAGGATGCAGGACTTGCAGTTGAGGCAGTATTTGAGGCTATTGCAGGTGCTCTTGAGAAGGGCGACAAGGTTCAGCTGATCGGCTTCGGAACATTTGATGTTTCTCAGAGAGCTGCAAGAGAAGGACACAATCCAAGAACCGGTGAGTCCATGAAGATTGCTGCTTCCAAGGCACCGAGATTCAAGGCTGGTAAGGCTTTAAAGGACCGTGTGAACTAAGCCATGCGCTTAGATAAGTTTTTAAAAAGTTTCTCGACTGATAAAAAGACGGACAATAGCTAATGAAGCCTGCGATACCGGTCGAATATCTATTAACGGGAAGTTGCAGAAGGCATCTTATGATGTCAAAGTCGGAGATGTAATCAGTATTCGTTTCGGTGAAAAGCTGGTAGAAGCCAGAGTGCTTTCCGTTAAAGAACCGATACGAAAGGATGAAGCGGAAGAGCTATTTGAGTATTTATGAGAAAGCAGGGAAGAAGAAAAAGAAGAATTTTTCAGATTTGGAGTTGCCTCATTGTTCTTGAGCTTTGTGGTAACTCTCCTTGCTATTGTCTTTTTTGTTAGAGGAAATACTTTACGGCAGCAAAATAATAATTATCTCGCCATGGAAGAAAATCTGGAAGAAGAATTACATAAGGAAAAACAGAGAGAAAAAAAGCTGGAAGATGAACGAGTCTACAGCAAAAACCAAGGAATACATCATGGAAGAGGCGAGAGAAATTTTTGGTTTACAAATGCCGGATGAAATCATTGTTAAACCGGAAAAACTAAGTACTTGGAAACGAAAGAGGATTCGTCTTCTTTCGTTTTTTTATGAGGAATTATGCAAAAGCGGAACAGATAGCAAAGTTTTTTTTAATATAAAGAAAAAAATAATTTGATTCTTCCGGGAGAACAAGTTCTTTTTGGCCTTTTCCGGAGGGGCGGATTCTCTTTATCTATTTTATTTTTCTGATAGAATTACGGAAACATATTGCATTTTTCCTTGGAAGCAATGCATATTCATCATGGGATTCGAGAAGAGGAAGCGGAACAGGGACTTGGAATTCGCAAAAAGAACTGCGGATTGGAATGTTCCCTTTTCTTTTTGTGAGGGTGGATGTTCCGAGGTATGCAAAGGAAGAGGGATAGGACTCGAAGAAGGAGCCAGAATTCTGCGATATGCCGCCTTGGAAAAAGAAGAAGCGAATGGGAGAGTGAAAGTGGAAGGGTAACCAAGCTGGTACTTGCTCAGCATATGGATGATCAGGCTGAAACCGTTGTGCATCACCTCCTTCGCGGAAGCGGGTTTTCCGGACTCGCGGCAATGAGAGGGTGGGAAGGTTCGTACATTCGACCATTACTCTGCCTTAGGAAAAAGAAATTAAAGAGCGCCTTTCGGAATTATCGCTTTCCTATGTGGAAGATAGTACAAACGAGGACTTTTCTTATACCCGTAACTATATCAGAAAGAAAATTATTCCGGCTATGGAATGTGTGAACAGCCGTGCGGTGGAGCATCTTTCCGAGGAAGCTGAGTTGATGGCTGAAGTGGAAGAATACTTTTTAGAAAGGCGAAAGCATTTATAGAACTTCATGCCGAGAAGAAGGAAGAGGAGATTAGCCTTGCATTGAAGCCCTTGAAAGAAGAAGAAGCCTTGCTTCGGAGAGAAATATATCGAATAACTCTTCGTGATCTTCAAGGAAAAAAATTACAAACCTTTCCAAGGCACATCTTTATGCTTTGGACAGTTTGATTTTTTTCCGGAAACGGAAAAAAAGAACGGAGCTTCCGGGAGGATACATGGGCTTAATAAGGGAAAAAGAAGCTTTACTTCATGAAGGCAGAATGATGATTTTGCGCGTTTTTTTATTTATAAGCGATATTGTGCCATGGTACACGATAGCCAAAGCGCATCATAAGGGAGAATAAAAAAAGTGAAAGAAGTAATAGAAGTTCTCTATTCTGAGAAAAGAAATAGAGGAGAAAGTAAAAAGAACTTGCGGAAAAGATTGATGAGAATTATAAGGATAAGCCGTTGCATTTAATTTGCGTCTTGAAAGGGGCGGTTATGTTTATGTGTGAGCTGGCCAAGCACATTCAAAATCCAAATGTGACGATGGACTTCATGGCGGTAAGCAGCTATGGAGACGGAACGGAGAGCTCGGGCATAGTTAGAATCGTAAAGGATTTGGACGAGTCCTTAGAGGGGAAAAATGTACTTCTTGTGGAGGATATTGTAGATACGGGAAGAACCTTGCATCATTTGACCAAGCTTCTGGGAGAAAGAAATCCCGCTTCCCTTGCCATATGTACTTTGCTGGATAAGCCGGAGAGAAGAGAGTGCGAGGTTGAGGTAAAGTATAAGGGTTTTTGGATTCCGGATATTTTTGTTGTGGGATTCGGAATAGACTATCAGCAGCGCTATAGAGGACTTCCCTATATCGGAGGAGTACATTTTACAGAGGAGTAGGAGGAAAAATGGGAATCAATAGGGATGCCTTGTATAGTATAGGGAAGGGCTTTTATCGGGAACCGGAAGAGAGCCCTTCTTTTTCCAAGGTAAAAATACGCTTTCGTACTTTGAAAGAAGATGTAGATTGCGTTACCCTTATTTTTCAGGAAGAAAATTCTCATTTATTCATGACTCTAAGTAGTTGTGATCATTATTTTGATTACTATGAAGCGGAAATCGAGATTCAGGATATACCGCTATATTATTATTTCCAAATACAAAAAGGAGAGGAGCGAGTCTTTTATAACCGTCTCGGTGTAACGGAAGATTTGAATTTACAGTACGCTTTTTCTATTTTTTTCCGGACTTTTTTTGTTCCTTCTTGGGTGAAGGGAGCCGTGATGTATCAGATTTTTGTGGACCGCTTCTATAACTCTAGTGGAAAAAAATAATGTAGAGGATAGAGAGTACATTTATCTTGGAAGACCGGTAGAGGCTGTTTCGGCTTGGAATACAAAAAAATCGAACCCTTTGATGTACATCGCTTTTACGGCGGAGACTTGGAGGGAGTGTGGGAGAAACTGGACTATTTAGAGTATTTGGGAGTGGAGGTTCTATACTTTAATCCCCTCTTTGTTTCTCCTTCCAATCATAAGTACGATACGCAGGACTATGATCATATTGATCCCCATTTAGGCGTGATTGTGAAGGACGGCGGAGAGCTTCTAAAAGAAGGAGATTCGGAAAACAGAAATGCGAGCAGGTACAGTATTAGAAGTACGGATAAGGAGAATCTGGAAGCTAGCGATGCCCTTTTCCGGGATTTTGTGCAAGCTTGTCATGACAGAGGGATGAGGGTGATTATTGATGGAGTTTTTTTAATCACTGCGGTTCTTTTCATCGTTATATGAATGCCTCCTTCTTTTATAAGACCGGGGAAGGAAATCCTTACCCTTTAGGTGCCTTTGAAAGCTATGACAGCCCGTATCGGGAGTATTTCCATTTTTTAAAAAAGGAAGAGAAGGACTGGCCTGAGAACGAGAATTATGAAAAATGGTGGGGAAAATGATACCCTCCCGAAGCTGAATTACGAAAAATGCACATTCTCTGGAAGAAGAGATTCTTTCTGTTGCTAAAAAATGGGTCAGTCCGCCTTATAACTGTGACGGCTGGAGATTGGATGTGGCGGCGGATTTAGGACATAGTGAGGAATATAATCATTATTTCTGGCAGGCCTTCCGTAAGGTAGTAAAGGAAGCAAATTCGGAAGCCGTTATTCTGGCAGAGCACTACGGTAATCCCTCTTCTTGGCTCAGAGGTAAGGAATGGGACAGCATCATGAACTATGATGCTTTCATGGAGCCTGTGAGCTGGTTCTTGACTGGAATGGAAAAAGCATTCCGATAGGGCAATGCCGGAATGCTTCGGTAACGGAAATATGTTTTTTTGACACTATGCGCTACAAGATGGCCAATATGCCTGAAAATACCATAGATGCAGCAATGAATCAGCTTTCCAACCATGACCATTCCCGCTTTTTGACAAGGACAAATAGAAGAGTGGGAAGAATCAAGAAAGAGATAGATGATGCGGCACTTGGAGTGGATACAGCTCTTTTTCGTCTTGGAGCCATGATTCTTCTTACTTGGCCGGGAGCTCCGACACTTTTTATGGAGATGAGGTAGGGGGTCCCGGGATGGACAGAGCCGGATTGCCGTCGTCCCTATCCTTGGGGAGAAGAGGATATGGAGCTATTGGATTATCATCGTTACCTGCTTTCTCATAGAAAGAATCTGTCGGCTCTTCGTAATGGAGCACTTATGCTTTTACAGGCGGGACAAAAATTATGCAGTCTATGCAAGGAGCAGTGAAAAGCAAGTTGCGGTTATCGTCATTTATACGGGAGAGTCGGACTGCACTCTTCCCATTCCGCTTTGGAGAGCGGGAATTACCGATAAAATGCTCATTAGAAGGATACTAAAGACGGATTACAGAGGCTATAATGCCGGGCAAACCAGGCGCTTTGCAAGAAACGGCTATATTGATTGCAGGATGTGGGCAAAGACGGGAAAGCTCTATTTAATTGATTTGGAAGAAGTAAACTAGATACCGCACGCTACGCGAGCGATACTCGTTAAGAACTAAAAAATGGGAGAAGACATATCTTCTCCCATTTATATTGTTCGTTATGACGGGTATCGCTTAGATTGACGATATCCTTTTTTTATTCCTTTACCAGATAATCCCGCAATTTCTCCTGAACTTGCTTCAGCTTCTCACTTGGAGCAGCCAAATTGCATATTCTTCCTACACCGATAAAAAGAACTCCCAAAAGAGATTTTGCATCAACTAAACGATTTCCTCTACCTAAATTCATATCAAAGGGCAAGCTGCTTGCCTTATCTACAAAAATCGTTGGCGGCATCAGGACTGGGGATAAAAAAATTCTTACTGTTTCCATATTTCCTCCACATAATAAATCAACCCTATTTCATGACTTAACTGTTTTTTACAAGCTTTCTACTCTATTTGTCATTTTAATACTACGAAGCGAAATAATACTCCGATTACATGGAATAAGCAAGAACAATTATCTGAAAAAAATATAAACCAATTATTAAATCAAGAAATAAATAATTCTTTAACGCTTAAGTTTCTTCTCTCTTCGCTTTTTCTCCAGCAGCAGATCTCTTCTCGCTTTTTTTGCTCTCGGCTTAAATCCTTGGTGTGCTTTAGCATTCTCTTTCTTCTTCTTGCACGCTGAAATTCCTCTCTCTTTGGAAAAAAATAGACTAAGAGAAAGATTAAGGAGGTAAAAAATACAGAGAGCAAAAAAAGAATTTGCAGGAGCCTCACAATGGGTTTTTGAATAATGATTTTCCCGCCTTTTTATCAAAAAAACAATAGGAGCGTTATTTTTGTTTTTTTCCGTAGGAGTCTCTACACTTTCTCCTTTCTTATCCTCCTTTTTCAGCTCTACAGAAATTCTTTTTGGAATACTTTCTCTTTCTTTAAATTGGTTTGAGGAAGGTTTCCATTTTTCCTTATTGCTCTCTTCATCCTCCAGATAAATGTAGGCTGTCCCCACATTCATCTCATCATAGCTGTAAAGAAGCTTGGCAATCTTTCCTTCCGCTTTTTTTCCTCTTCCGTTAAATCGTAGCTCAAAGAAGAGGCGACATCCTGAAAAGGTACTTCCTTCGGAAGGCATACATGATCACTGCTTCCAATGGTAAAATGCAGTGTTTTGATAAGGGGGATGCCGTCTACATTAAAGTTGCTCTCCAACGCAAGAAGACGGCTGTCGTTTTTTCAACAGGATAAGATATAAATTTGGAAAAGCCGAAGTCAAAAAAAGCTTTTTCGTGTCTCTGTACTGAGAATTGTGACCGTTCAAAATGGCGCAAATCAGGGTTGTGTCCCCTCTTTTACAAGCGGTTAAAAGAGTATTTCCCGCAAGCATGGTATAGCCGGTTTTTCCGCAAACACACCTTCGTAGTACTCCTTAAAGCTTTTTCTCATCATTTTGTGGTGGGCATAAATCGTGTTTTTCCTTTGCATCGGCATCAGGGTACTTACTGATTGGCGCATGGGTGTAGGCCTGTGTAGCATCAATCTGCAGAAAAATAGGATTTTTGAATAGCATACTGCATGATTTTTGCCATATCCATAGCACTACAGTAATGCTCCTTATTATTTAGACCGGAAGGATTTGTAAAATGAGAGTCGGTGCATCCGATTTCCTTTGCTTTTTCATTCATCATATCACTAAATGCGGCATTGGAGCCCGCTACATATTCTGCAAGAGCATTAGCACAGTCATTTGCCGAGTGAAGAAGTAGCCCGTAAAGGCAGTCTCTTACACTCAGCTTATCTCCGGGCACTGCGCCGATTACCGTGGAGTTTGCTTCCAGATTGTCCTTTGTTGCGGCAGAGGAGAAGCTGATTTTTGTTTCCAAATTGTCGACATGCTCCAGGACCACTATCGCGGTTAGAACTTTTTGTGATGGATGCCGGAAAAATAGGCGTTATGCTCGTTTTTTTGCGTAGAGCACAGTTCCGGAGTTGGCATCCAAAAGGACAGCTCCTTCCGCCTCTATGTTTTCCGGGCATTGAGGCCAATCCTCGGCAAAAGAGCGGAAGGGAAACAAGAGACTAAAGAAAAGACTCAACAGGATAAAAAGAACTTCCCAAAGCTTTCAATAGTTTGTTCTTTTTGCTTATTTTTATGATCATACATTACCATCAATTTTGTCCTCTGCTTGGGGGATTCCAACAAATTCCCGTGCTCCGTTCTATATCTATTTCTTTAAAAAAACTGTTTTTCTATTGAATCTCTTCCTGTTCCATTAAAGGGAAAAATCAAAGAAACCTTTGTAGAGATCTCCGTCAATTTCGATAATCATTTTTGCCGGACATCAGTTTTGTCAGACTTTTTGCGATGGAAAGTCCAAGACCGGAGCCTTCCGTACTTCTGGAGACATCACCCCGGACGAAACGCTCGGTAAGTTCATTCGGAGAAATATTTAAGGGAGCCTCCGAAATATTTTTTTCATAGTGAAAACAGCGTCCTTTTCCCTTCTTTTCCAATGCGATATAAACCCGGCTTCCCGGAAGAGCATATTTGGCACAGTTGTTGAATAAATTTTCAAGAACGCGAAATAACTGTCTTCCGTCAGCTAAAAATCACCACTTCCTCATCAGGAAAGGAAGAAATAATTTGTAAAGAGTGCTTGTCCAGCTTTTCCTGAAATTCTCCCAAGGTTTGTAAGAGAATTTCGTTGTAATTTATGGGGTAGAGCTCTAAATTTATATTTCCCGAGCTGGCTTTTACTGGCCTCGACCAGATCTTCCGTCAGATTCTTAAGTCTGCCCGCCTTTTGATCCAAAAACCTCAATATAGCCTTGAATCCTCTTGTCTTCAATGTTTTTCGCGCTTTAATAGATCGACGTAGCTTATGATACTGGTTAACGGAGTTTTTCAAGTCGTGGGAAACATTGGTGATTAAATCCGCCTTCAGGCGTTCTGCCTTAACCTGTTCATTTACCGCTTCCTGTAAGCCCCTGCTGATAAAGTATGTATAGTAGTCAATGGAAAGACATACAAAAATAAGCAGAATTGCAATAAGAAGGTGGAGCAGACTTCTTCTGTGTATGAAACAATATCCGTTATAGAGAATCAGCCCCAGTGCCAATAGATTCGGAAGAACAAAAAGAAAATAGGAAAAAGCCTTGGAACGGGTAAATTGGCTTGCCGTGATATAGGTTTCCAAAAGCTTTAATATTCTTTTTATATAGGAGGAGCTGTAAAGCAGCGATTTCTTGTATTGCCGTACCAGAGATAGAAATAGCGGAAGTAGAACAAGATAACGAATCAAAAACAGACTCATGGAACGGAAAAAAATCCTGCTCGGGTATCGTTCCCACCACAGGCACGAGACTTTCAATAAGTGATTTTGCAAGTAAAGCGGAAAAAATAATACCAGATGAAGCCCAGCAAAAACAGTGAGCTCCATGGGACTTTTATCAAAAGGATAGAGAAGCAGTTCCTGCTTTTGACCTCGTCCGGCAAAGTACAGTAGAAAAACAAAACTGCTGATCCAGCTGATTATACTAAACATAAAGAGAAGCAGTCCTAAAATCACAGAGCTGCCTTCTTCTGCTGTAATCAAGATACGCCGCCTTATACAGGTCCTCATAGGGAAAGGAGGTATCCACTCCGGCAGAAAAAACATAGGAGCCATCGCTATAGGGCTCTCTTGCCTCCAGGAGAGGGACCAGATTTGAGGGGGCAGTGCTCAGATTTGTTTTTAGTTCCAAAGAGTTGGAATCGGTATAGAGGTATTTTCCAAGCCTTTGAATCTGTTCTGCACTTACTCCGGCTTGATTGTTGTAGTAGGTGGAATAATTGTCTTTACTATAGGCCACATAGAAAAGAAAATTGGAGCCCTTGTCGAAGTAACGGGAGCGTATGGCATAATATTTTGCCAAATACCCTAAAGCTTCCTTGGAAAGCCGCCCAAGACTCATGAAGCCGTCCGCAGGACTCGCCGGCTGATAATCCGGAAGATATGCCCGGTAGATCACCCTGATTTGATGCTCTTTTTCGTCTTGCTCCCTACTGACAGTGGCGGGACCGTCCTCCATAATTTCATTTTTCTCATTTAAATAATAACCCATGGAACGGGCATACTTAATTAAATAGTCCAAACTGTAGGAGCGGGTTGCCCCATTTGTTTCACTTTTGGGCAATTGTATGATTTAGGTCCAAGGTCCCTCTGGTTTCGAAAAAGATTCCGTAAATCAATATAGTCAAAAAAATATCATTGACACTTTCGGAAATGGCACTGTCAAAGTCTGAGGAAGAGAGGTAGTTCTTCTCTTTCAAAAAGGCAAGGACATCTCCCCCCTTAGGGGCAAAATGCAAAATGCTAAGGCTTAGAAGGAGAAGAAACACGGACATAAGGTGTAAAAAGGGACGAAAAAAACTTCTTCATTTTATTCCTCAGGGCTTTCCTTGTTTTTCAATCTTATAGCCGACGCCCCAAACAACCTTTAGATATTTCGGCTTTCTGGAGTCGATTTCAATCTTTTCTCGAATATGGCGAATATGTACAGCTACCGTGTTATCGGCTCCTATTGCTTCTTCGTTCCAGATAGAGGTATAGATTTCATCAATAGAAAAAACCTTTCCCGCATTTTTGACAAGCAGTAGCAGGATATTGTATTCAATCGGAGTGAGCTTTTACCAATTCTCCGTCAACGCTAACCTCTTTAGTGTCATCGTTTATGACAAGTCCTCCACAGCTGAAGACGGCATCGCCCTTTGCCGTCTCATTCATGTTTCCAAGCTGAGTGTAGCGTCTAAGCTGGGACTTCACTCTGGCAACGAGCTCCAGAGGATTAAAGGGCTTTGTGATATAGTCGTCGGCACCGATATTTAAGCCTAAGATTTTGTCGGTATCTTCACTTTTTGCGCTGAGGATAATAATGGGAACAGAGCTTTTTTCCCGAATCTTTAGAGTGGTACGGATTCCGTCCAGTCCGGGCATCATAACATCTAAAAATGAGAAGATCCAAACTTTCCTTCTCCATGACCTTTAGCGCATCAAAGCCGTCATAGGCTTTGATTACATTATAGCCTTCTCCGGTAAGGTAAATGGAAATGGCTTCTACTATTTGTTTATCATCATCGCAAACTAAAATATTTTGCATAAGTACTCCTTTCGTCGGTATTCTCTAGTATAACAAAGCTTTATAGAAAGAGAAAGGAGCGGAAAAAGTATTCAGAAAAAAATAAGAGGAATGTGATAAGTTGGGCTGTTATAAGAATTGCAATATATATGCCTTCTTTTTAGCAGTCCGTAAATTGAATATGTATTAGGAAAAGAAAAACGATGTCACTTTGTGACATCGTTTTATGTACTGCGCCCTCAGGGACTCGAACCCTGGACAAATAGATTAAGAGTCTACTGCTCTACCAGCTGAGCTAAGGGCGCGTATGCCGTAGCACCCGTATACTATACAAAGATTCATTTTTCTTGTCAAGCAGAAATTTACAAATTTTTTTCTTCTCATGTAGGGATTACAATACATATGTTACATCACAACTGAATAAAGAAAGCGGAAGAGCCTGTCTTGTGTTAAAGTTAGTTCACCACAAACAACACCCAACTCAAGGAGGTCTTCCGCTGTGGCTACTATAACACAAGATTTACTCTTCAGGCTATCACTTATTCGCTACGCTGAAAAACATGGCGTAACAAAGGCTGCTGTTAAGTATCATGTCAATCGGCAGTATATCTATCGATGGAAAAAACGTTTTGATGGCTCACCGGAATCCCTGCGCTATCTCTCCAGACGGCCACACAGTCACCCTAATCAGCATAATTCCGATGAGCTTAAACTTATCTCTGATATGCGCCGCAGAAACCCTCACGCAGGCCTTGTTATTTTCTGGGTAAAACTTATACAAAGAGGCTACAAACGTTCTATTTCAGGGCTATATCGTGTTCTGAAAAAGCAAGGTATTATGGCCGTAAAGCCTCCCAATCCCAAGTATATCCCAAAGCCCTATGAGCAAATGTATTACCCTGGACAGCGAGTTCAGATTGATGTGAAATATGTCCCTTCTGCCTGCTTAAAAAACAGTAAAGTCATTGGCAAACAATTTTTCCAGTATACCGCTATTGATGAGTACTCACGCTGGCGCTATGTAGAAGCTTTTGAAGAGCATAACACCTATTCTTCTGCTGTATTTCTAGATCATCTTTTAAAAAGCATTTCCAATGAGTATTGAATGTGTACAGACGGATAACGGAACAGAGTTTACCAACCGCTTTACTTCTCACAGAGACAAAGCCTACTTTTGTTTGAAGCACGATTAATGCAGTATGGAATTCATCACAAGCTGATTCGACCGTTTACTCCTCGACATAATGGTAAAGTCGAGCGTAGTCATCGAAAAGACAACGAAAGATTCTATGCCACACATAGTTTCTATTCCTTTGATGACTTTTCAAAGCAATTACAGGTATACAATAGGAGGGACTATAACCAGTTTCCCATGAGACCTTTAGGGGTGGAAATCTCCCAGTACCATCCTAAAGGAATTTATTAGATGGGGTGTAACATATGTTTGACAAACCTACAAAAATTTACAAATTTTTCTTCTCAATTCTATAATTTTTCTTCGTGTTTTTATTCAGCCGGCCTTCTGCTTTTGAGCCAATTGTCGGAGAGACTAAGCGGAGACTTTTTGGACAAAAGCTTTTTAAACAAAAAAACGATTCATTTTTCTACAAAAAAATATACAAGAAAGCTCTTGATATATTTCCATATTCGTCAAAATGTATAAATTATAATAAATTTACTTGGGAAAAAGATGCGTGACATCTCAATACACCATAGAAGGGAGAAAAAATGAAAAAAACTGTTTCAATGCTATGCGGCTGTGCTCTTGCAGCAGGACTTGCCATTAGCTCCGTGTTCTCGTCCTATGCCTGTACCGGCGTGATTGTAGGTAAGGACCTTACAGAGGACGGCAGTATGATTTTCGGTCGCACTGAGGACTTGGAGGTCAATCACAATAAGGTCTATAAGGTACATCCTGCGGGAGAGTACAAGGCCGGTGAGACTGTGAAGGATGTATCCTCTGATCCGGAAAACGGCTATTCCTTTACTTTTACCCATAACTCCTACCGTTATACCTCGGTGAGTGATACAACTCCGGAGTATGGAAACTTTGATGAAGCGGGATTCAATGAAATGGGCTTAATTGCGGATATGACCGTTTCCGCGAGTGCGAACGATGAGGTACTTGCCGTGGATCCCTATGTAGACGGAACTGACAGCTCTGTACCGGTAGGAATTACGGAAGCAATCATCACAACGGCAGTGCTCGGAAGCTGTGATAATGCAAGAGCGGCTGTAGAATTCATTGCTGAGGAAGTAGCAACGAAGGGCGCTGCGGAAGGAAACGGCCTTGTGGTAGCTGACCATAATGAGCTTTGGTATATGGAGATTTATACCGGACACCAGTTTGTTGCTATGAAATATCCGAGCGACAAATACTCCGTTTTCCCCAATTCCTTCTGGTTAAATGAATGTGATTTAACCGTGGGAGAAGAGAAGGAGCATTTCAACATTTCCAAAGACGGTATGTATATTTACTCGAAGGATATCTTTAAGGTGGCAAGTGAAGCGAAGACCTTAAAGGGTAATGAAGAAAGCTCGTCTATTGATTTATATGCTTCCTATGCAGGGGAGCTATCCGATAGTACGGAGTCCCGCGTTTGCTCCGGTATCAAGCAGTTTAATCCGGATGCGAAGTTTGAAGGGGAAGTTTATCCGTTCTTACAGGAGACGGCAAAGAAAATTACGCTGGCAGATGCGATGGCCTTTACCAGAAACCGTCTGGAAACCATTGATAAGGTAGCTGACGATATGAGTCGCGGAGATTTATATCCTATCGGAAACAGAAATACGATGGAAGCACACATTTATCATGTTCCCTCTACTGCAACCGCAGAGTATCCGGGAACGATGTGGCTCGCACTGGGCTCCCCTCTTACTTCTCCGTTTGTGGCCTACTATCCGAACCAGACGGCAGGGGATTAAGGAAGCGGAGAATGAGGAAAAATGAATTTAACGAAGATTCCGTATACTGGCTTGCTATGGATACACTTTACATGGTGGAGTACAATCGTGACGAGTTTCAGCCTATCGTATCCGAGAAAAATCAATACTTTGGAAAGTGAAGAATTGCAAAAATGCCGTAACAACGATGCTGAGTGCTGAGGAAGCTACTGCTAAAAAAATCAGGAAGAGGCTAAAAAGGCCTTTTGATGTTTTAAAGGAAATTCATAAGGAAATCAAAGAGAAGTTCCAAAAACTATATCAAGGAAAAATGACTACACGATTCGTTTTTAGCGGAAGACGCGCAACCGCAGCCTTCTCCGGCACGGAAGTTCTTGTGCCGAAAAAAACAGTGCCGAGATTGGTTTAAAGCTGCAGGTTAAGCCGGGCGAAGAGGAAGGACATGGGGAGCTTCTGATAGTAGATCATTACGGAAATCCCGTAACGGGAAGTAAATGAAGAACTAAGCTTTTACAATTCCGACTGCCGCTTTTTCAGGAGAAGCAAGCTTCTTTGACGGAGAGACGGAAATTGCAAGTGAAGTGAAGGATGAGCACTATGTTTTTCAGTACAAAGGCTCTTGCAATAAGCTATAAAGTTGCAGGAGAGACAGGCGTAGAAAGCACAGAGCAGGGAAGCGAAGAGGCAGAGAAAACAACGGCTTCCGAAGAGAGCGGAAAGAACTTTCCAACTTCCGGATTGGCGGCAGTGGGAGCGATTCTTCTCCTAGGCGCAGCTTTTGTGGCAAAAAAGAAAGCCCGTCAGTAAGAAGACAGGCAAAATAACAGGTAAATTCAGAAATTAAATCGGCAGGCGGTAGAAGTCCTCTAAGAGACTGCTATCGCCTGTACTGCTGAATAATTCTACATGGCCTTTTTCCGCTCTCGCGGAGGAGGCCTTTTTCTTCCAGGCGATGTTTGGTTTCTTTTGCGGTGCCGAAGGCACCGTCAAAAAACGGGATAGGATAGCCCAAGGCATTTCGGATTTCCTCTTTTACAAATGGGAAATGGGTGCAGCCGAGTACGATGGAGGAAAGAGTTCCTTCTTTATAGGGGGAAAGCAGGTCCTTAAGATAGGCCTGCATTTCCTCTCCATGGCCCTTACCCTGTTCCAAAAGGCGAACGATACCCGGTGCGGGCAGGAGAATATATTCTCCCTCGTCTTTTTAAGCTGTCAATCAGATGATGCAACTTGTCTCCCTTTAGGGTACTTTCCGTAGCCATGACCAGAATTCGTTTCTTTTTCCGCCTCTTTTTCGGAGAGCGCATCTACAGAAAGAGCTTTCTTCCCGACAGGTTTTTCCTGCAGTATTTTTTTCGCATGCTCCGCTATGCTGCATTGCGTTATTCAGAGAAAGAGCTGCCGGCTTTACTGCCGGCTCCATGCCGACAATGATGTCTTTTGGGAAGTTTTCCCGCAGAAACTGTGCCGCGGCCGAGGTTGCCGTATTGCAGGCAATAACGGTGGCCTTGACTTTTTTTTCCTGTAAAAAATGGTAGGCACTTAAGGCAAGCTCTCGCAGTTCTTCTTCGGATTTTTTTCTCCGTATGGAGCATTACTTTGGTCTCCGAAAAAGATAAAAATTCTCATGAGGCAATTCTTTCTGAAGGACTTTAAGGACGCTGATACCTCCAACACCCGAATCGAAAAATACCTATGGCTTCTTCTTTTTTTGTCTGTATAATCCATTACGGTGACTTCCTTTCTTCTTCGGTAGAGTCTAGCATAGCTTTTCGGGGATTGCAATTTTACAGCGAAAAACCTATACTTTAGGAGCGAAAATAGGGACAGGAGGAGCTCATGAAAAGTAATGATAAGATAAGTGTTTCCCAGCTGATAGAGAAGGAAGGGTTAAAGAATCTTACCCCTTCAGTGGATACGGATAAGATCTTTATGACGATTCCCGATGTTAACAGACCGGCTTTACAGCTCGCCGGATTTTTCAACCAATTTGATTCGGAAAGAGTACAGATTATCGGAAATGTGGAAACAGCTTATTTGATGACCATGGACAGGCCTATGAGAAGAGCCAGATATGCGGAAATAACGAGATATCCCATTCCCTGCATTATTTATGCCAGAGGAATAGAACCCGATTCCTGCATGATTTCCGCCTGTGAGGAAGCCGGGATTCCGCTGCTTTCCAGTGAAAGACCGACAACAGAGTTGGAGGGAGAAATCATTCGCTGGCTAAAGGTAAAAATGGCTCCTATGATTACTGTACATGGGGTTTTGGTGGATGTTTACGGAGAAGGGTGTTCTCATAATGGGGGACAGCGGAATCGGAAAATCCGAGGCGGCTTTAGAATTGATTAAGCGAGGCCACCGACTGGTCAGCGACGATGTGGTGGAGATTCGAAAGGTTTCCGATGAATCTCTTGTAGGAACTGCTCCGGATATTACAAAGCATTTCATCGAGCTTCGAGGAATAGGAATTATTGATGTGAAGCAGATGTTCGGAGTGGAATCCGTAAAAGATACACAGACCATCAATATGGCGATAAACCTTGCGGAATGGTCCAAGGATAAGGACTATGACCGTTTGGGCTTAAAGGATAATTACATGGAGTTTTTGGGAAATCAGATTATCAGCTATGATATTCCGATTCGTCCGGGAAGAAATGTGGCGATTATTGTAGAATGCGCTGCAATTAACAACAGAGCAAAGAAAATGGGATATAATGCCGCACAGGTATTATATGAGAGAGTGACCAAGAATATGAAGAAGCAGGAAGAGGAGTAGATGGAGCATTTTCAGGGAAGGAATTAAAGGAATATAGCAGCTTTCTTGTCGGTGGGAGAGCGGCAGACCTCTATATTCCGCATTCCGAAGAAGAAATTGCAGCACTTTTAAAGGGCTTTGCAAGGGAAGACAAAGAGTTTTATGTTTTAGGGAAAGGCTCCAATGTCCTTATCTCCGATAACGGTTTGAAGGAGCCTGTTATTTTGCTTCGTGAAAATTTTTCGGGGATCAGCCATGTGCCCTATGAGAGTTTCCTTAAGAAGAGAGGGAAGAAGTTTTTAGATATTGAGAGGTACTTCAAAAAGGACAGGGAGATCCGGAAGAACTGGCTGTTTTTACGGCTCTTTCGGGACCGACCTTTCAGAGCTTGCGAACTATGCCGAAGCGGAAGGCTATAGCGGATTGGAACCCTTATCCGGTATACCGGGTACAGTGGGAGGCGCGGTAAAAATGAATGCCGGAGCTTACAACAGTGAAATTAAAGATTTATTTCTTTGCGGAAGCTTTTTAAGGAAATCCGGAGAGGCTTGAGCTTTCGCTTTCGGAAATGGATTTTTTTCTTACCGTCATTCTGCGGTGGAAGACGGCATGATTTGCCTTTCCGCAAGCTTTCTTTTAAAGAAGGAAAATCCTTCTTCCATACGGGAGAAGATGGAGGATTTTAAAAAGAAGAAGAGCTGAAAAAGCAGCCGCTGGAGCTGCCCTCCGCCGGATCTACCTTTTAAAAAGGCCGGAAGGAGATTATGCTTCCCGTTTAATAGAAGTAGCTGGCCTTCGCGGGTTTCGAATGGAAAATGCGGGAGTTTCCGAAAAGCACTGCGGCTTTGTGGTGAATTTAGGAAATGCTACAGCAAAAAAATATCTATGAACTTATTGAGGAAGTAAAAAAAGAATCGTAAAGGAAAAAGAGGGAGTACAGCTTGAGACGGAGGTTAAACTCTGGGGCGAATTTTAAGCTTTCATTATTAAGAGGAGAAGGGAATTGGAAGAGAAGAAGCTAACAATCCTAAACGAAGAGCCGATCAGAGAACATTCCTGTTTAATTCTTACCGGAATGAGCGGTGCGGGAAAGACGGTGGCTTTAAAAAATCTGGAAGACTTCGGTTTTAATTGTATTGATAACCTGCCGCTTTCCCTAATGGATAAATTCATAGAGCTTCTTTTGCACAGCAGACGGGGGGAGCGCGTAGCACTGGGAATTGACAGTAGAAATATTGAGGAGCCCGGCAGCCTGGAGGAGCATATTCTCCGATGGGAAAAAGAAAAAAGTATTCGTTTTTCCATCGTATTTCTGGATGCCAGGGACGATGTGTTGATTCAACGCTATAAGGAAACAAGGAGAGCCCATCCTCTGGCAAAGACCGGAAGAGTGGAAAAGGGAATACAACTGGAGAGGGAAAGACTGGAATTCTTAAGGAAGAGAGCGGATATTATCATTGATACTTCAAAGCTTTTGACCAAGGAGCTTAGAAAACAGCTGTTTTCCATCTTTGTAGAGCATGAAGATTATCAGAATTTACAGTTGACTATTGTTTCCTTCGGATTTAAATATGGTCTTCCCTGAGGATTTGGATCTGCTTTTTGATGTGCGATTTTTACCAAAACCCCTACTATAACCCGGATTTAAGACCACATACCGGCTTGGAAAAAGGAAATACAGGACTTTGTTTTTCAGGATGGAAATGCCGAGATTTTTTTCTGAGTAAATTAAATGATATCTTGCACTTTTTGATTCCTCTATATATTTCGGAAGGGAAAAATCAGCTGGTTATCGGGATTGCCTGTACCGGCGGAAAGCATCGTTCGGTGACGATTGCCGAAAAGATTGTATCAATCCATAAAAGATACAGTAAATATAGGGTGAGACTGGACCATAGAGATATAAATATATAATATGCTTTTTCATAAACAATAGAAAGCGTCAAAAAAACATTTTGAATTTTTACTGAATAATAGGACAAAAATGCACAGTGAATAATGAGGAAAAAAATGGGGAAAAAAAGCTGAGAAACCGTCATTTTTCCAAGCGTATTCGAGCAGGAATTGGGGAAGATTGACTTTACAGCCCGAAAAACAATTAATATTGCTGTAGATGAGAGGGAGAAAAGCAAGGAAGAGTTAAGAGCGCTTTTTCTTGCCGGAGCTTCTGTAACTGATCCCATGAAAGAATATCATCTGGAGTTTTTGCCCGGAAGTAAAGCGGAGGAAGAACGGATTATCGCTATTTTGGAGAGCTTTTCCATTCATCCGAAGAGAGGCTTTAGGGGAAGAAATCCCATGGTATACTTAAAAGGATGCAGGGAGAAATAGCGGATGTTTTAAAAGCTTCTGGGGGCTGTTGATAGCCTTATGGAGTTTGAGAACGCTCGTATTCTGAAGGAAGTCAGCGAGAATGTAAACCGTAGAGTTAACTTTGAGACGGCGAACATTAATCGTACAGTAAAGGCGAGTGTGAAGCAAAGAGAGGATATTCTTCTTATCAAAGAGATTATAGGATTAGAACGAATTGATTCCGGTTTAAGAGAGGTTGCCGAACAGCGTTTACAACTTCCGGATGCGTCCATTGAAGAGCTTTCCAGGGGGCTAAGCACTTCCCATAGGAAAGAGCGGGGTTAATCATCGACTGCGTAAATTGGCCAGAATTGCTAAGGAGCTTCGCGAGGAGATGCCCCAAGATCAGGACGAGAGAAAGATGAAAGGCATAGATTCGTAAATCATTTTATCTTGTTAAAAACGAAATATTAGGGGGAGCATTCCTCGAAGAGTAGAAATTGGTTAGGCCTGCATTTTCAAGACAATTTAGCAAGACAGCTTAGGAATGAGGATGGAGTGAAAATACTCTGCGTTAAAGGATGCTCTGGGAGCACCAAGGAGGCACAGACCATGAAAGACAGTAATATTGTAGTAAATTTACCGAAGAACAGTGATGATCATCCGGTAGCGATGTTGGTACAGATTGCCAGCCGTTTTCAGTCCCGAATTTATATGTCGGAAGGAAGTCGGAGGGTGAACGCCAAGTCCATTATGGGGATGATGGCATTGGGATTAAATAACGGTTCGGAGCTTTATGTTTCGGCAGAAGGAGAAGATGAGGAAGCGGCTTTTACCGCAATCAGTGATTATCTTCTTGGAGAAGCGATATAGTATAGCAAAAGATTCAATGCTTTCATTTATAAAAGGGGTAAAGAAAAATAAGACCTCTTGTGAAAGGGCTTTCGAGGAGGAACTCTCGGAAGTCCTTTCTTCATTCTTAAGTACGCCGGTCCTGTGCTACTCGCTCGTGACAAGCACAGTATGTGAGACAGGGGAAGCTTGAGGGGAATAAGGACTGAGCGTTAAGCAAGTAAGATCTTGATTGTAGAAAAAAGGTATGGTGAAATAGATGGCATTTACACATTTGCATGTGCACAGCAGCTATAGCTTACTGGACGGTTCGGGAAAAATTCCGGAAATGATAGCCCGCGTAAAGGAGCTCGGGATGGATTCCTGCGCATTGACGGATCATGGTGTGATGTACGGCGTGATTGATTTTTATAAAGAGGCTAAGAAGCAGGGGATTCATCCGATTTTAGGTTCGAAATCTATTTAACCGAAAAATATGGAGGAAAAAAAGTCTGCAAAAAGGGGAGAGGCGAGATATTATCATCTTGTCCTTCTTGCGGAAAATGAGACCGGCTTTCATAACCTGATGAAGCTGGTGTCTTTAGGTTTCACTGAAGGCTACTACTATAAGCCCAGAGTGGATTATGCCGTTTTGGAAAAATATCATGAGGGGCTTATTGCACTCTCTGCCTGTCTTGCGGGAGAAGTTTCCCGTGCACTTCGGCAAAAATGAGTATGAAAAGGCAAAAGCAGCTGCCCTTCGTTATCGAGATATCTTCGGGGAAGAGAATTTCTTTTTGGAGATGCAGGATCACGGCTACCCGGAACAGAAGCTTGTGAACCAGGGGATGCTCAGACTGCATGAGGAGACAGGAATTCCGCTTGTTGCAACAAATGATATCCACTACAGCTATCCGGAGGATGCCAAGTCTCATGATATTTTGCTCTGCCTGCAGACGGGGAAGAAGCTGCAGGATGAGGACAGGATGCGTTATCCCGGCGGACAGTTTTACATAAAGAGTGAAGAAGAAATGAGAGGCCTTTTTCCTTTTGCTAAGGAGGCTTTGGAAAATACGGCGCGTATTGCAAAGCGTTGTCAGGTGGAAATCAAGTTCGGAGAATATCACTTACCAAAGTATGAGGTGCCGGAGGGATATACTTCCGAGAGCTACTTGGAGGAGCTCTGCAGGAAAGGCCTGGAGAAACGATATGGGAAGGTAGAGAAAGAGATACAGCTAAGGATGGACTATGAGCTTGATATTATAAAAAAATATGGGCTTTGTAGACTATTTCCTTGTGGTCTGGGATTATATCAATTTTGCTAAAACAAACGGTATTGCTGTAGGGCCGGGAAGGGGTTCCGCTGCCGGCTCTATTGTGGCATATGCAATCGGAATTACTGATGTGGACCCGATTGCGCATCAGCTCCTGTTTGAGCGTTTTTTGAATCCGGAAAGAGTGACCATGCCTGATATAGACGTGGATTTTCGAATACGAAAGACGCCAGGAAGTCATAGATTACGTGGGAAGAAAGTATGGAAAGGAACAGGTGAGTCAGATTATTACCTTCGGTACCATGGCAGCCCGCGGTGTCATTCGAGATGTCGGGCGAGTACTGGATGTCCCTTATGTAAAGTGCGATCAACTGGCAAAGCTTGTGCCTGCTGAACTGAATATGACTTTGGAAAAGGCTCTCTCCATGAGTAAGGAGCTAAAGGAGCTTTATGATTCGGAGGAAGAAACCCGAAATATGATTGATTTCTGCCTTCGCCTGGAAGGTTTACCGAGGCACAGTTCTATGCATGCAGCCGGTGTGGTAATTGCCGGAAGTCCGGTTTCGGACTATGTTCCTCTTGCGAAAGCACAGGACGGTTCGGTAACTACACAGTTCACCATGACAACCATTGAAGAGCTGGGACTTTTGAAGATGGATTTTTTGGGCTTGAGAACCCTTACCGTGATACAGGATTCCCTTCGCTATATAGAACAAAATCACGGCGTTCATCTTGATATTGAAAAATTGAATTATGAGGACGAAGAGGTCTACAACATGCTATCCAAAGGAGACTGCGCAGGAGTATTTCAGCTGGAATCTACGGGTATGGTCAATTTTATGAAGCGTCTGCAGCCCTCGAACCTAGATGATATTATTGCCGGTGTGGCACTCTATCGCCCGGGACCAATGGACTTTATTCCCGACTATATTTTCGGAAAGAAAAATCCCGAGAAGGTGAAGTATGATTGTAAGGAAATGGAGCCGATTCTGAAAAACACCTATGGAGTTATCGTTTATCAGGAGCAGGTTATGCAGATTGTGCGTGACCTTGCAGGCTTCAGTATGGGAGCTGCGGATTTACTTCGCCGTGCCATGAGTAAGAAAAAAACTTTCCGTTATGGAAGAGGCGAGAAAACACTTTGTCTATGGAAAGCCGAAGGAGGGAATCTATGGTTGCCTTTCCAAGGGGATTTCCGAGGAAGTGGCGAATCGCATCTATGACAAGATGATTGATTTTGCAAAATATGCCTTTAATAAATCGCATGCGGTAAGTTATGCTCTTCTTTCCTATCAGACAGCCTATCTAAAAACGATATTACGCTCCTGAGTTTTATGCGGCGACCATGAGTTCCTTTATGGATAACTCCGTTAAAACGGCAGAGTACATAGAAGTGGCAAGGGATGAAGGAATTCCCATTCTTCCTCCGGATATCAATGAAGCCGAGGTGGGCTTCTCCGTAAAGGAAGGTAAAATCCGTTACGGACTTTCAGCTGTGAAGGGAGTAGGACGAAGTGCCGCGGAAAGTATTTTTAGAAGAGCGAAAAGAAAGGGTTATTTAAAAAACTTTGAAGATTTTGTGCTGAGAATGAATGCACGGGGTATCAACCGAAGAGCAATGGAATCCTTTATTCACGCAGGTTCTTTAGATAGTTTGGAAGGAAATCGAAGAGAAAAGCTTGTTATGCTCTCCGAGGTCTTGGAGGATATGCAGAAGGGGAAGAAGGGAGTGATTCCCGGACAAATGAGCCTTTCCGATCTTTTTGAAGAAGGAGCGGAAGAAAAGAAGGACTTTGAACTGCTCTTTCCGGATTTGGAAGAATTTCCCAAGGCGGAGCTTCTTAGAAATGAAAAAGGATGCCTTAGGAGTTTATCTTTCCGGACATCCTCTGGATAGCGATAAAGCTCTCTTAAAGGCCGTTTGCACAAGAAAAGCCAGAGATTTTTCCGAAGAAGCACAGCTGAATCAAAAGGAGGACGGTATAAGAGATGATGAGCAATGTGTCATCGGAGGCCTTCTGATCGGGATTAACAAAAGGATCACTAAGAAAAAAATGATATGATGGCCTTTCTTACGATAGAGGATAGCAGCGGTACAGTGGAGGCAGTGGCTTTTCCGCGCTGTTATGAAATGGCTAAGGATATTCTAACGGAAGACAGAAAGATATTTGTGAAGGGAAGAATCCAAAAGAAGGACGAGGGAGAGGCAAAGCTCATTGCCGAAAAAATTATAGCCTTTTGAAAAATCTGCCGAAAGAAATTTGGATACAATTCGCAGATAAAGAAGAGTATCAGAAGAAAGAAGAGGAGTTAAAAAGGATACTTCAAGAACATGGCGGAAAAAAAGCGAGGTGATCATCTTTCCTGAAAAAGGAAAAAAAGCGATGAAGCAGCTTTCCCGGAGCTCTGGCAGTTGATACGGGAGAAGAGACGAGAGCAATTCTTTCGGATTTCTTTGGAGAGGAAAAATGTTAAAGAAAAAGTAAAATCCTTGAAATTCCTATAGGAATACAGTAATATAATTTTTTTCTGTTTGAAAGTATTTCCGAAAGAAAAGATTTTTTTGAGTTCTTATATAGAATGGAAATATACAGTATATCAATTTTTTTGAAATAAAGGATTGGAGGCTTTTATGGCAAAGACAGCAGTGAAGACGATTGGGATTTTGACTTCAGGAGGGGATGCTCCCGGAATGAATGCAGCCATCCGCAGTGTGGTAAGAACAGCTATACACCACGGCTTAAATGTAAAAGGAATAATGCGCGGATATGCAGGACTTTTAGAGGAAGAAATTGTGGATATGGACAGCCATTCCGTATCGGATATTATCAGTCGTGGAGGAACCATTCTTTATACTGCTCGCTGCAAGGAATTTACCACTGCCGAAGGACAAAAGAACGGTGCGGAGATTTGCAAGAAGCACGGTATCGACGGTATGGTGGTTATCGGAGGCGACGGATCCTTTATGGGTGCAGGAAAGCTTTCCGCCTTGGGAGTGAACACCATCGGTGTTCCGGGAACCATTGACCTCGATATCGCGTGTACCGATTATACGATTGGCTTTGATACATCCATCAATACCGCGATGCAGGCGATTGATAAGATTCGTGATACCTCTACATCTCATGAACGCTGTTCCATTATTGAAGTTATGGGAAGACGAGCAGGCTACATTGCCCTTTGGTGCGGTGTGGCAAACGGTGCGGAGGAGATTCTTCTCCCGGAGAAATATGATGGAGATGAGCAGGCTATCATTAATCGTATTATTGAAAGCAGAAAAAAAGGCAAGAAGCACTATATCATCATTAATGCCGAGGGTATAGGACACTCCTCTTCCATGGCAAGTCGCATTGAGGCAGCTACCGGAATCGAGACAAGAGCGACCATTCTCGGACACATGCAAAGGGGCGGATCTCCTACCTGTAAGGACCGTTACTATGCATCCATCATGGGAGCAAGAGCGGTGGAGCTCCTTGTAGCGGGAAAATCCAATCGTCTTGTTGCCTATAAGAAGGGCGAATTTGTGGATTATGATATTCAGGAAGCTTTACAAATGAAAAAGGATATCACGGAAGAGCAGTTTAAAGTTGCGCAGCTCTTACTTCGATAAGATATATTTTGAAATAGGTAAAAGAGGATATTTTGGAATTAAACGAGCAGATTGAAAATATCGTAAAAAAATGCATGGGATAGAGGATTTTTCCATAGAAAAAACGGCGTTTGCAGCTGAATCGCGAGAAAGCCTGTTGAAAGTTTTGACAAAAAGCCCAAAGCTCTTTCATCCGATTTCCATAGGGGGACTGGAACTTCCCGGGAATATCTTCATGGCACCGATGGCGGGAGTTACGGACCTGCCCTACCGTATTCTCTGCAAGGAAATGGGGCTAAGCCTTTCCTGTACGGAAATGGTATCCGCAAAAGCCATTCTTTATGGGAATAAGAATACAGACTCTCTCTTGGAAAAAGGGAGTGAACCGGGATTTCGAGCAGTACAGCTTTTTCGGATCCGATCCGGAAATCATGGCGGAAATGGCTAAGCGTGTGGAAGAGGACTTTGACATCATCGATATCAATATGGGCTGCCCCGTACCGAAGGTTGTTCGAAATGGAGAGGGTTCTGCTCTTATGGAAGACTTGTCCCTTGTTGAAAGCATAATAAGCTCTATGGTGAAAGCGGTAAAGAAGCCTATTACGGTGAAATGCCGTCTGGGATTTACGGATGCTCATATCAATGTCCTTGATTTTTGTAAAGTGTGCAGAGGCTTCGGGCGCTTCCGCTGTAGTAGTACATGGCAGAACGAGAGAGCAGTACTATCGGGGAAAAGCGAATTGGGCTTGGATTCGTAAGGCCAAAGAGGAAGTGTCTATTCCCCTTTTTGGAAATGGAGATATTTTTACGGAAGAAGATGCGCTGGCAATGCTTCTTTCCACCGGTGTAGACGGTATTTCCCTGGGAAGAGGCGTGCAGGGAAATCCTTTCTTAATTAGAAGGATTCGTTCTCTCTTAGAAAAGGGAGTGAAAGAAGCTCCGCTTTCTTTAGAAGAACGGAAGGAAATGATGCTTCGGCATCTTAGGCTTATGGAAAAAATCAAGGGAGAGCATCTTGCGCTTCTCGAAATGCGAAAGCACCTATCCTGGTACATGGAGGGGCTTCCGGATGCCGCCTCTTGGCGAAATAAAGTGAATATGGAAAAGGAGCTGAAAGAAGTCTATAAAATGGTGGAGAGCCTATAGAAAATAGATTGACTTCTTTGGCCTTAATTGTTAGAATACACCTTTGTATTGAGAACTTTACGGCTTCCGGGGTACCGGAGGCCGTATTCTTAACGATTGTTGTTTCCTTCTTTCAGGATACAGCATATCCATTTCAAAAATGGCGGGTTTTACTCGTTTTAATAAATAAAGAAAGGGCGGAATAGTACCGTGGCAGAAGCAAAAAAAGAATCTCCTTACCAGAGCAGGTTTAAATAAACTGGAGAAGGAATTACATGATTTAAAGGTTAACAGAAGACAGGAAATTGCAGAAAAAAATCAAAGAGGCAAGAGAGCAGGGAGATTTATCCGAGAATGCCGAATATGATGCCGCAAAGGATGAGCAGAGAGAAATTGAAGAACGAATTGTAGAGATTGAGAATCTCTTGAAAAAAATGCGGAAGTGGTTGATGAGGCGGAGGAAGGCAGCATTAATATCGGAAGCAAGGTTAAGCTTTACGACAAAAGAATTTGATGAGGAAGTAGTTTATCATATCGTTGGATCAACTGAAGCCAATTCCTTACAGGGAAAGATTTCTAATGAGTCACCGGTAGGGATGGCCTTACTTCATCATAAGGCCGGAGACACGATTACTGTAGAGACACAGGCGGGCAATATGGATTATAAGGTCCTTTCTGTTGAGCGCTTTAATGAGGAATAAGAGTCTTTGCCGGATTTTCTTCATTTCTTAACTAGTGGAGAAATCAGCAATGAAACAGAGTAACTTTGTGGATAGTTGGGATAAGAAAGGGAAAGCCATGGGAGAAAAAGATCAAATGCAAGACATGAACCATATTTTTGAAGGCAAGATATGACAAGTTGAAGGAGTTGCAGGACGCTCAGGCGGATCCGTTTGTTATTACCAAAGCAAAGCAGACACACCATTCCGTAGAGATTAAAGAGAACTTCTCTGCTTTGGAAAATCAGCAGGTCGTGATTGCCGGTCGTGTTATGGCAAAACGCGTAATGGGAAAGGCCGGATTCCTTCATGTGCAGGATAGAGACGGAAAGATTCAGGTCTATGTGAGTCGGGAAAGTCTTGGAGAAGAGGAATACAAGGCCTATAAGAAGCTGGATATAGGAGATATTGTAGAAGTTTCCGGCTTTGTGTTTAAGACCCAGACAGGTGAGATTTCCATTCACGGGGAGAAGATTGTTCTGCTCTCCAAGTCCCTCTATCCGCTTCCGGAAAAGTTCCACGGTTTGCAGGATACGGATACCCGTTATCGCCAGCGCTATGTGGATCTCATCATGAATGAAGATAGCCGTACGGTTTTTATGAAGCGCTCCGAGATTCTCCGTGAAATCCGTAATTTCCTTGCCGGAAGAGATTTCATGGAAGTGGAGACACCGATGCTTGTGGAAAATGCAGGCGGTGCGGCAGCGCGTCCCTTTGAAACCCATTACAATGCCTTAAATGAGGATGTAAAGCTTCGTATTTCCCTGGAGCTTTACTTGAAGCGCCTGATTATCGGCGGAATGGAAAGAGTTTATGAGATTGGAAGAGTGTTCCGTAATGAGGGAATTGACACCCGTCATAACCCGGAATTCACTTTGATGGAGCTCTATCAGGCTTATACCGACTATGACGGTATGATGGAGCTTACCGAGTCCATGTTCCGTTACCTTGCGGAAAAAGTCTGCGGAACTCTTCATATCAGCTATCAGGGGACTCCTATTGACTTGGAAAGCCCCTTTAGAAGACTGACCATGACCGATGCCATTAAGGAATATGCCGGCATCGATTTTGATGAGATTAAGACTCTGGAAGAGGCAAGAGCCCTTGCTAAAGAAAAAGGAAATTGCCTTTGAAGAGCACCACGGAATCGGAGATATTGAGAACCTCTTCTTCGAAGAGTACTGTGAAGAGAAGCTTATCCAGCCGACTTTTATCATGGATCATCCCTTATCCATTTCTCCGCTTACAAAGAAGAAGCCGACCGATCCCGAGAAGGTAGAGCGTTTTGAGCTCTTTATTTACGGAAGAGAAATGGCAAATGCCTACTCCGAGTTAAAACGATCCGATTGACCAGAGAGAGCGTTTCAAGGCGCAGGATGCTTTGGCGGATGCGGGAGATGAGGAAGCAAATCACACCGATGAGGACTTCCTTCACGCTATGGAAATCGGTATGCCCGCCCAACAGGGCGGAATCGGCTACGGTATCGACCGTCTTGTGATGCTTCTTACCGACTCGGCATCCATCCGTGATGTTTTACTCTTCCCCACTATGAAGCCCCTCGAGAAGAAGGAGGAGGGAAATAGGGCATCTAAGGGTAATGGAAACGGAATTTGCGACCAAGTTGCGACCGTTCCGGAAAAAGATTGATTTTTCAAATGTGAAGATTGAACCTCTCTTCGAAGATCAGGTTGACTTTGAGACTTTCAGTAAGTCTGACTTCCGTGCGGTAAAGGTAAAGGATTGCTTTGCCGTTCCAAAGAGTAGAAGCTTTTACAGTTTACTTTGGACGACGGAAGCGGTAGCGACAGAACGATTCTCTCCGGTATTCATGACTTCTACGAGCCGGAGGAGTTGATCGGGAAGACCTTGATTGCGATTACAAATCTACCCCAAGAGCCATGATGGGAGTAGAGTCCTGCGGTATGCTACTTTCCGCAATCAACAATAAAAAGGACAGCGACGAGGAAGAATTGCACTTGCTGATGGTGGATAACCATATCCCGGCAGGAGCGAAGTTGTATTAATTTATTAATCGTATAATAAAACTATTTAAAAAGGACTCTCTTTACGGGAGTCTTTTTTTTGACTTCTAAGTGAGAATGATACTGAAAGTACACGATATTTCGTTTCGAATCAAGATAGGCTAAAGGGAAAACAGGTACACTAAAAATGTGCTTAAACAATTTGTGATTCGCTCATGAAATGTGCAGAACGAATTGAAAAAAATACTCATCTTTTGTGTAAAAATAAGGAAAAAAGCTTTATTGTGGAGGAATTATTCGAATGTATCTGAAAAAGAAAGGTAGATGCTTTTTTTAGCGGCATGGAGAGCAGATCAACACAGGAAACCACTCATTATTAAGGGCAGCCGCCAAATTGGGAAGACAGAATCCATTCTGCATTTTGCTGCTGACAATTATGAGAACATAATCGAGATTAATTTTGTTCGTGATGAAAAATATAAAGGGAATTATTGCGGAGGGTTATGAGGCTACTGAAATAATAAAGAACATCTCTTTACTTGATCCTTCAAAAAAAGTTTGAGCCGGGTAAAAACACTTATTTTTTGATGAGATCACAGAGTTTCCGGAAATTGCCACTTCTCTTAAGTTCTTTTTGTATTGACGGCCGTTTTGATGTGATTTGCAGTGGATCCATGCTGGGAGTCAATTACAAAAGAATTGAAAAGCAATAGTGTGGGATATAAAAAAAGACTATGAAATGTATTCTATGGATTTTGAGGAGTTTTTGTGGGCTAAGGGTTATGGAAATGATACTGTGGAAAATCTGCTTTCTCACATGAAGGAATTTACGCCTTTCAGTGAATTGGAGATGAGTGTCTTCCATTCCATCTTTCTAGATTATAATATTCTTGGAGGGATGCCTGCGGTTGTGAAAGAATATATTGAGCGAAATACCTTTGAAGGATCTCTTGATACGCAAAAAGCAGCTTATTGCAGATTACAAAGAAGACATTCGGAAATATGCATCCGGTATAGATCAGACAAGAATCATTAATGTGTTTAATCGAGTTGCGCCGCAACTTGCAAGAGAAAATAAAAAATTCCAGATATCTAAGGTCGCTTCAGGGGCACGATTCCGCGATTATCGAGGCTGTGCGGAGTGGCTTGTGGACGCAGGAATGGTCAATATCTGCTATATCATGGAATTCCCGGAACTGCCGCTTTTGGGCAATTACAATCCTGATGCGTTTAAACTGTATTTCGCTGATACCGGTTTGTTGGTATCCATGTTGGATGATGAGTCGCAGGAGGATCTCAGGGCTAACAAGAATCTGGGAGTCTATAAGGGTGCGCTCTATGAAAATATGGTAGCTGAAGCGCTTGTCAAACAAGGGTATAAACTGTTCTATTTCAAGAAAGAGGATTCCACCTTGGAAGAGGATTTCTTTATCCGTTCAACAGCTTCACTGATTCCTGTTGAGGTGAAGGCAAAAAAAGTGGTCGTGCAAAATCTATGAAGACACTTATTAGTTCAGATCATTACCCGGATATTAGATATGGAATTAAGTTTTCAAAAAACAATATTGGGCATGAAGACCGTATCTACGCATTCCCATACTTCTGTGTATTTCTACTGAAGAGATTCATGGCAGATTTTCATGTAATAGAAGAATATCAGTGAGATAAAAGATAGGAACACTAAAAATTAAACATTTAAGATACTAAAGAAGTAACCAATATGTTTGTAATTTTATGGTTCAATTTCATGATGGTTTTGCTCTACTTGATTATAGGGATTATATTTATTAGATCGAACGGCAGAGCAATTCGATATTTAACCGGACATGTAAGTTGGCTGAGGATAAAGAATTTAGGTATAAGGAGTTTTAACATTGCGGAATTATACACAAAAAAATTGCTTGTTTAATAGGATGAATTTTTGTATATTTGATTATACCGATTCTTTGTTGTGGTTTTTTTATACTGCTATACAGTTGACTTTGCCAATAATGGTTGAGAAGTTTATTGATATAATTGCATATGGTGGTTCAGAAGGGGAAACAATCATTTATATGTATTCGGGGTTAATTCTTTTTCTAGTAGCTGTAAAACTGTTAAAAGGCTACTCAGAAAAAGAGGCGGCCCTCAAAATAACAGATAAAAATAAGATATAAATTATTAGAAAAAAAGCTTATTAAAGGGACAAGTGTTTTATAATCGTTATTCAGTAGGCGACATAGTAGAGGTTGCAGAAAAAGGATATAGATATAATAGATGGATTTATAGTTAATACAATCATTCCTGTGCTTGTTGATTTATTTACTTTTGATTGGCATTTTTTTATTTTTTTCTTTATAAAAAAACGTTTATTTAGGTATGGGTAGTGTATTAATAACAATTGCTGTGAGCATAATGATTTATTTTATTCAGAAACAACAATCAGATGCTATATTGAAAGAGAGAGAACAAGCAACCAGAGTTACATCGTTTATAGGTGAAATAATAACAATAAAAAGAAATAAATGTTATGAACGCTAGTAACGAAGTTGTTGCCCGAATGGATAAAAGTATTTGAAAAAAATTGAAAGAATATAAAGTAAAAAAACAAAATTATCTTTATCGCATTTGGACATGTACATTGCTTGCAATATTGGTGGTGAATGTTATTTCTTTTTGTTGGAGGAGGATTTTTTATTCAAAAAGACTTATAACCTTTGGATTTGTTTATGTCATATATAGTTATGGAAACATGCTTAAAAGTCCATTAGAGAATATGCAAAAATTATATACAGAGTTATATGATGGCCAAGGAGAGTATAGGAAGGATAAATGATATTATTAGTTTTGATGACGAAATTAGTAAGGGGCATTTGTGCTTAGAGAAAAAATATCATCTATAAAGGTTGAAAATGTGTTCCATAAATTTGGGAATGATTATGCCCTGCAAAACATCAATTTTGAGATTGGAAATGCAGAAAAAAATTAGGCATATTTGGAGGGTCCGGATCAGGTAAATCAACATTGTGTAAGATATTATGTAAACTATATGAAATACAAGAAGGAAATGTGTTTATTAATGATATAAATATTAAAAAGAAATATATACGGAAAAATTTAAGAAAACATATTGGATATTTGACTGCCGGGGAACAAATTTTTTTAAAAGCTTCTCTGAAAGATAATTTAGATATGTTTTCAAATCTTGATTTTTGAAACAGTACTTTCAATTATTAAAGATAATGGTCTAGAGTTTTTTTCTTGGGGATAAATAAAAGTGATGATATATGTGAGAAGTTAAACAGTGAACTTGATAAAGATAAATTATCATCAGGGCAAAAAGCAATTAATAAATCTTATTAGACTATTTTTTTCTGAGAAGGACTTTTGTTATTTTTTTGATGAGGCTGCTGCTAGCATCAGTGAAGACATAGAAAAAGAATACTTTGAATTGTTAGATAAGATATCGAAAAAAACATATATTGATTATTATTACGCACAATGTTGAGCGTTTGGAAAAAAATGTGACAAGATATTAATGCTAAATAATGGAAAAAGTGCAAGAATATGGATTGAGAAGTGTTTTGGAAAAAGATCCCAATTCATATTATTACAAGTATTCTAGAAGAATTGCAATTAATTCATAAGGATTTATTTGATTGTAGAAGGAGATATGGTTTATTGTTAACACCATATAAGGACAATGGTAAGTAATCTAAAAAAACGATATTAAAGATAAATTACAAATTATTCAGTATAAAAACCTATATTGTTTATAGGTTATTTTATAATGATTTTGATATGGACGGTTTCTCCCTTTATCACATCGTATATAATTGGAAATATGTTTCGATATTCTTGAGAAAAGAAATGATGAGGGATTATTATTTTTTTAACAATTGTTCTGTTTGGAATAAATATATTCTCAATATATATAATGAAAAAGCAGGGATTATAGATGCCTTAATCTCTTTTTTTGTTAGTAAATCAATCAAAGAAAACATAGTAAAACAATTGGTTAAAATCAGATAAAAAAATATTAACATTGGAGAAATATTAGATATCATATCTTATGATATTGAAATAATGGAATATATGTTGCTGACACAGTTAGAATTGCTGAGTCAGTGCTTATTTGTAATAAGTTCAACAATTGTATTGATATATATAAACTTCACGATAACCATGTTTATTATAATACCTTTAATCATTGTAAGTGTATTGTATTGGATGTGGTGTAACATATATAAAAGAAAAATATATGAGGGCACGGAAAGAAAGCATCAATTATTCTATCAGATTGGCAGAGTTCGTGAATAATAGAGAATCAATACAATTTTGGGGAAATAATAAAATTTTTAGCGAATTTCAAAGAGTGAATAAAAAAATAAAAAAATCAAGTATTGATGGATAAAGTTAAACAAAAACACTTTGATGGACACCGTTACAGAATTCATTAAGCATGCAGGAATTATTCTGATTCTGTTATTTTTATTTATCTAATCATAATAATACTCATTTGACTGTTGGTAACATTATTCTTTTCATTTCCTATATTGGTTATGCTGGGGCATTTTTACAGTTGTTTAATACAACTGCGAGCATTATTAAGGGTGGTGAGAATGCATTAGAAAGAATATCAGAAGTTATTAATTGTAGCATTGAAGAAACTATAAATCTGTTAATTAGTAAAGTTGAAAATGATACAGTAAACGAGGGGATGAATTCCAAGCTAATAATTAAAGGATTTAGATTATCTGAAAAGGATCGATTTCATGACATTATTTTAAATGCTGGAGATATGTTCGGAATAACAGGTGATACAGGTAGTGGAAAGACAAAAATTTGTAGACTCTATCATGGGATATTCAGATTATGAAGGATTGGTATCTTTTGATGGAAATGATAATGTGAAAAAATAGGTTATGTTTCACAGGAAATTCATTTGTTTGATGCTTCTGTTGAAGATAATATAACAATATTCAAGAAGATGGACAAAGATAAATATGACGAAGTTTGTTATATCGCAAATATAGATGATGTGACGATGCATGATTCGTCAAATATTGGCATAAATGGAAAAAAGAATTATCGGAAGGACAAAGACAGAGAGTTGCAATTGCAAGAGCACTTTATAACAATAATGGCATTGTTATATTGGATGATGCATTTGCGTATTTGGATAAAGACAATAGGAAAAGTATAATAAATAAGATATCTCAATGTAAGAACATTCTCGTCATTTTTGTGACAGGCGATACACAATTACTAAATAAGGCGAATGTTATTATGGTTATGAATGGTATGAAAATGAATTTTATTTCTGGATGAGTATTCCGGACGGTTTTACACCGCCTGTCCGGTCACGGAAAACCGTCGATTCCGGTATGATAGAAACCGCCATTCGGAAACTCAGAACCAGTGATTCCAGAGCCGAATCCGGCATTTCGTCTCGTGAAAACCCCTACCTTATTGCATTTAGCTGTGGTGTCTCAAAGAAAAACTGTTAACAAAGCCCTTAAGTTCGCCAGCTATAAACTGCGGCGCTAAAACTACCGCGGTTAAAAAGCGAAGGAGCTTTTTAGAAATCTTGGGAAGCGGCTAAATACAGCAAAAGTAAAATAAGTTGTGATGCGCACAAGTTCTCTTTACAGAAAAGAGGACAGCAACCGTGCCGTATCACATTTCTCGCAATTCCTTATATCTTGAAGAAATCTGACGAAAATAGATAATGAGTTATTTTTATTCGATTAGCGGAATTTTTGAGCGAATGAATATCCATTACCCATGCCAAGAACTCTTTCAGGACTATATTGGACAAGGAGGTTTTGCATAGATGAAAGAGCGTATATATGGAGAAAAAAAGTCAACATCGACACGGTAAATACAATTTCCTTTTATAACCAAAGGGCAAAGACGATAAAAAATAGAGAGCAGGAATATACTACCGTTTTGTTGGGAGATAGGGACCCTGAATATGCGGTGAAATGGGACGAATACGAAAAAGGATTTGTACTGCCCAAAATAATGCTGAATCGGAATAAAGTGGTTCTTGACCTGGGCTGTGGAATGGGAAGATTGGCTGATGCCGTTTCCGATAAGGTAAAGGAATATTATGGTGTTGATTTTTCTTCGGAAATGATTGCTGTTGCAAAACAAAATGTAAGAAACAATCATTGCCATTTTTATACAATGTCCGTAGTTAATGCGCTTTCCGATCCGAAAATTACAGCTCGAAAATACGATCTTGTACTTATGGCCGGTGTTTCCATGTATATCAACGAAGATGAGCTAAAGGAGTCGTACAGACTATTAAGGAACTTAGTGAATAAGGACAGCTTGTTTTTACTTCGAGGAAAGTGTCGGAAAAATAGAAAGACTTACTTTAAATCATATATGGTCGGAAGATTTACAGGATTATTATGGCGCAATTTATAGAACTCGTGAGGAATATAAAAGCCTTATAGACGAGTACATAAACGGGGTAGAGTATATTGAGGAGGGCTATATGAATTTTCTGGATAAAGAAGAACAGACGGAGACGAGCCACTGGTATGCTTTACTTCAATATAAGGGAGAGTGAATTTAGGAATAAAGAAATAAAGTAAGATATGAATAAAAAAAATCTATCCCCATTTCCTTAGGGGATAGATTTTTTTGCTTACTCTTTTACCGCTTCTTTCAGTACTGCGACAATTTCCGCCTCAGTGGAGAGGGACATAACCTTCTCGGAAAGGGCATCGGCTTCTGTCTTCGTCCACTTGGAAATCACACATCTTGTAGCCAAAACAAGTGCGGGATTTACGCTGAACTCATTGAGCCCAAAGGAGAGGAGAAGCGGAATAAAGAGCGGGTCGGAAGCTGCTTCTCCACACATCCCGACCGGTATTCCGGCAGCTTTTCCCGAATCAATTATATGCTTCACGGAACGGAGCACGGAGGGGTGGAAGGTAGAGTAGAGATAGGAAACATCCGCATTTCCACGGTCTACAGTCATGGTGTATTGCGTTAAATCATTGGTTCCGATAGAGAAGAAATCGGATTCTTTGGCAAGAAGATCCGCGATGAGAGAGGCGGAAGGCGTCTCTATCATGCATCCTACTTCGATATTCCTGTCATAGCTCATTCCGCTTTTTTCCAAATCGACTTTGATCTTAGAAATCAGCTCTTTTGCAGCGCGAAGCTCTTCTACACAGCTCACAAGGGGAAGCATGATTTTCACTTTTTCCGAATGCGGAAGCTCTTAATATGGCACGAAGCTGTGTTCTGAAGACTTCTTGATTGCCAAGACAGTATCGCACGGCTCTATAGCCCAGGAAGGGATTCTCCTCTTTTTTCATATGGAGATAGGGAATATCTTTATCTCCTCCTATATCCAGTGTTCGGATGATAAGGGCTTTCCCGCCCATGATTTCCGCCGCTTCTTTATATGCATTAAACTGTTCTTCCTCTGTGGGCATCCTAGTGTTGTCCATAAAGAGGAACTCGGAGCGGAAGAGTCCTACTCCTTCTCCGTCACATTCGATGACCCTTTTGGCATCCTTAGGAGTGCCGATATTGCAGAAAAGCTCGGGTTTTATACCGTCTGCCGTTGTGGTTTCTTTACCGAAAAAATCCTTAAGTTCAGCCTGCTTTTTAATAAAATCCTCTCGCTTAATGATATATTGGGAAAGGATGTCACCTTCCGGCTTGATATAAACAATTCCCTCTGTGCCGTCTACAATAGCGGTATCCTTATTTTTACTACTTCGGTAATCTTTGGAACGGAGAGGACTGCCGGAATTTCCAGAGCTCTGGCTAAAATTGCGGAGTGAGAGGTTTTTCCTCCGACCTCTGTGATGATTCCGCAAACATTTTCCTTTCGTATCTGAGAGGTCATAGAGGGGGTCAAATCTTTAGCTACAAGGATGGTCCCGGGGGACCTTACTGATATCTACATCCTCTACGGCTAGTAGAATTTTTAGCAGACTTACCTTGATATCTCTGATATCTGCCGCCCTTTGCTGCATAAACTCGTCGTCCATTTGGGAAAACATGCCTATAAACATATCGCAAACGGCTTCTACGGCGGATTCGGAGCATTGTCCCGCGTCTATAAGCTTTTTGCATTTCCCGGACATAGTAGGATCGTCTATCATAATGAGATGACTTTCCAAGATTTCCGCTTCCTTCGGACCGATTCTTTTTCGAATGTCTTCGGCCATATCGGCGGTTTCTTTTTTGAACTTATCTACAGCGTCTTCAAATCTTTTTTTCTCAGCGGCTACATCTTCGATTTTTGCCGCATCGTAATGTAAATCGTGCTCTTCAATCACACAGATACTACCGATGCCGATTCCGTGTGAGGGCAGGAATACCGTTCATCATTTTATTCTCCTAAACCGCTTTCAATCAGTTCTATAGCCTTGTTCATTGCGGCTTCTTCATCAGGACCCTCACATTGAATTTCAATTTCGGAGCCACGCTTCATGCAGGCGCTCATAAGCATCATGACACTTTTAGCGTTGTACTTCTTGTCATGGAATAAAAATGTTTACATCGCAAGTAAATGGGGGTCATAGCTTGACTAAATACCGTTGCCGGGCGCATATGAAGTCCCTGCTCATTGGTTAATGTGATTTTTTTGCTTAGCATTTATTTTTTTTCCTTTCTTTATGGAATCATACGATGATGATTTCCATTCCGCTTTTCGCGCAGTTTATCTACAATGTCCGGATCAGCCTGATGATCGGTGATTAAAGTCACCTTTCGATCATAGATACAGCTTCCGTAACGATTTCCCGGCTTATCATTTCTCTGTAATTTACTGTGATCGGCAAGAATATAGAGTTCTTCCTTGGTTCTACTGATCATGGCTTCATTGATGCCGATTTCATTGGCTATATTATATACAAAAGGCACCGTCGTCATATACTGCCCAGCAACCAATAAAAAGTCTTGTTTGCACTGACATCCAGAATATTTCTCATGGTAAAGTCGCCCACGAGAATATGATTTCGAAGTTCTCCTCCTGTCATATGAATGGAGACATTTTTCGGGAAATTTTTCTTCCGAAGGCCAGTCCGTTATTGGTATAAACCGTAACCTTCTTTTTCGCCGACATAGTCCAGCATCTTAAGTGCGGTTTTACTCCCGTTTATGAAGACTCTGTCATTGTCCTTTACAAGAGTAGCGGCATAGCGTGAAATCAGATCTCGGCAGATACGGATATTTTTTTACTGAGCGTTTTACTGCCTTTTACATAGTCCAGAGTACAGGCTCCTCCGTGGGTTCTTTTCAGTAAATGCTTTTGGGCAAGTTCTTCCAAATCGCGTCTCACAGTCATTATGGAAATCTGAAATTCATTGGCCAAGTCGTTGGAATGCACTTCCCCTGCTTTTCTGACATATTTTAAGATACTTTCTTGTCTTGCTTCGACATTTGTTTTACTGTTTTTCATATTTGCTACCCTGAAGTATAAGACTGCCTTACGGCATTTTTAAATGCGAGTCCGGAGTATATACCCCGGACTCGCGAAGTGGAGAGATTGTCACGAATGACTTCTTTTAGTCTAAGAGTCCGGCTTCCCGGAGCCCTTCTTCGATTTCTTTATCGGACATCACATTCTTTAAGGGAATGACTACCGTGCGTCTTCCTACATCTTCAAAGTTATAGGCAAAGGACTTTGAGCAGAAAACAAGATCATATTTTGAAGCAGCACTCTTTCCCTCGGAAATAGGGCAGTGAACCAGTTCTGCCGGCTTAATATTATGCTTTGTCATTACCTTTTGAATGGCGATTTCCATCATGAGTGAGGAGCCGGCACCATTTGCACAGCAAGCGAGTATTTTTTTTCCGTCCAGTTTAGCCATAATTATTCTCCTTTTTTAGCTTTTTTGTGTTCAAGATAAGCGTCATAATCTTCTGTAATCAGGAAGTAGCCCTTTGGATCCATGCGATATTCAATCTGCGGAATAGCAAGAAGAACGATAACTACCACTGCAACACCGATATATCCAAGGTAGTGCATAAGAACGGTAAACATCGGCCAAACAGTATCCCAGTCAAACATGCCAAGGTATCCGCCGTAGTTTGCAAGTCCAACCCATCCGGAGATGAGAGCTGCACCAAATACCTGAATCAGTCCTGAGAAGAATGGTATAACAAGGCAAGCCTTAAGTCCACCCTTTTTCGTTTGCAACAAGACCGATTGTTGCGTTATCAAAGAATACAGGAACGAATCCACAGATGATGATGGTCGGGAGAACCGATTAAAAATCAAGGTGATAATGGCAATAATCTGTCCTGTAAGACCTGCAAGGAATCCGAAGGTGACCGCATTTGCATCACCAAATCCGTAGCATACAGCGCAGTCAACGCCGGGAACGGAAGAGGGAAGAAGCTTGTTTGCAATACCCTGGAAGGATGCGGTTAATTCTGTTACGAAGGTACGAACGCCGAGCTGCAGGATTGCAAGGTATACAGCGAACTGTAAGGAGGTATTAAATACATAGAATGCAAAATTATCTTTTTCCTTAATGGTTTCCGCTTGTACGAAGAATGGCTTTCCGATAACAGCCATGATGGTTCCGAAGAATACGGTCATTAGAATTGCGGTACATACCATGTTCTGACTGAAAATGGAGAAGAAACCGGGCATCTTAAGGTCGCCGACCTTCTTAACTTCTCTGGTTCCGCCTTTGCTTCCGAAAAGCTTTTCTGCAAGCCATGCTCCGAGACGGATACCGAACATCTGCTGATGTGCAATGGCAAATCCTGCACCCTCTGTAAGCTCCTGCATAGGCTTAACGGTAAGGTTTGAACCGACTGCCCAGTAGGCGCCGAGGATAACGGACATCACGATGAGAAGTGCAAAGTTTTTCTCTCGCAGTGCGGGAAGAGCAAAGAGAATCAACCAGTATGCTGTTGCTGCCTGCTGTACCTGTACATGTCCGGTTGTGAAAAAGTGTACGGCACTTTGTAATCTTGTTGAATCGAACAAGAAGAATATTTACGATGAAGGCAATGAGAAGAAGTGTCATAACTTGTGAAAAGCCTTTTCCGAATACTTCTTCCACTCCGGCAGTTACTGCGTTTTGTCCGTAATAAGGATCGATTACGGCCGCGGTAAGATTAAATCTGTCCTTCAGTCCTGCAAGGATTGGACGGAAGTTGGATACGAGACCGCCTGAACCGGCACTTAAAATCAACATACCGATAATAGCCTTTAATGTTCCTGCAAGGGTGTCATACCATTTCTTTCCCATAAGGCAATAGCCGAGCAGTGTCAGAAAACCTACCATATAAGGTGGTTTCTGTAAAATGTAGGTCGCAAAAAAAGTCCAAATCGCGTTTAAAATTCCCATTTTTTTCCCTCCTGTTTTTCAAACTTAAGATTCGCTAGTTTGGTATTTCTTCATTGCTTCTAATATTTCTTCTGCACTATGACATTTCCCGAGCGCTTCGATTAAGTCATAGTTCATAAAAACATCCATTAATTGAGATATATTTTCCATGTGCTCATCGGCATTGACCGAGGAAAGCGTAAATATCAGATTGGCTTCTTTTTCTCTCCGCTTTCATCACAGCCGAAATCAATTTTATTTTCACAAATCATCAGGCCTACTGCAGTCCGGGTATGCTCCGATAGGGATTTTCCGTGGTATGAGGGCATGGCAATGTTATGCTCCATAACGATGTAGGGGGCCGTGCTTTTTCGATGCAGGCAACGATTTGCTTGTAATAGTCACTGTCTACACTGCCTTCTTCTACAAGGGGGAGAGCACTGAGTCGCACAGCTTCCTGCCAGCTTATTCCTTTTCCGTTAATAAAACTGTAGTGTTTTTTTTCAACAATTCTTTCTAAAACATTGGACATTTCAGTTTCTCCTTACTTATAAACAGGAACGGAAGGGGATATTTTGCGGATGTTCAAAGCAGTCTTCAAAAGCCTCTGCGATGATGGAAGTAAAAGCTTGTCTTTGTCCTGAGGATAAAGATATTTTCCTCCTACCTGCCAGAAGAAGGGTGGAACTTGTACTCATTTCTATCCTTTTTTGAAGTCATAAAGCAGCTTTATTTCTTCACAGTCCGCTTGGAAGTTGGTCCATACATCCCAGTGAATGGGGATGACTACCTTGCACTGCAGATTCTCCGCCATACGAAGGACATCTACGGAGGTCATTTTATCCTGCATTCCAATCGGGTTTTCTCCGAAGGAGCCGAAAGCGACATCAATATCATGGTCCTTGCCGTGCTTTTGCAAAGTAAATGGAGAAATGAGAGTCTCCGGAGTGGTAGATGTTTCCTCCCGGAGTCTTTACAAGGTAGTTGACAGCCTTATCATCCATATCGGTAGGACATATGCCGGTGAGTTCTTCTCTGTCTTCTCCTGTGGAATCGGTGGTTACGATACAGGTTCTGTCAAAACTGTCCAGACATACGATCTCGATATCCTTAAGCTTTATACTGTCTCCCGGTTTCACCACCTTTAAGCGGTCCTCCGGAACTCCCCACTTTCTCCATATTTCGACAGATTTTAGAGGTCCTATAAAAGGGAACGGGAATTTCTTTGCCATTTTTCGTCCGTGGTGGTCATACCGCTGTTTACTACCTGTGCAGCCCACTCGATAGACATGTGGTCTTGATGATAGTGTGTGGCTAAAAACGGCATCTACCTTTTTAAAATGCAAAAGGGTCGATTACAAAAGGAACATTTCTTAAGTTTGGCTGCATCAACCTTCCGCCGCACATGTTTGCCATTTGGTGTCCGGGCTTCATCTGATTGTCACCGTGTGTGCGCTTTCCGTTTCCGCACCATAGATCAATAGTTATGTTTGCTCCTCCCGGAGTTTTGAACCAGATGCCGGTGCATCCCAGCCACCACATCGCAACCTGCCCTTCCGGGACCACTTCCTTTTTCGATGTCTTCTACCAGCCAGGTCCCCCACTCGGGAAAGGTACTCTTAATCCAAGTATCCCGGGTTGTTTCTGAAATCTTTGCCATACTTCCTCCTTGTTCTTCAAAAATAATTAAATATAAGAATTACTTTGAATTTATCTTATGACACATAATTTTATGAGTTCATATTATATCTTTGCAACAATAAAAAAACAATTATAAAAAAACAAGTTTATGTTCGTAACTTTTTGAATATATGTTCGCTTTTTCGGATTATATATTCATTTTGCCATGATATATAATTCACGAAAAAAATAAGCTTTTTAGCTAAATTAATGATAACTAACCATCTAAAAACGAGATATTGATTTGTGCAATATGACGAAAAATATAAAAACTCTCTAAATGCAAGAAAGTTATAGAAAAGACTTGAAAAAAATATAAAAATACAAATAAAAATCAGCTGTATAGATATCTTGATATGATGAAAAGGAGATCTTGAAGAGGAATAGAAATTTTGTCCTAATATTTACTTTAAAAACTTTATGTTCTATTTTATGATTGATTACTTTACGGGCGTTTAGCTTTTGTTTTAAATCAAGTATATGCTCGTTTGTCTTTTGCCTAATTAGAAATATCTGCGTTTGGCTTCTACCTGATTAAGGATATCTGCGTTTTAATGATGTAAGGAAAGGGAGAGTCAGGAAAAGGAATTGAAATTTATGAAAAGCTATGCAATCGGACTTTATGAAAAAAAGCAATCCCGAAGTCTATGGACTGGGAGAAAAAAAGCTTTGTACAGCAAAGGAATGCGGCTATGATTTTTTTGGAAATCAGCATTGACGAAACGGAAGAAAAGTTGAGCAGGCTGGAGTGGTCTAAGAGCGCCCGTTTGGAAATGGTATATTTGATGCAGGAGATAGGACTTCCTATTCGCAGCATGTGCTTATCCGGCCACAGAAAGTATCCCTTTGGTGCTTCAGATGAAGCGCTTCGAAATCGCGGTATGGACATTATGGAAAAAAGCGATAGAATTTGCCGATGACCTCGGTATCCGAATAATTCAGCTTGCAGGCTATGATGTCTACTATGAAGAGGGAACGGAGGAAAGCAGAAGACTTTTTGAGGAGAACCTCGGAAAGGCAGTAAAAATGGCAGCTGCAAAAAGGCATAGTCATGGGCTTTGAAACGATGGAAACGGAGTTTATGAATACCTGCGAAAAAGCGATGCACTATGTGGATTTGATTCAAAGCCCTTACCTTGGTGTCTACCCGGACTCCGGGGAATCTGACAAATGCAGCCCTTTCCTATGAAACAAATGTGTTAGAAGATATGGAGAGCGGAAGAGGACATATTGTAGCACTCCATTTAAAGGAGACAGTTCCGGGAGTTTTTCGAGAGGTACCGTTTATGACCGGCCATGTAGATTTTGAGGCAGTCATTCGAAAGGCCTGGGAGCTTGGAGTAAGGCGATATGTTACCGAGATGTGGGACACCGGGAAAAGATAGCTGGAAAAGAAGACATTCTTTTTGCCAATAAAAACGATGAGTGCTATATTGAATAAGCAGGTGTAAAGCATTTTTTTATCTGCAAGAATTATTCGCTTTCGGAGAATGAATCGGCCATAAGAAAGCGGAAATGAAAACAGAAAGAAAGCGAGTGGATAGAGAACTTGGGACTTGTCCCTAGAGAAAGGTTGCATACATGAAGGTGGAAAAAAAGGTCATCGGAACTTTAAATAAATGTTATTCTCTTGCGGAGCTACAATATAAAGGAGAGCATTGCTTCCTGGTTGCAGCCGAGAAACAGGACCCCTGCTTTTTGTTTAATGAAAAAGGGGAACGGATAGATACCGTTTGGGAAGGACCCGGCGGTGTTATGACTATGGCACAGGTGCCCGGCACGGACGGCGTATTTTTAGCAACCAGAAAGTTTTATTCTCCGAATGACTCTTTGGAAGCGGAAATCATTGTGGTAAAGCCGAAGGAAGAAGGTGGCTGGGAAACCTATACTCTTTGCAAGGCACCTTTTGTACATCGCTTTTGGCATCTTGGAGAGAGCAGGCTCTTACTATCTTCTGGTTTGCTGCTTGAAATCCGGGCATGAGTACAAAGATGACTGGAGACAGAAGGGGGCCTGCTATGGTGCTCTTCTCCCCAAAGATTTGGAGCAGTTTAGAGGCGATAAGAAGCTGGAGCTTCAGCTTATTCAGGATGAAATGCTGAAGAACCACGGATTCAGTAAGATTAAAAAAGGCGGTTATGAAGCAGGGACTTGTAGGGTGCGAAGAGGGAACATTTATTATTGAGCCTCCGGCAGTTTTCGGGACAAATTGGTCTGTTACGAAGCTTCACGACCTTCCGTCCAGTGATTCGGTTTTAATTGACTTTGACGGAGACGGGAAATTGGAGCTTGGCTGTATAGCTCCTTTCCACGGCAATTCCCTTACGATTTATCATTTGGATGAGCATGGAAACTATGTTCCGCAGTGGAAATACGCAGCGAAGGAATCCGACACGGAAATGATCCATGCGACTTGGAGCTGTGAGATTAACGGAAAGCCTTCTTGGATTGTAGGATGGAGAAAGGGAACGAAGGACACGATTCTCATTACCTGGGATCAGGAAGAGGGAAATTATAGGACGGAATTTATTGATCGTAATACCGGCTGTGCAAATGCCCTATATTTTAAAAATAAGGCGGGAGAAGATATTATTATCGGTACGAATAGAGAGATTGATGAAATTGCAATGTATACGATAAAATAAGGACGAAAAAGAGAAGAGGCTTCTGCTATATACGGCTTAGTGGCTGTATGGTTGCAGATAGAAGAACCAAAGGAGTCATGTAATTATTTATCTTATGTCGGAATAAAACAATGAAGGGAGATAAGAAATGCTTGAGGAGTTAAAGAAGAAAGTTTGTGATGCCAATATCTTACTGCCTAAGTATGGGCTGGTTACTTTTACATGGGGAAATGTGAGTGCATTTGACAAGGAAAGCGGATATTTCGTCATTAAGCCCAGCGGAGTAGAATATGAAGACATGAAGGCGGAAGATATGGTTGTGATGGATTTAGAGGGCAATAAAATTGAAGGTAGACTAAACCCTTCTTCCGACACAGCCACGCATATTGAAATATATAAGGCTTTTAAGGATGTCGGAGGAATTGTACACACGCATTCCGCCTATGCGACAAGCTGGGCTCAGGCAGGTCGCGGAATACCCTGCTACGGAACAACGCACGCGGATTATTTTTACGGAGAGATTCCTGCATAAGATGCCTTACAAAGGAAGAGATAGAGTCGGCATATGAGAAAAAAATACAGGTCTTGTACTAGTGGCAGAATTTGAAAGGATGAAGAAAGATCCGCTTGCCGTTCCGGCTGCACTTTGTCAAAAATCACGGCGTTTTTGCCTGGGGAAAAGATGCTCACGAAGCGGTACACAATGCCGCTGTGACGGAGGAAGTGGCAAAAATGGCCTTTCGCTCTGAGCTCATCAATCCGGAGATAAAGGCTGCTCCGCAGGTGCTGCAGGAAAAACATTATTTCAGGAAGCATGGCGAAAACGCCTATTACGGGCAGAAATAAGATATTGCACGCTACGCGAGCGATACCGCTTATAAAAAAGCAACAATCTGTCTAAGGTTTTTCCTGCGTCACTTGTTATGAATAGAAAGGAGGAGGATAATTCAATTTATCCTTCTCCTAAATTTTCTATGAGAAAAACTTTTTCTTCTCTTATAGTTAATATCGCCTAACCGGAATATAATGGCAATAGAGAAATGTCTGTGAAAAATTGGAGGAAAAGACAATGTCAAAAAAAGGATTCCGATTCTCAAAAAGCCTTTATGTCGTTTATGTATCGCGGAAAAAGAAATTTTTAAGCCCTTAAATACAGGCCGAATTGATGAAAAGAGTGGCAGCAGTCAGAGAGTGGGTTGCGAATGTGTTCTTTTATACGAAAAATGAAAAAAACCATCATGATTGATGCCGGCTATAATTACGAGCGTTTAGAGGAAAAGATGAGCTGGCTAAATATTAGCCCCTCTTCAATTCAGGAGATTCTTCTTACTCACCTTGATACGGACCATGTCGGTGCAGTAGAGAAGGATAGTGAAGGAATTTTTAAAAAGGCTAAGCTTTATCTTGGAGAGACGGAAAACAAATACCTTACGGGAGAGCTCCGAAGAAGAGTGTTATTTAAGCTCTATAAGCTTCCTATGGTGAAGATTGAAAATGAAATAGAACTTCTGGAAGACGGGGAAGTCTTTTATATTGGAGATATCAAGGTGGAGGCAATTTTGGTTCCCGGACATACTCTCGGGCATTTAGTATATTTGATTGACGATGACTATCTTTTTACAGGGAGATACGATTTGGTTCGGCTCGGACGGAGGCTACAGCTTTTTAAACTCTCTTGCGGAGGACAATGCCCTTTCTATGCGTTCTCTTGCAAAGCTGGAACAGCTTTTAAGAAAGAGGGGGCTTAGTCCGAAAATCATGAGCGGACACACCGGCTGGACAGATGACTTGGAATTTGCTTTCCGGCATAAGGATAGAGTCTGTAAGTCCATGAAAAAAAGCAAAAACCGCATGACCCGACTGCACCCTATGACGGCTATGACGAGCGGGAAGATACGGAAGAGAGAGCCGGAAGCGGAAGACTTCCGAAGGCCTGGGACTGTGAAAAAGACCGGCATGCATTTCGCTTATGATAGTCGCAATAAACAAGATGTCGCAAGCTTTTCAAGTGATATGAACAAAGAGAACCGTTGCTTTCTTCTTGCTCCATCATATATAATTCAAAGGATAATTCTTAAAACTTGTGAAAAAGAAATAAATTCACAAAAATGCCTTTGTACAGGAGAAGAAATGACGGAAAAACAAAAATTACTATAAGAAGAAAAAATTATTTTGTTCTTATTTATTATCACCACGGTCTTTGGGCTTATCAGCCTGTATCATTACTACAAAGTAAAAATCGAAAATCCGTTTCTACTATTATCTGCAGTTCTGTATGGGACAATAAAGCTCTTTCTTTTTGCCGCACCTCTTTCTGCGGAGGTAAATGGCGGCTTTATGTACGAGTTTTCCAAGTGGATGGCTCCCATTCTGACATCCGCTTTTATTTTTTTACGCAAATCTCGAATATCCTACTGCATTCCAAAAAAATATCATTCTGAATCGCTTCAGTAGAAATCATGTCGTGCTTTTTGGAAGCGGGAAAATGACGGAAATTCTTATCGGGAATTTAAAAAAGGAAAGGAAAAGCTATAAACTTTCTCTTGTTTCCAAGGACTTTTTGGACGAGCGCCTAAAGAATAAATATGAGAGAAAGGGAATTGCGTGCTACCAGTTAGACTTTGGAAAGAGTGACAAAAATGAAATTCGGGAGCTTTTTACGGCTCTTCATATTGAAAAACGCCAAAATATCTTTTTCTTTACGGCAGAGAGTGATTTGGAAAATTTTTGCACTTTATGCCGGAGTGATACAAAGAATCAAGCCGAAGAGGGCAATTACCGCCTATGTACACTCCGAGTCGGGGACTGTGTCAGGCTATATGGAGGAGCTTCTGTTTGAAGAGCGAAAAAGAGGCCAGCTTAATGAAGCTGGAAACGGTACACTTTAACGAAAGAGACTTAACGATTAGAATGCTGCTTCAGGAAAGACTTGTGCAGGATAGTCTTTTTAAAGAGTTTAAACGGTGTTTCGAACTTTCTTTTCCCGGACAAAACGAAGAGCGAGAAGGCGAAAAGGGATCGCTTAGAGATAAAACGCTTTCTGCCGAGAAGATTGATAAGGCGATTTATGCACCGCATATCCTTCTTTTTGGGGGTAAATGAACTCAGCTTTCCCTTATTAAAACAGCTTGCCAATGATGCAACGCTTTCTTTAAAAAGAAGACGAAGGTCACGGTTTTGGATGAAAATGCAGGACGAGGCATCGCGGAGCTCCTTTCCATCTATAGTGGCGCATCTAGGGAAGAAAAATCCGGAAGAGTTCGGGGGGAAAAAAACGGAAATATCCGCAATAAGAAGCACTCCATCTGTCGGGCTTGAAATGGCTTTGGAAATCGAGTCCATAGAGCTTGGGGCGGCTTCTATGGAGACAGTTCAAAAAAACAGCGTTTGGAGAATTACTTAAAAAGCAATTGAAATGGACGATGCGCCGACACTCATTTTTTTCTGATGGATAGGGACATCATAAAAGAGCCTCAAGGCGCTGAATCTCATCAATCGTTATTTTGAAAATGTGCCAAAGCTTATTCGCAATGTTTCTCAAGTGGATTTAAGAGAGCTGCTTCCGAAAAAGGGCGGGACAAATCCGAAGCTTTTGGAGATATTTCCGAGATACTCACGGAAAATGTACTGATTCGGGAGTCTCTGGACAGGCGTGCAAAAGGCCTTTAATGAAGCGTACAACAAAGCCTCTTCTTTAAGCGGCATGGGAGAGGGGGCAAGCTGGAATGAGCTTAGTTATGTGAAGAAGAATTCCTCGCGTCTTTCGGCTACCCATGCGATAGTAAAGGAAGAGTTCTTAAGACGAATATTTTCCGAAAAAAGTGAAACGGAAATTCGTGCCTTTTGTGAGGAAAAACTTTTCGAATTCACTAAATTACAGGAACTGCAAAAAGATAATCAGGAGGCCTTCAAAAAGGCGTTTTGCAGTTTCTTAAAGGAGAACCCGCTGCTGGACTTCCTGTCCAGACTTGAGCACAAGAGGTGGTGTAACAGCTACTATGCCATGGGATTTCGCTATGGAGAAAAGAAGGATGAAAATAGAAAAACTCACCCCTGCCTTATTGAGGATTGGGAAGAAGTAATCGGGGAGAAATTTGAGATTTGTCATCCCGAGTACGATTTACTTTCCGTGTTTACCTTGTTTCAAGAGGGGGAATAAGAGGCTTTGAAAAAGGAACAGTAAGAGGTCTTGAAACAAGGAACTGTAAGGGGTTTTAAAAGAGGAGCAGTAAGAGATTTTGTAAGAGGAGTGTTCAGGATGGACAAAACAATACAAGTATGATGCCTTTATCAGCTATCGTCATGTGGAGCCGGATCAGACGATAGCAAAGGAAATCCATAGAATGATAGAGAGCTTTAAACCGCCTAAGGAATTTTATAAATCGGGTAAAAAGACAAGCTTTCGTGTATTTCGGGATAGGGAGGAGCTTGCGGCGAGGGACTTAAGTACTTCCATTGAGGAAGCGCTTAAGGAAAGCCATTTTCTGATTGTCCTTTGTTCCAAAAGAACCCCTCTTTCCGAGTGGTGTGAGAAGGAAATTAGGACCTTTAGAGCCTTGCACGGGGATTCCCGTATTATTCCGGTGCTTCTTGAAGGGGGAGCCGGACGAGTCCTTTCCTATGCCTCTTAAGCAGTTAAAAAAAGGGAGGATGAGAGCCTTCTGGATGTTTTGGCAGCGGATATTCGTCCGGAGGAGGTATTGAAGAAGGATTTTTACGGGCTATGAAGCTGTGCAAAAGACGGATAAGGGAAGGCTTACGAATTTAACGAAGCAGGCGGTGAAACTTCTAAAGGTGGAAAAAATACCGTATTATGGCGGCTATCCTTGGCTGCAGCTTTGGAGATCTGAAGCAGAGAGATAAGGAAAGAAAAGAACAGACTGATTCTTACGATTTCCTCTATGCTTGGAGCTATTTTTCTCATTTTTGCCCTTTTTATGACAAATGCCTACCAAAAAGGCTGAGCAGGCGAGGCAGGAGGCCGTGCAGTCCAATGCGAGTATATTGTTGAAAACGGCAAAGGATACGGCAAAAGACGGAGATTACCTGAAGGCTGTTTTAATTGCCAAGGAAGCCATGCAGTCTATCCATGAAAAAAATGCCGAGCTACAAAAAAATTAAGAGGGAAGAGCTCTCTATTTTTCATGATGCGATTTATCATAGCGGGGCTTCCACATTGACTTCCATTTTCACAAAGAACAAACTGACTTATATGACTTTAAGCTATAACGAAAAAAATATCTGGCTTATGGCTTGGACAATGATATGACGGCAATCGCCAGTGTAGAAAAACAGGGGAGGTCTTAAAGATTCTGTCCGGCCATACGCAGCAGGTTAAACTGCCGCTCTTTTCTCATAATGATAAAATGCTAGCGACTTCCTCTTTTGACAGTAGCTGTATCATCTATGATGTGGAAACGGGAGAAAGTTTAGCTAAACTGGAAATTCCCGGTATTCCGATGCTGAGCAAGTTTTCCGATGACGACTCTGAACTTTTCTATGTTGCATTTCGGGATAATTTTGCGGACTTTTATGTATTTGATACGACAAAATGGGAGGAAAAAGAGTAAATTTACCATAGCTGAACCCATAAAAAAATGCGGATATCAGGGGGACGGCAAGGAGGTGCTTATCGTATTAAGTGCCAATGTGGAAGAGCAGCTTAGCAGAAGAAGGATGCAGGACGGAAGTATTATCGATGTTCTGCCAAAGGAAAAGGCTCAGGACATGAATGGGCAGGAATATAGCCTGTCCTATAGATCTGCAGCCTACTCGGGAGATAAGGAAAAGTATACTTGTGCTAACTGATGCCAATTTAAAGAAGCTTTCTCTTACGGATTATACAGAGCTTTTTAAACAGGATATTAAAATCAATAGCAATGATTTGAAACCGCTTATCGAAGGGGAAAATGGGGAAAGCATTGCCCTTCAGTCCTACTCCAAAATATATCTTTTGGATGGGAAAAGCGGAGAAATTACGGATGAAATCTATTTTTTTCGGAGCTGGATACCAAGTATTTCACCTATAATTCAAAGACCAATACTGTCGTGGGCTTCGGTGCGGACGGGCGGTATTCTATTTGGCGCAACAAGGTCATTGTAGAGGATATGTTAAGCTATGGCGGTGCGATTCCGTCCGAGTTTAAGTTTTTACAAGACGGCAGCAAACTTATTGCAAATTCCCATGACAGCCAGACGATTAAGATTATCGATATGAATTCGAGAATATCCGCTGAGCCGATTTATGCCAGAATCGTATCGCATTCCAATGATTTTTCAAAAATGCTGCTTTTTGACGGAAGTGAGTTCTCTATTTCTTCCGACAATGGAAAAAAGCAGTAAGAAAGTCACGGTAGAAGATAATTTAAACTACGGACTGATGAAAGACGGCAACAATTATCAGATTTCCAATGATGGAAGGTATTTGACCTCTGTTTGGCAAAAGGCGGATTCCGTTAAGCCGTTTTTAGCGCTCTATGACTTGGAAGAGCAGGAACGACAGGAACTGGAAGTCAACTCTACGGCCCCTCTTTTCCGATTTTTCGAATGACGGGAAAAGCACTCTATCTTTTGGATGCTAGTGAAGGATTAAAGGTTTACAGCACGGAGGATTTTTAAAGAGATTGCAAGCTATCCCGATATTAAGGATAGTGCAATAGATTTTTTTACTTTCGGAAGATGGAGAGCTGCTTCTTGTAAATCGTTTTTCGGGAACGGCATCCTTATACAATCTTTCTTCAGGGGAAGAGGTGGCGAGTATTCCCGGACAGGTTCTTCATCTAAAGAGAGAGGGAGAAGAGATTATTTTTAAAGGGGATTCAGAATAACAGCAGATTCATCTGGAGTAATAAAAGCGGATATAAAGACAGCGGCTTTGGATGACAGTTGTGCACAGACTCCGCTGAGCTTTCGATGATGTTAATATTTATAACGAAAGTTCCGGCCTTCTTTTACTGATTCGAAACAATGAAATGGAAAGAAAGGCCTATGTGGTGGATTTTGAGAGCGGACAGCTAAAAATGAGTTTTACGCCCTCCGTAAAGCGCTATAATGTAAATGGGTATATTTCCCCGGACGGAACGGTTATTGCGATAGACCAAAACTACTATGCAAAAATCTACGGCGATGATTCGGTGGAGCATGATTATATGAGTTCTGCCGTCTACCATATCCTTAGCGAGGAAGAAGTGGAGAAGGAAGTGGAGAAGATTCTTGCCGGAAGAGTCTTAACAGACGAAGAAAAGGAGCAGATCGGTATCGCTACGAACTAATACCGGAAAGAGTATAGGTGAAGCTTTAAAGAAAATAGAAATTTGCTTCGGACAAGGACTGTACAGATACTGTACGGTCCTTTTTAGTATTCTAAGCGAATCGCTCGCGTAGCTCACAGTATCGCGTTTCAAAAAAATTTAGAATTATATGCAAAATATTTATATAATTATAAGAAAAATATATGGTAATATAACACGACGTAAAAGTACATCAATGCGTGGCATAAAAAAGGAGAAGAATATGAAAGCAAAACGAAATTTGCTGGCATTACTGCTGTCCGTGGTGATGCTTTGGCAGGGATTTTCCGTTGTGCATGCGGAAAATGCTGCGGTAGCCAGTGGAAGCAATTTACCGCAGAGCGGTCTTTCCCAGGTTGCGGGAGCGAGTTCTTTAGGGACCGGGCATGAAAGACAGGATGTCATTTCGGAGATAAGAATGACGCTGAACGATCAGCCTATTAATGAAAAATACGGAGATTCATGCCAATTCCACCTTTGCTTTAAATTTAAAACTTGCCGTAAAAGGGAAGGCAGTGAATGAAGGAGACTATGTCGAGCTTAAACTCCCGAGCGCTCTTTCTGCGAAAGACGAGAATACGGAACTGAAAGCCGGTACAGTAACGATAGCAAATGCGCATTATGACAGCGTGTCGAAGAAGCTGAGAATCACTTTCACAGGAGATGCGGCAACTTACAGCGGCGCTGACGGAGAATATAAATTCTATGTTCGTGTGAACAGTTCCGAAGTGAGTACAGCACAAAAGATACCGATGGAAATCCAAGTTGGAGGAGTGAGTCTGTTTTCCCTGAATATGAATTATAAGGGAGTAGGAATGGATGAAGAGCCCAACTTCTGGAAGAATTATGGCGGTGACATTGAAACCTATGTAGATAAAGACGGTGTTAAGCATTTTTTTAATTCATTTTTTCATTCAGGCAAACGGAAGAAGAATAGGAAATGTTTCTGATAAATACACGGATGTAAAGATACACGATCAGTTAGTCAGTTCGGTTCTGTCTTATGTAGATCCGAGTGATCCCGAGCTTTCCATGAACTGGGCAGATCCTTCCGATATCGACAGGTTTACCCCTAAGCTGGTACGCGGAGTATGGAAATCCGGTGAGCGGGATAGCACAGGTTTTCACCCGGTAGCGGATGGCGCGCCTCGAGGACATAAGTGGGCACTTCAGGATAAAACGGATTCTTCCAAGCCGGCCCCTGTGGAAAACACTTCTTTAAGCTATAAAGAGGGAAAGAGAGCCTTTGATTATGCAGTGGGGGAATTAAATAAAGAAGAAGGCTTAGAGCTACAGTATTTTGTAGAAGTACATGAAGTTCCGAAGAATGGTTCAAAGTATTATAATGATGCCTCCCTTACCGCAAATCAGATAGAAACGAAACTGCATAAGCGTGAGGTAAAAAGTCCAGGCTTCAGAGGGAAAATTCGATGTAACACCGTACACCCTTCGTATTGAGAAGTTAAATAAAGAAGGAAATCCTCTTTGCAGGAGCAGAGTTTACGATTAGGGATAAAAAAACGAATATAGAAAAAGACTTTGGTAACGGGAGCAGATGGAATAGCGGAATGGGATAATGCTTTACTTTCAGAATATGAAATAAAAAGAATTTAAGGCACCGGACGGCTATGTTTTTAAATGATACTCCACAAACTATTTCCAAAGAGGACTTACTTCGTGTTTCCGGAGAGGATAAGGCGGTAGTGACAAAGACCTTTATCAATGAGAAGCCCGGAGAATCGAAGCCGGAAACAAGAAATGTAACGGTAGATAAGAAGTGGATTCAGGGAAATTCCACTGCACAAAAAGCCGGAAAAAGATAAAGGTTTATCTTGTAGAAAAACGGAGTGAAGACCAATAAAGTAGAGGAACTTTCCGAGGAGAACGGTTGGAAGGCATCCTTCTCTAACCTTCCGAAGAAGGATCAGAGCGGAGCGGAGATTAGATATACCGTTTCCGAGGAGATGCTTCAGGACTACAATCCTGCAATTTCCGGAACACAGGATACAGGATTTACGATTACAAACTATACCGGAGATCGTGTGGCGATTCCCGTTACAAAGATATGGAAGGGAAGCGGAGAACATCCGCGCGGCATTATGATTCTGCTTTTTGCGAATGGAGACAGAGTTTCTTCCTTCTACTTAACGAAAGAGGACGACTGGCAACATACCTTTGTTATGCCGAAGTTTGACGGCAGAGGAAAAGAAATCAAGTATACGGTAACCGAAGAAGAGCTTCCGAACTATACGGCAAGCAGAGCCGATGTGGAACAGGACGGCTATCAGAATGTCTTTGTGAATACAAAGAAGGAGAAGCCGAATGATCCCGAACCTAATAAGCCGAACGATCCAAAGCCGAGTGATCCTGTGCCAAACAATCCGGGCGGCGGCGGAAATACACCGGGTAATCCCGGTGGCGGTGGAGGAAGACCGAGAGTTCCGGGCGGAAATACCCCAAGTAACCCCGGGGATAACGGCGGAAACAATCCTCCTCCCACAACCCCGAATGAGCCGGGTGAGGTGCTTGGTGCAACTCGTCCTGAAGATGGTAGCGCTGTGAAGAACAGTGCGGTTCTCGGAGAGAGCAGACCTTCCGTAAGAGGAAGAGGAGCTGTAGCAACAGAAGATCAGAGTGCTATGAAGATTTATGCGCTACTCTTTGCTCTTAGTGCTATTTCTCTTTTGGGATTTTCTATATACGGAAAAAAAGACTGAGAAGAAAAAAAGCTGAAGCGCTAAGCAGATAAGAAGTATAATTGCAAATGATAAGTGAAAAAAATAATAAGAAAAAGCTAGGGACTCCGGAAACTCGAAGGAATATAGGAGATCCTAAAGAAGGAAGAGAAGAGATGCTCCCAAAGTGTCTCTTCTTTTTTTCTATTCTATAGGAACGATTTCAGGGAAGCGTATTAAGGCATTTCAAGCTTTTCCGGTTTCCTTTGTAAGAACTCCTTCTCTCCAGTAGAATAAGGCAGTAAGGAATAACGATACGGATTTATGAGGAGAGAAGAATGAAAAGAGCATATTGGAATTTTTGGTTTTTGGAGCGGTTTTTGTGGATATAAAGGGTTATCCTCTCTCTTTATCGTGCAGATGGAAGAAATGCCGGAAAAAGTCGTAAAAGGTACATGGAGGTGTGAGTCGAAATATCGTAGAAGACATAGCGAACCTTGAGCTTCGACCCACCTATGTTTCTGTTGTAGATGAAGATGCGCTGGGAGAAGAAGTGGTGCAGAAGCTGAATCGCCACAAGGTGAATACCCGCTTTATTAAGCGTCTTCGCGGAGGGCTTGGGACTTGGCTTGCCATATTTGATACCGAAGGAGACCTGATGGGCTCGATTTCCCAGCGTCCGGATCTCTCTTCACTGGAAGAGGTGATTCGAGAGGAGGGAGATTATCTCTTTTCGCATTGTGACAGCGTGATAGTGGAAATAGATATGGAAGCGAAACTTTTTAAAGCCGATATTTGCTTTGGCTGAAAAAAATACAATAAGAAGATTTATGCCGCAGTTTCTAACATGTCTATTGCTCTGGAGAGGCGGGATCTCTTAAAAACAACGGCCTGCATTGTTTGTAACCAGCAGGAAGCGGGGATGCTCTTTTCCGAGGATTTTATGGAAATGGATTTGGAGGAGCAGTCAAGTCGCTTGTCTTCTTTAGTTGTAAACGCACAGTTTCCGCAAATGATTATGACCTTGGGAGCGAAGGGGGCGATTTACGCTGAACAAAACGGAAATCATGGCCATTGCAAGGCGAAAAAAGTGCATGTTTTGGATACTGCAGGTGCTGGCGATGCCTTTTTGCGGGCGTTGCGACAGGACTCAGCTATGGAAAAAAAGTCTGGAGGAGGCTTGCGAAATCGGAACCAGACTTGCGGCCTCTGTTTTAGGAACTTCGGAAAATGTAAATCCACGCTACCTTCCGGAGGAGCTGGGCTTAAAGAGTATAGAGGAATAAGGAATAACAAGAGTCAAGGAAGCTTTGAGAAAGAAAGGGGGAGCGTTGAATCAGGTACTTCTACTGTCAGGAATAGTCATTATTCTCAGTGTTTTTACATAAGCTGTCTATGAGGATGGGAATTCCCGTTCTCCTGGCCTTTCTCCTTCTGGGGATTGCTTTTGGAACGGATGGCATCGTTAAAATTGACTTTCAGAACTTCGAATTATCGGAGTCCGTCTGTAGCTTCGGACTCATTTTCATCATGTTTTCGGGAGGGTTCGGAACTTCCTGGAAGGAGGCTCGTTTTGTGGCAAAGGAAGCAGTCCTTTTATCGAGCCTTGGAGTAGTCTTTACCGCACTTTTTGTGGCGGCCTTTTTCCATTTTTGTATTACATGTAGACTTTGCCTGAGGGCTACTTCTCGGATCGGTCATCGGATCAACCGATGCTGCGTCCGTCTTTTCTATATTGCGTTCCAGAAGACTCAGCCTTAAGGATAGAACGGCATCTCTTTTGGAGTTTGAGTCGGGAAGTAACGATCCTATGGCCTATATGATGACATTGCTTTCCCTGAGCCTTATTCAGGGAAATGTGGAGGCATCCGGCATAGTGCTTATGCTTTTTTTGCAAATCGGCCTGGGGCTTTTGGTGGGAGCTGTTATCGCTTTTCCTTTCCCTGTATTGTATTAAGACAGTGGAAATTCCTACGGACGGCTTTTTGAGCTTATCTTTGTACTGGGAGCAGTACTGCTTTCCTATGCCCTTTCTTCCGCTATTGGGGGAAACGGTTATCTTGCGGTCTATCTTACGGGAATAATTCTCGGAAACCGGAAGATAAAGCAGAAAAAAGAGCTGGTGCAGTTTTTTGACGCTCTAACGGGAGTGATGCAAATGCTGCTTTTCTTCCTTCTCGGGCTTCTCTCTACTCCTTCCAAGCTTCCGGGAGTGGTTTTACAGGGGCTTGCCATCTTCCTTTTTCTGACCTTTGTTGCGAGACCCCTTGCGGTATTTTCCCTTATGCACTTCTTTTCGTGCTTCCCGGAGAAAGAAGCTCCTTCTTTCTTTTTCGGGACTACGCGGGCGGCTTCTACTGTATTTGCAATTCTTGCTGTGGAAACTGTGGGGAGGGGATTACATCTATCACTTGGTATTCTTTATTGTGCTCTTATCCATCTTATTCCAAGGCTCTCTTCTTCCGAAGGTCGCGGAAAAACTGGATATGATAGATTGGGAAGGGGATGTTATGAAAACCTTTACCGATTATACGGAAGAAAAAGAAGTTCAGTTTATTGAATTTATCGTTCCGAGTGGACACAACTGGGCAGGGCAGCAAAATAAAAGATATTTTGATGCCGCCGGAAACGCTCGTTATTTTACTGGAAAGAGACGGAAGAAAGGAACTCCAAACGGAGACACGGAGATTTTGCAAGGGGACAGAGTGGTGATTGCCTCTGCTAAGCCGAGTGTAGGCTCGGACCTCGAAATCGTTGAGCTTCAAGTAGACGAGGACAGCATCTATGCAAAAAAAGACGATTGCAGAGATTCCGAGGGATGAGTCGGAAAGGGGTGATGCTTATAGAAAGAGGAGAGGAAACTGATTCCCAGAGGGATACACTCATTGCAATCAGGGGATATCCTCGTGATGTATAGATTGAAACATCATGCATAAGAAAGCCCTAAGACACTTTGTTATAGTAGCTAAAAAAGAAGTCCGAGTGCGAATAAGCCTCGGACTTCTTTTGAGTTTATTTTACTTTGTATAAGAGTGAAGGAAAAAGCATATTTATATTCTGTTAAACAAGATAAGAAAAACTAGTTTTGCTCATTGTAAAAACTGAAAAGAACAACACAGTAATCAGAACCGTTCTCATCAATGTAGTGCGCATAGCCGAAGCGCTTGTAATCGCCTCTCAGGATTAACGCATTATGAGAGGGGCTTTTCTCCCAGGCATCTAAAGCTTGAATCGGGGTGTTTGTATTCTTAGCAAGAATTTCTCCGCAAACATCCGCTACATCGAGAACATTCCCTCCCTGCGGTCTTGTGTGAGAGAACTTAAGAGCACACTCATGAGCTCTTTGATCTGCAATTTTTGAGAGGCTTTCACTTTCGCAGAGGGAAGACAAGCCTCGACTTTCTATATTGATTCATGCTGCTCATAAGCTCGTTTCTTTCGGCTTCTTCCAATGTTTCGGTGCTTAAGCCTGCACTTTCGGGCATATCCTTTACGGCTTCCCTTGCGAAAGCCGGAGTGGCTAAGAGGAAGGACAGTAAGAGTGCTGCAGATACTGTCTTCATTCTTTTATTAAAGTGTTTTATACAGTACATATCTGCTCCTTTGTACAAAAATGTCGTACTTTAATGTGATATCTTTGCAGCTGCTATGTGTATTATAGTGCAAAAATTACTTCAAAAAAACAATATTATAAACAATAATAGATAAATATATATTAATTAAATACAATTATATATACAAAGTGCACATACAAACAAGGAAATGAGTAAATATATAAAATTAAAAAAATAAGAAAAGTTTTAGATAAAAATACTAATTCATAATAAAAAGAGGGTAGAATTAAATTCTGCATAGTAAAAACAATATTTTTAACACTTATAATTTTTGTTTCGAGACGATATTCTCTATATCGAAATTTGGCGCAGTATGCGATTGGACGGGAAGAGTATAGACGGCGTCAAATGAAAGACGATTTACAAGAAATTGTCGAAATAAAGGCTTTATGAGGAGGGAAGCCTTTACGGGGGAGTATAGTAGAGGGACAGATTATGAGTATTAGGCGTGAAGTGGAAAAAGAAAAAGAAACTCGGGGGATGGAGATATTGGAAGAGCAGATTGTCCGTCTTCCTCATTATGTCCATTATTCTGACGGGGACAAAGGGGGTTTCCTTACTCGGAGAAGGAAAAGAAAGAAAGAACTTTGCGGAAAAACACTCTGGAAATCGAAGGAAACCGAATTAAGCTGCACTTAAGCGTGGAAGCTTTGAGAGAGCTTTCCGAAAAAAAGCGATTCAAGAGGGGGAGCCTCTCTCCGTAACGGAAGGGGAATTAAGTTACAGTAATGACGCTGAGCTTTTGGAACGCTATAGAGCGATTTTTTCTAAGGATAGAGAGATTTATGAACTTCCGCTTTCCTCTTTAGTAGAGGGCTTGGATGAGCTTCCTTTAGAAAATGCGGGAAGGATTCGTGCCTTTTGTGGAAGCGAATCCGAAGATGCAAACCGCAAGTACGGAAAAGAATGAAGACGAGTCTGTGCTTTTTGTTTTCCGAGAGCTCTACATTCGGAAAAACTTATGGCAGAAGAAAAACGGATTGGTATGAAAAAGAATCTTCAGTATATACAGGAAAAATAAAAAAAGATAAGCCGGAGCAAGAAACGAAGGGGACGGAAAGTGAAGAAAAATAGTGCCGAAAGCCAGTCTGAAAGCAGTTCTAAAACGGAAAAATAAGGAGCGTCCGTCTGCTTCCTCTCCCAGTGAGATAAACTCCGCACGGAAGAACATGAAGAAAAAGCGATAGTAGAAGCCGGGGAAGAGCATGAAGAAAAAGTGATAGTAGAAGCTGAGGAAGAACATAGGAAAGCAGAAGCTGAGGAAGAACATAGTATAGAAGAAGTGCATGAAGCGACTACGAAGTTTCCGGCATCGGGAAGTGAGATTCCTTCTGCAGCGGAAAAAGCCCACTAAACAGGCAGAAAAATGCGATTAATCAGACGGAAAAATCTGAACATGCAAGCTGAAAAACTCGGATGTACAATCGAAAAAAATGCCGGGAAGGATTACCATGTAAGCGGAATAGAGACGATTTACTTCCTTTATGAAAATGCCGGAGAAGAAAAACTCTCCTTCCGCCTCTTTGTAGGAGAAAACAGCTATCCTACAGTAAGAATACAGGGAAGAGATAAGGAAGCGGAGAAGGCTCTTTTAGGAGGAAAAGAATACTTTTCGGATATCCGACTCCTTAAGTTTCAAAAAAATACAGCTTAAATGAGCTTGGAAGACTCAGTCAAAACAAGGAAGTGGAAGGCTTCGGTACTGTGGAGGTTTTCTATGATAGGGAAGCCTTTTTCGGAAAGAGTGAGCTTGGAAGCAACTCTCTTAAAAAAAGCCGGAAGACATAAGTGAAGAGGAAAAGGGAGAGGAAAGCGGAGGAAAAAGTCGAAGGAAAAAAGCTAGCTCGTCCGATATCTTAAAGGAAAATGAAGTAGAAGCTCTTAAAAAAATAGGGGACTTATGAACAGTCTCTTTCTTTGGATATCCGATTTTTAAATAAAGAAGGTAAGGAAGTCGAACCGAACCTTCCGGTATCTCTGCGTTTTTATATTGCAAAGAAGGTCCTTCCTGAGAAAGTGGAGTCGGAGAACATAGCGATTCACCATCTGGTGGAGAAGGAAGAGGATGGAGAAATTGCGTATGTGGAGACACTCTCTGAGGCAAGTAGCACTGCTTTGGGAGAAGGAAAAGCGACAGTAAGTGTATCGGGAAGTACAGATACTCTGTTAGCTGAAGAAGTGCTCGAAGAGGATAAGGAGAGAAACGAGGAGAAGGGCGAAAATAAGAAAAAAGAAAAGAAGGAAGTAAAGAAAGAAGTAAACTACAACGACTCAGAAGAAAAACCCTGAAAACGGAGAAAAACCGCTAGAAGTTGATAAGGAAGGCTATATCGTTAGAGAATGTAATGCGAAGAGCTTTTCTACTATAGTCTGACTTGGTCTAAAGGGAAATCCAACAATAAAAACTATAAATTCTTTTTATAGACGGTGACTTCAGGCAAATGGGACCGAACATTAAAGTGGATATGTCGAAGTTTGAGACAGAGCGTCCCCTGTTTCAAAAATAAATATTACTATAACTCATACGACATTTTGTACTTGTATCACCCTTTACAGGCTACACTAGACATATAAAGAAAAAAGGGATTTACCCCGATAATGTAGAGGGAGTTGCAATTTTTCCGAGTTCAATTGCGTTAAAAGATATGAATACGGAGACGAATAGAAATAATATATCATGGGGAAGTCCGGTTGTTTATCTGACAACGAAGAGAGTGCTTACACAGGGACATTATGATGCTGGCCTTTTAGACAATCCTACAACTTTTTGGGCAGATCATGGTGCTGCATGTAATGAAAACTATTACCTATTTTATAAGTTAAATGAAAAACCGCATGAACATAGCTATACTCCGCTTGATATGGAAATGAAACAGGAGAAGTACATCACAAAGAAGTCGGATGGCTCTTATGACTTGACTCTTACGGCGAGGCCGATTATGCCCGAGGGAGGAAAGAATAAGCTAGATATTATCGTGGTTTATGACAAGTCTATCTATATGGGATTGGATTTTGGCAGGACGGTAGGGGAGAATGATGAATTTCCCTATAATGATGCGCATAATAATGCAGCTTCAAAAAATAAATTTGCTAATTTAATCATGTATTCTTTGTTGGATGAAATTGCGAAAAATCCGGATTATGATACGCAGTTTGCCTTAGTTACGATGGGAGGAACAAGAAATCTTAATGTCAATAACGCAGGATGGTTCTCTGTAACGGATTCGGCAGAAAATGATGCGGAAAAGGTAATCGGCTTCACGAAAGATTTCTCGGTTTTTAAACAAAAACTTGATTCCATCAGTATAGAGAAGGAGAAGAAAAAGGCGGAGTATCATGCAAATGCTTATGAGCATCATGGGCTGAATTATGCCGCAGGAATAAAGGAAGCGGAAGCGTTTCAAAACGGAGCGGTAGTGGGAGATGGCTGTAATAAGATAAGACAGGATGCAAAAAGAGTCGTGCTTTTTCTTACCTCCTATGACCCGAACTTTTCCTACTTTCCGCAGTATGAAGGAGGAGGGAATACCAACTACTTCTAAGAAAGGCGGAAAAAAGAAGATGGACAGGGACATGTTATCGGATATGGAGATGTTCCGGGTAAGGTGGAAGACCGCTTACAGCTCGGACCGCAGAGAAATAAGCCTTTAAAAATACTATGATTATACTACAGACCATAAGGCGGGCTATTCCTACGGAAGCGGACGAGGATTCGAAGAAGTTGCTCTGACACAGGCACGAGGCGCGCTTACGGAACTAAACAAAATAGATGCTTTTTATGCTATCGGCTTGGGACCGGCATCAAACTATAGCCATCTTGAGGATTTAATTGGAGCAAAACAGTACTGGGCGACAGGGGGACATCCTTGGGAGCAGCCGCTAAGTAAAGACATAACGCAGGAAGTGATTAAAATAACAAGCAATGTAAGAGATGATTTAGTAGCAAAGAAAGAAGAACTTAGAGATAAAATTGCACCCCCGATATCGCCACTTCGTATCAGTAAAGTGAACATCTGGGATCAACTTAGTGAGAACGTGAAAGTAAACTTTGACAATACTAATCCGACGGATAAGGCGGCAAAGCTTAGGGCTGAGGTCTGGAAGGTGGATGATGACGGAAAACCGCTTGCCAAAGTCAATACTCCCGGAGCTGCGGAAGGTTTTTTAGGCTATAATGGCGTAGATGCAACATATGATCCATACAATGAAATCATTAAATTAGAGACAAAACCCGGTGATTTCAGTTTCCCTAAAGGCTACGCTCTCCGTCTTACGGTGAATGTAAAGCCCACTGTCAAAGCTTATGAAAAGTACCAGAAGAATTTTATGGACAACTTTGATAAGACGGAGGCTGAACGTCAGGTTCTTGGAAATGTTGGGTATATAGACAATGTTCACGGAAGCAATATCTCGGGAACACGGCAGGCAACATCCGGGAAATGGAAAAAGACAGGAGACAAAGGGACGGATCAGTACTCTTTATACGGGGAAACGCCGGAATCGGAGTTTCATACCTCTTCGGAGAAAGACGGCTTTTACTCGAATGAAGGGGCATATTTAGAGTATGAACGGGTGAAAGCGAATAATCAGAGAGAAAATCCCGGAAGAAGCTGTACAAAAAGCCGGTAGTGCAGGTTGAGCCTGCCACGCTTCGCATTGTGAAGAGTTTCCAAGGGACTTCAACTCGAATGAGGAGTTAGAGCTTTTGAAGAACTGCTCCTTTAAACTGGAGGAAGAAAAAGAATGCCGGAACGGGTACTTTTACGGAAGTGAAGACCTTTCAGATGATGCAGTCGGGGAATACATTGGGTTCCTTCGTTACCACGGAGCTAAACGGGGGACAGAAGCAGTATGTTTTTAACCATAGGCGGCTTAATTCCGGGAAGAAAGTACCGGGTTTCCGAGATAATTCCTTCCGGAAAAAGACACGGTCACGATAGCAGGGAAAAACCCTTCATTTTAAGAAGATAGATATTATTGCGACTTCTTCACGGACAATGAATACCGGATCAAGCGGAGCGTATGTGCTGGAAACGCTAAATCTTTCCGAAGCGGAAACGAAGGAGCTGAAGCTCAAAAATATCTATGAGACGGAAGAAAAGCAGATTCTTCGCATTCAGAAAAAGGTAAGCGGAACCTGGGGAGACAGAAATCTTCTCTTCCTCTTCCGTTTAAAAGATCTTTTAAAGCGGGAGGAGTTGCGATTAATCAAACGGACTTTGACAGCTTGAAAGCGAACTTTTCTGCAGCTACGAAAAGTGCAATCAGCTTTTATGCCACGGATTCCACGATTCGCTTCAGCTTAAAAGACGGACAGGGACTGGACTTCCTGCTTCCTGCAGGCTATCAGTATCAGGTGGGAGAGGATCCGAAAGGGTATCTTCCGTCCGTGACGAGCGGATATACGCTTGGCATGACTCCTATAGACGGCTATCGTTTTACCGCGAAAAAAAGTTTTGCAGAAGAAGACAGGAGGTGCACAGGAAGTTTTGGAATTTGAAAACAGGAAAGATCCAATTCCGCCTATGGGTGCTTTAAGCAACTTCCTTCTACTGCCGGAAATCTCTTGCTTTTCCTTTCTCTGCTTTTTCTTCTACGGTATCTTAAAAAGAAAAGGAAGGAATTTATACGCTAAAAAGAGCGGCAAAAATATTGTACCGACCCCAAAAGTTAGACCAAAAATCTAACGATTTGGAGGTCGGTATTTTTATGTATAACGAGTATTAGGGAGAAAGATGCAATATTCTATATTCAGCTTTTCGCTATTCTTTTTATGGAGAAGCTGAGAGTTTCGATAATTTTTGGGTGTTTCTCCGTATTTTTTTCCGAAATGCAGTGCAATAGTAGCGGTAATCGAGTAAAAGCCTACGATTTCGGAGATTTCGAAATCGTATACTTTACATCCGGAAGATAATCCAAAGACTTTTCCATACGCACATTCATAAGGAAGGTGGAAAAATTTTCTCCCGTTTTCTCCTTAAAAAGGTTAGAAAGATAATTGGGAGAAACAAAAAGGACAGAAGCGGCATCCTTTAGGGAACATTTATTTTTGTAATTCAGTACACATACTCCTTGGCACGGTACACAAGGAGGTTATTGGTTTTCAGCAGGCACAGGGATTTGTCTTTTTTTCCGGCTTTTTCTGTCAATTCCGCTTCTATCTGCTCCAGTATTTCCCTGCACTTCGGAAGGGGATACGGGCTTTACCAAGAATTTTCGTACCTTCAGGTCGATAGAACGCTTGGCATATTCAAAAAAAGCTCATAGCCGCTCAAAATGATAAAGTTGGTTTTGGGTGCATATTCATGGAGCTCCGCAATCATATCAAGACCGTTCTTTCCGGCATGCGGATATCGGTAATGACGACATCGACGCTTATTTCCTTTAGATAGGCGATAGCTTCTTCCGCGGAAGAAAAAGACTGTACAACGGTCCAGCCTTCATGCGCTGAGATAATGCGATTTAAGCCGTTTCTGGTTTTCGGCTCATCATCAATGATTACGATCTTCAATTTCTCTATCCTCTCTTTCAGGGAGAATCAGCTGAATGCAGGTTCCCTTACCCTTTTTACTGTTTACATTAATCTCTACATCTTTTCCGTAGAAGAGGAAAAGGCGTTTCATGACATTTTGCACTCCGATATTTTGATTGCTGCCTTCATTATAGCAAAGCTCCATAAAATGCTTGAGCTCTTCTTCGTCCATTCCTATGCCGTTATCCTCGATAGTGATCATTAAGCCGTGTGTTACGGCATCGGTGGCGACACGAATGGTCCCGGGGCGGTCGCAGGGGATAATGCCGTGAATGATGGAGTTCTCGATAAGAGGCTGCAGGATTAGCTTCGGTATGGGATAATTTTCAAACTCCGGATTGGAAAGGAGAGTGTAGCTCAGCTTATCCTCAATTCGGTTTTTTTGTAGTAGAAGATAGTTATGAATATTCATATATTCGTCTTTTAAGCGAACGATGGCACTGCTCTTCCCTATGCTGTACTGCATGAGCTTTCCGAGTGAGATAACGACTTTACTGATATCCTCTTCGCCGCGCTCAAGGAGCATCCAGTTGATGGAATCCAGTGTATTGTAGAGAAAGTGAGGGTTGATCTGTGCCTGTAAAGCCTTCATTTCCGCGTTTTGTCTTGCAATCTCCTGCTTGTAGCTTTTATCAATCTGCTCATTTAAGGCCTTAAGCATATAGTTAAAGGAGGAGCTCAAATCTCCGATTTCATCGCTGCTGCTGCGTTTTATCGTGACGGCCAAATCGCCTCTTTGCACGGCGTTCATAGCTTCCTTTAAATGTTTTACCGGTCTGAGCAGGGCGTGGGAAAGAATCATCAGGAAGATGCCGGAAAAAAGGAGGCCGAGTATCCACATGGAGAGAGCCTGTCGCTTAAGCAGTTCCGAAGAACTGAACAGCTTTTCTTCCGGGACAAAGCTTGCGATTACCCATCCGGTGGAACCGCTATACTGCATATAGGCAAAATAAGATCTTCCGTCAATTTCCAAAACGGTTCGTCTGGAACCGCTCAGGTAGCTTGTGATGAGGGCTTTTTCGTACATTGTCGGGCAGGTAATTGTCCGCGTAAATGACCTGCTTTTGCTTCATTTAACAGGAAGCTGGTTTGACTTTTGCTGGATTCTTTGCTGTGTCAAAATATTGTAGCCCATCATGCGATAGCTGAGCTCGAAAAACGGCCCCTATGGTTTTTCCGTTCTTGGTGACGGCTTTGTATAAAAGAAGACTCTTGGAGCTGTCTCTGCTGACAAAAACCGAGCTGCCTCCCGTGAAAAAACGGATTTGTCGGGATTCTCCTTGATTTCTTCCAATATACCGGCAATCTGCCCCTTGTTAATCTCTCGGCTTTCGTCGGTGGAATAAATCCGTTCTCCGTCTAGAGATATAACGGCAGCGCGGATTTCGAGAAGGAGCAATCATGTTTTGGGCATTAAGCTCCGGAGATACAGCGGATTCCAAGAGTGTGCCATCTTCAGTGGAGTTCGAGGAAATGCTGTCTGCAAGGGATTGGAGGGAGGATTCAATCAGATTCATTCTGGTGTTTAAGTTCAAATCAATTCTTTTTACCTGATTGGCTATCGCATTTTTCCGAAAGGGGTATAGGCCGTCTTTTAAGACGATCAAAGGAGGAACGGCTAAGAAGTACGGAGACGATAAATACCGGAATCATACCGGTAATAAATATTTTTCTGCCATAAGCTGATTCTTCTCTTCAAGTTCTGCTCCTCCATTTTTGTTTCTGTAGATAATGACAGAAAAATAAAAAAAATTCAAGAGATACTCGAAATTGTATACAAAAATATTGTGTCTTTAGATAAAAAACCTTTGCATTATGACTAATAATCGGTGATTTTCACACAAAAGCATAGAATGTCTACATTGTTGCCGAAAGGGGGAGAATATAAACTTGGACTAACACGGTAAGTTGACTAATTTACTTTTTATTTATCTAAGGAGGTATGTAGTTATGAAAAAATGGAAAAAAGTGATTGCGTCCGTTCTGGTTTTGTCCATGCTTGGCTTGGCAACCGCATGTGGCGGAAGTAAAGGAACGGCAAGCAGCGGAGGAGGAAATTCATCATCCAGTGTGGCAATGGCTCTTCCCGGACTTATTACAGACGAGGCTTTCAATCAGTTTACCTATGAAGGAATGAAGAAAGCTGCAGATGAAGGCGGTTTTAAGTGCGTGTATAAGGAGAGTGTTTCTCAGGATGAGCAGGTGGAGATTCTTCGTCAGTTCGCACAGTCCGGCTATTCTATCGTAATCGGAAACGGAGGACAGTTTGGTGAGTCTCTTGCAACGGTGGCAAAAGAGTTCCCGGACACCAAGTTTGTCTTTGCGGTAGGAACGGAGACCTATGATCTTCCGAACCTTACTGCGGCAACCATCAGCTATGGCGAGGCAGGCTTTATTGCAGGTGTTCTTGCAGGCTTAACTACAAAGAGTAACAAAGTGGCTTTCATTACCGGTGAGTTTTACGATCCGCACAGACAGATGGAGGCCGGCTTTAACAAGGGTGTTGCTTATGTAAATCCGGATATCCAGACCACTTCCGTTACCACAGGCGACTGGGCTGATACCGTTAAGGCTCGTGAGGCAAGTCTTGCCCTCATTTCTCAGGGCTACGATGTCCTCTTCCCCTGCCTTGATGCTGCAGGAGCAGGTGTTGCAGCGGCTGCACAGGATTCTGAAGGAGTGAAGATTATCGGTTCCGTTGCTGACTATGCAAAGGATTATGGCGCAGAAGATGTAACAATCGGCAGTGTGGTTTACGCTTGGAATACACTGGGTTACCTAGCTGCAAAAGGTGAGCTGAACGATGGCGGCTCTCATGTTATCGGCTTGAACGAAGGCGGAATCACTCCGGTTCTTAATGCGGATCTTGGAGAAGGAAAGGCTGCCTATGAAAAGGCTCTTGAAGAGCTTAAGGCAGGAAAAATCAGTCTGAACTAGTTCTTGGTTCTTGCGAATGTTTTCGTGCAAAAACGCAGAGCATTTCGTTGATTCCAATTCATAACGAGTATCGCTCGCAAAGCGTGCAGTAACTCGTCTTGTTATTCGGCACAAAAGGTCTATGGGAGACCATAGACCTGTATATAGCTCGGAATGGAGAAAAAAATTTATGGAAGAAAACAGATATGCGCTAGAGATGCAAGATATAACGGTCGAATTTCCGGGCGTAATAGCAAACGATCATGTAAGTATCGAGTTAAAGAAGGGTGAAGTTCTCGGACTTCTTGGAGAGAACGGAGCGGGAAAGACGACGCTCATGAATGTTCTTTACGGTTTGTATCCGCCAAGCTCCGGTAAGATTTTACTGGACGGAGAAGAAGTGAAGATCGGTACTCCGATGGAAGCGATTGAAAAAGGAATCGGAATGGTGCATCAGCACTTTAAGCTTGTTGATACATTATCCGTCATTGAAAAATGTGGTTCTCGGTCTGTCTGACGGAAAGCAGGTTCTTAATTTGGAACCGGCTAAGAAGAGACTGAAGGAGCTTTGCGACGAGTATGAGTTATATGTTGATCCGGATGAATTGATTTGGCGACTTCCGGTAGGGAAAAACAGCAGTGGGTTGAAATTCTAAAGGCTTTATACAGAGACTGTAAGGTTCTGGTTTTGGATGAGCTGACTGCGGTTTTGACACCGTCAGAGAGCGACCAGCTCTGCAGAGCGATAAGCCACATTACCGAACAGGGAAAATCGGTTATTTTTATCAGTCATAAGCTTCGTGAAGTGATTGAAATCACGGACAGAGTTACGGTTATTCGTGACGGAAAATATATTGGCACAATCAACACCTCCGATGCCAATGAAGTGATACTTGCGGATATGATGGTGGGGCGTCCGGTACAGATTGTTCGAAAAAGAGCGTCCTATGTTTGAAAAATAAAAAAAGCGGTTTTGGAACTTAAAAAAATGTTTGTGCAAATGATGACAGGGGTGTTCCGGCTCTGAAGAATTTCAATCTGACGGTTCATTCAGGAGAGATAGTAGGGGTTGCAGGAGTTGACGGAAACGGACAGCGTGAGCTTGCGGAATGCATTGCGGGCTTAAGGAAGACGACAGCCGGCTCCATTTCCATTGACGGAAAACCTGTTACCAAGGTTATTGCGGATCCGTCCGTTCTGGGATATATCCCGGAGGACAGACAAAAAGACGGGATTGGTTCTTGATTTTTTTCCATTGCGGAAAATCTTATCATGAAGGACTATTCTAACGAACCTTTCAGTAAGAAGGGAATTCTGGACCGTGCCGCAATTAAGAAAAATGCTCGTGATTTAATTAAAAAAATACAGGGTGAAGACGCCTTCGGAGCAAGTGAAGGTGAGAAACCTTTCCGGAGGAAACCAGCAGAAGGTGGTTATCGCAAGAGAGCTGGATCCGGAACCCATTATCGATGAAGTTGCTCATCCGACCAGAGGTCTTGACCTTGGTGCGGTTGTAGGAGTACATGACACGCTTCTTAAGGAGCGTAACCGTGGAGCGGGAGTTCTCTTTATTTCCGGAGAATTGCAGGAGATTATGGCTGTCAGTGACAGAATCATCGTGCTTTTGCCGGGGAAATCATGGGTGAGCTGGATGCTTCGGGAGTGGATCAGAAATGTAATCGGTCAGATGATGCTCGGAAAGAAACAGGAGGTGAACTAAGTGAAGAAGAAAGCGATGAAAATAATCAAGCTTCCGTTTCTTGGTGATATGGCCATTTCTCTTGGGAGAACCCTTTTCGGCATTTTGCTTGGCTTGATTGCCAGTGCCATTTTGATTCGTATCAGCGGTGTGGATCCGTTTTTTGCGTACGGTGCACTGCTAAGAGGCGCTTTTGGAAGCCCTCAGGCTTTTTCCAATGTACTTGTTCGTTCTTCACCCCTTCTTCTCGGCGGTATTGCCGTTTCCATAGGTGTGAAAACGGGAGTGTGGAACACCGGTATTGAAGGCTATATGTATATCGGAGCTATAGGAGCTACGATTGTAGGAGTAAAGAATTTCGGAATCCCTCCTGTTTTGCATATTCTAATCTGCTTTACAGTGGCTGCAGTTTTTGCTGCCGCTTGGGGCGCAATTCCGGGATATCTTAAGGCATATCGAAATGTAAATGAAGTTACCTCTACGATTATGCTGAACTATGTGGCTATTTTCCTGACAAACTGGGCGGTTTCGAATGTGGCTTGGATAGCGGAGAAGGGGGCGTTTTACCCGATGTCACTTCCCTATGCCAAGGAGGCTTGTCTTCCTATATTAATGAGAGGGTCCAGCCTTCATCCCGGTCCCTTTATCGGTATTGCCGTTTGTCTTTTGTTCCACTTTATCATTAATCGTACTTCCTTCGGCTATCGTACCAGAATGCTTGGACAAAACCCCTTTGCTGCAAGATATGCGGGAGTGGATTCCAAGAGACAGATCATGATTATGATTATAGTGGGAGCGGTTATCGGCGGTGTTTCAGGCGCCATAGAAGTAATGGGCCTAAAGCAGAGGCTGTTTATGGAATTTGTAACCGGTGTGGGATATGAGAGTGTTGCAGTGGCTCTCCTTGCCGGCGGAAATGCAATCGGTGTTATCTTTGCGGCTCTTTTCTTTGCGGCTTTGAAAGCAGGAGGAGCAACCATGTCTATCGAGACAGGCGTAGCTTCTTCCATGAATTCTATCATCATTGCCCTTTGCATGCTCTTTGTTATCGGCGTAGGAGTAGTGGATGCCAGAAGAATGAAGAAAATCGTAGAGTCGGATAATGAGGACGAGGAAGAAAAGGATACTCCACAAGAAAAGGAGGAAGCGTAATGTCATTTTCAATTATTATTGACTGGCTACAAGCCACACTTCGATGGGGAGCACCACTTTTGATTGTGGGAATTGGAGAGGTTTTTGTGGAGAGATCGGGAATCATCAACATGGGGATTGAGGGAATTATGCTTTTTTGGTGCTTTGTTCGGCATCATTGGAGCCTTCTATTTCCATAGTCTCTGGGTTGCGGTTCTCCTGACAATTGTTGTCGGAGCCCTTTTTGGGACTCTTGGTTGCCTATCTTACTGTTTCCAGAAGAACAAAACCATGTTGTTACGGGACTGATGATTAATATGATTTGTTTAGGCGCAACGGACTACATCTTCTCTTTAATGTCCGAGAGCCGTCAGAACAGAGCGGCAACATTCCCGATTATTTTCCCAAAAGGCCCTGCGGAGTATTCCGGTTATCGGACCGCTGCTTTTCTCACAGCCAATCAGTACATGGATTGCTTTGATTCTTCCTTTTATAGCGGCTTTTTGTCATGTACAGAACAAGGTGGGGACTCAATGTCAGAGCTATTGGCGATAATCCCAAAGCTTGCGCGACAGCGGGACTTTCCGTAATCAAGATTAAGTATCAGACGGTGATTTTAAGCGGGATTTTCGCTGCCCTTTGGCGGATGTGTTCTGACTCTTGCAGAGGTGGGATATTTCTCCGCAGGCGGTATGTCCAACGGTCGAGGCTTTATCGTTATGGCTGCTTGTGTAGTGGGCGGTTGGGATCCTTTAAGAACGGCACTGGTATGCATTCTCTTTGGTGCCGCCGATGCTGCGCAGCTCCGTTTGCAAACGGTGCAAACACCGGTACCGTATCAATTTTTCCAAATGCTTCCCTACCTCATTACAGTAGTATCTTTGACTCTGATGGTTAAGAAATCACGCGTACCAAAGACATGGGGTGCAGCTTATGATCCGAAGGATGTTTAGAGAGGTGTTACGATGAAATCATTACTTATTAAGAACGGGACCGTGGTAAACGGTGGAGGAATGACGGAATCGGATATTTTACTTCGTGACGGTAAGATTGTTGAAATTTCGGAACGGGGAAAAATAGAAGATCCGGAGGCTTCTTTAGCGGAGGTTTACGACGCTCAGGGAAAATGGGTTCTCCCCGGACTGGTGGAGCCGCATATGCATATTGCGGCGCCGCTGGGCGGAATAATCGATATTATGGATTTTAAGACGGCAAGTAAGGTTGCGGCATACGGTGGAGTGACCAGCTTTATGGATTTTTCTTCGACACTTCCCGGAATGAGTATCCGAGCTGCGGTTCGGGAGAGATTGAAAGAAATGTCTGAAGGCAAACAGGATTATTCCTGTCATGCGAAAGTAGTAAGTCTTGTTTCACCTATGACTGCGGCAAAAACTTGCCATGGCTAATGCAGAACTTTTG
>BNJT01000408.1_pt1:0-40000 | contig 202491 bp, 276 predicted proteins | sample 8540491 | NCBI WGS metagenome assembly BNJT01 (sample SAMD00202455, study PRJDB9452) | human saliva metagenome | host: Homo sapiens | reverse complement strand
CCGCGTACTTTTTGTAGAACGGTCCGGCGAGTTATAGTTACTGGCAAGGTTAAGAACTTTAGGTTCGGAGCCGAAGCGAGAGCAAGTCTTAATAGGGCGTCAAGTCAGTAAATATAGACCCGAAACCGGGTGACCTATCCATGTCCAGGATGAAGCTAAAGTAAAATTTGGTGGAGGTCCGAACGCACATCCGTTGAAAAAGGGTGGCGATGAGGTGTGGATAGCGGAGAAATTCCAATCGAACCCGGAGATAGCTGGTTCTCCTCGAAATAGCTTTTAGGGCTAGCCTCGCTGATAAGTCTTTCGCAGGTAGAGCACTGAATTCTTGAGGGGGCGTCAAAGTCTACCAAGAGATATCAAACTCCGAATGGCGGTAAGATATAAGCGGGAGTCAGACTGCGGGATATAAATTCCGTAGTCAAAAGGGAAAACAGCCCAGATCTACAGCTAAGGTCCCAAAGTACATGTTAAGTGGTAAAGGATGTGGGATTTTCATAGACAACTAGGATGTTGGCTTAGAAGCAGCCACACATTCAAAAGAGTGCGTAATAGCTCACTAGTCGAGAGGTCCTGCGCCGAAAATTAACGGGGCTAAAAACATGACACCGAAGCTTAGGGATGTAGTAATACATCGGTAGAGGAGCATTGAAAACGAGATGAAGCGGTACCGAAAGGATCCGTGGATTGTTTTGAAGAGAGAATGCCGGAATGAGTAGCGAGATGGAGGTGAGAATCCTCCAGGCCGAATATCTAAGGTTTCCAGGGTAAAAGCTGATCTGCCCTGGGTAAGTCAGGGGCCTAAGGCGAGGCGGAGACGCGTAGTCGATGGACAACTGGTGTAGATTCCAGTACCTTACTAAATCAGAAATGTGGGGACACATGGAGAAAGAGAGAGCCGGGAATGAGAAGACCGGTGCAAGGGAGGTAGGAGTGTAGTAGGAAAAAAACCGCTATACAATCTGAAGACCTGATGCGGATCGAAATAAAGTAGAGAGCTCTTCGACTCTGTGGCGAGAAAAAGCCGCTATAGTGTTTAGTAAGCCCGTACCGCAAACCGACACAGGTAGATGAGGAGAGAATCCTAAGGCCGGCGGGAGAAGCATTGTTAAGGAACTCGGCAAAATGACCCCGTAACTTCGGGAGAAGGGGTGCCCAGGCAACTGGGCCGCAGAGAAAAAGGCTCAAGCAACTGTTTAGCAAAAAAACACAGGTCTATGCGAAACCGTAAGGTAAAGTATATGGGCTGACGCCTGCCCGTGCTGGAAGGTTAAGAGGAGAGGTTAGAGCAATCGAAGCTTTGAATTGAAGCCCCAGTAAACGGCGGCCGTAACTATAACGGTCCTAAGGTAGCGAAATTCCTTGTCGGGTAAGTTCCGACCCGCACGAAAGGCGTAATGATTTGAGCGCTGTCTCAACAATGCACCCGGTGAAATTGAAGTGCCAGTGAAGATGCTGGTTACCCGCGCCAGGACGGAAAGACCCCATGGAGCTTTACTCCAGCTTGATACTGGGATTCGGTAATGTATGCACAGGATAGGTGGGAGACTGAGAAGATAGTACTTCGGTATTATCAGAGTCGCTGTTGGGATACCACCCTTATGTTATTGGATTTCTAACCTTAGGCCGTAAACCGGTCAAGGGACAATGTCAGGTGGGGAGTTTGACTGGGGCGGTCGCCTCCGAAAGAGTATCGGAGGCGCTCAAAGGTTCCCTCAGGATGGTTGGAAACCATCCAAAGAGTGTAAAGGCATAAGGGAGCCTGACTGCGAGGTTGACGGACCAAGCAGAGTAGAAATACGGACTTAGTGATCCGGTGGTATGAAAGTGGGATTGCCATCGCTCAACGGATAAAAAGCTACCCTGGGGATAACAGGCTGATCTCCCCAAGAGTTCACATCGACGGGGAGGTTTGGCACCTCGATGTCGGCTCATCGCATCCTGGGGCTGAAGTCGGTCCCAAGGGTTGGGCTGTTCGCCCATTAAAAGCGGTACGCGAGCTGGGTTCAGAACGTCGTGAGACAGTTCGGTCCCTATCCGGCGCGGGCGTAGGATATTTGAGAGGATCTGTCCTTAGTACGAGAGGACCGGGATGGACTGACCTCTGCTGAACCTGTTGGGAATCAATCCCATCGCAGGGTAGGCAAGTTGGGGAATGGATAAACGCTGAAGGCATCTAAGCGTGAAGCCAACCTCAAGATGAGATATCCCATCGTAAGAGTAAGACCCCTTGAAGAGAACGAGGTAGATAGGGACTGAGGTGTAAGTGTAGCAATACATTCAGCTGACAGTTACTAATAGGTCGAGGGCTTATCCAATGCGTCTGATTGATTTGTTTTACTTCTAGAGTTATTTCTTTGATATGTTGTTTTTTTCTGAGGAAAGGTAGTTGTTAGGTAATTGTGACCTGGGGGATTACTAAGTACTCGGTAAGATATAAACTTCTATTATAAGAAGCAGGTACGAAAATGGCCCGGTGGCTCAGTTGGTTAGAGCGCCGCCCTGTCACGGCGGAGGTCGACGGTTCGAATCCGTTCCGGGTCGCTAGGGCTTTTGAAAGCACATCTTGAAGAAGATGTGTTTTTTGATACTTAATTGGAAATAAGCGAAGTATGGATTAAATATTTTAGCGTACTTAAAGCTAAAAGCTTGCGTAGTATTAAGCCGCAAGCATACATAAAAATTAATCTGTAAGCATATGTAATATTGCTGAAAATATCTGCTATCTTGGCTGAAAGTGTATTGTTTATGTAGAGAATATTTAGTTTCTAATAAATTAGGGATAATTCTTCAATGTTTCATTTTTTTATTAAAAAAATAATATTGTAACGAAATACCTTCAAAAATATTCTCTGTTTTTTTGTCATTTTTTTATGTGCATTTTTTTCATAATTGTTCTTGAATTTATACCTTAAAGCTGATAATATTCATATTACGAGCAAAAAGAATACCGGTATTTATGAAATAACTGTATTTGCTCTTCTTTTTTTCCTTGTTGGGAAAGAAAGGTTCTCATCATGATGATGAATTAAGGAGGATAGTAGATGAAAAAAAGAAATTTAGCTTTACTCACAGCCACACTTGCACTTGCTCTTACTGCTTGTGGCGCTTCCGATTCTGCTAAGGATGCAGCACAGGGATCAGAGGCGTCCAAGGAAGGCGGAAGCGCTTCCGGTAAGGAACTTCGTCTTGTAAATGGTAAGATTGAGGTTGATGCACAGCTGAAGGAATTGGCTGCGGCCTATGAGAAGGAAAGCGGTGTTAAAGTTAATATTGAGTCCATGGGTGGCGGTATTGATATTCAAGGTACTCTGAAGGGCTATTTCCAGGCAGACAATATGCCGGATATTTTTGTTAACGGTGGAGAAACGGATTTTAAAAACTGGGAAGGGCATCTTGTAGATATGTCCGGTGAGAAGTGGGTTTCTGATACAGAAGCTGCTTTTAAGGATGCTGACGGGAAGGTAATTGGATTCCCTTATACTACTGAGGCTATTGGTCTTGCTTACAACGCCGATGTTTTGGAAAAGGCAGGCATTGATCCTAAGTCTATTACCGGTCCGGATTCTATGCAGAAGGCTTTTGAGACTTTGAATAGCAAGAAGGATGAACTTGGTTTAACTGCTGTTGTTGGCTATGTGGCTGAGGCTACCAATCTTTATTGGTCTACCGGTAATCACCTTTTCGGTGTTTATGAGGATGGCGGTTTAAAGAGAGATGATACGACATACTTTGATCTTCTTAAAAGACGGAACAATTGATAATGAGCGTTTTACAGAATATGCAAAGATGGTTGATCTCTTTAACAAATATTCCGATCCCGCTCTTCTTGTTTCCGGAACTTATGACCAGCAGATTCAGAATTTCTCTTCCGGAAAGTACGCTTTTGTAACTCAGGGATCTTGGATTGGTGCAACGATGACCAATGACAATAAGGAACAGTATGAGGCTGCAGGAAACTTTAAGGTTGGAATGATTCCTTTATGCTTTTAAAGAGGAATTGATACTATTCAGACCAACTCTCCGTCTTGGTGGGCTGTTTATGACAATGATAACAAAGAAGAAGCTTTGAAGTTCTTGCAGTGGGTTTCCGAGGATGTAGGACAGAAGATTCTGGTAGAGGATGCAGGATTTGTAAGTCCGTTCAAGTCTATCAGCTATGTTGCAAATGATCCTTTTGCACAGACCATTTCCGATTATACTAAGGCAGGAAAGACTTCCGCTTGGCATTGGTTAGGAAACAAGGAAGGTCTTGCACAGAATGCTTTAGGTGTTGTGTATCAGGATTTTGCATCCGGAAATCTGGATGTTAACGGCTTTGTTGAGGCGGTAGAGCAGGTAGTAAAGCAGTATTATGAAGGCTAATTTCGTTTTATTTTGGATTTAGATTAGTCGTATTCAAAGAGTATATTGTTTTTCAACTAAAGAGGAGCTTATACTTCGACTACTTTGAAATAATCATAGAGAGTTTATAAGCGGGGCGGCTTTATGCTGCCCCATTTTTAAAAAGGGGGAACACATGACAGGACGAAATACAAAATTCGAGTCCACAGTCCTACTTCTTGTAGGGGCCTTATTCATGCTTGCTGCTCTTTTTTTTGCATTTACTATGAAAGCCAATTATAGTGGGGCATTAAAGAGTTTGGTGACATTTAGAGGAACAATATTGCTTTCAGGAGCAATCTTATTTTTAAGGGGATTGTACTTAGTACCCAGTACCAAACATCATAGAAAGATTGTTTACTTTCTTTTTCTCTTTCCCCTGCTTTTTGCATTTTTTGTAACGGTAATTATTCCCTTGATTCTTGGTATCGGGTATTCCTTTACGGACTGGACAGGAATCAAATTTACAAAAAGTAGTAGGGCTTCAAAAATTATTTAAAAATGTTCGGCGATCCGGCATTTATTTGGTCAGTTTTCATTACTTTTGCTTTTGTTTTCATGAATGTCATTTTGATTAATCTTGTAGGCTTTTTGTTGGCTCTTTTGTGTACGACAAAGCTTAGAGGTGTTGCTTTTTAGAGCGGCTTATTTCCTTCCGAACTTAATCGGGGGAATTGTTTTTGGGATATATATGGCAGTTCGTTTTTTTAATAATGTACTTTTTAAATATTTTCAATTTTCCATGCTTTCCGATACAAAATGGGCAATGCTTGCCATCGTTATTGTATATATCTGGCAGTATGGCGGCTACATTATGTTGATTTATGTTACCGGTCTAACACAGATTCCTGGCGATGTCTTGGAGGCAGCTTCCATCGATGGAGCAAATTCCCTTCAGACTTTGTTCAAGGTTAAGATTCCGATGATTGCGTCTACTGTTACTATTTGTACTTTTTTGACACTTACCTCTGCTTTCAAGCAGTTTGATGTGAATATGGCTTTAACCAACGGTACCGGTTCTATTAAGAATTTCCTTGGGGCATATCTTTCCAACGGTACACAGATGTTGGCTTTAAATATTTATAATACCGCTATTGCGAAGAACAGCTATGCTCTTGCGCAGGCGAAGGCAGTTTTATTCTTCATTATCTTGGCTGTCATATCCTTGATTCAGGTACGAATCAGCAATAGTAGAGAGGTGGAAATGTGATGAATAAGACAAGAAAAGGAAATCATCTTCTAATAGGAATAGTGGGGACATGTATTGCACTATATATTCTTTTTTTCCCTTTTATCTGGTACTGATGAATGCGTTTAAAAAGCAGACGGATATTGTTTGCCAATCCGGTAAGTGCAAACGGAGTTAGTATTTCCCAGCTTTTCAAGAACTTAAATGCTGTTATTAATAATTCAAATTTTAACTTCTGGTATGCTTTCGGTACCTCTACAGTGGTTACTCTTGTTTCACTGCTGCTTCTTGTTGTTTTTGGGAAGTATGGCGGCATGGGTAATCAGCAGAAACAATAAGAAAGCTTGGGCGACTGCGATTTATATGGTTTTTATTGCATCCATGATTATCCCCTTCCAGGTTGTTATGCTTCCGCTTGTAGCTACCTTCCGTGATGTGGGAAAATTCATCGGAATCAGTATGTTGCAATCCGTGCAGGGAATAGTTTTTGCGTATTTGGGCTTTGGCGGTGCTATGACCGTATTTATTTTAACCGGTTTCATTAAGGGAATTCCCTATGAACTTGAGGAAGCTGCAGCGATTGACGGCTGTTCTCCGGAGGGACCTTCTTTAAGATTATTTTCCCGCTCTTAAGACCGATTATCACAACAGTTACAATCTTAAACGGAATGTGGATTTGGAATGACTATTTACTTCCATCCTTGATGCTTGGACAAAATGGAAAGGTGAAGACGCTTCCTGTTGCTGTACAGGCCTTTTGTCGGCTCTTATGTTAAGCAGTGGGATCTCATTCTTTTCAGCCGCTCTTCTTGCGATTTTTGCCGATGATTATTGTCTTTATCGTGGGACAAAAAGCAGATTATGAGCGGAATGGTGGAAGGCGCAGTGAAGGGCTAAAAGAGGCTTCTAATGGCAAGAATTAAAGATATTGCAAAATTGGCAAAGGTAAGCCCCTCCACTGTTTCCAATGTTATTCACAAAAGAGTGAATAAAGTAAGCCCGGAAATCTATGCCAGAGTTGAGAAGATTCTGGAAGAAGAAAATTATGTTACCCACATGGGGGCTAGGATGCTGTCGAAGAAGGGGTCAAAGCTTATAGCCCTCATTCTTGCGTATAAGAGAATAGAAAAGGAAAGTATTGTGGAAGATCCCTTTGTATCTTCCGTGGTCGGTGCAGTGCAACTTGCTCTGCAAAATTCCAGTTATTTTTCTTCTCCTTTACAGTAATCCCGATATGGATGAGTGTGCGCGGATTTCCAAAGAGTGGAATGTGGAAGGGATTATTCTTCTAGGGGCAAAAAGAGAGGGCTACTATAAAATTCGGGAATTTCTTTCGGTTCCCGTGGTTTCTATTGATACACCTTTTTCCCGGGATGACCACTCTTATGTGAATGTAGGTTTAGAGGATTTTAATGCAGCGAAGGAAATGACGCGCTATCTTCTATCTATGGGGCATAAGAAAATAGCTTTCTTTTCCTTGACCGAAGGAGGAGATCTTTTAGAAAGACGCTATATCGACAGTGAGCGCTATGCCGGTTATAAAGAGGCGATGGAGGAGGCTAAGCTTTCTGCAGGTTTATGGCACAATTTATCTTTCACGGAGCTGGAGAGAAAGAAGCAGTACCTTGCATTTTATCGGGAAAAAAATTCTTTCAAGCTACGGCCCTTTTTGTTACGGCGGACATCATGGCGCTGGAACTCATTCGTTTCTGTGAAGACCGAGGCATAAAGGTTCCGGAGGAGCTTTCCATAGTGGGCTTTGACGGTGTTAAACTCGGGCGGATTTTACATCCTATTCTTACGACCATGGAACAGGATAGTGCGGAAAAGGGAAGAAGAGCGGTGAAAGAGCTCTTATCTCTGATTAAAGTATCCTCTTCTATCTTTTCTTCCAAAAGTGGAAAAGAGGGAAGAAGACGAGGGGATTCGGAACAGGGAAGATATGGAAGAAGACTGTGCTGAAAAAGAATATAACGATGCGGACCGGGCAGAGAGAGAATTTATTTGCAAGGATATTCGTCTTCCTGCAAAATTATTTATCGGGGAGACCGTGGCAAAGCTTAAATAGAATATAAAGGAGTTATGCAATGAAAAAACTGGTGGAAAGAAGCGGTTGTATATCAGATTTATCCTAGGAGCTTCTGCGACAGTAATGGGGACGGAATTGGAGATTTACAGGGCGTTATTTCTAAGCTTGATTACTTAAAGGAGCTGGGGATTGATGTCATTTGGCTCTCTCCGGTTTATCGTTCTCCAAATGATGATAACGGCTATGACATTTCCGACTACGAAGACATCATGGAAGATTTCGGTACAATGGCGGACTTTGATGAACTTTTGAAGGAAGCACATGATCGAGGAATAAAGATTGTTATGGACCTTGTGGTGAACCACAGTAGTGATGAGCACGCCTGGTTTATAGAGAGTCGAAAAGATAGAGAAAATCCGAAGAGAGATTTCTATATTTGGAGGAAGGGAAGAAAGTTAAACGAAGTTTCTCCGGAAGAAGCAGAACATTTTCAATCGGATATTGTAGAATTTCAAGGAGAGAAATTACTGCCTCCCAATAACTGGGGATCTTATTTTTCAGGTTCTGCATGGGGATTTGATGAAAAAACGGGAGAGTTTTATTTGCACCAGTTTTCCAAGAAGCAACCGGATTTAAACTGGGAAAATCCGGAAGTGCGAAAGGAAGTTTTTGAGATGATGAGTCGCTGGTGCGAAAAGGGAATCGACGGTTTCCGTATGGATGTCATTTCTTTAATTTCCAAGCCGGATGGTCTCCCGAGTCAGCCGATTCTTAAGGGCTCCGTTTATGGCAATGCAGGCGCTGTGTGTGCAAACGGGCCGAGGGTACACGAGTATCTAAAGGAAATGAATGAAAAGGTCTTATCTCGTTTTGATCTTATGACAGTAGGAGAGACTGCAGGAGTAACGCTTGAGGAAGCGAAAAAATATGCCAATTCCGAAGGAACCGAACTTAACATGGTCTTCCAGTTTGAGCATGTAGACTTGGATATTAACCCAAAATACGGCTTTAAGTGGGCAAAAGAAAAAATGCCTCTCGTTCCGCTAAAGAAGAATCTTGCAAAGTGGCAAAATGGTCTTCACAACCTTGCTTGGAACAGTCTTTACCTTTGTAACCATGACCAGCCTCGTATTGTTTCGCGTCTTGGAGCGGAAAGCGGAGTGCTTCACGAGCGTTCCGCGAAGTGTATCGCGACCTTCCTTCACATGATGCAGGGAACCCCCTACATCTATCAGGGGGAGGAGCTTGGGATGGTGAATTATCCCTTCAGCGCCCTTTCCGAGTTTAGAGATTTAGAAAGCATCAATGCTTTTTCGGAGCTTACGGAAAAGCTGCATTTAAGTATGGAAGAACTCTTTCCGCTAATCGCCCATAAGAGTAGGGACAATGCGCGGACGCCCATGCAGTGGGATGATACAAAAGAAGCGGGCTTCACAAGCGGGAAGCCTTGGATTGCCGTGAATCCCAATTACAAGGAAATCAATGCGAAGGAAGAGCTTGGCAGGGCCGATTCGGTGTTCCATTATTATCAGAAACTGATTCAACTTCGTCATCAGTCGGAGCTGATTGTCTATGGGGACTTCCGCCTCTTGGAAGAGGAGGATCCGGATCTCTTTGTTTATGAGAGAAGCCTTGAGAAGAAGAAACTCTTATGCGTTTGCAATGTTTCAGGAAAATACACGAAGTTACAGCATTCGGAAGAGTTCCGATGCGGAAAAGTGCTTATTCAGAATGTAGAGGGACAGGATGTTTTTTCCGGAGAACTTGCACCGTATGAAGCCTTTGTTTTGGAAATTTAAATTAAGGCGTAGATTGGAGAAAAAGCCGAGTTTACATTTTCCTTAATTGCTAAGAATAGAGTAAAATTGCTAAGATAAAAATGGATAAGAATAGAGTAAAAGGAGAAGAAATGAAAAAAGAATGGTGGCAGGAAAAAGTCGCATACCAGATATATCCGAAGAGTTTCCTAGATACAAAAGGAAACGGAATCGGAGACTTAAGAGGAATTATCGGAAAGCTCGACTATCTGAAAGGGCTGGGAATTGATATCATTTGGATTTCCCCTTGCTTTTCTTTTTCCCCTCTTGCGGATCAGGGCTATGATATTGCCGACTACTATAAGATTGACCCGCGCTTCGGGTACGAATGAGGACATGGATGAGTTGATTTCCGAAGCAAAGAAAAGGGATATGTATATTCTTCTTGACCTTGTGGTAAATCATTGCAGTGATGAGCATGAGTGGTTTAAGAAGGCAGTAGCCGATCCGAAGGGGCTTTATGCAAAATATTTTCATTTTGAAGAGGGAGTGGACGGCCATGCGCCGAACAACTGGAGATCTTACTTCGGAGGTTCTGTTTGGGAGAAGGTGGAAGGGACGGAGAATACCTACTATCTGCATCTCTTCCATAAGAAGCAGCCGGACTTAAACTGGGAGAATCTGGAAGTACGGGAAGAAATCTACAAAATGATTAACTGGTGGCTGGATAAGGGCATTGCAGGTTTCCGAATTGATGCGATTTTAAACTTAAAAAAGGTCTTTCCTCTTCGGGGCTATAATTTTCCGGCAGACAGGGAAGACGGCATGGCAAGCTGCCGAAATATGATTTACGCCGCGAAAGGAATCGGTGAATTTCTAGGGGAGATGCGGGACCGCTGCTTTAAAGCCTCATCATGCATTTACTGTGGGAGAAGTCTTTAATGAGACGGAGGAGCAGATTCCGGAGTTTATCGGGGAAAATGGCTTTTTCTCTTCCATGTTTGACTTCCGGGCACATTCCAGCGCACACTCCGAAATTGGATGGTTTGACGCGGCTACGGTTACCCCGAATATGTATCGCGATTGCTGTTTCCTTACGCAAAAGTTAGTAAATCCGGTCGGCTTCATTTCCACTATTATTGAGAATCATGATGAATCCCTGCGGGTAAACTTCTATATACCGAAGGAAGATTTGTCGGAAAAGGCGAAGAAATTCCTAGCTACCATGCAGATGATGCAAAGAGGCCTTCCTTTTATTTACCAAGGGCAGGAAATCGGTATGGAAAATATCGTGCTGGAAAATATTTCCACAGTGGACGATATTTCTACCATTGATGAATATGCACTCTGTCTGGAAGAAGGATTTTTCCGAGAAGGAAGCACTCGCCATTGTGAACCGCTTCACAAGAGATAATGCGCGTACTCCGATGCAGTGGAGCAATGATGAAAATGCAGGCTTTACTAAGGGAAAGCCATGGCTTCCCGTGAATCCGAATTACAGAAGAATCAATGTGGCGTCACAGGAGCAGGATGAGGATTCCGTTTTGAGCTATTATAAGAAGCTCTGTGCTCTAAGAAAGAATCCGGAGTATAAAGGAAACGATAGTTTACGGAGACTTTATACCCTTTATGGCGGAAGAAGACCGTCTTATGGCATTTTACAGAAAAGGAGAAAAACAATCCTCGTCTTAGGAAACTACCGAAAAGAAGAACGGGAAATCGAAGTCCCTTCTCCTATAAAGAAAGTCATCCTTTCGAATGCAGAGCCGCGTATAAACGGAAAGAAAATACGACTTTCCGGATATGAGGCGACGATTTTGGAGCTGTAGCGAGGCGATGCCTCCGTTACGGATAGATGCGGCATAATAGACCTTTAATTTGATAAAGCTCGAAAAGTGACAGAGCATATCGGAAAGAGTGAAGACACAATGTCTTCACTCTTTCTCCATTTTTAGAACATATTTTTTTTCTATTCTATGCCTCGTAAAGCGAAGAAAACTTTGCCGCCTTTGGAAACAAGGAGGCGAATACAGATTGTTTTAGGAGGTATAGATATGAATAGAGGGAGAAAATTTGCAGGGACTGGTTTTTATCGGCTATGCTCTTCGGAACGGTTGCCGGCGGCACGATGGTAGGGGTAAATGCTTTATCCGACCAGTATCGTTCGGAAGTCTTGGGACAGGCTTCCGACAATATAGGAAGCAGTCTTTTGGGCGAAAATGAGGTCAACAAGGAGGCACAAAGCAATTCTGTGCAGCAGCTGAATTCTTCATCTAAAAATAATAGTTCGGAAGCGGGGGGAAGCGTTTCGGAGATTGCGAAGAATGCAATGCCGGAGGTAGTTTCCATAACGAATACTATTCGCTACCAGCAGTACGGGTACTCCATCTTTGGACAGAGCGGAGAGCAGGAAGCGGCTGCAAGCGGTTCCGGTGTCATTATCGGGAAGAATGATTCCGAGCTTCTGATCGTCACAAACAACCATGTGGTAGAGGACTCTACGGCTCTTTCCGTACAGTTTGTAGACGGAAAGTCCTATGATGCGGAGATTAAGGGGACAGACAGTGATGTGGACCTTGCAGTCATTGCCATTCCGCTTTCCTCTATTTCTCAGGATACTTTAAATAGCCTTAGTTTTGCAAAAGTATGGAGATTCGGACAGTGTAAGTGTTGGAGATCAGGTGGTAGCTATCGGAAATGCTTTAGGGATACGGACAGTCTGTAACCACCGGCATCATATCCGCTAAGGATAGAGATATTTCCACGGAAGGCGGAACGGAGTCGGGTCTTTTACAGACCGATGCGGCAATCAATCCGGGCAATTCCGGCGGAGCACTCCTCAATATGAATGGTGAGTTAATCGGCATCAATGTGGCAAAGTATTCCGACACAACGGTAGAAGGAATGGGCTATTCGATTCCGTCTAAAAAAAGTAAAGGAAATTGTGGAAGGACTTTCCAAGAGAACCACAAGAGCGAAGGTTAGTCAGGAAGAAAAGGGGTATATCGGAATCCAGGGAAAAACCGTAGATAGCAGCATTTCCGAAGCCTACAATATGCCGGAGGGTATTTATATCTTTAAGCTTTTAACGGGAGAGGGGATCGACAACTCCGCCCTGCAGGAGAAGGATATCATTACGAAGTTTGACGGACAGTCTGTGGCAAGCCTTGAGGAGCTTTCCGGCCTCCTTTCCCGATATAAGGCAGGAGAAAAGGTGGAAGTCACGGTACAGAGACTTTCCGGAAAGGGAGAATATGAAGAAAAGACCGTTTCGGTAACTTTGGGAAAAAATAGTGAAACAGTAGAGAGAGGCTAAGGGTTCTTCCTCGAAAAATAGTAGAATTGTGATATCAAATGCGATAAAAAAGCTGTGTTATAGAAAGTGCTCCGTTTTCCGGAATGTGAAGGAATAGAGGGAAGAAAAATACACTTTCTCATAATACAGTTTTTTTATCTTTGCAATTGATTCATCCTATTGTATAATCGTCCCTATGATTAAGGACTATCAAAGACAATTAAACCAATTACAAGTGCTTTTAGATGCCGTGGTTTTGGCATTATCCTATAGCCTGGCATGGTATTTTGCGATAAAGAATCCGATTTTTCCCGAGGGACACGGAGTACTTTCTCCCGGGTTTTATTTTTCTGTGTTGATTCCGCTGATTCCGGCATATCTTGCTCTATATTGGATATTGGGGCTCTATAGACCGATGCGGACTATCCGTATGAAAACGGCTATTTTTCGTATTTTACAGAGTAATTCTATCGGGCTTCTTCTATCGGCAACCATTCTTTTTGCCTTTCGTAAAAGCGGATATTTTGAACATTACTCTACAAGAATGTTGGGCTTTTTCTATATTTTTCTCTATATTTTTCACTTCTGCCGAAAAGGTATTTTTAAGGAAAATCCTTTCCTTACTCAGAAAGAACGGATTCAACCAAAAAGCATATTATTTTTAGTAGGCTTTTCTCCCGTCTCGGATCGCTTTATCGATCTTTGTAAGAAAAAAATCCGGACTGGGGTTATCATATTTACGGTATTGTGGATGATTTGGCGGAGACGGGAACTTCCTACAAAGATATTTCGGTTATTGGGAGAATTAATAGTCTCGATACTTTACTTTCCGGAAACACCATTGATGAAATTGCCATTACTTTACCGCTTGCAGCTTATGAAAAGCTTCCCGGTATTGTTTCTATTTGTGAAAAATCCGGAGTGCATACAAAATTTATTCCCGATTATCAGGATATTATTCATTCCAAACCTATAGCGGAGGATATGGACGGTTTACCGATTATCAATATTAGGAATGTTCCGTTAACCGATCCGATGAATGCCTTTGCTAAAAAAAGAATGATTGATATAGTTGAGCCTTGGTGGGCATCATCCTATTTAGTCCCTTGATGCTCATAGTGGCAGCTTTGATTAAGCTAAGCTCTCCCGGTCCCGTTATTTTCAAGCAGGAAAGAGTAGGGCTTCATAATCGGCCCTTTATGATGTTTAAATTTCGCTCCATGGGAGTGCAAAAGGATGAGGACGAAAAGAAGGCTTGGACAGTAGAGGGAGACCCCAGAGTTACCGGGATCGGAAAAATAATTCGTAAAACATCAATCGATGAGCTTCCTCAATTCTTTAATGTTCTTCGGGGAGATATGTCTCTCGTTGGACCAAGACCGGAAAGAACACAGTTTGTAGAAATGTTTAAGGAGCAGATTCCGAGGTATATGATCAAGCATCAGGTACGCCCGGGAATGACCGGTTGGGCTCAGGTTAACGGCTTTCGTGGAGACACCTCTATTCCGGGACGAATTAACTGTGATTTATGGTATATCGAAAACTGGAGTTTCGGCTTAGATATTAAGATTCTCTTTTAACCGTATGGAAAGGATTTGTTAACAAAAAATGCCTATTAATTTTATCGTGTTTTGTGGTAAGATACTCTATCATTCCGTGCGGATGTAGAGAAGAGGAGGTTAACTTTGGCATTAGAGCAGAATAGGGGAAGCAGAAGGCCCCACGGAGAACTGAATAAGACTGCGACTGAGAAGAAGACCGGAACTTTAGATATTGAGAAGGGGAAAGATGAACCACGAGCTTCCCTTAGAGAAGGAAAAAAATAATGACATGCGTGCCGCTTCAGGAAGAGAAGAGCGCGGATATAACTACACGAAAAAAGACTCCAGACTATTCTGATGAAAAGAGAGAGGGAAGAAGACGAATTGATCATCTGGATGTTTTACAGCTTAACTCTCCGAAGGATATAGAGGAGGAGCTGGAAGAAGTTTATCATCGGAAAGAAAAGAAGAAGAAATCTCGTTGGAAGAAAAATTCTTCTTATTTCCGTTATTGAAATTTTAACCTTGATTCTCATTTTCTGCACGGCTTATGTTGTTCGTTACATGAATATAAAGCCGGAAGTACAGTTTAATATTAAAAATGTAAAGAACCAAAAATATTGATGTGACAAAGCAGGAGCAGATGCAGGGCTACTGGAATATAGTGGTTTTTGGTGTGGACAGTCGTGACGGCGGAGTAGGAAGAGGGGCCAATGCCGATGTACAGATTATCGTTTCTATTGACCGAAAAACCGGAGAGGTAAAGCTGGCCTCCGTATTTCAGTGATACCTATTTAAATCTGGGGGCAGGTTCCCGTTTTGCTAAGATTAATGAGGCTTATGCGGATGGCGGGCCGGAGCAGGCCGTTAAGGCGCTGAATAAAAATCTGGATTTGGATATTGAGCATTATGCGACATTTAACTGGCGCGCGGTTGCCGATGTTATTACCATGCTCGGCGGCGTGGATATCGATATTACGGAAAAAGAATTTAAATACATGAATGCCTATATTCATGAAACCAGCATTGAATCTAAAATCAATGTAAAGAATCCGGCAGCGGAATATATTAAGAAGCCCGGTATGCAGCACTTGGACGGTGTACAGGCGGTGGCTTATGCAAGACTTCGCTATATGGATGATGATTTCACAAGAACGAAAGAGACAAAGAGAGGTTATTTCCCAGGTCTTAGCCAATGCCAAAAAGGCGGATTTGGCAACCCTGACCAATGTGATTGATACGGTGCTTCCGCAGATTGCTTTTAATGTGGATGTAGGAGATATCTTAGAGCTTGCGAAGGGAGTAAACCGTTATAATATAGTGGGCTCAGAGGGCTTCCCTTATGACTTGCGTACGCAAATGATGGGAAAGAAGGGAGACTGCGTTATTCCGCTCAGTCTTGCCTCCAATGTGACAAAGCTTCATAAATATCTCTTCGGAGATGAAGACTACAAACCGAGTTCTGCGGTTTGGACCTTCAGTGATAAAATTGTGTCCGATGCGCAAAGCTATAAGAATGGAAGCGCAGAGGAGAGTACGAAGAAAAAGTCCAAAAATGAGGATGCAGAAGAGGAGACTAGGGAATCGAAGAAAAAGAAGGACGAGTCCGAGTCGGAAACAAAGAAAAAGAAGGCGGAAACGGATGCTGACGGTAATACGATAGAAAGCACCAAGTCTTCGGAAACGAAATCCGGCAGCAGTACGGAGAGCAGTAAAGAGACGAAGTCCGGAAAGGGCACGGAAGAAAGTAAGACGCAAAGCACAGGACCGGAGTCCAAGACAAGCAGTGAGGAAACAAAGAAGAACACTGATGAAAGTAAAAAGTCTGACAGTGGAAATACTGTGCAGGAACCCAGTATTGGCGGAGGCCCCGGCAGTGCTAACAGTGGAGAGGATAGTAACGGCCCCGGAAAAAAATTGTAGATTAGTATTTTTGGATTCCTTAAGGGAGTAATCAACTATGGAAAAATGAAGAAGTGTCGTATCGTAACGGCACTTTTTCTTTGCAGAAAAAGGGGCTAAAAGAGAAGCGGAGAAAAAATGGAAAACTATGTTGGACGAGAAATGACAAAGGGAGAAAGAGAGTTCTACGGAATTGGAGAAAAAAATCAGCCTTCTTTATTTGTTTTGTATTTTATTGATTTATCCGCTGTATATTCAGGACGGTTACTTCGATATTTTGCAGGCTAAGTTTTCTTATTTTTGGATCTCTTCCCTGACTTATGCGGCTGTAATGACAACTTTCGTCATTCTCTATTTCTTTACGGTAAAGAAGGAGATTAGAAATAAACTTATTTTTCCCTCTTTTTCCGCATGGAGGAGATAAGAAAAAGCCCTTCTTAATGACGGACCTTATCTTTTTAGGGACTTGTTACGGTCTATTTGATTTCCATGCTTCTTTCCGGCTATATTTATGAAGGCTGGTGGGGAAGTACCGGAAGATATATGGGCTTCTTCCTTTGGTTTTTACTTTTTTTAAGCTATTTCTTTTTGACTCGTTTTTATCGTTTTAAGAAGATACATCTTCTTTTCTCTCTTTCTCCGTTTTCTTACAGGCAAGTTGGGGTATTAGTGATTTTTCTGGATGAATCTCTTTCATTTCTTTGATAAGGTGCAGAATAAATCTCTTTGGTCCACTTTTTGCAGGCGGAGTCGGAAATATAAACAGGGTATACCTCTTTGATGATTAGCTATTCCGGTCTTTTTGCAGGACTTTTCTTGGGTGAAAAGAAGGAAAGTGGAGTATACTCTTCCTTCTGATGTACGCGTATACACTTATTGCTTCAATGTACGGGATGAGTGATAATGCGGTTTTTGCAATTTTGTTCTTTTCCTTATCCTTCCGTTTTTCTGCTTTGGGAAAAAAGAACTTCTCTAAATTGCCTTGATCTTTATGTCGCTTTTTTTTCTCATTATGAAATTGGCTACATTTTTTTATCTCCGATCAAAACAATTCTTATGTAATAGGGGATAAAGGCTTTTTCTTCAGTTGGGCTATACGACCCTTCCTTCCTTGCTATTGCGGTTTTAGGGATTATGAAACTGGCTATTGTAAAAGCTTAAGGAAGAAAGAATAGAAAGTATCTTGAAACCCATCTATATATTACTTGTTGCATTAATCCTTTTTACTGTGTTTTTTGTTTTCTACGATGCGAATAGTTCTCACCGCCTGTCCTTTTTAAATGATTATAGCAATTACTTCCGCTTCGATGATTACTGGGGTTCGGGAAGAGGCTTTATTTGGAAGATGGGACTGGACTTCTTTTACCAAGAAAAATGCCTTTTTGGCAGAAGTTTTTTTCGGTTATGGGCCGGACAGCTTCTATATGATTACAAACGATCACTATAAGCTGGAGATAAGTCAAAGTGCTTATCAGGCAATTGACAATATTCATAATGAATACTTGAACTTGCTTCTTACAGTCGGCATATTCGGATTGCTATCATACCTGCTCTTCCTTTTCTTTACTTGGAAAAAGCTTATGGAGTAAGAGGAGCTGGGATGAAGAGGATAGCTTTTTGTTTTACCGTTTTTCCCCTTTGCCACAGGTCTTTCCCTTCTTTGCTATGCAGGACAGGCAGTGATCAATATAGCGGTGCCGATAGTACTGCCGATTATCTTTGTTTTATTTTTTTCCTGGGACTTTCAAGCAAAGCCAATATGAAATAAAGGCGGGATATTTGTTAGTAATCAAAGAGGCACCTCCGTTTATTTTTCGGAAGTGCCTCTTTGAAATTATATAGGAATATGGCTTTATTCGGATTATTCTATTTTTTTCTTATTTTTTTCCGGCTCAATTAATCCGTAGCTGTTTGCTTTACGCTTGTAAACGACATTGACCTTTCCGCTATCTCCGTTTAAGAATACAAAGAAGCTGTGTCCTAAGAGCTCCATCTGCAGACATGCTTCTTCAGCGGTCATGGGCTTTAAGTCAATCTGCTTGGTACGAACAATCTTGATTTCTTCTTCATCGTAGCTTTCCCGCTCCTCCAAAAACTCCGGAGTGAAGGAAGCGGCCTGATGTCTTGCTACCAGCTTATCCTTGTATTTTCTGATTTGTCTTTCCAAAACATCTACGACAAGGTCAATGGACTGGTACATATCTTCGGTGGATTCCTCGGCACGAATCACGCTGCCTTTTACAGGAATGGTGACTTCGATTTTTTGCATATCCTTCTGCGTGGAAAGGGTTACATTACAAGGTGTGTCGGCCTGGAAAAACTTATCAAGCTTTCCGAGCTTTTTTTCTCCACCATATTTTTTTCAACCCCTCTGTAAGACTAATAGTTCTTCCTGTAATGCTAAATTTCATAATCGAATCCTTCCTTTCTTTGTCTTTAAGAAGAGAGTTCTTCTTAAAGTCAGTATAGCATTTTCTATAAAAAATGGAAACTAGGATTTCACAGCATTTTCACCGCTTCTTCCTTGCTAAAGAGAGGGACTAATGGTAAACTCTATGAGTTATAGATATATACAATGCCATACTACTGCTGTATGGAGAAGGAGTATAGAAATGAAGCTTTTTGAGAAAATATTTGGAACACACTCGGACAGAGAGTTGAAATTAATAGAACCGAAGGTGGAGCAAATCCTTTCTTTACAGGGAACTATGGCGGCAATGTCTGATGAGGAGTTGAAGGCGCAGACCGGAAAGTTTAAGGAAAGACTTGCGGCAGGAGAAACTTTAGATGATTTGCTTCCGGAGGCTTATGCCACAGTAAGAGAAGCGGCAAAGAGAGTGCTCGGTATGGAGCACTTTAAGGTGCAGCTGATCGGTGGTGTGGTTTTACATCAGGGTAGAATTGCCGAGATGAGAACCGGTGAAGGAAAGACCTTGGTTTCCACTTGTCCTGCTTACCTAAATGCTTTAAAAGGTGAAGGAGTTCATATTGTTACGGTTAATGACTACCTTGCAAAGCGTGACTCGGAATGGATGGGGCAGGTACATCGTTTTCTTGGGCTGACTGTAGGAACGGTTTTAAATGAAATGTCTACGGAGGAGCGTCAGGCTGCTTATGCTTGTGACATTACCTATGTGACGAACAATGAACTCGGATTTGACTATCTTCGTGACAATATGGCGATTTACAAGAATCAGCAGGTTTTACGAGGTTTAAAGTACTGTATTATCGACGAGGTGGACTCTGTTTTAATCGATGAGGCAAGAACCCCTCTAATTATTTCAGGACAGTCCGGAAAGTCCACAAAACTCTATGAACTGTGTGATATTTTGGCGAGACAGCTTGAAAGAGGAGAGGAGTCTGCGGAGTTCTCCAAGATCAATGCCATTTTGGGAGAGGAGATTGAGGAGAGCGGAGACTTTATTGTTAACGAGAAAGAAAAGACCGTAAACCTTACCCAGCAGGGTGTGGAGAAGGTGGAGAAGTATTTCCATATTGAAAATCTGGCTGACGCGGAGAATCTGGAAATTCAGCATAATATTATTCTGGCTCTTCGTGCCAACTACTTGATGTTTAAAGATAAGGATTATGTGGTAAAGGATGACGAGGTTTTAATTGTTGATGAATTTACCGGTCGTATTATGAACGGTCGCCGTTACTCCGACGGTCTTCATCAGGCAATTGAAGCGAAGGAGCATGTAAAGGTAAAGAGAGAGTCCAGAACTCTTGCAACCATTACCTTCCAAAACTTCTTTAATAAATTCACGAAAAAAGCCGGAATGACCGGTACGGCGCAGACGGAGGAGAAAGAGTTTAGAAACATTTACTCTATGGATGTTATCCAGATTCCGACGAATAAGAAAGTGCAGAGAGATGACCTGGACGATGCGGTGTATAAGTCCAAGAAGGAAAAGTTCCAGGCGGTTGTGGATGAAATCGAAGCAATCCACGAGACCGGTGCTCCGGTACTGGTAGGTACCATTGCTATCGAAACCTCCGAGCTTCTTTCCGCTATGCTTAAGAAACGCGGCATCAAGCATAATGTTTTAAATGCAAAGTTTCATGAACAGGAAGCTGCGATTGTAGCGGAAGCCGGTGTGCACGGTGCGGTAACTATCGCGACCAACATGGCCGGTCGTGGTACCGATATTAAGCTGGATGAGGAAGCAAGAGCCGCAGGCGGTCTTCACATTGATGGGTACGGAGAGGCATGAGTCCAGACGTATTGACAATCAGCTCCGCGGTCGTGCGGGAAGACAGGGAGACCCGGGACAGTCTCAGTTCTTCCTTTCCCTGGAAGATGATTTGATGCGCCTTTTTCGGATCCGAGCGTTTGATGGGGATGTTTGAGGCTCTCGGAGTTCGGACGGAGAACAGATTCACCACAAGATGCTTTCCAATGCCATCGAGAAAAGCGCAGCAGAAGATTGAGTTAAACAACTACGGTATCCGTGAGAATCTTCTGAAGTATGATGAAGTGAACAACGACCAAAGAGATGTGGTATATGCGGAAAGAGAGAAGGTACTCGAAGGAGACAATATGCGTCCTCTCATTACCCGCTTTATTACCGATATCGTGGATTTCTATGTCAATGAAAAATATTGTAGATAGCGACAGTCCCGAAGGACTGGGATTTCAGGGCTTAAACGATACTCTGATGCAGATTATTCCGTTAGGAAAGCTGAGTTTTACCGAGGAAGAATTTGAGCATTTAACCAGAGACGAGCTTGCACAGAAGCTGAAGGAAAAAGCTATCCGTCTTTATGAAGAAAAGGAAGCGGAATTCCCGAATCCGGAGCAGATGCGAGAAGCGGAGCGTGTTATTCTTTTAAAGATTATGGATCAGAAGTGGATGAGCCATATCGATGATATGGATATCCTCCGTGACGGAATCGGATTGCAGGCATACGGCCAGAAGGATCCTCTTGTAGAGTATAAGATTGCCGGATATGAGATGTTCCAGGAAATGATGCGAAGCATTCAAGAGGAAACTATTCGTATGCTCTACCGAATCAAGCTGGAGCAGAAGGTAGAGAGAGAACAGGTGGCTAAGCCCTTAGCGACAAATCGTGATGAATCCGCGGTAAGAGCACCAAAGACGAGGGAAGGCAGAAAGATTTATCCGAATGATCCCTGTCCTTGCGGATCCGGAAAGAAGTATAAGAACTGTCATGGACAGAGTATTTATCAAAAGAGAAGTAATAACGATTTAGGAGTAAGAGAATAATCGGGAACAAGAAGGAAAGGAGCCTCTGTGATTGAATTTGAGCAATTTAAGTCCGAACTGAATACGAAGGAAGAGCCGCTTAAACAATTAGAGCAGGCTCTGGACCTGGACAACAAGAAAAAAAGAATTGCAGAGCTGGACAGAATGATGGAAGAGCCGGATTTCTGGGCGGATGCGGAAAAGGGAAATAAGCTATCTACGGAGGCAAGCCATTTAAAGGATGAGGTGGAAGGCTTTTTAAAAGCTGAAGGAAGACTACGAGGATATCGATGCCTTAATTCAGATGGGAAAAGAAGAAGAGGATGCCTCCGTGATTCCGGAAATCAAAGAGATGCTTACCCGTTTCACGGAAGAACTGGAAAACATGAACACGACGCTTCTTCTTTCGGGAGAGTATGACAGTATGAATGTCATTCTCCGCTTAAATGCCGGAGCAGGTGGAACGGAAGCGAACGACTGGGCGGGCATTCTTTACAGGATGTATACCCGTTGGGCGGAGAGACACGGATTTTCCGTAAAAATTCTGGACTATCTGGACGGGGATGAGGCCGGAATCAAGTCTGTCACCATGGAAGTGGTAGGGCAGTATGCTTACGGATACCTTCGTTCGGAGTCGGGAATTCATCGACTGGTGCGGATTTCTCCCTTCAATGCGCAGGGAAAGAGACAGACCTCCTTTGTTTCTTGTGATGTCATGCCCGATATTGAGACGGATATTGATATTGAAGTAAGAGAAGAGGATATCAAGATGGAGGTCTTTCGTGCCTCCGGTGCCGGCGGACAGCATATCAACAAGACTTCTTCGGCAGTTCGTTTGATACATATTCCAACCGGTTTTTGTGGTAGCCTGTCAGGAAGAGCGTTCGCAGATACAAAATAAAAATAAGGCAATGCAGATGCTGAAGACAAAGCTCTATTTAAAGGAAAAAGAGGAGCAGGAAGCAAAGCTTGCCGGAATCCGCGGAGAGGTAAAGGACAACGGCTGGGGCTCCCAGATTCGTTCCTATGTTTTACAGCCATACAGGATGGTCAAGGATCTTCGTACCGGAGAAGAGACGGGAAATACCGATGCGGTGCTGGATGGAGATATCGATCGCTTTTATTACGGCATATCTTAAGTGGATGCAGCTGGGATGCCCGGACAGAAAGGTTGCCGGAAATGATTAGTGCAAAATTTTGCCAAGGTAATTTTTGAATTATGAACAGGAGATTCGGAAAAATCACTGTGCTTTAAAAATACACAATAGATAGAGAAAAGGGGTGGAGGCATGAAGATTGCCATTATGGGATTCGGAACAGTCGGATCCGGAGTGAAAGAGGTTTTAGAGTTAAATAAAGAGCAAGTAGAGAAAAAGGGCGGAGACAAGATTGAAATCAAGTACATTCTTGCCAGAAGAGAGCAGATTCCCGGTGTTTCCGATGAGCTTGTCACCACGGATTTTTCCGTCATTGAAAATGATCCCGAGGTGGAACTTGTGGTGGAAGCCATGGGAGGTATCCACCCTGCTTACGAATATATCATGAGCTGCCTGGAGAAGGGAAAGCATGTGGTAAGCTCCAATAAGGCGGTTGTGGATGCCTGCGGATCGAAGCTTTTGCGTACGGCGAAGGAGCATAACTGTAATTTCTATTTTGAGGCTTCCGTTGGGGGCGGTATTCCGGTTATTCGTACTCTTTATCACAACTATGCCGGGGAAAAGGTGACGGAAATCACCGGTATTTTAAACGGTACCAGTAACTTTATTTTAAGTAAAATGAAGGACGAGGGCTCCACTTTTGCCGATACCTTAAAGGAGGCACAGCGCCTCGGCTATGCGGAAAAGGATCCGTCTGCCGATGTAGACGGCTTTGATACCTCCAGAAAGACGGCTATCCTGCTTTCCATGTCCTCCGGCATGCGCTGCCGTCATGAGGACATTCACACGGAAGGAATCCGGGAAATCACGGATATCGATATGGCTTATGCAAAGCAAATGGACTGCCACATCCGCCTTTTGGGTTCCGTGGAGACAGTGGAAGATAAGTTTTTGCCTATGTTGCGCCTATTATGGTGGAAAAAGGATGATCCGCTTTACTTTGTAAATGGAGTATATAACGGTATTCGTATTGTGGGAAATTGTCTGGGAAATACCATGCTTTTACGGAAAAAGGCGCAGGGAAGCTTCCGACAGCCAGTGCAGTGGTTTCCGATATTATTGCGGCGGCAAGGCATAAGAATCATTTTCAGGGAATCGGCTGGTCGGAGAAGATGATTGAAATTGAGCCGATGGGCTCCAACGCTTTCCGGTATTTTCTTCGTATTGAGGGAACAGCTGAGGGAGATTCAGAAGGAGCTTAAGTCTTACTTCCTGGATGGGGGAGATGCGCTTAAGCCAATCGTACTGGAGGGCAGACAGGACGAGTTTGCCATCGTTTCCGATATTTTATTTGAAGAAGATTTCTTGGCAAGGCTGAGAGGCTTTGAGGAAGAGACGGAAGAAGAGTCTTCCATTTCATTCGTATGAAAGGGATGACGGAGGAATAAAGAGATAGGGGCTGTAAAAAATCAAAAATAGTTTTCAAGCAATATAGGTCTGAATTTGGGGCTCAGACTACCCCTCATTCAGAACTATATTGCCGAAAAATCTATTTATTATTTTGATTTTTTTACAGCCCCATTTTTTTCATAAAGAATATAGAGAGAAAGAAAAAAGAGAACGGAAGTTTTACTCCGGGGGTATAGTTCCTAAAGGAATTTGCCGGACAAAAATAAGCCAAGAGGAAGAAATAATGGAAATATGGGAAAGCAGAAGTGAAGCGGAGAGCTTTCAGCTTACGAGGAGGCTAGGAGAAAAAGGCTGAAAAAGGGAGAGATTTATTGTCTCGAAGGAGAGCTTGGAACAGGAAAGACTGTTTTTTTGCGAAGGGCTTTGCCAAGGGACTAGGGATAGAGGAAATAGTGGATTCTCCGACCTTTACCATTGTAAAAGAGTACCGAGGAAGGGAGACGCTCTATCACTTTGATGTTTATCGAATTGAGGATATTGAGGAACTGCAGGAAATCGGCTTTTTCGGAAATGATTAGCGGGGATGCGATTTGCCTTATCGAGTGGGCGAGTCAGATTGAGGAAGAAATTCCGGAAAAATGCCAAGTGGATTACTATAGAAAAGGACTTGGAAAAAAGGCTTCGATTATCGCAGGATTCGTATGGGAGAAAAAAATGATCAGTTTAGGAATAGATGCTTCCGGAAAAAGTAGCCGGTGTGGCCCTGGTTCGGGACGGAGAGCTCCTTGGAGAGCTTACACTCAGCCTCGGGCTCACGCACTCGGAAACCCTCCTTCCTGCCTGCATTTCTCTTTTGGAGCAGGCAAAGCTTTCTATCGAGGACATTGACCTGATTGCCTGTACGAAGGGACCCGGATCCTTTACGGGATTACGCATTGCCGCCGCTACGGCAAAAAGGTCTTGCCTTAGAAAGAAGGATTCCGATTCTCGGTATCAGCACCTTGGAGATGCTGAAGGAAAACTTAAGTTTTATCCCACTCCCTATTCATGTGATTTTTGGACGCAAGAAGAGGACAGGTCTATACGGGAAGCTACCTGGGAGAAACGCTTCTTCGGGGAGGAACAGGCTTGTCCGCTCTCCGAAGTCTTGGAGTTTGCAAAGTCTTTAGAGGGGAGACAGATTTTCCTCGGTGACGGTGTACTTCGCTATAAGGAAGAGCTTCTTTCCGCCTTGGGAGAGGAAAGGCTTATTTTTCCGGAGGGCTCTTCCCTTTTGCAAAGAGCTTCTTCCCTCACGCTTTTAGCGGAAAAGGAAGTGGACTGTAGGGCGAGAGAGAAGAATTTCACCTGGAATATTTACGAAAAGCCGCAGGCGGAGCGCCAGAAAGAGGCGGGAGAACTGAAGGATTTTCAGATTATTGAGGAAGAGTCTGCGGAGAAAGTTGGCAAGACGGAAGATCGCTTAAGTGCCAAAAACTACCCGGTCTAGAGGAAATGTAGAGGAGGGAGAATGCTTTTTCGAGAAATGAAAGAATCGGATTTGGAAGAAATTCTCACTTTGGATAGGGAGATTTTTTTCGCACTATGGCATACAGCGAGCGGGATTTTCTCATGCCATTTCCGGTAAATTTGATAAAGCATTGGTCCTTGTTGAGAAAGAAGAAATCGTAGCCTACGGCATTTTTCGCCTGCTCGGTACGGAAGCGGAGCTGGAGAGCATAGCGGTGAGAGAGGCGCATAGAGGTAAAAGGTTATGGACGCCTTCTTCTGGAAGAATTTCTCCGTATTGGAAAAAAAGGAAGGCGTAGAAAAAGGTGTTTTTAGAGGTAGAGAGGGCAATCTTCCCGGGAAGAGGGGCTGTATGAGGCACTGGGCTTTTCAGAACTTCGGAAGACGGAAGGCTTACTATCGGGATCCTGTAGAGGATGCCCTTCTTATGGAAAGGATTATAGAGTAAATGTTGGAATTAAGTTTACTGGGAACCGGAGGTATGATGCCGCTTCCGAAGAGGTGGCTCACGAGCCTTATGGCGCGCTCAAACGGCTCCAGTCTTTTTGATAGATTGCGGAGAGGGACACAGATTGCCATGCGGGAAAAGGGGTGGAGCCCTTATCCGATTGATACGATTTGCTTTCACGCACTACCATGCGGACCATATCTCAGGGACTCCCGGGAATGCTTCTCAGCATGGGAAATGCGGAGCGAACAAAGCCGGTGCGTCTTATTGGGCCTAAAGGCTTACAGAGGGTGGTGGACGGCCTCAGGACAATTGCACCCGAACTGCCGTTTTTCCTCTGGAGTATGTGGAAATCACGGGAGAAGTGGAAAAGCTTCAGTCGGAGAGCTTTGTAATAGAAGCCTTCAAGGTGCAACACAGTATTCCCTGCTACGGCTATCGTCTTTCCATTCCGAGAAAAGGGGAAATTTTTCAGTGGAAAGAGCGAAAGAGCAGGAGATTCCCGTGCAGTGCTGGAACAGGCTGCAGCACGGGAGAAACTTTGGAATGGGAAGGAAGAGTTCTTCGTCCCGAAATGGTGATGGGAGAGGAGCGAAAAGGAATTTCCGTAGTATACTGCACGGACACAAGACCGATTGCGAGAATTTCCGAGATGGCCAAGGGGGCGGACTTATTTATCTGCGAAGGGATGTACGGCGAAGAGGATAAGGCCGGCAATGCAAAAAGCATAAGCACATGACCATGGAAGAGGCGGCAAAGCTCGGAAGAGAGGCGGAGCCGAAAGAGATGTGGCTTACCCACTATTCTCCGTCCGAGCTTTACCCTGAGCAATATAAGGATAAGTTCAAGGATATTTTCCTGTGAAGTTTGCAAAGGACGGTTGGAGCCAGGGAGATTCTTTTTGAAGATTAATTTTGGAGGAAAAAAATGCAGGACATACTGCTTCTGGGAATAGAAACGAGTTGTGATGAGACTGCGGCAGCCGTCGTGAAAAAAACGGAAGAGAGGTGCTTTCCAATGTCATCTCTTCTCAGGTGGCGCTTCATGCGGAATTCGGCGGAGTAGTGCCCGAAATTGCCTCACGAAATCATCTGGAGAAAATAGACGAGGTTATTCGGCTTGCGGTGAAAGAGGCGGGGAATCGGATTTTTCCGACTTGTCGGGAATTTCCGTCACAGTGGGGCCCGGGGCTTGTCGGAGCGCTTCTTGTCGGTGTTTCGAGGCAAAGGCCCTCTCCTATGCGCTTAAAAACCGCTCATTCCCGTGCATCATATTGAAGGGCATATTGCGGCAAATTATATTTCTCATGCGGATTGTAAGCCGCCCTTTGTATGCTCTGTAGCAAGCGGGGGACACAGCCATTTTGCTCCTTGTAGAGGATTACGGGAAGATTAAAAATCTACGGAAGAACAAGAGATGATGCTGCGGGAGAAGCCTTTGACAAGGTGGCTCGTGCGGTAGGGACTGGGGTATCCCGGCGGACCGAAGCTGGAAAAAGATGGCGAAGGAGGGAAATCCCGAGGCCTTTTCATTTTCCGACGGCGAAAATGGAAGACTCTCCCTATGACTTCAGCTTTTTCCGGTGTAAAAATCAGCAGTTTTAAATGAGATGAACAGGAAGAAGATGCTTTCCGAGGAAGTGCATGTGGCGGACCTCTGTGCTTCTTTTTCAGGAAAAATGTGACCGAGGTGCTTTCGGAAAAGGCTATTCTCCTCTGTAAAGATCTCGGTGTTTCCCGTTTGGCCATTGCCGGCGGTGTTTCCGCAAACGGAAAGCTTCGTGAGAAGATGCAGGAAAAGGCGGAAAAGGAAGGGATTTCCTTTTATTCACCGAAAAATATTCTCTGCACGGACAATGCGGCCATGATTGCGGCAGCAGGATACTATGAGTGGCGGAAACGGAAATTTTGCCGACTATTCGGTAAATGCCTACCCTTCCCTTTCTTTGACAGAGGGCTAAGCGGGTATAGGAGAGCCATTCAATAAAATGGAAAGCAAGTATTTGTGAATAGGCCGGGGAGAAGAAAGAATGGAAGAAAAAAAGAAAGCTGTAACGGCCGTAATTCTTATGGCCGGTTCGGGAAAACGCATGCATACGGAGGAAAAAAAGCAGTTTCTGCCCTTTCGGGGAAGGCCTCTTTTTATGCTTCGGTAGAACGCTTTCTTAACTGGGAGCCTTGTAATGAGTTGATTCTTGTGGTGGGAAAGGAAGAGCTTTTCGGATCTTAAGACCTTGGTACTTAAAGAAGGATGGGGAAATAAAAAGCCGGTTTCTGTGGTTTTGGGCGGAGAAGAACGCTTTGACTCTGTTTATCGTGCTATACAAGATATAGAAAAAAATGGAAAAAGAGAATGCCTGCTTTACATTCATGATGCAGCACGCCCTTTTCTTTACGGAAGCATTATTGGATCGCCTATATCAAGCTGCGAAGCAGTCTAAGGCAGTCATTCCCGGACTTCCCGTGAAGGATACTATTAAAATTGTGGAAGACGGTTTTGTAAATAAAAGCTTTAGAGAGAACACTTCTCTTTGCAGTGCAAACACCGCAGGTTTTTGAGTTTGAATTGATTAATGATTGCTATAAGAAATTTTTAAAAAGAGAAGAGTTGAAGAATAGGATTACCGATGATTCTATGATAGTAGAGGAATTTTCGGAAGAAAAAAAGTGAAGCTTATTCCCGGGGAAGAGACAAATCAAAAAAATTACTGTAGCGGAAGATTTAAAACTGCTTGAAAGACGCTGAGTTTATTTATAAAAATAATAATTCGTAGACTTAAGATGCTCAATTTTACTGAAAAACTTAAAAGATTTTTTTGATTTTTAAACTTTACTTTCTAAAAAAACTAATTTTAAAATAACAAATACCTAATGACAAATTTTATAAAGGATAAGTATGGACGCAAAGAAGAAAAACTAAAATTTATGTACAAATGCTGGGGGATTTTTCTCTGACAGTAGGAGATAAAAATCTTAGATTTAGGTAACAATAGTAAGGCCAATTTTTTTGAAGCTCACGGAAATTGTTATGTTAAGAGGGCTTGGGGGAGTCTCCAAGCGAGATTTGATTGACGGAATTTTCGGTCATAAAGCCCTTTTGGATGAAAATAACAGCTTGAATAATTTGCTTCATCAGGCTAGAACCCAGCTTAAAAAAGCAGGAATGCCGGGTAAAAAGATTATTGACGGAAAAAGAGGGTATATGCTCCCGAATTTCATCCGGATTATGAGTATGTTTTGGATGTACAGGAGTTTGAAGATATTTGCATAAAGGCAAAGAATGAAAAAAAGGAGGAGAAGAAGTTTGCTCTCTATCAAAAAGCCTTTGCCGTATATAGAGAGAGCTTCTCCCGGAGTTCGCTACGGACTACTGGGTTATTTTTGGAAAGTGTTCGCTTAAAAAGGCTCTACGACGATGTAATTGATTTCTTAGGTACGCGCTATAGAACCAATGAAGAGTTTGAGGAGCTTTTTGCGCTTTACGATAAGGCAAATAAGATCTACCCCGATAACGGCTGGCAGATTGAGATGATTGATGCTCTGATTCTTAGAAAAGATTATAAGACCGCGTATGAGCTCTATACAAAGTGCGCTCATTACTATCAAGACGAATTGGAAGTACCTATTCCCGATGCACTTCGTTCCTGCTATGACAGACTTTCCGATAATGTGCGTGTAGTGACGGATGATATTCGCCAGATTCAGGCCAATATCGTTCGAAAGGATGAGAAACTGAAGAGTGAAATGGGGGCAAAAAAAGCTTGGAGCATATCTGTGTCCCTTTACCAGCTTTATTGACGTGTATCATGTTTTGAGAAGAAATCTGGAAAGAAGAGGCTCTTCCATTTTTCATGATGCTCTGCACACTTGTGGATTATGAAGGTAAGCCTATTCATAATCAGGAGAAGTTGAATGCCAGAGCGGAAATTTTGCAGCAATCCCTTTCTGAAGGATTACGAAAGGGCGATGTTTATACCAAGTACTCCGCTTCTCAGTATTTGATTTTTGTTGATCGGAACGAAGAGGGAAGATTGTGCTATTATTTACCAAAGAATTTCAGAAGAGTAAAGGAGCTTGCCGGCTCCAGAGCGGAATTCCGTTATCGTATCGTTTCCTTGGCGGAAATCCCGGGAATTTTGGAGAAAAACAACCAGCTTGAGGAGTGATGCATCCTACTGTTAAGGGAAAAAGAAAGTGTTTTCGGAAAAAGAAAAAAATGAACTTTTGCTTGACAGTGAATCGATGATTTGCTAATATAAACATTGCATTTCGCAAGCGTGCGTAGCTCAGCTGGATAGAGCGTCTGGCTACGGACCAGAAGGTCGGGGTTCGAATCCTGTCGCACGCATGAAGAAGACTCTTTGCATAAAGGAGTCTTTTTTCTTTTGTAAAGTAGAGGTATGAGAAAAATGCTTTTTCCTTTTATAAGCGGCTTATTGCGCAATATCTTGCTTTGAAACCCTTGCATTTTTTTAAGCTGCATGCTAAAATGCTTTGGTATTTCATTGTTGTGACTAGGAAAGGGGCAAGCGTTGACTTGCTCCTTTTAACAATAAGGAGTGAAAGTTCATGGAAACAGAAAGAACGAAAGTATATCTGGAAGAAATCCTTCCTTCTATGGGATATGCTTTGGACAGTGTGACATTTACGGAGGAAGCGGGAACGCATTATCTTCGTGCTTTTATCTACAGAGAGGACGAGGCGGATATGACGGTCAATGACTGTGCAATGGTTTCCAGAAGGCTCTCCAAGTGGTTAGATAAGGAAGATTTTATTGATAAGGAGTATATTTTGGAGGTTTGTTCTCTTGGATTTAAGGACAATCCTTCCGACGGAGAGTTTGAGTTTGAAGAAGAAACAGGAATAGAAGAGGGAGTAGAGCAATGAATAATGATGAATTGAGATTAGCGCTGGATTTACTGGAAAAGGAAAAAGGAATTTCCAAACAGGCTATTATTGAAGCAATCGAAATGTCTTTACAGACAGCCTGCAAGAATCACTTCAGCTCAGCGGATAATGTGAGAGTAAGTATGAATCCGGAGACTGCGGCATTCACCGTTATTGCGGAGAAAACGGTTGTAGAGGTGGCGGAACATCCCAATACGGAAATAAGTTTAGAGGAAGCAAGAAATATTGATGCGGGATACTCTTTGGGGGATATTGTACAGATTCCGGTAGACTCCAAAAGCCTTCAGCCGTATTGCGGCACAGAATGCGAAGGGAGTAATCGTTCAAAAAGATTCGTGAAGAGGAAAGAAAGATTCTTTATGAAGAGTATTATTCCATGGCAAAGAGGGTTATATCCGGTGTGGTTGAGAAGGATACGGGAAGAGCTCTCATTGTGAACCTGGGGAAGGTGGATGGATATTTGGCTGAGGGCGAGCAGATTAAGGGCGAAAAGATTCAGCCTAACCAAAGAATCAAGGTTTATGTTGTGGAAGTTAAGGATAACCCGAAGGGACCGAAGCTTATTCTCTCCAGAACACATCCGGAGCTGGTAAGAAAGTTGTTCTATGAAGAGGTTTCGAACTGAGAGAGGGCATTGTGGAAATCAAAGCTATTTCCAGAGAGGCGGGCTCTCGTACAAAGATGGCTGTAATATCCCATGATGAGGATGTTGATGCTGTAGGTGCATGCGTAGGTTTGAACGGAACAAGAGTCAATACCATAGTGGAAGAGTTAAGAGGAGAGAAAATCGATATCATTAACTATGACGAAAATCCGGCTTACCTCATCGAAAATGCTCTATCTCCCGCAAAGGTAATTGCTGTAATTGCGGATCAGGATAATAAGGATGCCTTGGTCATTGTTCCGGACAATCAGTTGTCTCTTGCCATAGGAAAGGAAGGGCAGAATGCTCGTCTTGCGGCAAAGCTTACCAATTATAAAATTGATATCAAGTCGGAGTCTCAGGCACAGGAACAGGGAATATTTGATGAAATGGGCATTGATTATCATGGGGAAGATGAAGAATATGAAGAAGACTATGATGATCAGGAAGCTTATGAAGAAGAGGAACAGGTTTAATCTTCTTTAGGCGACAAGCTGGAGGTAAAATGAAAGTAGAACCCTTGCGTTCTTGCATAGCGTGTAATGAAAAGAAATCGAAAAAAGAGCTTCTGCGCATTGTTCGGGGAGAAGACGGAGTCTATACCTTGGATTTAAGCGGAAGAAAGAACGGAAGAGGGGCTTACCTATGTCCCGGACTTTCCTGCTTGGAAAAAGGCGGAAAAAAAGAAAGGCCTTCTTTAGAGCGTTTAAGGAAAATATTCCTGAAGAAAGCTTAGAAAAGCTAAGGGAGGAAATTAAAAAAATTGCAGAATAGAGTTTATGGTTTAATCGGGCTTGCAATGAAGGCGGGAAAGATTAAGGCAGGGGAGTTTTCTGTTGAAAAATCCATTAAGCAGGGTAAGCGAAGCTTGTATTTGTGGCGGAAGATGCTTCAGAAAATACAATCAAAAAGTTTAAAAACAGTTGTTTTTCACTATAGAATCCCGTTTTATCAATACGGGAATAAAGATGAGCTGGGGAAGATCATCGGCAAGGAAATGCGTTCTTCTCTATCTATAGAGGATGAAGGCTTCGGAGAGAGAATAGTCGGTATTATGAATGGAGGGAATGCGGATGTTAGAGGAGAATAAGGCAAAGGGCAGCACCGAGAAAAAGGAAGAAGGAACAGTTAAGAAGAAAAAATTAGCTGTGGTTTTTCCATTCTCAAAAATTCTGTCAATCATAAAAATCACCCTCTGAGCGGTAAATTTTCCGATAAGGCGAAAAAAAGTAAAGGAAAGCAAAGAGGCAGAAAAGAAGGATGAGGAGAAGAAGTCACCGAACGGAAGACCGCTTCCTCCCGGAACGGCCAGAGTGACACCGCTCAAGGCTTTAAATGCCATTCAGAAAAAGCAGGCAGAGGAAGAGAAGAAGCTGGAAGAAGAGAGGATTCTTAAGGAAGCAAAGGAAAGAGAAGAGGCTGCCAAGAGAGAGGCGGAAGAAGCTGCAAAGAAAGCAAGGGAAGCAAAGGCGGAAACCGGTGATACTGTGGATAAAACCGAGGAACGAATAAAGCTTTCCGGGATTGTTGCGCATGTCGTTTCCAAGGAAGGAAAAGAAAGAAGCTCTTCGAGAGAAAAAGACAGAGGGAAGAGCTCCGTCATTTCCCTAAGGGCGATAGAAAACCGGGATTCAATAAGGATTTCGGAAAGGACGGCGAAAAGAGAGGCGGATTCTCCAAAGATTCTGAAAGAAAGCCATTTGACGGAAGAGGAAAAGCTCCTGCAGGAAGAAAACCGGTTGCGGAGTCCTTTGCGCCTGAAATTGTGGAGAAGCAGAGCCGTGTGAAGCATGATGCGGTAAAGCCTGCAAAAAGACTTACGGCAATAAGAGCTTTGAAAATGAGAAGGCAACGATTTCTCAGAAGAACAGAGCTCAGAGGAAGCAGAATAAGTACGGGGCAACCCAGTCTTACGAGAGAGATGACCAGGTAAAGGCAAAGAAGACCGGAAAGGGCGCTTTTATTAAGCCGGAAGTAGTGAAGGCGGTGGAAGAGACGATTAAGTCCATTACCCTTCCTGAAGTAATCACTATTAAGGAACTGGCTGATAAGATGAAGCAGAAATCTGCCGACATCATTAAGAAGCTTTTCTTAAAAGGGACAGATTGTGACATTGAACACCGAGCTTTCTTATGAAGAAGCGGAGAACATTGCGGTTGAATACGATATTCTTTGTGAAATGGAAGAAAAGGTCGATGTTATTGCGGAACTGGTACAGGATTCCGAGGTGGATGAGGAGAAGGATTTAGAGGCTCGCCCGCCTGTTGTGGCTGTTATGGGACATGTTGACCACGGTAAAACTTCTATTCTTGACGCAATTCGAAATACCAATGTAACCAGTAGAGAACATGGTGGAATCACGCAGTCTATAGGTGCTTATCAGGTTTCCGTTAAAGTAAACGGAGAGCCCAGAGTGATTACCTTCTTAGATACTCCGGGACATGAGGCCTTTACCGCCATGCGTATGCGTGGTGCGCAGTCTACCGATATTGCAGTACTCGTTGTTGCTGCAGATGACGGAATTAAGCCGCAGACCATTGAGGCGATTAATCATGCGAAGGCTGCAAACACTGAGATTATTGTGGCAATCAATAAGATAGATAAGCCTACTGCGAATATTGATAAGGTTAAGCAGGAACTTATGGCATACGATCTGGTTGCGGAAGATTACGGCGGAAGCACCATATGCTGCCCTGTGTCCGCAAAGACCGGAGAAGGTCTTGAAGAGCTTTTGGAAAATATTGCTCTTCAGGCGGACGTCCTTGAATTAAAAGCAAACCCGAATCGTAAGGCCTACGGTGTAGTTATCGAGGCGGAGCTGGATAAGGGAAGAGGTTCCGTTGCCCGCCTTCTTGTACAGAAGGGGACACTCCATATCGGAGATGTTGTGGCTGTGGGATCCGCCTTCGGTAAGGTTCGTGCCATGATTGACGATAAGGGAAGAAGAATTAAGAAGGCTACTCCGTCCATGCCTGTTGAGATCTTGGGACTGAACTCCGTACCGAACGCAGGAGAGATTTTTCAGGTGAAGGACAATGAAAAAGAGGCGAAAGCCTATGCGGATACCTTTCGTTTCCGAAGGAAAGCAGAGAATGGTGGAGGAGTCCAGAAAGAAAGTCAGTCTCGATGCACTCTTTGATCAGATTAAGGCCGGCGAGCTGAAGGACCTCCCCATTGTGCTTAAGGCCGATGTGCAAGGATCTGTAGAAGCGGTTCGCGATTCCTTACAGAAGATACAGAATGAGGAAGTACAGGTTAAGGTTATTCATGCAGGTGTAGGTGCGATCAATGAGTCCGACATCAACTGGCTATTGCTTCCAATGCAATCGTAATCGGATTTGATGTGAAGCCGGACAGCACTGCAAAAGGATATTGCCGAGAGAAAAATGTAGATGTTCGTCTCTACAACATTATCTATAAGGCAATAGAAGATATTGAGCTTGCGATGAAGGGAATGCTTGCCCCTGTATTTGAAGAGAAGGTTATCGGTCATGCAGAAGTACGTATGATCTTTAAGTCCTCCGGTGTGGGTATCATTGCCGGATCCTTTGTTACGGACGGTAAGGTACAAAGAGGAGCAAAGGCGCGCCTTACAAGAGACGGCGAGCAGCTCTTTGACGGAAATATTGCTTCCGTAAGACACTTTAAGGATGATGTAAAGGAAGTGGGAACCAAGCAGGAGTGCGGTATCGTATTAGAAGCTTATACCGACATTCAGGAAGGGGACCAGATCGAAGTTTACATCATGGAAGAAGTAAAGAGATAGAGGTGAAGCTTGAAAAGGCAGAGTTTTAAAAACCAAAGAAGAAATGAGGACGTGCGGAGAAATCTCTCCGTCCTCATTCGGAATGAAGTAAAGGACAGCCGGGTTTCTCCCTTTTGTGATGTGACCGGAGTGGATTTGACACCGGATTTACAGTATTGCAAGGTCTATGTTTCCTGTCTCGGAAGTGAGGAAAGCCTCGGAAAGACCATCGAAGGCTTGAAAGCGGCTGCCGGGCTTTTTGAGAAGGGAGCTTGCAAGGAGCTTAAATCTTCGCCATACTCCGGAACTGCAGTTTATTCCCGATCATTCCGTGGAATACGGCTCCCGTATGGATGCTTTAATCAACAAAGTAAAAGAGGAAGATGAAGCACGCCCCGTAGGAGAAGCGGTAAATCAGGACAATCATTATAAAGAAGACGAAGAATAGAGAAACAAAGAATAGAGATACGAAGAATAGAAAGGCGAAAAAATGAAAGAGGTTCTGGAATCTCTGATTGGCAATGCAAAAAGCATCTGTGTGCTCGGACATACCCGTCCGGACGGAGACTGCTTGGGATCCACTCTTGGGTGGAAAAAATTATATCGAAGGACGGTTTCCGGATAAGGAAGTGACGGTGTTCCTTATGGAAGCGAACCATAAATTTGCCTATCTTCCCGGTTTTTCCGAGATTCGCCATGATGTCCCAAAAGACGAGTATGATTTGGCCATAATTTGCGACTGTGGAGTTTATGATCGTTTGGGAGAATACGGGCGCCTCGCAAAAATGCCAAAGAGCGCTATGTGGTGGATCATCATATCACAAGTAGCGGAGAAGAGTTTCGAATCATACGATACTTCCGGATGCCTCCAGTACCTGTGAAATCAGCTTTGACTTAATGGATGAGCGGTATTTTACCAAGGCTGTGGCGACCTGTATCTATACCGGCATCATTCATGACACCGGTGTCTTTAAATATACTTCCACAAGCTCTCATACCATGGAGATAGCGGGAAAGTGTATGGATCAGGGGATTGATTTCTCCTCCATTATCGATGACAGCTTCTATATGAAGACGGTTAACCAGCAGCAGGTTACGGGAAAGGTACTTCTGATGGAAGTCTTTATATGGAGGGGCGTATTTTTTGCCTCATCCTCAGCATGAAGGATATGGATAGCTTTTCCGTTGACCAGAAGGATGTGGACGGATTGTCAGTGTCCTTCGGGAGACGAAAAGAGGTGGACGGTGTTATCTTTCCTCTATGAAGTAGGGAAACAATACCTATAAAGGTCAGCCTTCGCTCGAACAATACGGCACTCGATGTTTCCGCTGTGGCAGCGCATTTTGCCGGAGGCGGGTCATAAGATGGCGGCAGGCTGCAGCTTTAAAGGGTGATGTAGAGTCCATTTTGGGAAAAATTATCGTAGAGCTTAGAAAGCAGATGGATGCGCCGGACTTTGTAAGCAACAAACAGTAATCAATAGGCTATAACAAATCAAGAAAATTTTTAGAATTTTTTTTATAACCAGCTCTACATTTAAATGAACTGGACTTTATTCCAATGGGAGAAGTTAAGGGATAATAATACAAACTATGGATGGAATCATCAATGTCAATAAAGAAGCGGGGATGACAAGCTTTGATGTGCTCCGCGCTTTAAAAAGAATTCTCCATGAAAAGAAGATGGGACATGCAGGCACCTTGGATCCTATGGCGGAAGGGGTGCTTCTTGTTTGTGGGAAAGGCTACAAAAGCTTGTCGACAGCCTCATGAGTGAGGTGAAGATTTACCGGGCTGAACTCCTTCTTGGTGTAGAGACGGATACGGAAGACAGTACGGGAAAGCTTTTATTGGAAGAAGAGAGGCATGTTACGGAAGAGGATGTTCTATCCGCTTTTCAGGCTCTTCTTGGAAAAAGGGAGCAGATTCCGCCCATGTACAGTGCCAAGAAGGTGGAGGGAAAACGGCTCTACAGTATGGCAGAGAAGGAATCGTGATAGAGCGTAAACCTTCTCAAATTGAAATTTTTCTCCATAGAGCTTCTTTCTATGACGGAGCCGGAGGCCTTTGAGGCGCTTCCCTGCTCGGGAAAGCACCAAAGAATCGCTTTTCCGTGTTAAAATGCTCGAAGGGTACCTATATTCGTACACTTTGTACGGAGATAGGGAGTAAAAGCTCGGGACTAAAAGCTAGTATGTCCGCGCTTCTCCGAGAAGAGGTCGGAGAATTTCAATTAAAAGGAGAGTAAGAGGCTCAGTGAAATTGAACATGACATGAAGCAGGAAATCTTTCTTCCTTTTTGAAACCGGCTTTATATAGTAAAGTTCCGACAGTGCTTACCTTCGGAAAGTTTGACGGTGTACATATCGGGCATCAAAAGATTTTTTTCCTCTGTTTTCCGGATTTCCGAGGAAGAAGGGATTAAAGTCTGCGGTTCTTTCCTTTACCATGGAAAAAGACAGCTTCTTTTGCAGGGGCCGAAAGGATATGCTTTCGACGGAAGACGAGCATTTTACCAGGTTGAAAAACGCGGGGTTTAACGAGGTATATCTCTACCCCTTTGACGATAGAGGCAGCCCGGATGAGTCCTGAGGACTTTTGTGAGACTTATTCTTATCGAAGCGCTCAAGGTGAAGTATCTTGTAGTGAGGGACGGATTGTAGCTTCGGTTATCAGGGAGCAGGGAATGTGGCGCTTCTTGAAAAGCTTGCAAGGAAAAATACGGCTTTTCGATTAACGGTAGTGGATAAGGTGCTGACCGAGAACTCTGACGGCATGGAAGTGGAAGTCTCGAGCTCCTATATCCGAAAAAGCTCTGGAAGAGGGAAGGGTAGAAGAGGCGGCTAAACTTCTCGGAAGAGAGTACAGCATAAAACGGAACGGTTGTGCATGGAAAGGCCATCGGAAGAAGTCTGTCCTTCCCGACGGCCAATATTTTTCCGAAGGAAGGGAAGCTCACGCCAAAGGAAGGGGTATATTATACGAGAGTTATGGCCCTGGGAGAAGAGTATGATGCGATGACCAATATCGGAAGAAATCCCAGTATTTCCGCAGAAAATCCGCTTACGATAGAGAGCCATTTACTTGACTTTGACCGAGATATCTATGGGGAAAAGATTCGTGTAAGCTTCGTGCGCAGAATCCGGGAGCAAAAGCAATTCCCGAATCTTGAAGACTTGAAAGCGCAGCTAAAGATGGATTTGCTTACCGTAGAGCAATTCCGAGAAAAGAACGATTGAACTGTCCGTAGAGCTTTGAAGCTCTAAGTATGGAAGTCGTATGTAATACTACAGATACAAATTTTATGAAATTTTATAAATGAGAATTCTGTTAAAACCAAGAAAACCTTGACAGCGGAAGGGATATACAGTATCATATTCCCTCGTGAAGAAAGTGATCTTCAGCTTTGTCTTCACAGTGATTTTCTGCTAGAGGGAAATCTAAGAAACTTTTTATGACGCGAAGGCGTAGCAAAGCGAACTCCGACGCTTGTTCCGTTTTTCGTGAGTATCGAGCTTCGAGCTCAAAGAAGGAGAAAAAAATGATTACAAAAGAGAAGAAAGCAGAGTTGATTGCTAAGTATGGCAGAAAGCCCGGCGATACCGGTTCACCTGAAGTACAGGTTGCGCTTCTTACAGAGAGAATTGTAGAGCTTACCGAGCACTTAAAGAGCAATCCGAAGGATCACCACAGTAGAAGAGGACTTCTTATGATGGTTGGTCAGAAGAGGACTTCTTGATTACTTAAAGAAGACAGACTTAAACGGATACAGAGCTTTAATCGAGAAGCTGGGTATCAGAAAAGTAAGAAATTTCCGGGGCAGAGGGGGTTATCCCTTCTGCCCTGTTTTTCTTATTCCGTGTAGGGATTACAATACATATGTTACATCACAACTGAATAAAGAAAGCGGAAGAGCCTGTCTTGTGTTAAAGTTAGTTCACCACAAAACAACACCCAACTCAAGGAGGTCTTCCGCTGTAGCTACTATAACACAAGATTTACTCTTCAGGCTATCACTTATTCGCTACGCTGAAAAACATGGCGTAACAAAAGGCTGCTGTTAAGTATCATATCAATCGGCAGTATATCTATCGATGGAAAAACGTTTTGATGGCTCACCGGAATCCCTGCGCTATCTCTCCAGACGCCACACAGTCACCCTAATCAGCATAATTCCGATGAGCTTAAACTTATCTCTGATATGCGCGCAGAAACCCTCACGCAGGCCTTGTTATTTTCTGGGTAAAACTTATACAAAGAGGCTACAAACGTTCTATTTTCAGGGCTATATCGTGTTCTGAAAAAAGCAAGGTATTATGCTGTAAAGCTCCCAATCCCAAGTATATCCCAAAAGCCCTATGAGCAAATGCATTACCCTGGACAGCGAGTTCAGATTGATGTGAAATATGTCCCTTCTGCCTGCTTAAAAACAGTAAAGTCATTGGCAAAACAATTTTTCCAGTATACCGCTATTGATGAGTACTCACGCTGGCGCTATGTAGAAGCTTTTTGAAGAGCATAACACCTATTCTTCTGTATTTCTAGATCATCTTTTAAAAAGCATTTTCAATGAGCATTGAATGTGTACAGACGGATAACGGAACAGAGTTTACCAACCGCTTTACTTCTCACGAGACAAACCTACTTTGTTTGAAGCTATGATTAATGCAGTATGGAATTCATCACAAGCTGATTCGACCGTTTACTCCTCGACATAATGGTAAAGTCGAGCGTAGTCATCGAAAAGACAACGAAAGATTCTATGCCACACATAGTTTCTATTCCTTTGATGACTTTTCAAAGCAATTACAGGTATACAATAGGAGGGACTATAACCAGTTTCCCATGAGACCTTTAGAGTGGAAATCTCTCAGTACCATCCTAAAGGAATTTATTAGATAGGGTGTAACATATGTTTGACAAACCTACACTTCTGCCCTG
>BNJT01002699.1_pt1 | contig 202945 bp, 313 predicted proteins | sample 8540491 | NCBI WGS metagenome assembly BNJT01 (sample SAMD00202455, study PRJDB9452) | human saliva metagenome | host: Homo sapiens | reverse complement strand
TAATCATGTTTATCAAAAATGGGACTTTTACTCTTTATAGACAATATGATTGGACCTGATTGGCAACAATATTTTCATTATCTCTGTTGGGCTGTTGGTACATTAACCCTTACCTTATTTTTTCAATATTTGGTTGAGTTTTTTAGAAAATCAACCGATGATGTTAATCGGGAAAGTATCAAAGGTTTTCTATGGATAACAGGTCTAGGAAGTTTAGGAGTCTATCTAGCAGCTCTTCTTCCTATTTACGTTAGAGTCTATATCTTATTTGCTAGTATTCTGCTAACATTTATTATGCCAATTATCTTGCTTAGTAAAGATGAGCATTACCAGGTAAATCTCCCCCATCTAATCGAGCGCATCTCCCTTCTTGTCATTATTATGTTTGGAGAGATGATTATGGAGCTAGCTCACTTCTTTACAATCGAGAATTTCTCAATTTATGCGGTTCTTTATTTCATTATTACGCTTTCTCTGTTCTTGTTTTATTTTGGTCAATTCGACCATGCTATTGATGAAAAATCTAGTCAAAAGGGACTATTTCTAGTTTACAGTCACTATCCTATTTTCATTGGACTTATTATGATGACTGTTTCGATGAGTTTTCTTCTGAATCCTGAAGCTAATCGTCTCTTTGCAACCAGCTTCTCTTATATCGGATTTGGCCTCTTTCAAGCTGCTGTCCTAGCAAATGGGCCCTATAACAAACACTATCTTAGCTATTCGAAAAGTTACTACTGTGTCCAGGCGACACTCTATCTGACTGCCTTGATTCTCTCTTTAATCTTTGCTTCTAATCCTATAATAGTAGTGAGTATAACAACCATTTTAGCTCTAGCTATAGCCATTCATTTTATTTATTTTTATGTGACACAGAATAAAAAATATTCCAAATCTAACTGGGGGTTATTTTAATGAGTTTATAACATTAAAAAAGGCACTATAGTACATAGTGCCTTTTACCATTTTACTTAAAAATCCTAAGAAATTTAAAAGCAGATTGATTTTTATATGTTTTTTTCCTTTATATACTATTTTTTTAAATCATTTTTAGGACTTATTAAATATCCACTTTTTCTTCTTTTCTATCTTAAGTCCTGCTGTAAGAGTTGCTATAGGTTGATCATTTACGTTATTATAAATATCTATACAGTAATAACCTTCTTTTTTTCTTTTTGACTTACTGCAATATAACGTTTTATAGTTTGACCTTCTATTTTTTTTCTTCAAAAACGTTGACCTACTGGTGCAAGATATGATGCATCTCCCATATGAGCAAATGCTATATAATTTTCTATAAGTTTTTTTCAACTACAAGGAACATTCCTTCTGGGTAAGCCCCAACATCAGAATAGAAATCTCCTTTGTAATATCTATCATACTCAACTTCTTTTACATTTCTAACAAGTTTACTAGTAATTTCTTTTTTTCGATCACCTGCTACTTCTGCAAATGCATCTTGGGAATTTAAAGATAAAAAAACTTGCTGATAAAACTAAAAAAATACAAATGTCTTCTTTAAAATATTTTTTTACTTTCTAAAATTTTTTTCTTGTTACCATTGTGAATCACTCCTTATTTGTTATTCCCTCGCCCCTATTGTATACCACTTTTTTTCGTTTGTCAAATAATTTTTTTTGCACCTTACCATAATAGGATTTTTTTATTATGTTTCGGATACATATGTTATTTTTTTAGACTAATATAAATTGACAAATATATTAAAAAATGCGAAAAATTAAAAATAGCAATATATTATAGGAGGGCTTATAATGAAAAAAATAATTTTTATATTATTATTGTCTATTTTATCTTTAACAAGTTTTTGCAATACCATTAAATAATATGGATAAAGCTGGTAATGTTACTTTTACCTAATATAGAACTTGTTGACCAATATGGAAAAAAACAAAATTTACAAGATTACAAAGGTAAAGTTATTATGATTAATTTTTTTGGGTAAGTTGGTGTAGTGATTGTAAGGAAGAAATGCCAAAAAGTTGTTGAACTATATAAAGAATATGAGTGAAAAACAAAAAAAGATTTAATTATTCTTGGAGTTGCAAGTCCTATATCTAAGAAATATCCAAATAATAAAGATAGAATAGGAAAAAAAGAATTATTAAAAATATATAGCGGATAATAAGTATATTTTTTTCCAAGTTTAATCGATGAAACAGGAAAAAACTTTTTGCTGAATACGAAATTGAAGAATATCCTTCAACATTTATTATAAATGAAAAATGGACATCTAAGAGCTTATATAAAAGGAGCTATTTCAAAAGAAGAATTAAAAACAAAAATATTGATAAAGTTTTTAAATTCTATACAGAAGTAAAGGAGGCATAAATGAAGAGATTTTTAATATTATTATTTAGTCTATTTAGTATTTTTTTACTTATGGAGCTAACAGTGTAAATGAGGTTGAAGTTAACAAGTATATCAGAGAAAAAAATTAGATAGAGATAAGACAATTACTTTTACTACTAAGTTAAATAAAAACTAATAACACTTTGGAAGGTTATAGCGATGAAGGAGTACTTTGTGCTATTACTCCTTTAGATAAACAACCTGATATGATTAATTTGCTTCAAGTAAAATCAACAATTTCTGAAAAAAATGGGAAATTAAAAACCAGTCTATGAAATTCGTAACAATAATAATCAATTACTTGTAAGAAGTGAATATGACTTGAATAAACCAATAAATATATTTAAAACAGAATTATTCCTTGCATATTTCCATGGACAAGTTCCTTTTTAATTCTGAAGTTGAAAAATCTTATAAAGAGTATTAATAGTATAAAAATCAGAAATTAACTATCTTGATACTAATAGTAAAGGTTATCAAAAATTATGTAATTAATCACAAGACTAATAAAATTAGAATAGAAGATAAAAACAACAGGACCTCTAGTAGTTACAAATTTTGATATCAAAACTTTAAATGGAACTAGAGAATTTTATCATGATAATGGAAAAATTAAAAAAATTTCTCACTCTTTAAAAAAATGGTGTTCCTAATGGAGAATTTAAAGGATATTATGAAAATGGTAAACTACTTGTAAAAAGCAACTCTTGTAAATGGCGATTTCTCAGGGGTAGTTACAGAATATAATGAAGATGGTAGTATAGCCGAAACATATGATGCTAAAGACTTTGATTTAGATGATTTAGCTAAATAATAATATTTTAATATAAAAAAATAGCACCCAATAGGTGCTATTTTTTTCTATTATTTTACTTGTTCTCCATTTTTTTAAATGTTGCTTGTTCAATTACCTTACCAGTTTCATCATATGCCTTAGCTACACCATCTACTTTTTCCATTTTTTTATATGGAACTTCTGCTTTTTAATTTTTCCACTTTCATAATAATCTTTTTGTACTCCTACTTGTACATCAGCTTTAAATGTTGCTTCACTTCCTAATTTTCCATTTGGGTAATATAATTTTGAGAATCCATCCATTTTACCATTTTTTTACAATTTTTTTCTGATTGTAAAGCTCCTGTTTCATAGTAACTTTTTTTCATAACCATCTTTTTATTCCATTTTTTTATAAGTAGCTTCTACAAAAAGCTTTCCATTTGGATAAAAATTCTTTTTGCAGTACCTTCTACTTTACCATTTTTTTATATGGAATTTCTAATTTTACTTTACCATCTTCAAAGTAATCTTTTTGTAATTTATCTTGTACATTATCTTTAAATGTCGCTTCACTTTGTAATTTTCCATTTGGATAGTACAACTTTGAAAAAAACCATTCATTTTACCATCTTTATATTCAGCTTCACTTTCTAAAAATACCTTTTTCATTAATATTTTTGAAGTACACCTGTATAAGGAGTTTTTTTCTCCTTGAATATAGACTACTCCTTTTTCATCATAAGCTTGACTTCCTTTTACAACTCTTTGTGAAAAAAAGCTAATACTGAACTCACTAAAAAAATAATCCTATTAATAATTTTTTTCATTTTTTTCCTCCTACATTTTTTTATACCCCTCAGTTTATTTTTTTATTATTATATACTATTGTCTATATAATTTCAGTAACATTTGTTACAAAAAAATTTCAATACAATTATTAATTTTATGAATAATTATATTGAAAAAAATTTATATTATAGTGTAAAAATTTAGGTTAGAATTAATTAGGAGGTCATTTTTAAATGAAAAAAAGAAATTTTTAGCAGTATTAACTTTATTGCTTTCTCTACTTTTTAGTAGCTTGTGGTGGAGAAAAGAAAACAGCTGAGGCTAACCCAGATGCTTATCCTGAAAAGCCTGTAAATGTAATCATAGCTTACAAAGCAGGTGGAGGAACTGATGTTGGTGCTCGTATATTAATGGCAGAAGCTCAAAAGAACTTCCCTCAAACATTTGTTATCGTAAATAAGCCAGGTGCAGATGGAGAAATCGGATATACTGAATTAGCAAAAGCTACTCCAGATGGATATACAATTGGATTTATTAACTTACCAACTTTCGTAAGTCTTCCTCATGAAAGACAAACAAAGTACAAAATTGATGATGTAGAACCTATCATGAACCATGTTTATGATCCAGGTGTATTAGTTGTTAAAGCTGATAGCCAATTCAACACTTTAGCTGATTTCGTTGAATATGCAAAAGCTCATCCAGAAGAATTAACTATTTCTAACAATGGTGCAGGAGCTTCTAACCACATTGGTGCAGCTCACTTTGCAAAAAGAAGCTGGAATTCAAGTAACTCACGTTCCATTCGGTGGAAGTACAGATATGATTTCTGCTTTTACGTGGTGGACACGTTAATGCAACAGTTGCAAAAATCAGTGAAGTTGCAAGTTTAGTAAAATCTGGTGAATTAAGATTATTAGCTTCTTTCACAGATAAAAGATTAGAAGGTTTTGAAGATGTTCCGACTTTAACTGAAAGTGGATATCCTGTAATATTTGGTTCAGCTCGTGCTATTGTTGCTCCTAAAGGAACTCCAAAAGAAATCATCCAAAAAAATTACATGATGTTTTTAAAAAGCAGCTTTAGAATCTCCTGAAAAACGTTGAAAAAAATCTAAAAATGCTAGTCTACCTTTACTATATATGTCACCTGAAGAATTAGCTCAATATATTAAAAGATCAAGAAACATATATTATAGAAACTGTTCCTACTTTTAGGAATAAAATAATTATATTTAAGAAAATATTAATTTAAATGGGGCTGTTGCAAGTACAACGAGGTTTTTTTCAATAGTTATATTTGCAATGGTCTTTTTATTTTACAATGAATGAAAGGTTATAAATAATATGAGAAAAATATGATAAATTTTTTTAACAATAGGTTTATTTATTTTGGAAGCATTTTATTTCTTTTTAATAAAAACAACTTCCAGAAAAAAAGCAGCAAGATATCCTTATTTTTGTACTAGGTTTAATGGTATTTTTTTGACTTTACTTTTTAGCTATAAATACTTTTTATTATCAAGCCTAAAAAAATGAGGCTGAAAAAAAGAAGATGAACAATTTAAAGGTATTTTATATGGTCAATTCTTCCTTATAATTGCATTATCTGTTGTATATATAGTTTTAATTGATATAATTGGTTTCTTTTGTTACAACTGCAATTTACCTTTTTTTGTAACTATGCTAGCATTGAAGAGCAATATTAAATGGAGTATTGTTGTAAGTATACTTTTTTTCCAATATTCCTATATTTAATATTCGTGTCATTCTTAAAAAGTCCCTGTACCAAGAGGATTTTTTTACTATAAGTTAGAGAGGAGAAATAATTATGTCAGATGTTTTATTTGGATATGTAACAGCTTTAACACCAATAAATCTAATCGCTGCTATAATTAGTGTGGCTATTGGGATAACTATTGGTGCTTTACCGGGACTTTCTGCTGCAATGGGAGTTGCCTTATTAATTCCTATTACATTCGGAATGGATCCTTCAACAGGATTAATTACTCTTGCAGGAGTTTATTGTGGAGCTATATTTGGTGGTTCGATTTCAGCTATCTTAATCCGTACACCAGGTACTCCAGCTGCAGCTGCAACTGCTATAGATGGTTGATGAATTAACAAAACAAGGAAAAGCAGGTACTGCATTAGGTACTGCAATCACTGCTTCATTCATAGGAGGAATTTTAAGTGCTATCCCACTTTATCTATTTGCTCCAAGACTAGCAAAACTTGCATTACTTTTTGGACCAGCTGAATATTTCTGGTTATCTATATTTGGTTTAACTATCATTGCTGGTGCAAGTACAAAAATCAATAGTAAAAGGATTAATTTCAGGAGCTTTAGGATTAATGTTATCAACTGTTGGAATGGATCCTATGCTAGGAAATGCTCGTTTCACATTTGGAGTTCCTGCATTACTTTCAGGAATACCTTTTACTGCTGCTCTTATAGGACTTTTCTCAATGTCACAAGTATTAATGTTGGCTGAAAAGAAAATTAAAGAAGCAGGAAATATGGTAGACTTTGATAACAAAGTTCTATTATCTAAAGAACAAATCTTAGAAATCTTACCTACATCTTTAAGATCAACAGTTATTGGAAGTATTATAGGAATATTACCAGGAGCAGGAGCAAGTATTGCTGCATTCTTAGGATATAACGAAGCAAAAAGATTCTCAAAGAAAAAAGAATTATTTGGTCATGGAAGTATAGAAGGAATAGCAGGAGCTGAAGCAGCTAACAACGCTGTTACAGGAGGTTCACTTATACCAACATTCACATTAGGAATACCTGGTGAAAGTGTTACTGCTGTTTTACTTGGAGGACTTATGATACAAGGGCTTCAACCAGGTCCAGACCTATTTACTGTTCATGGGAAAATAACTTATACTTTCTTTGCAGGATTTGTTATAGTTAATATATTCATGCTTATCTTAGGACTTTTCGGTTCTAAATTATTTGCAAAAAGTATCAAGAGTTTCAGATAGTTACTTAATACCTCTTATATTTTGCACTAAGTGTAATAGGTTCTTATGCTATTAACAACCAAATGGCTGACGTATGGGTAATGTTTGTCTTTGGTATAATCGGATACTTTGTTCAAAAAAATTCGAACTTAACTCTGCTTCAATAGTTTTAGCTTTTAATATTAGGACCAATAGGTGAATCAGGACTTAGAAGATCACTTATCTTAAATCATAATAATTATTCTATACTATTCCAAAGTACAGTTTCAAAAAGTTCTATTATTCTTAACTCTTTTCTCATTATTATCACCAATAGTAATGGCTCAATTAAAAAAAGAAAAAAAGAAAAACTGAAGAATAAAAATTAAAATAGTACCTAGTCATAGGTGCTATTTTTTTATAAATAAAAAAATAAAAAAAGGAAATAAAATTAATGAGAAGTAAATTTAAAGATATGATATTTGTAAAAGGTGGGAAATACACACCTTGTTTTTACAGATGATGAAAAAAAGTTTTTTTGATTTAGAAGTATGTAGATATCTAACAACCCAAAAAAATATGGCTAGAAGTTATGAACTATAATCCTTCAAAATTTGAGGGAATATACAAACCTGTTGATAGTGTTACTTGGTGGGAAGCCTTAGAGTTTTGTAATAAATTAAGTGAGAAGTACAATTTAGAACCTGTCTATGATTTAAGTAAAAAAAGGAATATTAATGATAAATCAATTAGATGGAGAAAAAAGCAATCCTAATATAGCAGATTTTAAAAAGACAGAAGGCTTTAGATTGCCAACAGAAGTTGAATGGGAATGGTTTGCTAGAGGTGGACAAGTAGCTATTGATAAAGGAACATTTGACTATAAATATTCTGGAAGTGATAATGTAGATGAAGTGGCTTGGTATGATAAAAATTTCAAATGGTGAAACTCAAAATGTAGGTACTAAAAAAATCCAAATCAATTAGAACTTTATGATTGTAGTGGTAACATTTCAGAATGGTGCTTTGATATGGATAAAAGTACTAAAAAAAATAATAAAACTGTATATAGAATAATCAAAGGTGGTTCATGGTTTAGTGAAGCTAGCTGGTGTTCTATTTTACCCCGTTTTTGTTATAATTCTATTTACTCTTCTAAAGAGATAGGTTTTTCGTATAGTGAGAACAATTTAACAAAATTTTTTTAATAACTTTATTTTTTTAATTTAAAAATTTTAGATTAAATATACAGTTTTTTTATTAAGAATTTTTTTAACTACTCTAAAAATAGAATAAGTCTATAGTGAGGAAAAAAATATTTATACAATTATTCTATTTTTTTGAACAATACAAGTGATTTAAAAATAGAATAAATAGTTATATTAATAAAATTTTTGGTTGATTTTTTTAGCATTAAAAATATATATAATGACTTTAGATATAAAAGTATAAGGAGGTGAAGGAGTCTTTGCAAACAAAAATTGCAATAACTCCTATTAAAATGTCTGAAAAACAAAAGAAAAAAAGAGGTTTCCCAAGTGCATTTACAGTACTAGCTATTATTTTAGTTTTAGCTGCAGTTTTAACTTACATAGTTCCATCAGGTCAGTTCTCAAGATTAACTTATGATGATAGTACAAATGAATTTGTCATCACAGATCATGAGAATAATGTAACAACAGAGCCTGCAACTCAAGAAGTTTTTAGATAGACTTCAAATTCAATTAAGTTTGGATAAATTTACTGAAGGTGTAATCAAAAAACCTATTGCTATTCCTGGAACTTATCAAAGAATTGAGCAAAAACCACAAGGATTTTTAGATGTTCTTAAAGCTCCTATCACTGGTGCTTTAGATACTACTGATATTATGCTTTTCGTTTTCATTCTTGGAGGAATTATAGGAATTATTAATAAAATAGGGGCTTTTGATGCTGGAATGGCTGCTCTTTCAAAGAGAACTAAGGGAAAAGAATTTTTATTGGTAACCCTTGTTTTTGTTCTAACAACTTTAGGAGGAACAACTTTTGGTTTGGCAGAAGAAACTATTGCCTTCTATCCAATACTTATGCCTATCTTCCTATTAAGTGGATTTGATGTACTAACTTGTATTGCTGCAATCTATATGGGCTCATCTATAGGAACAATGTTCTCAACTATAAATCCTTTTGCTACTGTTATTGCATCTAATGCTGCAGGAATTTCATTCACAGAAGGATTAACATTTAGAATAGTAACTCTAGTTTTAGCTTCAATTATCACTTTAGCATATATGTATTGGTATGCTAAAAAAGTCAATAAAGATGCTACAAAATCATATGTTTATGCTGATAAAGAAGAAATACATAAAAGATTTTTAGGGGAATATGATTCTAACTCTGAAAAAGAATTTACTTGGAGAAGAAGACTTTGTTTACTTATATTTGCTGTTGCATTCCCTGTTTTGATTTGGGGAGTTTCTCGTGGTGGATGGTGGTTCGAAGAAATGTCAGCACTATTCTTAGGTGTGGCTCTTTTACTTATGTTCTTCTCTGGTCTATCAGAAAAAGATGCTGTCAATACCTTTATTGCTGGAGCGGGAGATTTAGTTGGAGTTGTTCTAACAATAGGACTAGCTCGTTCTATCAATATAGTAATGGATAATGGTTTTTATATCTGATACTTTACTATACTACTCAACTGAATTTGTAGCTGGTATGAGTAAAGGAACTTTCGCTATTGCACAATTACTAATTTTCTCTGTTTTAGGTTTCTTTATCCCTTCATCTTCTGGACTTGCTGTACTTTCTATGCCTATTATGGCTCCACTTGCAGATACAGTTGGTCTATCAAGAGAAGTTGTTATCAATGCGTATAACTGGGGACAAGGTTGGATGTCTTTCATTACACCAACTGGATTAATTCTAGTAACATTGGAAATGGCAGGTACAACATTTGATAAATGGCTAAAATATATCTTGCCTCTGATGGGAATTATTGGAGTTTTTCTCTGCAGTAATGCTAGTTATAAATACAATGTTTTTAATTATAGTTAATTAATAAAATAGAAGCTGTTGCACAAATAAACTTGCAACAGCTTTTTTTACATTATTATCTTTTATATTTTTTTAAAGATAAATTCAGCATATTTTTTTGCACCTTCTGGTTTTAGGGGTGAGTTGCATCTTTATAGAATAATTGCTTTTCTCCCTTAGCATATTTATGCCAATCTATCATAGTTATATTATCATATTCTTGAGACCATTCTGCTAAATTTTTTTATTAACTGATTTTTTTCCCAAGGTTTAGGAACAACTGTATTCATAATATAAACTTTTTACCCTTCAATAATTTCATTGAACTTTCAAAAGCTTCTTTATTTATAACTCCATTAGTTCCCAAATGTATAACTACTGTATTTTTTTAATTTTTTTACTTCCTTTTTAATTCTTCTAAAATTTTAGGTAAATCTGTAAATTGTCTTGATACCTTTGCATCAACATTGGCATCTTTAAATATTTCTTTGATATATGGTTCTCCCATCTTCATAACAGAATCACCTATAAAAAGTGAAATCCTTAGCTTCTATAGTGTTAGTATTTTTTTAACCACTGTTTTTTTGTTTCTTGTGATTTTATTTCTTCTGTTTTTTTACATTTATATTTGTTTTAGAAGGTTTAGTATCTACTTTTATTTCATTATGTTTTTGTTGTATTTATTTTTTTCGACCAATAATCTTTCTTCAACATAATCTTTTATTATCTGGTTTCAAAGGATTTTCAGAAGTTTCTACTTTCTCAGTTGTAGTTGTTTCTACTACAGTCATCTTATCAATTTCATTTGCTCTGTTTTTTTAACTTCCTCTGAATTTGTCTCTGAGCTTATAGGTAAAAAAATGATAAAAAGTGCCACATATAAAACTAAAAAAATATTCTTCTCAAAACTATCGACTCCTGTCTTCTCTTTATCAAAAAAATTCATATGAAATTTCTGATAAAATTATTAAAAATTATCACCTGTATTCCAACTGTATAATTATAGTCTATATCAGACCATTTAAAAAAACTCTAATGAAAAATATCATAAGTGGATACTGCCATAAATAATAAACATAGCTATGTTCACCTAATTTAGCTAAAAGTATTTGCAACTGGATTTTCAAAAATCTAAAAAAGCCCGTTTTTAAACTTGTCACTGTCATAAATGAACCTAAAAATACTTATTAAAAAAATAAGAAACCATAGTAATTAGATTTTTGATAAATAATCTACTGATAATACTATTACTACTATTACTCCTAAACACACATAGGAAATAATATTTAGCTTTTTGCTTTTTCATTCTCTAAATCCCTATCTTTAAATAAGAAGTAGAAAAGCAGATCCCATAAAAATTGAAAAAAATTCTTGTATCTGTACCATAGTATATGGCACTTATATCCCAGTTAATATATTCTTTATAGAACATCAGTCCTGCTGATATAAAAAGATAATGCCATAATTATAGCTATTATAACTTTCTTTATCTAACTTTAATTTTTTTAAATAAATATATAAGAAATGGAAATAAAAATATAGAACTGTATTTCTATTGATAAACTCCAAGTATGTAGGAGTGAAATAAATCTCCACTTCTTTCAAAATAAGACATTCCTGTGGATATCTGATAGAGATTGCTCACTCCAAATAAACTTGAGAGAGAACTATAAATTAATTTTTTTCACTTATATAATCATAAAAAAATAATAAAAAAAGCTAAGTATGTAAAAGTTAAAACTGCAATCAGAGGTGGAAAAAAATTTTTGTTATATCTTCTTTTGATGAAACTAAAAATAACTATCATCTCTTTCATATAAAAACTTCTGTTATCAAATATCCACTAATGACAAAAAAACAAGATAACTCCAATGTAAGTTCCCTTGTATTCATAAAAAGTGATAGATTATGACTGAAATTAGAGAAATAGCCTTTTAATATATCTATTCCTATACTCCTCTTTTTTTAATTCGTTCATTTTTTTTCTTCTCCATAACTAAGGATTGTTATACTACCTCGAGTTATAATTATATAATATTTTTTTCATTTTGAGAAACATTTTTTTAAAAATTTTTTTAAATTTTTTTCAAGTAAAAAAAGGGATTGTTAGAAGTCTAATATTTTAACAATCCCTTGTTATTTATATCTGTAATATTTCTATTATTATTTCATTACACTTACAAATAATGGAACTAATACAAGTGATACTATAGACATTAATTTAATTAAGATATTTAATGAAGGTCCAGAAGTATCTTTGAATGGATCTCCCACTGTATCTCCAACAACTGCTGCCTTGTGTCTGTCAGAACCTTTCTTATCTCCTTTGTATCCAGATTCAATTTGTTTCTTACCATTATCCCAAGCTCCACCAGCATTTGCCATCATTATAGCCATTAAAACTCCTGTTACAAGAGCTCCAGCAAGTAATCCTCCAAGAGCTTTTACAGACCATAATCCAATAACAACTGGAACTATTATAGCTAAAACTCCTGGTAAAATCATTTGTTTTAATGATGAATGAGTTGATATTTCAACACATCTCTTATAGTCAGGTTTTTGAGTTCTATCCATGATTCCTGGGAATTCTCTGAATTGTCTTCTAACTTCTTCAACCATTTCTATAGCTGCTTTACCAACTGCTGTCATAGTTAAAGCTGAGAATAAGAATGTTAACATTCCTCCTATGAATAATCCAGCTATAACTTCTGGGTCAGTTACATCTATTATTAATGGTTCACTTGTTAATTTATCTACTGCTTCTTTATATGCTGCGAATAGAGATAGAGCTGTTAAAGCTGCTGATCCTATTGCAAATCCTTTTACCAACTGCTGCTGTTGAGTTTCCAACTGCATCTAGTTTTATCAGTAGTTTCTCTTACTTCATGAGGTAATTCAGACATTTCAGCAATTCCTCCAGCGTTGTCTGCAACTGGTCCATAAGCATCAACTGCTACAACCATTCCTGTTGTTGCAAGCATTCCAACTGCTGCTATTGAAATTCCATATAGTCCACCTGTTTTTGAATGAAACTATGATTGCTATTGCTATAACTATTAAAGGTGCAACTGTTGATTCCATTCCTATTGCTAAACCTTCAATTATTGCTGTAGCTGCTCCTGTTCCTGCTGCATCAGATACTCTGTTTACTGCTCTTCTTCCAGTATCAGTATAGATTCCTGTGAAGTAAGCTATAACAAGTCCTGCAACTAATCCTGCAACTATTGCATAGAATATTCCCATATCTAAACCTAAATATTGAATAATTCCATAAGAAGCTATTATAGTTAATAATCCTGCGATTCTTGTTCCCATTTCAAGTTTTTGCATGCACTTTACTTCCATCATCAGTTTTAACTGTTAAAGTAGCTATTATTGAAGCCACAATACCAAAAAGCTGATATTAATAAAGGTGCTGCGACATAAGGTGTTGCATCTGCAACTGGTAATAAGTAAGCTAAAGTTATAGTAGCTATTATTGAACCAACATAAGATTCAAATAAGTCTGCTCCCATTCCTGCAACGTCCCCAACGTTATCTCCAACGTTATCAGCTATAGTAGCTGGGTTTCTAGGGTCATCTTCTGGAATTTCCTGCTTCAACTTTTACCAACTAAGTCTGCTCCAACGTCTGCTGCTTTAGTATAGATTCCTCCTCCAACTCTTGCGAATAATGCTATTGAAGAAGCTCCCATTCCAAATCCTGTTACATCATTTACACTAATTCCAAATTTTTGTGTAAGTAATAGGATTAAAGAAAGCATAAACATTCCTAAACCAACAACTGTAAGTCCCATAACTGCTCCTCCAGAGAATGCAACGTCAAGTGCTTTTGCAAGTCCTCCTTCTTTAGCAGCTATTGCTGTTCTTCCGTTTGCTTTAGTAGCAATTCTCATTCCTGCATTACCAGCTATAGCTGATGTTATAGCTCCTAATACAAATGCTATTGCTGTAGGGTACACTTATAAAGATTCCTAATGCAGCTGCTACTACGACTACGAAAAACAATAAGAATTTTTATATTCAGCTGTCAAAAAAATGCCATAGCCCCTTCTCTTATTGCTGATGTTATTTCTTCTACCTTTGGTATGTTTATTTGATAATGTTCTACTTTTTTTTGCATAATAGAATGCTGCAAGTAAAGACAATATCCCAGCAACTAAAACCAAGATACATAACTTGTGTTAATAAATCCATTTCTTTTTCCCTCCATTATTTTTTTTATTTAATACCTTAATATTATATTTTTAATTTTGATATATTTACAAGTTTTTTTATTTTATTTTTTTACTTCTTCATACTCAAAAATTTTTTTACTTGTGATGATATTCATGTCCTTGTCAACTATTAAAATTTCCAAGTCATCTCTACTATTTACATAGTTTATTGCCTTATCTATAGGCATTAAAAAAAGAAAGTCGTTGATAGTAAATCTGCCTCAAAAAGCATTATCACATAATACCACTACCATTTTTTTATCTTCTACTGGATAACCTGTATCCTTGTCTAAGATATGGTGATACATCTTTCCATCTATTTCAACATAAGTTTGATAATCTCCAGAAACTCCCATAGCTCTATTTTTTTAAAGGTACAATTCCTAGGATTTCACTAGGATTTTTCAGGATTTTGTAAACCTATTTTTCCAAGGTTTTTCCTTCTGGTTTTGTTCCTATTAAATCCATACTTGAAATTGAAGTTATAAAGGCACTGTCTATACCATCTGCTTTTTAAAAACTTCTTTTTGCCCTATAAATAGCATAACCTTTTAAGAAAGAACCTGTATCTATTTCTTTTTACTGGACTTTCTAAAGTTAGAGTTCCATCTTCAGAAATATGAACTTTAGAAAAAAATCTACAAAAGTTTTAGTATACTCAATCTCTTCCTTTGTTGGAAGTTTTAAATTTGGAAGTTCCATAGCTTCTTCTGTGAAGCCCCATAATTCTAAAAAGGGGTGCTATAGTAACATCATACTTATGTTCTGATAGTTCATAGGCTTTTTTTACACCTTTAAATAATTCTAAACCTTCTGCATCTAATTTAATACTTTTTATTATCAGTAGTATTCAGCTTATATATCAAACTACCTTCCATTTTACTATTGTATTTTTTTCATCTATCCTTTGAATTTCATTAAAAAGCTTTTTCTATAGAATTCATAGCTTTTTCTTTATTATCACTATACACTACTATTTTTTTATGTATGTTCCAAATAGAAATTTAGATTCTTCTATTTTTTTCTACTTTTTTTACCACAAGAAATTAAAAAAATATACTCAAGAAAACCAAAAATAAAAAGCTATAAATTTATTCGTCTTTACCATAGCCAACCTTTCCAGCTAATATTTCTTTAAATACTTTTTTTCATTTCAGTATCTTTCTTGTCATATTTTTGTAAGTGGTAAAGGTTCTCCATTTCTTTCCATTCTTTCTTTTGCTCTTTCTCTAGCTCTTTCTCCACAAACTAATGTAAGAACATATTTATTTGGTATTTTACTTAATAATTCATCATAAGTGATTTCTTTTTTTCATTTATCTCACTCCATTTTCAATTATACTTATTAAATCATTACAAGCTTTGTTCAATTTCATTATTTATTATGACAGTGTCATATTTATCTTCATATTCAAGTTCTTTTAATGAGTTTTTTTAAGTCTCGCTTGTATAACCTCTTCACTATCTGTGTTTCTTCCTCTTAATCTTTTTTTCTAATTCTTCTTTTTGTTGGAGTTTTTAAAGAATACTAAATTAGCTTCAGGGAATTTTTTTCCTTTACTTGTACTCCTCCTTGAACATCTATTTCTAGTAATACTTTTTCTCCTCTTTGAAGCCTTTCTTCAACTTCAGATTTTAAAGTTCCATAATAATTTCCATGTACATTTGCATATTCAAGGAAATCACCATTTTTTTATTTTTTTCTTTCAAACTCTTCAGCTGTTATAAAGAAATAGTCAACTCCTTCTTGTTCACCATTTCTAGGCTTTCTACTTGTGGCAGATATAGATAAATTTATTCCAAGCCTTTCTCTTACTAATTTACAAACTGTTGATTTTCCTGCTCCGCTAGGACCAGAAACAACATATAAAGCTCCTAAAGACATAATACCTCCACATATTCACTGAAAAATATTTCGTTACTAAGTAGATTTCTTAACGATAAAAAAACTCAAGAATTCGCTGTAAATTCGACCAACTCGCTACGCTCAGACATGTCGACATTTACTCGGCTCATTCTATTTGATTTTTTTATCTAAAAATCTACAATCGTAACTCAATTATTTTTTTCAGTTATTATTATCCTAATCATTGTTATTCAATATTCATAATCTGTTCTCTCATTTTTTTCTAATTCATTCTTTCCTTCAACAACCAATTTAGATATTTCATACATATTAGATTTTACACCCATAGTATTAAATTCTCTAAATATTTCTTGAAAGATAAATTCAATTTTCTTTCCTTGAGAGTCTTTATCTGTATTAAATTCATATTCTAATTGTTTAAAAATGGCTTTCTAATCTTGAAACTTCTTCAGTTATATCCACTCTATCACTAAATAATAAGATTTCTTTTAAGATGTCTTCTTCTTTGAAATCTATGTCAGCTTTTACCGAGTTCACATTAGCCAATAATCTTTCTCTGTAATTTTCTACAACCTGTGGCTTTTAATTTCTTAACTTCTTCCACTTTTGATTTTAGAATATTTAATTGTTCTTTAAAAAAAGCTTCTTAATCTATTTCCTTCTTCAACCTTAGTTTTTTTATAAAAATCTTGTAGTAATTCTCTAAGCTTTTAGGCTTATGATTTCTTTATATTTTTTTCTTCATCAGTATCTCAAATCTTTTTTTGTGAAATAACTCCAAAAATTTCTAACTAAAAAAATCTAATTTATTTGAAAAATTTTTTTCATTAAAAATCTTCTTCCATTTTATTTAAAAATTTGCATACAAGACTTTTGCTAAATCTTCGTCATATTTTTAAACTTTTTAAGATTTTTCATTTTTATCTTCAAACTCAATTCTAAAGTCAATAGAACCTCTACTTATAAATGAAGCAATTTCAGCTCTTATATAATTTTTCAAGAAGGTTTAAGTTATATGGTAGTTTGACTTTTGTAGTCAAATTTTTTTATTATTTACACTTTTTAATTTCCATACTAATTACATAATTTTTCATCTTCATAATTTAATTTGGAATATCCTGTCATACTTCTCATATAACTTACCTACCTTCCCTTATATTTTTTTACAAAAGTAAGTTTTCCTTGAAAGATTTATTCAAATCTTTTACAAGACTGTTGCGATGTCCATTATTGTTGAGAAAGCCTTTGTGGAGCTTTCGAGACACTAATGGCTATCAGACAGTCTTTTTGTCATCTGTAGATTAGAGTATACTATTTTCAAGGAAAAACTTTAGTTTTTACTCTTCTTCTGATTTTTTTCTTCATCACTGCTATATTTTTACTTTTTATAGCCTTATATTTATTAAATCCCTGTTCCTGCTGGAATTTTTCTTACCTAAGATTACATTTTCTTTTTAATCCTTCTAGGTAGTCAACTTTTCCTTCAATAGCAGCATTAGATAGAACTTTTTGTTGTTTCTTGGAATGAAGCAGCAGATATGAAACTTCCAGTATTTACAGCGGCTTTTGTGATACCTTGTATAACTGGTTCATATTTGATAAGTGCTTTTCCTTCTTCAGCCAATTTTTTTTATTTTTCAAGATCTACTATTCTCTTTTCAATTACTTCATCTTCAAGATACAGAGAAGCTCCTGAATCAACTATTCTAACTTTTTCTAAACATTTGCTTAACAATGATTTCTATGTGCTTATCATTAACTGAAACATCTTGTTCTCTATACACTTGTTGTACAGATTCTAGTATAAATTGTTCTGCTGCAACTAGTCCTTTTATACTTAAGATATCATAAGGAGAAATAGCTCCTTCTGTTATCTTATCTCCAGCTTTTATCTTTAATCCATCAGTAACAACTAGACGTTCTCCCATTGGAATTAAATATTCTTTAAAATCATCAGGATTTGTTAAAGATTTAACATTGATAACACGCATTTGTTTCTTCTTAGTTGGTAATATTTCTATTCTTCCATCTATTTCAGAAAGGATAGCTTTACCTTTTGGATTTCTAGCTTCGAATAGTTCTTGTACTCTTGGTAGACCTCCTGTGATATCCTTAGTACCTTCTCCTAATTTGATAATCTTAGCTATGATATCACCTTTTTTAACCTTAGCTCCATCTCTTACCATCATATATGCTCCATAAGGTATGTTGTAAGTAGCTAATTTTTCATTTTTTTCTTATCAAGTATGTGTACTCTTGGTTCAGACTCAGTACTGTCAACTGACCTTACAACTAGATATTCATGTACATCATACTTTTCATCCCTTATATTTTTAGGAGTGAAGTGTCTATATTGAACTTTTCCATCATGAGATGAAATTATAGGGATATGGTAAGGGTCAAATGTTACAATTACATCTCCTTCATTTACATGTTGTCCTTCTGTTACTTTTATTACTGAACCTGAGTCAACTTCGTGTTCGTTGTCAGCAATTATAATTTTTCCCCCTTGACTTACTACTACATCTTCACCATTGATTTCAATAGTTTTGATATCTCTGAATGAAACCTCTCCATCATTTTTCAGCCTTTTTTTAGAATTTACTACTGTTGCAGCTCCCGCAACTCCTCCTGTATGGAAGGTTCTCATTGTAAGCTGAGTACCAGGTTCTCCAATTGATTGAGCAGCAACTACTCCAACAGCTTCCCCTAGTAAGATTTCATTATAGTTTGATAAGTCCATACCATAACATTTTTTTGACAAACACCTTTTTTTCTAAAGCACAAGTTAAAGGTGATCTAATTTTGACTTTTCTTAATTTCTAATTCTTCAATCTTTTTAAGTAAATCTTTATGAATCATAGTATTTCTTTTTAGCAATTACTTTTCCATCATGAACCAAATCTTCTGCCAAAAACTCTACCATTTATTCTTTCTTTTAATTTTTTTCAATTACTTTTCCATCAGCCCCAACAAGTGCTTCAACTTCTATCCCTTCATGAGTATGACAATCTTCTTCATTAACTATAACTTCATGAGAAATATCAACTAGTCTTCTTGTTAAGTATCCTGAATCGGCAGTTCTTAGTGCTGTATCGGCAAGTCCTTTTCTTGCTCCATGTGAAGACATAAAGAACTCCAATACTGTAAGTCCTTCTCTGAAGTTAGCTTTTATAGGAACTTCTATAGTTCTACCTTGTGTATCAGCCATGTTTCCACGCATTCCGGCTAATTGTCTCATTTGGTTTTCATTACCTCTGGCTCCTGATGTCGCCATCATATACACTGGATTAAACTTATCCAAATTATCCATCATAGCCTTTGTAACAGCTTGAGTTGTTCTTGACCAAACTTCTATTGTCTTTCTGTATCTTTCTTCATTTATAATCTTTCCAGACTTATAATCTTTTTTTCTATTTGAGTAACTTCATCATCTGCTTTTTTTTTAACAAGATTTTTCTTTTCTGGTGGAATTACTAAGTCTTCAATTCCTACTGAAACTCCAGCAAAAAGTACCATAATGATATCCAAAGTTTTTTTAATTCTATTTATAAGTTCAGCTGTTTCGGTAAATCCATGTGCTTCATATAAAGATTTTTATTAAAAGCTTTTATTTGTTTTTTTACCATAAGTCTCATGATAATTTCTATCTACTTCAGGTAAAATTTCATTGAATAAAACTCTTCCTGGAGTTGTTTCCACTAATTCACCATTAATTCTAACTTTTATTAGAGCATGAGTTCCTACTTTATCATTTTGGTATGCTGTTATAACTTGATCAAGGTTTGAGAAGAATTTTCCTTCTCCTTTTTCCCCTTTTCTTTCTTTTAGTCATATAGTAGCATCCCATAACCATATCTTGTGAAGGAACAGCTATAGGTTCTCCACTTGATGGTGAAATGATATTGTTAGGAGCAAACATTAAAAGTTTTGCTTCCATCATTGATTCAGGAGATAAAGTTAAGTGTACAGCCATTTGGTCTCCATCGAAGTCAGCGTTGAATGCTGAACAAACTAGAGGGTGTAATCTTATAGCTTTACCTTCTATCAATACAGGTTGGAAAGCTTGTATTGATAATCTGTGTAGTGTAGGGGCTCTGTTTAGTAGAACAGGGTGATCTGCTATAACATCTTCTATTACTGCCCATACTTTATCATCAGATTCTTCAACTAATTTTTTTAGCCATTTTTTTATATTATTAGCTAATTCTCTTCTTACTAACTCTCTCATTATAAATGGTTTATATAATTCAAGAGCCATTTTCTTAGGTATACCACATTGGTTCATTTTTAAAGATGGTCCAACAACTATAACCGATCTTGCTGAGTAGTCAACTCTCTTTCCTAGTAGGTTTTGTCTAAATCTTCCTTGTTTTCCTTTTAACATATCAGATAAAGATTTTTAATTCTCTATTATTTTTGAGCAACTACTGGTTTACCTCTTCTACCATTATCTATAAGAGCATCCACAGCTTCCTGTAACATTCTTTTTTTCATTCTTTACAACAATTTCTGGAGCTTTTTATTTCTAATAATTTTTAAGTCTGTTATTTCTATTTATTACTCTTCTGTATAAATCATTTAAGTCAGATGTTGCAAATCTTCCACCATCAAGTTGAACCATTGGTCTTAGTTCAGCTGGAATTACTGGAACATTTGTAAGTATCATCCATTCAGGTCTATTTCCTGATGAAATGAAATCTCTAACTATTTTTTTAATCTTTTTACAAGTTTCTTTCTCTTTTTGAGCAGAGTTCACATCTATTAATTCATTTTCTAACTCATCTCTTAAAAGCTTCTAAATCAATAGTTGTTAAAAAGTTTTAAAAATTCCATCTGCTCCCATATAAGCTTCAAATTTATTTGAGTATGTTTGCTTTTAATAATTTATACTCTTTTTTTCAGTTAATATTTTTTTCCAACTTTTTATAGAATCTTCTTCACTTGAAGTTACTATATATCTTGCAAAAATATAAAACTGATTCTAATTCTTTAGAAGAAATACCAATAATTAAAGACATTTTATTTGGACTTCCTTTAGAATACCAAATATGAGATACAGGAGAAGCCAGAGTTATATGACCCATTCTTTCTCTTCTAACCTTAGCTCTTGTTACTTCAACTCCACATTTTTTTCACAAACTAAGCCTTTATATCTCATTCTCTTATATTTTCCACAAGAACATTCCCAATCCTTTGTTGGTCCAAATATTACTTCACAAAACAATCCATCTTTTTTTCTGGATTTAAAAGTTCTATAATTTATAGTCTCAGGCTTTTGTTACTTCTCCATGAGACCATTCTAATATTTTTTTCAGGAGAGGCTAATTTTTATTCTAATTTTATCAAAAACTTCTTATTCCCATTAAATACATATCCTCCTTAATGAAACATCTTAACTATTCTAAATCTTCAACATCTTCAGCATCTTCATCTATTTCATGAAGTCCAAATGTATCTATTTCATACTGTGGTGAATATTCAGTTGGAGTTTCTTCAACTTCAACTTCTTCATCAACATTTATAACGTTATCCTCCTCATCACATAATTCTATATCAAGTGCCAATGCTTGGAACTCTTTTAATAGAACTTTGAATGATTCTGGTAAATCAGATTCAGGCATAGCTTCACCTTTGATTATTGCTTCATAAGTTTTAGTTCTTCCTGTAATATCATCTGATTTAACTGTTAACATTTCTTGAAGTATATTTGATGCTCCATATGCTTCTAATGCCCAAACTTCCATTTCCCCAAGTCTTTGTCCACCGAATTGTGCCTTACCTCCAAGAGGTTGTTGTGTTACTAATGAATAAGGTCCTATTGCTCTTGCGTGCATTTTATCTTCAACAAGGTGGTGTAATTTTTAACATATACATGACTCCGACTGTAACTTTGTTATCAAACTTTTCTCCAGTTCTTCCATCGTATAATGTTACTTTTCCTGTTCTTGGGAATCCTTGTTTTTCAAGGTAATCTTTAACTTGCTCTTCTGTTGCACCATCAAATACTGGTGTAGCTATACAAGTTCCACCATTTAAAGTTCTCATTGCCATACCTAAGTGTACTTCTAGTACTTGTCCTATATTCATACGAGATGGAACTCCAAGAGGGTTTAATACAACATCTAAGTGTGTTCCATCTTCTAAGAATGGCATATCTTCTGCAGGTAATACTCTTGAAACAACCCCTTTGTTTCCATGTCTTCCTGACATTTTATCTCCTACAGTTATCTTACGTTTTTCAGCAACTAAAACTCTAATAGATTTATTTACCCCAGCCTTTAGTTCATCTCCATTCTCTCTTGAAAGTTCAAGGATATCAACGACAACTCCTTTAGAACCATGTGGCATAGTAAGTGATGTATCTCTTACATCTCTTGCTTTTTCACCAAATATAGCTCTTAAAAGTTTTTCTTCAGCAGGAGGTTCAGTTTCTCCTTTAGGAGCTGTTTTTCCAACTAATATATCTCCAGGTCCAACTTCTGAACCTATCATGATTATTCCATTTTCATCTAAGTTTCTTAATGCACTTTCAGAGACATTAGGGATTTCTCTTGTTATTTCTTCATCACCTAATTTTGTAGCTCTTGCATCTATCTCATATTCTTCTATATGTATAGAAGTAAATACATCTTCTTTTCTAAGTCTATCAGAGATTAGAATCGCATCTTCATAGTTGTATCCTTCCCAAGGCATGAATCCCATAAGAATATTTCTACCTAGAGCTAAATCTCCTGACTTAGTTGCAGGTCCATCAGCAATGATATCTCCAGCTTTTTACAATATCACCTAAATCAACTAAAGGTGTTTGATGTAAACACATTGATTGGTTAGATCTTTCATAATTTAAAAAGTCTATATGTATGTTCTTTTTTATCTGCATCTTCAATTACTATTTTCTTACCATCAACATAAATAACTTTTCCAGCTACTTTTGTTGTAACTACTGCTCCAGAGTCAACTGCAACTTTTCTTTCAAGTCCTGTTCCTATAAATGGAGCTTCAGCTCTTAATAGAGGAACTGCTTGTCTTTGCATGTTTGATCCCATCAAGGCTCTGTTGGCATCATCATGTTCTAAGAATGGTATTAAACCTGCTGATACAGATACCACTTGTTTAGGAGAAACATCCATATAGTTTACTCTTTCAGGCTCTATTTCAACAATTTCATGTCCATATCTACAAACTACTAAACCTTGTAATTTATTATCTTTACCTAATTTTGTATCGGCTTGAGCTATAAATAATCCATCTTCTTCATCAGCTGCAAGATAACGAACATCATCAACTAAAGCTACTCCATTTTCTACTTTTACATAAGGAGTTTCTATGAATCCATATTTATTAATTTTTGCATAAGTTGCAAGAGATCCAATAAGTCCAATGTTTGGTCCTTCTGGTGTTTCTATTGGACAGATTCTTCCATAGTGAGAATCATGAACGTCTCTTACTTCAAACCCTGCTCTTTCTCTTGAAAGTCCTCCAGGTCCTAGAGCTGATATTCTTCTCTTATGAGTTAATTCAGCTAGTGGATTTGATTGGTCCATGAATTGTGATAATTGCCCTGAACCAAAGAAATCTTGTATTAGAGCATTTAAAGGTCTAGTATTTAATAATGATTGTGGACTAACTGTTTCTATATCTTGAGTAGTCATTTTTTCCTTAACCATTTTATTCATCTTAGCAAGTCCTGTTTTGATTTGCATAAGAAGTAATTCTCCAACACCTCTAATACGTCTGTTAGATAAGTTATCTATATCATCTGTGTGAACATTTTGATCACCATTATAAAGGTCAGTAACATATTTCATTGTTCCTAAAACATCTTCTTTAGTTAATGAAATTTGGTTATCGGCTACATCAAGTTTTTAATCTTTTGTTCATTTTTGTATCTTCCCACAGGTTCTAAGTCATATCTTTGTGGGTTAAAGAACATCTGTCTGATTAAACTTCTAGCTGAATCGATAGTTACTTGATCTCCTGGTCTTAATTTTTTGAATACTTCAACAACTGCTTGTTCTTCTGTTGAAGTTTCATCATTAGCTAAAAGTATTAGCAAGTAATTTATCTTCAGGTCCAACAAACCAATAAGAAATAGTTTCTATTTTATTTTCTATTAAAATATTGATAAGTTCTTCAGTTATTATGGCTTCTGTTTCTGCTATAAATTCTCCTGTTTCTTCATCTAAAAATATCTTCTTTAAGTAATGAACCTTCCAATTCTTGTTTTAAAAACATTTACTAATTCTTCAGGTTCTTTTGAATATTTTTTTATATAATGACTTTAAGTTCAATTCTTTAGCTTCTAAGAAATGTTCTATGATTTCTTTGTTATCTTTAAAGAAATCTACTGCTTTTTAAAAAATACAGTCGCTAAAACTTTTTTTCTTTCTATCTATTTTTTTACACTTAAAAAAAGTCATTTTTTTATCCGTTTCGAATTCTAGCTAAGTCCCTTTGTACGGAATTATTTTTTTCCTGAAAAATAAGTCCTTACCTGTTTGAGTATTTACTTCCTTACTAAAAAGAAACTCCTGGTGATCTATGTAATTGTGATACAACAACTCTTTCTGCTCCATTTATAATAAATGTAGCTCTTTCTGTCATTTTAGGAACTTCACCAAAAGTAAACTAAAGATTCTTGAATCTCATTTCCCATTTTTTTTGTTGATTAGTCTCAATCTAACTTTCAATGAATTAGAATATGTTTTTCCTCTTCTTTTGCATTCTAGCTCGTCATTCAATGGAGCTTCTGCTTCATGTAACTCATATCCTATGTATTCTAGCCTTACATCTCCATTTGAAGATTCTATTGGGAACACTTCTTTAAATGCTGATTCAAATCCTTTATCTTCCCTTTTATTTGGGGACATATTTGTTTGTAAAAAATCTTCATAAGAATTTAATTGGAATTCAAGAAAATGAGGCATTGATCCTCTAGCTTTTATTTTTCCAAAATCAAGTCTTTCAATGAGTTTTTGCACGTTTCACTCTCCTTAAAAATATAAGTATAAGCCAATAGTTCGTTACTAGCTAAATTTCTTAACGATGAAAAATTAACGTTTCGCTGTAATTTCGGCAAAAACTTGCCAACAAGTTGGCTTCAAACACGCCGACAATTACTCGGCTCACTTGCTTTTAATTTTTTTCATCTAAAATTTAGAATGTAACTCACATATTTGCTTTTATACCTGTCGAAAATTGCTTGCTATAGTTAGTCTTTTGTAAGAAAAAAAGGCTCATTTACTTCCAAAAAGATTAACTATCTAAACTGTAAAGTTGGCAAAAAGGCACTCTAAAATTTCAAGAGTGCCTATTATTTTTTTATCAAAGATAATATTAACTATTTTACTTCTACTTCTGCTCCAGCTGCAGTTAATTTTTTTCTTTTATTGCTTCAGCTTCTTCTTTTTGGTGCAGCTTCTTTGATTACTCCACCATTATCAACTAAGTCTTTAGCTTCTTTTTAATCCTAAACCAGTGATAGCTCTAACTTCTTTAATTACAGCTATTTTGTTTCCACCAGCGCTCTTTAATACTACATCAAATTCAGTTTTTTTCTTCAGCAGCTTCAGCTGGTCCAGCAGCAGCTACAGCTACAGGTGCAGCAGCAGTTACTCCAAAGTGTTCTTCTAGTGCAGATACTAATTCTTTTTAATTCTAATACTGTCATAGCTTCTAAATCAGCTATAAATTGTTCTTTATTGAATGCCATTATTATTTTCCTCCTTAAATTTCATCAATTATAATTTTTCAATTTTTTTTATTCAGCAGATCCTTCTTTTTTTGTCTGCTATTGCTACAGTTGCATAAGCAAGTTTTCTAACTGGTCCTAACATAGAGTTCAATAACATAGATAGTAATTGTTCTCTTGAAGGTAATTTAGCTAATTCTTCAACTGCTTGAGCACTAACTTTTTTTACCTGTTAAGTAACCACCTTTAATTTTAAATACATTTTGTTTTGCTTTTAGCTTTAGTTTTTGCTAAATCAAATACTGCTTTTTGCAGGTGCTACTGGATCATTATATCCAAATGCAAATGCTGTAGTACCTTCTAATATTTCGTCAAAGTTATCTTCAACTCCAGATTCTTTAAGAGCTATTTTTAAATAGTCTATTTTTAGCTACTAAGTATTCAGCTCCATTTTTCTCTCATTTGTTTTCTTAATGAAGTTTCTTCATTAACCTTAATACCTTGATAATCAACAAAAAAACAACTGATTGAGCTTTTTTTAATTTTTTTCAACTAATTCTGCTACAAGTTCTTTTTTTAACTTGAGTTGCCATATTGATTCACCTCCTCTTTTTTTAAAAAATATACCCCTATACAAAGACAGGGGTTGAGTGTTGAGGTTAGTATATCTAACTTCCAACCTCGGTAGGTTATTTAAGGATTATCTCCCCCTACGGTCTTTTGGTTTGGATTTATATTTAATTTAATTATCCAACAATTTTAGCAACTATAGTAGGATCCATTTTTACTCCTGGTCCCATAGTTAGTGATACTGCTACTGTTCTTAGGTATTGTCCTTTAGATGTAGCTGGTTTTAATCTGATAATTTGATCCATAAATGCTTTGAAGTTTTTCTTCAATTTTATCTAAATCGAAATCAACTTTTCCGATTGGAGCATGGATAGATCCTAATTTGTCTACTCTGAATGCAAGTTTACCTTTTTTTGAATTCAGATACTGCTGCAGCAATATCAGGAGTTACTGTTCCTGATTTAGGGTTAGGCATTAATCCTTTTAGTCCCTAGTATTTTTCCTAATCTTCCGATTTTTAGGCATCATATCTGGAGTAGCGATTACTAAATCGAAATCTAACCAACCTTGTTGAATTTGGTTGATGTATTCTTCAGCTCCAGCATAATCTGCTCCCGCTGCTAATGCTTTTTTTCTATATTTTCACCTGAAGTGATTGCTAGTATTTTAACAGTTTTTTTCCTGTTCCATGAGGTAATACAACTGTTCCTCTGATTTGTTGGTCAGCATGTCTTGGATCTACTCCAAGTCTTAATGCTACTTCAACAGTTTCTATAAATTTTTGCAGTTCTTGTTTTTTTGAACTAATTCAAGAGCTTCTTTTTATGTCATAAAGTTTTCCTGTTTCAACTAATTTAGCTACTTCTAAATATTTTTTTCCTCTATGTTTTGCCATTATTACATTTCCTCCCTTTGTGGCTTAACGAGTTAAACTCTACCACTAAATTATAAAGCAATTAGTCTTCGATTTTTATTCCCATTGATCTTGCTGATCCTGCAATTATCTTCATAGCTGTTTCTACAGATGAAGCATTTAAGTCAGGCATTTTAGTTTCAGCTAATTCTCTTAACTTTGCAGTAGTAATTTTTTTCCTGCAACTTCTTTTTTTAGAGTTTTTAGCTCCTGATGATATTCCAGCAGCTTTCTTTAATAAGTCAGATGCAGGTGGAGTCTTTAATACAAATGTGAATGATCTGTCACTATAAACAGAAATTTCCACAGGGATTATCCATCCAGCTTTATCTTGAGTTTTAGCGTTGAACGCTTTACAAAATTCCATTATATTTACACCGTGTTGTCCTAATGCTGGTCCAACTGGTGGAGCAGGGTTTGCCTTTACCTGCTGGTAATTGTAGTTTTATTATTTGAATTACTTCTTTTTGCCATTTTTTTAAATTACACCTCCATAAGATTGTGTGTACTACACCTTCAAAAACACCATCTACTTCTATTTCAACTGGTGTCATTCTTCCAAAAAAATATCAACCATTACTTTAACTCTACCATGTTCATAATCAATTTCAGCGACTTGTCCTTCTTGGTCAATAAAAGAACCTTTTAAGATTTTAACAAAGTCTCCTTCAGCAAAGTCAAGCTTTATAGTTTCTTTTGATGTATCCATACCTATAATATTGAATATATTTTTTTACTTCGTCATCTTCCATAGGAATTGGGTCTGAACCTACTCCTACGAAACCAGTAACTCCGTTTGTGTTTCTTATTATGTACCACACATCAGGATCTACTTTATAGCTTATTCCGTTTTCATTTTTCTTCTCTTGTAGCTTCAATTTCAAGCATAACATATGCAGGAAAAAAAGTTTTCTGTATATCTTTTTAGGCTTTCCCCTAACAATTTCTATTGATTCTTCTTCTGGAACTAATATATTAGTAACAACATCTCTTAATTGTAATGTCCCAATCTTTTTGTTCAAGGTCAGTTTTTACCTTTTTTTCATATCCAGAATAAGTATGTATCATAAACCATTTTCTCACATTTTCTATACTCATATTAATGCCTCCAAGACATTTAAAAGCTTTTTACTGCAAGAATATCAAACACACCAAGGTAGACAGATACTATAACAGTCATTGTTATAACCCATATAGTAGAATGTATTACTTCTGTTTTTTTGAAGGCCATTCAACTTTTGAGTATTCCATTTTAACTTTTTGAAATAAATTCATAAATATCTCCATCTCCTTTCATAAAAAAAGTGGCAGGTCAAGAGGGACTCGAACCCCCAACCCTCGGTTTTTGGAGACCGATGCTCTACCAATTGAGCCATTGACCTGCATGTGTTGTTACCTAATTTTTCATCCTACTTCTTTGTTTCTTTTATACAAAGTATGTTTCTTCAATACTGGATTGTACTTCATCATTTCCAATCTTTCTGGATGAGTCTTTTTTTATTTTTTTGTTGTAGTATAGTGTCTTAACTTTGTTTCTGTACATTCTAAAATTACTTGTACTCTCATCTGCATTCCTCCTATTAAATTGTATTTTCTAATCTTATATAGCTCATACAATTCTACTCAACTAAACGAAGAAATCTTTTTGATTTTAACTCCTTCACAATCTACATCAAAGTGTAAACTATTTATCAAAAAAACAAGTCCACTCTTTAACGGTATCTTTAATGATCCTCCCATAATTTAATATGGTACGCGAGTTTTTTTCCTGTATTCTGCTTTCTAAGACTTTTGGTATTTTTAACATATTTTTTTAATATAGTGTCAACAGGTAAATTAAAAATTATTTTTATATTTCTAGCAGCTTCATTTAATTTTTCTTAAATGTTCTTCCATACTATTTTTTTCCCATTAAAATATTCTAAATTACCATAATCAATATACCTAGAATCAGCTTCCCCACCTAAAAACCATATTGTCAGGGTTAAAGCTCCAATCTTTTTCATCTTTTTATATAAACATCCATATTTTTTTTGCCCACATAAACCACAATTTTATAAACTCATTTTTTTCCATAAGTTTACGTTTATTCTCATCACTCACAAGGGAGTTTCCCAATTCAGGATAAACAGTAAAACCTTTCATATCTCTATTGAAAAAAATCTTTCTATCAAACTAACTGGTATTCCTCCCCATATTAATGGTTTATCATCTGGGAAAAAAATATTTGATATATATTTTTTTCTCTTAAAGGTCTACTTGATTCACCATCTCCAAAAAAAGACTTATGTCAAAAATAAACTATTTCTGTTCCAACAGGAAGTTCTAGATTTTTTTACAACCATAGGCTCCTTTTACTATATAATACTTATAATTTGGTCTTGGATAATTTGAGTAACTAAAAGATGATAATGTTGCAAGTAGTAAAACTACTAAAAAAATAAATATTTTTTTCATTTTAACTCCTTTAGAATTAAAAAAACTTATATTTTTAATTTTGTTTACCTTTACAATTTTTACATAAACCTTTAAAAGTAAATATGTTTTTTTCATCAATTTCACAATCTGCTAGTTCTGGGCTCATACTATAATCAATATTTAATTCAACATCAAATAATGCTCCACAGCTATTACATTTAAAAATGTCCATGAGTATGAGTTATTAAATCATATCTTGTTTCATTTTTCTTCTATTACTATAACTTGAACCAACTTTTTTTCTACAAATAAATTTAATGTATTGTAGACAGTTGTTTTTTTGATAAAGTTGGTATCTCTGGACAAAGTGCCTTATATATTGTATCCACTGTTGGATGTACATGATTATCTAATAAATATTGAAATATTTTCATCCTTTGGTAGGAAGGTTTTTATATCGTGGTTTTTTTAGGTAGTTCCCTATGTCTCCTGTATGTAATTGTAACTCCATTCTTCCTCCCCTTTCTTTTTAAAAAAATATCTGAACCTCCCACGACTGACACCCTACGAGTGCTAGAGTCGCAGGGTTCTTGGGTAGTAGTTGCTTCTGTTAGCCAACTAAATTTACCAAGCTATCCCCATAGTTCCTACGGTTCATATATTATATATTTAAGCACTTATCTCTAATATCCTTAGTCCTTCTTTTAGTATATTTTTGGCTGCATTTATATCTCTATTATGTACAGCTCCACATACTGGACAAGTCCATTCTCTTATACTTAAATCTTTTTACTTCTTCATTTCTATATCCACAACAATTACATATTTGACTACTTGCAAAAAAATTTATCTACTCTTACTATTGTTTTTTTCCATGCCATTTCGCTTTATATTCTAGTATTCTACTAAATTCACTCCATGATACATCTACAATATTTCTTGCTAATTTATGATTTTTTTACCATATTTTTTTACTTGTAAGTCTTCCATACAGATAATATCATACTCTTTTTATTAGCATTGTTGATAATTTTTTTGTAGAAAGTCTTCTCTTTGATTTGATATCTTTTCAAATAATCTTGCTACTTTTATTCTAGCTTTATTCCTATTTGAACTCCCCTTTGGTTTTTCGTGATAGTTTTTCTTTGTAATATTACTAGTTTATTCAAAGATTTTTTTGTAAATATTTTGGATTTTTATTGAGATTTCATCACTGGTAAGCGCAAAGTCCTTTATACCTAAATCTATTCCAACATTCTTATTTGTACTTTCTAATTTTTTTCTACTTCTACATCTGTACAACACAGAGATATATAATATTTTCCACTAGGCGCTTGTATTATTGTTGCACTTATTATTCTTCCTTGTGGTTTCATTTTTATCTCTTATTTTTTTAGTTTTTCCTAACTTAGGTACTTTTTATCCATTTATCTAAAAAAACTCTATATTATTATTTGTATAATTGGTTCTGTATGATTTTCTATTATCTTTCTTAGATTTAAACTTTGGATAGCCACTTCCACTAAAAAAAGTTCTTATAGGCTTTATCTAAATCTTTTTAAAAGAATTTTTGTAAAGAAAAATTTATCTACATCTTTTAACCATTCTTTATCTTTCTTTAAAACTGTTAATTCTTTACTACACTCACTATATGATATAGACTTTTTCTCTTTGCTATATAGTTTTTTTGTTTTAAACCTAAAAAAATGATTATAGACATATCTTACACAACCAAAAGTACAATTTAATATTGTTATTTGAGTTTTAGTTGGATAAAAATCTAAACTTATATGCTTTTTTTCCATACGATTTCACCTCCATTTACCTATATATAGTATACTACTTTTTTTATACTATAAGTAAATGAAAAAATAAAAATTTTCTAAATATATGAACCTAAAAACTGACTCAGTCGTTTTAGAGGTTGTCGTTCACATAAGTACGCTACCACTTATGCAGTTCTCTTATGAACTTCTTAATATTTCTATTAAGCACAGACTATATCTTATCCCACAGCTCTATCTGTTTGGGTCTACCCACTTCCACTAGCTTTAGTGTACTTCCCTCAGGAGGAATAGTCGTTGAACCTTACCTTTTTGGTCTTGGCTGCTGATTGCCCATTATCTTAACACTTAGGATTTAACCTTATGTCATCTAGTATATTTTTTCTGCTTTCGCTACTATCACACTTGTACCATATTATTTAGGTACTATGTTGTAGTTATACTAGCTTTAGGGGTTCCCAGCAATTCGAGTAGTATTGGATAGCTTTTTTTAAGTTGCTACCTCTACATACATATTTCTATATATGCTGACTATACTTAACGGTCTAACTCATGACTGACACCCTACGAGTGCTAGAGTCACAAGTGTGCGACCATATTTTTTTAATCAAATAATAGTTAACTTGATTAGTTATATATTATATTAAAATTCTTTAGTTGTCAAATTATTTTTTTAAAACTATCTGAACTCAAACCAAAATTGTATTTGAAAAATAAAAAAAGACTGCTACAAAATCAAATTGCAACAGCCTCTAAGTGAATTTATTTAAATTTTAATTAAATTTATTTTTGCTGCTTTCTTCAACTTTTTTTCAGCAACTTTTTTTACTACCGCTTTAGTTTTATTTTTTTTGCTTTTTTTAACAACTTTTTTTTGTAGCTTTTTTTAACAGCTGTAGCTTTTTTTCTTTTACATCTTCTTTTAATTCTTCCATTTTGCTAGTTTCTTCTGCTTTTATCTTTTTACTAAATCTTTTTTTAGCATCTTCTTTTTACTGCTTCTGCTTTTAGATTCAACTTTATCTTTTACTTCTTTCACATCTTTCTTTACGTCAGCCTTTGCTGCATCTGCTTTTTGTTTCTACTTTATCTTTTACTTCTTTTTACATCTTTCTTTACGTCAGCTTTTGCTGCATCTGCTTTTTGTTTCTACTTTATCTTTTACTTCTTTCATATCTTTCTTTACATCAGCCTTTGCTGCATCTGCTTTTGTTTCTACTTTATCTTTTACTTCTTTCACATCTTTCTTTACATCAGCTTTTGCTGCATCTGCTTTTTGATTCTGCTTTTTCTACTTCTTTTTTTAGCATCTGCTTTTTTGCTGCTTTCTACATCTTTTGTTGCATCTTTCTTAGCATCTGCTTTTTATGTTTTCTACTTTTTCTTCAACTTTATTTTTTTTATTTCTTCAACCTTATCTTCAGTCTTTTTTTAGTGTATTAACTACACCTTTTTGCACTTTCTATTTTAGAAGCTACACTAGCATCTTCCGCCATTGCACTTAAACCTAAAATTAAACCTACTACTAACACTAATTTTTTTCATTTCTTATTTCCTCCATTTTTTTTATATGAATTAAAGGGGCACTATAAAAAAATACCCCTCTTATTAACTATTATTTTTTTAAATTTGTTTAAAAGATCGTCTGCTCCACCAACAACTTTATCTTTTTAATTCATTTGCTTTATCTACAGCCTTATCTTTTTAATTCTGCTGCTTTCCCTTCAGCACCTTCTTTTTAGTTCTTTTTGCTTTTTTTCTTCGGCTTTTATCTTTTTAATTCTGCTGCTTTTATTTTTCAGCATTTTCTTTTTAATTCATTTGCTTTTATCTACAGCCTTATCTTTTAATTCTTCAGCTTTTGCAACTGTTTCATCTTTTTGTTTTTTTAGCTTCATCTACAACTGTATCTTTTAATTCCCCTAATTTTCCTGTTACATCATCTAATATTCCCATTTTTTTCCTCCTTATAATCTTATTTTTTTCCTATTTTAAAACATTATCTTTTTCTGGTTGCTATAATAATACACTTAAATTAAATAAATGTCAACTTATATTTCATATATTTTACTATATTTTTTTCCTTTAAGTACTCAATATAATATTTAGGATTTAATTCTTCTCCTGTAACTTCTTTTTATAATAGTAGGAGTATCTTTTAATAGACCATATTTATGAATTTTTTTCTCCCTAACCAATCAGTTATCTTTTTTTCAAATCTTGATTTTCTAGAGCTTTTTTTCTACATCAAAAATCTTTTTTTCATAGTATTATATATTTGTGAAGCATAGGCATTTCCTATTGCATAAGATGGAAAAATATCCAATTAATCCACAATACCAATGTATATCTTGCATAAGTCCTTCAGAATCATTTTTAGGTTCTAAACCTAAATATTCCTTCACTTTTTTTCATTCCAAATCTTTGGTAAGTCATCTATATTAACTTCACCATTTATTAACATTTTTTTCTATTTCATATCTCAACATTATATGTAAAGAATATGTTAGCTCATCAGCCTCAACTCTTATAAGTCCAGGTTCAATTCTATTTATTTGTTTATAGAATTCTTCAAATTCTAAATCTTTTTAAGAACGGATAGAATTCTCCTGCCTTATTATATAGAGGTTTCCAGAAAGCTTTTATTTTCTCCAACTATGTTTTTCCATAAATCTCGATTGAGATTCATGAAGTCCCATACTTCCACCTGTACCAAGTAAAGTATCTATTAATTCATCAGCTGTTTGTTGTTCATAGATACCATGTCCTGATTCATGGATTATTGAAAAATACAGTAGACATAGGACTGTCTTTTTTTATTCTTTGTTGTAAGTCTCACATCATTTTTTTATTTAAATTTAAAGTAAATGGGTGTTCACTTGTTTTCAACAAGACCTTTTTCAAAAATCAAAACCTACATAGCTTGATAAAAAAATTTTTGCAAATTTAAGTTGCACATCTTCATCAACAGGAACGCTTATTTTATCTACTTCTTTTTATAGTCTTTTTCTTTTCTTGGATTTTCTTTAAGAAAGGAACTATTTCTTTCTTTAACTCACTGAAAAAAAGATATCTAATCTTTCAGTATCCATACCTTTTTTTCATAATCATTTAGTAGGACATCATAAAGAGTTTTTTTCATCTTTTTCTTCTGTATGTAGCAAAATTTTTTTATTGTAATCGAATATCTTTTTTTAATCCTTCTTTTACTATTGAAAAAAATCTTTTTTTAGCCTTAGCTTCTTCCCAAACTGTTTGATTATAGCTTGTTAATCTTGCATAATCTTCATATTCATCAGCAGGAATTTTTCTTTTTTTCTTTTCAATTTCTTCCATAGATAATTCTATTTCTCTTTTTTTCTATTTCTGTTAAATTTTTCTTTTTGTTTATTTAATTCTTCCACTAAATTTACAAATTCATCTGATGTAGATAAAGCATAATCTTGCATACTTAATTCTCCAACCAATTCAGATAAATAAGGTCTTGATTTTAATGGAGTTTTTGTTTCAAATCCCATTGAATAAGCTCTAAGTTGGCATGTATTCTGTTCTTTCTTTTTACTAATTCTCTAAATTTTTTTCTTTCATACAAACTTCTCCTTTCGACTATTTTTCTTATTAATTGACCATTTATTACTGTATAATTTTTCTTTTTAAATTAGCTATTATAGTTCTTACTAAGTCATCTCTTGTTTTATATGTTTCTCCACCCATAACAACTATAATTAAATCTATACCTTCAAACTTAACTGCTACTGTTATATTATATTTTAGCTTCCTTGTGGAATCCTGTTTTTTTATTCCATAAATTCCATCTTCACCTATTAAATGGTTTCTGTTTCTTATAGAAATCTTACCATTATATATCTTTGTATTTTTTTTATACCGGCTATTTCAATATACTTATCATATTTCAACGCTTCTATAGATAGTTTATAGATTCCTCTTGGAGTTCCTTCATCCATAGGCATCTTAGTATTTCTTGTTGGTAATCCAGCAGGTGTATGATATTTTATATCATTTTGTAGACCAAGTTGTTTTAATTTTTTATTCATCTTAGCCACAAAGTTAAATATACTTCCTTCTCCTACATATTCAGCCATAGCATAAGTTGCATTGTTTGCTGAATAAACTGTTGAAAGCCTTTATTAAATCTTCCAATATAAAGATTTGTCCTTCTTTTTAAAAGCTATTCCACTACCTCCATATTTTAAAGGAGTTTTACTTATTCTTACACTATCATGTAAACCAATGTTCCCTGCATTGATTTCATCAAAAGTAACCAATAATGACATTACTTTTGTTACAGATGCAAGTGGATACATTGTATCAGCATTCTTTGAGAATATTACATTTCCATTTAAATCTCCAACTAAAACTGCTCTAAAGTTATCTGGAAGTACCCATTCAACTCCATCTTTTTGAATAATATGTGATCATTTCATATTTTTTTGTTGATCTTTTTTTCTGGATTTTCTGGTTCTTCAAGAGCTAAATTTTTAGTTTCTGTTTTCTTTTCTTCTTCTATTTTTTTAACTTCTTTAGTTTCAATTTTTTTCAGGCTTTTTTTGCTTCTTCTTTAACAACCTTAGTTTCAGGCTCTTTTTTTATTTCTTCTTTTTTTGCTTCTTCTTTCTTTTTTTAGGCTCTTCCTTAACAGCCTCTTTTTTTGTTTCTTTCTTTACTTCTTCCTTGATTTCTTCTTTTTAACTTCAGATTCTTTTTTTACTTCTTCTTTCTTTTTCTATCTTTTTAATCACAGGCATTACTATTGTTTGACTTGTGTCCTCAGCATCTTCTTCATCTTCTCCTAAGACTTGAGCTGAGTATTCTTCTATTCCTTTAATTTCTTTCACTTCACTAGAGTATGAACTTACAAATATAAGTCCTAAAATTGCCATAATCAAATACAAATTTTTTTAAATCTTTTAAACATATTTTTTTTACTCCTATAATTTATATAATACCTTTTATATTATAGCACAAGAATTGAGATATCTTATAATTTATTATTATTTATTATGCTTTTACTAGAAGTAAAAAAATAAGATTGCCTTTTAGTTTGCAACCTTATTTTCTATATATTTAATATTTTTATTTTAACCTTATTCAGCCTTTTTTTCCATCTCTTTTTGAGATATAATCTTCTATTGCCATTTTAATAGCTTCTTCTACTAAAAACAGAACAGTGCATTTTAACTGCAGGTAATCCACCCTAAAAGCATCAACAACTGCTTTTATTTGTTACTTGTAATGCTTCATCAACAGTTTTTTTCCTATAATCATTTCAGTTGAAATTGAAGAACTTGCTATAGCTGAAGCACAACCAAAAGTTCTAAATTTAACATCTGTTAAAAATATTATTATCAACTTTTTATAAAAATTTCCATTATATCTCCACAAGATGGGTTTCCAACTTTTCCATACCCATCTGGATTTTTCTATTACTCCAACATTTTGAGGGTTCATAAAGTGTTGCATAACTTTTTTTCTGTATATTGCATTTGATTTCATCTCCTTTAATCATTTAAAACAATTATATAAATTTTTTTCCTTAGTCTAATTTCAATTTAATTCTTATTAAAAAAACTTGCTGTATCAGTTAACTTATTATCTTTGAAAGTTTTCCATAATGGAGATAACTCTCTTAATTTACCTATTATTTCAACTAAAGCTTCAATAGTATAATCTATTTCTTCCTTAGTAGTGTATTTACTTAAAGAAAAATCTTAAAGTTCCATGTGCATATTCAGCAGGTACTCCCATAGCTAGTAATACATGAGAAGGTTGTAAACTGTCAGATGAACAAGCTGAACCTGAACTTACTGCTATTCCTTTTAAACTTAGATTTAAAAGCATTGATTCTCCTTCTAAGTATTTAAAAGTAATGCTTGATGTTCCTGGTAATCTTCTTGCACCTTTTCCATTTATCTTAATTTCAGGTATTCTTTTTCGAAACTTCATCTTCAAAAATAGTTTCTTAAATTTTCTTCTCTTACCCATTCTTCTTTCATGTTTTCAGTAGCTATTTTTTTAATGCTTTTAGCTAATCCAACTATATATGGTACATTTGATGTTCCTGGTCTTCTTTTTCCTTCTTGGTTACCACCTGTGATAACTTTAGCAAAACGAATACCATCTCTCTTATATAGAACTCCTATTCCCTTTGGTGCATGGAATTTGTGCCCTGAAAATGATAATAAATCTATTCCCATTTTTTCAGGATATATTTCAACTTTTCCCATTGTTTGAACTGCATCAACATGGAATATTATTTTTCTTTCTCTTGTAATTTTTCCAATTTCTTCAACTGGTTGGAATGAACCAACTTCGTTATTTGCATGCATTACACTAACAAGAATAGTATCTTCTCTCAATGCTTTTTTTTGAATTCATCTAAGATCATAACACCATTTTTCATCAACAGGCACCATAGTAATTTCAAAACCATCTTCCATTAAATCTATGAAAGTATTTTTTTACTGCTGGGTGTTCTATTGTAGATGTTATTATATGTTTTCCTCTGTGTTTATATGCTTTTAGCTATTCCTCTTATTGCTAAGTTATCGCCTTCACTTCCTGAAGCTGTGAATATTATTTCACTAGGTTTTTGCTTTTTAAAAATATCAGCGATAGTTTGTCTTGCTTCTGTTACTGCAAGCCCTGTTTCATTTCCAAATAAATGTAGACTGAATGGATTCCCATAATAGTCTGAAAAAAATATGGCATCATAGCCTTTTACTACTTCTTCATCAACCTTTGTAGTTGCATTATTATCTAAATAAACTTTCATTACTCCTCATCTCCCTAATTGTATCTCTATATATGTTATAGCATTCTTTATTATCTTTGTCAAGAATAAATTATACTTTTTTTAGTTCTCTTTCAACAATTTTATTTTACCATAGTTGCAACACTCAGAAATTTCACAATTTTTACACTGTGGTCTTCTTGCAATACAAGTTGCTCTTCCATGTAAAATTAAATAGTGAGAGAACACTATCCAAGATTTTTTTAGGAACAATTTTCATAAGTTCTTGCTCTATTTTTAATAGGATCTTCACTTTTTAACTAAACCTATTAGATTTGTGATTCTTTTTACATGAGTATCTACAGTTATTCCATCTGCAAGTCCCCAAACTTCACCTCTAACAACATTAGCTGTCTTTTCTTCCAACTCCAGCAAGTTCTGTAAGTTTATCCATGTCTTGTGGAATTTCTCCATTGTATTTTTTTCTAATAACTGTTGACTACATTTTTTTATATTCTTAGCTTTTATTTCTAAAAAAATCCTGTACTCTTTTATATAGTTTTTCAATTTCTTCTATTTCCATATTGGCAAATTGCTCAGGAGTGTTTACTCTTTGAACATTTCCTCTGTAACTATATTTACTCTCTTATCTGTACATTGGGCAGAAAGTATAACAGCCACTAAAAGTTCAAAAGGAGTTTCAAAATTTAATGCACACTTAGGCTCACCAAATTTTTTTGTGGAGCTCCTCCAATATCTTTTTTTATTTTTTTCTTTTTTTGTCATCGTATCCTATCCTTTTTGATGTAAATATAAAAAAATAAGTGAGTTACATTCTAAATTTTTAGATGAAAAAAATTAAAGCAAGTGAGCCAAGTAATTGTCGGCGTGTTTGAAGTCAACTTGTTGGCAAGTTTTGCCGAAATTACAGCGAAACGTTAATTTTTTTCATCGTTAAGAAATTTAGCTAGTAACGAACTATTTTTTTCTATATATTAAGTATTCTAGTTCATCTCTACAAATTTCAGTCTTATCATATATAAAAGATAAATTTTCAAAAAAATTTTTTGAAGCAAGATTTTCTTCTAATATACATGCCTTTAAAGTTTTTTTATATTTTTTTATTATCATTCAAAAAAATTTATCTATACTTTCAGATAATATTTCTTGTGAGTATCCTTTATTTCTATAGTCTTTATTCAAATATATATTTATTTTAGCTGTATCTTCTAAAAATTTCATAACTTGTCATTGCCACAAAATTAGCCTCTTCATCTTCAAAAAAATATAAATTAAGTAATCAAAAGAAGATATATGAGTTTTATACCATTCACTATGATTATCATGTATCTTTTTCTTTTTCTTTATTATTTTTTTAAAGTATTTATTTACAAAAATCTAAATGTAAATTTTTTTGTAAATAATCTCAATATCATCTTCTCTCATATTTCTTAATTTAAATCTAGACAAGAATACCACACTACCTTAACTATTTTTTTATCATATTTTTTTAATCCATACACCAGTAAATTTATATAATTTTTCCCCATCAAAAAAATTCCATCTTCTATACAACCCTCTAATTTAAAAACCAAACTTTTTCATATAATTTTATTGCTCTTTCATTATTTTTCAAAAAAACATCTAAATTAATCTTTTTTTATCCCTTTTTTTCCTTAGACCAACTTATTAATTTTTTTCTAATAATGTTGTTGCTATTCCTCTACCCCAATATTCTTTTTAAAACAGAAATTCCAATAGTTCCATAGTGCTTCGTTTTTTTTCTTGCTGTATTTCCATTAAAACTAGTACAACCTATTATTTTATTACCTTTTTATTGCTACAAAATGATTACTTGTTTCAGAAGATTTTTACTTTTTTTATGTATTCTTTTTTTCATCTTCATAACTCATTTTTTTATTTCATTAGGATAACCACGTAAAAAAATTGGTTTCTCCTTTCACTTTCTTCATAAAATCCAAAAAGCTCTTTATAGTCTTCTACTTCTATTTCTCTTATTTTTTTATTTCCATAGTAAACACCTATTCCTCATAATGACCTTTACAAGCAATTATCCACATAAAAGCCATCTACAATTCTATAAACCAGTCTATTTTTTTCATCAATTCTTCTACTGTATGCACTTTCATTTTTTTAATACTTCTGGCTTGTCTATTCCTTTTAAAACTCCATTTCTTTCAATATCTTTGACTAATTCATTTATCTTTTTTTCAAAGTTTTTTTATCCTGAGTTTGCCAATATAAGTAATCTTGCCAAGCCTTATGCGTCCATACCAAATTATTCATCATCAACCTCTATTAAATCATGAATTTCTCCTTTTCCTGCTTTCTAATTCAGCTATTCCTTCTCTTATTTTTTTGTCATATATTCAAGATTCCTCATAGCTTTTAAAAAAACTCATTATATTTATCAAGACTTAATAGAACAACATTTCTCTCATTTTTTTCTTGTTATAATAATATCTTCATCGTTATCAACTGCTTTTATCAAAATAGCTTTTTAAATTGGTTCTCAAAGTTGTATAATTAATTGCTAACATGTTTTACCTCCTTGCATTACTTATTTAAGTACTTATATAATAACATATTTATTAATATGTATCAATATTTTTTTGATGAAAAATGAAAGAATTAACCTCTGTTACTTACAGAAATTAATCCTTATTAGTACTTTTTTTGAAAGCTATACAATTCTCTTAATTCCATCGGGTCATAGTCTAAACTTTTTTTATCAACACTATTTGACAAATAAGTATTTTTTTTAAAGTAATCATTTCTCAGTCTTCCTAAACTTTCTAAACCTTTTTTTCATCACTTGACATTATCTAGAGTAATCCAATAAACAATTTACATTTTTTTAGCTATTTTTTTATTATTTCTTCTTTATTATTATTTATAAAAAAATAATAATAAACTGATAATCTGTTATAGCATTAATGTAGATTTTATCTTTAGGAAAGTAAATAGTATACATTCCTTGATATCCAAAAAGCATCCCTATAACTTATTTTTTTAAAAAAATTTCAAGATATTTTTCTATTTTTTTAAATGCATATTTTTTTAAATTTAAAAATTAAAATTATTTATATTTATTATTTCTTTTTTTAATATTTTTTTGCTCTTTTTTTAAATAAATTACTAATTTCATATTCAAAAATATTCTCTTATTTTTTTATTATAAATTTTTCTGTTTCTTTTTTTAACAAAATTTTTAAAAAAATTTTAAATATTTTCTTTCATTTTTTTAAATATTTTTTTCTTTCTATGATGTTCATTTTTTTATTTCTTTAGAAAAAAATATTTTTTTCAGCTTCTTTTTCTGACATACCAATTTTAAATGTATCTAATATATATTCTTTCATTCTATCTTAAAATCTTTCCTTTACCTTTTTTTCTAAGTTAAATTTAATATCATTTCTCTTTCTTTTTATTTTTCCTTTTTTTATTTTTTTCATTAGCCTTTATTTCTTTGCCTTGAAAATAATATTTTTTTCTTCCTTGATATCACCATTTGAAAAAAATTCTCTATATATTCCTGAAAAATTTTTTTCATTCTCATCAAATGCTACCTTTATTTTTTTACTTTATTATTTTTCATATTCATGCCATATCCCTATTTTTTTATTATTTAAATAACTTCCTCTCAATATAACATTGCCATTATCATCTCTTACTTCTCTAAAAACCATATAATTTATTATTTTTTTATAGGCTTTGAAGTCTACTCTTTTTCCTGTTTTTTTACAATATATTTTCTCTACTCTTAATATATTTTTTTATACTTAAATTCATAATACTTTTTTTATAGTATTTTTTTTATCTATATTTTTCCCTTTTTTTCTAAATTTTTTTATTAAAGGAGCATTTTTTTAATAAAACCATCTTTATATACCCTATTAGTAGCCATACAAATATCATCTAAATAGTCTATTTCATGAGCCAGTCTTCCACTCTTATTATGATATGTGACAGTTATCCCTACTTCACGTCTTTTTTTCATCTAAAGTACAGATGTAAATTTTTATCTTTTTCATTGACTACAATCATTCCTATTCTATTATCATTGATATATGTTTCTTCTCTTAGTTCATCTTCCAAATAACCATAGTTAATTCCTATGTAATCATCTTTATGTATTAAGGCTTCATAAAACAATTTACCTTTTTTTATAACTTTTTTTCTAAGAAAAAAATCACCATGTATTTTTTTCTAATTGTTTGTAATTCACTCATCTTTAACTCCTATTTTTTTATTTGTCTATTCTTTTTCTTTTGGATCTTTCTTACTTGTATCTATATTTTTCTTTATGAAAACCATTTTTTTATAATAGTTTCAGCAGAAATTGTTCCTATATGCTTTCCTTTTTTTATAAAAAAACTTCGTATTCTACTTTTTGAATGAAAGTCATCTGCATATATAGTATAACCTTCTTTTTGTCTTATAAATTCTTCTATCTTTTGTTACTTCTGTCATAAAAATCTAAATTCTTATTTATTTTATCACTATTATACCACTACAGTTATAGTTGAAAAAGTTTAGTATTTTTTTAAAAAAATAAGTAGCTTAAAAAAATTTTTAAACTACTTATACACAATATATTTCTGAATTTTTTTAGCTCATTAAAACTCTTCTACTTTTTATTATTTTTACTATTCTCATAAGTTTCTATTTTTTTTCAAGTTTTTCCTTCTTTATTGTAATATTTCCATTCTCCTGTTATATCCCATCTTTTTTTCTACTTTATCTCCCATATCATAAGCCATTCCTTCTTTTTTTAATATTTTTTTCATCTTCATAGAAAAAAATTGCCATTTTGTTAAGTTAGAACCCTTTTTCATAATATGTGCTTGAATAAAATTTCCCATTTTCATCAAAAATTTTTTTAACAAGTCCTACTAATTTACCATTCTCATAATTAGCAACATTTTTTTTATTTTTTTCCATTTTTGATGATAATATCTCCATTCTCCTTCTTCTTCACCTTTCATATTAAATTCTCCATCAGATTCTAAATTTCCATTTTTCATACCAAGATTTCCATTGTTTTATTCTAAATCCTTTCCATATAGTACCTATATTTTTAATTTTTCCACTTTTTATAATAACCCTTTTCTTCTATTTCTGTGAATTGAGTTTCTTCTTGCTTTTCTTCTTTAAAAAAATCTCTATATCATTTATATCTTTCATTTCTTCAAATTTATAACCTTTTTAGGTCACTTTCTTCAATATAGTCTTTAAATTTTTTTATACAAAAAAATCTTTCTTTTAGAAAATCTTTTTTTCGATAGTTCCTATTTTAAAAAAATATCATTTTTTTACCACTTACTTTTGAAAAAAATCATAAACATCTATTATATTTGGAGGTAACTTTTAGCTATAACAATATTCAATATTTTTTTATATCTGTTACAATATAAAAAAATCTTTCTTATCATAACTTACTTTTTAAATATTCTAATTTTCCTGAGTATTTTTTTCTATATATTCTTTTTGCTTTTCTTGATAACAATACTTTCATTCCAAATCCGGGAATAGATATTATATCTTTGACATTAGATTTTTTTACCATCTGGTATTAATTCTACATATTTTTTTCTAATCCTTCATATGTACCATATTTATCTTTATATATATCTAATAATGTAATATCTAATATTTTTTTGCTTCTCCTTCTACATACCTTTTTAAATTTGCTTCTTCATAAAATCTATCTTTTCTAAAAATATCTATCTAATTCTTCTTTTGAAAAGAAAAAAATGAAGCATCTTTATTTATTTTGAATGTAAAAATTACATTATAATTAGCATAATCAAACCCTATTTCATATATTTTTCATTCTATTTTTTTCCCCCTTTTCTGTTGTTTTAAATTTTTGCATTATTTATTTTTTTAGTTCCCCTGTTAATAATTTAATTCTTGTATTATTTAATTCATTTTCTAATGCTGCTTTGTATCTCATCATAAGAAGCATTTGTATTTTTCCATATTTTCAGCAATATCTGGTATAGATTTTTTTCTAAAAAGTTCTTTGTATTCCTTACCATTAGGCTTTTGAATGAACAACTTCTGTTGTAACTTTACTAGTATCAGCATTAGGTGTTGGTAAATAAACTCCATTTGTTGCTGAGTTTATTTCAATCCCATATTTATTTAAAAGCTTTAGTTGCTTTAGGCATAGTTGCATCAGAAACTAAGTGATGAGCTGCACAGTTATAATCTGGTTTTTTTACTCCTGCATTTTGAAGTTGCTTATCTAGTATTTTTTTGAATTTGCCTTATTCTTATTATTTTCCATCTCTTTTTTTAGTTAAATTTTTTTGGGTATATTAGTTACTTTATTTTTTTCCTTCTACTTCTTTATACATTTCATTAGCTTCATTTTTTTACTAATAGTGTATATTTTAACTGGTTGTTCTTTTTAGAAAATGTAAGTAATAGATAGCCTAAAAATCTTTAAGCTATCTATTCCAAACTACTACTAAAAATTACATTGAAAAATAATTTTATCCCAGCACTTTCATAATAAATATGTATATTATCTCTCTTTATTATAAAAAGTTTCATTTGTTTTTTTAAATCTTTTATATAGATATCTATATAAAAATCTTCCATCTTCTAATGAATCATATACTTCTGCATTTCTTCCTAAAAATTCTTAAAAAAATTCCTTTTTGTAATGGATAAATCTTTCTAATAATTTTTTTCTTTTGTTTTTTTCATCAATATATGGTTCTGCAAAAATCTTCTAATTCACTTAAATTTTTATTTATTTCTGCTGTTCCTATTACTTCATCATTAAAACGAAAATTAATTTTTTTCTAATTTTAAATTTATTGGTCTGGTAAATTCTATATATAAGTCTGTATTATACATAAACTTAACTTCTTTTTAATTTCGGATAACTTTCTATTCTAATATCCCCACTTTGATCTAAAAATACTATAATTATTTTTAGGAACTATATATGCATATTGTGATATAAAAAGCTATGAAACCTAATAATAAAATTCCACTTATAGAAAAATATCCATATTAATTTTTTTAATTTCATTCTTCTTTCTCCTAATTTATAAACTATTTTTAGTTTATCATTTTTATAAATTTTGTTTTTTTCTTTTTATTTTCAGCTGTTTCTTCAATTTTATTTATAATTTCTTTTTAATTCATTAGATGAAACACTATCTTTTTTTTCTTATATTTAATTCCTTTTCTATTTCTCTATAATATTTTTTTGAATCTTACGTCCAAAAGAGAGGTCTCCTATTTCTTCTCTTTCTTCTCTTGTTGTTGGATCATTTGGACCTGTCCCATACTTTTTCCACAAATTAATATCTTTTAGATGACTTACAAAAATCTATTGGATTTTTTTACTACACTTTTTATATGTATGAAAAATTGTAAGTCCCTACAACTATTGGGTCATATACTGGTTTTATTATTTTGATCTAATATTACTTCATAACCATCTTCATTTACATATTTTTTTATAACGAGTATTTTTCATTAAAATTAAAAATATAGTTTTCCATTTTTTTCTTTCTACATTATGATATATAGCTTCTTCAACTCTGATTTCAGTTAATTTTAATTTTTTTACCATCATCTTTGGTAATCTCAATATATCCTTCATCTATTTTATCAATACTTTTTTTACTTTAACAAAGAATTTTTGCTTGATAAAAAAATAATAATTTGTTTGTTCTCTATATTCATAATCTTCGTTATATTTTTTTTCCAATCAACCTTATATGATTTTTTTTCATCAATTTTATTGATAGTTTCCTATTTTTTTTCTATCTACTATATAGGATGAACCTGTACTTCCTTCTGAATCTTTTTGGCATTGTAGACTCATCTAAGTATACTATATCAAAAATCTATTCCTATATCTTTTCCATAGCCCTTTAGTACATCTCTTACTACTTCTTTTTAAGTTTTCTTCATTAATTTCTCCAACTTTAAACTGTCTACCTAGTTCTTCAACTCTTGAACCTATTACATTATAGAAACTTGTACTCCATCTTTGAGCTCTTAGATAAGAAAAATAGCTAGCTTAAATTTCTAAACTAGCTATTACTTTTTAATATAAATTTAAATACTTGGTAAATATAATTTTAGTCCAGCACTTTCATAATAAATAGATATATTATCTCTCTTTATTATATTTGTAATGGATAACTTTTTTTCTGATTACTACTTTTTTTCCATTGTTAGCTGTATAAGTCTGTCCAAAAATTTTTCTAAATCATTTATATTTCTATTTATTTCTATTGTTCCTATTACTTCATCATTAAAACGAAAAATTAATTTTTTTCTAATTCTAAATTATCTCTTTTTTTATAAAAATTCTATTAATAAATCTGTACTATACATAAAACTAATTTCTTTTTAACTCTGGATAATCTTCTAATATAATTTCTTGTGTTTGATCTGAAATTGTATAATGATTTTCAGGAACTCTATGTAGAAATTGTAATATTAGTAATAGCAAAAAATATTATTGAAAAATATTATAACTACTCCTATTGAATTTATATTTATTCTCTTCTCTTCCCCTATTTTTTTATTTATTTTTAATAACTACCACACTATTTGACAAATAACCCTCTTTTTCTCTTCTATATTTAAAAATTAATTAATAAGTAAATTTATTATCTCATTATCTTTTAAAGATTTTATCCATTTTTTTAAATTTCTTTTATATTCATCATATTTTTTTACCAACTTCTTCTCTTTCTTCTATTTTTTTAATAAGTTCCTCTTCTCTTTTTGGAATATTTACTCCTTCTCTTCTTAGGATTTCCAATTCATCTAAATATTTAAAAATACTCTCTTCCTTTTCTTTTTAATTCTTCTAATTTTTTTATTTTTTTCATTAATTATATCCATATGTTCTTTATTGATATTTTCTTTTTGTCCAGATTATTTCATTATCCAAGTTTCTTATTTCATCAGGATAATTATAGATTGATATTTCAATTGCTAAATACTCATCACTCCAATTATAAATCTCTAAGCATTCAAAAATACTCTTCTTCTACTTTTACTAAGTATCCTATAAGCAACTGCATCATAACCTATTTCAGCAAAATCAAAGAGAACTTCTAATTGTAATTCTGTATTGTAGCAACTTTCTAGTTTTTTTCTTGGTATTTTCCTATTATTTCAATATTTTTTTATCTTTCCATACAAATTTTAAAAATTTTTTTCTTTGCATTTATTTAAAAAAATATATAACTCAGTATCTAAAAAAATTCATCTAAAAAAATAAATGTGTTCTCGTTCATTTATATGCCTCTTTTCTATATATATCTATTTTTTTAGCCTTTATTTCTTTGCCTTGAAAAATAATATTTTTTTCTTCCTTGATGTCACCATTTGGAAAAAAATTCTCTATATATTCCTGAAAAATTTTTTTCATACTCATCAAATGCTACCTTAATTTTTTTACTTTATTATTTTTCATACTCATGCCATATCCCTATTTTTTTTATTATTTAAATAACTTCCTCTCAATATAATATTGCCATTATCATCTCTTACTTCTCTAAAACCATATAATTTATTATTTTTTTATAGGCTTTGAAGTCTACTCTTTTTCCTGTTTTTTTACAATATATTTTCTCTATTCTTAATATATTTTTTTTGTGCTTAAATTCATAATACTTTTTATAGTATTTTTTTGTTTATATTTTCCCTTTTTTTCTAAATTTTTTTATTAAAAGGAGCATTTTTGATAAAAATCATTTTTTTATATCCTATTTGTAGCCATACAAATGTCATCTAAATAATCCATTTCATAAGCTAATCTTCCACTCTTATTATGATATGCAACAGTTATCCCTACCTCATGTCTTTTTCCCATCTAAAGTACAGATATAAATTTTGTCTTTTTCCTTACTTACAAGCATTCCTATTCTATTATCATTGATATATGTTTCTTCGCTTAGTTCATCTTCAAAAATAAGCATAGTTAATACCTATATAATCATCTTTATATCTTAAAACTTCATAAAAACAATTTACCTTCTCTATAGCTTTTTTTCTAAGAAAAAAATCACCTTGTATTTTTTTTCTAATTGTTTTGTAATTCACTCATCTTTAACCCCTATTTTTTTATCTTTTTTTCTCCTCAAATTCCTCTATATTCATATTATTGCTTCAAGATAATTATAGTAAATTCTTTTTTTATTAATCTCAAAAAATTATATCATAGCTACTGATAATAAACAATAAAAAAATAGTACTCACCTTCTAGCAAGTACTACTTTTATATTCTTATTTCTTTACAATATTATAGAATTTCTTTTTTTACCTAATTTTAAAAAGCCCTAAAGTATTTTCATTTAAAGTGAATTTAACATCAGTTATTTTCTCATCATTTAAAGACATTCCATTTTGTTCTATAAGTCTTCTTCCTTCACTCTTAGTTTTTTTAAAAATTTTTTTCTATCTACTAAAAACATCTAATAGTTCTTTTTGAAAAAAATCTTCAGCTCCTAATTCAATTTTAGGTGCATTGTCTAAATTATTTCCACTTCCAAATAGAGCTTCTGTTGCTTCCTTAGCCTTTGTAGCTTCTTCTTCTCCGTGAATAATTTTTTTGTTACTTCATAAGCTAGAATTTTTTTAGCTTCATTTATTGCAGCATCTTTTAATGCTCCTAATCTTCTAACTTCGTCCATAGGTAAGAAAGTTAAAAAGCGCTAGACAGTTTTTCAACATCTTGGTCATCAATATTTCTCCAATATTGATAAAAATTCGTAAGGTGTTGTCTTTTTAGAATCTAACCACAATGCTCCCTTAGCAGTTTTTCCCATTTTCTTTCCTTCACTATTAGTTAGTAAAGTACAAGTCATAGCATAAGCTTGTCTTCTATCTTTCCTTCTTATTAACTCCACTCCTGCTATCATATTAGACCATTGGTCATCTCCACCCTAATTGCATAGTACAGTTATATTTTTTTTATTTAAAAACATAGAAGTCATATCCTTGCATTATCATATAGTTAAATTCTAAGAAAGATAGTCCATTTTCCATTCTTGACTTATAGCATTCTGCTGCAAGCATTCTATTAACTGAAAAATGTTCCCCTATATCTCTTAAAAATTCTATATAGTTTAGATTTCTTAGCCAATTTGCGTTATTTTTCAAGTATAGCTTTTTCCATCAGAAAAAAATCTATGAACTTTTGCATTTGTTTCTTTATACATTCAACATTATGGTCTATAGTTTCAACAGTCATCATAGTTCTCATATCAGATCTACCACTTGGGTCACCTATCATTCCTGTTCCACCACCAGCTAAAGCTATTGGTCTGTGCCCATGTTGTTGCATATGTGCCATAAACATCATAGCTATGAAATGTCCAACATGTAAGCTATCTGCTGTTGGGTCAAATCCTATATAGAAAGTAACCTTCTCTTTTTCAAGAAGTTCTTTTATTTCTTCTTCATGTGTAAGTTGTTTTAAATATCCTCTTTCTTTTAGCACGTCATATACATTAGCCATTTTTTTCCTCCAATCTTCCTTCTCTATATCTCTCTACTAATATAATCATAGAAAATAGTTCGTTACTAGCCAGATTTCTTAACGGAGAAAAAAATTAAGAATTCGCTGTAATTTCGGCAAAACTTGCCAACAAGTTGGCTTCAAACACGCCGACAATTACTCGGCTCATTCTATTTAATTTTTTTATCCTAAAAATCTGGAAATGTAACTCACCTATTTTCATATCGATTATTATTTCTCTGTTTTAATAAAATTACATACTATTCCAACCACTAAAGCTGGTACTAACCAAGGTAATCCTAAATTTACCAATGGTAAAGAATTATATATATTTGTAAATACTTCTGGCATAGCAATTCCTGTTACTGAAATTCCTTCATATAGTCCCTACAAGCCCTGATACTAGAACTACTCCCTTGAATACATTAGCATTTTTTTACACGGAAGAAGTTCAATAATATTAGAGCTATACTTATAGGATATAGGAATACTAAGACTGGAACCGATATAATAACTATTTTATTTACTCCAAACATTGCAAATATGAAACCTATTATTGTCGTTATCACTACTAATTTTTGATAAGATACTTTCATAAGTCCACTGAAATATTCTGCAACAGTAACAATTAACCCTATTGAAGTAGTTAAACAAGCTCCAGCAACACAGATAGCCAATATTAAATATCCTATTTTTTTCCTAAAAAGATTTGTAGAAATTTTTTTACAAGTAAATCTGTTTTTTTTCAGTTCCGACAACTAATTCAGTTCCACCAAAAAGTTGCTCCAATATATGACAGACCTGCATAGACTATTGTAAGCCCTAAAGCTGCAATAAGTCCAACTTTTAAAAGATAAGAAAACTCTTGTTTTTTTCTGTAAGTTTAGTTTTTCCCTCTTATAGCATTTAATATAACAGTAGAGAATACTATTGTTGCCAAGGCATCCATAGTTTGATAACCTTCTACAAATCCTTTTTTTAAATGGTAATTCATAAACTTTTTCAACTATTGTTGAACTATTGAAAAAAATACTCCCTTAACTAAAAATTATAAATAAAACTATCAACAATATAGGAGTTAGAATTTTTTTCCAACTCTATCCACAACTTCTGATGACTTCAATGAAAAATAGTAAAGCCAATAAGAAATAAACTATTAAATATACATATTTAACAGTTGAAGTTGTAAATCCTGCATGGAAAAAAATGTTACTTCATAAGCTGTTGCACCTGTTCTTGGTAGAGCTAAAAAGTGGCCCTATTGATAAAATAAGTGCTATTCCATAAAAATTTTTGCAAATAAAGGTGAAACCTTATTTGAAAAAAACTATCTAAATCCTTACCTGCATTTGCTGAAGCAATTATTCCCATTAGAGGAATTCCTACTCCTGTTAAAAATAAATCCTATTGTAGCTACTCCCCAATTGCTCCCTAATTCATAACCTAACATAGGAGGAAATATTAAGTTTCCCGCCCCAAATAACATTGCAAATAAAGCAAAACCTGCTGTTACAACATCTATCATATTATACATTTTTTTAATACCCCTTTTAGAATAATTTTTATTTTTTTAATTTTTTTCTTTCCATTCTTCTTCTTTAAAAACCATTTAAAAACAAAAATCTTTTGTAACTATCATTGGTCTCTTTACAAGTTTCCCATCTGTTGCTAACAGTTTTATCATTTCATCTTCTGTCATTGTTGGTAATTTATCTTTCAATTCCAATTCTCTGTATAAAAATACCACTTGTGTTAAAAAAATTTCTTTAATTCTTTTTCCAGATTTCTTAAAGAATTCTTTTTAATTCTTTTTTTCTGTAGGTTTATCTTTTTACGATATCTCTTTCAGTAAATTTTATTGAGTTTTCTTCTAACCATTTTTTTAGCTTTTTGACATGTGCTACATCTTGGGTAGCAAAAAAATATTATATCTTTCATTTTAAATCCCCATATTTTTTTATTAATTTTTAAAAATTATACCATAACTATTAATATTAGATCAACAAAAATGGCTGTTATGATATCACAACAGCCTAATTTTATTATTTTTTTAGCTCTCTTTTCATATTTTCTAATGATTTCAACTAACTTTTCTTCTTTTTTTCTGGTAGAAGATCCTTACCTGAAGTTACTGAAGGTTTATACCAAGATTTCCTTCAAAAATATTCCTTATATTTTTCCTTTAGTATATTTAAGTCCTCTTCTTGCATACAAAGTATTTCTTATAAGTGCTAATTCTTCAGCATTGTATTTTTAAAAAGGTAATCTGGATTCTTCTTATCCATAACTTGACTGATAACTTCATCTATTGTCCTTATATCTGAGCTATCACTACTTTTTTTGCTACATTATCTTTTTTTAGCTTCTTCTTTAGGTTTTAGCCTTTTTCTTTTTGTATCTTTAGTTACTTCTTTTTCTTTAGGCTTAACTTCTTCTTTATCTTCCTCTTTAGCAGTTTCTGTCCCTTCTGTATTTTTCTTCTGTGTCATCTACATTATCAGCATCTGATCCATCTCCTGTTGTGTCTGCATCTGCTTCAGCCACAGTTCCTTTTTTATCAAGTATTAGACTTTCTGTGTCTTCACTTGTAAATTTTTTTGATATAGGAAATAGATAAGTATCCCTATAGCAAGTAAGAAAAGAGTTATGAAAAATCATCTTTAAAACACTCTTCTTTTTCGATCTTCTAAAGAGTCTTTCTTCCTTGAAGTAGGAGGTGTAGTTGTAGGAGAAGTTTTTTTCTTTCCTTTATTCACTACCTTATTTTCTTTATTTCCTTTATTTCTTACTATTTCTTCTTCTGTTTCAATATCACTTGTATCTAAAATTGATCTGATATCTGCATATTTCATCTTCTTCAGAATCTATTTTTTTGATAATCTTTTTTTATTTTTTTGGTTTTTTTCAGTTTCCTTTGTAAACTTAAGTTCTGGTTTTTTTCCTCTTTTTTTGTCTTAACCATTTCAAGAATATTTAAGTCATTTTCAATATTAAATGATTTTTTTGATTCAGACTCTTTCACTTCTATTTCTTGTTCCAATTCATTTTCATATCTTGATTTTTAAGAAACTAGGAATTTCTAACTCATCTTTCTTTGTTTCTTTTTTTGGGACTTACAAGATTTTTGAACTTTTGGCTCTTCTTTTTTTAACTTCAGCTTTTTTTACTTCAACTTTTTTTAGTTTCTTCTTGGACTGCTTTTAACATTTTTTTCTTTATCTATAGGAATTTGTTTTTGTTTCTTTTGTGTCCTCATCATATATCTTTAATTTTAATTCATTATCTTCATAAGAAATCTTACAAATATCTTTCTTAGATAAATTAGATTTTAATAAAGTATTTAAATCAAGCTTTTAAATTTAATTGACCATCTTCATAGTCAACATCAAAAAAAGTCTTTATCATCTACTTTTTACATCTTTATTATCTTTAGGTGAACTTATAGTTTTTTTCAAGACTACCGTCTCTATAGTAATACTCAGCTTTTTACTTGACCACTTTCATAGTACATTTTACATAGACCATCAAGTGCATCATTTTTATAACTACTTTCTGCCTTTAATTTACCACTTTCATAATAAATTCTTGACAAACCTTCAAGCATACCATTTCTATAGTTACCTTCAGCAACTAAATTACCATTTTCATAATATTCTTTTGTAACACCATCTAATTTATCAGCCTTGTAATGATACTCAGCTCTTAAAAACTCCACTTTCGTAGTAAAGAAGTTCGTAACCTTCTTTCTCACCACGTTCGTTCCTTTCATATTCAGCTTTTAAGTTTCCATTAGTATAATATTCTCTATTCTTCACGGCAACCCCTTTATATCAAATAAATTATTATCTCTCATTATATTATACTTTAAAAGTTTTAAAATTACAACTTTTTAATACTTTTTATTTCTCATTGTTACCAAAGACTTTGAATTTTTTTCTAATAGGTATATAGATATAGAGTTTATGACAAAAAGCTGGTACCATTTCATAAAGTGTATTGCTTAGACCACTTGTTTTCCAAGTAATAACTGTTATTGTTGCTATTATCATAGAAACTAAGACTGTTTTTCCAATGCAGCTCTTTCTTATATAATGTAAATAATATTACTGGTGAGAAAAACTCCACCGAAACCTGCCCAAGCATAAGAAACTAACTCAAGAACTTTAGAGCTTGGATTCATTGCTAAAAATACTTTGCTATTAAAAAAATATAACAATTACACATAGTCTACCTACCCATATCATTTCTTTATGAGTTTTTTTCTCTTTTTACTATATGCTTATAGAAATCTTCTGTTAAAGTATTTGATGATACTAAAAGTTGAGAAGATATTGTTGACATTATTGCTGATAAGATAGCTGCAAACAGTATTCCTGCCATCCAAGGATTAAACAACTTGTGAATTAAGAATATAAATACTTTTTCAGCATCTCCACCCATTTGAGAAATATCAGTAAAAACTCCTATTCCTGTTATTCCAACTGCTATTGCTCCTAAAAGTGAAATGAAAACCCATATCATAGCTATAAGTCTTGATTTCCATAGTTCATCAGCACTGTCTATACTCATAAATCTAACAATTATATGAGGTTGCCCGAAGTATCCAAGTCCCCAACCAAGCCCTGATATTATAATTGGTAAACTCCAAACTTTAGTATATTTAAAAATATTTAAAGAAATATCTTTAGCTTCCATTGCAGTGCTAATTCCATCTATTCCTCCACCACTGTAGTATGCAGCCACTGGAACAACTATTATTGCAAAGAACATCAAGCACCCTTGGAAGAAGTCTGTCCAACAAGTTGCTAAGTACCCACCTAAGAATGTATAGACAATTATTGTTCCTCCACCTATTAAAACTCCCCATTTATAGTCTATTCCAAGTAAAGAGTCAAACAGCTTTCCACTTGCAACTAGCCCTGAAGCTGAGTATATAGTAAAGAAAAATAGGATTACTATTGCTGAAAAATGTTCTTATATATCCCTTTTTTTATCATTCAATTTTTTTGTGAAATAAATGAAGGTACTGTAAGAGAGTTATATTTTTCAGTTTGCACTCTTAAAGCTGGTGCAACGAATTTCCAGTTAAGATAAGTCCCTAAAGCTAATCCAATTACTACCCAAATTTCTGTAAGTCCACTTGTGTATACTGCACCTGGTAGACCTAAAAGTAGCCAACCACTCATATCACTCGCTTGAGCTGACATTGCAGTAACCCAATATCCTACTCCTCTATCTCCTAAAAACATAAGATTCGTGAGTTGTAGTTTTACTATAAAAATATACCCCTATCGCCATTAAAAAAATACTAAATAAATTCCAAACGTTATAAAAAAATCTCATAACTTGCCATGATAACCTCCCAAAAAAATTAATTTCATAATATCTTTTAATAAGTATGAATTAGAAAAAAATAAATGAGCTAGATTCCAAATCTTAAGTTAGTAACAACCTATTTTTTTCTAAGATATTTTTGGACATTATGAAATAAAAAAACCATTAAGATTTTGTCCTAATGGTTATATAATATATATTATTAATTCCCATAGGCTCAGTCCAAAAATATTGAAAACAAAAAAATTGGACTTGCACCTAGTTCAAAAATTAACTAAACACAAATCCCTCTTAGGGAACTATGGGTTTTACTACAGCTACATTGTAATTAATTAATTTTTGACATAGAATTCTCTCCTTTTTATTTTTTTATAGTGCTTATTATAATTTATTTTTGTTTCAATTGTCAAGTATCCTTTTTACTTATATATTCCAATAATCAAGGGATAATTTTTTTAATACTAGTATATAAATCAAATTCTATATTTCTTTTTCTTTGAAAAATTTTTTTAATTCATCTTTATTTAAAAAAACTTTTTGTTACTTCTTTTTTTGTTCATTCAAGAGTTTTTTTAATATAATATCTCTTTTGTTTTTCATCATCATAAAAAAATTTATTAATGCTTCTGAATACTCAACATCTTTAAAGTTAATTGAGAAAGGAGCATATCCTTCAGAAACAAGTAACCCACACATCATAAGTTGTGCTGTTCTTGTGTTACCTTTTTCCAAAAATATTTATTTTTTTACACAAATCTAAAAAAATAAATCTACAATTTTTATGCCAACTCTTTTATCATCATAATATTTATTTGAAATTTCAAAAAAACTTTTTTTCTAAATTTGGAACAGCAACTCCTGTATGTTTTGCACCAACTATTCTTATATTATGTTGTCTAAAAGCCACCTAAATTATCAAAAATTATCATTACTAGCAACTAATCTATTCTCTGTACAAAAAAAGTCTCTTTATCAAAAATAGAAATTATTTTTCTTTAATTTTTTTCAAAAAAATATAATCATAACCATTTTTTTAAATTAGCAAGTAATACAACATCTTTTTACTCTTGTATTTTTTTGGAACTTTACCTGATAATGTACTAGCAGTTTCTAATAATGTCATACTATTCCCTCGCTCAAAGAAATGTCATATATTAGTTTTTTTCAAACATTTTTATTTGCTATCATCAAAGCTCTATTCAAACCTATTTTGTACATTTTAATTACTACCTCACTTTATCTAATTTTAGACATTAATTTAATCACCTTATATCCAATATCAATAATAAATCTTTTTTTCTCTTAAATCTTACATTACTCCATTAGTTTTTAATCTATTTTTTTCTACATTTAGCTATTATAGATACCTATAATTTATTAGTATATATTATCCTTCTTTAAATTTTTTTACTCCTAGCTCCAAAAATAAAAAAATAAGTGAGTTACATTTCAATTAATCATTAGAAATTTTCTATAAACTTATTTTTTTCATAAGTTCTACTATCAAGAGTTACAGTTGCTTCTGTAAATCTTATTTCATAGACTTTTAATTCTTCAGAATATTTATCTATAATTTCAGCAAAAATCTGACATTTTATTAGAAAAATTCTTCTCTTAAATCTACTATAGTTTTTTTTCACTTTCTCTAACATGTCCTCTTGCTCTTACTTGTTCTCTAACTCCTTTTTTTCATAGGAATAGTTGTAAATGCAACATTGTTATTTTTTTCCAGAATTCACTTATTTTTTTCTCTACCTTTATATGTAGCAAAATACATAATATTATTTTTTTCATCATAGTAGTAATTTACTATTCTGACATTTGGCATATCGTGTATACTAGTAGCTAAAGCTATTTCATCACATTCATTTATCATTCTTAAAAAAATTCTTTTTTTGCTTCCATTTTCTCACTCCCATCAAAAAAATTATTTATATTTCATTGTAACATATTTTCATTATAATAAAAAAATTTTTTTATTATTGAAGATTTTTTTCTAAAAAAATTATATTTTTTTCTTATAATATTATAGAATTTTTTTCATCATAAACCTGTCAATACCTGTACCATACTCATCTTTTAAAAAAGCTTTCTTGTTTATAGCCATGTTTTTTTATACAAATCTATCGCTATTTGATTTTCTGGTGCAACAGTCAATTCTATTTCAGTGTATCCTAAATCTTTTAAGATTTTTTTCAGTTTCATTTAAGATAAAGTTTGCATAACCCTTGTGTCGGTATTCTTTCAAGGTTGATATACCATAAAGAAAAAGAGATTTCTTATTAAAAAAATTTGCATATATTCAACTATGCATACTATTTTATCTCCTTCTTTTTACAACAAAAAAACCATACCATATCTTATAAGGGCTTTTATTATCCAAAGGTCTACATTCCCTGCTCCTCAAAAAGCACTTTCTTCTAATTCTATAATCTTTTTGCATTATTTCAAAAATTAGGATTTTTCTATATGAACTAATTCCATAATTTTTTTTCCTCCTAGCAATAAGCAGTCTCAATATTTTTTTATTATATCACAAAAAAAGATTTAGACTTCGGTTGTTTGTCAAATAGTGTTGATAAAAAAAGTTTAGACTATGACCTGACATAATTAAGAGAATTTTTTTGAGAATAAAAAAACTTAAAAAAATTCTCTTTTTTTATTCAAACTAAATCGCATTATTGTATTAAAAAAATTAAGCGCTAATTGAAATAATACCTGCTTGAATTAATACGCGCTTTTTTTAAAATTACTGAAATTTGAATATCCAAATGCTGTTCTCTTTTATTGATTTTTATTTTATTGTTTAAACCCTCTATTAAACCATTAGTAATATTTGATTCAAACATATTTTCGATATATTTCATATTTTTTTCAGAGTTTTTTTAGAGCTATTATCATTTTCTTAGAAATTTTTTTCTTTACTAGCTAAATATTTTTTTTACTATTTCTTCAAATCTTTTTAAAGTTATTATGCTTTTATTGTTTGAATAATATCTTGGTAGATATTAAAACTAATCTCTAATTCAGGATTTTTTTCTAAAAGATAATCTACCTTATCTTTTGCTACTTAGTTTGCGCTTAAAAGCTCTGACAATAATAGTTTACTCGACAAAGATCAGGGATAATATTTTAATAATGACTTCCAAAAATAGCTTCAGTTTTCTTTTTAATGAATCATCTTTAATGGAATTCATAATAGATATTCTAGTTTGATTAAATGCTCTATTAACAAGATTAACAATATGAAATTTATCTATTACTATTTTTTTGCATTAGGAAAGATAGAATTAACTAAGCTAATGTATGGAACATACATATCCATACAAACATATTTTTACATTATTTCTTGCTTCTAAAGAAAAATCTTGAAAAGTATTCTGTAAGAGAATAAAGTCTTCTATCTTCTACAATATCAATAATACTCTTACTTTGATAGTTAGCAAAAAAACAAAAAGACATAGCGCCATCAATGTTTTTTTAACAGATTTAAATTCATCAATACAAATAGCTTCTGGTAAATGTTCTTTATTAACTTTAAAAATCAGAATAACAATCATCCATGACTCTTTGTACAGAAGTAATAGAAATATTATATCTCTTAGCAATAGATGCAAGAGATAGATTTTCTTTAAGTTCAAGAGCAATAGTATACTTTTAGATTATTGGATATATTAGAGTTATCACTGACAATATTTGTAGAAGGAGAGAAAGTTTTTTTTACAATCCTTACAAATATATCTTTTGTACACTAAGTTCAACTTCAATATTGTAATTTTTGAATAGGAATATATTTAATTTTACGATGTCTTGAACCATTTTTTTAACAATATTTTTTTAGAATTACAATGAGGGCAAGCACAGTAATTAGACTTAAGAAATCCTTTAAAAAAACTTTAATTCGATAATTACCTTTTTTTGAGTAACTTGACAATATTCTTCTTCTGGAAAAGAAATATTATTATCTTGAATATTTAAGAAATTTTTTTGATAAGATTAGATAGAGACAATGAAATCACTTCCTTTTTATGGTTATTTTTGAGCGATTTAATTTTAACAGGAAAAATTTTTATTGTCTCAACTTTTTTTATTAAAAAAATGGCATTGATAGAAATTTCTTCTATCAACACCATTTATTATACAACCTAGACTTCTTAGTAAAGCCTAAATCCTTTTTTTATTCTAGTTATCATATCTGACTAAGTTGTTTTTTTGTTATTATCTGAGTCAATCTTTGCTCATAAATATTTTTTTCATTTCAGAATAATTTCCTAAATGTTTAATAAGAACTATTGTCTCTTCTCCATTATTAATTGCTTTTTCTTAAATTAGAATAACTAGAATGTCTTGACAAAGTCATTACATAGTCCATTAGTGATTCTTCTAAGCTTTCATATCTCTTGTAATATTGGTTAGGTCCTAGATATACAGTTTTTTTCTGGATCTTTTAAAGACGATCTAACTGCAAATAGATTATTTCCTTCTTTTTGCAAGTTTAGAATTTCCCCAACCACTTTCTAATGAGGCCTGTCCCTAGTATAAATGATGTTGGTGGTACCACCATCTTGTGTACTAATTCTGTTTTTAGACTTAGATTTTTACTTTTATATTTAGTGTACATCTCCTCTAAATATAATTTCTCTTCTGCTGTTAAGATTTCTTTCTCTATAAGAGTCTTTACATATTCCTTTATCCTCAGCTATCTTGTTTCTTACTTTTTTTCAATAGTTGGAATAAGAGTATCAATAAATATTTGTTTTTTTTGATTTACCTTTTTACCTTGGCAAAAATCTTTTGCTTGAGTAATAATACCAGTGTTGGTATCTCGATCTAGGGCCTCTGTATCATTAGAATAAGAAAGAATTGACAAGCATAGAAAAAAACAACTGCTAGTAAATATTTCTTCATACAGTTTGCTACTAAATTACTATTACTACCTTCTTTGTAGTCCTAAATTCTCGACTAGCAATCGGTACACATACCTATTCTAAGTTACTATATTGTAGCATTCTCCTTCTTTTTTTATTTTTAGAATATGTATTTAAGTAAAAAAATTCTACCTGATTATTATAGCACAAAAATATTCAAAAAAATACAAATTCCTTTTATATACCAATAAAAAAACTACTATTATTTTTTTCACTTTTCTTTATACCAATCATCACTATTATTTATAGCTTGATTAATAAAAAGATTTATATCCTTAGAAGGAAGTTCTTTCTCTATAACTTTATTATCTGCTGTTTTTTTATAAAAAAATTACATTTCCTACTCCCTTTGATATACCTAGGGCTTTTTTTACCAGCATCTAATGTCTTGTATGCCTCTCCATTTATACTGTATTTAATTCCTGTCATTGAATTATTTTCAATTAGAATATCATGTCTCTTTCCTGTAATAAAAAAAGAATTGCTGAAATCACAACAAGAATTAAAACTATAATAGCTACTTTTTAATGTATGTTTCATCTTCTACCTCACTTTTTTTAAAAATCCTATTGCTTTTTCTCTTTCTCTTTCTTTCTCTTTCTTTCTTCTCCATTCATAGATGATAAGAACAAGAGCTATAATTCCGTAAGAAATAAATACTCTGAAATATTCTCCTATTTGTGAAGAACCCATTAATTCTTTTTCCTGCTCTTGGTGCAACAACGAACATAGTATGGAATAGAATTACCCCACCCTATTGCATTAGGTATAGTTGCTCTTGCTACTGAAGCTCCTCCTATTAATAGGGCTGCAACTGAGAACATTCCTATTTGTTCGTGTGAATTATATGTGTTTATTGTTCCTAAATTTTGAAGATATATTACTTGTCCTATACCTCATAAGACAGTTGAAATAACTATTGAGTAAATTCTAACTTTATTTACTTCTATACCTGCTGACTTAGATACTTCCATGTCTTGTCCAACAGCTCTCATATCTTGTCCTAATTTTTGTTTTTTTCTGAACCAAATGATAAAGAAACATAGTCCAACTATGAAAAAGTAATGTTAGAACAGGGATATCATAACCAAATATTTTTTTAAAAGGAATTGCATTATCCACTGCTTTTTGAAATCTCTGTTAAGTCCACAGTATTTTTTTTATACCTCTACCTGAAGATAGTAAAAAGTGTTCTATCGCTAACTGGAATAATTTTTTTCCCATTGAATATAGAACTACAAGTTGATAAACACCATTGATAAAGTATCCTAAAAATCATAGAAGTTATCATTTCTTTTACCTTTGGCTCTATTTAATATTACTCCTCCAACATATCCAAGTAAAATTGAAAAATGGTATAGAAAGTATCATTGCTAAAAAAATACTCCTTGCAATCCCATAATGTGCCAGTTAGTAACAAGAATTAAGGCAAGTTGTCCTCCCATAGCTCCCAAAACTATACCGAAGTTCAATCCCATTCCTGCAACTATTGGAATTAACAATGACATTATTAAAAATAGGTTTCTTGAAATTCTTTCTATCATTTCACGAACTAAGTAATCTCCACTCAAACCAGAAAGTGGAAACATTATAGCTACCATAATAAGTATGAGTATTGGAACACTGTTATCCAATATAAAGTTTTTTACTTTATTATTCTTATCCACGACTTCCACCATCCTTTCTAGTTAAAGCATATAATATCATTCCATTAGAAACGATTATTCTTATTGTTTCAGACATATCTGTCTTTATAACAGCATTTACAACTGTAGGTGTCATAGTTAGTATTCCTTGGAATAGGAAAGTTCCTATCATAACATGCCATATTGTAACTCTGTTTACTGAAGCTCCTCCAATAAGTATTGCTGCTATAGCAGGGAAAGCCATATTGAAAGGTGCTAGATATAATTGTATAAATCCAAAAACTTTGTTGGTATACAACTATTCCTATTGTTGCGATAACAGTTGAGATTATGACTGATTGTTTTCTACTCTTATCTGCATTGATACCTGTTGCTTGAGCAAATTTTTCATTTTTTTCCAACAGCACTCATAGAAAGTCCTGCTTTTTGTTCTGAAAAAAATACCCACATGATAAAAAGCAAGTAATAAGAAGAATATTATTTCTCCAACTGGTATAGCCTGTGATATTTTCCCAAATACATTATTTAAAAACACCCTTCCAATAAGTTTCAACACTTATTGTTGTTCTAAGTCCTGAACCTCCATAAGCCCAAATCATATCAGGTCTTTTGAATGGAAGAATTATCCACATAATACACATAAAAAGCAACTGATGAGAAACCGATATATGTAGCTATCATCATTTCTCCACCTTTTACTTTATTTAAAAATAGCTCCATAAGCCCAACCAAAAAAATAAAAGGCAAATACTATTGCCATAAGTATTGCTAAAGCAAAAACCTACAAAAGCCACTAAATCCTAATTCTATACTTATTAGCGAGCCTAAAAGTCCTGCTTTCTATTCCTAAAGGCATACCGAAGTTAAGACCTGTTCCTGATTCTATCATAGGCATAAGAGATAGAACTAAAAATAGCATTCATACCAAATCTAATAATTGTATCTGATAGTGCTGTTGTTATAGGAATTCCTACGAAAGGAGCTATTATATATGTTGACACTAAGAATATTAATATTATTAGTCTTGGTAAACCAAATTTCTTTAACATACTATTCTCCCTCCTTTATTCCTGACATCAATTTTTCCAAATTCTAGTATTCCTGCACTAGCTGGTAATATTCCTATGACCTTACCTTCATTTATTATTGCAATTCTGTCACAGATGCTTCTTAATTCTTCTATTTCAGAAGAAGTTACAACTATAGTTGTATTTCTTTCTCTGTTATATTCTTTTAAAGTTTCAAGAACTAATTGTTTAGCTCCAACATCTATACCTCTTGTTGGTTCTGAAACGAATAATAGATCAGGTTCCATAGTGAAGGCCTTAGCCACACAAACTTTTTGTTGGTTTCCTCCACTTAGTTCTCCAACTTTTTGCTTTTTCTCCCATACTTTTTTTATTTCTAATTTTTTTCTATATTTCTTTTGCATTTTCTGTAACAGCCTTATCATCTATTACATTAAAAAAAGTCCTAAAAAAATTTCTTAAAGAATTGTTTTTTTAATTTGCATAGCAGGGAAAGCAATATTTCTTTCTATACTTTCATCTAAAAAGTAATCCAACACCTTTTTCTATCTTCAGAAACAAAGAAAATACCTTTTTCTAAAGGATATGTTGGCTTATTTAAAACTAAGGCTTCATTTTTTTGTATTTTATATCACCTTTTTGATTTAAATAGTCCCATTATTCCATTTGCTACTGCTATTTTTTTCCTTGTCCTGCCATACCACCTAGACCAAGAATTTCTCCTTTTTTTAATGTCTAAGTCTAGACCTTTCAGCATTTCTCCTGGCATATCAACCCATAAATCTCTTTATTTCTAACAATGTTTCAAGATCATCATGAGCAACTTTCTTTGCATCAGATGAAGAATTTACTTTTTCTTCCTATCATCCATTCTGTAATTTCATTTACATTTGTAGATTTCGTAGCAACTGTGTTTATAAGTTGTCCATCTCTTAAAACTGTTACCTTATCTGATACTGCCATTATTTCATTAAGTCTGTGAGTTATGAAAATAATAGCTATCCCCTTAGCTGATAATTTTTTTCATTGTTTCCAATAAAATTTCTGCTTCATCTTCTGTTAAAACAGCTGTAGGTTCATCTAAAAACTAAAAAGTTTTTGTATGTTCTCTTTCAATTTCACGAGCAATTTCTGTAAATTGTTTGTAAGCAACGGCCATTTCACTTATTTGTTCTTGCCCTGTTAAGTTTACTCCTAATTTTGAAATAGCTTCTTGAGTTCTTTTTAAATTTTCTTTTTGGTCTATCTTACTGATACTATCTCCAAAGAAATGAGTTACCACATTATTTTTTTTATAGACTCTCTATTTAATACTATATTTTCACTAACTTTAAATCCTGGTATTAATGAAAATTCTTGGTGAACCATTCCTATACCTGCATTAAGAGCTTCAAATGGAGATGCAAAATTAACTTCTTTTCCTTCAAAAGAAATTTTCCCATTGTATCCACCTGTTTCTCTAATGACATCCATACCAAATATAATTTTCATTAAAGTTGATTTTCCTGCACCATTTTCACCAACTAGTCCAAGAATTTCTCCCTCATTTAATTCTAAATTGATATCTTTAAGGACTGTGTTTTCACCAAACGATTTAGAGAGGTTTTCAATTTTTAATAGTGTATTTGACACCATAGCCTCCTTCTTAAGTCCTAAATAGGAATAGGGACTGGTTGCATAAAATGCTCCAGCCCCCATTGCCCAAATAGTCTTATATTCTATTTATTAATTACCACTAATTTTTTTCCATATTTTTTTCTGGAACTTCAACAGAAGTAACTCCCATATATCCTTTTCCAAATACATAAGTATCTTGATATACGAAGAATGAATTTTTAACTTCTACTCCATTGTTATCTTTCATTAGACTTCCATTCCATTTAGATCCAGGTGTTGCTGTATCAAGAGAAGCTAAAACTTTATCTAATGTAAAGTCTTTGTCTCCGCTTTCTATAGATTTAACTGCTAAGTCTGTAAGTCCTTCAATACCTGAGAAATTGTATGAGTAAGCCCAAGTTCCCATTCTTCCTGAACCACCAGCTTCTACAACAGCCTTTTCAACTTTTTCTAATATTTTTGGCCAATTTCCTTTTTCATCATCAGTGAATTCAATTCCTAATGCTCCAGGGTATCCCATTGTAGGAGAAGGTAAATCAGCTTCTATAAAGTATCCGCCATTTGCAGCTATTTGTTTTAGTAAAGGTTCTGTTTGAGCATCATTTGTTGCAAAGAATGCTATATCTTTACCATATTTAGCTATCCAGTTTGGAACTTGTTCTAAGATAAATTGTTGTGCTCCTGGTACTCCAACGTCACTTAGTGGGTCTGGTGCTGACATTTCGATATATTCCATTCCTAAATCTTTAGCTGTTTGTTCCATTATAGCTCTTCTTCTTGAAATAGTTTCATAACTTAAGTGTCTAGGGAATGAAATGTGCATAAATTTAGTTGCTCCTAAATCATGAGCTGTTTTTTTACTATTAAATATCCTCTTGCAACTGAGTCTGAGTTTACAACTACATCTGCAACTGAACTTACTTGCACAGGATCTTCGTGTGTATTATTTACAATTAGTAAAAATATCAGGTCTTTTTTTCTCTTATAGCCTTAAATGCAGGATAAGTTCCTGGGATTCCTTCAGCTACTACTATAGCCTTCATTTCAGGGTCATCTGCAAGAGAAACCATTTGAGAAATTGTTGTTTCTTGTTCTTGCATGAAGTTATCTGGTATTGTTACAACTGTAATTTTACCACCTTCATTACTTGCTCCATATTGTTTAACAACTGCTTTCAGCTCCACGGGCATTATCTTCAGATTGAGAAACAGAAGTTGTTACAACACCTATATGATAATTTTTGTGTAACTTCTGTTGTTGCTCCTTCTTTTTGAGCATTAGCATCTTCTGTAGGTGCTTCTTTTTTTACCACAAGCAGCTACTAAAACGAACATAAATACTGCTAAAATACTAAATAGAATTCTTTTTGATTTTTCATACCAACCTCCTAATAAATAATTAATTTCCCAATTTGTTTTAATAAATTGTTTTAACTATTATATATCCACTTTATAAATTAGTCAACATATTTTTTTAAAAAAATTATGGTGTTTTTTTCTTTAGAATAATAGCCGTTTTCAAATTTAAAGTTCTAAAAAAATAAGACATTTTTTTAGTTAAATTTTTAGACAATTTTCCTGATTTTTTTCGAATTTCCTACAAAAAAATATTTTCCATAAAAAAATAATTTGTCCTTGCAATTTTTTTATTAAAGAATATAATATAAAAAAATGAATATTAACTATTCATTTTAAAAAAATACTTGAGGTTAAAAAGAAAAAAATGAAAAAAACTTTTTTTATTAAGAGTTTAAATGGTATGGCTTTTTGGTTTATTTTTCATCATTGATAGTTGGGCTTATTTTTAAAAGCAGATTGGAACTCTTTTTAATATAGAGTTTTTTTAACATATCTCGGTGGTTTTTTTCACAGCTTTTTAATGGGAGCTGGAATAGGAGTTGGAGTTGCTTTATGCATTGGAATCTCATGTATTAATCTTAATAGCTTCTGCTATAACAGGTATGTATGGTGCAGGTAGTATTAACTTTGTAGAGGGGCAAGCGATTTTAAAAGTTGGTGAACCAATGGGAGCATATTTCTCAGTTATCTTTGGTTTACTTATTGCTAAAAGAATAGCAGGAAAAAAACTAAATTTGATATTATACTTTTTACCCTATGACTACTATAATTTTTTTGGTTGCTTACTTGGTAAATTCTTTTGCTCCATATATCTCAGCTGTTATCAGCGAAATTGGTGTCATAGTTAATAAGACTACTGAACTTAGACCTATTTTAATGGGACTTACTATGTCTGTTATTATGGGAATTATCTTAACACTTCCTATAAGTTCTGTTGCTATAGGGATATCTTTAGGTTTAAGTGGACTTGTTGCTGGAGCATCTTTAACTGGTTGTTGTTGTCAAATGATAGGTTTTTGCTGTTATGTCTTATGATGATAATGATTTAGGTACTGTATTTTCAATAGGCTTTGGTACTTCTATGATACAAATTCCTAATATAATAAAAAAATCCTATGATATGGATACCACCTATAGTTTCAAGTGCTATTTTTAGGTGTACTTTCTACAACTGTTTTTTTAATTTATCATCAAACAGTATTGCTTTCTGGTATGGGAACAAGTGGACTTGTTGGACAGATAGCTTCATTCTCAGTAAATGGAATGTCATATCTACCAACTATGATAATATTACATTTCTTACTTCCTGCTATCATAACCTTTTATTGTATATAAGATATTGAAGAAAAAAAGGCTATATTAAACCTGGAGATCTAAAAAAATATAAAAAGAGCTATTGCATAGATATAAATTTGAAAGTAAAAAAATAAGTGAGTTACATCATAATTTATCATTAGAAATTTTCTTTGAGTAAATAACTAGTAGTTTTCAATAAGATTACTAGGATGTCCTATAATGGTGAAAGAGCCTTTGTGGAGCTCTAGAACCATTATAGGCTGGCAAGTAATCGCTATATATAGCTAAAGTTTATTAAAAATTTCTCAAAGAAAATTTTTTTATTTATTCAGTAACGAACTATTTTTTTACTTTTTTTATTAATTTGCAATAGCTCTATTTTATTAGTTATCTTAGATTTCAAAAAAATTCTTTATCCAATATCTTATATCTATTTCTTCCTATTCTTTCTAGCTTTTTTTATCTTTTACTAAATCACTTAGAACTCTTGAAAGAGAAGGTCTTTCCACTCCAAAAAAATTCTGCTAAAAGCTCCTAAATTTTCTATAATAAATTCACCTTTTTTTCTTGTTTTCTATTAACATAATGACAGAATTTTTTTCTTGATAGTTTTATTATTAAAATTATTCCAAATTTTAGTTGTTAAAAGTTGAGTCTTATTTGAAACTTCATTTAGGAAGTTTTCTAAAAATTTGTTCTTGTGAAAAATAATAATTTTAAAAAAATTCTTTTCTTTCAATATATAATACTTCGGCTTTTTTTCTTTTGCTTTTTAAGTCTACAGGAAAAACAATTTTTACTTCCAAAAAAATAAAGGCTGAAGCTATTACATCACTTTTTAACTAATTCTTCAATTTTTAATTACATTGCCTTCTTCTGTTAACATCTCTGTACTCAATGTTCCCTTTAGAATTACATATAGTCCCTTTACTTCATCACCCCTAAAGGCTATTTGTTCATTGGGAGAATAAGTTTTTTTATTTCATGCTTTGTTTCCTCTAAAATCTCTTTTTATTTCTTCATTTTTTTAATTTTACTAAAAAAATAACACTTTTACTTAAAAGCTTCTAGCATTAATCCACCTTTCTAAATATTTTTTTAAAAATCTATCTCTAATTTATCCATATTAGGTGTAAACTGTCTATATTTTACTCCAGCTGAATCCAACATTTTCTTTGAGGCTCTATTCGTATCTGTTCCATCATATTTATCCGAAAGATACACAATTTCCTTTTATACCACTTTTGAATTATAGCCTTACTTGCACTCATTGCAAGGGAATAAAGCTACATATATAATACAATCTTTCAAAGACTTTATACTATTTAATATTGCATTTAATTCAGCGTGGCAAACATAAGGATATTTTTGTCTCTAAAAAAATCTCCTTCTCTTTCCCAAGGAAAAATCTGTATCTTCACAGCCTTTAGGTAGACCATTATAGCCCACTCCAACTATTCTTTTTATCTTCATTTACTATACAAGCTCCAACTTGAGTATTAGGGATCTTTTACTTCTCATTGAAGAAAGCAGAGCTATCCCCATAAAGTAACTATCCCAGTCTATATAATTTTTCTCTCATATTATCACCTATTTTAAATATTCTTATCTTCTACTATTTTTAACAAGAATTCTTTTTGCTCAAGTTTTTTTAAACAGTTAATCCTAAATATTTATCAAAAAAACCTTTTTAGTTTATCAATTACCCCTTGCTTTTTTTAATACCTCTATTTCCACTGGAGAAACGAGAAACAGGTGGTAATAACTTATCTATATCAGTTCCTGTAGTTTTAAAAATTACCCTCTCTTAGTGAATTGTCTATGAATTTTTTTAGTTTCTTCAGGTTTTAATTTTTTTCTTCTTCTATTACTTTTTTTCTAAATCTTTTTTTCCTTTTCTTCTCTGACAAATTTTTTTGGAAATCATCAGTAATATTTTTTTAGAAGAATTAACTCTTTCTATGAAACCTTCTATCAATTCCTTTTTTTACTACGAAGTTCAAGGCTTGAATTTATAGCTTTCTTAATATCTATAAGTATTTCCTTATCTTCTTTATTTGACTTATAATATTCAGTAACTTTCATTAGAATATAATCAATATTAATTTCAACTTGTTTAATTAATTCTATTTCAAAAAAATAATATCGTCATTAATAATTTCTTTTTTTCTTTATTTTTTTAGTTCTTATTTCTTGATACATATCTAGATAGATACTTTGGTAATCTTGGAATTCTCTTTCAGATAAAAATTTCATTTCCTACAAACTTATCAAAAAGCTGATAATATATTCTTTATTTTCAAGATATTTCCAAATAATATTACAAATTCTTTCTTATTGCTTTCACCTGTTATTTGTTCAGACAAGGGAAATTTACTTTTGTAATTCTTCTATCAGTTGACTATATCCTTCTTTTTCTCTACCCTTATCATCTTGATAACCATTGTAGTAATCTTCATAAGTTTTTAAAAAAAGTACTATTCCACCTGCTTCTTTATTTCCAAAAAAAGTGCTATGGCTTCATCTGTTTCTTCTTGTAAATCTCTAAAACATACTATATTACCAAAAAGTTTTTTTATTGAATTTAATATTCTATTTGTTCTTGAAAAAGGCTTGAATAAGTCCATGCATTCTCAAGTTTTTTTATCCACCCAAAGAGTATTTAAAGTTGTTGCATCAAAACCTGTTAAAAAAACATATTTTACAACTATTAGAATATCTATTTCCTTATCCTTTGTTCTCTTACTTAGATTTTCATAATACAGTTGAAAACCATCTGAAGAAGTATCATAATTTGTCCCAAACATTTTATTATAATCTGATATTGCTTCCTCTAAAAAAATTCACGAGAACTTAAATCTAAATTTTTCAGTGTCAAAACTTTCATCATCTAAATTATCAGTATTTTTCTTCTTCATTTACTGAATAACTAAATATTGTTGCTACTCTCAAATCTTTATTCTTCTCTTTAAGTTGTTTTTTTAAATTCAAAAATAATATTTTTTTTGCCACAGGAATAGAACTCACTGCAAATATAGAGTTAAATCCTGATAATCTTTGGTCTTTTAATTCATAGTGCTTGTTTCTCATAGTTTTTTTGCTCAAAGCTGATCTATGATGTATGAAACAACTTCTTTAATTCTATTTGGAGCTGACATAGCTTTTTTTCTATATCAATGGCATTAACTTTTTTTATCTTGTATATTTTCTTTTTCCTTAATAGTATTGATATAGTCTATTCTAAATGGAAGTACATTACCATCATTTATTGCATTGACTATTGTATAAGTATGTAATTTATCTCCAAAAAGTTTGCTCTGTTGTTTTAAACAAAGTTTTTGAACTTCCATTTGAATTTTTTTGGAAATATTGGTGTCCCTGTGAAACCAAACATAAAAATAATTTTTTTAAAAAGTCTTAGCTATTGCAAGGTGTAATTCACCAAATTGTGAACGGTGGCACTCATCAAAAAAATTAAAACTATATTCTTTCTAAAAAAACTTCGTGATTTTTTTATTCTGTTTAATGAAATGTCCTAACTTTTGAATAGTAGTTATAATTATCTTGCTTTTTATTTTTCATATTTATCTTCTAGCTGTGCTTTCAATATTTTTCGTTGAAGTATTTCCATTAGCTGAACCTTTTGAAAAATCTATCATATTCTTTCTGTGTTTGGCTATCTAAATCCTTTTCTATCTACAACAAATAAGACCTTGTCTATATAGTCAAGTTGTGAGGCCAACTGTGCTGTCTTAAATGAAGTTAAAGTTTTTTTCCACTTCCTGTTGTATGCCAAATATATCCTCCGGCATCAATCTTACCAACCCATTTATAGTTATTAGCTAATTGTATTTTTAGATAAAAATTCTTTTCTGTTGCTGATATTTGGTAAGGACGCATAACAAGTAAAAGTTTCACTAGTGTCAAATATACAGTATTTCGTTAAAAATATTTAAAAATAGTATGTTTAGTAAAAGAAAGTCTTTGTAAAAATCTACTAAATCTGTTATTGACTTACTGTTTGCATCTGCCCAATATGAAGTGAACTCAAAAACTATTACTAGACTTTTTTTACTTTTTTTCTATTGAAAGACATCTCTTTAATATGCCTTGCTCTTGTTGTATTGGAATAGTATTTAGTATTAGTTCCATTAGAAATTACAAATATTTGTACATATTCAAAAAGTCCACTTCCTGCCCAAAAAAACTATCTCTTTGATATCTATTAATTTGGTTGAAAGCTTCTCTTATTGCAACTCCCTTCTTTTTTTAATTCAATATGAATTAAAGGTAGACCATTGACTAAAAATACTCACATCATATCTTGTGTTATGATTTCCTCCTTCTTCCTCATATTGATTTATAACTTGAAGAAAGTTATTGTGGATATTCTTTTTTTATTAATCAAACTAATATTTACTAAACTTCCATCATCTCTTGTAAAACTTTTTTTATAGTCCTCTTGTATAGTTCTTGTTTTTTTTCAACAATACTATCATTTTTTTATTTGCTATTTTCTCTCTGAAAAAATCTCTCCCATTCTTTTTTTCAGAAAAAAATAATATTATTTAATTTTTTTCTAATTTATCTTTTTAAGTTTGCAATTAATTCTTTTTCATTGTGAATACTCAAATATTCATAACCTTGATTTTTGTAAATTTTTTTAATAAACTCTTCTCTAAATCTGTTTCACTTTGATAACTGTATGCTGGAATGTCTTCTCTTATATATTCAGTTACCACTGTACTTTCAAGTGTTGATATAAGCATATTATAATCTACTGATGACATTGCCCCTCCAAAAAAATTTTTAATCATTTATATTTTTTTAAAAACTTAATAATTTTTTTCTCTATAATATTCATATTGTTTTTTTGTCTTGTTTCTATTTCAGCTGGCAATCCTTCTGATATATCATTACACAACTTATCAAACCTATCTAAAAATCTCAACTATTCTTTGTTGTTCTTCTAGTGATGGTAAAGGGACAAGGACTTTTGACAATACATTAGCATTAAATTGTGGTTGTCCTCCACCTGTTACTAAGAAATTAGCCTGTTTCCAATAAAATGAACTTTGTGTAAAATGCCAATAATAACTTGGTAATATCAGTTCTTTTTTTCTAATAATATTTTTTTATTAAAAAAATGATGCATATATTGCTGAATAATCTTCAGAAAAACTTTACTGTTTTCCCATAAGTTGCTCCTGTTCTTGCCATTAATATATCATCTTTTTTTCTAATAAATATTCTTTATTATTTTTCATTTATATCAATATATTTCTCATCATATGATTTTAATTTCCCATTTTCATTTATATCTGTTATTCTAATAAATCTTGCATTTCCTGTTTCTTTTTGCTGTATCAGTATAGCCATATTTAAAACCTGAAATATCTCCTAATCTTACTTCAACATAACCATAAACATATTGAAGAATTTTTAATTAGATTTTTGGGCTTGCTTGTTTGCTTGCTTGCTTGCTTGCTTGCTTGCTTGCTTGCTTGCTTGCTTAGAGCATAAATTTCTTCATTATTGAATGTCAAGAGATAATTTCTAACAAATTCATATTCTTTTTTTGTTTTTCTATTTCAGAAGAAAGTTCTATATTTAACTCTTTACAAGTTTTTCTCAAAGTTATCTAAAACTTCAACTATTCTTTTTTTGAACTTCTAATGGTGGTAAAGGAATTTCAATTTCTCCTATATCTGTTGCATTTGTATGAACTACTTTTACTTTTTTTATTTTTTTCCTTTACTTTTTTTGTTTTTTTGAGAGTTTTCAGTTGATAAAACATAAGATAAATATACTGGGTCTTGCTTATGTTTCATAACTAAAAATATCTCCACCAACTAAACATTTTTTTCTTTCCCTATATATGCTATGGATTTTCCTATTTCTTCAACACTTTCTCCTGTAATAGCAAATAAGATATCTCCATATTCTATATACTTTTTTTATTTGTTATCAAATTTTTCATCAGTATACGACTTAGTTTTTTTCAAAAGCTATGCCGTATTCTGTGTATATTTCTCCATAACGAACACAAGGAATTCCTGTTTCTCTTACTTCTTCCCTTTTTTTATTCCATTTCCTCTATACATCTCAGTAGCTATATCTTTTAATTTTTACAATTTCTACCTTATTTTCAAATTTCAATAAATAATCCCTATACCAAGAATATTGTTTCTTTCTAGCTATTAATTCTTTATTTAATTTTTTTCTTTTAATTCTTCAACTGATTTTGTATAGTCATCTAAAAATTCTAACTATTTCTTCTTGAACTTCTAATGGTGGAACAGGGATTAATAAATTTTCAAGAATTTTTTTCTCAACACTTGGAATCCCAGCTCCTACTTGTGAAGAAGTTAATTTATCTTGTTTCATTTTTGATAAAATGATAAATATATCTATAATTTATATTTTTTTATCTTTTAATTCTAAGTAATAGCAATGTGCTCCAGCCCAAAAATTTAGTGGATATATATTGTACATAACCAGCTGAAGCTCCACCTTGACTTATTGTGATTGTATTTTCTTTTACATTATAATCATTCCAATAACCAGATGGAAGGATTCCACCATTTATTACTGGATATTCTGTTTTTTTCTAATAATTTTTTTCTTTATTTAGTTGAACTCCTTTTTTTTATTACACATATGTCCTTTAATTCCTTATATTCCACTCCATTAGGGCATAACTCTTTTATCAATTCATCTAATTTACTCATATCTTCCCTCTTTTTAGATTTTCTATTTGCTTATCAAAAATCTGATTCTATTTTTTTTGAGTTTTATTGAATATATCATATTCTTTCTCTGCTTTTTTTCTATTGCTTGTCTTTTTACTTACTTTTCCTTTATTTTTTTTAAGACTTTATATTTTCTCTTGTATTATCAGCTTTATTGTAAATAATCTATGGAATTTATACGATAGCCTACAGAAATAATGACATCTAAATTATAATATTCTAATTCTTCTTTTAACTCTCCTTTAAATCCTCTATTTACAACTGTTTTCATTTTGGAAATAATCGTATTTTTTTCAAGTTCCTCAGATTCATAGATTTTTTTAAATGTTTACTGATAGCAGGAACACCTACTCCAAATAATTCTGCTATACTTTTTTTGTGTAAGCAACAAAGTATCATTTTTTTACTATCACTCCTATATTTACATCATCTTCTAAATATGAATATAATAAAAAAATTTTACTTCTTCCATATCTTACTTGTAACCTACTTGTAACTTCTCTCCCTATATAACTTGCCATTTTTTTCTAGCTTTAACTTTTTGAGCTTATAACTTACTTGTAATCTACTTGTAACTTCTCTCCCTATATAACTTGCCATTTTTTTCTAGCTTTAACTTTTTGAGCTTATAACTTACTTGTAATCTACTTGTAACTTTTTTTATTTTTTTAAAGTATAATATTGTTTTTGGATCTCTAGCACTCGTTCCATGCCACTCCAATATACCTAGTTCAACTAGTTTCTTTTAAATATTTACGAGTTGTCAATCCACTTTTTATTTAATTTCTTTGTCAAGTCTGTTGTTGTAATTTTTTTATTCATAAAGGAAAAATTTGATTATTTCTTTTTTTCAATAAGATTTAATTTTTTTATATATCTTTATTTATTAATTTTTTTAGATTATCTTCAATTCTAACATTTCTATTTAATATATTATTTTTCTAAAAACAAGCAAAAACATTATTACCTGGTTCTGAGTAAACTGGTTTCTTCAAAAAAGAATTTTTTTCCATTTCACTATATATTCTCTTAACACCTTCATTCATTTCTTTAACCCAACCAAACTCTGACAATACTCTAGCTATTCTTGGGTTTCTAGAATAACGCTGTGTTAGAATGTTTTCAATGGTAACAATATTAGGTAATCTTCCAGGACTTTGTATTTCTATCCTATCATCAAACATAATAAATCTTATATATTCCCTCTAATAGAATAATTTCTATGAGTTAAAGCATTAACTACCCCTTCAAACCAAGCAAATTCTGGATATTCTGGCATTAATTTAAAGTTTCCATCTTTTCTATCAAGATATTGAAATTCTCTTAACTGAGTTTTTTTATAAATTCTTTTTACTTCTGTTATTATTCTAGGAATAGCTTTATCAAAAAGTTATTTCTTTTTATGATATTTATTTCAGTTCCTACTCCAGCTTTTTGTTCCATCATATCTAACAAATTTTAATCTAGCTTGAGGTAGATATTTTGTGGGTTCTTTTTGCGAATAAAAAGTACACAAGCATTAGTTAAAAAGTCCTTTTTAATAAAAATTTCTTGCTTTTTAATATGTCTTCTAAATTTGAATTCATTAAATTCATATTTTTTTTCTATAGGACTCAACTAACTCTAAGTCAATATCTTCTATTGAAGAATCTTCAACTACTTCATCTTCAAAAATATCTCTGTCCTCTATCATATTCTAATTGAGTTATTTGTTCATGATTTAATTTTTTTCTGTCTTATCAAATTGTCTTAAATAAACATTATTATCATATGATTTTATAACTCTATCATAAGCTGGTTCAACTGAAATTACTAAAAATCTTATCTTCTTCTCCCTTTTTTTATTTTTTTCACATCAAATATCTCATATTTTTGGTAAAAATAGGGCTGTCTTTCAATTTTATGAGTGCTATATTTTTTTAAATTCTTCTATTTTACGTGCTTTTTGAATTATTAAAAGCCGTTATTTCTCCATTATCTTCTACCCCAATTACCAATGAACCCCCATCTGCATTTGCAAAAAGCAACTAAATGTTTCAATATATCAAGTGGTTCTACTCTTGCACTTTTTTTCTTTCAAGATATTGATTCTCGGGAGAAGATATGAAAGATTTAATTTTTATTATCCATAGTCCACTCCTTTATTTAATTTCAATTTCAGCAATAATCTTATCTATTTCTTTTTCTTAATTCTTCTTCTCTTGCAACAATTCTTTGAATTTCTTTTGTTTAATTCAACTATGTCTATTTTTTTTCACTAGTATCTTCTTTTTTTCAACATAAGTTGAAACAGATAAGTTATAGTTTTTCTTCAACTATTTTTTTCATAGTCAATAAGATTTGAAATATATTCTACATTTTCTCTCTTGGTAAATTTTTTTCCACTATATCATTGATATGTTTTTTTCTGTCATCTTATTACTATTAGTAACCTTTACAAATTCTTTTTGAGGGCATCTATGAATAATACTTTATTATCAGTTTTTGCTTTCTTCATTACCATAATACAAGTAGCTATACTTGTTCCATAGAATAGATTATCTGGTAATTGAATAATACAATCAATGTAGTTATTATCTATTAAGTACTTACGAATTTTTTTGTTCAGCACCACTACGATACATTACTCCAGGGAAACATACTATAGCTGCTGTTCCATTAGGTGCAAGCCAAGAAAGAGAGTGCATAATAAAAAGCTAAGTCTGCTTTTTTGACTTAGGTGCAAGTACTCCTGCTGGTGAGAAACGAGAGTCATTGATTAATATTTGACTAGCATCTCCTTCCCATTTTATTGAGTAAGGAGGATTAGAAACTATAGCTTCAAAAGGTTCATCGTCCCAATGTGCTGGCTCTGTTAAAGTATCTCCATGAGCAATATCAAATTTATCAAAAATCTATGTCATGTAAAAAAACATATTTATACGACATAGGTTATATGTTGTAATATTTATTTCTTGTCCATAAAAAAACCATTTCTTACATTATCTTTTCCTAAAATTTTTGCAAATTTTAAAAGTAATGAACCACTACCACAGGCTGGGTCATATACCTTGTTTACTTCTGTTTTATCAACCAAAGTAAGTTTAGTTAAAAAGTTCTGAAACTTCTTGAGGAGTATAGTATTCTCCACCACTTTTTACCTGCATTTGAAGCATACATTCCCATTAAATATTCATAGGCATCTCCAAAGGCATCAATGGTATTTTTCTTGATAATCTCCTAATTTCATATCTCCAACACCATTTAATAAATTAACTAAGTTCTCATTTCTTTTTAGCTACTGTTCCACCTAATTTATTACTGTTAACATCTATGTCATCAAATAGACCTTTTAAATCATTTTCACTTTCAGTTCCATTTGCTGAATTTTCAATATTAGTAAATATATTATGTAAAGTTACATTTAAGTTTTCATCTTTATCTGCTCTTTTTCTAACATTTACGAATAGTTCACTAGGTAGAATAAAAAAATCCCTTTGTTGCTATTAAATCTTCTTTTTGCAACTATTGCATCCTCATCACTTAAATCTGCATAATTAAAAATCAGGGTTTCCTGCTTCAATTTCTCCTTTATTGATGTAGGTAGTTAAATTTTTCAGAAATATATCTATAGAACAGGATTCCTAAAAACATATTGCTTAAAGTCCCAACCATCTACACTCCCTCTTAAATCATTGGCAATACTCCATATTGTTCTATGTAATTCTGCTCTTTCTTGTTCTTTTTTTATTATCCATTTTTTTCCCCCTAATATTTTCTATTTCAATTCTCTTGTGATATTATTTATCCATTTTCTACTTCTATATCTCCAAATAATTAGAGGTAATTTAATAATTTCATCTGACATTATTAAAATATAGACAAGTTTTGTAGAAAGTCCTAAATAGAAAGCTCCTATGGCAGAAAGTAAGACTGAACCACACCAAAGTGGTATAGCATCTGATATCAGTGCAAACTTCGTATCTCCACCAGCTCTAAATACTCCAACAATTAAAACTGCTGAAATACTTTTGTAAAGGTATATAGTAAAAATAAAAACATTTATAGTATGATTTAGAAAAATCTTCCACTTCAGCATTTAAAAGCAAACTTACTTATGATAAAAAGGTTTTTGCTATATAAAGTAAGGCAACTCCTACCAAACTTGAAAGAAAAAGAGTAAAACAAAAGTTTCTTTGCATAGATTTCTGCTGTATGAAAAATCTTTTTACCAATTTCTTTTTCCAACCATAACTGTTGCTGTGTTTGCAAGACCAAAAAGCAAAAAAACCATTGCTAGTTGTCTAACAACAGATGTTATAGAGTTAGCTGCTACTATAGAAGTTCCTAACCTTCCTAAGATAGCTATCCCTGCTGCTGTTCCTCCAGCCCATAAAAAGTTCATTCATCATAGTAGGTGCTGAGTATTTAAAAAAATCTTTCTTTAAAAACAGGATCTAAACTCTTAATATATTTTCCATTTAATAGAAACAAAGTGATGATTTTTTTAGAATTGTAATAGAATACTATTCCTAGTTCAATAATTCTTGCAACAAGTGTTCCTATTGCCGCTCCTTCAACTCCCATTTCAGGAAAAACCAAAGTTTCCATATATTAAAAGATAGTTGATTATTAAGTTACTAACAAAAAGAAGTTGCATAGGCAACTGTTGATACTCCAACTCTTTCAACACTTCTCATAGTAACTAAGTATACTATGGAAATAGAAGTTGTTAAATATGAAAAAAACTAACTATCTTTAAATACCTTATTCCTTGTAAGATAGTAGCTTCATCATTACTAAACAATCTCATAGCAGTTCTTGAAAAGAAAAAAATGCAAAGATAAAAAAAGCCTATGCTCACAAAAAAAGGCTATTTTTTTATTCCAATAGCCAAAAACTTTTTCAATAGACTTTATATCTTTTTTTCCCCAATATTGTGCTGTTAAAACAGTTGCCCCTGAGGCTATTCCAAAGAATAGTAAAAATTAAAAATAAATTGTACTTGTCCTGTAAGTGAAGAGGCTGATAGTGCTACCTCACTATATCTTCCAAGCATAATAACGTCTGTACTTGAGATAGCAACATTGATTAAATTTTTGTATTGCTATAGGTAGTAAAAAAAGTAAGTACAGATTTTCTAAAAGAAGTCTTATCTAACATTATCTTTCTCCAATAAAACTACACAATATGATTTAACTCCCTGTTTCATCTCCTGTAAAACCTAATTTTTTTCTTCAGTCTTAGCCTTTACATTTACAAGTTCAGGCTCTATTTCCAAAAATTTTTTTGCAATATTATCTCTGATACTATCTATATGTGGTCTTAACTTAGGTTTTTTTGTATCACTATAATTGAGTCTAAATTCACTATTCTATAGTTTTTTTCTTTCACTATATTATTTATTTTTTTTCAATAAAATTGCACTGTCAATATCCTTTAAATTTTCATCATTGTCAGGAAAATGTAACCCTATATCTCCTAAACCTAAGGCTCCAATTATTGCATCAGTTATTGCATGTAAAAGTACATCTCCATCAGAATGTCCTAGAACTCCTTTTGTATGAGGAATTTCCACTCCACCTAACATCAATCTTCTACCTTCAACCAATCTATGAACATCATAACCATTACCTATTCTTAACATTCACAAGTCCCTCCTATGTTATATATACTGTTATAAGTAGAAATCAATTCTTTTTCACTAACAGTAGAAGTACCAATTTTTCCAACTACTATTCCTCCAGCTGCATTGGCTATCTTCGCTGCTTTCTTCCCAAGTTGCTCCAGCAGCTCTTGCTAAAGTGAAAACTGAAATAACTGTGTCCCCTGCACCTGTTACATCATAGACTTCCTTTGCATAAGTAGGAATATTGTGAATTCCTTCATCATATAAAGTCATTCCTTCTTCACTTCTTGTGATTAAGACAGTATCTAGTTTATATTGTTCTTTTTAATTTTTTTCCAACTATATCAATATCTTCTCTTGAGTTTGCATCTACAGCTAAATAAGCTTCCTTTTTATTTGGAGTAATAGAAGATGCTCCCACAAAGTTAGTAATATTTTTTTTGGTTTAGGATCAACTGTAACTATCACATTATTTTTCTCTACAAAGATTTATAATTTTTTTGTGAAAGAGATTTTGTTAAAAGTCCCTTTATTATAGTCAGATAAAAATAATCGCATCTAATTCTTTTTATATGATTTTTTTAAGATTTTCTATTATTATATTTTTCTTCTTCTTCATTGATAGAAAAATTCTTCTTCCCAGTCAAGTCTTAAAAAGTTGTTGATGCCCTGCTATTACTCTTTTCTTTACAATAGTAGGACGGTTGTCAGCCTTTAAAATTAAATTGCAATCCACATTTTTTTAGGAAAGGCATTTATAAGTTTTTTTCTGCATTGTTATCGTTTCCAACCAGTCCTCCACAATAAACATTTGCACCTAGTGCAGCAAGGTTATTGATAACATTGGCAGCTCCACCTAAAACAAATTTTTTTCTTCTGTAACTTTAACAACAGGAACAGGTGCTTCAGGTGATATTCTTTCCACTTTTTCCCATAATATATTCATCTAACATCAAATCTCCAATAACGGCTATTTTTAATATTTTTTTAAAAATTTTCTATTAACTTTTTTTAATCATAAGTAGAACTCCCTTCGATATTCATTTTGTATTCATTTAATATTCACCTTTTTATTATAACATAAATTGCTAAACTTAAAAATATTTTTTTTAGGAGGACAATATGAAAAAAATTATATTAGGATTATTCTTAATTTTGGGAGCATTATCTTTTGCTAGTCCTAGCTTTGTTGATGTAAATAAAAATAAAAACAAAAATTCTTATGAAATTTATGAGGAGGAGGAAGACTTTTTTTACATTTGTGAAATCTACTGATGAAGCTGGAATATCTGTTACTTTTTATTGTTATAGAAGGTGTTAGCCCTAAAGAGGTAAGTGACATAGTCAAGTCAAACACTCCAGATAATCAACAATTTTTTTAAATTCTATTAATAATAAAAAGAGCTTATGTAAATAAATTTGCTAATAATGAAAAATGGAGGTTTCACATATAGTTTTGTTCCTAAAAAAATGTTAAAATAAAAAGATTGCTATATATCTATTTTTATATGCAACAGATAGTGAACTATCTCCTACTGAATTAAATAATGCTGTGGATAAAATTCTTAATGAGGTTGAAAGCTATTTAAAAATAATGATAAAAATAAATAGATTGAAAAAAATAAAAAAAGTAAAGTTAGGAGAGAACTATGAAAAAAATTATATTAGGGTTATTTTTTTAATTTTAGGGGTAATATCTTTTGCTATACCAAAAAAACTTGGATGCTAACAAATTGAAAAAAAGCTGGTTATGAAATTACTAGTGAAGAGGAAAAATGCTATAATTTTTTTGGAAAAATCAACTCAAACTGTTGGAATTACAGTTGCTCTTTTTTTAATGGTGCAACTAGTCCCAAAAAAATATAAATATTTCTTTTGAGAGAAACTGCACCTAAAAAGTCAAAAAAATTTTTTTATCATCTAGTGAAAATAAAAGAGCTTATATTTCTAAATATAAGGATAATGAGTACAATGGATTTACTTATAGCTTTGTTGCTAAAAAAATTCAAAAATCAAAAGATACTGTTGTTTCTGTTTTATACATGACAGATAAAGAATTAAAAAGATGCTGAACTAGACAAAACTATTGAGCAAACTTTAAATGAAATTGAATCTTTCTTAAAGTAAAAATATTGTAGATAAGGAGAAAAATTTATGAAAAAAATTATATTAGGATTATTTTTTTAATTTTAGGAGCAATGTCTTTTGCTGTACCTAATTATGTTAATACAACAAAAAAATAAAAAAAGTGCTGGTTATGAAATTACAACTGATGATGTAAATATATTTGGAATTGGAAAAAGTTACTCAAGAGGCTAGTATATCTGTAGCATTCTACCCATTTGCAAATGATACTTCACAATCAATAGCTGATGCTGTTAAAGCTACTGCACCGGCTGATGTTAAATTCTTAGCATCTGTTCAAAAATAATAGAGCTTATGTAAATAAATATAAAGATGGTGAAATATACACATATAATTTTGTTCCTAAAAAAAGCAAAAAAATCAAAAAGATTGCCATATTTCAGTTCTATATACAACAGAAAAAGAATTTATCAGGAACTGCTTTTTAAATAAGGCTGTTGACAGTACTTTAAATGAAGTTGAAAAACTTTTTAAAAATAAAAATAATTTAAGGAGAAAAAAATTTATGAAAAAAATTATATTAGGATTATTTTTTTAATTTTAGGAGCAATGTCTTTTGTTGCCGCTAGAGGTTTAGATATAAATAAAGTCAATAAAGCTGGTTATCAACTTTCTAAACAAGATGATTTTTTTCAGCTATCATTGATAAAAATGACTGATACTGAAGGAACAAGCATTGCAATATTTTTTTTGAAATTGTTGAAAACGATGCTGCTAAAGAATTATTTAATGGTGCTAAAAAATCTGTTCTGAAGTATTAAAATTAGTTAATACTTCTGAAACTAAAAAGAGCTTATATAGCTAAATATAAAGGAACAGATGGCCCTTATTTTTTTCTTATGCCTTTATTTCAAAGAAACTTAAATTTAAAGATACATTTACTACTGTTATATATACAACAGATAAAGATTTAAATGGTTCTGAACTAGATAAAGTTGCCAATAGTTTCTTTTAATCAGGTTGAAAGTTTTTTTAAGATAAAAATAATTTAAGGAGAGAAAAATTATGAAAAAAAGTTAATTTTAGGTTTGTTTATGATTTTTAGTTGCTTCTTCTTATGCTGTTCCTAGTTTTGTTAATTCAAAGAGAGCAGAAGAAAGAGGATATAAAAATAGTTAGTGATTCAGAAGGAACTATTTCTATGCAAAAAGTTGATGATGAAAGTGCAACAACTATCTCATATTGGTATGGATTTAAAAAAACCCTGATGTTGCTGAACTTAATAAAATTTTTAAAAGAAGATGCTTCTACAGATCTTCAAAAATAAAGGTTCTTTAAAAAAATGGGAAAAAGCTTATGTTGAAAAAAATATGTTGATGGTGAAAAATTTTATGTACACTATTGTTTTTTTAGAAATGCAAAACCTGTTGATGTTTTTAACATCTATCGCATATTACACAAGAAAAAGAAATTCCTAAAAAAATGAATTAAATAAATATGTTGACAAATTGTTAGCTGAATCAGAAAAAAATACATAAAATAGAACTAAAAAATAAAAAAACTACTAATTGCAGTTAGTAGTTTTTTTGCTATTTTTTTATTTACCTGATTACAACTTAATTATAATCTTTATTTTTTTCTTATTGTCAATGATATAATTTATTTGCTATTTTTTTCCTCCTATGAGCTTCTAAAAAGGAGGTGAATAGGTTGAAAAAAATTTTTACTTGATTACACTGATAACAGTTATTTTCTTACTGTTATCTAAAAATGCTTATTAAGCTTTTATGTGGGAGTTGTTGCAGCAACTCCTGCTTTTTATTTAATTCCAACATATATTGTACATAAGCCCGCAAGAATAAATAGCCCCCTATAATAGTTTCAACAATTTTACTATTTTCACTTACTTCAAGTTCTTTTAATTCTTTAATGTAATGTTTATTTGGATTCCTTTTATTGTAGATGACAGTAACTGCTACCTTCCCTTTATTCTCACATTTCCATAAAAAAGAAGCCTTACTATCTGAAGGAGTATATGTTTCATCATAGCTAAAAAAACTTTCCCATCCTGATTTTTTTAAATTCTATTTTCACATCAAATGAGTGAGAATTTGTACCTCCTTCTATTTTTAATAAGCTCTAAAGTTCCCTTTGTTTCAAGTAGATTTTTCTTTGTTATTTTCTAAATATTTTTTTATTTCATTAGCTTTTTCTCCAGATATTTTCGCTATACCAATAGATAGGTATCCTATTAAGAGCGAAAAATATTGCAACTATAAAAATTCCCATTCCATATCTCCCATATTTATTCTTATATTTCTTACATTATATAATAATATTTTTTTAGTTTCTCAAAAAAATTAAATTTTTTTAAAAAAACTCTTGACATTTTATTTTATATATGATATATATAGTTTATGATTATTAGCAACCTACTTGATAGAGTGCTAATAGTTCTCCCCTCTATATTATTTTATGTAGGAATAGCTATCATACTCTCTTTGATAGCTAGTTCCTCGCTAAAAAAATTAGAGGCATAAAAATTGTTTAAAAAAATTAGATATATATTAGAAATAATAAATGTTAGGAGGTTTATTATGATGAGTCCAAATCAATTTACGGAAAAATACTATTACTGCAATTAACTTAGCTGTGGATATCAGCAAGGGAAATATGCAACAAAGTATAAGACCTGAAGCACTTGCCTTAGGATTACTTATGCAAAAACGATGGATTAATTCCAAGAGTGATTGAAAAAAATGAATTTGAATTTGAAATATATCATTTCTGAATTAGAAAAAGAAATGAGTAATTATCCAAAAAGTTGAAGTGAAAGTTAGCAATGAAAAATATTTCACTTGATCAAAAGACAAATAGCATTTTAAATCGTGCAGAAATGATTATGAAAGAAATGGAAGATAGCTTTTTTTAAGTGTAGAGCATATTTTTTTAAAAGCTATGATTGAAGAAATGCCAATTTTTTTAAAAAGATTGGGCATCAGTTTAGAAAAAAATACATGGAGGTATTGATGAATATAAGAGGAAATAGAAAAGTAGATAATCAAAAATCCAGAAGCAACTTATGAAGTTTTAGAAAAAAATATGCAAAAGATTTAGTTGAACTTGCTAGAGAAGGTAAAATGGATCCTATCATTGGTAGAGATTCTGAAATCAGAAGAGCAATACAAATAATTTCAAGAAGAACAAAGAATGACCCTATTTTTAATTGGTGAACCTGGGGTTGGTAAGACTGCAATAGTTGAAGGACTTGCTCAAAGAATTTTTAAATGGAGACGTCCCTGAAAGCTTAAAGAATAAAAAAAGATATTCTCTCTTGATATGGGAGCTTTTAGTTGCAGGTGCTAAATACAAAGGTGAATTTGAAGAAAGAATGAAAGGGGTTTTAAAAAGAAGTTGAAGAATCAAATGGAAATATCATTCTTTTCATAGATGAAATTCATACTATAGTTGGAGCTGGTAAGGGAGAAGGTTCTCTTGATGCTGGAAATATGTTAAAAACCTATGCTAGCAAGAGGAGAATTAAGAGTTATTGAGTGCAACTACAATAGATGAATACAGAAAATATATAGAAAAAAAGACCCTGCTCTTGAAAGAAGATTCCAAACAATATTAGTAAATGAACCTAATGTTGATGATACTATTTCAATACTAAGAGGACTTAAAGATAAATTTGAAACTTATCATGGAGTTAGAATAACAGATACTGCAATAGTTGAAGCTGCAACACTTAGCCAAAGATATATTAGTGATAGAAAGCTTCCTGATAAGGCTATCGACTTAATAGATGAAGCTGCTGCTATGATAAGAACAGAAATTGACTCTATGCCTGAAGAACTCGATCAATTGACAAGAAAGGCTCTACAATTAGAAATTGAAATCAAAAGCACTTGAAAAAAAGAAACTGATGATGCTTCAAAAGAAAGATTAAAAAGTTATAGAAAAAAGAATTAGCTGAATTAAATGAAGAAAAAGAAAGTTTTAACATCTAAATGGGAACTTGAAAAAAGAAGACATCGCTAAGATTAAGAATATTAAAAGAGAAATCGAAAAATGTTAAACTTGAAATGGAAAAAAAGCTGAAAGAGAGTACGATTTAACAAAAATTATCTGAGTTAAAATATGGAAAAACTAGCAACTCTTGAAAAAGAATTACAAGAACAACAAAAATAAGGTTGATAAAGATGGAAAAGAAAAATTCTTTATTAAAACAAGAAGTTACTGCTGATGAAATTGCAGATATCGTTTCAAGATGGACAGGTATCCCTGTATCAAAACTTACTGAAACTAAAAAAAGAAAAAAATGTTACATCTTGAAGACCATATAAAAAGAAAGAGTTAAAGGACAAGATGAAGCTGTTAGAGCTGTTGCTGATACTATGCTTAGATCAGTTGCAGGTTTAAAAGATCCCTAACAGACCTATGGGTTCATTTATATTCTTAGGACCTACTGGGGTAGGTAAAACATATCTTGCTAAGACTCTAGCATACAATTTATTCGATAGTGAAGATAATGTTGTCAGAATAGATATGAGTGAATACATGGATAAGTTCTCAGTTACTAGACTTATAGGTGCACCTCCTGGATATGTTGGATACGAAGAAGGAGGACAACTTACAGAAGCTATTAGAACTAAACCTTATTCAGTAATCCTATTTGATGAAATTGAAAAAGGCTCACCCTGACGTATTCAATGTATTATTACAAGTTTTAGATGATGGTAGACTTACAGATGGACAAGGAAGAATAGTGGACTTTAAAAAAACACTTTAATCATTATGACATCTAATATAGGAAGCCATTTAATACTTGAAGATCCAGCTCTTTCTGAAAAATACAAGAGAAAGAGTGGCAGATGAATTAAAAAGCTAGATTTAAACCTGAATTTTTTTAAACAGAATAGATGAAATAATAACTTTCAAAGCTTTAGATTTAGAAGCTATTAAAGAAATTGTTAAATTGAGTCTAAAAAGATTTAGAAAAACAAATTAAAAATCTAAACATATTACACTTGAATTTTCTGATAAGATGGTTGACTACTTAGCTAACAATGCTTATGACCCTCATTATGGTGCAAGACCTTTAAGAAGATATATTCAAAGAGAAATTGAAACAAGTCTTGCTAAGAAAAATTCTTGCAAATGAAGTTCATGAAAAATCTAATGTTTTAATAGATTTAGATGACAACCATATTGTTTTTTTAAAGAAATTTAATAAAATTGTTCTTCATAAACCCTTTATATATATGAAAGTGTGAGTAGATAGACTACTCACACTTTTTTTATTTTTGAAATCTATAAAAAAATAAATGCTATAATAAATTAACTACGATAGTCGCATTATTTTTAATCTCTAAAAGATTATAAATCAGAATGCAAAAAAAGGAAATGCTGGAACATTTCCTTTTTTTATTCAATCATATTTCTTAATTCTTCCAAACTTTCCTCAACATTAGCTAAATCAATGAAAAAAATATTTACTTTTAACTCCATCATTACTTTCAAAAATATTTAGTTTCTATCATATCTTTAGTTTTAGGATAAATCACATATATTTCTGGGATAATCCCATTTTTCTTCATATTTTTTTGCATAGGCATACATTTGGTACATATCTACTGAAGAAATTCCATAATTTTTTTCCTACTCTCAGGTATGAGTCTTTTTCCATTTTGTATCTAAGATAACAATTTTATTCTCTTTCCTTAGTACAATATCTGGTCTTAAACTAAATATAGATCTTGAATTTTTTTCTCATTTTTTTTCATCAAATAAATGATATCCTTTATCTTGAATTGATACTTCCCAATTATCTGGTAAAAAAATTTTTTTCCTAACTTGTTGGGCTACATAGCTTTTCAAAAAAATTTTTTTCCATTGGAAAAAAAGTATAGCTCTTGATGAAACTTTACCTGAAAAAAACTTGCAAAGCTTTTTATTAAATAGAAAAAAACTTTAGACCATCTCATTAAATTTATATAGTCTTTTTGTATTCCTATCTATTGAAACTTTAGAGAAATCTTTTTTTCATAATTAGTTGATGCTTCCACCAATTCAAAAAGCTATAAGAAGTTGTCTTATTTCTTTAGAATTTTGAGAACTGCTTGTTAATTTTTTTGTAGTTTTAATAATGTAGCTTTTTACCAATCTATTTTTCAGCTCTATCAACTAAAAAAATTCATCATAAGACATATAGAATTTTTTTCCTTATGTGCTAAATTCATTTTTATATGTTGACTTACTTGTAACTTTCCTTTATAGAATTTTTATATTATCTTCTTTTTGTTACATAAGTTGATTTTTAAAACCATTTTTTTCACAAGAGTTCTAACATCATTTAAGTACATATTAATAAAGATTTCATACAGATTCATTTTACTAATTTTTTTAAATCTGCATTTTTTTAAAGTTTTTACCTGAAAAAAATCCTTCAAGCTTTTTTTAACATCTTTAGAAAAAAATTGCTTTTTGTTTTTGTTATTTTTCTTCATCATCAGTAAAGTCTATCTTTGGTAGTATCTCTATTTTATATCCACTTTTAAGTTGAATTAAGCCTACATAATTATTAACTTTTACTACAGTTCCAAGATTTCTATCTTTAGTCTTATAGACTTTCATAAAAATCCATTACATCTGTTTCTTCTTCTGAACCAACAAATTCTTCTATAAAACTAATTAATTCTTTAAAGTCCTTTTTCTGGTAGATACTTATAATCTTTATAGCCTTTCTTAGAAATAATATTTTTGAAATTCTTTTATCTGAATAATTTTTATCCATTACTCATCACTTATTTTTTTTCACTTAAATCTTTTTCTTTGAAATATTTTTTTATAAGCTCATAATATTTCTGAAATTTTCATACTTTATAATATTTTTTTTCTCTGGAATATCTATATCTCCTATATCACCTTCAAAAAAACATCTTTAGGTTTAATAGATTCAGCAAAAAAATAAACTGCTCATCTTCATCTTTTGCATTATCTCCTAGAACAATCCTAATTTTTTTCATAATCTTCATAGAAATACTCTTGTAATAAAGGAATAATATTCTTTTTTTAAATATATTTTCTAACTTATTTATGTCTATATTTATTTTGTCATTTTCCATTTTTTTCTAAGAATACTGCATGACCTATTGTATGTTCTCTATCATAAAGATATTCTATTCTCTCGTTGATGACTTTTAACATAGCTCCTATATTTACTTTTTGTTCCTTTATCTTCAACAAAAAAATATCTTCTAGTAAATGATAATCAGGTAGCATTTCTTCAAATTTAAATCTTCTTCTTAAGGCTGTATCCATTAATGCAATAGATCTATCAGCTGTATTCATTGTTCCTATAATATAGACATTGTCAGGAACTGTAAATTCTTCTTTTTGAATATGGTAATTTTGTAGAAATACACTCTTTTTTTCCAGTTCTTTTAGTAGTTTCTATTAATGTTATTAGCTCTCCAAATATTTTTTTGAGATATTTCCTCTATTGATTTCATCAATAATGAAAACATAAGGTTTCGTATTTTCTTTAATGACTATTTTTTTGATAATTCTTCTTTTGATAATGCTGTTGGTTTCTTTTTCTTTAGCTAATTTAATAATATCTTCTACTTTCATATTTGGTACTTTTTGTTACTGTTTTACGTGGTAAGATTTTTTTATCATTTATTTCATATATATCTTCATCTATACCTTTAACTAGCCAACTAACATTTCTAGTTGTAGTATCACTTTTGGCTTTATTTAAAGTATAAGCTTTTGCCATCTGTTACAACTGTAATTCCATTTATTTTTTTGTACGTGAACCATTTGTTGTAATAATAATGTCACCTTTTTTTATTTCATTATTAAATTTTTGTGGCACCAGCTGTACCTAATTCAAAAATTAATCCTCACATGATTATTAGCGAAACAATCTTCCTTTACTTCATCTCTTACTGTAACCTTCCATACTATTGCTTTTTGGTGATATATAGATATTACTCTTAGATTCTATAATCGCTTTTTCTTGCATTATCACAGAATTCTTTTGAAAAATACCATCTACAATTTCATATTCTATTTCTTGACTATTTTCATTTTCTGATTTATCATCTTCATTTAAAAACTTTAGGTTTTATCCCCTCAATGAACTCTTCATAGCCATAAGATTGATGAAAAAGTAATGAATTCAATTCTATTTTTTTCCTTTAGTTCATTATATCTTTTTCATTATTTCAGAATAATCTGTCAACTCTTTCTCAGATTCAGTTTTTACAAATTTCAACTGCTCTTTTTTTGCTGTTGTATATGTTTTTTTCCTGTTCCAGGAGGTCCATAAAAGATTACATTTTTTTATCGAATTCTTTTTTTCATAGTTTCTTTTTCATCTCCCCCATCTCGAGTTTCACTATTTTTCTTTTTCCATTTATTAGTTTACTCCACATTTCTTTTTAATTCTGGTAATATTGTTTCCTTTATTTCTATTCCAGAAGCTTGTGGACTCCACTTTTGTTCTGGAAATTTAAGCATTAAATCTTCTTGTTTAAGTATCTCTTCATTTTCATAATCTAATATCTTATCAAATTCTACATTCACATAATATCTCTCACCTTCTAGATATGGTTCTTCCGTTACATGTCCATGTGCAATAATTCCTTTTGGTTCTTCATCTCCTATTTTTTTATAAGAAATACTTCTGTTTTTTTCTTCAACCCCATTTTTTTCTACTAGTTCTCCAAACCATTTCAAATTTCTCTCCATTTTTTTTACTTTTTAAATAGGCTTCTTTATATTTCTCAACTGTCCAGCCTGATTTTTTTAGGATTCCATGAAAATAAGAGACACAATTCTTTTTTTATTTAATATTTCTTGAGTTTCTTTTTATTTTTCATACTCCCCTCTCTATTAAAAATTTATATGTATTATATTTTTTTTAATTATCTTTTTTTACTAATTCATTCCACATTTCTATTAGTTCTGCTAATATTGTTTCATCTATATATGAACCTACTGCATCTCCTTGTGAATCCCATGTTTTTACTTTTTAAATTTATTTTTTTAATTCTGCCAGGCTAATTATTTCTTTTTTTCATCATTAGCATTTTGAATACTATCAAACTCAATATCTACATAATATGTCTCATTTTCTAAATATGGACCTTTTTACTACATGACCATGTGCTATAATTCCTTTTTGGCTCTTCTCCTAATTTCATAATAAAAACTTCCATTCCAATTTTTAACTTCTTGTAATGCTCTTGTTCTCCAACCAGTAGTTTTTTTACTTTTTTTCCATTTTGAATTTCTGAATAAACCTTTTCATAATCCCATACTGAAACTTCAGGCTTCCATGATAATAATAATCCTTTTTACTTTTTGTGTTTTCCATAATTTTCCTCCTATTAAAATTTATATGTATTTTTTTATTTAACTACACTGTATTCCCCATTTTCTTCCTTCAAATATATTACTTCTATATCTAATTTTTTTCAATTAGTTCTTCTAATTTTTCTCTATCATCTTTCATTTCTTTACGTTGTTTTCCATCATAAAAATACAAATGCACAAGCTTTTAATTTCTGTATCTTCTGGTAGTCCAAAAATCTTTTTAATAATTTATCCTTATCCACAACTTTTTAAATAAGTATAGGCTTCTAGTACACATCTTAACATAGTTTCTTTACTATCTGGTCTTTTTTTAACTCTAAAAATTCTTAGAATTTTTTTCTTCTTCATTATAAGCAAGTAAATCTATTTTTCCCAGCTTTATCTGCTCTTATATTTTTTTAAAGGGAGTTTGATAGTCTATAATCTTTCCAATTATATCAAAAAAACTTTCCCTTGATTTTGTGAAAGTTCAAATAATTTCATAGCAATTTTTTTCTTCTTCACGTTTTCGATCCTTCATTTTTAATTACTCCATCATGAGTTTTTACTTTATAGTTAGATTTTCTACTTATCATTTCGATATCATCAAATAATTCAATATTATCTAGTAACCATCCTGCAATAATTTCTGTATAATCTCCCTCTTTATCTGATGTTTCACTTATATAATTTAAAAAGTTCTCACTATAAAATTGTCCCATCTCAGATTTTGATTCTTCCAACTTTTTTTATAATTTCCTCTTTTGAATATTTTTTTCCCATAATAAGCCCTCCTAATTTTTTTATATTTTAATTATATTTTTTTATCACAAATAACTTCACTAATTTTCATATCTTTTGAACCATTCAGAATTCTCTGTATGAACTGGAACTATGATTTCAGGTTCAACTTTTTTTAATTAATTTATCAAAATCTTTTTCATCTGCATGTCCACTTGTGTGTAAGGATATAACTTTTTACCCTTTTTTTCTTCCATGAACTCTAAAAAAACTCTTTTTGTATCTTCTTGTTTTTTTTGTAGCCTTCCCACATTGAATAGAACAGTATACAGCCTTCAAAAAGAAAATTCATTTGGATAACTTTCTAAATACTTTTTCATTGAAGCTCTAATACACATTAAAAAAATTACTCTTAGCTATTTTGCTTTTTCCAAATTTTTATTTTTTTGGATAATTTTTTTAAAAATTTCATATTTATCTTGATTCGTTAAAAAAATATTCTAACATTAGAAAAATGTTCTAGGATTAGGAATATTTCCACCTATAGTATCTGTAATTACTCCTACATAAGTATCTATTAGAAATAGTCTTTTTAGTTGCATTTGCAATCTTATATAAAGTAACTATTCTATCTATATTTGTTCCTGCCATTAATACAAACACAGGTCTATCATTTCCTTCTAAAAGTTCTATTCCTCTCTTTTCAAGTTCTTTCTCAGTCAAATTTATCTTTCCTATTTTGTCATTTGAAAGATTAGTTCCTTCTGTTATAAGAGCATCTACTTTGAGGTAACTTATTCAATAATGACTGAAAGAATTTTCTTCCATTAGAACGAAAAATCTCCTGTGTATAATATCTTTTTTTCCCCTCACACTCCAATAGAAACATATGAGAATCAAAGGCTGAATGGTCACAAAGATAGGGTGTAATTTTTTTATATCCCCTATAGAAACTTGCTCCTCTGATTTAAAAAAACTCTAGGTTCTTTTTAAATATTCTTTTTTTATATATTCTCTTGTAACCTTATGTATTTCATAGCTTTTTTTCTCCCATATATATTGGTATCTCAGGAAGAATTCTTGTTGACAAGCTCTACATGGTCACTGTGATAGTGACTAATTAAAAACTCCATCATACTTAGCTTCTCCCTTAAATAGTCCTTCAATTTCAGGAACTACTATTTCTTTTATCATCTAAATTACTACCAACATCTAAAAATAATTTTTTTGTATTCTTAGATGAAACCTCTATTATAGAACCACCTATTTGATTTTTGTCCACGAATTATATTTATCTCCATGAGTACACCTTTTTATTGTCCTTCCCATTTAGGTTTTTCTATTTTTCTAAAGGTGAACCTAAAAAAACATATTCACAGTATCAGTTGCTCCTTGTACCTTCCACATACTTAAATCTTGATTAAATTTTTTTTGCATCACAGAACATACGAGCCATATCCTTAACATTAGATACGTTCCAACGATTAAGACTTTGATTAAATGATACTGTTTCAAAAAAACATCTCTTCCATATACTTTACTTTTGAAACATTCCATGAGTTAAGAGCTTGATTAAATTTCTTAGTATATCTAAACATACAAGTCATATCTTCAACACTAGATACATTCCAATTATTCAATGGTTGATTAAATTCTTTTTGCACTATTAAACATATATGACATATCCTTTACCTTAGATACATTCCATGAATTAATATTTTGATTGAATTTGTAAGCAGCCTCAAACATTTCTTCCATATCCATTACTTCACCAACATTCCATTTATTTAATGGTTGGTTGAATGATATTGCTCCTCTAAACATATTTTTTTCATTGTTTTTTTACTTTTTGATACATCCCAATTATTTAGTGATTGATTGAAGCTGTCTGCATCTTCAAACATACTTGACATATTCTCCACTTTTGATGTATTCCAAGCTGATATGTCTTCATTAAAAATCTTTCATTTTATAGAATAGACCTTCCATATCAGTTACATTTGAAGTATTCCATTTTCCTATACCTAAAAAAAGTTTGTTCTTTTTGTAGTTATATACTCATAGGTTGTCCCACAGGCATCTATTTTTATTTTTTTTCTCTTATAAATAGGACATATCTGTAATAGCTGATGTATCTATATCACCAAGATAAACACTTTCATTTTCAATTAACTCTTTAAGTTCAGCTTTTGTTTTTTTGGATGATATTTAAAAATTTTTTTGAACTAGCTGATATTGATAATATTAACATAAATAGTAACAACAATAACTTTTTTTCATCTTAGTACTCCCTATTCTTTTTTTAATATTCTTATATATCATTATATACTAACTAAAAATTTTATAACAAATTATTTAAGTATTTTTTTATTTTAGATATGAACGAAAAATTATAAACTTTGTCATCTATTTGACTCAAGTCAAAAAAATCATTACTAAAAATAGTTCTGTAACATATGTTACAGATACTATAAAAAAAGATTATATAATATAAGAAAAAAATAATTTGGAGGTTTATATATGAAAAAAATCATTAATAGCTTTATTTATATTAACTTCAGTTTTTAGCTTTTTTTCAGAAGGAAATATAAAAAAAGTTCCTTATGAAAGTATGACAAGAAATGATAATGGTATAGCTTATTTCGGAAATGAAAAGACTCCTTTTACTGGAATAGTTGAAAAGAAATCAAAAGATGGTAAACTTGAAGCTGTTATAAGTCTAAAAAGATGGTAAATTAGAAGGAAAAAAACTTTTACATATTATCCTAATGGAAAGGTTAAAAGAGAAGAAACTTTTTCAAAAATGCTTTTAGTCAATGGAGCTGTAAAAAGTTATTCTGAAAAATGGAATTTTTAGAATATGAGGCAAACTACAAAAAAATGATAAAAAAAGATGGTTTAGAAAAAAACTTACTATCCTAATGGTAAAGTTGAAAAAGAAATTTCTTATAAAAAAATGGTAAAATAGATGGTTTATCAAGATATTTCTCTGATAAAGGCATTTTACTAGCTGAGGCATATTTTACAGAAGGACAACCTAATGGAATTTCAAAAGAATATTATCCTAGTGGAAAAATTATTTTCTGAAGTTAATTTTAAAGATGACAAAGAAGTTGGAATAATGAAAGCTTACTATGAAAGTGGTAAATTACAAGGAGAAGTTCCTTATAAAGATGGGCTTATAGATGGTACAGTTAAATTTTTATCATGAAAAATGGTAAACTAAATGAAGAAACTGTTTTTTTAAAAAAATGGTAAGAAAAAAATGGAACTTTAAAAACTTTATGATGAAAATGGTAAATTGGAAAGACAAGCTAATTTTTGTAGATGATAAACAAGTAAACTAATATTAATCAAGGACTGTGAAAAATTGCAGTCCTTTTTATTTTAATGTATAATGGATAAGAGGTGAAATTATGAAAACATATCTTATAGATTTAGACGGAACTATGTATAGCGGGAATACAAATATTGATGGAGCTAGAGAATTCATAGCCTATTTACAAGAAAAAAAGGCTTGGCCTATATATTTTTAACAAATAATGCAACAAGAACTAAAAACTCAAGCTAAGGAACATATGTTAAATTTGGGTTTTAAAAAAATATAAAAGAAGAGGATTTTTTTACATCAGCAATAGCTACTACTAAATATATTTCCAAAAAAATTATTCAGAAAGAAAAATGCTTTATGCTAGGTGAAAGTGGTTTAGAGGAAGCTTTAAAAAGAAGAAAAACTTTATTTTTCGTTGAGGATAAGGCTGATTTTGTTGTTGTAGGCTTGGATAGAAAGGCAAATTACACTAAATATAGCGAAGCCTTACATCATATTCTAGCTGGTGCTAAATTCATTGCAACTAACTCTGATAGATTACTTGCAAACAATGGAACTTTTTGATTTAGGCAATGGGGCAACAGTAAATATGCTTGAATATGCTTCAGGAGTTGAGGGCTATTAAAGTTGGGAAACCTTATCAAACAATATTAAATATTCTTTTAGAAGATAAGAACTTAAAAAAAGAAGATATAATCCTATTAGGTGATAATTTAGAAACTGATATTAAACTTGGTTATGAAGGGAACATTGAAACTATAATGGTTTGCTCTGGTGTACATGATGAGAATGACATTGAAAGATTAAAAAGTCTATCCAACTAAGGTTGTTAAAAAAATTTGAAAAGAATTGATAAGAGATTAAAAATAAGGGCTGTTGCAACAGCCCCATTTTTATAAATTAGAATGTATATTTAAATCCAACTGTTCCACGATATCCTTTATGCTTAGGATTTGATGTGAATGATCTTTCATATCTTATGTCTGAGTATACATAAGCACTATTTGTTATTGGAAGTTGTACTCCTAGACCAATTTCTCCCCAAGTTGCAGAATATTTTTTTCTTTTTACTACATCAGAACCTATGTTCGCTTCTGTTGTATTACTGAAATCATGCCATACATTAGCTATAGAATAGAAAGATTTCTTATATGTAGTTCTGAAACCTAATCTAGCACGAAGAGCAGAGTCATTTCCATAATGAACTTCACGTACTCCATCATTAAAAATCTTTTTAAATTTAAATATTGATAGATTAATTGAGCTTGTGGTTCAATTGTCCAATTACTTCCTAAACCATAATTTTTTTTCCACCTTTCAACTGAGAATGCTAAAGCATTTCCTCTTTGTTTAGCAGACACTCCATCTCTTGAATTATATTTATTATTGATAAAAGATAATTGTCCTACTAAATCTAAATAGAAACCATTATTATAGTATTTTGTTGTTGTAAGACCTAAACTAAAAATCTTTAGTCTTAACTTTACCTGTATATTTATCTGAAACTATGATACCATTTTTCAGCTCTATATCTATCATAAAAAGTCTGTATTAGCAGCTGTATTGGTAAAGTATAATCCTGTATATCTGTTTCCATCTTCAGAATTTTTTTATGTTAAAAATCATATCCTGCTTGTACTCCATATATATCTGTTTCATAGTTAAATCTTTCTTTACCTTCATCTTTTTGAGTGTTGACCAATTATACGAGCCCAAGCTTGTCCTTTTCTATTATTTACATCTAGGGCATTTTCTCCTCTACGTTCATGTAAAGTTGATAAACTAGTAAAACCTGAATCCATATTTACCTTAGCTGTATTTATATATCCAGCCACTGATGAATTAAGTATTGTTCTAGCCTTTCCTAATCTATAATTTTTTTACTTGTACCATCATCATAAGGGTTAGTTCCATCTAGGGCGTTCAATGTCCAGAAGAATACTCTTTGACCATTACTGTTTAGTTTACTTGTAAGTTGAACTTCTCCAGCTCCTGTTGTTTGAGCTGTTCCTACGAAAGTTCCAGCAACTGCTTTTGTCAGCAACTACAACAGGTACAGTATTTACTGCTTGAGCTACCTTTTTGAATATTTCCTTCTATTATATTTACTCTTCCATCGAGAGCTACAGGAACAATTTCTGTAACTCCTGTTGCATTTCCTAATTTAGAAGAACCTCCTTGTAAAATTTTTCAATATGTCTGATTTTGAGTTTGTACCATTAGCATCACCTGGAGCATTCCACAATGTATTCATTTTTAATTTTTTTGCTCCATTTTTTTACCTTCATAATTACCATAGATTTCAACTTCATCATTATATGAAGTATTAGCCATAGTTATTACTCCATTGTCATTAACAAGTTTTTCCATCATCAGTTTTAGAACCAAAAAAACTTTAACTTCATAATAATTAATTCCACTAGTATGTGGATGACTTTCATCTGACAGATTAAGAGTTCCTCCATTTTTTTTAAAGTTAAATTAGAAGAATAAGTACTTCCACTGTTTGCAGGTACTGACCAAACAGCATTATTTGTAATATTAGTTGTTATTTCACCACTAGAACCTCTTGTGATTGTTCCACTTGCCTTTGCTCCATCACTTATATTTAAAGTTACATCAGCCTTTCCTTTAACTGAAAGTAAATTATTTTTTTCTCTGTTGCTTTTTGCTATGCTTCCAGGACCTGATAAATTGAAAGTTGCATTTTTAACACCATCTTCAACAACAATTAAAAGGAGCAGAATAAGGAGCAGTAGCTGAAGTTGTAATTTTTAGCATTCTTTAAACTTATAGTTAAATCTCTTCCTGGTTTAGTATCTTCACCTTCATTAATAAACTCTTGAGAAACTCCTGCAAATCTAATAGCAGTTCCTCCTGATTTTATTTCAGTTGAACTGTTTTCAAAAATCTGCTTTTAAATAAGCTTCCATGACCATGTAAATTTAATGTTGCAACATCAGGTGCTTCTGTAGTATCTAAAACCATCTTTCCTTTAGATTCTAAAGTTGCTCCTTGTCCTGTTGTTGCAGCTTCATAATCTGGATAACCTAAAAACAATAGCCCCTCCATAATAGTCATTATCTGCTTTTTGACTTTATTTTGATATTTGAATTATTTAAAAGTCATTTTTTTGCTGCACTATCACCTGCAACAATGATTCCTACTGAAGTATGATATGAGGCCTTATTTGTCTTATCATCTATTTCTATATTCAAATTTCCTGTTGATGTAAAAGCTTGATGTTTGATTTTTTTCTCCATACTGCCAAAGTCCAACCAGTGTATTTTTGCTCACCACCAGCTGGTATCACAACTTGGTTATTTTTCTATTTTTTTATATTTATATCTTTGACATTCATTACAGTATTACTAGGATTTCCTACTAAATTCTCATCATTTGTTCCAAAAATCAAGTCCTATTACATCATTCCCTTCAGTTGTAGAATTTGTAATTAAATTTATATCTATATTTTCTCCAAAGTACTTAGCACCATCATACATTACCATTCCTCTAGGAGCATTATTACCATCAGCTGCTCCTGCTTCAACTTTTTTATTTTTAACATTTTTAGCATTTATGGTAGGGTGCTCCATTATTTTTTTCCAAAAAGCTCCTAAACCAACTGCATTTCCATATACACCTGGTGAATATGAGATTGGTATATTGCTCGTTAAATTAATATTTAAATCAGAAGCGATATCTAATGTAGAATTTCCTCCTACTCTTATATAGTTTCCACCATTAGTCAAATTTTCTGTAAAAATTAAAAAAACTGGAAGACTTACATTGACATTATTATAGTCATATCTAATACCAGGATATTCCTCAGGTGCTCCTACTGACCCAGCATTTATATTGCCACATACTAGCAGAAAGGCAAATAGCCCAAAAAAACTTTTTTTTGATTTTTTTCATAAAAATACCTCCGTAAAAAAATATTGTAAAAAAATTTTTGTTACTAATAATTGATTATTTTTTTAAAAATCTAGAAATAGTACCACTGGACAATGGTCTCGATCCTTCTGTTTGAGCATGAATTTCTGCATCTACTAGATATTTTTTTCAAGAGCCTTAGACACAACAAAATAATCTATTCTCCACCCTGTATTATTTTTTTCTTGCATTTGCTCTATATGACCACCAAGAGTAAGCATGCTCTAAGTCTGGATAAAAAAATATCTAAAAGTATCGATGAAACCACTTTCTAAAAAGTTCAGTAAACTTACCTCTTTCTTCATCAGTAAACCCTGCATTTCTTCTATTAGTCTTTGGATTTTTTTAAGTCTATTTCTTTATGAGCAACATTTAAGTCTCCACAAACAACCACAGGTTTCTTCTTTTTCTAAATTTTTTTTAGGTACTTTCTGAATTCATCTTCCCATACCATTCTGTAATCAAGTCTTAAAAGTTCATCTTTAGAGTTAGGAGTGTAAACTGTTATCATATAGAATTTTTTTCAAATTCAAGAGTAATAACTCTTCCTTCTTTGTCATGTTCTTCTATACCTAGACCATAACTAACTGATAAAGGTTCTTCCTTAGTAAAAAAATTGCAGTTCCTGAATAACCTTTTTTTTCAGCATAGTTCCAATATTGATGATAACCTTTTTAATTCTAAATCCAATTGTCCTGCACTTAATTTTTGTTTCTTGTAAACAGAATATATCAGCATTTTTGTTCATTAAAAATAATCTAAAAAAACCTTTCTTTATAGCTGCTCTAATTCCATTTACATTCCAAGATATTAATTTCATATTTATTTTTTTCCTTTCTTCTGTTAAATATACAACTGCTAAAAACATAGCCTAACTTTCCTAGTCCTGTTATTTGTCCAACACAGGCAGGTGAAGTCATACAAACTTTTCTAAATTCTTCTCTAGCATGAATATTTGAGATATGCACTTCCACAGTGGGAATACTAACTGCCTTTTATTGCATCATGTATAGCAACTGATGTGTGAGTATAGCCCCCTGCATTCAAAAACAATACCATCATATTTTTTTTCTGTATAAGCCTTATGTATAAAAATTAACTATTTCACCTTCATGATTAGTTTGTAAAAAATGTAAAAGTCAATATCTTTCTCCTTATAGTTTGGATAAGTTTCAATATACTTACATAAATCTTCATAAGTGAAAGTGCCATAGATATTTTTTTCTCTTATACCTAACATATTTAAGTTAGGTCCATTAATTACCATTATTTTCATAAAAACTCTTTAACCCTCTTTATTATTTTTTTTAATTATTTTTTTCTCTAAGTTGATTTGATAAGACAATATCATACAGAATTTCATCTGTCTTTAAGGCTTGTTCTATCAACATTTCCATTCCATTTATAGTTTTTTTAAACCATTTTCTCTTGCTATTTTTTTAAAAAAATTTTTGTCTCTAAAGGATTGTATATTAAGTCTATAGCTATTTTTGAATTTTTTTAAAAATTTGTTCATCTACAATATTATCTTTAATATTAGGATACATTCCAACAGGAGTTGTATTTATTATTATATCGCCTTCTATATTTTCTGGAAATTCTATTTCACTCAATTTATCTTTTCTAAAAATAGAAAGTTATATCTTCTGCTTCCATATCCTTTAAAACTTTATACACACTGGCACTAGCTCCACCTCTACCGATAATTGCTATCTTTTTTTCTCACTTGGTTCTATTTGATTACTAATAAGTGTCTCTTTAAAACCGTAATAATCTGTGTTATCGCCATAAAATTTATTATCTTTTATATAGAGAAGATTTATAGCACCTATTGCTTTAGCTTCATCACTGATGAAATCTAGTTTATCTAAAAAAATACCTTCTTGTAAGGAACAGTTATATTTACTCCTTCAATAGAATTTTTCAAGCATATAGCTTTTTAAACTTATCTATTTCAGTTTCTTCAACTTCATATAGCTTGTATTCAGCCTCTACTCCAAATTTTTCAAAAAAAGACCTTGTGTAGAAGTGGTGATAGAGAATGTGAAAGCTTTTTACCTAAAAAGTCCAAATTTTTCTCATTCACTTTGAACCTCCTTACTTATATCCATTAAATTATGTAAAAAAACTTTCTGTATATTTTTTTCATTATCAGGCATGGCTTCTGTTGCCTCTGATATTATTTGTTTTTCTCTTTCAGGATCAAAAATACTCATCTTATATTTTTTTTCTTCAATATACCAATTTGCTTTTGAAACTTCTAATCTTTCTTTAAACAAAAACTAAAAAGCTTTTCATCAATTTCATCAATTTTTTTCCCTCATTAGCTCTAGCTCTGTCATTATTCACCTCCACCATTATTTCTTCCAAACGGTTAAGTAAAGCTTTTTCAGATACTTGAAGTATTACTTTTCCTTTTTCACTATAAGTTATTATTACTCCCTTTTTTTAAGTCATAGGTATTTAGTTTTCTTCCCATTTCATCATAATAAGTCCAAATGTCAACCATTTCTCCATTCACAACCTTACCTGAACTTATTATAACTCCTTTTTTTCATCATAAGTTTTGACAATTGCTTCTTCATCTTGAGATAAAGTATTAAATATTGCTTCAGACTTTAATTTACCATTTTCATGGTAATATTGCCATATACCAGACTTTTTATTATTCACATAATATTCTTTTGATTTTAACTTTCCATTCTTATGGTAAGTTTTTACAGGGACCATTTAAAAACTTGTGTTTTTGCTACATTAAGTTTTTGAAGTATCGAATATTTTTTTATTTTTTTACTATTAGCTGCAAGAAGATTAATGCTAAAAAAAGTAAAAATTAATAAAAAAGATATTTTTTTATTTTCATATAAATTCCTCTCATCTAATTATTTTTAATTTTTTTATTATATTTTTATCATTTTTTTTTATAATTGTAACTAAAAAAATATGTTATAATATAAATTATCAATTTTTTTAGAGGTAAAAATGAAAAAGGAAATTAGATTTTAACAATAGAGCTACTGATCAAGTAGCTATCCACAATAAGATTAATGAAATAAACAAAGAAAAAAAGAAAAAGAAAGAAAAGAAAAAAATAAAAAAAGAAGAAATAATATTATTGCTTTTTTTGTGATTTTAGTATTGATAGGAACTTTGAATTTTATAAGTTCAATATCTAGATTTGACAATGCTAAAGTTTTTGGAGAAAGGTATTAAACAATTAACTATTTTTATTTGCCTCTTTTATAATTTTTCTTTATTATGAGAACAAAAAAATTTGCTGATTTTTTTTGATAAAAATATAAGAGGAAAAAGGTTTCCGAACTCTTTTCCTCATTATTAGTCTTTTTATCTTTGGTTTTATTGCCTATTGGCCCAGTAGTATATTTCCAACAATAAATGGTGGTAAAGGCTGGATTAGATTAGGAGGATTGAGTATACAAGTTCCAGAACTTTTTAAAAGTTCCTTTTTGTTATTGCTATATCTACTATATTTGCAAGAGGTAAGGATACTAAAGAGAAGATTCCATATATTGTAAATTTTTTTGTTCGGTCTTCTTATATACTTCTATTTTTTTGCTTTAGTTATTTCTTTTGCATTGCACGATATGGGAACAGCTATACACTACATTATGATAGCAGCTTTTATGATATTTTTTTATCAGATATTTCAAATAAATTTCTTACTTTTATTATTTCATTTCTTATTCTTTTGGGTAGTTCAGTGTTCTATTATACACTAAAATTCTCAAGTGGTTATAAACAACATAGACTTAAAGTATATTTAGAAGGAATACTACACAATAACTATGACATAAGTGATGCTTATCAAATCTATCAATCACTTATTGCTTTTGGAACAGGTGGAATATTCGGAAAAGGTATAGGAAATGGAGTTCAAAAGTATAACTACATTCCAGAAGTTGAAACAGATTTTGCCATAGCAAACTTAGCTGAAGAAACAGGTTTTATTGGAATGATTGCAGTTTTATTTTCATTCTTTAGTTTATTTGTTTTGATAATGAGTGTTGCTGCTAAGTCAAAAACTTTCTTCCACAAGTACTTAGTTTCAGGGATTGCTGGCTATATTATAACTCAGGTTATTATAAATATAGGAGTCGCTATAGGTTTACTTCCAGTCTTTGGTATACCCTTACCATTTATAAGTGCTGGAGGTTCTTCAATACTTGCACTATCTCTTTCTATGGGATATATTATATATATTAATAATTATCACACTGCCGATTAAACTTTACAAACAAAGGTGCTAGTGTTATAATTTTCAACAGAGGTGTAAAAAATGGAAATGAAAGATATAATAGCAAAGGTCAATTACTATGCTAAATTAAGTAAGGAAAGAAAACTTACTGAAGAAGAAATAAAAAGATAGAGAAATATATAGAAGAATGTATTTAGATCAGTTTAAAAGCACAGGTTAAAAAAACATTTAGATAGTATAGAAATCGTTGATGAAAAAGATTTTTAAAAAAACTAGGGGGATTTATTATGATGATTACTGTAAAAGATATTTTTTTAGACACGGTGAAGATTACCTAAACAAAGAAATAGAGCTTTTTTTGGTTGGGTAAGAAAAAAATTAGAGACCAAAAAGAAATTTGGTTTTATTGAATTAAATGATGGTTCTTTTTTTAAAAGGGGTTCAAATAGTTTTTTTGAAGAAGGACTTGAAAATTTTTGATGAAATTTCAAGACTTTCAATAGCTTCTACTATTAAAGTAAAAGGAACTCTTGTTAAATCAGAAGGTAGTGGACAAGATTTAGAAGTTAAAGCTAAGGAAATTGAAATATTCCAAAAAAAGCAGATTTAGAATATCCATTACAAAAATAAAAGACATACTTTTGAATATTTAAGAACTAAGGCACATTTAAGAGCAAGAACAAATACTTTCTCAGCAGTGTTCAGAGTTAGATCTGTACTTGCTTATGCATTACATAAATTTTTTTCCAAGAAAAATAACTTTGTTTATGTACATGCTCCAATCATAACAGGTTCTGATGCTGAAGGTGCTGGAGAAATGTTTAGAATTACAACTCTTGACTTAAACAAAGTACCTAAGAAGGAAAATGGTGAAGTTGATTTCTCTAAAGACTTCTTTGGTAAATCTACTAATCTAACAGTTAGCGGTCAATTAAACCTTGAAACTTTCTGTGCTGCTTTTTTTAGAAATGTCTATACTTTTGGTCCAACATTCAGAGCTGAATATTCAAATACAGCAAGACATGCTTCTGAATTCTGGATGGTAGAGCCTGAAATTGCTTTTTGGTGATATATTTGCATTAATGGAACTTGCAGAAGCAATGGTTAAATATATCATTAAATATGTTATGGATAACTGTCCTGAAGAAATGGAATTCTTTAACTCATTTATTGAAAAAGGACTATTTGATAAATTAAATAATGTACTTAACAATGATTTTGGTAGAGTTACTTATACAGAAGCAATAGAAATTTTAGAAAAAAATCTGGAAAGAAATTTGAATTTCCTGTTAAATGGGGAATAGATTTACAAAGTGAACATGAAAGATATTTAGCAGAAGAATACTTCAAAAAAACCAGTATTTGTAACTGATTATCCTAAAGATATTAAGGCTTTCTATATGAAACTTAATGAAGATAACAAAACTGTTAGAGCTATGGACTTGCTTGCACCAGGAATTGGAGAAATTATTGGTGGTTCTCAAAGAGAAGATAGTTATGAGCTTCTTTCAAAGAGAATGAAGGAACTTGGACTTAATGAAGAAGATTATGAATTTTATTTAGATTTAAGAAGATTTGGAAGTTTCCCTCACTCTGGATATGGATTAGGTTTCGAAAGAATGATGATGTATCTAACTGGTATGCAAAAATATCAGAGACGTAATACCATTCCCAAGAACTCCAAATAATGCAGAATTTTTAATAAGGATAAAAATGAAAAAGAAAAATAAAAAGAAGTTATTGTTGTTGAAGGAAAAGATGATATTTCAGCAGTTAAGAATGCTGTTGATGCAGAAGTTTTTTTCAAGTTAATGGTCATGCCGTTAGAAAAAAATAAAAAGTATAGAAATATTAAAAGCTTGCCTATGAAAAATAAGGGGCTTATAATTTTTAACAGACCCTGATTATGCAGGTGAAGAGATAAGAAAATACTTATGCAAACATTTTTCCCAATGCAAAAAAATGCCTATATTTCTCGTATAAGTGGTACAAAAGATGGAGATGTTGGAGTTGAAAATGCTTCTCAGAGGATATTATCACGGCACTTGAAAAAAAGCAAGATTTTGTTTAGATAATTCAGAGAATATTTTTTTAATTTAGATTTAATGATAGATTATAACTTGATTGGAAAAAGATAATTCAGCTGATTTAAGAGCTTTACTTGGTGCTGAACTAGGTATTGGCTATTCAAATGGAAAACAATTCATGGCTAAACTAAATAGATATGGAATAAGTCTTGAAGAGTTTAAGAAAAGCTTACAATAAAATTATTAAATAATCTTTTTTTAGTAACATATGTTACTGAAAAATTTTTTTACAAAAAAATATATATTATCATACAAAAAGCAATATAAATTTAAATAATTCGGAGGTTTAAATATGAAAAAAATATTATTAGCTTTATTTGTTATGTGTTCTGCTCTTTTCTTTCTCAGCGAAAGTTATTAAGGCAACTGACATTGATGTTAAAGGAAATGTTGTATATGAGGCTGGACAAAATGCTCCTTATACAGGTTTTATTGAAACTTATAATGAAAAAAATGTTTTTAGAAGCTAGAACTGAATTTAAAAAAATGGTATACAAGATGGTAGTTCAAAAATATATTTTCCAAAATGGAAAATTATCTAGTGAAGCTACTTTCCAAAAATGGAAAACAAGTTGGTCCTCAAAAGGATTACTATGAAAAATGGGAAACTAAAAAAATAGAAACTACTTATAAAAAAATGGGCAACAAACTGGACCGGCTAAGGCTTATGATGAAAATGGAAAAATTAGTTACTGAATTCAATTTAGTAAATGGTAAGGCTGAAGGATTAGTAAAAACTTACTATCCTAGTGGTAAACTTCGTACAGAAGAAAAACTATAAAAAAATGATGAGAGAAATGGTCTTGCTAAAGCCTACGATGAGAATGGTAACTTAGTTCAACAAGCAACTTTCCAAAAATGGTAAAACAAGTAAAAATAAATTATTATGAATAAGCATCACTTAGTTAGCTAGGTGATGTTTTTTTATTGGTAACATATGTTATTGAATTTTTTATAAATTATATGATATAATATAGCTACATTATAAATTAAATAATTTGGAGGTAAAATTTATGAAAAAAATATTATTAGCTTTATTTGTTATGTGTTCTGCACTTTCATTCTCAGCAAAGGTAATTAAATCAAGCAATATAGAAGTTAAAGGAAATGTTGTATATGAAGCTGGACAAAATGCTCCTTATACAGGAGTTTTAGAAAAACTATGATGAAAAAAAGGTGTGCTAGATGCTAGAGCTGAATTTAAAAAAATGGTGTTATGGATGGATATTCAAAATTATATTATCCAAGTGGTAAATTATCTAGTGAAGCTACTTTTTAAAAAAATGGAGTACAAGTTGGAATTCAAAAAGATTACTATGAAGATGGCAAAAATAAAAATGGAACTTAACTATAAAAAAATGGTAAACCAGAAGGACTTGGAAGAAGCTATTATCCAAATGGTAAAGTATTTATAGAAGAAAACTATAAAAAAATGGAGAAAGAGATGGAGTTGCTAAAAGCTTATGATGAAAATGGTAAATTAATGCAACAAGCTACTTTCAAAAAAATGGACAACAAGTTAAATAAGTTATTTTTAAAAATAAAAAGTCAGGATTTCAATGTTCCTGACTTTTTATTTTTTTAATATTTATTTTTTTAGTTCTATGATTAATGTATAATTCATCTTGAACAGGTGGATTTTCTTTAACTACTTTTTGCATCAGGAAGATCATCAGCCTTATCTCTTCTGTTTATTTTTTTGTTTTTTTGATAGTCTTTATCTAAATTCTTAGCATCAACTTTTTCTTTGTTTTGTATAAGCATCTTCTTGATATCTTTCAGACTTAGCATTCTCATCACTTCTATAATTATTATCTAAGAAAAATAGATAGAGTTTCTTTTTGCTCCATTAGTTCTTATAACTAATTTTAACTCAACTGGATATTTTTAGAGGTTTTAATTCTAACTCCACTTTGAGCATATAAAACAGGATCACATAGTAGAAATCCTCTGCTCTATGAATAACAAAAGTTCTTCTTTGTAATTCAGTTAAAACTGTATTTTCATCATTTAGAGCTGGGTACACAATGGCATCATGTCTTATTATTCTTGAACCACCTAAAGTTGATTCCTTCCAAATAATAGCTATATCTAAATTACTCATGTTTTTGTATATCTACAAAAATTCCACTTAAATCAGAACGACTTAATTCAATCTTCATTCCTTTATATTCTCTTGCATATATCTTTTGACCTTTTACATCTACATTTGATGCAAAAACATCCAGTAAAAAAATATAGCTAAAAAGCATAAAAAGCAAGAATTCTAATCCCTTTTTTTCATTATTTTTTTCTCCTCATTTTTTTAAAAATATAATTATTTAATAACTATTCCAATATATAGCATAACAACATTATAAAATAAATATTTTTTTATAGTATTCAATAGATAATTATAAAAATGTTTGAAAGGTAAATACCCTAAGATATTTACCCTTTCAAACTTTAAATTATTAAACTTAAAAATTATCTCCAGTTGAATCTATATGATGCTCCAATAGAGTACATAGTTTCTGTACGGCTTCCTGGAGTCATAGCAACTTTTGCGTTTATTCTTGTGTTTTCAGTAGGAGCTGCTTGAACCCCAACTGCAACTGCATGAGTACCTCTATATCCTCCAACTGCTGCTGCAACTGTTGCTTGGTTGATTCCAATATCCATAAATTCTAGTCCTGCCATTGCTGCTGCTCCTGCAAGTCCTTTATTTACTCTATCTCCTAATTTATCAACCTTATTGTTAACTTGAGCAACTGCATCTCCTGCTGCATTAACAACATTGCTTACTGTTTTATTCAATTGATCTACGTTAACAGCATCTGTTCCATCTTTACCAGCTGCAACATTTTTTTAATAACATTTCCACCGTTATCTAAACCTTTATCACTTAGGGCTTACTGTATCTCCACTAGGTGATGTTATAGTTACTCCATTTCCATTTACCACTGTTGAATTTCCTGAAGCATTTTTAACTGTTACAGATTCAAGTCCATCTAAATCTTTAGCAAGTCTTACTTTTTAAGTTGTTAGAACCATCTGATACAACTCCTATATTGTCTTTTAGTACTTAGTTTATTTGTATCTGTGATTCCACCTACTACATTAACTTGTTGATTTAATTTTTTTGTTGATAACTGCTCCAGTATCTCCACCATATTTCATACCATCATCTAATGTTGCTACTTGATGAGGAGTTCCAGATTTATCAGTGTATTGGATTCTATCCATAGTTGAGCCTGGTGTTCCTGCTGCTCCTGGATTACCTTGAACTGTAGAAATTGTTGCTGATGATCCATCTTTTTCCATTTAATCCAATAGAACCATCTTTTTCCATTGATAGATACTCCATCTTTTTCCATTAGCATCTTTTACAGTTATTACTCCATCTTTACCTGGCATTCCTACTGCTACTGTATTAGTATTTACTGTATTAGCTGTTATTGTTTCAGATTTTTACATTCTTATCCATCTTAACAACTAATTTTTCCACCATTTTCAACTACTTTTAATGTTTTCTCCACTATATTCACTATCAGCCTTATTTCCTTCTCCAACAATTTCAAGAGTATCTCCTAATTGTTTGTTTACTGTCGCTCCAGTATTTCCTTTGAAGTTTAGACCTTTATTTATAGTGTTGTTAACATTAGTAACCTTGTTATCAACATCTTTCAATTGAGAAACATTTACTGCATCTGTTGGATTTACACCTGCTGCAACATTTTTTTAATAACTTTGTCTCCTGCACTAATACCATTTTTTTGTTACAGATATATCTTTAGCTCCTGGAGTTGATGAACTTATTGTTATTCCATCTGAGTTAACAACAGTTTTATCCCCAGCTGCATTTGTATATTCAGTACTTCCTGCAGTTATCTTAGTTTTGTCTCCTGCTGCATTAGTAAATTCTGCTGAATTTAATCCTGTTAGATCCTTAGCTAAACTATATTCATAAGTTTGTTTTTCCTGTTGTAGGATCTATAGTTTGTTTTTACTTTTTAAGTTATCTCCAGCTTTAAATTCTACTTCTTGACCATTCTTTACTACAGTTGGAGTTGCTGTTCCAGTTACATTTCCACCTGCAGTAGCCTTCCATCCTGTATTATTTATAGCATTTACAACATCTGTTGCTGTTGCAAGTCCTGGAGTTGACCCTGGAGTTACTTGAGCTTTTCCATCTGTTGTTGGTGCTATTGCTTGTGTTACAGTATCATATTTTACTTTACCTTGTGTATCAACAGTTGCTTTAGTAAAGTTACCATCTTGGAAGTTTAGTCCATCTGATAATTTTACAGTTTGAGCATTTGCTCCATTAGCTGCATATTTTAGAGTAATGTTGTTTCCTATAGTTGCAGTATTAACTTTTACTGTTACCTTATCATTGTTAGCCTCAGTAATAATACCATTATCTCCAACTATGTGGAATTTAATTCCACCATTCTTATTCAATTGTTGTGTATTTGTAGATGTTGCTCCATCTCCACCTAAGCTTATAGTATTAGAAGCTAGTTTATATAATTGAGAACCATTTATTGCATCTTTTGATGTTGGTGTAATATCTCCATCTGCTACATTAGTAATCTTCTTATCACCAGCACTGATTCCATCTTTTGTGATAGAAATATTTTTAGCTCCTGGTGTTGCTGGAGTTACTGTCAAACCATCTCCATTTACTACAGTTTTATTTCCACTTGTTGGATTAATAAATTCTGCTGATTCTAAAGCTTTTAATTGTTTATTTAAACTATAAGTATAGTTATGATTTCCAGCTGCATCTACTACTTGATTAACTATCATGTTATTTCCAGCTATGTATGAAACTGTTGAACCATTCTTAACTAATTGTGCACTTGGTGTTGTTCCTGTTGCAATTTCACCTGTTCCTACTGTTGCTATATTAGCTTTCCATCCTAGATTATTTACAACATTTGCTATATCTTTTGCCGTTGTTAATCCATCTGTTGTTGGTACTGTTGCTTTTCCATCTGTAACTGTGATTCCTTGTGTTACAGTGTCATACTTAACCTCACCGTTTGCTCCTACACTTGCTGTTGTAAATTTACCATTTTTGAAATCTAGTCCATCAGATAATTTTACATCTTTTGCTGTTGCAGCATCTGAATTAGATTTATACTTCAATTTAATGTTTGCACCTATTGTTGAAGTATCTACTCCTACAGTTACTTTATCTCCAGTTGCTTTTGTTACAATTCCATTTTCTCCAACTATATTAAACTTGATGCCTCCTGTTTTATCTAGTTGTTGTGTTGCTGTAACTGAAGCATTATCTCCACCTAATTGGATAGTATTTGTTCCTAATTTAGTTAATTGAGATACATTTACTGCATCTGTTGGATTTACTCCTGGTGCTACATTTTTGATAACTTTATTTCCAGCACTGATTCCATCTTTATCTATTACAACATCATTTGTTCCTGCTGTTGCTCCTGGGATTGTTATCTTCTTAGTAGTTACTGAGTCTAGCCCTACTAAGTCTTTATTTAACTTGTAAGTATATTCTTGTTTTCCAGCTGATAAATCTTGTTTTACTGTTAGATTATCTCCAGCTTTGAATACTACTTCATCACCTGATTTTACCAATGTTGATGTTGGTGTTCCATCTACATTTCCACCTGCATTTGCCTTCCATCCTAGATTATTTAAAGCATTTGCTACATCTTTTGCCGTTGTTAATCCATCTGTTGTTGGTACTGTTGCTTTTCCATCTGTAACTGTGATTCCTTGTGTTACAGTGTCATATTTTACTTTTCCAGCTGTATCTACACTTGCCTTAGTAAATTTTCCATCTTGGAAGTTTAGTCCATCTGCTAATGTTACTTCTTTCTTAGGTGCAGCTCCATTGGCTGTGTAGCTTAATTTAGTATTTGCTCCTATTGTTGAAGTATCAACTTTTACAGTTACTGTTCCATTTTTAGCTTCTGTTGTTATTCCATTTGCCCCAACTATATCAAACTTGATGCCTCCTGTTTTATCTAGTTGTTGTGTTGCTGTAACTGTTGAATTATCTCCACCTAATTGGATAGTATTTGTTCCTAATTTAGTTAATTGAGATACATTTACTGCATCTGTTGGATTTACTCCTGGCGCTACATTTTTGATGACTTTATTTCCAGCACTGATTCCATCTTTAGTTACTGATATTGGTGCTGTTGCTGGAGTTGCTGGAACTACTGTTAAGCCATCTCCATTTATTACTGTCTTATCTCCTGCAGCTGTTTTAAATTCAGCTGATGTCAAGTCTTTTAATTGTTTATTTAACTTGTAAGTGTACTCTTGTTTTTCCAGCTGATAAATCTTGTTTTACTGTTATATTATCTCCAGCTTTGAATACTACTTCATCCCCTGATTTTACCAATGTTGATGTTGGTGTTCCATCTACATTTCCACCTGCATTTGCTTTCCATCCTAGATTATTTACAACATTTGCTATATCTTTTGCTGTTGTTAATCCATCTGTTGCTGGTACTGTTGCTTTTTCCATCTGTAACTGTGATTCCTTGTGTTACAGTGTCATATTTCACTTTTTCCTGCTGTGTCTACACTTGCCTTAGTAAATTTACCATCTTGGAAGTTTAATCCATCTGCTAATGTTACTTCTTTCTTAGGTGCAGCTCCATTGGCTGTGTAACTTATCTTAGAATTTGATCCTATTGTTGCGCTATCTACTTTTTACAGTTACTGTTCCATTTTTTTAGCTTCTGTTGTTATTCCATTTGCCCCAACTATGTCAAACTTGATGCCTCCTGTTTTTATCTAGTTGTTGTGTTGCTGTAACTGTTGAATTATCTCCACCTAATTGGATAGTATTTGTACCTAACTTAGTTAATTGAGATACATTTACTGCATCTGTTGGATTTACTCCTGGCGCTACATTTTTTTGATGACTTTATTTCCAGCACTGATTCCATCTTTTAGTTACTGATATTGGTGCTGTTGCTGGAGTTACTGGATTTATTGTTAAGCCATCTCCATTTATTACTGTCTTATCTCCTGCAGCTGTTTTTAAATTCAGCTGATGTCAAGTCTTTTAATTGTTTATTTAACTTGTAAGTGTACTCTTGTTTTCCAGCTGATAAATCTTGTTTTACTGTTATGTTATCTCCAGCTTTGAATACTACTTCATCACCTGATTTTTACTAATGTTGATGTTGATGTTCCATCTACATTTCCACCTGCATTTGCCTTCCATCCTAGATTATTTACAACATTTGCTATATCTTTTTGCTGTTGTTAATCCATCTGTTGTTGGTACTGTTGCTTTTTCCATCTGTAACTGTGATTCCTTGTGTTACAGTGTCATATTTTACTTTTCCAGCTGTGTCTACACTTGCCTTAGTAAATTTACCATCTTGGAAGTTTAGTCCATCTGCTAATGTCACTTCTTTCTTAGGTGCAGCTCCATTTGCTGTGTATTTCAACTTAGAATTTGATCCTATTGTTGCGCTATCTACTTTTTACAGTTACTGTTCCATTTTTTTAGCTTCTGTTGTTATTCCATTTGCCCCAACTATGTCAAACTTGATGCCTCCTGTTTTATCTAGTTGTTGTGTTGCTGTAACTGTTGAATTATCTCCACCTAATTGGATAGTATTTGTTCCTAATTTAGTTAATTGAGATACATTTACTGCATCTGTTGGATTTACTCCTGGCGCTACATTTTTGATAACCTTATTTCCAGCACTGATTCCATCTTTAGTTACTGATATTGGTGCTGTTGCTGGAGTTACTGGATTTATTATTAAGCCATCTCCATTTATTACTGTCTTATCTCCTGCAGCTGTTTTTAAATTCAGCTGATGTCAAGTCTTTTAATTGTTTATTTAACTTGTAAGTGTACTCTTGTTTTTCCAGTTGATAAATCTTGTTTTTACTGTTATGTTATCTCCAGCTTTGAATACTACTTCATCACCTGATTTTACTAATGTTGATGTTGGTGTTCCATCTACATTTCCACCTGCATTTGCTTTCCATCCTAGATTATTTACAACATTTGCTATATCTTTTGCTGTTGTTAATCCATCTGTTGTTGGTACTGTTGCTTTTCCATCTGTAACTGTGATTCCTTGTGTTACAGTGTCATATTTTACTTTTCCAGCTGTATCTACACTTGCCTTAGTAAATTTACCATCTTGGAAGTTTAATCCATCTGCTAATGTCACTTCTTTCTTAGGTGCAGCTCCATTTGCTGTGTATTTCAACTTAGAATTTGATCCTATTGTTGCGCTATCTACTTTTACAGTTACTGTTCCATTTTTAGCTTCTGTTGTAATTCCATTTGCCCCAACTATGTCAAACTTGATTCCTCCTGTTTTATCTAGTTGTTGTGTTGCTGTAACTGTTGAATTATCTCCACCTAATTGGATAGTATTTGTTCCCAATTTAGTTAATTGAGATACATTTACTGCATCTGTTGGATTTACTCCTGGCGCTACATTTTTTTGATAACCTTATTTCCAGCACTGATTCCATCTTTATTTATTACAACATCATTTGTTCCTGGTGTTGCCCCTGGGATTGTAATAGTTTTAGTTGTTACTGAATCTAGTCCTGTTAAATCTTTATTTAACTTGTAAGTATATTCTTGTTTTTCCAGCTGATAAATCTTGTTTTTACTGTTATATTATCTCCAGCTTTGAATACTACTTCATCACCTGATTTTTACTAATGTTGATGTTGATGTTCCATCTACATTTCCACCTGCATTTGCCTTCCATCCTAGATTATTTAAAGCATTTGCTACATCTTTTTGCCGTTGTTAATCCATCTGTTGTTGGTACTGTTGCTTTTTCCATCTGTAACTGTGATTCCTTGTGTTACAGTGTCATATTTTTACTTTTTCCAGCTGTGTCTACACTTGCCTTAGTAAATTTTCCATCTTGGAAGTTTAGTCCATCTGCTAATGTCACTTCTTTCTTAGGTGCAGCTCCATTTGCTGTGTATTTCAACTTAGAATTTGATCCTATTGTTGCGCTATCTACTTTTTACAGTTACTGTTCCATTTTTTTAGCTTCTGTTGTTATTCCATTTGCCCCAACTATGTCAAACTTGATGCCTCCTGTTTTATCTAGTTGTTGTGTTGCTGTAACTGTTGAATTATCTCCACCTAATTGGATAGTATTTGTTCCTAATTTAGTTAATTGAGATACATTTACTGCATCTGTTGGATTTACTCCTGGCGCTACATTTTTGATGACTTTATTTCCAGCACTGATTCCATCTTTAGTTACTGATATTGGTGCTGTTGCTGGAGTTACTGGATTTATTGTTAAGCCATCTCCATTTATTACTGTCTTATCTCCTGCAGCTGTTTTAAATTCAGCTGATGTCAAGTCTTTTAATTGTTTATTTAACTTGTAAGTGTACTCTTGTTTTCCAGCTGATAAATCTTGTTTTACTGTTATATTATCTCCAGCTTTGAATACTACTTCATCCCCTGATTTTACCAATGTTGATGTTGGTGTTCCATCTACATTTCCACCTGCATTTGCTTTCCATCCTAGATTATTTACAACATTTGCTATATCTTTTGCTGTTGTTAATCCATCTGTTGTTGGTACTGTTGCTTTTCCATCTGTAACTGTGATTCCTTGTGTTACAGTGTCATATTTTACTTTTCCTGCTGTGTCTACACTTGCCTTAGTAAATTTACCATCTTGGAAGTTTAATCCATCTGCTAATGTTACTTCTTTCTTAGGTGCAGCTCCATTGGCTGTGTAACTTATCTTAGAATTTGATCCTATTGTTGCGCTATCTACTTTTACAGTTACTGTTCCATTTTTAGCTTCTGTTGTTATTCCATTTGCCCCAACTATGTCAAACTTGATGCCTCCTGTTTTATCTAGTTGTTGTGTTGCTGTAACTGTTGAATTATCTCCACCTAATTGGATAGTATTTGTTCCTAACTTAGTTAATTGAGATACATTTACTGCATCTGTTGGATTTACTCCTGGCGCTACATTTTTGATGACTTTATTTCCAGCACTGATTCCATCTTTAGTTACTGATATTGGTGCTGTTGCTGGAGTTACTGGATTTATTGTTAAGCCATCTCCATTTATTACTGTCTTATCTCCTGCAGCTGTTTTAAATTCAGCTGATGTCAAGTCTTTTAATTGTTTATTTAACTTGTAAGTGTACTCTTGTTTTCCAGCTGATAAATCTTGTTTTACTGTTATGTTATCTCCAGCTTTGAATACTACTTCATCACCTGATTTTACTAATGTTGATGTTGATGTTCCATCTACATTTCCACCTGCATTTGCCTTCCATCCTAGATTATTTACAACATTTGCTATATCTTTTGCTGTTGTTAATCCATCTGTTGTTGGTACTGTTGCTTTTTCCATCTGTAACTGTGATTCCTTGTGTTACAGTGTCATATTTTACTTTTCCAGCTGTGTCTACACTTGCCTTAGTAAATTTACCATCTTGGAAGTTTAGTCCATCTGCTAATGAAACTTCTTTCTTAGGTGCAGCTCCATTTGCTGTGTAGCTTATCTTAGTAGCTTGTGATATCTTAGATGTATCCGCTGATATTGTAAATTCTTTTTCCACTTTGTGTTATCTTTACTCCAGCTCCATCTTTTAAATACTACTTCATCTCCACCTTTTTACTGTTTCTGCTGGATTACTATTAGCTTTTACTTTCCAAGCTGCTGTATCTTTTATTACATCTTTTCCTGCATTTGTTATATTAGATAAATTCTTATCTGCTTTATTATTTATGTTATCTTTTACTGCTTGCGCTAATCCTACTTTTACTTGGTCTCCACTTGCTACTGTTACTATTTCATCTGTTGTTCCTACAACATTGAATTTTAGTCCACCAGATTTTGATAATTTTTGTCCAGTAGTTGATGATGCATTATCTCCACCTAATTTGATTTCATTGTCTCCAATTTTTTATCTAGTTGGCTCTTGTTTACTGCATCTGTTGGATTTACTCCTGGCGCTACATTTTTTTGATAACTTTATTTCCAGCACTGATTCCATCTTTATTTATTACAACATCATTTGTTCCTGGTGTTGCTCCTGGGATTGTAATAGTTTTTAGTTGTTACTGAATCTAGTCCTGTTAAATCTTTATTTAAACTATATTCGTAAGTTTGTTTACCATTAGTTGTATCTATAGTTTGTTTAACTTGTAAGTTAGAACCTGCTGAATAAACTACAGTATTTCCTGGTTTAACTGATGTCAATGTAGATGAACCAATTTTGTTTCCACCTGCATCAGCTTTCCATCCTTCTCCAAGTTTTTTAGCAACTGCATATAGTTGAGAACCATTGATTCCATCTGTACTTGTAGCTGAGATTTCTCCTGGTGCTATATGTTTTAATTGACGTTCTTTACCTTCTCTACCAAAAGAAACCATACTTCCTTCTAAAACATTATCTGCTCCAGCAAAACCACTATAGTTCATAGTAGTTCCATCTGCAAGTGTTACATCTGCATCTTTTACTTGTCTTCCTTGGATTCCAAAAGTTGTAGAACCTCCACCTATTGCAACAGCATTAGATTGAGGTGTTTGAGCTCCTGTACCTATAGCAACTGAGTTTGTTCCTGTAGCTTCAGCCATAGTACCTATAGCTAGAGCTATATCTCCTGATTGAGCTTTTACTCCAAGAGCTACTGCTCCTTGTCCTGATTTTGTACCACTATATTTGTCATAAGTTCTACCATCTGTTCCTGTTCCGCCTGCTAAAATAGCCCCTCTTCCTGTAAGTTTACTAAATATATTATTTATAGTCGCTGTTTGATTTGATGATCCTCCTATTGGATTACCATTTTTATCAAATTTAGCTTCACTATAACTAGAGTTTATTTTTGAAACATTAACTAGATCATCTCCACCTATTGCTATTGATGAATCTCCTGTTGCTTCAGTATCAGAACCTATTGATATCGATTGGTCTCCTCTAGCCCAAGCTCCTTGACCTGGACTATTCCCACTACCTATTGCTATTGATTGAGAAAGTACTGTAGTTCTTGCAACATCTCCTACTTTTGTATTAGACCCTAAATTAATAGTACTCATAAGATTAGGTCCTGCACTGTCTTTACCTGCATTTTGCCCTATAGATATTACTCCTGTTGCATTTCCTAATTTTGTAGGTGTACCTACTGAAGATCCATCTCCTATTAAAACAGCTTTTGTTCCTGTCCCTGAGTTAGTATTTGTTCCTATTACAACACTATTAGCATTAGCAATTGCTCCTTCTCCTATTCCTATAGAAGTTGGAGACTTAGACTTTGCATTTTTCCCTACTGCTATTCCTCCAGCGTTACTGTCTGCTCCTAGACCAACAGATACACTAGCATCTTTTCCACTTATAGAATCTTTCCCTATTGCTATTCCATTTTCACTTACTGCATTAACCCCCATAGCTATAGAAGCTTCCTCTTTAGCTTGAGCATCTGATCCCATTGCTAATGCTTGTTTACCTGTTGCCTTTGTATTAACCCCCATAGCTATAGAAGCTTCTCCACTAGCTTGAGTATTTTTAGTTAAATTTCCTGCTCCATCTTTTGTTGCAGATGATGAATAAAGGTCATTACCATAAAGACCTCCAATTGCTATAGCTTGAGTTCCAGTCGCTGCTGCTCCTCCCCCTACTGCTACACTTCCTCCAGCACTAGTTGCTCCTCCTCTTGCTCCAGTACCTATTGCTACTGAATCAGCTGTAGTTGCAGAAGCTTGTCTACCCATACTTATTCCTCTAGCTCCACTAGAATTAGCTCCTAGACCTATAGCTGTTGCTGTTGCTCCTTCAGCCTTAGCAAAAGTTCCTAAAGCTAGTCCACCTTGTTTTGCAACCGCACTGTTACCTAAACTTGTACCAAACATATTTGATTCTGCTTTATATCCTATTGCAATACCTTGTCCATTATATCTGTCTGGACTGAATATATTATTTCCCGTAGTTTCTGTTTTACTATATTGTAAATTATCAGGGTTTTGTACACGATCATAGTTCATATATCCATCTTGGCTATCCCCTTTTGCATATGGTCCTGAAGCTGCTTCATATTTATTATTTACTTTTGCTTCTCTACCTATAGCTATACCTGATGTAACTGTAGAAGAAGTATCTCCTATAGCTATACCTGCTTGTACCGCAGAAGCTTTTTTACCTATAGCAACTCCTGAACCTGAAGTTATTACTGTTTGTAATAAAGTTCCAGCTTTATCTTTTGTAGGTCCTGGAAGTACATTAGCTCCATCTCCTAAAGATACTGCACTTTCAACTTTTGTTGAAGCATTAGGTCCTATAGCAATAGCATTATTTGCTGTTGCTCCATCATTTAATTTGTTTCCTGCATCATTAGATTTTATAGAAACATATTTAAATTTACTAATATCATCACCTAATTTTCTAGCAACAGAAAATAATTGTGATCCATTTGATTGCATCTGTACTTGTAGCTGAAATTTCCCCAGGTGCTATATGTTTTTAATTGACGTTCACTCCCTACTCTACCAAAAGAAACCACATCTCCTTCTTCAACTCCAGCTGCTCCTGCAAAGTTTCCGAAATTTACATTAGTTCCATCTGAAAGAGTTATATCTGCATCATTTATCTGTCTTCCTTGTATTCCAGCTGTTGAAGATCCTCCACCTATTGCTACAGCATTGGCTTGAGGAGTTTGAGCTCCCTGTACCTATAGCAACTGAGTTTATTCCTCTTGCTTCAGACATAGTACCTATAGCTAGAGCTATATCTCCTGCTACAGATTTTACTCCAAGAGCTACTGCTCCCTGTCCTGCATTAGCATCTACGTAGTCTCCAGGTTTTAATCCTTCTGTCCTTCCTGTTAGACTTTTATATATATCATTCAAATTCTTATTTACATTTTCTGTACTTATTTGAGTTTCCACTTTTTTTATTAAAAAGTCTTTTTTCGTGTAACTAGAACTTGAATTAGAAACTGCATCCAAATCATCTCCACCTATTACTATAGATGAATCCCCTTCAGCCACAGTATTAGCACCTATCGCTATTGATTGATCTCCCTTTGCCCAAGCTCCTTCATTAGCTTGTATTCCACTTCCTATTGCTACTCCTTGTGCTGCTTTTTTTCCTGAAACTCCAACTCTAGTATTTGATCCTATTGTTACATTTGAAAAAGAACTTCCAGTTGTAGTATTTTGAGCACCTGCGTTATATCCTATCGCTACTCCGAAGTAATTTGAAGAAGCTGAATCCCCTACACTGACACTTCCTTTAGCTGTAGCATTATTCCCTATTGCTACTCCTTTTGATGTTACTGCTGGATTTCCTGCTGTTGCCGCAACTGCATTAGCTCCACCACCTATAGCTATATCTCCTGCTGTTTGAGCTACTGAATCTGAACCTATAGCTAAACTTTTAGCTCCATTCGCTTTAGCATTAACTCCTATAGCTTGTGCATTGGTTCCATCAGCAACAGCTTTTCTTCCCACAGCTATACTTGAATCTTCTCCAGAACCTTTAGCTTCTGCACCAGCTCCAAGAACAACAGCACCTCCAACATAAGCTTTTGATCCATGTCCATAAACTACTATTCCCTCATGAGATGCACCAGTTGTTAAATTTGCACCTGCATTATTCATTCTACTATTGGGAACAGCATAACTGGCTGCACCAGTAATTAAAAAAACTAACAACCGTCGAAGTTGTTATACTTATTTTTCTTTTTTTAACCAAGATTTCAGAAATTTTTTTCATCTCTTTCCTTGTTATTCATATTCTCTCCTTTTATGTATAAAACTAATGTATTTTTTTCAGATTATGTTTTCCCACTATCCATTTTTTTATTACAACTGTTATTTTATTTTTTTCAGACAACTATAATATACTAATTTTGTTGACATTAATTTTATCATACTTTTTTTAATGTTTTTTTCAAGCTTTTTTTTACATGTTTTTTTCATTACTTTTTTTTAAAAAAATTTTAGTGTTATTTTTATTCTTAAATATCCTCATTTAAAAAAATTTTTGTAGTAAGTTATATTTTTTTAATTATTGTTCGATATGTTTTTTTATTTCATATTATTTCTATTTTTTTTATTTTTGTTCTTTTTTTAATTTTTCTTTAGTTCTGTCTACTAATATCACTTTTATAGATGTTTTTCTTATAAATTCATCATTTTTTTATACTAAATTTTTTTCTTTATTTGACAGTATTTTTTTAGAGTGCTAAGATTTAGTAAAAAAATTAATTGGAGGATTTTTATGAAAAAAATATTATTAATTCTATTATCACTTTCTGCAGTATTATTCTCGGCTTGTGGTGAAGTAAAATATGAATTTAAAAAAATGGAATTATGTATGCTGATGGAAAAAAAGCTACTGGAACTTTTGAATTTAAAGAAGGGAGTGACAACAAGGGTAAAGGAACATTTGTAAATGGTATTCCTGATGGAATATTTGAAAGATATTATTCCAATGGAAACCTTATGGCAAAAGATATTATTTCAAATGGAAACATTTTTAAAAGATGAGGTATATTTTGAGAATGGACAAATAATGTTTGACCTTTCAAGTGAAAAAGGTTTTAGTCTTTTCTTTGATGATGGTCAATTGGTTATGATTTCTGATTTTCAAACGGAAGAAATTTCAAATTACTATGAAAACGGAAATCCCTTATTAGTTACTAGTAGAAGAGCTAAAAGAGTTTTATACAGTGAAGATAAGGAAGTCTTATCTAAAATGGAAAACGAAATTTTTAGTAGATGTTGGAACAACTTTAAAAACCCTTAGATGATGGTTCATTTGAAATTTTTAAAAAGATAATAAGCTTGTAGGAAAGATAGCTAATAATGGGATAGAAACATATTTTTTTACTCAACTGGAGAAAAAAATTAATGATATATGATCCTATAGCCAAAGATACTGAAATTTTCTTTAAAAAAATGGAAATACTTTTTTTATAAAAAGAAATAATGAAACTACTAAATATTTCTATAAAGATGGTAAGATATTTTTTTGAAGCTTATAGAGGTCAATGGAGATTTTTTTGATAGAGAAGGAAAAGAAATGGTAACTAATTCAGATAACATTACAGATATTAAAAAAATAGATTAGTTTAAGGGAGAAGTTTTATGAAAAAAATTTTTTTATTAGTGCTTTTTATTATTATTTTTAATGCCTATTTCTATTTCTGCTAAAGAAAAAAATATGAATTCAAAGATGGAACTTTTATACAGTGATGGTAAAAAAAGTTACAGGAACATTTGAGCTTATATCAGGAAAAAAATAAAGCAAAAGGAAGCTTTGTAAATGGGTTACCTGATGGAATATTTGAGACATATTATCCTGATGGAAGTATTATGCTAAAGAATACTTTTTGTAGCAGGTATAAGAATGACAGAGGAAACATATTATAAAGGTGGTAAATTATTTATAAAGTTCTCTAAAAAAAGATGATAGTTTGAAAGTTTTCTATGAAGATGGTAATTTAGTTTTTGAGTCGTAGCATTAAAAACAGGTATTTATATAATTTACCATGAAAATGGAAAGCCACTAATGGTTTCTAATGGTAATATATCAACTTTATATAATGAAAATAATGAAATTCTATTTAAATTGAATGGTGATGAATCACTAGATAGTCAAGGAGACTTAAAAAGAATTAAAAGATGGTTCATATCAACTTGTAAAAAAATAATAAAGTTATTGCTACACTTGATGCTAGTGGTATGATAGTAACCTTCCTATATTCAACAGGAGAACCATTAATGAGAGTCAATGATAACAATGGATTATTAGAAATTTTTCTTTAAAAAAATGGAAATGTTTTTTTGAAGCAAATGGTAATAACTTCAGAATAAATTATAAAGATGGAAAACCATTATATAAAAACAGATAAAATTACAGAGATTTTCTTTAATAAAGATGGAGAAGAAATCCCCAATAATCTTGAAAAAGTTATTGGAATAAGGAAAAGTCAAATAAACTACTTCAACTTTTTAAAAAGTAGGAGCTTTAAATTATTACTAGTTTTGAGAATATTACTGATATTTAAAAAAATTGATTAGTTTATTTTTTTAATAATATGGTATAATTATATGGATTTTTTTATTAGAAATTTATTAAAAAAATTTTTAGATATACGATACAATTTAATTAAAAAAATGGAGGGTTTTTATGAAAAAAATATTGTCAACACTATTGCTAATTTTTGCAATGTTATTATCTGCTTGTGGTGGAGTAAAAATATGAGTTCAAAGATGGACTTATGTATGGAGATGGAAAAAGAAGCTACTGGAACATTTGAATTTAAATCAGGAAAAAAATAAGGTAAAAGGAAATTTCGTAAATGGTTCACCTGATGGAATCTTTGAAAAAAATATTATTCTGATGGAAATATTATGTTAAAAAGATGCTTATGTAGGTGGAGTAAATGTGGCTGAGGAATTATACTATAAAGGTGGGCAATTAATGGGAGCTTTCTCAGAAGCTGAATCTTTAAGACTTTTCTATGAAAAATGGAAGTATAGTTATGAGTGTTAATCCTCAAACAGGAGAAACTGTAGTCTATCATGAAAATGGGGTTCCTTTAATGGCTATTCTTGGTGGTTCAGCTGTTATATTTAATGAAAACAATGAAATGCTATTTAGAATAGATAATGAACAAGCAGTAGATTTAGGTGCTACTCTAACTCAATTAGAAGATGGTTCTTATCAACTTGTAAAAGATGATAAAGTTATAGCTAAAATAGATGCTAATGGTGAGGTAGGAACATACTTATACTCAACAGGGGAGCCATTAATGAGATTTAATAGTGCTAACGGATTATCAGAAATTTTCTTTAAAGATGGAACTGTTTTATTTGAATCAGATGGTAATAACTTTACTTTAAACTATAAAAAAATGGAAAAGCCTCTATATGAAGCTAAAGGAGATAGTTGGAAATTCTTTAGCACTGATGGTGAAGAAATCATTAGTAACTTTGAAGTAATTACAGATATTAAAAAAATTAGATTAAAAATTAAATAAGGGGTTAAAAAGTTGAAAAGCTTTTTAATCCTTTTTTTATACTTAGGAGGATTTATGAAAAAAATTTTATTAATACTTTTATTATTATTTTTTTAATACCTTTATCTGCTTTGTGGGAGAGTAAAAATATGAATTCAAAGATGGAGTTATGTATGAGGATGGAAAAAGAAGCCACTGGAACTTTTTGAAGTAACAGTTAATGGTTTTAAATCTAAAGGGAAATTTATTAATGGTCTAGCTAATGAAATAGAAGTATATTATTCTGATGGAAGCATTTTGAGAAAAGATATTTATGTAAATGGAGAGTTTTTTTAGGTTTCCAAGTATACTACAGAAATGGAAAAATTAATGAGCACTTATTTAAAAAGATAAAAGAATGGATATTTTCTATGATGATGGTCAACTTCTTATGAGATCTGATAAGGAAAAAAAGGTGAAATTATAATCTACTTTGAAAATGGAAATCCTTTATTGGTTATTGTTGGAACTACTACTTCAACTTTATATAATGAAAAATAATGAAGTTTTATCTAGAATGGAAAAATGGAATTCGCTTAGACGATGATATAACTTTTTAAAAAAATTTAGAAGACGGTTCATTTGAACTTATTAAAAAAATAATAAAGTTATAGGTAAAATAAGTGCTGATGGAACTCCAACTTATTTCTATTTAACTGGAGAAATATTAATGAAATTGGACAATTCTATATACAAAAACTCTCTTTAAAAAAATGGGAATACTTTTTTTGAAAGAGATGGAAATATTAGCAGATTTTACTATAAAGATGGAAAAATTACTATATGAATCTAAAGGTAAAGAATGGACTATTTACAATAGAGAAGGTGAAAAAAATAATTACTGCTTTTTGAAGAAATTACAGACATAAAAAAATAGATTAAATTAATTTTTTTGTAATACTGTGATATAATTAAAAATTAAAAAAATAAATTGGAGGTTTGTTATGAAGAAAAATATTATCAGCACTTTTATTAATTTTTTTGCAATGCTTTTTATCTGCCTGTGGTGGAGTAAAAATACGAATTAAAAAGATGGACTTATGTATGATGCTGATGGAAAAAGAAGCTACTGGAACATTTGAATTTAAAACAGGTAAATACAAAGTAAAGGGAAATTTTTGTAAATGGTTTGCCTGATGGATTATTTGAAGAATATTATGAAGATGGTAGTATCATGGCAAAAAGAAACTTTTTGTGAATGGTGAGATGACATCTAAAGAATTATTCTATAAGAATGGTAATTTACTAGGAAATTTTTACAGAAAAACGATGACATAAAAACTTTATTATGATGATGGAAGTCTAATCTTAAGTTATGATGCTGAAAAAAAGAAGAATCTATTTATTATCATGAAAAATGGAAATCCTTTTAATGATTGGTAACTCTTATGAAACAACTCTATATAATGAAAAATAATGAAGTAGTTTCTAAATTGAAAGATGATAATCTAACAGACATTGGTGCAACTCTAAAAAAATTAGATGATGGGACATTTGAACTTGTAAAAGAAAAATGAAGTTATTGCTAAGATAGATGTTAATGGTGAAATCATAAATTATTTATACTCAACAGGAGAACCTTTACTAAAAGTAAACGAAAAATATGGGTGAAACTGAGTTTTTTTCTTTAAAAATGGAAATACATTTATGAAAGGAAAAAGAAGGTGGAAGCATTCTAAATTATAGAGATGGTAAACCATTATATGAAATAGATGGGGACTCAGAAACTATTTACAACGAAGAAGGAGATAAAATAGTTGGTGGCTTTTGAATTAGTTACAGATATAAAAAAATTAGATTAAAAATTATAAAAGGATGGCTGTTGCAAAATTAAAATTTCAATAGCCTATCTTTTTTTATCTTTAGGAGGATTTATGAAAAAAAGGAATTATATTATTAGCATTAATTTTTTTACTGCCTGTGTCAACCTAGATAATATTGGCGGCAACTCAGGAGGTGAAGTTAAAGAAATAAAAAAATACAAACATAAGCACAAGTAAAAAAACTATGAAAGAAAAAAATGGTAGCTTGTATGTAGACAATGTTCTTGCTAATGGAAAAACAAGAATACAAAGAAAAAAATGGTGTTATCATAAAAAGGAAACTTTAAAGAAGGTTTAGCTGATGGACTTCAAGAAAGATACTATCCAAGTGGTAAAACTATATGGAAAAAAATTAATATAATCAATAATAAGGTTGAAGGTACTGAAACTACTTACTATGAAAAATGGAAAAAAATCATTTCTGAGTTAAATTACACTCAAGGAAAAATTAATTTCAGGAAAAAAATATTATGAAAATGGAGATTTATTATCTAAAAATTGAAGGTAAAAAAATAACTATCTTCTATTCGAGTGGTAAAAAAACTATTTTCTATGGATAAAAACAGATTTAGCTGTATACCATGAAAATGGTAAAGAAGTTTTCTCTAATTCGGATGAAGGTATTAGAATAAATGGTGAACCTGCTAAAAAAAGTCTCTTTTAGATATGTTCTCAAAAGAAAAATTTAGTAAAAACTGCTCTTTATCTTTTTAACTTCTGATACTATTCAAGCTGAATATAAAAGTGGAAAAACCATCTATTCAATTAAAAAGGTACAACTGCTGTTATGTACTATCCAAGTGGAAAAAAATTTTTATTAGAGCTTTCACCTAGTATAGATGGAACTGTAAATAGTAAGATATATTATGAAAATGGACAACTTATGCAAGTGGAAGATAGAAGTAAAAAAATGCTAGATCTGTAAAAGTTTATGACAAGGCTGGAAACCTTATAGTTGAAAAATATTTTTTTAATAAAGACCATGAAATTAAACAAATATATTGACATAATCTAAAAAAAGACTATAATAATCAGATGTAAGCCTTTCCCACAAAGGACCGTTGCGTTATATTAAAAAAATATAACCATATTAGGAGGATTTAAAAGTGAAAAAAATATACTTTTATGCAAAGAAAAGAAGATGTTGTCAGAGAGTGGCACCATTATGATGCAGAAGGACAAATTTTTAGGAAGATTAGCAGTTGAAATTGCTAAAAAAATTAATGGGTAAAGAAAAAGTAACATTTACACCACATATAGATGGTGGAGACTATGTTGTAGTTACTAATGTTGAAAAAAACTAGTTGTAACTGGTAAAAAGTTAAATGACAAAGTTTACTACAATCACTCTGGATTCCCTGGAGGAATAAGAGCAAGAAAAACTAGGAGAAATCTTAGCAAAAAAACCTGAAGAACTTTTAATGCTAGCTGTTAAGAGAATGCTTCCAAAAAACAAATTAGGAAGACAACAACTAACAAGACTTAGAGTATTTGTAGGAACAGAACATTCTCATACTGCACAAAAAAACCAAACAAGGTAGAATTATAATAAGGGGGTAGAACAGTGGCAGAAAAAAATAACTCAATTTTTTTAGGAACTGGAAGAAGAAAAAAACTTCAGTAGCAAGAGTAAGATTAATTCCTGGTGGACAAGGAGTAGAAATAAACGGTAAAGGTATGGACGAATATTTCGGTGGAAGAGCAATTCTTTCTAGAATTGTTGAACAACCTTTAGCTTTAACAGAAACTTTAGACAAATATGCAGTTAAAGTAAATGTAGTTGGTGGAGGTAACTCTGGACAAGCTGGAGCTATCAGACACGGTGTTGCAAGAGCTTTTAGTGCTTGCTGATGATAGTTTAAAGGCTGCTTTTAAGAGAAGCTGGATTCTTAACTAGAGACTCAAGAATGGTTGAAAGAAAGAAATACGGAAAGAAAAAAAGCAAGAAGAAGCCCACAATTCTCAAAAACGTTAATTACCAAAAAGTATATACAAATATTTATCCCACAGAGTTTTTCTGTGGGATTTTTTTATTATTTTCAGAAAGAATAGATAACTTATTTTTTTGAATTAATTTCAAGGATTAACTTCTTTTTTTCTTATAGAAGCAAATCCTTATTAATAAGTTAAATTAAATGTTAACTTTTTTTCATTTATAACTTTTTATTTCTTTAGCATCTTCTAAGTTTTTCACTAAAAAAATATTTTTCACTTTTTAAAAACAAACTCTCCATTATTTTTCATCATCATAGAAATACAAGGTTTCTTTTACAAGAACTCCTTTTTATTGTTTCTGTCACTAAAAAAACACAGTAAAAATAACCATCTTCACTAATAGGAATATTATTTTTCTTTAGCATAGGCAAATGCTTCCTCTTTTTCACTAAATAAACGTATTTTTACAAATTGGTCTATAAGTTATCATATCATATTCATTTTATATGATTAAATAATCTAATGTCTGTTCAATACTTATGTAATCAGATCTTGTTTTATCTTGAGGGAAGTATAATAAAAAGAGCAACAATATTTCTATTTTTTTACTAATTCTTCTACTCTTGTATTACTATGCTTCCCTTCATGTAATATTCTACCCGAAAAAGTTTTTTTTACTTTTTGGTATCAACTATAAAAATTTTTTTACGTTTCCCTATTTCTCCATCTTTTTGTTACAAGAGTATAGTATTTAGAACGTATAGATGTCTCTTCAGGTATTGTATCTCTACTATATTCACTAATTAGTTTCTCTTGAGCTTCATTGAATGTCAAAGCTGTGAAGTCAATTTTCTCTGCTTTTTAAAAATATCTTCTTCACCAATTTCTTTGATACTTTTTCCACAACCAAGTATAAAAAAATAAAGCTAAAACACTTAATATCCAAAAAAATATTTTTATTTTTTTTATATTTTTCTCTCCTCCTATACATAGAATTTTTTTATTAAGTGAAATTAATCATGGTATACTTGACAGTATTTTTAAAAATATTTAAATCTTTATCTACAATAACAGGTTTCTTTTTTTAGCTAAATCATAAGCATATATATTTCCATCATTGTCTATTAAATATATATCTTTATAGATTTTTAATTTTTTTCATATCCACTTCTATCAGCTTTTTTTATTTTTCTTCTGTTCTTTTGGATAATAACTATCTGTTAAATAATAATCATTATCTATTTTTTTACAATTTGAAACAAATAACTTTGTTCTAATTTTTTTCTATTGAAGCCTCTGTCATCCATAATTCCCATAAGATCTTATCAAAATGTGCTTTCCCATCACTTTTTAACTTTTTTTGTGCAAAAAGCTCCCAAACTAAGAATTACAAATAAACATAGTAAAAAAATATTTTTTTTCATATAATCTCCTCCTCTATATTAAAAAAATTTTTTTAATTCAACTTATTTTTGAAGCTCTTCTAAAGTATAACATTACATTTAAATTTTCTTTAGATTCCATAAGAACTAATGTCTTTTTTTATTAGTGTCATATGCGTAAAGTTGTCCCCATTCATCTTCTAAATATATTTTTCTTGTAAACTTTCAATTTCATATTAATAGTTGCTATTTCCTCTATTCCCATAAGTAACATTTTTTTCCTTTAATATGGTAGTCATTTCCTTTTTTTAGTAATAGTACAATAATATACCCCATCATAATTTTCTCCATCTTCATAGTAAGGCTTAGTAAATTTTACTCCTACAAGCTGATCAAAATTAGGGTTTCCATCTGTATTTAACTTTTTGTGCAAATACTCCTAAGCTAAGAATCATAAATAAACAAAACATAAAAAAATTTTTTTTCATACAATTTCCTCCTCTATTAATATAATTTTTATTTTTTTAGGTTATACACATAATACCATTTATTTTTTTATTTGTCAATAATTTATTTTTTTAAAAAAAGATTATTAATAATCTTTTTTTAAAAAAATAAAAAAATAAGGATATTCATCTTTTTATCGATAGTAGCTTTTTTTCTTAATAATTATTTTTATTTTTTTATGTTTTTATGTTATTATTCAAATATACAAAAAAATTTTTTTGAAAAGGAGCTTATTATGGATAAAATTATTTTTAGTAAAACCTGACTTATCTTATGCAGATGAAATTATTAAATACAAGGAAGAATCCTTAGCAGAAAGCCCTATTATAAATGGTTCAGCTGGTTTAGATAGACTTTTCTTCCATTGAAATTTGGTTTGAAGAATTAAAAAAGAGAAGTTGTGAAGACACTGTTCCTAAAGGACTTGTTCCTTCATCAACATATTTAGGAGTAAGAGAAAAAAAGATAATTATATTGTAGGAATGATAGATATTAGACATTACTTAAATGAATATCTAACTCAGGTTGGTGGACATATTGGATATGGTGTTAGAAAAAAACTGAAAGAAATAAAGGTTATGCCAAACAAATGTTAAAACTTGCCTTAGAAAAAAATGTAAAGAATTAAAAAAATAAAAAAAGTTCTTATCACTTGTGATGAAGATAATATAGCGAGTGAGAAAGTTATTTTATCAGCCAATGCTAAATTGGAAGACATTAGAAATGTTGATGGTGAAAATAAAAAAAGATTTTGGATTGATTTATAATAATTCTATTGTAGGGAGGAAAATAAAATGAGTTACCAAGATATTAATGCTGCAACAATAGATAGATGGATTAAAGAAGAAGATTGGGAATGGGGAAGAGCCATAAGTCATGAAGATTATATCAAGGCTTTAAATGGAGAATGGGATGTAAAGCTTACACCAGTAAAATTTGTTCCTCATGAATGGTTTGGAGATTTAAAAGGTAAAAAATTATTAGGACTTGCTTCTGGTGGCGGACAACAAATCCCTATATTTACTGCTTTAGGTGCTGATTGTACTGTGCTTGATTATTCAGATGAGCAATTAGCATCTGAAAAAATGGTTGCAGAAAGAGAAAAAGTATAAAGTAAATATTGTGAAAGCTGATATGACTAAACTTTTACCTTTTTGAAGATGAAAGTTTCGATATAATTTTTCATCCAGTAAGCAATTGTTATATCGAAAGTGTAGAACCTGTTTTTAAAGAATGTTATAGAATCTTGAAAAAAGGTGGAATTTTACTTTGTGGACTGGACACAATAATTAATTATATATTAGATGAAAAATGAAGAAAAAAAGTAGTTTTTTTCTATGCCATTTAACCCTTTAAAAAAATGAAGAACACAGAGAATTCTTAAAAAAATGGATTGTGGTTACCAATTTTCACATAGTTTAAGTGAACAACTTGGTGGACAATTAAAAAGCAGGTTTTATCTTAACTAATATTGAAGATGATACTGGTGGAGAAGGGAAACTTCACGAGATGAATATTCCCACATTTATCATGACTAGAGCAATAAAAATAAAAGGAGTTTGAACTTATTATGGAAAAAAATTAAAACTTATAATGATTTATTAGAAAAAAATAAAAAAATGAAGAGAAATTTTTATTATATAAAAAAAGTGAAGGTTGTTCAGTTTGTGAGACAGATTTTCCAAAGGTTAAAGAAATAACAGATAAAAAAATAATTATCTTGCTTACTATATCCAAGCTGATGAAATGGCTGAGGCAGTAGGACAATTGAATCTATACACAGCACCAGTAGTTATACTATTTTACAATGGAAAAAGAAATCCATAGACAAGCTAGATTTATTGACTTTTTCTGAATTAGATTACAGAATAAAAACAAACTTTATAGAAAATAAAAAAATAGCACCTATTCCAGTAAGTGCTATTTTTGCTTTTTCTTTTGAATTTTTTTATTTCTTTCGCTAGTTAATTATAACATATAATCTTTAATAGTATAAATATTAAGTCCGATTCTTAGAAATCTTCCCAACCATCAATAGAAGAACTCATATTGTAACTTGTAACTGTTCCTTCAAAGAAGTTAGATTTAACATTTCCTTCTCCTTCAGTATCAGCAAATCTTTCTAAGTGTTTGTATGGATTTTTATTAAATCCAGAATATAGAGGTTCTAAAACCTAATGATTTTTAATCTTTCATTAGCTAGCCATTTTGTATAAGCTTCTGTTGTTTGAGAAGTTATACCCAATACTCTATTTCCAATTATATGTTCTGTCCAGTTAATCTCTTGTTCAACAGCTGTTTTAAACATAGAATAGATTGTTTCAGCTGAGAAGAATTCAGGATAATCATTCTTGATTTCCTTAACTATACTTCTGAAAAGAACAACATGTGACAGTTCATCTCTATTGATAAGTCTTATAATATCAGAAGTTCCTACCATCTTATTTCTACTTGCTAGAAGATAGAAAAAAAGTTAAATCCATTATAGAAATATAATGATTCAAGTAAGTAGTTTGCTATTATAACCTTAGCAAAATTTTCGTCTGATTGCTCATCTATGAAATCTTGATATATCTTTGCAATAAAACTATTTCTTTCAAATAATACCTTATCATCTCTCCATTTATCATAAATTAAATCTCTACTTTGTTTTTGGAAGTATAGATTCAATTATATATTGATAAGATTGAGAATGTATAGCTTCTTGGAAAGTTTGTATAGCCAATAACATATTAACTTCTGGTGCAGTTACATGGTCTGAAATATTAGGAATATTATTCGTTTGTATACTGTCTAAGAAAATTAAGAATGACAATATTCCATCATAGGCTTCTCTTTCAGGTAAAGTTAAATTTTCATAATCGTTTTTATCCTGAGTTAAATCAACCTTTTCTGGTATCCAGAAATTCGCCATCATAGTTCTATACAATTGATTGGCCCATTGATATCTAACATTATTCAAGTTAAAAAGGTTAGTTGAATTTCCCTTTATTATTTTTTTCTTGCATTTAATGTATCATCACCTTCTGGATTAAATAATTTCTTTCTATCCACTACAGCTTTCACACTCCTCTTTTTCTGAAATATTATTTGTATTCTTTTGAATAGTTCTTATATAGTAGACACTCTTACATCCCTCTTCCCAAGCTGTTATTAAAGTGTCATAAATATCTTTGGCTTTAATATCTTTGTTTAAGTCAAAGACCATTTCCATTGATACTCCCTGTGTTGTCCACGAACCTATCTTTGCCATTATTTTTACATAACTGATAGGATTTACATTTTTAAATTCTGGATAGAACCAAGCTCTATCTTTTAAATGTTTAACTGTTCTTGGTATAGCTCCTCTTTGATTTTTTTCAATGAAGAACCTTGAGAATGTTGGAGTTACAGAAGCAGTTGATCCCATCAATAATGATGTTGATGTATTCGGTGCTATTGCTGTTAGCTCTCCATTTCTTAGTCCATTAGCTTCTACTAAATAAAAGGCTTCATTCCATTCATCTTTAAATTTAGAATTAGCTTCATACCATTCTCTTTTCTTTCCAAAGAATATAGCTTGATCCCATTTAGAACCTTTGAAAGCCTTGTATGCTCCTCTATCTTTTGCCAATAATGCTGAAGCTTTTATTGAATAAAGTGCTATTCTTTCAAATAATTCATTTATTTCATTGATTGACTCTTCATATATCATATATTCTCTTGCCAAGTAGTCAGCAAGTCCCATTGCCCCTACTCCTATTGTTCTATATAGTAAGTTATGTTTATTTGATTCTTTTTAATGGTGTAACAGTTAAATCTATAGTATTGTCTAAAAGCTCTCACTGCTAAAAGCAACATGTTTTTTTCTAATTCATCAGAAGTAAGTTCTGCTAGGTTAAGAGAAATTAAGTTACAAGTATGAATTTCTCCCATTTCACTTCTTCTTATAGATGTGTTTCCATCTTCTTCCTCAACAAAATTTATAGTTGGTTTGAAGTTTGAAAAACTTTCCATACATAGATTTCCATTACCTATCATTCCCATATGAGAATTGTGGTTTACTTCGTTTGCTCTATCTTTAAAAAAAGATATATGGCATTCCAGTTTCCAGTTGAGTTTTCATTATGCTTTTTAAACAGTTCCTTAGCACTTAAAAACTCTCTTTAACTTAATGTCATTATCTTTCTCTAGCTTCTCATATAGATTCTCAAATTCATAGCCATAAAGCTCGCAAAGCTCAACTCCATATTTTTTTCTAATTTCATATGGATCAAATAGAGTCCAAGACTCATTATTTTTTACTCTCTTCATAAATAAGTTAGAGCATACAACTTGTGGATAGATATCATAAGCTTTTCCTCTTTGATCTCCATTTTCAGTTTGTAGTTCTAAGAAAGTTTCTATATCCAAATGCCAAGTATCTAAAGCAACTGTAACAGCTCCTGCTCTTCTACCTTGTTGATTTACTGCAACTGCAGTATCATTTATGATTCTAATCCAAGGTACAACCCCACCACTTGCATTGTAATAACCATTTACCATAGAACCTTTTGCTCTTATTCTTGAAACGTTTACACCTACTCCTCCACCATTTTTACTAATTCTTGCTATTGAGTCTATATTATAGAAAAATAGATTCTATATTATCATCTATTGCAGTTATAAAAGCAAGATGATAAGTTACCATTAGGTATTCTAAGATTAGCAAGTATTGGTGTTGCTAGTGATAATTTTTCTAAGTGATAGAGCATTATAGAATTCTTTTTACTATATTTACTCTTGTTTTTCCTTCTTTTTCATTTAATGCCAACATCATAGATATAGTCATAAATGTTTCTTGAGGTAGTTCATAAGTTTTTCCCATCATGTTTGATAAGATATCTATTAACAAAGCATATTTGCTCCAGCATAGTCATAAACCATATCTCTATTTAAATCTATTAGTTGAGATATTTGATTTAATTCTTCTTCTGTATATGTAAGTAGTCTTTCATCATACAGACCTAAGTCAACCATATGCTTTTATAGTCTTAGCAAAAATCTCCATAAGAAAAACTTTCTTGAATGGTAAACTTCTCTTTCAGCTTCCATCATCAGTAATCTTCCTGCTACATAAGCCCAGTCACTTTCTTCAAAAGCTTGTCATAGTAACAGCTGTATTTATTAAAGAGGCTTGTATCTTTTGAGTTGTGATATTTTCTTCATAGATTGAATCTATATTACTTTCTAATTCAACCATATTTACTTCTAAACCATCACAGGCTCTTAAAAGTTTTTCTCTTATTTTCTCTATATTTAAATCTTCAACTATGTTATCTCTATTGATAACCTTTCTTCTCTCGTTAGTCATTAGATCACCTTTAAGAAGGCTTCCATTGAGTAGACTGTGTCGTTGTATTCTATTACTGGTGCACTCATAATTCTTGCTTTTACTAGCAACTATCATAAGTGTTTTTACATCTTCAATGTATTCAAATTCAATGTTTCTATCTGTTAATATCCCTTTTTAAAGATGTACATTTGCTACAGTTTTTCCTTACCATAAACTTTAATCATTTCTAAACACTCCTTAAACTCATTATTTTTCCATATATTGTGTGAAAAATAAAATAATAACACAATATATAGTGTTATCAACCTATTAATTTTTATTATATAAAAACGAAAAAAAGTAAAGTAAATCTTTTAATTTTATTATATAAAAAAATATATTTTACTTTTTCCTACTTTATATGAATTATAGTTCTTTTTTTAACTTATTATCATTAGTAGACATCATTTACAAAAAAATTTTTTTCTTTTATAGTTCAATTTTTTTATGTTATAATCAAAAAAATATTATTTTTAAAGGTAGGCGGATTATGAAAAAAATATATGACTTAAATTTAGTTGAAAGAAATGATGTTGCAGAAAATACTATTGAACTAATTTTCACTAAACCAAGTGATTATGAATTTAAAAATAGGGCAATATACATTTTTTTAAATGTAGGGGAAGATCCTCAAGATAAAAAAACTTTGCTAGAGCTTTATCTATAGCTTCTCACCCTGATGAAGATCTATTAAGATTTGTTATGAGAACTAGTGATAGTGAATTTAAACAAAGATGTTTAGCTATGAAAAAAAGGTGACAGTGCAACTGTTACTAAAGCAACAGGAAGCTTTTGGTTTTAAATTTTCTGATAAAGAAATTGTTTTCTTAATTTCAGGTATAGGTATTGCACCAATTATACCAATGCTTATAGAACTTGAAAAAAATTAATTATCAAGGTAAGGTTAGCTTATTCTATTCTAATAGAACTTTAGCTAAAAACAACTTATCATGAAAGATTAGGAAGCTATAATATTAAAAAAATTATAACTACAATCCTGTATTCACAGGTATACAACCTAGAATAAACATAGATTTATTAAAAGAAAAAAATTAGATGATATCTATGATGCTCACTACTATATTATTGGAACTGGTGAATTTATAAAAAAACTATGAAAACACTTTTTAGAAGAAAAATAATATCAACAAAGACCACTATTTAGTTGATAATTTTTGGGTAAAATAAAAATACTTATAATTATATAAAAAGTAAAAAATAAATGAATTATTTTTTACTTTTTTATTTTATTAATTTTCTTTTAAAAGTGATAAAAATAAAAAAACACACTGAATAGTGTGTTGAATTTCTAAAATGGCGCTTCCTAATGGACTCGAACCATTGACGCTGCGGTTAACAGCCGCATGCTCTACCGACTGAGCTAAGGAAGCAACAATTGCTTGGCAAATCCATACTCTCCCAGGCCGCTTCCAGCCAAGTACCATCAGCGTATATGGGCTTAACTTCTAGGTTCGGAATGTAACTAGGTGTACCCCCATAGCTATACTCACCAAGCATATATATTGTATCACATAAATTTATTATGTGCAAGTCTGAACACTTGAAACTATATAGTAAAAAAACAAACTTAGATTAAAACTTCGATAATTAGTATTGGTCAGCTAAATGCATTACTGCACTTACACCCCCAACCTATCAACCTCCTAGGCTCGAAGGTATCTTAAAGAATACTTATCTTGAAGTTAGTTTCCCGCTTAGATGCTTTCAGCGGTTATCTATTCCAAACGTGACTACCCAGCTGTGCCACTGGCGTGACAACTGGTACATCAGAGGTTTGTCCATCCCGGTCCTCTCGTACTAAGGACAGGTCTTCTCAATATTCTAACGCCTACAGTGGATAGGGACCGAACTGTCTCACGACGTTCTGAACCCAGCTCACGTACCGCTTTAATGGGCGAACAGCCCAACCCTTGGGACCTTCTCCAGCCCCAGGATGCGATGAGCCGACATCGAGGTGCCAAACCCTACCGTCGATATGGACTCTCGGGTAGGATCAGCCTGTTATCCCCAGGGTAGCTTTTTATCCGTTGAGCGACGACCCTTCCATTCGGAATCGCCGGATCACTATGTCCTGCTTTTCGCATCTGCTCGACCCGTCAGTCTTGCAGTCAAGCTCTCTTATGCCATTGCACTCTATGGTTGATTTCCATCCAACCTGAGAGAACCTTTGAACGCCTCCGTTACTCTTTTCGGAGGCGACCGCCCCAGTCAAACTGCCCACCTAGCACTGTCTCCGTGGCTACAAACCACAGATTAGAATTTCAGCATTGAATGGTTGGTATTCCACCGATGACTCTGATATAGCTAGCGCCATATCATCTCAGTCTCCCAACTATCCTATACATGCAATGCCAAAAACCCAATACCAAGCTACAGTAAAGCTCCATGGGGTCTTTCCGTCCCTACTGTAGGTAACCGGTATCTTCACCGGTAATACAATTTCACCAGGCCTCCCGTCAAGACAGCGCTCAAATCATTACACCATTCGTGCAGGTCGGAACTTACCCGACAAGGAATTTCGCTACCTTAGGACCGTTATAGTTACGGCTGCCGTTCACTGGGGCTTCAATTCGAGCTCTCACTCCTCCTCTTAACCTTCCAGCACTGGGCAGGTGTCAGCCCATATACATCGCCTTCCAGCTTAGCATAGACCTGTGTTTTTTTGTTAAACAGTTGCTTGAGCCTCTTCACTGCGACCCTCGAGCGCTTTGTATCGCGTGGATACTGACCCTCAAGGGCTCCTCTTCTCCCGAAGTTACGAGGTTATTTTTGCAGAGTTCCTTAACGAGAGTTAGCCTGTCCGCCTTAGATTTCTCATCCTGACCACCTGTGTCGGTTTGCAGTACGGGCAGTCAAATATTAACGTTAGAAGCTTTTTCTTGGCAGCGTGGGATTTGCGCATTCATCTTACGACTGTATATCATACCTCAGATATAACTCAATGGATTTTTCCTATCAAGTCATCCTACATACTTCTACGGACACTTCCGTTCGTCCGCGCACATACCCTTCTGCGTCCCTCCATCACAATATATGACTGGCACAGAAATATTAATCTGTTTTTCCATTCGCCTACGCATTATAGCCTGGGCTTAGGGTCCCTGGCTTACTCAGGGAAGACAAGCTTTACCCTGAAAACCTTGGTCTTCCGGCGAGGGGGATTCTCGCCCCCTTTCTCGCTACTTATTCCTGCATTCTCACTTCTGATACCTCCAGAGTCGGTTACCCTTCTCCTTCAACGGCCTACAGAACGCTCTCCTACCAATCCTTACGGATTCCACAGCTTCGGTTTATAACTTAGCCCCTGTTACATTGTCGGCGCAGAGACTCTCGACTAGTGAGCTATTACGCACTCTTTAAAGGTATGGCTGCTTCTAAGCCAACCTCCTAGTTGTTTGTGAATCTCCACCTCCTTTCCCACTTAGTTATAATTAGGGACCTTAGCTGGTGGTCTGGGTTGTTTCCCTTTCGACAATGGAAGTTAACTCCCATAGTCTCACTCCTGAGCTATAAATTATGGTATTCGGAGTTTGATTGATTTCAGTAAGCAATACGCCCCCTAGATCATTCAGTGCTCTACCCCCATAATTGAACACTCAAGGCTGTACCTAGATACATTTCGGAGAGAACGAGCTATCTCCTGGTTCGATTGGCTTTTCACCCCTAAACCTACCTCATCCCCCAACTTTTTCAACGGCGGTGGGTTAGGACCTCCACTGTGTCTTACCACAGCTTCATCCTGGACAGGTTTAGATCACTCAGGTTTCGCGTCTACGCCAAACGACTAAATCGCCCTATTAAGACTTGGTTTCCCTTCGGCTCCGTTATACTTAACCTCGCCGTTTAACGTAACTCGCAGGATCATTCTCCAAAAGGCACGCCATCACCATTACTGGCTCTGACCGCTTGTAAGCACACAATTTCAGGTTCTATTTCACTCCCCTCCAGGGGTTCTTTTTCACCTTTCCCTCACGGTACTATGCGCTATCGGTTAGTAAGAGTATTTAGCCTTATGAGATATGGTCCTCACAGATTCACACAGAATTCCTCGTGTTCCATGTTACTTGGGAGCAGAGTTATATGTGTAAGGATTTACTTGTACAGGACTTTCACCTTCTACGGTTCGCCTTTCCAGACAATTCCAATTCATCAATACACTATATTGAATATCTTACAGTTCTTCACTACTCTGTCCCTCAACCCCTTAAATACAATGGCTGTATCCTTGACATATTTAAGGTTTAGGCTTGACCCATTTCGCTCGCCGCTACTTTGGGTATCGTTTTTACTTTCTTTTCCTCGCGTTACTTAGATGTTTCAGTTCACGCGGTTCCCTCTTTCGTATTAAGACTCCATCTTAATAGATTGCTCCATTCGGAAATCCTAGACTCTTACGTTCGATTGCAACTTATCTAGGGCTTATCGCAGCTACCACGTCCTTCATCGGCTCTTACTACCTAGGCATCCTTTGTGTGCCCTTAATTATTTTAACCTATTTTTTTGACAGCTAACTCTAAGAAATTGTTAGAGTTAATTTTTTTTCTTGTTTGTTCTACTATATAGTTTCCAATGTTCAGATAATTTAATGGTGGAGATAAGCGGGATCGAACCGCTGACCTACGCAGTGCAAGTGCGTCGCTCTCCCAAACTGAGCTATATCCCCATATGGTGCGTTTGAGTGGACTTGAACCACCGACCTCACGCTTATCAGGCGTGTGCTCTAACCAGCTGAGCTACAAACGCATTATTGATAAGTCCACACAAGAACATTACCAATAGAATAGAGAAAGACATATACTCCTTAGAAAGGAGGTGATCCATCCGCACGTTCCCGTACGGATACCTTGTTACGACTTCACCCCATCGCTAATCACACCCTCGGAGCATCCCTCCTTACGGTTAGGGCCTGCTACTTCAGGTGCAACCAACTCTCGTGGTGTGACGGGCGGTGTGTACAAGACCCGAGAACGTATTCACCGCGACATTGCTGATTCGCGATTACTAGCGATTCCAACTTCATGTACTCGAGTTGCAGAGTACAATCCGAACTAAGAATAGTTTTCTGAGATTAGCTCCACCTCACGGCTTTTGCGACTCTCTGTACTACCCATTGTAGCACGTGTGTAGCCCAGCGTATAAGGGGCATGATGACTTGACGTCATCCCCACCTTCCTCCTGCTCATCGCAGGCAGTATCGCATGAGTCCCCAACTTAATGATGGTAACATACGAAAGGGGTTGCGCTCGTTGCGGGACTTAACCCAACATCTCACGACACGAGCTGACGACAGCCATGCACCACCTGTCTTTAGGTTTCACCGAAGTGACACTGAAACATCTCTGTCTCATTCCTAAGATGTCAAACGCTGGTAAGGTTCCTCGCGTTGCGTCGAATTAAACCACATGCTCCACCGCTTGTGCGGGTCCCCGTCAATTCCTTTGAGTTTCATACTTGCGTACGTACTCCCCAGGCGGATTACTTATCGCGTTAGCTTGGGCGCTGAGGTTCGACCCCCAACACCTAGTAATCATCGTTTACGGCGTGGACTACCAGGGTATCTAATCCTGTTTGCTACCCACGCTTTCGCGCTTTAGCGTCAGTATCTGTCCAGTAAGCTGGCTTCCCCATCGGCATTCCTACAAATATCTACGAATTTCACCTCTACACTTGTAGTTCCGCTTACCTCTCCAGTACTCTAGTCATGCAGTTTCCAACGCAATACAGAGTTGAGCCCTGCATTTTCACATCAGACTTACATAACCACCTAGACGCGCTTTACGCCCAATAAATCCGGATAACGCTTGTGACATACGTATTACCGCGGCTGCTGGCACGTATTTAGCCGTCACTTCTTCTGTTGGTACCGTCATTTTTTTCTTCCCAACTGAAAGCACTTTACATTCCGAAAAAAACGTCATCGTGCACACAGAATTGCTGGATCAGACTTTTTGGTCCATTGTCCAATATTCCCCACTGCTGCCTCCCGTAGGAGTAAGGGCCGTGTCTCAGTCCCCTGTGGCCGTTCACCCTCTCAGGCCGGCTACCCATCATCGCCTTGGTGAGCCGTTACCTCTCCAACTAGCTAATGGGACGCAAAGCTCTCTCACAGCGCATATAGCTTTCATAATCTTAGGATGCCCTAAAAATCATAATATCAGGTATTAGCATTCGTTTCCAAATGTTGTCCCTAACTGTGAGGCAAGTTCTTTACGCGTTACTCACCCGTCCGCCACCCAAACCGAAGTTCAAGTAGACTTGCATGTGTTAAGCATTCTGTCAGCGTTCATCCTGAGCCAGGATCAAACTCTTCGTTCAATCTTTTTAATAGCTCAATTTTTGCTATTTTTTTATTTAACACCAAATTTATGGTTGCTTTTTTTGTCTTTTTCTCTATTCTGTTGCTAATGTCCTTGTCTCGTTGACATCGTCTATAATAACATTTTTTTCATAAACTTTGTCAACACAATTTTTTTAATTTTTTTAAAAATTTATTTTTTTATAATTTTTATCTTATATTTCAATAAAAAAATAAATTCTTTTTGATAAAAAAATTTCTTGATAAAAAAACTTTAAAATAAAGAAAAAAACTCCTAAATTTTTAGAACTTAGGAGTCTTTTTGTTAAAATTAATTAATTTTTTTAAAGCATACAAAAAAACAAGCTACCCCATATGACAACATAGGAATTATACATTGTGAAACAAAGATATACTTATATGTATCTTTTTAATTTAGTTTTTTTGCTATTGTATTTACTACTATTATTCCTGATGCAAAAGGCATAGCATCTAAACCTGAAGATGCTATAGCAGCCATTCTATGTAAAAACTTCTACTGGTATTTCTGTTTTTAAGCAATTCTAAGCTAAAGTTTTCTAAATAAATTGTAAGTCCTCCCACTGATGAAGCTGTTATCATACAAATTATATTAATAACTATAAACATTGATGTAAGAGGACTTGCTTTTTATTTTAATTGTCCAGTCAACTATACTTTTTGAAAGCTGTTGTTTTTTTGATACTACTCCTCCAAATGAAATTATAGATGCTGTCATAAAAAGAACTTCTACTCCATTTTTTTTATTCCTATTTCCAAATCTTTCTTTATATTAAGATTTTTTTCTAAAAAAATAACTATACTTAAAAATAATTGAAATACTTATTCCTATACATAGAGCAAAAATTTGATGATTTCATAGCAAATATGTTAATTAAACAATAGTTGATTACTAATAATGTCAATAGAGGTGTATAGGCCAAAAATTATTTCTAATTTTGTATTTTTTTCTCTATGTTCTCTAATTTTTTTCACCTTCATCTAAAAATAAATTTTTTTATCTGTTTTCTTTAATTTTTTTATAACATAACTATAAAAAAATAATAGTCACATAAAAAAATAAAAAAATAGATGTTAGTATTCCTATAAGTGGCGCCGAATAAATAGTTGTTCCAAAATATTTAGTTGGAATTGTATTTTTGAATTGAAGGTGTTCCAGGAAAAAAACTACCATAGTTATTGAGGCTGGAATTGCTAATATCAATCCTGGACAAACTTCTTTTGGTATATTTAATTTTTGAAAATAAAAAAAGACATATGGGATATACAGAAAAGACTATTACAAAAAAATATTTATTCCACCATAAGATAAAAATAAAAAGTAATAATAAGTATAATCAATATAGCTCTTTTTTTCTTCTATTTTACTTGCTAAAGATTTAGCTATAATTACTGATGCTCCACTCTTTTTCCATAATCTTTCCAAAAAAATAGATGAAAGTATAAAAAAAGCAGAAACCAGTTTCCCACAAAAATTCTTAAAAAAAGGATGAGTATGTTTCAAAAAAATTACTTCTTCAATATTTAAACTATTAGTCAAAGCAAGGAATAGAGTTGATATTATAGATATTATCCATATATTCCAACCCTTAAAGATTAAGAATATTAATAGTATAAAAAGTTAATAAAAAGTCCTATTGTATTAATTTCCATATGTCACACCTCTTATTGTCCTCAAAGTGATTTCCATTTATCTTTATAATTTTTTTCAGCATTTTTTTAGAAAAATTTAAATATCTTTTTTTCTATAATTTTCTATAATTTCACTATCTATTTTTTTATATCTTGACTCTCAGTTTCTATACCACAATATAGGTACTTTAATACAGGTTTAAAAATCTAATATTTTTTTACATAATTCTCAAAGCTTATTTCTGAGATTTCTTTTTTTACCACTAATATTGATATCAAATACAAGATAATTATTTAAATATTTAATGTTAGGAGAATTATCTTCATAATGCTCTCCATCATTATCTCTTACTCTACTTTTTTTGAATTCCCCATTATGTAATTATTTAAAAACAATTGTATGATCATCTCCTAAGACTTCTATATTATTTTCTTTTTAATTTTTTTACATAAAAAGATTTCCCAGACTTTGTATCTCCTATTAAAAAGAAGGCTTTTCCTTTCCCATAAGCAAGTCCTGAATGTAATCCTATACCCTCATTGCAAACTATATACCTGTCAACTATCATTCTCAACATATAAAAAAAGCCTACCTTCTGTTAAATTTTTTTATCACCTATATTAGCGATATTATTTTTTTCATCAATGAAAAAAATATCTCCATTAAACGTGATTTTTAAATTTTTTTCTTCTACAAGCTCATCTGTTATTCTATATGCTAGTTTACTTTTGAAAAATATTCACTATTTAGTATTTTTTTTCTTCAAATAAACTTTCTGGTTTAATTAATAATATATTATTTTTTTACTTGAATTTCCATAAATTCTCCTAAAGTTTTTTTAACATTTCTTCTATATTGTCAAATATAAAACCTAATTTTTTTGACTTTTCTTCTACATTTAAAGAAACATCTTTTTGGTCTTAAAGGATCATTTGAATCTTCTGGGGAAATATATTGACTATCCAAATTATAAAAACTTAGCAATTTTTTTAAGCCAAACTCATATCTACTTATTCTTTTCTCCACCACAACAATGTAAAAATACCATTTATATTTTTTTATTAATAACTTCTTTTTATTTGTCTATAAATTAATTCAACTGATGTTGGACTCATATATTCATTTTGAGGTAAAATTATCTTTTCCCTACTTTTTAAGCTTATATATAATATGGTCTATAATAAATCCTTGAACTAGTAATTTATCATTTTTTTGACACTATCAAAAAATTTCTCTTTGATTTTCTGGAATTTTCCCGAAATCAAGAGCTGTTCTACAAATTGTTATATTTTTTTATCTTTTTTTCTTTCAATAAATCATTTTTCCACTTTTAATTTTAATTCTCCATAATAATTTATAGGAGAGCATAAACTATCTTCTTTGTAATTTCCTAACTTTCCATCAAATACTTGATCACTTGAAATAAATAAAAAAATTTTTGCTTGATGTTTTTTTAGATAATCTATATAAATCCATTGTAGCTTGATAATTAATTTCATAACATTCTTTTTTTATTATTCTCACATTTAATTAAAAGCCTTTTCAGCTCCTAAATGAATAACTATATCTATCTTATTTTGTAAAAAAATTTCTTCTAATAAATTTTTTTATCTCTGATATCTCCTAAATAAAAATTTATCCCATATTTTTTTCTTTATCATCAACTATATCTAAGCCAATAATTTGAAAAATCTTTCATTAATTCCTTTCCAATATACTGACCTATAAATCCATTAATTCCTGTTATTAAAATTCTTTTTTTCTTTTTGTTTCTACATCGAATATTTTATAGATAAACGCTCTACTTTCTTTAGAAAAAAACGCTCCCAATTTCTTATAGATTTTTATAATATCTAAGTCTCCCTTTGTTTTTTTGTTCTTCTCTATAAAAATTCTTTATATTTTAGTAATATTTCTTGATGTAAACTTAATATCTCTTTATTAAAAAAATAACTTTAAAAATTTGGATTATGAATAAACTTATTATGAAGTACTCCAGAAAAAATCTTCATCAATTTTTTTAGATACTTTGGTAATATATAAACATTGTACTCATCTTTTTTTCTTTGATTTTCTTATAAATGTACTTTTCACCCTTTAAAAATTATAGTAATCATTATATGGATATTCTTCAGCATCTGTTAATTTTTCTTAACAATATCTCATTTTCTTTAAAGCCTGAATTTATCATATTTTTTTCAAATAATTTATATCAATGAAATCAAGAGAAACTTTTTACATCATTTATCACTAATTTTTGTTGCAAATAAGTCAATAGTTTTTGATGCTATACTTTCTTTTTATAACCTCAAAAAAATTAGAATTTAAAAATGGACTTCCTTCTATTTTATTCAAATCATCATATATGATTATGCAATCTAAGTCTCCATATACTTCTCTTTCATTCAAACCTTTGTAGGCTACTGAACCAATAATTACTAAATTTAATAGTCTTTCCTTACAAAAACTCTTCCATATAATTAATTGTTGAAACTAAATTTTGATACTTAGCTAATTCTTCCAATTGTAATGCTCCCCCTTATCAAAAATTATTCTTAGTATTCCATAAATTTTACATGTTTAAATTTGCTAATTCTTATTTTTTTTCTCCATTTACTATTTTGTCTTCTCCATCTCTATAGGAAAATCCATATAAAGGAATAAATCCATTTTTGGCTTCTGTAACTAAAGTATAAACATAACCCCAATTCCCTTGTGCTATAATACAATCTTTTTTTCTTTTTAAATTGTTATTCATAAAAATTTTTTTAATTTTTTTCTAAATCTTTCTCATAGTTCTCATCACAAAAAAACATTTGACCATATTTTTTTGTAAATCTTCCGGTAAAAAAATTATCTCTTCCACTCCATATTTTTACTTTTTAATTCATTTTTTTCTGTATATCATCTAAGTCATGTGATAAAAAAACTATTACTTTATGTTCTACCTTTTTCATTTCTTTTTTTACATCCTTTTTCATATTGTAAAAAAATGATTTATTATATGCTTCTTTATTTTTCTAGTAAAGCATCTAACTCTTTTAAACATTTTTTTCTATTTCTTCCTCTATTTTTTTCTAATGGAAAAATACATTTCTCTCAAATTTATATGGGCACCTTCATTTCTAATAATATTCAAATATTCGTATTTTTTTTATAGAAATCATATAACTCTTTATGACCATACCTAGATGATTCCTCTAAGAAATCTTTTTTTATTCTTTGCTCTGCCTCTTTATTAGGCATATCTTTTTCAATTAACATTTTTTTAATATCAAATCCCACAATAAAAAAAGTGCTTGAGCAAAATTATTGAAACCTAGTTGATTTCTTACAGTTTCTTTTAGCTTTTTAAATATTTATTTGTTCCTTTATATATATTTTTTTCTTTGATAAAAATTTAATATATCTTCTTCTATTTTATTTTCTACAAAATGAAAATTTTTCAATTTCATTTTTCATCTTATCAACTATAGAAATCTGATTAAAATTGTATACTTTCGAAATCTTCTCCATCAGTTTTTTTAATTCAACATTTATATCAATTTTTTTTCATCAAATTTATTATATGATTTAAATTCATCAACTGTTTTTAAATAAATTCATTACTGAATTTACTCTATCTAAATCTTTTACGTCTACTATTCCTTTTTTTATTATTGGGATATATACTAACTTTTTTTATTCTAATCATTCCCAAAAAGCTCTAAACAATGTAAATTTATATAGTTCAAAAAGCTAATATCTCTGAAAGAAAAATGTAAAGTCATAAGTTATAGAGTACTTCTTACCTCCCCTAATTAACTTTTTCAGCTATTTTTTTCAAAAATATTTATTTCTTTCAATTTCAGAAAAAGAATTATCGATCACAATTGCTTCAAATTTTTTTATCTAATTTTTTTAATTCCTTATTTAAAGTTTCTTCAAATTCTTTCTCTGGAATATCAATTGTTATATCATTTTCTCTTTTTTTATATCAAGCTTTTTCTTCTAATATCCAATTATCAATAAATTTATTCCAAGCATTTGAATAGAGTCCTATTAAAAAAATATCTTCTCAAACTTAGCATCTTTCATTAAAAGCTTTGAATGAAAAATCTAGTTGATAAATTTTGTTTTTTTATAACTCACTACTTCATAATTATTGGCATTCCCTATATTTACTATTAAAAACCTCAGAATATTTTTTTCTTTTTTTGTATTTTGATAAAAAAATTTTTCTTCTATAGTTTTATGTAATATTTCATAACTAACACCTTTCATACTATAAGGATGAACTATACTATTTCTTATATTTCTTAAATTAGATAAATTAGTTGCTTCATATTTTGCTATAATTCCTAAAGGTTCATTTGATAACTCTAAATGATAGTCTAATAAAGTATCTTTTTTTCTAGTGTCTTTGATAATAATTTTCTCCACTGTTCTATTTTTAGTTTCTATAATTTTTTTCTTTGGATATAAACTGTATATTGCCATTTTTTTACTTTTTAAAAATTTTTTTAAAGAGTCAACTAGTTCATTTGTTAAATTATATTGTGTATAAACATATATCTTTTTTTAATATATATTTTAGGCTATTATCTTTTAAACGTCCCATAAATTTCATTGGACAAGCATACTTGGAAAAAAAGCACTTATCTCATCAGTATAATCTAATTTATCTAAAAAAATCTTTTTAGTGATATAGTTTCATAAATTTTTTTCTATCTCCATCTTTCTCTTTTTGTATACAATATTTCTATATTATTTTTTTATAATTTTTTTCCAACAATCAAATTTAAAAAGTTGAACTACAAAAAAATAGGAAGATCTCTTTTTCCCACCAGTTATATCTACCCATATCTTTTCTGAATTCATCATTAATTCTTGTAGTTCATAGATATAATCTATCATTTCTTTCTTTTGCTAAATCTTCTTCAAAGTATTTTATTATAATCTTATCTTTTAATTTTTGCATCATTTAGAAAAAAACTCTTTTATAGTTTCTAAATCTGGAATTTCTTTTAGAAACTCCAGATTTTCCTCACATGCTTTTTTTCACCATAATATTTTAAATACATTAACTTATATAAAAAAATCCCATGAGCTATTAGAATTACCAAAACATATAATTTTTATCAAATTCTATCTCTTGAAAAATAAACTTCTAAGAAATATTTATTAAGATGCATTTGATTATTAAATATACATGATGCATTTTGAGATTTTTTTCATTAAGTTTATTTCCCAATGAAAAACATTAATATATTACTCATTTTCATCTCCATCATTTCTATCATCTGAAATTTTACTTATTCTTATATCTTTTTCATCACTACCATTAATACAAAGTAAAATTGCATATAAAAAGATTCTTATTTTTTTCTTTTTTTCTTCAAACTCTATTCTAGAAATTATTTCTATTTTTTTAAATCAATTAACTTCTCTATTAATACATATAATTTTTTTAAAAAAATATTATTTAATGAAAGTCTTCTTAAAAGTTCTTCATCATTCTTATAAAATTCTCTATATCTAAAAAAACTGAATATATAAGTTCCAAAAATATATGTAATACCCAAAATTTGCCATCTTTTTTTGATTATCCACTCCATTTTTTTAATTTATTTTTCTAATACATCTATACTATTTTTCAAAAATAATTAATCAATAATTCTTTATTAATATTAAATATAAAAATCTCTATTTTTTTCCAAATAGCTTTTAGATAATATTTCCACTTTTTTTCTTCAAAAATTTAAACTACTTTTTTTCTATACTATTAAATAATTTTTTTACTATATTCATTATTTAAATTACCTAACCCGTAACCTATAAATTTTTATAATATTATTTTTTTTCTTATAGTTTTTTTATTTTTTTTCTTTTTCTATAATATCTAAGGCAATGTTATAATAATCTTCTCCTAAATCTTTTTGATATTAATGATAATATATAAAATATATATCCTTTGTCTTCTATAACATTATACATTTCTACTAAAAAAATTTACTTATATCCTTTAGATATTCTTTAAAAATCTTTTTGGACAAGTAAAAATCTTCTATACTCTTTCCATCTGCAAATAAGGTATGTAATAAAAAAATTAAACTTCCATTGTATATAGGGTTTATTCCTCCAAGTATTTTTATTAACTCCTTTTTACCCCCATTATTTCATAATCAACATATTTTTTTATTAGAAACTTTGATATTTATTGCTCTATAATGCCCTTTATGATTTTCTATATTAAACTCTATTTGATTCAAATAAGAATTACAATCTTCTGGAATTAAAAAATTTATCTTGATAAATAAAAAAAGAATCTTATAACTTTCTTTTCCTATTATATCTGCATTTGTCTTTATAAAAAGTTCTCCATTTTTTTATCTGTTTTCCATAAGTTCACAATATTTTTCTAATTTATAATCACTTACTCCTTTAGTCTTTTTCTTTACAAAAAAAGATATTGTTTTATTTTTCTTTTCATTATTTTTTTAATTCTTCTTCATTAAAAAAATAACTTTAACCTAATATGTTCTTCATTTAATGTATTTAAATTTATATTATATTTTTTTCATATGGAATATATAAATTTTTTTACTTATATAGTCATCTTTTAATATAAGAGAATTTCCTTTTTAATAAATCTAGATTTATATTTTTCTGTATTTAATAAACACCAATTAGTAAAACTTAAAAAAACAAATATTCTTTATTAGAAATTATCTTTTTGAATTTCAGGATTATCCCAATCTTCTCTATCTGGAAATTGTGGATATTTTAAATTCTTATATTCATATTCTTTTCTTTCTTCCCAAACAACTTTAACTCTTGTAAATTCTTTTTGATTTAACTGGTGTAAAATATAATTCATAGGGGTCATCTGAGCCATAAGTATATGATAATTCTAACTTACATTCTATATCTTCTTTTTAAAAGTATTTCTATGTTTTACAAATGCTTCATATATAATCTCTTCATTTTCGATCTTCTCCAACCAATGTAAATTTATGTTCATCTTTACCCTTTATTAAAGTAATATGCTCTTTTTACTGGTATTGACTGCCTTTTGATTATATGTAGGTAAAATAGCTTCTTTTTGCTTTTTATTAAATCAAATCTTCCATACATTTTTCTTTTATTCCTAAATAAGGTAAATAATCTTTCCATAAGATTACTTCATTTTTTTATCTTTATTCAATTCATTTAGAATTTTTATGATATCTACTGCAACCTACAACTAGTTCTTCTAACTTTTAAATTAGTAAAAAGTTTTATAATAGTTTTTCATTTATTTCTAGATTATTTTTTTAATGTTATTATATGAAGATTTTCTTTAGTAATTTCTTGATTATTCTTTAATATCTCATCTACTATTTCACTTATATCTATTTTATTATTTTTTTAATTGAATCAACCATTCCAGAAGTTATTTCAAAGATTTTATTATTATTTAAAAATTAATTTTTAATTTTTTTCAAATCCTTTTTATTAAATCTTCTATTTCCCCTAAGCTATATAATTCTTCTAATGCTAAATTGTCAATTTTTAAAATTTCTTCTAACTTTTTGAAAAAGAATTATCTATTTCTTTTTTTATTAGTCCAATGTCTTTCCCAAATAAAATTGGAATAACTCTCTTCTTCTTTTTCCTCTTAATAAAGTAAATGTTATTTTTTTATTTACTATATCAAAGATTAAGATATTTTCATTATTTTTTTATACTCATTTTTAAATATCTCATTATCATCTAAAAGCATAAACACTAGCTATACTTCTTGGAAGTATTCTTACTTTTTATAAGATAATCTTAATTTCTTACTTAATGTACTTACTTGAAATGGGTCTAGTATATCAGGAAATGTCGTATTTAAAAATATTTGATTTTATATTTCTTTCTATAATTTTCATAACTCTTCTAAAATTTTTCTTCAGTCTTATCATTCTCATTTAAAATTTTTCGAAAAATAAAGTTTTTTTGAAAAAAAGAAAAATGTTTCTATGTTCTCATTAAAAAAATATTGCTTGTGATTTTTTTCACAAGAAACAAAAGTTATTTTTGTGAAAACTGCTGAAATAAAAATTTTATTATTAAAATTTAAAATTTCATCATTCTCATTTACACATATAGGTTTTATGTGAAATAAATCTGTTGAAATTATCTTTTCATTTATTAAAAACTTCTTCTTCTTTTCTATTATATTTTTCTTTTAACTTTGTATTTTTTTAATATCAGCTAGCTTCACTAACTTGTTTTCAGGACTTATTGCCATGATAGGTCTATCTTCTTCTATTTTATAATCTTTAATATCAACTTTAAAAGGGAGCTGAGGAAATATGTAGTTATTTCCTCTAGCTTTTAATATTTTTTTAAATTATCTACAATATCAATTCTTTTTATATGCTTCTGATTTATTTGAATACTTTTTCTATATCTATATCTAAATCTCTTAATTCATTCCAAGCATTCCAAATTTTTTTCTGTAATTTTGATCTGATAATAAAGTATTATTAGGTGGAAGATTTGTCCATCTCTTTACCTCTTCAAGTTCATCATTTTTTTAAAAAAATATCAATTATTGTATAAAGTTCTATAAATAATTTTTTTCTGTTAACTCTTTTGGAAGATTATCTAATCTAAGTTCTAAATAATATTTTATTTGTTTCAAAAAAATTCTACAAATAATCTATTTTTCTCCAGTGTCTATTGATAACCTTCTTTTTTTATTGATAACATATTTCTAGCACTAGCTAATTTTTTTTCTTATTGTATCTCCTGGCTTTCTACTAAGCCATATTATTCCTTTGCTATTAATCTCTTTTAACTTTAGAAGCTGGAAGCATAATATCTTCTCTTATTATTTTTTTGTTCTCATATTATTCATTATATAAAGAATTGAATTTTTTTACTTTTTCTAAAAATATGAAGTAATATATCTTTTTTTCTATTTCTTCATGATAATTTTCTAAAAAAATTATCTAAATTATAATCAAAAATATTCTGAATAGTCTTTTTTTAGAAGTATTTTTCAAATTTTATTATCCAATCTTGAAGTTCAAATATATCTTTAGCATTAATACCTAAATCTTCATAATTATATTTTTCTACATAATTCTTTATAAGTCTTTATAAAAATTTCCCATTAGTTTTTCCTTTTTCAATCTCATTATCATTATTGTTACTAGATAATTCAAATTTTCCTTTATCTAAATAATCTGCACTACCCCATACAAATTGTCCAAATCCTTGCTCCTTAGCAAAAATTAAAGTCTCTTTTTAAATTATCAAAAATTTTCATCTGATAAAAATTTTTTTAATATCTCATCTAAAAACTTCTTGTCCTTTTCCTCTAGTTTCAATTCCTCTTAATTTAGGCATAACCTTTTTGAACTATTTGATCTTCAAAAAGCTAAATCCATATTATTTTTTTAATTCATTTGATAATTCATCTCCCTAAATCCTTTTCTTGTTTCTTTTTCTATTTCATATTGAGCTCTTACATAAGGATGATTAAAAAAATATAATGTTCTATAGATTGCCATACACGATGTCCTAAAAGCTCTTCCTACCCTTTCAAGTTCATTATTTATATCTTCAATGATTTTTTTATATTCTTCTATTCTCTTTTTTTGAGCATCTGAAGAAGTATCTTCTTCCCTATTATTTAGCCATTTTTTTCCATATATCTTCTGGTAACATTTTTCACTTTATTTTTTTCTATTATTGTATTGATATTTTTTTCATCTCTTTACGACTTTCTAAAGTTTTAGGTCTTGGAAAAATTAATTATGATACCTCTATCTAAAAACTTTATCAGATAAAAGCCTTTGTTGTTTCATCTTGATTCATAGTTCCAGCCCATAAAAATATTTCTTTTTAATTTTTAATTTTAAAGAATTACAATCTGCACCTAATTTTACTTCTATATATGGTAAATTTTTTTTAACTTTTCCTCTTCTTTCTTCTAATTTGCTTAAAAAAACTCTGCAAAAATAGTGCTCAACATGTGCTAGATTCATTTCATCAAGTAATACTAAACTCATATATTTATTGTATTTTTTTCTTCATCTATACAATTTGCTAAAAAAATCTTAATAATGGTTGTGTATCAAATCTATTATCAATAGAGTTAAAAATATCCTAACATAGACTCTTGACTATCCCAATTTGGTTGAACAGGAACACTTATGAAGTTCAATCCTCCAAATCTTGCATATAATTTAGGAAGTTCTGATTTTTCCTGTTCCGCTGACCCCAGCTAAAACAGTTATTATAGACCAATCTGAAATCTTTAAAGCTGTATGAAAAAGCATATAATATTCTTTTTATTTAATTTAATTCCATATTCTTCAGAAGTTTTTTTCTATTTTCTCCAACCAAGATAGTTCATTAATATCAGTTTCTAGGTATTTTTTTCAGGATAAAGCTTCATAATCTAAGCCACTTCCTTTAATTTGTTGTATTCTTTCTGCTTTCTGTCAACAAAGCTCCTTCTGGAGTCATAATTCTACTCAATCTTGCACTTAACTTTTTCTTTTTCTTCTTTTTCATGTGTATAATCCAATTTTAAAGTATCTATTTCATTTATTAAATTTCTTTTTTTCTCTTTTTAAGGTATCAACTTCTATAATCTCAGTATCATAGCTATTTAATTCGTCATTTAAATCTTTATTCTTATTTTTTTATAATCTTCTAATTCTTTTTTTAGATCATTATAACCTTCAAGTGCTTCATTTGTAGGTCTATTCACCAACTCATTATTCAAATCTTTTATCTGTTTCTCTTTATCTTTAATAATTTTATGGATATTTTTCTATACTTCCATAATTCTCACTAATGTCATTAAATTTTTTTTAATTTTTTTCTAATACATCTTTGTACTTTTCTGAAATTTCTTCAAATTTTTTTCTTTTTACTTGATTTAGTTCAATTTCAACTATTTTTTTCTTTCTCTTTCCTTTTCTTCTGAAATTTTTACTTTCTAAAAACTTTTTCGAATTGATTAATTCTTTTTATTTTCAAGTTCTAATCTTTTTGTTCATTTTCATTTTGTATTTTTTTGGTTATTTATTTTTTTCAATTTCTTTTTTTTCAATTCTTCTAATACTTTTTCTTCTTTTTCTTTCTCTTTTTCAAGTTCTTTTTAAGTCTTCTTTTCTTTTTTTATCAATTTCTTTTACTCAAACTATCTTCTCTTACTTTTTTTCATTTTCATAAAAGTTATTTAATTCTTCTCTAATTTTATTTTTTTCTTCAAGTTCAAATCTTGTTCTTTCTTTTCTTAAATCCTCTTCTAATGTTTTTTTCTTTTTTTCATTTATTTTTATTTCTCTTTCTTTTAAATCTATTTCTTGATCATTTAATTTATTTGCTTTTTTTCAGTTAATCTTTCTGCCTCTTTATTAATACTTTTTTTCTAAAGAATCTACTCTTTTTAATTTCTATTTCTAAAAAAATTTCTATCTTTTTCTAAACTACCTTCTAATTCTTTTTCTTTGAGTTTGTAAATTTCTTTCCTTATCTTTTTAACTTTTCTTCTAATATTTTTTTATTTGACTTTCTCTTGAATTTAAATTTTCTTCTTTTTTTCTTTAATTCTTCTGCTGCAATTTCTAAACTTTTTTTAATCTTTTATACTCTTCTTCAAAACCATTCAACTTCTTAATTTCTCTTTCTAATTCTTTTTATTTTATTATCTTTTTCAATAGAATTATCAACTGTACTTTCTACAGATTCTGCTTTTAACTTGTCCTATATTTTTTTTATATCTAAATCATTAACTAATTCCTTTTGCTTATTTTTATTCTTCCCCATAACAATAACCCCCTATTAATTTTAAACTTTTAAATAACCTATCTCTTAATAAATTTATTTCTCCTATATCTTTTAAATTATTCTCTATATTATTTCTATGTCCTCTTAATTCTATTAACTCTTCAATTAATTCTATAAAAATTTTCTTTTTATTAAATTTTCTAGTAAACTTTCATAATCTCCTTTTTAAACTGGATAAAAAAATACTATAACTTTTTTGCTCCTAGTGAACTTTTTTTTCTCCTTTTTAATTCATTTATATATCTTTTTAGAATTTGTATATCTTAAAAGAATCTGAAAGTTTTTTTCCATAAAAAGCTCTCTATATTTTTGTATAGCTTCTTCAATATTACTATATTTAATCTTCTCATAATCTAGATATGTAAGAAAAATCTTCAATAATTCTTGTCAAAGTAATAATATAATCATTTCCCTTTGGTAACTCACTTTCTTTTTTTATTAGGAGATATCATTCTAAAATCATCTTTTTAAACTATCTCTCAAATAATATAGATATAAATTCCCCAGATTTTTTTCTCTAATTCGATATCAGCATCTAATTTTTTTGAGATGATACTTCTCTATCTTTTGCTACAATTATTACTTTTTGGTTTTCTTTATTGATACTTATTTTTGCTATTTAATAAGTTTTCAATAAACTTTTTATATTTTTTTAAAAAAATACTATTAATTAAGTCCATTGAATTATTAAATTTATTATTATCAAAAGAATATTGATTATACAAAGTAAGTAAATCTACCTTTGTAGTATGTCCTGAACTATCAGCCATTTTTTTAAACAATACAAGTCTTTCAATATATTTCTGTTTTTCATTAACTATTTTTATGAAAAGTATTGTTACTGTCATATTTAGCCTTTATAATGATATATGGTAATAATACTTTTTATATCAGGAGGATTAAAGACATTATTAATTCTTATTCTTGAAAAATGAAAGTAATAATGATTCTTCTCTTGATGAATTTTTCTTCATCTATATTTAGACCTATTTCTAAGGCCATTTTTTTAAAAATTTCTAAATTTACATCCAGTTCATTCTCTTTAAATTTATTTAGTTTTTTTCATTTGATAAAGGATTTTCTTTTAAATAAGTAAACAAAGAAATTTCAACTAATGAAAAATATTTTTTTACAACATCTTTTTTTCTCTACTAATTCTTTCTTTTTATCTCATCTCTATTATTTTTCTAAAAAAATTGTAAATAATTAATTTCTTCATTTATATCTTTTTATCAATTCAGACAAAAGTATTCTGATTTTTCCCTTCCAATTTTTTTCTTGGCTATAGGAGATTGTAGAAGAACTCTCTTGTTCTCTAATTTTTCTTAAAAAAATTGTACTATTTTTTTTATTGTATCTAATAATAATTTTTATTTGTGGTACAAAAACCATCTGATATAAATGGTTCATCTATATTTCCATTTTGAAGTCCCTATTTGCAAGTGAAGAAAAAAATTTTTATCTGACTTTTGTTATTTCAATTTTTTTGAGCTTCCAAGCCAATTAATTTTTTTGAATATGTAGTTTTTTTCAGCAATACGATTATACTTTTTTTTATTGCTTTTATAATATCAAAACTTTCAATATTAGAAATATTTTCTTCATTAAAAAAATAATTTTTTTTCCTTTTTATTATTGTTTCATCTGTTTTATTTCCAACTTTTTATTTCTAGTCTATCTTTAGTTTCATTTTCTATTGATTCTGTCTCAAAAATTTTTCAATATCAGTATAAATGAAAGGCAAGATTTGTTTAGTCCTAAAATCTACAAATATTTTAAATAATCTCTGTTCTATTTTTTTCTTTCATCTGTATTATAGCTCTCTAAAAGATTCCTCCCAGATGATGTCACCTTCATTTCTTCATCAATTAAACCTTTTATTTCTAAACTTTCTACTAAATATTTTTATAAAGGCTTTCTCTAAACATAATTTTTTTCAGAAATTTTTTTCAATTGAAAGTTCCTTTATACTCAATAGTTTTAATATAGTTTCCTCAAATATATTAGATTTCTCATCGTTATCTTGATAAACAGAAACTAAAAATATTATATGATTGTACCTCATAAAAATACATCTTTAGGTTTCCCTAACAACTCTATATCTTCAAATAAAGAATTTATATTTTTTTACTTCCAAATAAACTTAAAACTTTACTTTGAGCCATCTATTACTTCCCCTTCTTTCAAGCATAACTCATATAAATTCACCATTGCAGGAACATTTTTTTCTTGCAAGTTCTTTCCATTCATTTGAATGAAAAAAATATCACTGTCACCAACAACTACAAGCAATCTTTTTCTGTCTACTTAATGCAACACACAACCTATTTTCTGAAGCTAAGAAGCCATAAGGAAATGATGAATTTAATGACTCTTTTTGTATTTGTTCTAACAACAGATAAAAAAACATAACATCAAATTCCATACCTTGAAATGCATCAACACTTCCAACCTTAACTTTATTACTTAAGCCTTCTTTTTTTAATTTTTTTCTGTTATTTCATCAACTTGTGCTTTATAGAAACTTATTACACCATAAGTTAATTTTTTTCACCTTTTCCAGAAGTTATCATTTCTTTTTAATTTATTAACTATTATATTTGCTTCACTTTCCCTTTTTTTCTACTTGTTCCTTTTTTTATTTCTTTATCAACTGTATTTTTTTACATCTATCCAAACAAGTGGTGTCTTATAAAAAAATCTTGTTTAAATATTTCATCTTCTAAAGGAGAATGAAAGCCTTCATTATACACCTCATAGAAATTCTGATTTATAAAAATTTCCTAATAATTTATGCATCCTATATTGTCTATCTAAAGTTATTGTTCTTTTTTTATATTATCTTTTTTTCTAATTCATCTGCTTTTTTTCTTTTAAATACTCAAACATAGATTGTCTAATACCTTTTTCTCTTAAATTTTTCATCTATTTCACCATCATTTTTGTAATTCGTCAAAAAAATATCTTCATTATATACATGAGGTAACTGTCTATGATCACCTACTAATATTATTTTTTTTAGTAGCTTGAGATAATGGTATCATTAAATCTAATGGATTTACTCTTGCTGCTTCATCTACAATAACAACATCATAAATAGGATCTTCCCATACTTCTCCTTTAGCTTTTTCTTATTTCAACTCCTTCACTTTGTTGAGTTGTTGCTGAATAAACAAAACAATAATTTTTCTAAAAATCTTTTTAATAAAAAAAGAATTATTTGAGATCTCATTATAAAAAAATTAAATATAATTTTCTCTTCTTCATCTTTAGAAGCACATAACTCTTGTTCGGCTATTTTATAAATTTCTTTAATTTCATTATTTATTCTTTCTTTTTTTATAAACTGGTTTTTGGAATAAGTATGTTTAGTAAGTTATTTTTTTAATGTAAACATACTTTTTAAAAATTTTCATCAACTTCATTATCCTTGATTAAATACCCCTTTTCTAAAAAGTTTTAAGGTATTTTTCAAACTTCTTATTATTTTTTTAACTAATTCTTTTTAAACTAATATAAATGTTGTAGCATATCTCTGCTCCACCATCTAAAAATCCTTCTTTTGTAGTTCTAAACTTTCTTACATTATTTAAAAGAATACTATCTTCTTTAAAAAGAGCTCTCACTTAAATAGGTATCAATTCGTTCAATCAATTCAGAGTTTACACTTATTCTTTTTTTATGGCTAATAATAATTTTTTTCTTCTGTGTATTCACTTGGTAATATTAAATATTCTTTGTATAGATTTAATATTTCTTCCTTTTTAAATTTTTTTCTAAACTTAAAAACATTTTGTTTCAACTTATCTTTAACTTCCTCACACCAATTTTTCTATTTCTTTTTCAGTAAAAAAATCATCTTCATCTTTTCTACCAAATTTTAAAGTAGGTAAAGAATTTATTCTTAATCTACTTATAACATTCTTCACTGCATCATGTTGAAAAACTTGTAATTAAAAATTTTTTTCCTTTATTATCTTCTTTCTTATCCACTCTTTCATTTAATCTCTCAATTATTGCAGTAATAACTGTTGTTTTTCCTGTTCCTGGTGGTCCTTGTATAACAGCAATATCTGGTGTATTTAATGCTATTTCTATTGCTTCTTTTTTTGTTTCTGAGTTGGTTCATTTTTAAATATTTTTTTCTTTTTACAAAAAGGAGTTAAAGATTCAATTTTATCTATTTTATTCTCCATTAACTTTTTCAATATTTTCTAAACTACCATTTAATATCAGTCCTATTGTCGGCATTGCTGCCTTTCCTTCTTTTTATTTTTATCTCTTGCTTTTTCACGTCTTTCTATTTGCAATTGGTCACCCAATATGGATAAAATTAGATGTTTTTTTCAATATTCTTTATATTAAAAATTCTCCACTATTATACTATTTTCTTCTTTATTAATTTTATATTTTTTTATTCTATTGTTATCTTTTTTTCTTTTTTTATTTTGCTCATTTTTCTACTATAAATTGAGGAATATCCATAGTTTCAGAAAAAAAGATTATCATCTAATATTTCTTCATCTTCCATATCACTTTCTTCATCTTCCATTTTTTTCTTATTTTACATTCATTTCTATAATCATTCCAGTTCATTTTTTTCGTTTTCTTCATTTGAAAAAAATAAGAAGGTAATTTTTTTGTAATTCAAGACAATCTCCAACTTTTTAACTTTTCAATTTGCTCTCTATTTTTCTAAATATAGAACTCTATATCCTCCTTCTAAGTTAGAAGTTGATTTTATTTTTTTATTTCTCCTATTTGCCTTGCCTTATTTATTAAGAAATCTCCTTCGATAGAGGCATATTTCTCCCACAAATTTAAGTATCCTCTATCTTCTTTTTATTCTTTTAGCAATACTATTACTTACATGCTCTTTTTTTATCTAAAAATTTTTGATACTTCTTCCTATCCCTAATTTTTAAAAAGTGAAGCGACAAAAAAATTTTTTTCTTTTTTTACTATATTTACCTATTTTTTTGATTTCAAAAAAGTTTAATTTTTTTCATCCTTAAAAACTGTATCTTCCTCTTCCAACTGAAATTCTAAATAGTAATCTCTACCAAATAACTTTATAGTATCTTCTGTTATAGAGTAAATATAATATCTATTATTACCATTTGATATAAAAAAATTTTTTTTCATATTCTCCACTAAGCTCTTTACTATATTTTTTTCATTTCTTCATTTTATATAAAGTGAAAAAAATTCTGATTTAGTCTATCATCAGGATAGAAAAAAATAAATTGTGATAAAAAAATTTTTTTAATTCATCTTTAGTTGCAAAAGTACTATCTATATATGCTATATTTTTTTATACTTTCTTAAAAAAATAGTCATCTAATTTATTTTTTTGATTTTTTTATCAACTATTTTTAAAAACTAACAGATAACTCATTATGTATATAAAAGGTACTCATCTTTCTTATCAGAGACTTCTATTACTCCATCTTTTTCAAATTTCCCTTTTTATTTCTTCATACTTTCCTATTTTTAGGTTTTATTACTTCACATTTTATTTTCTGCATACTTTCTTTTTAAAAAAATTAATATCTTTAACTTTCATATTATTACAACCTCAATTAAAAATATTTTTTTACAAATGGACTATTTTTTTTATCACAAAAACAATTGAATATTTTTTTCTTTTTTTCTATTTTTTTACTTTCTCATATAATTTTTTTCATTTTTTTATCATCTGCTAATTTAAATTCAAATTCTTCATTAAAAATAACAAACTATCATTGCCTCATCAACAAATTTAATTTTTAAATAGTTCTTCTTCTAATCTATCAATAAGAAAAATCTTCAGCTATTCTAACAGGTATAGAAATTTCATCCTTATCAATTTTTATTTCTTTCATAAAGTCCCAAATTTTTATTTTTTTACCATTAGGGTATAACTTAAATGTATTCACTTTTTAATATTTTATTATGTGTACAATCACACCAAGAGCACTTATTCCCTTCATTTCTTATCACATATTCCATTTCACAATTTTTTTGCATTTTATTGTTCTATCCAACTCTTTTTACTATTTCATATGTAAGCTCAAAAAGAAGTTGGTCTTGTTAATTTCTTTTTCTTTTTCCTTTTTTTGGGAAAAAAAGTTCTATCAAATAAATTATCTAATTCTGTATTTTCTCCAACTAAAAAAACGTGTATGTCCCTTCATCATTTTTTTATTTGAACTATCTACTTTATCTCTAATCCAAGGAAACATTCCATCCATAGCTTGTTGTTCTAAAGTTTCTTTTTTTCATCAAAGTCACCCTCTTCTAACTTTTTTTCCCTTTAAAAGGATGTAATTCTACAAGATCCCAAAAAAAGAAAGTATTAATGAATAATCATCCGAATAATAAGTACATCCCCTCCACTTATTACTTCAGGTGCAGCAAAACCTGGTGTATAAAAAAATTTGTTTTTTTGGTATATTCTTGAAAATTTAGATTATCTGCATCTATAAAATAGACATTATTATAGTCTCTATTTTGTGAAATAAATACATTATTAGTTGAGAAGTCACAATACACTAAACCATTTATATGTAATTTTTGCCATTGTTACTCCACACTTTAAGTATGCTAAAAAGTCTTCTTCTTTTTCCCACCTGTTTTTTTGATAACTATAAAAAAATTATTAAAAAAACTTTATTTTCTTCTGTATCCATACTTTTTTTAACCAAGAATTTATTACTTCATCCTTTTCAGGTAATAAAATTTTTTTTAAAAAGTATCTTCAAAAGATATCATTTTTTTCAAGAAATGACATTACATAACCTGTTTTTTTCTTTTTTAAAAATAGTAATTGGTAATGTTACATTTATATTTTTTTAGGAATAGGTAATCTCAATAAGGCTTCAAACAATTCATTATTATCATCTTTTCTATTTATTTTTTTAATGCTATTGAAGGATCTTTTGTGGAATATGTATCTCCCTGCCCACCACCACCTATGTGCTTTTCTATTATATGTTCATTACCATTTAAGTCTGTTATTTTTTTCCCCACTAGTTAAAAAGAGCTTCATTCTTATTATCCATTTTTTTCTTCCTTATCATCAAGTAAATATACTAAAGTTTTATCATCTGAACTTGGCCATTCTCTTATCCATTTTTTTTAGTTTCTTTATCTAATTTATTTTTTTGTATTATTTTTTTACATTCTTCTAATAATTCCTTAGAAAATCTCAAGATAACATTATTTTCATTAGGTGATATTTCTATTCCATCTGTACAAGCAATTAAGCCATTAAATTTCTCATTTTTTTATTTCTAAATATTCAATATTATCAATATTGAAGTTTTTTTGGAAAAAGCCATAGTTATATTTGAAAATGAATCATTTTTTTATTATCATTTAATAAATATGAATTTTTTTATCAGTAAATATACTTATAAAAGCCATCACCTATTCTCGAAACTATAATCTTTTTCTTTTTAATATGATTGCAAATAAAAAAATGTTGCTGAACATTCTTCAATAGGATATTTTTTTAAATTTTTTTAATTTTTTTAACCAATTTTGAAATATTAGTTCTATTAATTTTTCTTTAGATATCTTTTTCAAAATCATCTACTTTATAAACAATATCCAAAAAGTGATTTACATAATAATTTTTGAACCTACATGAGAATATTTTTTTACTTCCTAACCCATCTGAAATTCCTGCTACATATATTCCTCTAACTTTTTTTTATTATAAATGAATCTTGATTTCTCTTGTGATATGCCCCTTTTTTCTGAATAAGCACCATATTTCATTAACTAATCTCCCTTTTTTTAGCCAATTTGCCAAATTTAATATATCATATGCTTCAAAAATAATTATTTTTTTCCAAAAAGTGTATTCTAATATTTTTTTATCTACATCAGAACCTATACCTACAAAATATATATTTACTTTTTTTCTAATTTCTTAAAAAAATATCTGTTTCAAAACTACCATCACTCATAATAACTAAATGAGAATTTTTCTTCTAAATTATTTAAAAAAATTTTTTTCTGTTGTCTCATTATTAATTTTTTTCCTTGCATTTTTTTAATTCAGATACTTTAGAAATTTCTTTAATTTCATCTCCCCAAGAATAAGCCAATAATCTATCTCCAATAATTGTTTTTAAATGGTCTATAAATATACATCAGTATACTAGACTTTTCATTTTCTATCATACTTCCTGAGGTATCTATTAATAAAAAAATACTTTTTCATTATTCTTCATCTTCAACCTCTTCTTCTATTTCCTTTTCAGCATAATTTTTTTAAATATTACCTTTGCTTCCCTATTCACTATATATAATAAATCTTTTTGTACTTATTTTTTTGTTTCAGTTAATTTTTCTTCTTTCTTCATCATTAACATTATAAGCAATAATGTTTCTTGAAATATCTATTACATAGTTATCAGTTGCTTCTTTAGATTTAGAGTAGAATGATATCATGATATTACCTTCATAACTCATACTATCAAAAAAATTTCCTTTAGCTCTTTATCTTTTCCTTTAAGGGTATATCCCTTTAAAAAAAGCTAAATTCACTTCATCTACAATAATAATTTTTTTACTCTTTTTGATTTTTAGTAAATCTAAAACTTCATCTATATTTGAATTATTAATACTTTCAGAGTCAATACTATTAAAAAAATCTTTAATAATGAACTTCTATTCTCTAAATTTACATTTATTCTATTTTTTTCCAACATATATAAATTTATAATCTTTATTATTTTTCTATAGACAGCAAAAATAGCATTCATTAAATTTCTTTTTAATTTTTTTATCAATACCAATTATTAAAAGATTATTATCTTTTTCTTGTCCAAATTTTACTTCAAAGTCTTTAGATTTATAATCTAAGATTTTTTTCCCTAATTTTAGAGTTAATTCTCCTTCATTAAAAAAAGAAGTTTTTCATCTGGAAAGTTTGGATTTTTACTACCATCAAAAACTTTATTTTTTTATTCTCAATCCCTTAGCTTCTGAAAAATCTTTTTTTATATTAGCTATTTTTTTCCTCTACTTTATTTTCATGCCAAGGGACAATAAATTTTTTTGATTATATTCCTTATAACCACTATTTACATTTAAAATTGCATAAGGTTTATCAATTTTTGCTGCTTCCTCATTGTTGTCAGATGCACCAAATAAAGATTTTTGAATCTTCAGCTGAAGATTTTTAAAATTATTCTTCCCCTATCTGAGGGGCTATATTTCCAAAACCGTCTAAACCTTTTTAAAGATTGTGTTGATAAAAATCATGTGAATCCCACATGATCTTCCCTGTTTTGCTATAATTAACATTTCTTCGGAAACTTCATCTCTTAAATCACTTTGAAATAAAATTTGAAATTCATCCATAATAAGAAAGATTCTAGGCATATCTTCTTTAGTTTTTTTTCTCTATATGAATTAATATCCTTACATCCATTTTAATTTGAATTTTTTTATTTCTATTTTTTTATCAAAAAAACTCATATGTTTTAAGACACTAAGACCATAACTAATATCTGCATCAGTTGCAACCAAAGCTACATGAGGTAAAAATAACTGGATTCGCATAAACATTAAACTCAACTGCTTCTTTTAAAATCTAACATATATAATTTTTAATTCATTTTGGACTATACCTATTGCAAGCACTTAATATAAAACTATGTAAAAAAAGTTGATTTCCCAGAACCTGTTCCTCCTCCTATTAGGTAATGAACAGGATTATCTCCCACTTTAATCTCTATAATTTCATTTGTTTTTTTGAATCAAATCCGATTGGAATTTGACATTCTAATTGTGACTTCCTATTGAATCTATTATTTTCATCTAAAAAAATATCGATAAATTATCTAATCTATTTTTTTCTTTTCTTCTAATTCCTTAAGAAAAAAATATCTATTTTTCTCTTGTATTTTTTTGTCTATCTGGAGTTTTTTTCACTTATATTTTTTTTATAACAAAATTTTTGTGTCTCAATTTTTATCTGTTTTTAGAATTTAAAAAGATCGTCAAGTGGATAACTATCCTCTATACATTTTTTTAATTCCAGTGCTTTTACCTTGTCTTCTTGTATCTTCTCCTTCTAAGATAGTTTCATTGAAGGAAGAAATAATAAGAACACCACAATCTTCACTATTTCTTAATAATTTTTCTATAAGCATTAAACTCTTCTTCTCCCATCTCATCTGGGACATTCATAAAAAGTAAAAAAATTTTATAAGGTAATATTTTATTATATTCTCCTTTAGAATATAAAAAAATCTATTATATTCCTCCCAATTTTTTTGCTCAGAGTTAAATTTATTGTGTCTTAGTTCTGATGTGTATGCTAGTAATTTATCTAAAGTATTCTTTAATTCTTTTTTTCAATTATTATCTTTTTATTAGGAAAAAAATTTTTTTCATTAGGAAAAAAAGGCTGTTGAAAGGTTCAACAGCTTTTCCTAATCCATATGGATCAAATACATAAAACTCTAATTTCCCAATTGGTAAAAGCATAAAGTAGTCTTAAATAAACTTGGTGTAATAATTCTATCTGTTCATCACCAGTGATAAACATATTTTTTTAAAAAGGAAATTCTAATAATTTAGGAACATAAATATCATTCATTAGTTTTTTTGTTTAGTTACAGAATCAAAGTATTGTATTTTTTTCTTTTTACCAAAAAGCAATTTTTTTCTAGGTATATTGAAACCAATATTTAGATTATTCTTATTTAATTCACCTAAAAAGCAACTTGTTTTTTTCTTACTCTTTTTACAAATGTTATCTAAAAATACTTAATAACTCATCCATTTTTTTCTTTAAAAATTTTTTTTCTAAATTTTTCTTTTTTTCTTCTTTGTATAAGTCATATTCTGAAGATAATATATTTCCATTTGATTTTTATATATTTTTTTCAATAAAATTAATCATTTTATTTTTTTACTAATTAAATCATCCATTGCTAAAAATAATATCTTCAATTCTTTTCTAAACCTTTTACTCTCATATAATTGTCCTCAATTCCATAGTTAATGAATTTATTTCTGCTTCCTTTACTTTTAAAAATTTTTGATATGTTTCTTGTAATTTTTAGCAAATCTTGATATATTGGATAAAAACATATCTAAATCAATAGAATTTCAAAAATTATCCTTTACATTTTTCATTAAATTTGTCTCTTTCATTAGATAAATATCCTATTACTCCATTAAACATCTTTATCCTCTCCAAAAAAACAAAGTCTATACAAACTTTATCTAGCTCTTCCTTATAAGGTAACATTCCAAATAAAGGCGACCCTGAATTCTTCAGTGTATTCCTTAATTCTTCTTCTTTTTCAGCACTTAAATCTTTTTATATCCTTACTGCAAATGGTACAAGATATTTTACTGTCTAAATGCCCCAAAGATTGGAATTTCATATGTTCCTTCTGAGCATACAGATAACTACTTTTTTTCCAGTTTTTTTACTTCTATTGCTAAATCTGAACCTTCTCTTGCTCCCATCCCTTCACCTTTTCCTAATATTATAGGAACTTTTTAAGTCTTTTTAATATTAGATCGGTTTTTGTATATTTTCCATCTTCCATCACGGTTCTTTCTTGTGTTAGAACATTTTTTTCCCATATGGTGCAAAAGGCTCTTATAACTATTTCTTCTCCTAAATTTCCAGCTAGATTCTTTTTTTAATTTAATTATTATTTCTTCTTTACTTAAAGTTTCTAGTTCTTTCCTGTAGCTATTAATAAGATTATAGAATTTTTTTCATCTTTTGCATATTTGTCATATAATATTGCGGTCATTTCTATAGAACTTAGATTAAGCCTTTTTAAATATTTCATCTGGTCTTACTGGTGTTTTTTTCTTTATAGTTATAATTAATATATTCTGCAACTTTATTTAAAGAAACTGAATTTAGTGTACTCAAATATTTTTTTAAATCTTCATAAGCCCTATTTATCCTAAAAAGTCCACTATCCTTATTTTTGATTTATATTATTTAAAGTACTATTGAATATTGAATTTGTTTCTTCTAAATTTTGTGTAGCTATTTCTACACATCTTTGTGCTAATTCATATCTTTTTTTCTAATCTTTCTCTTCTAGCTTTTTGCTTTTTTTCATATGCTTGCTCTGCTTTGATACAATTCATATGCCGTTTCTGGTAAACCCGCTGTTAAGCTAATTACTTCAGCTAATCTCATAGCTTCTTCTATCCTAGCTTCTTCTAACAAAAAAATCTACTATTTCTTTCTTCAGATTGTGTTTCATCTAAAAACTCTTTGACATTGGGAAAGTACTTCCTTTGAAATATTATCAGTTTCATCAACTAGTTGATTCACCTCATTAATTGTACTCTCAAAAATATCTAATGAAAAAACTTTTGAACCTGACATAATTATCTCCCTAAGTATGTTTCTAAATCTTCAGCCATTTTTAATAAATGTGGTATTTGTTCTGAAGCATCTTCTTCAAATCTTTTTAAAACTGCTAATAATTCTTTAAGAACTTCTTCAAATTTATTTTTTTGTTGATCTTGCTAAGTATCTCCTAAAGAAGAAAAAAAGCTGAAGTTAAAACTCCTGTTTCTTCCTCTATATTTTCTAAATATTTCTGTAGAGTATTAGCAAAATTTCTCAACTCTTCTGGATTTGCTATAGCCATTGACATATTAATTTCCTCCCTTATAAACTTTTTAAAATTCATCATCGTCATCATCTTTATTAGCACTACTATTATCAAAAAGCAAGACCATTTGTTGAAATATTATTATTAACTGATGAAGGAGCCTTTACTGATACAGACATACTTATTTGTTTAAATTTGTCAACTATATCACTTGCATTTTCTGCTATGAAGAAATGCTCATTGTCTTCTGCAAATAGCTTTTAACATTTGATCATCAGCGTCATTCCCAATTGCTACTGCAAATCTTTGACATTTTGAAGATCTTCCATTATTTTTTTAAAAATTATCTAAAGGACCTCTCCATTCATCATTTGGAGCTCCATCTGATACTAAAACTACTGCTGGTCTATATATGTTAGAAGGTGTTGTTTCTTTGTCTTCTATCATATCCTTTGCCATTCTCAATGCTGTTCCTAAAGGTGTCATTCCACTAGCTAAAAAAATGGGTTTAGCCCTCTTGACTTAAAAGTCAACAACTGAAGTGTATGGTGTATGTAACTCTACAGTTTCTCCAAAAAGTTATAATAGCAATATCTATTATTTTTCTCTTTTGAAACTGCATCTGAAAAAAACTTTAATCATTTCATTTGTTGCATCATACAGGTTATCAATTTTTTTGGTCCTGACATACTTCCACTCACATCAAGTAATAATACTACTGGTAAATGTTTTGCTGTTGCTGGTTTGTAATTATTTGGATTAAAAAGCCATAATAATTCCTCCTTAAATAAATTTTAATGTAATTTTTTTATAAATTATATATCTTTTTTTAGACTTTATCAAGTTATTTAAATTTATTAAAAAAATAAACTATACTTATATTTTTATACATCTCATAAGTTCTTTTTAAAATTTTCCTTAAAAGCTCTCCCTCAAGCTTTCTGGCTCAATTATTTCTATCTCATCATAAAATTGTGCAAAAATACACCTTTGCTAGCTTATCACTACATTCAAAAAGTATATATATCCTCCTCCTCTTTTTAATAGCTTAGGTCTATTTTTGATTAACTCTTTCATAAAGAGCCTTCCCTTCTTCTGTCATTCTTACCTTTTATTTCATTTCCATAAGATAAAAAAAGGATCAAAATTTTTTTCCTAATTGCTTCTATATAATCTTCATCTTTTACATAAATTTCGTTTTGTAAATTCCATATATTTTTCAATATCAGAAATCCTATAGTTTCTGAAGTCTTGATTTTTTTCACAATAGCAAAACAAATAAGACCTATTCTCTTTAGAGGACAGCTCTATAAAATATGGATTTACTATTCTTGCTGTTGAGTGGTATTTTTATTCCTATTTTCTTATTATTTTTTTGATTGCTTCTCGAACTTACTTAAATGTGTCATTGAATATTATTTCTTCTCTTTTAAATCTTAAATTATTGATGTACGTAAAAAAATATATCCCTCATAAGTTCAGCTTCTGTTTCAGCTTGCTTTTTCTCTTAGGATATCAAAAAAATATGTCCTCATTTTTCTTTACTTAAATTAAATTGGACTTTTTTTCCACTTGACTCTTCTAATTTGATTTTACTTAGATTTTTTTATCTATGTAGTATTTAAAAAGAGTATTCCCTATTTTTCCCCACAGGTACTTTGAAATACTCAGAATCTCCCTTTAAAAATTTCAAACATAAAGTCTGAAACCGTTATTCTAACTTTTTTTCATATTAAATACCCCTCAATATTTAATGATTTTTTTATTCTATTTTTAGTATATTTTTCTTTATTTTTTTTCAATAGTTTTGTTAATTTTTTTAAATTATTATCAAAAATATTATCTGTATTTTTACAGAATGATTTTTTTATAGAAAAAAATAGCTTTTCTTTTTTTATTATTTAATAAAATTAAAAAAATTCTCTTAGCATTTTTTTAATAAAAAAAGTTGTTGTTCCCCTCATATGCTTATAGCTAAGCTAAACAACAACTTTTTTTATTTTTTTAAAATACAATATCTTCTGGATTTTCTTTTTGTCTCCTCTACTATGTCATCCTCTAAATCTTGTTCCATATTTTTTTCTTCTTTAAATTTGCCAATTCTTCATATAGCTCATCATTTTCTTCTTCTAATTCTTGTTTATCTTTCCACAAACTATATGCTACACCTGCTAAAAACAGCCCCACCTAAAAATTGTTAAAGTTTTTTTGATAATTTTTCCCATTTTTTTATTCCCCTTAATCTTTTTGATAACATAAGAATACTCCTTTTTTTGACTTTGTTTCAAGGAACAGTTTAGGATTTACATTTGTTCCCTAAAAAAATTTAGCCATTGATATCAATAGCTAAATTAATTTTTTTTATTCTATTTTTTTGTTCCTTTATTTTTTTCTATTCCCTTTCTTGCCATAACACCTTTTTTTGAAAAATAATGTTTAACTTCTTTCATCTCTGTAACTAAATCTGCTAATTCAATAAGTTCATCTGGAGCATTTCTTCCTGTCAAAACAAGTTCTGTTGTCTCAGGTTTACTTTTCAATTAAAAAAATTTAATCTCATCTACAGAAATTAAATCATATCTCAATGTTCCTAAGATTTCATCCGCTATGACTATATCGTATTTTTTTTACTTAAAAAGAGCAGACTTCAAACTTTCATATCCTTCTCTCATAAGTTTTTTTTATCTTCATCAGTAACAAACTCCTTACTTCTTATGAACACTCCTCTTCCATATCTTTCATGAACAACAGTTTCAAATTTTTTTAATGTATGAAGTTCTCCATAATCTCTTCCTTTTTAAAAAAATTGACAGAAGAAAAATCTTAAAAATTACTTCCCACAGCTCTTGTAATAAGCCCTAAAGGCAGCTGTTGTTTTCCCTTTTTCCATTTCCTGTATATATTTGAACATATCCTTTTTCCATATACTTATCCTTTCTATAATAACTTCATTTTACTACTAGCTTTCTTTTATTATATTATAGCAAATTTTACTTTTTTTTCTAAAAACAAGAAAGAAGAAAACATAATTTTTTTTAGAAAAAAAGACAGTTGTAAAATTTACAACTGTCTCTATTAATTATATTATTTTTTTATGCCGCTTTTTTTAATATACTTCTTATAAAAACTCATCAACATAAATAGCTATAGCATTATCTCCTGAAACATTTATTGCAGTTCCAAAACTATCTTGAGTAATATATAGAGCTATTAGTAATGATCCTAAAGGTCCTTGTGCATCCATACCTATTAAGAATAGGAAAGGTAAAGCACTCATAACTGCTCCACCTGGTGCTCCTGGTGCAGCAACCATAGCAATTCCAAGCATACATAAGAATGGGAACATCATTCCAAGTGAATGAGGCATACCATTTAATAATAAGATTCCCATAATACAACTTGTTAAAGTTATCATACTTCCTGATAAGTGGATAGTTGCACATAGAGGAACAACGAAATCAACTATTTCAGGGCTTGTACCATTTTTTTCAATCCACATTGGATATTTACAGGTATAGTTGCAGCTGATGACTGAGTTCCAACTGCTGTAAAATATGCTGGTATTTGGTTTTTAATAAGAGTAAATGGATTTTTCTTTGATACTCCACCAGCAATAGAGAACATAACAAGCATATAGATGTAGTGCATAGCAAATATACAACCATAAATTGCAGCAAACACACCAAGAACTTTAAATACTATACCAGAATATGCCATTTCACTAAATATTCCTAAAATGTGGAAAGGTAATAGTGGAATTACAAATCCAGCTAATATTTTTTTGATATGATTTCTTCATATTCTACAAATAGATTAAATGTTGTTTCACCTTTCTTTTGGCTTCTCATAATACTAATTGTAATCCCCATCATAAATGCAAAAAACTATTGCCGCAGTAACATCTATAGGTGGTTTTAAAGGAATAGTGAAATATGGAGTAACATCTTTTCCTTCAAAACTTATTCCTTGAGAAATTCCTGAAACTAATTTAGGATATAGATTTGCTGCAACTGTATATGAAAAATGTTCCCGCAACTATTGTTGAAATATAAGAAACAACGGCAGTAAATCCTAAAAAGTTTTTCCTGCACCTTCTGTAAGTTTTGCTATTCCTGATACAACAAAACCAACTATCATTAACGGTATAAAGAATGATAGGAATAAGCCAAAAAAATGTACTGAAAGTTTTAAAAAAATTCTTACAAACCAAAGTGGCATAAATTGCCCAATTAATATACCAACAATTATGGCAATTATCAACCTTGGAACTAAACCGATTTTTTTAGTTTTTCATAACGCTCCCTCCTACAAATTTAAAAATATTTTTATATTTATATAGAACAATATATACTATATAAACATAACGATTATTTATTTATTTAAATTTATCACAATATTATCATTTAGTCAAGCAATATTTTTTTAGAATATTCTCTGAAAGTATTTGAACAATAAGTACTTTTCACTAATAAATCTAAAAAAATTTTTTTTATTGAAGAAAAAAATACAAAAATAATAAACTAATTTTTTTAACAAAAAAATTATTCTGTGATATAATATGTAGACAAAAAAATATTTTTAGGGGGATAAAAAAATGTATAATGAATTAGATTTACATAATCTTGACTTTAAAGTTGCCCTATCAGTTTTTTTAAAAAAAGAAATACAATGAAGCCTTAAAGAGGAAAGACAGAAGAGAAATTTTTAGTAATTCATGGATATGGGGCTAATAAATTAGGACATAAACCTGTTTTTAGCAACTAATTTAAGAAATTTTTTTGTCAAGTAATAAAGATAAATTGAGTTACAGGCTTGATATTAATCCAGGTGTAACCTATGTGACTCCAATATCTAGGTTAGAATAGAATGTGAGGAAATATGTATATAAGATTAAAAAAATAACAAAAATGTCAGCTAGATTAAATGACTTTTTTTGGAAAAAAATAATATAAAATATTTTTATAATAATGGACAAATTTGATATAAAAATATGCTATACTATATATACCAAAATGATTTTAATCAAGAAAAACTTTAAAGAAATTCAAGACATAGCTGAAGTTATAAAATTAACAAGCCCTTATAAATTTGTTAGTAGAGAATTTAAAAGAAGCAGATACTATTATAGATGTAAAAGGTCATCTAATTGGTGGAGATAATTTTATGCTTATGGCTGGACCTTGTTCTGTAGAAAAATAAGGAAATGCTTTCAAATATAGCTAAAGAAGTTAAGAAAAGGTGGAGCTATTGCCTTAAGAGGTGGAGCATATAAACCTAGAACTTCTCCTTATGACTTTCAAGGACTTGGTGAAGTAGGATTGAAATATTTAAGGGAAGTTGCTGATGAAAATGATATGCTCGTTGTAACTGAACTTATGGATAGTGATGACCTAGAGCTTGTTTCTTCTTATGCAGATATAATTCAAATAGGAGCAAGAAACATGCAAAAACTTTAGTTTGCTTAAAAAAACTTGGTAAACTAGATAAACCTGTTTTACTTAAAAAGAGGTTTGAGTGCAACTATAAATGAATTTTTTTATTATCAGCAGAGTATATTCTTGCTCATGGAAATCAAAAATGTTATTCTTTGTGAAAGAGGAATTAGGACTTTTGAAACTATGACAAGAAACACTTTAGATTTAAATGCTATTGCTTTAGTAAGAGAACTATCTCATCTACCTATCATTGTTGATGCAAGTCATGGAACAGGAAAAAGAAGTTTAGTTGGACCTCTTACACTAGCCGGAATAATGGCGGGAGCTAATGGAGCCATGATAGAAGTACATGAAAAATCCAGATTGTGCTCTATCTGATGGACCTCAATCACTTGATTTTTAAATTATTTGATAAAGTGGCTAATAATATAAGAAAGAGCTTGCATTTTAGAAAGGATTTAGAATAATGAACTATATAGATAAGGATATAGTAGATCATGAAGACTATATTGAATTTACTACCTTTAATAAATTTAATATAAAAAAATCTTTTTTTACTAAAAAAACATTATGGAAGTATTCCAGAAAAAAAGTAAAGAAGAGGTTGCTGAAGACTTTTCTTTAAATAAAAATAATGCTTTCTTGCTATCAAACTCATAGTGATAATGTTGTTTTAGTAGATGAGAATACAAATTCAGATTATTTCCCAAATACTGATGGGATACTTACATCAAATAAAAAAATGCTGCTGTTCTTACTAAGTATGCTGACTGTTTACCTATATTCATCTATGATGAAGAAACGAAAATTTTTTTGGAGCAGTGCATTCTGGTTGGAAGGGTTCATATCAAGAAATAGTAAAAAAAGCTATAGAAAAGATTAATCCTAAGAATTTATCAACTATAAATATATTATTTGGTATAGGTATTTCTTGTGAGAAATATAATGTAGGAAAAAGAATTTTTATGAAGATTTTTAAAAAAACAAATTTTTCAAAAAGAAATTGTGGACAAGGTTTTTTTCTATAAGGAATAATGAATTTTTTTCTTTGATAATCAACTTTTTAATTATTATTTGCTTAAAGAGTATGGTGTTAAAGAAGAAAAAAATGTTCTTAAATAATAGATGTACATTTAGTGAAAATTTCCATTCTTTTTAGGAGAGATAAAGAACTTTCTGGAAGAAATGGAGCTATAATATTTATGGAGGAATGATTATATGAAAAAAACAAATTAATGGTATCTTTTTTTAGCGTTAGTACTAGTTGCTTGTGGAAGTTCAGGTTCTTTAGAGCTTAGTAAACAAGACAAAGAAAAAAATAAATGGAGATGTCAATGTTGCAAGACAAGTTTTAGTTCAAAAAGCTATCTTAAAAAGAAGCTAGTACTGAAAAAAATTAAGTGATGATGACAAATACAATATTCAACAAGCTAAAGAAGAAGTGGAAGTAAGTTACTATTTACAAAAAGAAATTTGCTACTGAACTTAATAACATTCAAGTAACAGAAGATGAAGTTAGAAAGTATTATGATATTCATAAGGCAGAAATAGGAAATGTTTCTTTTGAAGAAATTAAAAGATGCTATAGTAGCACAAATAAATTATGAAAAAAACAAACTGCTATTGTTAATAAATACTATGAAGATTTATTAAGTAAATACAAAAATTGAAGAAATCTTAAAGAAAGATTTCCCAGAAGCAGCTCAACCAGCGGTTGAAGCTCCTGCTCCTGCTCAAGCACCTGCACCAGAAGCAGCGCCTGCACCTGCAGAAGAACCAAAAAAACTGAAGAAAAGAAATAATAAACTTAGGGGGCTTATAAGCCCCTATTTTTTTATCTATTTTATCTGTCTAAAAAGAACTAAAAGATCATCTTCTAATAACACCGTATTACCACTAGGTATCATAGTTTTATTATCCCTTTTAATCAAAAACTATTAGTATATTTCTATCCAATTCACGAATAGATTTGTTTATATATTTTTGAATTTTTTTATCAACCATACTCTCATATAGATTTATTCTAGTACCCTTATCCACAAAACTTGAACCACAAAGAACTATCCTATCCCCCTTTTCTATGACAGTATTTCCATTAGGAATAATATTCTCATTGTTTCTTATTATCAAAACCAAAAGTACTGAAGGCATAAGCTCAAGATTTTTAACCTGTCTACCTACCCATTTATGTGTTTCATCTATTTCAGCAGTTATAAAGTCAACATCTTCTGTGTCTGAGTAATCGTTGAAGGTTCTAAGTACGTCACCGTCTTCATCTATCATATTTAACTTTTTAGAAAAATATGGAAGTAGTGAGCCTTGTATAGCTATTGACAATAGAACAACTATAAAAACAATATTAAATACTACCATTCCTCTTTCCTTATTTGCCACCACAACTAATATAGCAAATACAACTGAGGCCGCTCCTCTTAAACCTGCCCAGGAAACTAAAAGTTTTTGTCCTCTACTTGACTTCATAGGACTTATTAAAGCATAGACAACAAATGGACGAATTAATAGTGTCATCACTGTCATAATTAAGACAGCAGGAATAGCATATTTTAATGCTTCCAATGGATTTACTAAAAAGTCCCAGTAAAAAAAGAATATTAAAATCTGCATTATACTTGTAAGTCCATTGAAGAAGCTAACAATTTCACTCTTTTTTTATTAAAATGTATATTCCCTAATAGAACTCCTAAAAGATATACTGTTATATATCCATTTCCACCAATAAATTCACTTGTTGAATAGGATAAAAAGCATAGAGGCTGTTATCAAAGCCATAGACATTCCACTATCTATATTATTAACTTTTCTAATTATATAACGAGATACTCTTGCAAATATATAACCTACAGCTAAACCAAAAGCAAACTTGTTTAAATAATAACAGCGGTAAATTTAGACTCCCTTTTGAAAGTGTTAAAAAGGCTATGGTTAAAAACATAAGCAAATGGGTCATTTGAACCACTTTCTATTTCAAGTAAAGAGGCTGTATTTTTCTTTTTAAGTTTAGTTTATATGATCTTAAAATTGCAAAGACTGAAGCAGCATCTGTTGAACCAAGGACTGAACCTATCAAAAGAGAGCTATACCAATCTAATTTTTAAAAACATAATGAGCAAATAGACCAGTTAAAAAGAGAGGTAAAGATAACTCCCAATGAAGATAAAATTAAAGATTTTTTTAATAATACCTCTTGCCATTGAAAGATTTGTACCAAAAGCCCCCCAAAGAAAATGATATATATTAGTGCGAAACTACATATATCCCTAGATAATTCATAGTTATCATAAGGAATTTTTGAATATACCATTTTTCACCAAATATCATACCCAAGCTTATGAAAACTAAAAAGCATAGGAACACCAAATTTACTTAAATATCTATATATGAATATCGATAAAATTATTACAACTGAACTTAAAAAAACAAGATATTATTCAAACAACTGTACCCCCTTGATAATAATGTTTCTATTATATCATAGAAAATCCTTTTATTTATAGCAGCGGTTGTATAATAAATGGTGTTGATAGAAGAAATTTCTATCAATGCCATTTTTTAATAAAAAAAGTTGAGACAATAAAAATTTTCCTGTTAAAATTAAATCGCTCAAAAATAACCATAAAAAGGAAGTGATTTCATTGTCTCTATCTAATCTTATCAAAAATTTTCTTAAATATTCAAGATGATAATATTTCTTTTCCAGAAGAAGAATATTGTCAAGTTACTCAAAAAGGGGATTATCGAATTAAAGTTTTTTTAAAGGATTTCTTAAGTTTAATTACTGCGCTTGCCCTCATTGTAATTCTAAAAATATTGTTAAAAAATGGTTCAAGACATCGTAAAATTAAATATATTCCTATTCAAAATTACAATATTGAACTTGAGCTTACTATACAAAAGATATATTTGTAAAGATTGTAAAAACTTTCTCTCCTTCTACAAATATTATCAGTGATAACTCTAATATATCTAATAATCTTAAGTATACTATTGCTCTTGAACTTAAAGAAAAATCTATCTCTTACATCTATTGCTAAGAGATATAATATTTCTATTACTTCTGTACAAAGAGTCATGGATGATTGTTTTTCTGATTTTAAAGTTAATAAAGAACATTTACCAGAAGCTATTTGTATTGATGAATTTAAATCTGTTAAAAACATTGATGGCGCTATGTCTTTCGTTTTTTGCTAACTATCAAAGTAAGAATATTATTGATATTGTAGAAGACAGAAGACTTTATTCTCTTACAGAATACTTCTCAAGATTTTCTTTAGAAGCAAGAAATAATGTAAAATATGTTTGTATGGATATGTATGTTCCATACATTAGCTTAGTTAATTCTATCTTTCCTAATGCAAAAATAGTAATAGATAAATTTCATATTGTTAATCTTGTTAATAGAGCATTTAATCAAACTAGAATATCTATTATGAATTCTATTAAAGATGATTCATTAAAAAAAGAAAGCTGAAGCTATTTTGGAAGTCATTATTAAAAATATTATCCTGATCTTTGTCGAGTAAACTATTATTGTCAAAGCTTTTAAGCGCAAACTAAGTAGCAAAGATAAGGTAGATTATCTTTTAGAAAAAATCCCTGAATTAGAGATTAATTTTAATATCTACCAAGATATTATTCAAACAATAAAAGCATAATAACTTTAAAAGATTTGAAGAAATAGTAAAAATATTTAGCTAGTAAAGAAAAAAATTTCTAAGAAAATGATAACAGCTCTAAAAACTCTGAAAAATATATGAAATATATTGAAAATATGTTTGAATCGAATATTACTAATGGTTTAATAGAAGGTTTAAACAATAAGATAAAATCAATAAAGAGAACAGCATTTGGATATTCAAATTTTAGTAATTTTAAAAAGCGTGTATTGATTCAAGTAGGTATTATCCCAATTAGCGCTTAATTTTTTTAATGTAATTAATACAATAATGTGATTTAATTCAAATAAAAAGAGAATTCTTAAGTTTTTATTCTCAAAAATTCTCTTAATTAAGTCAGGTCATAGTCTAAACTTTTTTTATCAACACTATTTGACAAATAACAAAAAAGCTAGTGACTAATCACTAGCATTATTATTTATATGGCTGGGGTGGCTGGATTCGAACCAACGCATAACGGAGTCAAAGTCCGTTGCCTTACCGCTTGGCGACACCCCAAGAATGGTCGGAATAGCAAGATTTGAACTTGCGGCCCCCTGCTCCCAAAGGCAGGTGCGCTACCGGGCTGCGCTATATTCCGTCCTAAAAGTACCCTTATAAGTCTACCATATATAAACACTATTGTCAAATACTTTTTAATTTTTAGAAATTTTTTTCTAGTGAAAATATTAAATTTTTAGAATTTGATAAAGTCTTTATTAAGTGCATATCCCATCTAAATTAATTTTTTTCTATTTCTTCTAGGCTATCTATTTGATTTTTTTCATAAGATAGTTTAAAAAAATTTTCCTCTAGCTTTTCTTTACTATAGGTGCTTACAGATTTATAAGTTCCATCTTTTTTTCTTCTTTAAAATCAATATTAATCATATTGATTTTTCTTAGTATCTATCAGTTTTGAAAAATTCACCAGAAGCTAAATTCAATAAATACCTCATCTTTAGTAAGAGATTTTTGAAATATATTCATTAATTTCTTTTTCCAAAAATTATATAAACCTTTATCTACAATTGACATAGTCATATCAAGTCTATATTTTTTTACTAAATCAAAAAGCTTGTGAAAGTCCCATAAAGTGCAGACAAAATAAAAAAAGCTTATCCTTCAAATATTTTTAAAGATTTCTTTCAGAATAAGCTTCTAATTCTAATTCTTTAAATGAAACTCCATAGTACATTGAAATAGCTGGAATATATTTTAACTTATCATAATTTTTGTATATCTTTATATGTTTTAGTTAGTAAGTCAGCTTTTAATTTCATTATACTTTCTATTTCTTCTATTGATTTTTTTGTTTCAATATATCTATTAAAAATATTAGTCTTATCTTTAAATGGAGATTCAGTAAATTTCGATTTTTTTTATTTTCAAAAAAATATTTTCTTCTCTCATTTCCTTACTTGGAGAAAAATATTATCTTCATCTATTGATCCCATTCCTTAATGAAACCATAATATATTTTTTTGGATTATTTCCAAAAAAACATCTAAAAATATTATCATCTGTTATATAGAAATCTTCTGTTTCCAAATCTATTCCATTGACATTAATCTTTCCATCTATAACATATAAAAAAATACTATTGTACTACCTTTTTTTCAAGATGTAATCTACATCTACCTCTGATTTGTCTATAGTATAGATCTCCTCTTATTCCTTTTAACATCAAGTTAAAATCTTCAAATTTTCCCCAAGAATAAGTTTCCCAGTCTCCTTTAAATCTATCTATTTGATAATCTTCCATTTCAACATCATAATGACCTGTATGTTGAAGTTTCATATCTCCAGTTAGTTTTGATATATATCTTTCTACTCCAGGAAGTTTTGTGAAAAAGAGATTTTTCTCCATTATTCGTAGTTGCAACACTTATTCTGGCTTTAAAAATTCTATCTGCGTAGCTAGAATCTTCAGGGTAAATAAAAATCTCATTTGTTGTTCCTCCTGCCCAAACAGAAACCTTCCAATCCTCTTTCTTTATAACCTTATTCATTTCTACCCTCCTGTTGCAAATTTTATACTAATTTATTCTTAATTAGATTTTACAACTTTTTTTGCTTTTTACAAGGGCAAAAACTGCCCCTTCAATCTTACTTTTAAGATTTTAGGGGCAATATTTTAAACTATTTTTATATTGTAGAAAAACATTTTTTCCATTGTATTGTGCAACAGATCCTAATTCTTCTTCAATTCTTAGTAATTGGTTATATTTAGCCATTCTATCAGTTCTTGAAGTTGAACCAGTTTTTTTATTTGTCCTGCATTAGTTGCAACAGCTACATCAGCTATTGTAGCATCTTCTGTTTCTCCTGATCTATGAGATACAACTGCAGTATATCCTGCTCTTTTTGCCATTTCTATTGCATCTAAAGTTTCAGTTAATGAACCTATTTGATTTAATTTTTATTAGGATAGAGTTTCCTGCTCTAATTCTATTCCTTTTTCAATCTTTCAGTGTTAGTTACAAATAAGTCATCTCCAACTATTTGTACTCTATCTCCTATAGCTTTAGTTAGTTTTACCCAACCATCCCAGTCATCTTCACCTAATCCATCTTCTATTGAAACGATAGGATATTTGTTTATTAATTCTTCATACCATTTAATCATAGCATCAGTGTCTTTAACTCCACCTTCTCTTTTTGAAATGGTATTCATATTTTCCATTTACTTCTTTACAGAATTCACTTGAAGCAGCATCTAAAGCGAAAGTTATATCTTTTCCTAATTCATATCCTGCAGCCTTAACAGCTTCACATATTAAATTTAAAGCTCCTTCAGTTCCTTGGATTTTTGAAGGTGCATATCCTCCTTCATTTCCAACGTTTGTTGAATCTCCATTAGCTTTTAAGATTTTTCCTAAGTGATGGAAAATTTCAGCTCCCATTCTCATAGCTTCTTGGAAAGATTTTGCTCCAACTGGTTGTATCATAAATTCTTGTAAGTCAACAGCTGAGTCAGCATGTGCTCCACCATTTAAGATATTCATCATAGGTAAAGGTAATTCTTTAGCATTTACTCCACCTAAGTATTTATATAGAGGTTGTCCTAAAAGCTTCAGCAGCAGCTTTTAGCAACTGCAAGAGAAACACCTAAAAATAGCATTTGCTCCTAGTCTTCCTTTGTTAGGAGTTCCATCTAATTCTATCATTAATTTATCTATAGCTACTTGATTTAAAGCATCCATTCCTAAAAGAGCTTCTCTGATTTCTGTATTTACATTGTTTACAGCTTTTAAAACTCCTTTTCCTAAATATCTTGATTTATCTTCATCTCTTAGCTCAACTGCTTCATGGCTTCCTGTTGAAGCTCCTGATGGAACAGCTGCTCTTCCTCTTGCTCCACATTCTAATACTACATCTACTTCTACTGTAGGGTTTCCTCTTGAGTCTAAAATTTCTCTTCCTATTACTTCTACTATACCTGTCATTGCATTCCTCCTTTAAATTTTAACTATGCTTTTACTTGTATAACTTTAATTGAGTTTGTTGTTCCTTGGATAAATACACTTTTCTCCACAAGTTGCTATTACTATATCACCTTTTTCAACTAAATTCAATTTTTAGCAACTACTTTCTCCTAAAATAAAGAATTCTTCTAATGTTTTTGGTGTTGCATCAACATAAGGAATTACTCCTCTTGTTAAGATTAATTGGTTAGCTGTCTTTTCATTATTAGTTATAGCTAAAATATCTGCCTTAGGGAAATATCTTCTCATATCTCTTGCAGCTCTTCCAGATTCTGTACCAACTATTATTAGTTTTGCATTCAATCTTTCACTTATATCTGCACTTCCTTCAGCAACAGCAGAAGTTATATCATTTTTAGTTGTAACATGTTTTACAAAAAATGGAACTATAGTTGGATCAACTTTTCTAGCAATTTTATCCATTACTTCAACTGCTTCTAAAGGATATTTTCCTTTTGCAGTTTCTCCAGAAAGCATTATAGCATCTGTTCCATCTATTATAGCATTAGCAACGTCATTAGCTTCCGCTCTTGTAGGTCTTGGGTTCTTAATCATAGAATCTAACATTTGAGTAGCTGTAATAACAGGTTTTCCTGCTCTATTACATTTTTATCATCATCTTTTTGTACAAGGTACATCTTCAACAGGAATTTCTACTCCTAGATCCCTCTTGCTACCATGATTCCATCTGATTCTTCTAAAATTTCATCGAAGTTATCTAAACCTTCTTGGCTTTCTATTTTTAGAAATTATTTGTATTCTATCTCCTCCATTTTCATGAAGAATTTCTTCTAACTTCTCTTACATCTTCAGCCTTTCTTATAAATGAAGCTGCAACGAAATCTATATTATTTTTTTACAACCAAATTTTTAAATCTTCTATATCTTTTTCAGATAATAGCAGGTAAATTAACTGAAACATTAGGTAAATTTATACCTTTCTTTTGCCCTAATTCTCCATTATTTCTAGCTATACATATAACTTCATTTCCTTTTATTTCTGTAACATCTAATTCTATTAGACCATCATCTACAAGAATCATATCTCCAACTTTTAAGTCTTTTGCAAAATCTGGATAAGTTACTGCAACTCTTTCACTATTTCCAACAAATGATTGATCTGTTGTAAATGTAAATTTTTGACCAGCTTTTATACTTACATCTTTTCCATCTTCTAAAGACATTGTTCTTATTTCAGGTCCCTTAGTATCAAGTAATAGACCTGCTCTTTTTCCAGTTTCAGATAGAGCTTGTCTAAAATTCTTTATTCTTGCTCCATGTTCTTCGTAATCCCCATGAGAAAAATTCAATCTCATCACATTCATTCCTCTATTTAATAGCTCTTTTAAAGTTTCTACTGATTCAGTCACAGGATCCAATAGTACAAACTATTTTTTTGTTTTTTTCAAATAACTCACCTCATAATTTTTACTATGTTTAATTTTATAACATTCTTGACTTTTTAGCAAGAAAAATTAAAGCTTATTTTTTTGTCATTTTTGTATAAAACATTAATGATAACTCATCAATGCTTATAAATAAAAATGGTGCCTAGGAATGGATTCGAACCATCGACCGTACGGGTATGAACCGTATGCTCTAGCCAACTGAGCTACCCTAGGCATTAATGGTGGAGATAGCGGGATCGAACCGCTGACCTACGCAGTGCAAGTGCGTCGCTCTCCCAAACTGAGCTATATCCCCATATTTAATTATTTTTGGAGCGGGAAACGAGGCTCGAACTCGCGACCCTAACCTTGGCAAGGTTATGCTCTACCAACTGAGCTATTCCCGCAAGATTCCAATGAGCGTGGTGCGGAGAGAGACTTGAACTCTCACGTCTGGGACACTAGATCCTAAGTCTAGCGCGTCTGCCAATTCCGCCATCCCCGCATATTTCGTTAGTTTTATTTTCCTGGTGCCGCTTATCGGAGTCGAACCAATCACCTACTGATTACAAGTCAGTTGCTCTACCAGATGAGCTAAAGCGGCATATGTAATGGCGGGAGTGACGAGGCTCGAACTCGCGACCTCCTGCGTGACAGGCAGGCGCTCTAACCAACTGAGCTACACCCCCACTACTATGGTGGTCACAATAGGACTTGAACCTATGACCCCCTGCTTGTAAGGCAGGTGCTCTCCCAACTGAGCTATGCGACCATATTAAATATTTTAATGGTACCCCGTAGGGGAATTGAACCCCTGTTTCCAGAGTGAAAATCTGATGTCCTAACCACTGAACGAACGGGGCTAATGTATGGTGCGTCATACAGGGGTCGAACCTGTGACCTCCTGATTAAGAGTCAGATGCTCTACCAACTGAGCTAATGACGCATTTATGGAGCGGGAAACGAGGTTCGAACTCGCGACATTCAGCTTGGAAGGCTGACGCTCTACCAACTGAGCTATTCCCGCATCGCTTTATTATAGTATCATAATAATTTTATTCTGTCAATATTTTATTTGGAGGCGACGACCAGATTCGAACTGGTGATGGAGATTTTGCAGACCTCTGCCTTACCGCTTGGCGACGTCGCCTTATATTAATAAATGGTGCCCAGAGGCGGAATCGAACCACCGACACGGGGATTTTTCAGTCCCCTGCTCTACCGACTGAGCTATCTGGGCGTTAATGGCGGGAGTGACGAGGCTCGAACTCGCGACCTCCTGCGTGACAGGCAGGCGCTCTAACCAACTGAGCTACACCCCCACTATTATGGTGGTCACAATAGGACTTGAACCTATGACCCCCTGCTTGTAAGGCAGGTGCTCTCCCAACTGAGCTATGCGACCACTATATCTATTTGATACTTTATTAATATAACATATTTTTATATTTTTGGCAAATATAATTTTTATTTTTCTTAAAAACCTAATTTTTATTGATATTCCATCAACAGCTATAGCTTTTGAATGAGTTATAGAAATTTTTTGCTCAGCTGAGAAACCTATTGTTTCACCATCTTGTAATATAACATCAGAAGTTATAACATAGTCTGCTACTCCTTGTAAAAATAATAAATATCTTCTGGATTTTTGTGAGCTAGCTATTATTTCCATTTCTCCAAATGCTTCCATACCATAAGTATAGGCACTTATTTTATTGTCTTCTACAGCATATAATCCTATGAATATCATATTTTCAACTGGGAACATATCATTTTCTTCATAGTATTCTGTAAAATCTCTATACATATCAGGGTTTAAAACTGTTCCTAAGACATTAATTCCTATACAATTTTCTTGTTTTTGTAAGTGCTGATACAATCTTTGTATATAACTTTGCACCTTCTATTAAGTCTGGCTCTCCCAATAAAAGAAACTAAGATATGAGCTCTTATGTTCTTCAGCTACTTTAACTGCATCTGGCCATCTGTAGTTTGTCTTTGCATTTTCACTGCTTCATTATTAGGAATAGGAGCAGAGCATTAAAAGCAACAGCAACCATTATATCTCCAATATTTCCAACCAACATATCTTTTCTTTATTTTTCGCTATCATCACCTAAATCTAATGTAATTTTTCCAATCTTCTTTTAAATCTTTTAAAAATTTTTCTCTATCAAATTTAGTTTCATTTAATAACACAAAACCTGTAAATGCACTACTCATTACTCCTCCTTAAAAATAAAAGCTGTTGCAAATCATTATTCTTAGTTTAAAAAGTTAAAAATAAGTGAGTTACGAATGTAGATTTTAGATAAAAATCAAATAGAATGAGCCGAGTAAATCTCGACATGTTTTGAGCTAACTTGTTAGCGAGTTGGTCAGAATTTACAGCGAATTCTTTGATTTTTATCGTTAAGAAATCTACTCAGTAACGGAACTATTTTTACTTTTTATTCATTTGCAACAGCTTCTTATATTTTACTTATTATTCTTCTGAAGATGAAACAGAATATTTTTCTATTTGTTCTTTTTCTTCTCTTTTTGCTTCTTCTCTTTCTATTTCTTTTAATAGATAATTTTATTTTTGTGTATCTTTATTTACTTCAACAACACGAGCTTTTAACTCATATCTCCCTCATTAAATTTATCTCTAATATTTTTAATGAATTCTTTAGAAGCAAATTGAGTAGGAATAAATCCATCTATCCCTTTTGTTAACTCAACAAATAATCCAAAAATCAGCTACAGTTTTTACTTTCTTTTTCAACTGTTGTTCCAACTTTGTATTCTTCCATTGCATGTTCCCAAGGACTTTTTCTTAATGCTTTTAAACTTCCTTTTGATTTTTCTATCATTTAAATCAAGTTCAGTTATTTTTAATTCAACTTCATTTCCTATTTCAAATTTAGGAGTTTCTTCTCCTATCCAGTTATAGTCTGAGCTATGAACGAAAGCATCTATTCCATCTGTTAATTCAACAAAAAAATTCCAAATGGTTTAACTCTACAACTTTTCCTTTGATAACAGTATCTACTGGTATAGTCTTTTTCAGCACTATCCCAAGGATTAGCAACCAATTGTTTGATTCCTAATTTTAATTTTCTATCTTCTGGATGTAAATCAGTTATTTTAACTTTAACTTTTTCTCCTTCTTTTACATATTCAGCAACATTAACTTTCTTTTTAGTCCAGCTAAAATCAGAAATATGTACAAGACCTTCTACTCCAGCTTTTAATTTCAACAAAAAAGCACCATAAGGTAAAAACTTTTTGTTACAACTCCATCAACTTCATCTCCAACTTTTAAATTCGTTAGCAACTGTTGCCTCATGGATCTGCTTTCTAATTTTTAATAGATAATTTTACATTTCTCTTTGCTTCATCTAATGAAACAACTACAGCTTTTAATTTTATCTCCAACTTTATAAGCATCAGATAATTTATCTAATCTCTTCCAAGATACTTCAGAAATATGGATAAAATCCTTTTTAAAGCATTTATATCAACTGCATAAACCAAAATCTAAAAACCTCTGTTACAACACAGTCAACAGTTTTATCAACTTCTAATCTTGCAAATTCTTTTGCTTGTTCTGCTAATTTAATATCTTTTACAGAATAAGTGATTTTTATTTTTCTTATCTCTATCATTTTTATATCCTTTACTACAACTTGAACTTTTCTTCCAGCAACTTTTTCTTCATTTTCAGGAATTTCTGAAAGTGAGTTAGGTAAAAATCCAGGGTAGAATAAAGCTTGTACTAAGTATCCACCTTTTATTTTCTTTGTAACTTCTCCTTCTAATACAGTTCCATAAAGAGTCTTCAATCCCAGTTCTTTTTCAAGTTCAATTTTCTTTCTTGAAGCATTGATGTATTCTCTGATCATCATCTTCTTCTGATACATTTATAATTAATACTTCAACAGTTTCTCCTACTTTTATATCCCTTTAATTCATCTGTTTTAACTCTTACTACTGTTCTTTCACCAGGAACATCAAGATATGAATAGTTTTGATCCATAGAGTATATAATTCCTTCTACTCTTTTTCTTGGTTTGGTGGAAATTCTTCTAACATTTTTAAGAATTCGTTTTGGTTTTTCGTTTACATTAGGCATTTTATATGTCCCCTTATTTTCTATATTCATTATTGTTTCTTCTGGTGTTGAAGCTCCCTGCAGTAATTCCTACTACCTTTTTTTCCACTAAAAATACTCAAGTTTAGCTGTTCTCATTTTTCAACAAGGTAGCTTTCTGAATTTAATAGATATTTCGCATAACTTTTTGTATTTGAGCTTTTTGTATCTCCAACTATTATTACTATGTCAGCCTTTTATAGCTAATTCTTCAACAGCTTTTTTTGCCTAACTGCTGTTGCACCACATATTTTATCAAAAATTATTACATTTTTGATAGTTTTCTTTGAAATATTTTTCACTTCTTCAAACTTTTTATTTAAAGTTGTTTGAGTTGAAAGTAAATAAGTTTTACTTGAGTCAATTTTAACCTTCATTGCCTCTTCTAAACTTTCAAATATTTGTATATTATCAGCAAAAAGAAATAACTCCTTTACTTCTGGATGATTTTATCACCCATAAATAGAATATTATATCCCTTTTCATTTGCTATTTCTATCTCTTGTCTTATCTTATTTACGAAAAATACAAGTGGCATCATAGACTTTTTACTTTTTCTTTCTTTTAGTTTTTCATGAACCTTTTTAGAAGTTCCATGAGCCCTTACTACCACTATATCATTTTTCTTTTAGGTCATCAATATCTTCTAGTAATTCTTCTCTTTAACAAGCTTGAAACCTCCATATCTTCAACCACTTGTTTATTATGAACAAGCATTCCTAAAATATATTTTCGGCCTTTTTCTTCAATCAAAGAGTTACAAACATTTATGGCTTCTAATACCCCAAAGCAAAATCCCATATGTTTTGCTCTAATAATTTCCATAAATTTTACTCCTCATTAAATCTTTTTACTTCTATTAAGTCTACAAGTTCTGTTAGCATTGCATCTTCATCTGGACCATCTGCTACTCAATTCAAGTTCTCTACCTTCTTCGGCAACTAGAAGCATAAGCCCCATAATGCTTTTTACCATTAACAGTTTCATCTTCAGACTTTACTGTTATGTCAGAATCATACTTTTGTAAACCAATTGAACAAATAGTGATGAAGGTCTTGCATGTAAACCTTTTTGTTTTTATATGTACTTTTTACTGATTTCATTAGAGCCCCTTATTTTTTAAATTTCTAAGTTTTATTTTTATATTATAGCAAAAAAATTCTGTCTAATTTATAGTTTTTACTAAAATGACAAATTATAAGTGAAAAAAATTTTAAATATTATTGACAAAATTTTTAGATATTAAGATAGTATTTTTAAGAAAAACTTAAGGAGGAGAAAAAACAGTTATTAAAAATATATTAAAATGTATTTAATTGTATGTTAATATATTTATATGAAAAATATATATAAGCCAAAAAGAGTTTAGTGAATTAATAAATAAAAGTGTGAATACACTTCAAAGGTGGGATAGAACTGGTATATTGATAGCACATAGAACCCCAACGAATAGGAGATATTATACTTTAGAAGATTATAATAAAGTTATGGGTATTGAGGTAACTCAAAAATCAAGTATATGAAGTTATTATATATGCAAGAGTTTCTAATCATAGTCAAAAAGATGATTTACAAAAATCAAATTAAATTTTTTTAAGAGATTATGCTAATGCAAAGGGATATATAGTATCAGAAGTTATAACTGATATAGAATGGGCTTAATTATCAAAGAAAAAGGATTTAATTCTATACTTTTATTCTGATAAAAAGCAAAAATACTCATATCATATAAAGATAGATTTGTAAAATTTGGTTTGATTGGTTTGATAAATTTTTAAAAATCAAAAGGTAGTGAGATAGAAATTGTTAATAATGAAGATTTATCACCACAAGAAGAAATGATACAAGATTTAATTTCTATTATACATATATTTTCTTGTCGCATACATGGACTTAGAAAAATATAAAAAGCAAAATAAAGGAAGATAAAGATGTATAAAGCACTAAAGATAGAATTAAACCTAACAATAGAACAGAAAATACAAGTAAATAAAACTATTGGTACTGAAAGATTTATATATAACGAGTATATTAAATACAACCAAGAACAATATGAACTAGGTAATAAAATTTGTAAGTGCTAATGATTTTTCTAAATATATCAACAATGTCTATCTACCCTAATAATCCTGATAAAAAATGGATAAAAGATGTATCTTCTAAATCAGTCAAACAAGCTATGATTTATGGAGAAAAAGGCTTTTAAAAAATTTTTTAAGGGTTTTAAGTGCTTTTCCTGTTTTTTTAAGAAAAAAAGCAAAAAAATGACTTGGGTGCATATTTTGTTAAGAATAATAAAACTGATTTTTGAGTTTTATAGGCATAAAATAAAAAAATACCTACATTGAAATTTTGTAAGAGTAAAAGAATATGGATACATACCTAAAAATGCGATTATTAAAAGTGGTACTATAACTAAAATAGCTGATAGATATTTTCTATCTCTTATTATGGAAGTAGATGATATAGTTAAAACTGAAAATAAAAATATTAAAGGATTAGGAGTAGATTTAGGAATTAAAGATACGGCTATATGTTCTAATGGAATGGTATTTAAAAAAATATAAATAAAAACTAAGAAAGTAAAAAGATTAAAAAGAAACTAAAAAGAGAACAAAGAAAGATGTCAAGAAGTGTAGAATATTCTAAATCTAAAAAGATAAAAATTAAAAAGAATGTAAGAATTTTAATAAGAAAAAAAGTTGAAAAGTACAAAATTATTTTATAGACTAAACTGTATTAGAGATGATTATAATAATAAAATAGTAGATGAAATAACAAGAACCAAATTAAAAATACATTACTATTGAAGATTTAAAAGTATCTAATATGATGAAGAACAAGCATTTATCAAAAAGCAATACAAGAACAGAATTTCTATGCGATAAGAACTAAACTTGTAAATAAATGTAAGGAAAAAATATTGAGTTAAGGTTAGTAGATACATTCTATCCAAGTAGTAAAACTTGTTCTTGTTGTGGAGAAATTAAAAAGATTTAAAAACTTAATGATAGAATTTATAAGTGTTGTAATTGTGGTATAGAAATAGATAGAGATTACAATGCAAGTATAAATCTTGAAAAAGCAAAAAAATATAAAAGTAATAGCATAGATATTTTTAAAATAAAAAGAAAAGGAGAAAGCTACAAATAGCAAGTTAAAAATATCTATATGTACCGATGGCTAGTCGGGAATTTACGACTATGGAGAGTACAAGGAACTATGAGTAGATACTAAGTATTGAAAAATATACTCGTTGAAGTAGTAATATTCTAGTGTATTAAATATATTTTAATACATTTTTAGTAGCAGGAATTATGAACTTAGATAAAGTTAATAAATACATAAAAAGAATTTGAAAAAAACAATTACAAAAACCTAAAACTGATTTTTGATAAAAAGTAAATTCTTTGTTGGAGTAGATTTGGGTACAGCTAATATAATGATAACTATTTTAGATAAAGATGGAAAGCCTGTTGCCGGTGCAGCTCAACGTTCTAGAGTTGTTAAAGATGGTATAGTGGTAGATTTCATTGGAGCTATTTCAATTGTTAAAAAAATTAAAAAGAAGAGTTAGAAGAAAAAAATTAGGTATAGAAATAACAAAAGGTTACACAGCTATTCCACCAGGAGTAGAAAAAAGGTAGTGTTAAGGCTATTGTGAATGTTGTTGAGTCAGCTGGAATAGATGTTATAAAGGTTGTAGATGAACCGACAGCTGCTTCTTATGTTTTAGGTATAAGTGATGGAGTTGTTGTTGATTTAGGTGGGGGAACAACAGGTATCAGCATACTTAAAAATGGTAAGGTTGTCTTTGTTGCAGATGAACCAACTGGTGGAACACATATGACTTTAGTGTTAGCTGGAAGTTATGGAGTAGATTTTGAAACAGCTGAAGATATAAAAACTGATAAGAAAAGAGAAAAGAAGTATGTCTACAAATAACTCCTGTTTTACAAAAAAATGGCTAGTATTGTAAAAAAATATATAAGTGGTCATGATGTTAAAGACATATATTTAGTTGGTGGAGCTTGTAGCTTTGAAGATAGTGAAAAATTTTTTTGCAAAAAGAATTAGGATTGAATATTTATAAGCCTTACATGCCTTTATATATAACTCCTATTGGCATTGCCTTTTGGCGGGATTAAAAAGACTAAATTTTATTATTAAATCTTGAAATTTCAAAAACTTTTAGAGTAATATATAAATTATATACTAGAATGGACTGTACTTTTAAGGAGGGAAAAAAATGTTAGAACTAAAAATTTATGCGTGAAAAATGTTGAAATGCTAAAGGAAAATGCTAAAAAAACAGAAACAGCAACATCGATATGGATGCTTTTGTTGCACTAGATGCAAAAAAAGAAGAGAAGTTCTATCGGAAGTTGAAGCTTTAAAAAGAGATAGAAATAATGTTTCAGCTGAAATAGCTAATTTGAAAAAAAGAAAAAAAGGATGCTAATCATCTAATTGAAAAAAATGGGAGGAGTTTCTTCTAAAAATTAAAAGAATTAGATGCTGAACTTGTAGAAATAGATGAAGAAATTAAAAAAATATTCAAATGACTATTCCTAATGTTTATCACCCTTCAACACCTATTGGACCTGATGAAGATTCTAATAAAGAAATCAGAAGATGGGGAGAACCTAGAAAAATTTGACTTTGAACCTAAAAGCTCACTGGGATATTGGAGAAGGTTTAGGAATATTAGACTTTGAAAGAGGATCTAAATTAAGTGGTTCAAGATTCGTTTTATATAGAGAGCAGCTGCTAGATTAGAAAGAGCTTTAATCAGCTTTTATGCTTTGATACTCATACTTTAGAACATGGATATACTGAACATATAACTCCATTTATGGTTAAAGCTGAAGTTTAGTGAAGGAACAGGGCAATTACCAAAAATTTGAAGAAGATATGTATAAAAACAACTGATGATATGTACTTAATCTCTACTTCAGAAATCACTATGACTAATATTCATAGAAAAGAAATTTTAGAACAATCTGAATTACCTAAATATTACACTGCTTTATTCTCCTTGTTTCAGAAGAGAAGCCGGATCTTATGGTAGAGATGTAAAAGGACTTATCAGATTACACCAATTCAATAAAGTTGAAATGGTTAAAATCACAGATGCTGAATCTTCTTATGATGAATTAGAAAAAATGGTTAACAATGCTGAAACAATTTTACAAAGACTTGAATTACCTTATCGTGTTATCCAACTTTGTTCAGGAGACTTAGGTTTTAGTGCTGCTAAAACTTATGACTTAGAAGTTTGGTTACCATCTCAAAATAAATATAGAGAAATTTCTTCTTGTTCAAACTGTGAAGCTTTCCAAGCTAGAAGAATGGGATTAAAATATAAAGTAACTAATGGAAGTGAATTCTGTCATACTCTAAATGGATCAGGACTTGCTGTTGGAAGAACATTGGTTGCTATTATGGAAAACTATCAACAAGAAGATGGTTCTTTCTTAGTGCCTAAAGTTCTTATACCTTATATGGGTGGAATAGATGTTATTAAAAAGTAGTTTATTTATACTTTTGCTGGTAAATATTTTTACCAGCAATTTACTTATACTTTCAGGTATTTTACTTGTAGTTCTTATTTTTAAATCTTTGTTTAAATAAAAAAATCTAAAAAAAGCATTCAAGACAGTTAAAAGTTTTTATTATTTTTTTATCTGTCAACTTTTTAGTTCAACTTTACTATGGGCCAACAAGGAAAAAGTTCTTTTTAAATTCTATAATTTTCTATTTAACTCAAGAAGGACTTATGAATTTTGGAGTTAGTTTTCATTAGAATTTTAAATTTAGTTCTGATGTCTTGGCTAATAAAATGAGATGAAATTATTGACAGGTAGGTTTAGTAAATATCAAAAAAATTATTGACACTGTTATAGATTTAGTTCCTGTTGTCTTTGTACTATTTAAAAAGAAAATGAAAGCTAAAAACTTTACAAGATATATATTGAAAGATATTAACAAAAGATATGAATAAAAAGGGTATTACAAATATAAAAAGTAATAGTTCGTTACTGAGTAGATTTTTAACGATAAAAATTAACGTTTCGCTGTAAATTTCGACCAACTCGCTACGCTCAGACATGTCGACATTTACTCGGCTCACTGCTTTAATTTTTTTATCTAAAAATCTCATTCGTAACTCGCTTATTTTTACTTTTTATTGAAATACAACTTTGTGACAGCCCTTTTTATTCTATGTCAATCATATTATATTTATCACCCATTACCATATCTTTATAACTTCCAAAAAAATAAATTCTTCTTTTTACTTTCTTTTGAAACTCTTTGTATTTTTATAAAATCTAATATTGCAACTGTAATTCCACCTATATCTAATAAATTTAAATTTTTAGTAAAAGCTACAACTCCTAAATTTGAGCACTTGCAATCATATCTGAATAAGCTATTATTTTTTTCTTGTTTTTACTTCATGTAACTTTTCTTCCATTTCTGTATTCCCCATTATAAAAAGAGAATGTAACATTGCAATTATAGTATTAATAAATATTGCATATTCTACTTTGTTTAGAAACTGTTAAAGATATTTGCCATATCTAAATCCACGTTCAGCTAACTTTTGATGCTAATTTTTGGATTTATCGCTGAAACAAAAGGAATAGGTAAAGCTATTCTTTGTATACATATCAGATTGTAAATGTATAATTTCTTTCACAAATGATGTAGCTATAATTATCTTTCCTTCCATTCCCTTATATAAAACTTTTATTCATAGTAGCTTCTAAAACTTTATAAGTACTTGCTTTACTTTTAAAGTAATCTCTCTTATTTTTTAGTATATATATGAAAAAGAAAGAAAAGATGAAGTTGTCAATGTGGAAGTAGCAATATTTGGCTGTCCCAAAAATTAATCCTAGTATTGGGTCATGTCCTAATGTTGTAGCACGATGCCCCATTTTTCCTCCACCTTTTAAATGCCATTCTGATCCTATATTAGCATCAAAAGGAACAGGATTTGAGGCTATCTCTTCTAACGACGGGATTATAATATCTATGTTTTTCTATTTGAATGTTCTTCTTTTTCCCTTTTTACTTTCTTTGCTGCTTCTTTATCACTTAATCTCTTGGGAAACTTTGTTAATAGATATTGTCTTGCTATTTGCAAACCTACTGCAAAAAACATAAGTGCTACTTCTTCAGAATTTAATCCTGTTTTTCACAAAATTGTTTGTCTAAATCATCTAATATAACTCTAGTATTTTCAGCAACTGTTTTAACTCTATTAGTTTCTTCATATATATCATTCATCTCAGATAAATTATTATCAATTTTTCAATAATTAAATTTCTCTTTTTTTCTTAAATTTTCACTACTCATGCCAGATACCTTCTTCAAGTTTAACTATTTTTCTTTTACAATAGCCATTTCATTTAAAAATTTCTTTAATTGTGCTAGTTAATTCTTTAATATCACTATCTGAAGATTGTTCTTTCTTATCAAATTCTTGATTTAAAATAGAAATTTTCTGTTTTATATAGAATTTCCATTTCTTCATATGATAAGCTATTTCACCTTTTTATTTTTATTTTATAAGCTACATCTAAAAATTTCAAATATATCTATATTTATATCTGGATTTGGTCCATTATAGATTGAGGTTGAAATATACTATTATTACTGTTATTATATGTAGTTTCCTGCTATTTTTAGTTTTTAATAATTCTTCTAATTTTTTTCAGCTTTTTCTAATTCCTCTAATTCAATTAGATAACTATCACTCTCCTTAGAAAGTTCTTCTTTTTTTATTTTCCATCATTTCCATTACTTTCTTAAATTTTTTTCTTTCATTTCAGCTAATATTATTTCATATTTTTTTAGCTACTTCCACTGTTGCATCTTTTTCCTCTTTCTGTTTCAACATCTCTATAGTATGCATTTTCTTAATTGTTCCAACTGGATCTGGTTCCTTATCTCCTAACCCTGGAATTCCTATTAAATAAACTCATTATAAATTCCCCTTTTTATTTTTATAAGTTAATTATACAATTTCTTTATGACAGTTATTGTCATTTATTACTTTTATAAAAATGATTTTTAATTTAATTTTTTTATTTAAGTTTTCTTTAGTATATTAACTTTTTGAATATGTAGTTTGATAAATAATTATATCACTTTTCTATTAATATATCTAATTATTTAAAAAGTAAAAACTGCTACAATTTAATTTTGTAACAGTTTTTCTTTTTATGAAATGTGTTAGAACACTCGTGATTTTAGTCGTGAGACATGTACTGTAGGGTATGAATAACACCAACATTGAAAAATATTGTACTAAAATTTTGCAATTTTACTAGTTTTAGTGTATAATATATTTAGAACATTAGCAACTGAATATATGGAGTTAAGGCTAGTAAACAGTAGCCTTGTAAAATATTCACTGTTCTGTATAGTTGTTCTTTTTTTAAATATAATATACAGATAAAAAGTAGCGGTGTAGACGCAAGTCTTATCCAGTAGTGGCTATCGTGGACTAGCCAAAAAGAATAAGGGTTTTAAAACCAAACTTCTTAGAAGATAACTTACTTTTTCAGTTATCTTATGAAGCTCTCGACTCTAGCACTCGTAGGGTGTTAGTCGTGAGTAGTTCACTCTTTATTTAATTTATTTAACTGATTTTGAGTATGTTGCTGCATTTTCTCCAGCTATTTTTTTCCAAATACTGTGATATCTGTAACTGCATTTCCACCTATTCTGTTAGCTCCATGTATACCACCTGTAACTTCTCCAGCTGCATAAAGTCCTTTTATTGGTCTACCATTTTTACCAAGAACTTCAGCATTAGTATTGATACGAACTCCACCCATAGTATGATGTACTGCTGGTGAAACTTCTATTGCATAGTATTTTGTTCCTGTTAACTCTTTAGGTAAAGTTTTCTTTTTAAATTCATTGTCAGCTTTATTTTTAACTGCTTCATTGTATTTATTCAATGTTGCTTCTAAAAGTTTTTTTGCATCTGTTCCTATTTTTAGCAGCTATTTCTTCAAGTGTTCCTTCAACAGCATAACCTTTTTTTAACATATCCATCAGCAGCTTTTTAATTTTAGTTCTTATTTCTTCATCAAAAATTAAGAAAGCTGATTTTCCTTTTTGATCTAGGATAGCCTTAGAAACTACATCTCTTGTTTCAAGTTCATCAATAAATCTTTTTCCATCTTTATTTACAAGGATAGCTCCTTCTCCTCTAACTGCTTCAGTTATCATATTAGTCTTTTTATGTAAAACTGTTGGGTGAGTTTTGGATTTGATCCATATCTACTAAAGCTCCACCAATTTTTTCTATCATAACAATTCCATCTCCAACTATTGCAGGATTGTTTGTAGAACCAAAATCCTTTTAATTTTTGGATTATATTTTTCAACCATTTTAGCATTGGCTCCAAATCCACCTGTTGCAACGATTACAGCCTTTGCTTTAATTATATATTCTTCACCATTAGCTTCTTTAACTTTTACTCCAGATATTTTATTGTTATTTTTAACTAAAGCGATAGCTTTTGTTCCTTTTTCTTATATCTATTTTTATCTTTTTCAGCAACATTTGAAAGTGCAGTAATAATATTTGGACCTACTGCAGAACCACCTGTTGGTCTGTGAGTTCTTTTAGCACTTTGTCCACCAGTAGAAGTAAGTTCATTTAAGTCTGCTCCTCTTTCTAGTAACCAGTCAACTATTGCACTTGATTTTCCTGTTAATACTTTAACTAAGGCTTTATTATTTCTATTTTTTCCGCCTTTCATTGTATCTTCATAGAAAAGTTCTGCACTGTCTTCAACACCTAACTTTTTTTGTACACTTGTTCCAGCAGCATTTAGTCCAGCTGTTGCATAGTTAGTGTTTCCACCTAAAAGTTCTGTTTTTTCAATTAATATAACACTTGCACCTTTTTCATAAGCAGCAATTGCAGAAGTAAGCCCTGCTCCTCCTCCTCCAATTACAACTACATCAGCTTGTCTTGGAAGCTTTGTATTTGTTTTAAGAGCTGCATCAACTTTTGTTAATTTTGCTCCACTTGCTTTAACTGCTTCTTCTATAGCTTCTTTTGTTCCTTCACTAGTCAATGAAGCTCCTGAAACTCCATCTACTTCATAGCTTTGAGTAGCTATAGCTCTTTTAATGATTTCTTTCATTGCTGGTTTAGCAAAATCTGTTTCTTGCTCTTTTTTGATTTGAATGTCAACGATTTTATTGTCTTTAATTTCTACACCAAGTACTATTCCATCTTGGTTGTAACCATAACCTGTTCCTTCATATACTTCAGCACTAGCTGTAGTAAAAAGAAGAGTGAACATCAAAGCCGTCAGTCCTAAAAATCTTCCTAAAAAATTTTTCTTCATATTGTCCTCCATATTCCCATAATTAAAATAATAAACATATAATTCTATAATATTTTAAATATGCGATTTTTGTCAATGGTTTTTATTTTATTTCTAAGCAGAATTTTTAAGTTTTTAATTCTTAAAAAATTCTCTTAATTCTATCAGGTCATCAGTCTAAACTTTTTATCAAAGTACCATTTTAACAAACAACCAAACCTAATACAATGCTTGTAAAATTTCATTTTTTTAATTCAACTTCATCTTGAAGAGATAATCTATTTTCTTTTCTTTTTATTAGTCAAATTTATTTCTTTTTGAAATATTAGCAGGTTGTCCTTTTTAAAAATTAGAATTCTATCACACACATATAATGCTTCTTCTATATCATGAGTTACAAAAAAAGTATACTTGTATTTTTTTTCTTCTTTTTAGTTTTCTCATTAAATCCAATAACTCAAACCTTAATTTTATATCAAGCGACTTAAAAGGTTCATCAAAAAGCATTATATTACCAGCAAAAGTTAAAGCTCTCGCAATAGAACCTCTCTGTCTCATCCCACCACTTAACTCTTTTTGGAGAATAGTTATAGTAATCTTTTAAACCTACCAAAGATAAATTTTCCCAAATTATTTTTTTTCATCAATATCTTCTTTAATTAACTTTATATTTTCAAATAATGTTAACCAATTTAAAAGCCTATCTTCCTGAAAAAAACATAACCTATTTGATTATTGTGATAGTTTATTATTTCTCCACTTGTTTCTTTCTCTAAACCAACCAAAAATATTTAAAAAGGGTTGTTTTTTTCCTATTCCAGAAGCGTCCAAGTAAACCTAAAAATTTCACCTGAAAAACATTTCAAAATTAATATTATCTAAAAATTAATTTTTTTCATTATATCTTTTTGCTAATAGACTTCGATACCAAAAATCTTTCTTATCCATTGACATTTTTTTCAGACACTTTACTATACCTCCCAAAAATAAAATAAATTCCTACTATTATAACTGACCAAGCAATTACCATTTCTGTCTCTATATTTATCCTTGCATTAGTTATTTGTCCACCAATCCCACTATCTATTGTTAACACTTCTGCCATAACTACAAGTTTTACTCCTGTTCCAAGGCATACTATAAGGGCTGTTTCAAATGCTGGATAAAGTGAAGGAACTATAATATATTTCCATTTTTTTAAACTTTGTTAAATGAAAAACATTTGCTACTTCTAGCAATTTTTTTTATCTATATTATTTATTGAGTTTACTAGAGATATAGTCATAATACAAAAATATAGAAATTGAAACAATTAAAAATAGCTGGTTTTCCATTTAAACCTAACCATAGTATAGCTAAAATTAACCAACTTATTGGTGGAACTACCTGTAAAAAAATTCAATTATTGGGTAAAAAAATACCTCCTAAAAAAATTTTTGAATGAGTTATAAGAAGGCTGAAAAATTATAGAAAATATTAAACCAAAAACTAAAAACCAATGAATAATCTAATAATTGTTATTAAAATTTCTTTTTAATAATGTTGTATCTAAAAGAATTACTTTAATACTTTCCCAAACTTGACTCACACTTGGAACTACGACAGGCGGATATATTTTTACTTAATATAAACCAAAAATAAAATAATAAGTAAAAAAACTTAATATTTTATTTGTTAATGTAAAGATTTTCATCTGGAACTTTTTCCTCCAATATTTTTTTTGGATCATAATCTTTCATAATTTTATAATATTCATTTAAAAGTCTTTTTTTAGCATCTTGTGCGTGAACAAAATTTAATCCCATTTTTTTGGTATAGATTTTTTTAACAACTTCTGCATCCATTCCTAATTTTTTTCTTTTTGCAAGTTTTTCCAGCTTCCTCTGGATTTTCTTTTTACCCATTGTAAAAGCTTTTGCATATTCTTCATTAAATTTTTTTAACTAATTCAGGGTCTTTTTTTGCAACTTCCCCAATAACTCCAAATCCAGCAGTAGGTATTGAACTTTTATCCCCTTTTATACTTTTTGCCATTCTTCTTCAAAAATTAGCTATTATTTTAAAAATCTTTATTTTTTTAGACAAAAACAGCTGTTGTATCTGGTTCTATTGTAACAGCATTATCAGCTTTTTCCACTTATCACTAAATTTAAAAATTTCTGCTTTATTTGCATAGATAACATTATAGTCTGTCTTTTTCTTTTTAGACCTTCTTTATCTAAAAAAATAGTGTGTATAGACATCAGGTGGAGAAGATTTCAATCCTATATAAATAGTTTTACCCTTTAAATCTTTCCAACTTTTTTTACTGAAGGGTCTTTACTTATGAAAGAGGCAACTCCCTCAAGTATTAACATTCATTAATTTTACATCTAAACCTTTATTATATAATTTTTGAAACCACAGTTAAAGGAAATGCAAAAAAATTGTGCTTCTTTACCTTGTACCATAGCTATCAAAAATTTCAGGACTATTCCATACCTTAACATCAATTTTATAGTCTTTTTCCTAAAGCATTTGTTTCCATCATTCTAAGAACTGGTAAAACAGGCGGTGCTTTTTGGTGCCCCAACATATATTTGTTCTACTGCAAATACATTTAATGTTAAAAAAATAAACTTAAAAAAATAAAACACTTAATTTTTTTCATATAAACCTCCTTGTAAATTTTTTTAAATAACCTATTATATATAATATATTAGAAAAAAATTACTAAATTTATAATTGAAGTAGTCATATGTATTCCTACTTAAAAAAATTGCATATAGTACTGGGACTAATTTCTTAGTATAAAGATGAGAAGTCTTATTGAATATTTTTTTAATCTCTCTCTATAATTTTTCTTATTTCTTTAACACTCCAAAAATATAAGAATTTTAACTGTATATTTATTATAAGTATACATACCATTAACTTCTATTTCTCTTTTTTTATTTCATTTAATAGTTTATTATTAAGATTCAATTTATTAATTTCTTGATATTCTAAACTATCAGAAGTTAATTTACATTTTTTTATTATATGAATATATTTTACTTTCAGGATAATATCCTAAATTCCACAATAGATTTATTAAATCTCTTGAATATTCCCAGTCATTATTTGGTTTATTCTTATCTATATCTGGTAAAAGCTCTGTTAAAGGATTATCTTCACTTAAAAAAATCTTTCAACCATACAATAATTATTTGAGCATCTTATAAACTTTTTTTATATTTTTTTCTCTGTGTCTAATGCTTGACACAGAGAAGAAAAACACTAATGAGAATCTCTCTTTGTTTTTGTAAAGAATAGTCCTCTTTATCCCAATCAATACAATAAAAAAATTACTTACATCTTTATTAGGGACATATTCTTTTTGCTAATTTTTAACATTTCCTCTGAAATGTCTAAACCTATACATTCTTTTTGAAATTTCCTGAAAAAAAGTTTTATATGCCTTCCAAAAAACCACAACCTAAGTCTAAGACTTTAAGATTTTCTTTAAGATTTTTCTCTTTTTAAAAACTTCTAATATAGCTTTTACTTTCATTTTCTACATCATTTTGAAGCATTTTAAAAAAAGCTGCTACTTCTTTTATCCCAATATTCTTTTGGATTCTCTCTAAAATGTTTAAATTTTTAAGTCTTTCTTGACTTCTGACATTTTTTTATCCTCCTGAAATTGCACCCATAAAAAGTTAAATTATCTCCTTCTTTGAGTTTTACAGAACTATCTATATTTTTCCTGATTATCATTTAAAAAAATATAAGAATTTCCTATATACATACCTCCCTCTTTTTAAAAAAATTTAATATCCAAAAATATTATTAAATTATACTTAATATTAGCACTAACAAAAATAATAAATTAAGAAAAATATGTTAATAAAATATTATTTATATAAAAAAATAAAATATTTCATATATAATTAATATGTTATTTTTTTAATCAGTACTTATTTTTATTAATAATTACTCCTTATATTTTTATATCTCTTAAAAACTTATTATTAGATAAAAAGTTTCTTTTACTAGTAATTTTCTCAAAACGGTTATTTATCAAATAGTGTTGATAAAAAGTTTTAGACTATGACCTGATAGAATTAAGAGAATTTTTGAGAATTAAAAACTTAAGAATTCTCTTTTTATTGAAACTAAATCACATTATTGTATTAATTGTATTAAAAATTAAGCGCTAATTGGAACAATACCTACTTGAATCAGTAGCGCTTTTTAAAACTGCTAAAAATTTGAATATCCAAATGCAGTTCTCTTTATTGATTTAATTTTATTGTTTAAACCTTTTTATCCTTACTACTTAGTTTGTGCTTAAAACTTTGACAATAATAGTTTACTTGACAAAGATCAGGATAATATTTTAATAATGACTTCCAAAATAGCTTTTAGCTTTCTTTTTAATGAATCATCTTGAATAGAATTCATAATAGATATTCTAGTTTGATTAAATACCCTGTTAACAAGATTAACAATATGAAATTTATCTATTACTATTTTTGCATTAGGAAAGATGGAATCAATAAAAACTACAGGTGAGGGGGTACCTGTAGTTTTAAATAATCTATATTAACTTTTTATTAGGGTGGGGTCATATTAAAAATCTTTTTATCTCTTAGGATTTCTCCAGTCATTGCATCGATTAAGAATTCTCTATCCATAAATCCTTCTGCAACTTCTACATCATATACTAAAACACCATTTTTTTATGTTTTTAATTCTATTTCTTTAAACTTTCCATTTTTAGATTGCTTTAATGCAATTTCTTTAGCTCTATCATAAGAAATTTTAGGTTCTTTCTTTGCTTTTTTTGCTACTTTTTTCAGTTTTTAAACTTTTTATAACTTCGCCTGTTTCAGCATCTATTTTAAATTCCTTCTCAACATTTCCATCCATAACTTCAACTTCATAGACTTTTCTTCCATTTTCTCTATCTAGTTCAAATTTAGTTAGTTGTCCATTAGGAACTTCTTTTTTTACTATTGTTTTTATTTGCTCCTGACTCAATGTAGCTAAAGCATTTGTTGAAAACCCTAAACTTCCAATGATAATTGCTCCTACTAACAATAATCTCTTCATGCTTCCTCTCCTCTATTCTTTTCTTATATTTATAATTATAATTTATATTTATGAATAAAAGATGAAACATTAATTTTTATTTTTTTATCTTTTTTTATTTTCTAATAAGTAACTTTGTTCTTATTGTATGCATAGTATAATTTAGCTTAATGAATACTAAATGAATATACTTTTTATTATATTAATTTTTCAAAAATTATATTTTTCTTTTTGAGCTAATTCTTCTAATTCTTCACTAAAAGCCTGACTTTGAAAAATAAAAATATTCCTCTCTATTGCTATTATTCCATTTTTATATTTTTTTAGCTTTTTCTTGTAATTGCTTCAAAAATACTTAAACCTACTTGTTTTTAGAATATTTAGATTCTCCAAAAACAATTTTATTATTTTCTCCTAAAGGTTCAACGACTATTCCTCCTGAGGGAAGTACACCAAAGCTGGTGGAAGTGGGTAGACCCAAACAGGTAGAGCTGTAGGGATAAGATATAGTCTGTGCTTAATAGAAATATTAGAAGTTCAAGGCTAATCTCCTTAATTTATTAAGGAGTGTATATGCAAGAGAACTGCATAAGTGGTAGTGTACTTATGTGAACGACAACCTCTAAAACGATTGAGTCAGTTTTAGGTTCATATATTTAGAAAAATTTTTACTTTTTCATTTACTTATAGTATAAAAAGTAGTATACTATATATAGGTAAATGGAGGTGAAATCGCATGGAAAAAGCATATAAGTTTTAGATTTTATCCAACTAAAAACTCAAATAGCAATATTAAATTGTACTTTTTGGTTGTGTAAGATATGTCTATAATCATTTTTAGGTTTAAAAACAAGAACTATATAACAAAGAGAAAAATCTATGTCATATAATCAATGTAGCAAAAGCACTGACAGTTTTAAAACAAGAGAAAGAATGGTTAAAAGATGTAGATAAATTTTCTTTACAAAAATTCTTTAAAAGATTTAGATAAAAGCCTATAAGAACTTCTTTAGTGGAAGAGGCTATCCAAAAATTTAAATCTAAGAAAGATAATAGAAAATCATACAGAACCAATTATACAAATAATAATATAGAGTTTTTAGATAAATGGATAAAAGTACCTAAGTTAGGAAAAACTAAAAAAATAAGAGATAAAAATGAAACCACAAGGAAGAATAATAAGTGCAACAATAACACAAGTATCTAGTGGAAAATATTATATATCTTTATGTTGTACTGATGTGAAGTAGAAAAATTAGAAAAGTACAAATAAAAATGTTGGAATAGATTTAGGTATAAAGGACTTTGCGCTTACCAGTGATGAAACTATAATAGAAAATCCAAAAATATTTACAAAAATCTTTGAATAAACTAGCAATATTACAAAAAGAAAACTATCACGAAAACCAAAGGGTAGTTCAAATAGGAATAAAAGCTAGAATAAAAGTAGCAAGATTATTTGAGAAAATATCAAATCAAAGAGAAGATTTTTTTGCAAAAGTTATCAACAGAGCTAATAAGAAAAATATGATATTATCTGTATGGAAGACTTACAAGTAAAAATATGATAAAAATCATAGACTAGCAAGAAATATTACAGACGTATCATGGAGTGAATTTAGTAGAATACTAGAATATAAAAGCAAAATGGTATGGAAAAAAACAATAGTAAGAGTAGATAAATTTTTGCAAGTAGTCAAATATGTAATTGTTGTGGATATAGAAATGAAGAAGTAAAAAGATTTAAGTGTGAGAGAATGGACTTGTCCAATATGTGGAGCTGTACATAATAGAGATATAAATGCAGCCAAAAACATATTAAAAGAAGGACTAAAGATATTAGGGTATAAGTGCTTAAATATATATATATGAACCATAGGAACTATGGGGATAGCTTAGTAAATTTGAGTTGGCTAACAGAAGCAACTACTACCCAAGAACCCTGCGACTCTAGCACTCGTAGGGTGTCAGTCGTGGGAGGTTCAGAAAGTTCATAGTATCACCTCAATAA